>OLPP01000052.1_pt1 | contig 132666 bp, 129 predicted proteins | sample 1643151 | NCBI WGS metagenome assembly OLPP01 (sample SAMEA3136679, study PRJEB25190) | human gut metagenome | biome: human gut; feature: human-associated habitat; material: faeces | place: Austria | collected 2013 | reverse complement strand
CGGGCAATAGCGGCTTCGACGGCGGCTTTGCGCGGATCAACCTGTTCTTCTGGTTCCGCATTAGACTGTTGCTGTTCCAGCTTGCGCGCTTTGGCACGGGCAATAGCGGCTTCGACGGCGGCTTTGCGCGGATCGACCTGTTCTTCTGGTTCCGCATTAGCCTGTTGCTGTTCCAGCTTGCGCGCTTTGGCACGGGCAATAGCGGCTTCGACGGCGGCTTTGCGCGGATCGACCTGTTCTTCTGGTTCCGCATTAGCCTGTTGCTGTTCCAGCTTGCGCGCTTTGGCGCGGGCGATAGCTGCTTCAACGGCAGTTTTACGTGGATCAGCAACGGTTGCTGCGTCGTTAGTTTGCTGCAGTTCTGCCTGTTTCGCTCTGGCTTGCGCTTTACGGGCTTCCCGTGCTGCAATAATTGCACTGTTATCCGGGCGTTCGCCCGCTTTAATCACAATAGGCTGTGTAGCCTGGGCCTGTTTCTCTTTCACCCGCGCCAGAGCGGCAGCAATCGCATCTTTATCTTTGGCTGCAGGTTGAACGGCTGCGCTCTTATGTCGTTCAAGGCGAGCCGCTTTTTCGCGCTCCAGACGAGCCTGGCGCGCTTCGAAACGCGCTTTGGCTTCTGCGGCGCGCTTTTCTTCCTGACGAATAGCCGCAATTTCAGCTTTTTCCTGACGGAAATATTGCACCAGGGGAATATTGCTCGGGCAAACCCACGCGCAAGCCCCACATTCAATGCAATCAGCAATGTTATGCGTGGTAGCTTTATCGTGTTGCTGACCTTTGCTGAACCAGTACAACTGTTGCGGCAAAAGATCCGCAGGGCAGGCGTCAGCACAGGCGCTACACCGGATGCAGCTTTGTTCTTCCTGTGGTTCGCCAAGTTCATTGGCAGAGGGAGCCAACAGACAGTTGGTAATCTTTACGACCGGGACATCCAGCCATGGCAAGGTAAAGCCCATTAGCGGGCCACCCATAATCACCATTTGATCGGCAGAGGGGCAGAATCCGGCATCATTCAATAAATGACGCACTGGCGTCCCCAGCCGTGCCCAGACGTTGCCCGGGCGAGCGATTGCTTCGCCAGTCAGGGTTACAACACGCTCGGTAATCGGCTCGCCATCAATAACGGCACGTTTCACTGCATAAGCAGTGCCGACGTTTTGCATTAATACGCCGATATCGGATGAACGCCCGCCATGTGGAACCTGCTTCCCGGTCAGAATGTAGGTTAATTGTTTAGCACCGCCAGAAGGATATTTGGTTGGAATCACCCGCAGAGAAATATCGTTAGAGTCCGCCAGCACCGCGCGCAGCATGGAAATCGCCTGCGGTTTGTTATCTTCAATGCCGATAAGAATTTCGCGTGGCTGCAGAATATGCGCAAGAATGCGAATACCCTCTACGACCTGAGCCGCGCAATCCTGCATCAAACGGTCATCGGCGGTAATGTACGGCTCGCACTCAGCCGCGTTGATAATCAACGTTTCAATCTTATCTCCGCCACCCTGCAATTTAACGCCTGTCGGGAATCCTGCACCGCCCAGCCCGGCTACACCAAACTGATGTATGCGCTCGATTAACTCTTCGCGACTGCGAGTGCGATAATCGGCCCAGCCGTCGCGCGGGATCCAGCAGTCTTCACCATCGGCATCAATAATCACGCTTAATTCAGCTAAAGCTGAAGGATGAGCCGTAGAGTGGGGCGCAATAGCCGTAACGGTACCCGAGGTGGGCGCGTGAACAGGCAGCATTTTGCCGCGACCACGGGTAAGCGGCTGGCCGCGCAATACTTTATCGCCGACGCTAACGCACAACTCACCTTCAGCGCCAATATGCTGTTTCAGTGGAATAACAAAACGCTGCGCCAGTGGTACCTGGCGCAGTGGTGTACCGTTGGACTGGGTTTTCATCTCCGGTGGATGGATGCCGCCGTTGAAATCCCAGATTTTATTTTTTCTGAATGCAGAGAATAACTTAAGCATGGTGTTCCACGGGAATGATACGCACGGGAATGGTGTTCAGATCCCATTTCCAGGAGTCAGGTGTTTCTGCGACCGGTTGCAACGAGATGCAGTGCGTCGGGCACGGATCAACACATAAATTGCAGCCCGTACAGAGATCACTCATTACCGTATGCATGGCACGGGTAGCGCCAACGATGGCGTCTACCGGACACGCCTGAATACATTTAGTGCAGCCAATACAGTTATTTTCATCAATAACCGCCACCATCCGCGCAGGCGTTAGCTCTTGCGCTTCGCCATCCAGCGGCTGCGGCTCGACATTAAGCAACTCGGCAATTTTTAGCATCACAGCTTCGCCACCTGGGGCGCAACGGTTGATTTTTTCACCGTTACAGCTGATGGCTTCCGCGTAGGGGCGACAGCCGGGATAACCGCACTGACCACACTGGCTCTGCGGTAAGATTTCGTCAATTTTCTCAACGACCGGATCGTCTTCCACCGCAAAACGGCGGGAGGCATAACCCAGAATGGCGCCAAACGCCAGGCCCAGCAGGCTCACGGCGGCAACGGCAATCCAGATAGCATTCATTACAACTTCACCAAACCACTAAAGCCCATAAAGGCCAGAGACATAAGACCTGCGGTAATTAACGCAATGGCATTACCGCGAAAAGGTGCCGGGACATCAGCCACAGCAAGGCGTTCGCGGATGGCTGCGAAGAGAACCATCACCAGCGAAAAACCGACAGCGGCGGAAAAACCGTACAGCGCCGACTGCAAGAAATTGTGCCCGAGATTGATATTCAGCAACGCCACGCCGAGCACGGCACAGTTGGTGGTGATAAGCGGCAAAAAAATCCCCAGCAAACGGTAAAGCACCGGGCTGGTTTTGCGCACCACCATCTCGGTGAACTGCACGACCACAGCAATCACCAGAATAAATGCCAGGGTGCGCAAGTAAATCAGATTAAGTGGGATCAAAATCCACGTATCGATAAGCCAGGCGCAAATAGACGCCAGCGTCATCACAAACGTTGTTGCCAGCCCCATGCCCATCGCGGTTTCCAGTTTTTTGGAAACCCCCATAAACGGACAGAGACCGAGAAACTTGACCAGTACAAAGTTATTGACCAGTACAGTTCCGACAAACAGTAACAGGTAGTCAGTCATTTTTCGGCCTGAAATAAAAAAGCCGCCTATTATCCGTTAATCCAGAGCAGGCGACAACAGGTTAACTGTAAGGTTATTACGGATTCACAAACGTCGCTTTTACCCGCGACGAGCGTTTGAAATAGGGGACGATCAATGCGGTTGCCAACAAAGTAAACAGCAACTGGCGAACGGCTATGCCATCTTCCACGGGTGAAAAAGCGAATGCTTTTACTGCCAGCAATACGGAAATAAGCAGCCAGATAATATAGTGTTTAGGAACACAACGCCGACGTTTAAAGAAAGCGATGGTCAACCACAGTGTGTAATACCACATGGCGATAGCGGTAATAAAAGAAACGCCCCATAAGATTTGTGTCGTCAGTGCTTGTCCGCCGAGCGTTTGAAATGTTTGCGGAGAAGATAACGCAGCGGTATACAGCAACAACGCCAGCGTCGTACTCAACAGAGCGACTAAAAGCCAGGCCAACGGGCCAAGCAACCAGCCTCCAATACGTTGTGGCGTTGTGGTGGTCATAGGTTCTCCAGAATAGCGACGCAAACAGGCAAATCTAATTTTAGGGGCGTTATTATAAGGCTTTTATAACCGATCGCTACTTTCTTTATTGGACATAGTGCCAGACGGACTTCGGTACCTGGCCGAGGTCAAACAAACGCCCGCCAGAAACCAGCTCTGCGCGACGGTGATCGGCAGCACGATACATATTGATCAGTTCCTGATCGTCCGTCAGGGTGTAATTAAGATGGTCGTAGAGTTTTTCCAGACTTTCGAGTGAACTGATTTTGCGAAATTTTAATAAGTAGTCCTGAACAGTCATAAAAGGTCCATAAAATAATTAATACCAAAGGGGTAGGTATTATTAGTGATGATAAAATTTCACCAAAAGTGAACGCTTGTGTTATTACAATAATAAGAATGCGCTGATGGCAAATATTCAGGGATGAAAAACTGCTCTGAAAAGAGTAACGCGCTTTACTATCCCTGACAATCACCAACAACATCGAACAAGATAATAAATTCCTGGTTTAATATCCGACAAGTGAAAACATGCACCCGGACGGGCAGCATGTCGCTCCACAAGTGCAGAGCTTACTTGTGTTGTACCGAAGCACTCTGTTCAGGTGGCTGATAGTTGTCAATGTGACTCGCCACGCCAAGAAGAATGACTGAAACGACAAGAACGATCCAACCTGTTAATTCAATAAGACGATTCATTACAGCCCACATCTCTCTTGATTGATCCATTAACTTCAGGGGGTAAATGTTACTTAGCAATAATAGCTCCAGCAAGATTTTTACTGAGGTTTTTGCGATATTTAGCTTTTGTCGTTGGAAAATTCGCTATTTTTTTGACTTAAGTTAAACAACATCCCTTATTGCTGGCAGGTTATTAAACTGTTGAGCGTGGGTAAAGGATAGTGTCAAATAGCCATCATACTTCAATGAGAGGCAATGACATGAGCGACAACATCCGTGTTGGGTTGATTGGGTATGGTTATGCGAGCAAAACCTTCCATGCGCCCCTGATTGCGGGCACGCCCGGGCTGGAACTGGCGGTAATCTCCAGCAGCGATGAAACAAAAGTAAAAGCCGACTGGCCAACGGTTACGGTTGTCTCTGAGCCGAAGCATCTGTTTAACGATCCCAACATAGACCTGATTGTCATTCCTACACCCAACGATACCCATTTCCCGTTAGCCAAAGCGGCGCTTGAGGCGGGTAAACATGTGGTCGTTGATAAACCCTTTACCGTGACACTGTCACAAGCGCGAGAGCTGGATGCGCTGGCAAAAAGCCTGGGGCGTGTGCTGTCTGTATTCCATAACCGTCGCTGGGATAGCGATTTCTTGACGCTAAAAGGTTTACTCGCGGAAGGCGTGCTGGGTGAAGTTGCTTACTTTGAGTCTCATTTTGACCGCTTCCGTCCGCAGGTGCGCGATCGTTGGCGTGAACAGGGCGGCCCAGGCAGCGGTATCTGGTACGATTTAGCACCACATCTTCTTGATCAGGCCATTACGCTTTTTGGTTTACCGGTCAGCATGACGGTAGATTTGGCACAGTTACGGCCCGGAGCGCAGTCGACCGATTATTTCCACGCCATCTTGTCCTATCCACAGCGGCGAGTCATTTTACACGGTACCATGCTGGCAGCCGCTGAGTCAGCACGGTATATCGTGCATGGATCCCGAGGCAGTTATGTGAAATATGGCCTCGATCCACAGGAAGAACGTCTGAAAAATGGCGAGCGTCTACCGCAGGAAGACTGGGGCTACGATATGCGTGATGGCGTACTTACCCGCGTGGAAGGTGAGGAGCGTGTCGAAGAAACGCTGTTGACGGTGCCTGGGAATTATCCGGCTTACTATGCGGCTATTCGTGATGCGTTAAATGGCGATGGTGAAAATCCGGTTCCGGCAAGCCAGGCAATCCAGGTAATGGAGTTGATTGAGCTGGGCATCGAATCCGCCAAACATCGCGCGACTTTGTGCCTTGCATGAAAAATGGATGGTGCAATTTGCACCATCCATTTTGTTACTTCGCGGCGACTTTTTCTCGCAGTGCGCGTTTTTCCTCAGCGCTGAGGAAAGCCATTTCCAGACCATTAATCTGTGCCTGGCGGATTTGCTCGCGGGATAACCCAGCAGCTGGCGCGGCAACGGTATATTCGTGAATGATATCCACTCCCTGTACGCCGGGATCGTCAGTGTTAATGCTGGCACGAATGCCATGCTCAAGGAACGTTTTCAGCGGATGTGCAGCCAGCTCTGCTACGGTGCTGGTCTGAATATTGGAGGTCAGACAGGATTCAATACCAATTTGTTGCTCGGCGAGAAAATCCATCAGCGCCCGATCTTCAATGGCTTTTACGCCATGTCCAATACGCTCCGCACCCAGTTCACGAATCGCCTGCCAGATGCTTTCCGGCCCGGCAGCTTCGCCTGCATGGACGGTAATATGCCAGCCCGCATCACGCGCGCGGTTGAAGTGAGAAAGGAACAGACTTCCCGGGAAACCAAGTTCATCACCGGCTAAATCAAGTGCGGTAATCTGGTCACGGTGGGCTAAAAAGGCCTCCAGCTCTTGCTGACAGGCGGCTTCGCCGAAGGTCCGGCTCATAATGCCGATAAGCTTCGCCTGCACACCAAAGGTGCGGCAACCTTCACGTACGCCATCGATCACCGCTTCGACAACACCCGCTACAGGCAGCTGATGTGCCATTGCCATGTAGCCTGGTGAAAAACGCAGCTCGACATAGTGCAGGCCGTGACGGGCTGCATCTTCAATGTTTTCAAATGCCACGCGGCGACAGGCATCAAGAGAGGCGAGAACTTTAACGCCCCAGTCAAGTTTGGCCAGAAAGCTCACCAGATCGGGTTCGTTGGCAATGACCTGAACGTGGGGAATCAGTGTTTCCAGGGATTGTGCAGGAAGCGAGATATTATACTGGCGGCCAAGTTCAAGAATGGTCTGGGGACGAATGTTGCCATCAAGGTGGCGATGGATATCAGTTAATGGCAGGGTGGTATCAATCATGGTCGCACTCTTTTTCTGGATATAAAAGTGCGCACCATTATAAAAACAAAGCAGGGTAAAAATCCACGATTGCGCAACGATTTTTTACGTTGCGCAATTGGGGTTAACGAACAGCGCGGATGGCGTTAATTAATCCAGCCACACCTTTTTCCAGTTTCGAACGTGGGCAGCCGGCATTGAGACGGACAAAACCACGACCTTCTTCACCGTAGGTATACCCCGGCATGATCGCGACTTTTTCTTGTTCGATAAGTGCTTTTTGCAACGCGTTGTCGTCAATATTCAACGGACGTAAATCAAGCCATGCCAGATAAGTGGATTGCGGGATCTGCCAGTTGAGTTCAGGAAATGCGGCGTTCATTTTATCTGCGATATACGTCAGGTTATCTTTCAGATAGATGCGTAAGGCATCCAGCCACGGTGCACCTTGCTGATAGGCGGCGATATGGGCAGTTAACGCCAGTACCGAAGGGGAAGAAAGCCCATCACGTCCTTTCAGTGCCGATAAATAGGCATCACGGCTGCTGCTATTTTCTATAATCCCGTAAGCACCGGTCAGCGCGGGAATATTGAAACTTTTCGATCCCGACGTCAGCAACGCCCAGTCTCCCCGCGCCACATTACTCCAGGGAATATGCGGCTGCTCGCCCCAGACCATATCCATATGGATTTCATCGGAAATAACCCGCACACCATGACGCTCGCATAGGTCAGCCATGATCTCCAGCTCATCGCACGTCCACACTTTACCGGTAGGATTCTGTGGGCTACACAGGAGCATAATTTTACATTCTGGTTTCGCCAACACGGCTTCCAGCTTGCCCATATCGCAAAACCAGCCGTCAGCCTGCTTCTCTAAAGCAACGGGCATTACTGTGCGCTGGTTACCTTCAATGGCCTTGTAAAATGCGTCATAGGCGGGCGTGTGGATCACCACGCCTTCACCTGTTTCAGACCACTGACGAATCAGTTCTGAAACCATATAGATGACAGAAGGGCCATACACCACCGTCTGCGTATCAATTGCGGTGTAATGCTGGGTGGAAAACCAGTGGGCAATAGCCGCGAGAAACTCATCGTTTTTCCAGCGGCTGTAGCCAAATACGCCGTGCATCAGGCGCTGATTCAGCGCCTCGATAATGCAGGGGGCAGTGGCAAAATCCATGTCTGAAATCGTGAACGGTAACAGGTCAGCAGTGCCGAAACGGTCAGCGACATAATCCCACTGCGTGCACCATGTGCCATGACGATCCACGACCTTTGAAAAATCGAACATATCGTATCCTTATGCCTGGACAGTATGCATCAGACCGGCCATTTCATCTTTTACTGACTGAACTTGTGGCCCGATAACAACCTGCAGGTTATGTTGATTAAGTTGTACTACGCCAATTGCCCGATTGTCCTTCAGTGCCTGCACATTAACAAGCGACATATCTTTCACAGACAAACGCAGACGGGTAATGCAGTTATCGAGGCTGACAATATTGTCGGCACCGCCTAATGCTTCGAGGATTGCAGGAACGTTGTAACCTGATTTACCCGGCGCACCGGCAACGGCTTTTTCGATTGAGCTGGCAACTTCGCTATCGCGCCCCGGGGTTTTCAGATTGAAGCGGGTGATAGCGAAACGGAAGATGACGTAGTAAACGACAAACCAGATTGCCGCCACCACTGGCACCATGTACCACTTGGTTGACAGACCATGCAAAATACCGAACACCACGAAGTCGATGATATTGCCGTCGGTATTACCGATGGTGACGCCGAGCACAGACATGACGGTGAAGCCGAGGCCGGTTAACAGCGCGTGGATGACATACAGAACTGGCGCTACGAACAGGAACAGGAATTCCAGCGGTTCGGTAGTGCCGCCAACGACGCAGGCGATCAGGCCAGAAATCAGCAGACCTTTAATTTTATGGCGATTTTCCGGGCGCGCGCAGTGATACATAGCTAACGCTGCACCTGGCAGACCGCCGAGAAACGCAGGCATTTTACCTTGCGAAAGGAAACGCGTGGCGCTTTCAGAAAAACCGTGAGTGGTCGGGCAATTCAATTGCGCCTGGAAGATGGTCAGTGCGCCGCTGACGGTTTGACCGCAGACTTCCTGCGTGCCGCCTGCGTCGGTAAAGCGAATTAATGCCACCAGAATGTGATGCAGACCAAACGGCAACAGCAGACGTTCACCGGTACCAAACAGCATCGGTCCGAAATCACCCGCGCTGTTTATCATATGGCCCAAGCCGCTAATACCCATGGCGAAAATCGGCCAGACTAATGGAATCACCAGGCCGACAAGGCCCATCACCAGCGAGGAGATAATTGGTACGAAGCGCGTACCGCCGAAGAATGCCAGCGCATCCGGCAGGCGGATATTATGGAAACGCTCATGCAGCATCCAGACGATAATACCGGCGATCACCGCACCGAGGATCCCGGTATCGATCGACTGGATCCCAAGAATGCTCTGGATGTTATTGGCTTTCAGAACCGCGGCATCCGTGGTTGGCAGAATGCCTTTATTGGTCAACCAGAAGTTTACCGCGAGGTTCATTACCGCATAACCGACGAAGCCAGCGAATGCCGCTACGCCTTTGTTTTCGCGTGCCAGGCCCAGCGGGATGGCGATACAGAACATGACAGGCAGGAAACTAAAAGCAAACGAGCCAATCTTACTCATCCAGGTAAAGATAGCCTGCAACACGGGGTTGCCCAGGACCGGGATTAGGGTGATGACATCGTGGCTACTAAGGGAACTGCCAATGCCGAGCATAATGCCGCAGAACGACAATAATGCCACGGGTAACATGAAGGTTTTGCCTAACTGCTGGAAGAACTCCCACAGCGTGACTTTCGGTGCTGTTTTCGCCGTCATAAAACGACTCCTCGTAGAGAACAATCTGGATTCAGTAAATTGCGCGAGAAGATAAAACGTTTTATCAAATTTTAGTGAGGCATAAATCACATTACGCAACGATAATAGCGGGTATAAGATAAATAAAAGGTAAAACGTTTTATCTGTCACATAATCAGGGAGTAGGTCATCTGCATGGCTACCGCCAAAAAAATAACCATTCATGATGTTGCGCTGGCTGCGGGCGTGTCGGTAAGTACCGTTTCGCTGGTGCTTAGTGGCAAAGGGCGAATCTCTACCGCCACAGGAGAACGCGTTAACGCCGCCATTGAAGAGCTGGGATTTGTGCGCAATCGCCAGGCGTCGGCGCTGCGCGGCGGACAAAGCGGCGTCATTGGTTTGATCGTCCGTGATTTATCTGCGCCGTTTTACGCCGAATTGACGGCCGGATTGACGGAAGCTCTGGAAGCGCAGGGACGGATGGTTTTTTTGCTTCACGGCGGTAAAGACGGCGAGCAGCTGGCACAGCGGTTTTCACTGTTACTGAATCAGGGTGTCGATGGTGTGGTAATAGCCGGGGCTGCAGGAAGCAGCGATGACCTGCGACGGATGGCAGAAGAAAAAGCTATCCCGGTGATTTTCGCTTCCCGTGCCAGTTATCTTGATGATGTTGATACGGTTCGCCCGGACAACATGCAGGCTGCACAGTTGTTGACGGAGCATCTCATTCGCAATGGGCATCAGCGGATCGCCTGGCTGGGAGGGCAAAGTTCCTCATTAACCCGTGCAGAACGGGTGGGGGGCTATTGTGCAACTCTACTAAAATTTGGCCTGCCGTTTCACAGCGATTGGGTGTTGGAGTGCACTTCCAGCCAGAAGCAAGCAGCGGAAGCTATCACGGCGCTTTTACGTCATAACCCGACCATCAGTGCCGTGGTTTGCTATAACGAAACTATTGCGATGGGGGCATGGTTTGGTTTGCTGAAAGCAGGGCGGCAAAGCGGGGAAAGCGGAGTCGATCGTTACTTTGAGCAACAGGTTTCGCTGGCGGCATTTACCGATGCGACACCAACCACACTTGATGATATACCTGTTACCTGGGCCAGCACGCCAGCGCGGGAACTTGGTACCACACTTGCGGATCGCATGATGCAAAAAATCACCCATGAAGAGACGCATTCACGCAATCTTATTATTCCCGCCCGGCTCATTGCGGCGAAATAATCCTCTCTTTATCTGCTATACCTGGTAGTGTCCTTTCCTCAAGGTTAATGATAAAAAATGTGGCACACAGGCGGTGCCTTTTATTTTTACTGAAGTTCACAGGAGGTTTATGTGTTTAATTCTGACAACCTGAGACTCGACGGAAAATGCGCCATCATCACAGGTGCGGGTGCAGGTATTGGTAAAGAAATCGCCATTACATTCGCGACAGCTGGCGCATCTGTGGTGGTCAGTGATATTAACGCCGACGCAGCTAACCATGTTGTAGACGAAATTCAACAACTGGGTGGTCAGGCATTTGCCTGCCGTTGTGATATTACTTCCGAACAGGAACTCTCTGCACTGGCAGACTTTGCTATCAGTAAGCTGGGTAAAGTTGATATTCTGGTTAACAACGCCGGTGGCGGTGGTCCTAAACCGTTTGATATGCCAATGGCAGATTTTCGCCGTGCTTATGAACTGAATGTGTTTTCTTTTTTCCATCTGTCACAACTTGTTGCGCCAGAAATGGAAAAAAATGGCGGTGGCGTTATTCTGACCATCACTTCTATGGCGGCAGAAAATAAAAATATAAACATGACATCCTATGCATCATCTAAAGCTGCGGCCAGTCATCTGGTCAGAAATATGGCGTTTGACCTGGGTGAAAAAAATATTCGGGTAAATGGCATTGCGCCGGGGGCAATATTAACCGATGCCCTGAAATCCGTTATTACACCAGAAATTGAACAAAAAATGTTACAGCACACGCCGATCAGACGTCTGGGCCAACCGCAAGATATTGCTAACGCAGCTCTGTTCCTTTGCTCGCCTGCAGCCAGCTGGGTAAGCGGACAAATTCTCACAGTCTCCGGTGGTGGGGTACAGGAGCTCAATTAATACACTAACGGACCGGTAAACAGCCGTACGTGTTGTTTACCGGGATAGCGTGTGCAATTCATCAACGTCTCTGCTAAACAACTGGCAGCCAAATCACGGCTATTGGTTAACCAATAGCTGGATGAAAAGCATACGAATAGAGTGTGCCTTCGCACTATTCAACAGCAATGATAGGCGCTCACCTGACAACGCGGTAAACTAGTTATTCACGCTAACTATAATGGTTTAATGATGGATAACATGCAGACTGAAGCACAACCGACACGGACCCGGATCCTCAATGCTGCCAGAGAGATTTTTTCAGAAAATGGATTTCACAGTGCCTCGATGAAAGCCATCTGTAAATCTTGCGCCATTAGTCCCGGGACGCTCTATCACCATTTCATCTCCAAAGAAGCCTTGATTCAGGCGATTATCTTACAGGACCAGGAGAGGGCGCTGGCCCGTTTCCGGGAACCGATTGAAGGGATTCATTTTGTTGACTATATGGTCGAGTCTATTGTCTCTCTCACCCATGAAGCCTTTGGGCAACGGGCGCTGGTGGTCGAAATTATGGCGGAAGGGATGCGTAACCCACAGGTCGCCGCCATGCTTAAAAATAAGCATATGACGATCACTGAATTTGTTGCTCAGCGGATGCGTGATGCCCAGCAAAAAGGCGAGATAAGCCCAGACATCAACACGGCAATGACTTCACGTTTACTGCTGGATCTGACCTACGGTGTTCTGGCCGATATCGAAGCGGAAGATCTGGCGCGTGAAGCGTCGTTTGCTCAGGGATTACGCGCGATGATTGGCGGTATCTTAACCGCATCCTGATCCTCTCATTTCGCGGGCTGGTGATAACTGTGCCCGCGTTTCATACTTTAATTTCCCTGTACAAAATACAATCTCCCCGGGATCGGAGAATTCCCCCCCCAAAATATTCACCGTAGCCATATGTCATGAGAGTTTATCGTTCTCAAGATACTCGAACGAACGTTCGATTGCTTATTTTATGGCTTCTGTCAACGCTGTTTTAAAGATTAATGCGATCCATATCACGCTGTGGGTATTGCAGTTTTTGGTTTTTTGATCGCGGTGTCAGTTCTTTTTATTTCCATTTCTCTTCCATGGGTTTCTCACAGATAACTGTGTGCAACACAGAATTGGTTAACTAATCAGATTAAAGGTTGACCAGTATTATTATCTTAATGAGGAGTCCCTTATGTTACGTCCTGTAGAAACCCCAACCCGTGAAATCAAAAAACTCGACGGCCTGTGGGCATTCAGTCTGGATCGCGAAAACTGCGGAATTGATCAGCGTTGGTGGGAAAGCGCGTTACAAGAAAGCCGGGCAATTGCTGTGCCAGGCAGTTTTAACGATCAGTTCGCCGATGCAGATATTCGTAATTATGTGGGCAACGTCTGGTATCAGCGCGAAGTCTTTATACCGAAAGGTTGGGCAGGCCAGCGTATCGTGCTGCGTTTCGATGCGGTCACTCATTACGGCAAAGTGTGGGTAAATAATCAGGAAGTGATGGAGCATCAGGGCGGCTATACACCGTTTGAAGCCGATGTCACGCCGTATGTTATTGCCGGGAAAAGTGTGCGTATCACCGTTTGTGTGAACAACGAACTGAACTGGCAGACTATCCCGCCGGGAATGGTGATTACCGACGAAAACGGCAAGAAAAAGCAGTCTTACTTCCATGATTTCTTTAATTATGCCGGGATCCATCGCAGCGTAATGCTCTACACCACGCCGAACACCTGGGTGGACGATATCACCGTGGTGACGCATGTCGCGCAAGACTGTAACCACGCGTCTGTTGACTGGCAGGTGGTGGCCAATGGTGATGTCAGCGTTGAACTGCGTGATGCGGATCAACAGGTGGTTGCAACTGGACAAGGCACTAGCGGGACTTTGCAAGTGGTGAATCCACACCTCTGGCAACCGGGTGAAGGTTATCTCTATGAACTGTGCGTCACAGCCAAAAGCCAGACAGAGTGTGATATCTACCCGCTTCGCGTCGGCATCCGGTCAGTGGCAGTGAAGGGCGAACAGTTCCTGATTAACCACAAACCGTTCTACTTTACTGGCTTTGGTCGTCATGAAGATGCTGACTTGCGTGGCAAAGGATTCGATAACGTGCTGATGGTGCACGACCACGCATTAATGGACTGGATTGGGGCCAACTCCTACCGTACCTCGCATTACCCTTACGCTGAAGAGATGCTCGACTGGGCAGATGAACATGGCATCGTGGTGATTGATGAAACTGCTGCTGTCGGCTTTAACCTCTCTTTAGGCATTGGTTTCGAAGCGGCCAACAAGCCGAAAGAACTGTACAGCGAAGAGGCAGTCAACGGGGAAACTCAGCAGGCGCACTTACAGGCGATTAAAGAGCTGATAGCGCGTGACAAAAACCACCCAAGCGTGGTGATGTGGAGTATTGCCAACGAACCGGATACCCGTCCGCAAGGTGCACGAGAATATTTCGCGCCACTGGCGGAAGCAACGCGTAAACTCGACCCGACGCGTCCGATCACCTGCGTCAATGTAATGTTCTGCGACGCTCACACCGATACCATCAGCGATCTCTTTGATGTGCTGTGCCTTAACCGTTATTACGGTTGGTATGTCCAAAGCGGCGATTTGGAAACGGCAGAGAAGGTACTGGAAAAAGAACTTCTGGCCTGGCAGGAGAAACTGCATCAGCCGATTATCATCACCGAATACGGCGTGGATACGTTAGCCGGGCTGCACTCAATGTACACCGACATGTGGAGTGAAGAGTATCAGTGTGCATGGCTGGATATGTATCACCGCGTCTTTGATCGCGTCAGCGCCGTCGTCGGTGAACAGGTATGGAATTTCGCCGATTTTGCGACCTCGCAAGGCATATTGCGCGTTGGAGGTAACAAGAAAGGGATCTTCACTCGCGACCGCAAACCGAAGTCGGCGGCTTTTCTGCTGCAAAAACGCTGGACTGGCATGAACTTTGGTGAAAAACCGCAGCAGGGAGGCAAACAATGAATCAACAACTCTCCTGGCGCACCATCGTCGGCTACAGCCTCGGTGACGTCGCCAATAACTTCGCCTTCGCAATGGGGGCGCTCTTCCTGTTGAGTTACTACACCGACGTCGCTGGCGTCGGTGCCGCTGCGGCGGGCACCATGCTGTTACTGGTGCGGGTATTCGATGCCTTCGCCGACGTCTTTGCCGGACGAGTGGTGGACAGTGTGAATACCCGCTGGGGAAAATTCCGCCCGTTTTTACTCTTCGGTACTGCGCCGTTAATGATCTTCAGCGTGCTGGTATTCTGGGTGCCGACCGACTGGAGCCATGGTAGCAAAGTGGTGTATGCATATTTGACCTACATGGGCCTCGGGCTTTGCTACAGCCTGGTGAATATTCCTTATGGTTCACTTGCTACCGCGATGACCCAACAACCACAATCCCGCGCCCGTCTGGGCGCGGCTCGCGGGATTGCCGCTTCATTAACCTTTGTCTGCCTGGCATTTCTGATAGGACCGAGCATTAAGAACTCCAGCCCGGAAGAGATGGTGTCGGTATACCATTTCTGGACGATTGTGCTGGCGATTGCCGGAATGGTGCTTTACTTCATCTGCTTCAAATCGACGCGTGAGAATGTGGTACGTATCGTGGCGCAGCCGTCATTGAAGATCAGTCTGCAAACCCTGAAACGGAATCGCCCGCTGTTTATGTTGTGCATCGGTGCGCTGTGTGTGCTGATTTCGACCTTCGCGGTTAGCGCCTCGTCGTTGTTCTACGTGCGCTATGTGTTAAATGATACCGGGCTGTTTACTGTGCTGGTACTGGGCAAAACCTGGTCGGTACTGTGGCATCGGCACCGCTGGTGCCGGGGATGGTCGCGAGGATCGGTAAAAAGAATACCTTCCTGATTGGCGCTTTGCTGGGAACCTGCGGTTATCTGCTATTCTTCTGGGTTTCCGTCTGGTCACTGCCGGTGGCGTTGGTTGCGTTGGCCATCGCTTCAATTGGTCAGGGCGTTACTATGACTGTGATGTGGGCACTGGAAGCTGATACCGTAGAATACGGTGAATACCTGACCGGCGTGCGAATTGAAGGGCTCACCTATTCACTATTCTCATTTACCCGTAAATGCGGTCAGGCAATCGGAGGTTCAATTCCTGCCTTTATTTTGGGATTAAGCGGATATATCGCCAATCAGGTGCAAACGCCGGAAGTTATTATGGGCATCCGCACATCAATTGCCTTAGTACCTTGCGGATTTATGCTACTGGCATTCGTTATTATCTGGTTTTATCCGCTCACGGATAAAAAATTCAAAGAAATCGTGGTTGAAATTGATAATCGTAAAAAAATGCAGCAGCAATTAATCAGCGATATCACTAATTAATATTCAATAAAAATAATCAGAACATCAAAGGTGCAACTATGAGAAAAATAGTGGCCATGGCCGTTATTTGCCTGACGGCTGCCTCTGGCCTTACCTCTGCTTACGCGGCGCAACTGGCTGACGATGAAGCGGGACTACGCATCAGACTGAAAAACGAATTGCGCAGGGCGGATAAGCCCAGTGCTGGCGCGGGAAGAGATATTTACGCATGGGTACAGGGAGGATTGCTCGATTTCAATAGTGGTTATTATTCCAATATTATTGGCGTTGAAGGCGGAGCGTATTATGTTTATAAATTAGGTGCTCGTGCTGATATGAGTACCCGGTGGTATCTTGATGGTGATAAAAGTTTTGGCTTTGCCCTGGGGGCAGTAAAAATAAAACCCAGTGAAAATAGCCTGCTTAAATTAGGTCGCTTCGGGACGGATTATAGTTACGGTAGCTTACCTTATCGTATTCCGTTAATGGCTGGCAGTTCGCAACGTACATTACCGACAGTTTCTGAAGGAGCATTAGGTTATTGGGCGTTAACGCCAAATATTGATCTGTGGGGAATGTGGCGTTCACGAGTATTTTTATGGACCGATTCAACAACCGGTATTCGTGATGAAGGGGTGTATAACAGCCAGACGGGAAAATACGATAAACATCGCGCACGTTCTTTTTTAGCCGCCAGTTGGCATGATGATACCAGTCGCTATTCTCTGGGGGCATCGGTACAGAAAGATGTTTCCAATCAGATACAAAGCATTCTCGAGAAAAGCATACCGCTCGACCCGAATTATACGTTGAAAGGGGAGTTGCTCGGCTTTTACGCGCAGCTCGAAGGTTTAAGTCGTAATACCAGCCAGCCCAATGAAACGGCGTTGGTTAGTGGACAATTGACCTGGAATGCGCCGTGGGGAAGCGTATTTGGCAGTGGTGGTTATTTGCGCCATGCAATGAATGGTGCCGTGGTGGATACCGACATTGGCTATCCCTTTTCATTAAGTCTTGATCGTAACCGTGAAGGAATGCAGTCCTGGCAATTGGGCGTCAACTATCGTTTAACGCCGCAATTTACACTGACATTTGCACCGATTGTGACTCGCGGCTATGAATCCAGTAAACGAGATGTGCGGATTGAAGGCACGGGTATCTTAGGTGGTATGAACTATCGGGTCAGCGAAGGGCCGTTACAAGGGATGAATTTCTTTCTTGCTGCTGATAAAGGGCGGGAAAAGCGCGATGGCAGTGCGCTGGGCGATCGCCTGAATTACTGGGATGTGAAAATGAGTATTCAGTATGACTTTATGCTGAAGTAAGAAATAACGCCGGAGAGAAAAACCTCCGGCGTTTTGGCTGTGAATTACTGCTGCGGAATAGCGGGTACAGCCGGAACGTTTAATGCCGGCATCGCAAACATCCCAACAAAATCTTCCAGTGGCATTTTCTGCCCGTTTAACGTGATCTGACCGTTAGCATACTGCAGGCTGGTGGTGATGGTATTGTCCTGCAAGGTGGTCAGACGGAACATCTGCCCCATTGCTGATGCACCTTCAACTTGCTGTTTCGCCAGTTTTTTCGCTTGATCTTCCTGATAACCTTCCAGCTTCGCTACCTGAGTCATAAACTCAGTTGCCATATCCACCGGAATGGTCAGTTTCGCATCCAGAGATTTAACCGAACGATCTACTTCCTGCGCCAGCGTTTGCGGCGCTTCTTTAGTCGTTGCCGGATCTTTCAGGAACAGCGACAGATTCAGCGCACTTTCACCCTGACTGTTTTTCCAGCTTAGCGGCGCAATAGTAATCACCGGATCGCCTTTCAGCATCAGCGGCAGGGCGCTAAAGAAGGCTTCCGTCACTTTCTCCTGATAAAGTTCGGGATTGTTGGCAATTTCTGGCTGTGCCAGCAGCGCCTGAGTTTGCGCGTTATATTGCTGGCTAAACTGATGCCAGGCTTCGCCATCAATTTGGCCGACTTTTAAAGTCAGCTTGCCGCTGCCCAGATCCTGATTCTGTACCTTCAGGCTGTTTAGCGAGTAATCCAGTTGGCTATTGATCGTTTTACCATCATTGACCAGATCCGATTTACCGCTGATCTCCATGCCTTCCAGCAGTGCCAGTTCTTTGCCTTCCACTGAAATGGTCATTTTTTCCAGTGACAGTTTTTGGTTTCCTACGCGCTCACCAAAACTTGCCAGCGTGCTGGAACCGTCGGTTTTCAGATTATTAAAGGTCAACTGCACTTTCTGATTGTATTCGTTAACTGCGTCTATCCGACCACTTTGCGCTTCCCCGGAAAGGGAGATAGCTTTGCCGTCTCTGTCAGCATTTAACTGGAACTCGCCGCCGCTAAAGGCGACTTTTTCATCCTTTTGCTCGTAATTCAGTGGATTGAGCGAAATATCGGAACTGGAATCACCGCTGTAACCAATGCGGGAGTTAATCTCAAAAGGCGTTTCACCTTTTGCCATATCAAACAGTGGTTTGCTTACTTCGTTATTGACCAGCGTGGTTTGAATTGATGCCATCGACGGGATCAGGTTCAGTTTTTTAAGCTGGGCAAGGGGGAAGGGACCATGATCAACCGATTCGTTGAAGATGACGCTCTGACCGCTTTTAATCCACGGATTTTCTTTCCCGGCAATGGGTTTCACCAACAGTTGCAACTGGCTGCTGAATACGCCGCGATGATAGTTTTGATAACTCACTTCCAGGTTGGATTCAGGAGCTGTCAGTTTGAGTTGCGCGTTCGCCTGCGCGACCATGTCTTCGAGATGGGTTTCAATCTTCTTGCCTGTATACCATGCGCCGCCTGTCCAGACTACGCCTAGCGCAACAATGACGCCTACCGCTACCAGCGATTTATTCATAATGATTATCCATAAAATGAAATCAGGCGGACTGGCCGCCTGAAGGTGTTATAAGCCTTTAATAAGCTTAGCAAGAGATGTTAATTTTTTCAGTAAGCTCTTACAGCTTGTTGTAAACACGCGCTAAACGGCCGTGGCCTTTGACAGTCACCGGTGATTCGTTGGCGGCAATAAACGCTGATTCACCCGGTTTAAGCTGTAACTGCTGAGAACCTTGACACAGCGTTGCATCGCCTTCGACGCAGAACAAAATGGCGGCACTTTGCTGGCTAATGGTGGTTTCTTTATCACTAAGATCATGCAGCGAGAAGGCAAAATCATCCACAGGAATCGAGAAGTCCAGTTCTGCACCTTGTTTCACCGGCTGGGTCAACAACTGGTTAGCCGGTTTGGCTTCGAACTTCACATTGGCAACCAGTTCCGGAATATCAATGTATTTAGGCGTCAGACCCGCACGCAGCACGTTATCGGAGTTCGCCATCACTTCAAGCGCCACGCCTTGCAGGTAAGCGTGCGGTGTTTCAGCGAACAGGAACATCGCTTCGCCAGGATTCAATTTCACCACATTCAGCAATAGCGGGGAGAACAGACCGCTGTCTTCCGGGTAAAATTCAGAAATTAAACGAATCGTTTGCCACGGTTCACCCTGCTGGCTATCGAGGGCCGATTTTAAAATCGCCAGCGCGCGGGATTTTTCTTCACCCTGCATATTCAACAGGCTGGCGAACAGTTCGCTTAAACGTTCAGCATTTGGCTGTTGTAAAAAGTGAGCAATCGCCGGATGTGCACCTGCGACCGGCTGGAGTAGGGAGACAATCTCGGAAAATTCACGAAACGCGTTCATCGCAAGGAAAGGCGTCAGCGCAAAAACCAGCTCCGGCTTGTGGTTAGGATCTTTATAGTTACGCTCGGCGGCATCCATCGGGATACCTGCGGCATTTTCTTTGGCAAAACCGATTTCAGAATTGTGTTTGTTTGGATGAACCTGAATGGAGAGCGGCTGTGCTGCGCATAATACTTTGAACAGGAAAGGCAGTTCGCCAAAGCGTTTGGCAACGGCCTCTCCGAGCAGAGTCGATTTATCACTCTCAATCACATCACGCAGTGAAACGATATCTCCGGCGGCATTCTGCACTCGTGAACTGCTTTTCGGATGTGCGCCCATCCACAGCTCGGCCATCGGCTGGCTGGACGGATTTTCCATACCATAAAGTTCAGTCAACGCCGTTTTGCTGCCCCAGGCATAGTTTTGCACTGAGTTAATGAGTTTTTGCATGATCAATCCCTGTTTTAATGTGGAAATTAATCCCGCTATTAAAGCAAGAATCCTACGGGAAGTAACCTGGAGCCGCAAAAAGTCGTACTAGTCTCAGTTTTTGTTAAAAAAGTGTGTAGGATATTGTTACTCGCTTTTAACAGGGCAACGGAACACCCGCCCAGAGCATAACCAAACCAGGCAGTAAGTGAGAGAATAATGTCAAACAAACCCTTTCATTATCAGGCTCCTTTCCCACTCAAAAAAGATGATACTGAGTATTACCTGCTAACCAGCGAACACGTTAGCGTATCTGAATTTGAAGGGCAGGAGATTTTGAAAGTCGCACCCGAAGCGTTAACTCTGTTGGCGCGTCAGGCGTTTCATGATGCGTCATTTATGCTGCGTCCGGCTCACCAACAACAGGTGGCCGACATTCTGCGTGACCCGGAAGCCAGCGAAAATGATAAATATGTGGCGCTGCAATTCCTGCGCAACTCCGACATCGCGGCGAAAGGCGTTCTGCCAACCTGTCAGGATACCGGCACCGCGATTATTGTTGGTAAAAAAGGGCAGCGTGTATGGACCGGTGGCGGTGATGAAGCGGCGCTGGCACGCGGTGTCTATAACACTTATATCGAAGATAATCTGCGCTACTCGCAAAACGCGCCGCTGGATATGTATAAAGAGGTGAATACCGGCACCAATCTACCAGCGCAGATCGATCTTTATGCCGTTGATGGCGACGAGTACAAATTCCTCTGTATCGCCAAAGGTGGCGGTTCGGCAAACAAGACGTATCTCTATCAGGAAACCAAAGCGTTACTAACGCCGGGGAAACTGAAAAATTACCTGGTTGAGAAGATGCGCACGCTGGGTACGGCGGCCTGTCCTCCGTATCATATTGCGTTCGTTATTGGTGGAACTTCTGCAGAAACGAACCTTAAAACAGTGAAACTGGCTTCCGCTAAATACTATGACGAACTGCCAACGGAAGGGAATGAGCACGGTCAGGCATTCCGCGATGTGGAACTGGAAAAAGAATTGCTGATCGAAGCGCAAAATCTCGGTCTGGGTGCGCAGTTTGGTGGTAAATACTTCGCTCACGACATCCGCGTGATTCGCCTGCCACGTCACGGCGCATCCTGCCCGGTCGGTATGGGCGTCTCCTGCTCTGCTGACCGTAATATCAAAGCGAAGATCAACCGTCAGGGGATCTGGATCGAAAAACTGGAACATAATCCAGGCAAATATATCCCGGAAGAGCTGCGCAAAGCGGGAGAAGGCGAAGCGGTGCGCGTTGACCTTAACCGTCCGATGAAAGAGATCCTCGCACAGTTGTCGCAGTATCCCGTTTCTACACGCTTATCGCTTAACGGCACGATTATCGTCGGTCGTGATATTGCTCACGCCAAACTGAAAGAGCGGATGGATAATGGTGAAGGGCTGCCGCAGTACATTAAAGATCATCCGATTTACTACGCGGGTCCGGCCAAAACGCCGGAAGGTTATGCTTCCGGTTCTCTTGGCCCAACGACCGCCGGACGGATGGATTCTTATGTCGATCAACTGCAAGCGCAGGGCGGAAGTATGATCATGCTGGCGAAAGGCAACCGCAGCCAGCAGGTGACGGATGCCTGTAAAAAACACGGCGGCTTCTACCTCGGCAGTATCGGTGGTCCGGCCGCTGTATTGGCGCAGGGAAGTATTAAGAGCCTGGAATGTGTTGAATATCCGGAACTGGGAATGGAAGCCATCTGGAAAATTGAAGTGGAAGATTTCCCGGCGTTTATCCTTGTGGATGATAAAGGAAATGACTTCTTCCAGCAGATACAACTCACACAATGCACCCGCTGTGTGAAATAAACAGAGCCGCCCTTCGGGGCGGTTTTTTTACATGGCACGAAAGACCAAACATTTGTTATCAAATAGTAAATAATGAGTGAGCTAAAAGTTGCTTAACGAAAGCAAAACAGAAAGAAAAAATTAAACAGGTGAGGAGCAGGCCATGAATACAGTACGCAGCGAAAAAGATTCGATGGGGGCGATTGATGTCCCGGCAGATAAGCTGTGGGGCGCACAAACTCAACGCTCGCTGGAGCATTTCCGCATTTCGACGGAGAAAATGCCCACCTCACTGATTCATGCGCTGGCGCTAACCAAGCGCGCAGCGGCAAAAGTTAATGAAGATTTAGGCTTGTTGTCTGAAGAGAAAGCGAGCGCCATTCGGCAGGCGGCGGATGAAGTACTGGCAGGACAGCATGACGACGAATTCCCGCTGGCTATCTGGCAGACCGGCTCCGGCACGCAAAGTAACATGAACATGAACGAAGTGCTGGCTAACCGGGCCAGTGAATTACTCGGCGGCGTGCGCGGGATGGAACGTAAAGTTCACCCTAACGACGACGTGAACAAAAGCCAAAGTTCCAACGATGTCTTTCCGACGGCGATGCACGTTGCGGCGCTGCTGGCGCTGCGCAAGCAACTCATTCCGCAGCTTAAAACCCTGACACAGACACTGAGTGAAAAATCGCGTGCATTTGCCGATATCGTCAAAATCGGTCGAACCCACTTGCAGGACGCCACGCCGCTAACACTAGGGCAGGAGATTTCCGGCTGGGTAGCGATGCTCGAGCATAATCTCAAACATATCGAATACAGCCTGCCTCACGTAGCGGAACTGGCTCTTGGCGGTACAGCGGTGGGTACTGGACTAAATACCCATCCGGAGTATGCGCGTCGCGTAGCAGATGAACTGGCAGTCATTACCTGTGCACCGTTTGTTACCGCGCCGAACAAATTTGAAGCGCTTGCGACCTGTGATGCCCTGGTTCAGGCGCACGGCGCGTTGAAAGGGTTGGCTGCGTCACTGATGAAAATCGCCAATGATGTCCGCTGGCTGGCCTCTGGCCCGCGCTGCGGAATTGGTGAAATCTCAATCCCGGAAAATGAGCCGGGCAGCTCAATCATGCCGGGGAAAGTGAACCCAACCCAGTGTGAAGCATTAACCATGCTCTGCTGTCAGGTAATGGGGAACGACGTGGCGATCAACATGGGTGGCGCTTCCGGTAACTTTGAACTGAACGTCTTCCGTCCGATGGTGATCCATAATTTCCTGCAATCGGTGCGCTTGCTGGCAGATGGCATGGAAAGTTTTAACAAACACTGCGCAGTGGGTATTGAACCGAATCGTGAGCGAATCAATCAATTACTCAATGAATCGCTGATGCTGGTGACTGCGCTTAACACCCACATTGGTTATGACAAAGCCGCGGAGATCGCCAAAAAAGCGCATAAAGAAGGGCTGACCTTAAAAGCTGCGGCCCTTGCGCTGGGGTATCTTAGCGAAGCCGAGTTTGACAGCTGGGTACGGCCAGAACAGATGGTCGGCAGTATGAAAGCCGGGCGTTAATCTGCAACATACAGGTGCAGCCGTGGAATGATCAAACGAAGCGGCTGCGCCTGTGGTTTATAACGGTGCTGCACATTGTCGGCATCGTAATTTAACAACTCACCAACGTCTGGCACGCCCGCACCATTATCCCGATTAATCAGTGCAATCAGCGGTGTAGGGCAGGCGTGTTGCACTTGTTTTTGATCTCCTTTGTACCAGACGCGGGCAATCGGCTGCACCTTCACCGGACGTTTGATTTTTAACTTCGCGTTCTGTGGCAGGGCAGCGATATCCTGATACTCTCGCTCCAGTTTTCTTTGCCACTCCTCGCGCGTCCACGGTGCGACACTGCGTGGTGATTTCAGGCTTTTTTCCAGCTGTGCCAGGACTTCATCACGATGCAAATTCTTAATGATATGTTTATTAGCCCAACCAAAGCGTAAAGTGGCGGGGTCGTGCAGAACGGTGAGCGTGCGGTAAGCATTAAGGGTGATCAGCCCCGGCAAATGACGATGCACCCATTCAAAACGTGCCGCGGTGGGGAGTTCTGATTCAACCGTGACGATATGCTCGAACGTGGTCTTGAGTTTATTGATGTGCTGAATATGACTGACCAACGCTGCTTGCGAAAGGTTATCGACCTGGTAACACAACACGCCAGGCAGACGGACAGCGGCCTTGCTGCTGCGATTTTCGGACTGTTGTTGAATAAATAAATGGCGGAAATGACGCAACGCCAGCGACTGCGCGTCGTTGCCGAGATGTTGTTTTACCTCAATACGATTAAGCGGATTATGCTCATCCTCTTTTTTTACCTCCGGCAAAGAGAACACGCGGGCAACCAATAGCTTGTGTTGCTCAAGATGAGCGGCAAATGCAGCCAGCTCTTGTTCCATCTGGCGAAAGGTAGTGTTGAGTCGGTCTACGAGATCGTAACGCGCCATAATATTAACCACTTTAGTTACAACATCCTTAATTTATAGCACAATGGTGGTGACTTGACCATCGTGCGCGTAGTGTCAGGCAGAGGTAAATTGCGGGATGTTATGCCATAACGGCCAGCTAAACGAGAAGCGAGCACCACCCAGTTCGCTGGTGTCACAATTAACCGTACCGCCCATTGCCAGTGCTATAGAGTGGACAATTGCCAGCCCCAGCCCGCAGCCGCCGGTTGAGCGATCCCGGCTGGGATCGAGGCGAACAAAAGGTTCAAAGATATGTTCGCGGTTTTCTGGGGCAATCCCTGGGCCATCATCCTCAACAATTAATGTCGCTCTATTCCCCGACAGTAGCAGGCTGGTTTCAACCGTTGAATGGCAGTACCGCAGGGCGTTATTGAGCAAATTATCCAGCACGCGCTCCATTAAGCGCATATCCAACGCCGCATAATGGCCTTGCACGAGCGTTTTTATCCGTACCGTTTTATCGGGCGTTACTGCCTGAATATCTGCCAGATGCGTTGACAGCCACAACGGCAGGTCTGGTTCGCTAAGATGAAGCTCGTTTTGTGGGCGATCGAGTCGGGCATAAGTCAGCAGCTCTTCAATTAAAGCTTCAAGTTGACTGATATCACGATTCAACGCCTGGGATTCGGCGGCGCTCAGGTTATCGCTCATCTCCAGTCGATAACGCAGGCGCACTAACGGTGTTCGCAGTTCGTGAGCGATACCGTCAATAAGCTGTTTTTTGCTGGCAATCAAGGCGTTGATATTGTCCGCCATCTGGTTAAATGCGATACCAAGTCGTTCAAAGCTCGAACCCTCATCAAAGTGGATACGCTCATTGAGATGCCCATCGCCAAATCGTTGCGCCGCTGCTTCCAGTTTTAACATATCCTGCCAGTGCGGACGCATCCAGATAAACACCGGAAAGGCGAGGGAAATAGCAATAAAAGCGATCAGGGCGATATCCAGCAATCGCATCTGATGGAGATAATAAAGATAAGGAACAGGACCAACTGCCAGCACGTAGTGGCTGCGCGGGATACGCTGCAAAAACGTGTACTGATCGTCCAGGGCGACAATTTCGCCGCCACGCAGTCGGTGCATGGAAATATCATCAAGATGGTATTTACTCAGTGGCTCGACACGCAGATCGAAAGAGAGATTTAAATCCATCTCCTTCAGCGTCTTACCCCAATCGTGTGGGGGGATCTCACGCAATTCGCTACGCATCAGATACAGCGAACTGTTCATCAAATCATCCAGCGACTGTTTGCCCGCGCGTTCGGCGGTAAATTTGTACACCAGCCCAACCAGCAGAGACATCACAAGGAAGCAGACAAACAATAACAGGTAAAACTGGATAAACAGTTTTTTCATCGCTTATTCCCATGCATGAGGCGCAAAAAGATAGCCTTTGTTACGCACAGTTTTAATGCGATAAGGTTCTGCGGCGTTATCGAGCAGTTTTTTTCTTAACCGCGAAATAGCCACGTCCACGCTACGATCCAGTCCGTCATAACTGACGCCGCGTAAATTTTTCAGCAATGCATCGCGGTCCATGATTTGCCCGGCATGGGTAGCTAATTCCCACAATAATTCGAAATCAGCTGTCGAGAGCGAGATTTCAGTGTTAGCCAGGGTGACTACGCGGTTGATGGGATCGATGGTCAACGTGCCGAAATGCAGGGCTTTGTAGGGAGTCAGAGACGTTTCCTGAAGACCTTTGGTCAGTGTGGCTTGCTCATTCTGACGCAAATGCAAACGTAAACGCGCTAGCAAAACAGCAGGGGGCGTCGTTTTGAGAATATAGTCGCAGGCACCCATTTCCAGTGCCAGGATGTGGTTCATATCGCTATCGAGAGAGGTTAGAAGAACAATCGGTCCAGACCACTTTGCGCGTAAATCACGACAAATGGTCATGCCGTCCTTGCCTGGTAGCATGATGTCGAGTAACACCAAATCCGGATTTTCTCGCAAAATGGTTTCTTCGGCCTGGTCGCCGCGCGGCTCTACGGTAACCTGCATATCATGTTTTGCCAGGTACGCGGCAATCAGTGAACCGACTTCCGCATCATCTTCCACAAATACGATAGTGTTCATATTATTCACGGTAGATATAAAAACGTCACAATACACCGCGCTGTTTTTACTTACTATCAATCGTTTCTAAACAAGTTTTCATCAGGTATTCTACTGATGACTTGTTATGGAAGTGTTAAGGTAAAAAAATGGGGCTGGTAATCAAAGCCGCGCTCGGTGCGCTGGTAGTGCTGTTGATTGGTGTTTTAGCAAAAACGAAAAATTATTATATCGCCGGGCTGATTCCACTTTTCCCGACCTTTGCGCTTATCGCGCATTATATTGTTGCCAGCGAACGCGGCATTGAAGCCTTACGCGCAACCATCATTTTTAGTATGTGGTCGATTATTCCCTATTTTGTTTACCTGGTGTCGCTGTGGTATTTCACCGGAATGATGCGCTTGCCCGCCGCTTTTGTTGGTTCTGTTGCGTGTTGGGGGATAAGCGCATGGGTGTTGATTATATGCTGGATAAAGCTGCATTAACGCAGATGACGACCGCCATCAAGTGGGAAACTGCGTCCGGTGACAAAGCAACTGGTAAGTAAGTAATCGACCAGGTCGATCACTTCTTTCTCGCCAGGCGCGGTTTTCATCAGTGATTTATTCAGCGCCTGTTGTCGATATTCGGCATCATCATGTTCATTAAACAGGATCAGCGATGGCGCAATAGAATTCACTTTCACTTCCGGTGCCAGCTTGCGGGCAAACGAGCGGGTCATATTATCCAGTGCCGCTTTGCTTGCAGCATACGCAACATGTTTGTCGCTACCGCGCTCCACCACATAATCGGTAAAGTGAATGATATCGCTGGCGGCGTGTCCGTGCCCACGCAGTAATCTTTCCAGCGCATGGTTGAGCAGGTATGGGGTATTAACGTGGATCTGCATCATGCAAGCCAGTACGTCGGCCAGTGGCGCACCCGGTTTTTCCGCCATCCACGCACTGGCGTTATGCAAAATAGCACGCAGACCATGGGTGCTTTTTAGTACTTCATCGGCAAACGCCATCACACCGTCGTTGGTCGAAAAATCAGCCTGAATACACTGCGCACCTGCATTAATCAGTCCATCAATGGCTGGATAGTGTGTCCGATAGCTGACAATCACCGGTTGCTTTTGATTAATGAAATGCCATGCGAGGGCGAGGCCGATGCGACGACCACCGCCAGTAATTAATATTGGCAAGGGCTGGGCTTTACCCATCGTTATCTCCTTTGCTAACCAACGATGGGATGAACGTTATCCCACCAGCATCCAGGTCGCCGGAACTGAGGCAATTAACAGCATGCCAATTAGCACCATTTCCTGGCGGTTCAGTACGTTATCATGTGTATGCGTTTTACGCGCATACAGGAAAACCAGCAGCCCCGGCGCATACAGAACAACGGATAACAACAAGTGCATTGGACCAGAGGCATACAATAACCATAAGCCATAAATGCAGGCACCGACACCTACCGCTTTATGCAGTGGACGGGTTGCGATTTTCAGCAAGAACGCGCCGACCAGGAAATAGGGCACCAGAATCATTTCTGAGGCGATGGTCAGCAACGTGTTGTAATCGGAACCGGTCAGCCAGATGAGTACCAGACAAATTTGCACGCAGATGTTGGTCAACCACAGCGAGGCGGATGGCGCAGCTTGTGCGTTCTGGCGCGCAAAAATGCGTGGGAATGCTTTATGAGTGGCAGCCAGGAACGGAACTTCTGCCGCCATGATGGTCCAGCTTAAGTACGCGCCGCAAACGGAAACGATCAAACCGGCAGCGATGATGATTTCGCCCCATGGTCCCATCATTTCCACCATCAGACCGGCCATTGACGGGTTACGAATTTCAGCCAGTTCAGGACGTGCCACCACGCCCAGCGAAAGCAGCGTTACCAGCAAGTAAACGCCCAGAGCGGAGAGAACCGCCAGCAGTGTCGCTTTGCCAACATCACGTTTATTACGCGCACGCGCAGAAACAACCACGGCACCTTCCACACCAATGAAAACCCACAGGGTGATCAGCATGGTGTTTTTCACCTGTTCCCACACGGGTACGCCAAGTGCAAGTCCGGTGAAGTCGAGCTTGAAGGTATCCAGTTTGAACATCATCATCGCCAGCACAACAAACAGACCCAGCGGCAACAATTTTGCCAGTGTCGCCACCAGGTTAATGCTGGCAGCGGTTTGCACCCCGCGCAGGATCAAAAAGTGAACAATCCACAATAAAGCCGATGCACCGACTATCGATTGCCAGGTATTACCATCGCCGAACAGGCGCAATTCCGGCGTGTCCGTAAAAAAGCTTAACGCGGAAAAAACGATCACCAGATAGGAGACGTTGGCGATGACTGCGCACAGCCAGTATCCCCATGCGGAACAAAAGCCGATTAGCTCGCCAAACCCTTCGCGGGCATAGGTAAAGATACCGCCGTCAAGTTCGGGACGAATGCGCGTGAGGATCAGCATGGCAAAGGCCAGCAATAAAATGCCAGCGCCAGTAATACCCCAGCCGATGAGCAGTGCTGCCGGGCTGGCAACTGCCGCCATATTTTGCGGCAGACTGAAAACACCCGCGCCCAGCATTGAGCTTAATACCAGCGCGGTGAGTGCGCTCAGTCCCAGTTTCTTTTCCATCGATATCCAGTGATTAAAACGTGATAAGAAGAATAAATATTAGGGCAAAACGCATAAAAATGGAGTTTGCCACTGAAGCGCGGGATTTTACGAAGAGATGTGTCTGCATGCAATGGTCGCGGGGAAATTTGTGACTAAAAATGCGAAAGGCGGCATCAAGCCGCCTTATAGGAGTAACTGAATAGTTATTTATACAGATCTGCGCTGACGGTCAGGTTATTACCACGTTCCTGCCACTGGCGGGTGATGTGGTAATACTTAGCACCTTTCTTCGCGGCACGTTTCGCAACCTGATAGGAGACTTCGGTCATGTTGCCGTAGTTGCCAGAGAATTTGATGCTGTCGAACGGGACCATCATCGCTGCGGTCGCTTTGTTCAGTTCTTCGACTTTAGTGCCATCCGGGAGCGTGACGGTGTAACGCCCGCCTTTTGATGACTGGGTTTCAAAGAAGCGACCGACTTCAGAACTTGGTGATGCGGTAGTCGCAACACCCGGGATCTCAACTTTCTTCGCGGCTTCGCCACCGGCAGCCAGAGCTGCACGTCCTGCTTCGGAATCTGCCGGGATCACATCCGGGCTCTGGACGATACGTTTCTTAGCATCTTTTTTATAGATGAATGCAGTAATACGCTGGTTGCCGCCCTGGTTGGCATCGATTTGACGAACGATGTAGAAAGAGTAGGCACCTTTCGCTTTTGCTGCTTTGGTGATGGCATCATTGACTTCTGGCTGGCTACGATAGAAGCCCTGGACGGTGACCGTGTCAAACGGTTCAATCAGAACAGCCTGATCTTTCGGCAGTTCGACAACACCGTTAATTACGCGATTACTTGTTTCTTCTGCTTTTTCAGCATCGGCTTTATAGAGGTCAGCGACCACACGCCAGTTACCGCTGTTACCAAAATCAGAAGTGTCGACAACATAAAAAGAGGCGGCACCTTCTTTATCTGCGCGACGAGAAACGGCTTTCACCGCTTCGCCAATAGCATTAAAACGACCGGTAACCACTACACGGTCAAAAGGTTTAACCGCTGCCGCTTGCTCCGGTGTCAGTTCTGTTGCTGCGTTAACGGAGAATGCCGTAGCAGAAAGCAGTGCCGACGCCAGGAGGGTGTTCTTAAGCTTCATAAAAATAATCCTTCGCCTTGCGCAAACCAAGTACTGGTATTGTTATTAACGAGAAACGTGGCTGATTATTGCATTTAAACGGTGTAACTGTCTGCGTCATTTTTCATATCACATTCCTTAAGCCAATTTTAATCCTGCTCAAATGACCGTCTATGCTTAAAAAACAGCCGTATCAGCATCATTACTACTGAAGCAACTGAATTGTATAAGTTAATTTAATGTTAAGTAGTGATGCGTGCCGGGGCGATGTCTCGTTTTACCCGACCGTCGAAGACAATTATCAGTCTTTATCCGGCGTTCTAAGGTGTTTATCCCACTATCACGGCTGAATCGTTAATATTTTGCGAGTTCACGCCGAAATACTGATTTTTGGCGCTAGATCACAGGCATAATTTTCAGTACGTTATAGGGCGTTTGTTACTAATTTATTTTAACGGAGTAACATTTAGCTCGTACATGAGCGGCTTGTGTGGCTCCTGACACAGGCAAACCATCATCAATAAAACCGATGGAAGGGAATATCATGCGAATTGGCATACCAAGAGAACGGTTAACCAATGAAACCCGTGTTGCAGCAACGCCAAAAACAGTGGAACAGCTGCTGAAACTGGGTTTTACCGTCGCGGTAGAGAGCGGCGCGGGTCAACTGGCAAGTTTTGACGATAAAGCGTTTGTGCAAGCGGGCGCTGAAATTGTAGAAGGGAATAGCGTCTGGCAGTCAGAGATCATTCTGAAGGTCAATGCGCCGTTAGATGATGAAATTGCGTTACTGAATCCTGGGACAACGCTGGTGAGTTTTATCTGGCCTGCGCAGAATCCGGAATTAATGCAAAAACTTGCGGAACGTAACGTGACCGTGATGGCGATGGACTCTGTGCCGCGTATCTCACGCGCACAATCGCTGGACGCACTAAGCTCGATGGCGAACATCGCCGGTTATCGCGCCATTGTTGAAGCGGCACATGAATTTGGGCGCTTCTTTACCGGGCAAATTACTGCGGCCGGGAAAGTGCCACCGGCAAAAGTGATGGTGATTGGTGCGGGTGTTGCAGGTCTGGCCGCCATTGGCGCAGCAAACAGTCTCGGCGCGATTGTGCGTGCATTCGACACCCGCCCGGAAGTGAAAGAACAAGTTCAAAGTATGGGCGCGGAATTCCTCGAGCTGGATTTTAAAGAGGAAGCGGGCAGCGGCGATGGCTATGCCAAAGTGATGTCGGACGCGTTCATCAAAGCGGAAATGGAACTCTTTGCCGCCCAGGCAAAAGAGGTCGATATCATTGTCACCACCGCGCTTATTCCAGGCAAACCAGCGCCGAAGCTAATTACCCGTGAAATGGTTGACTCCATGAAGGCGGGCAGTGTGATTGTCGACCTGGCAGCCCAAAACGGCGGCAACTGTGCATACACCGTGCCGGGTGAAATCTTCACTACGGAAAATGGTGTCAAAGTGATTGGTTATACCGATCTTCCGGGCCGTCTGCCGACGCAATCCTCACAGCTTTACGGTACTAACCTCGTTAATCTGCTGAAACTGTTGTGCAAAGAGAAAGACGGCAATATCACTGTTGATTTTGATGATGTGGTGATTCGCGGCGTGACCGTGATCCGTGCGGGCGAAATTACCTGGCCGGCACCGCCGATTCAGGTATCAGCTCAGCCGCAGGCGGCACAAAAAGCGGCACCGGAAGTGAAAACTGAGGAAAAATGTGCCTGCTCACCGTGGCGTAAATACGCATTGATGGCGCTGGCAATCATCCTTTTCGGTTGGCTGGCAAGCGTTGCGCCGAAAGAGTTTCTTGGGCACTTCACCGTTTTCGCGCTGGCCTGCGTTGTCGGTTATTACGTGGTGTGGAATGTATCGCATGCGCTGCATACACCGTTGATGTCGGTCACCAACGCGATTTCAGGGATTATTGTTGTCGGAGCACTGTTGCAGATTGGCCAGGGCGGCTGGGTTAGCTTCCTTAGTTTTATCGCGGTGCTTATAGCCAGCATTAATATTTTCGGTGGCTTCACCGTGACTCAGCGCATGCTGAAAATGTTCCGCAAAAATTAAGGGGTAACATATGTCTGGAGGATTAGTTACAGCTGCATACATTGTTGCCGCGATCCTGTTTATCTTCAGTCTGGCCGGTCTTTCGAAACATGAAACGTCTCGCCAGGGTAACAACTTCGGTATCGCCGGGATGGCGATTGCGTTAATCGCAACCATTTTTGGACCGGATACGGGTAATGTTGGCTGGATCTTGCTGGCGATGGTCATTGGTGGGGCAATTGGTATCCGTCTGGCGAAGAAAGTTGAAATGACCGAAATGCCAGAACTGGTGGCGATCCTGCATAGCTTCGTGGGTCTGGCGGCAGTGCTGGTTGGCTTTAACAGCTATCTGCATCATGACGCGGGAATGGCACCGATTCTGGTCAATATTCACCTGACGGAAGTGTTCCTCGGTATCTTCATCGGGGCGGTAACGTTCACGGGTTCGGTGGTGGCGTTCGGCAAACTGTGTGGCAAGATTTCGTCTAAACCGTTGATGCTGCCAAACCGTCACAAAATGAACCTGGCGGCTCTGGTCGTTTCCTTCCTGCTGCTGATTGTATTTGTTCGCACGGATAGCGTCGGCCTGCAAGTGCTGGCATTGCTGATAATGACCGCCATTGCGCTGGTATTCGGCTGGCATTTAGTCGCCTCCATCGGTGGTGCAGATATGCCAGTGGTGGTGTCGATGCTGAACTCGTACTCCGGCTGGGCGGCTGCGGCTGCGGGCTTTATGCTCAGCAACGACCTGCTGATTGTGACCGGTGCGCTGGTCGGTTCTTCGGGGGCTATCCTTTCTTACATTATGTGTAAGGCGATGAACCGTTCCTTTATCAGCGTTATTGCGGGTGGTTTCGGCACCGACGGCTCTTCTACTGGTGATGATCAGGAAGTGGGCGAGCACCGCGAAATCACTGCAGAAGAGACAGCGGAACTGCTGAAAAACTCCCATTCAGTGATCATTACTCCGGGGTACGGCATGGCAGTTGCGCAGGCGCAATATCCTGTCGCTGAAATTACTGAGAAATTGCGCGCTCGTGGTATTAATGTGCGTTTCGGTATCCACCCGGTTGCGGGGCGTTTGCCTGGACATATGAACGTATTGCTGGCTGAAGCAAAAGTACCGTATGACATCGTGCTGGAAATGGACGAGATCAACGATGACTTTGCTGATACCGATACCGTACTGGTGATTGGTGCTAACGATACGGTTAACCCGGCGGCGCAGGATGATCCGAAGAGTCCTATTGCTGGTATGCCTGTGCTGGAAGTGTGGAAAGCGCAGAACGTGATTGTCTTTAAACGTTCGATGAACACTGGCTATGCTGGTGTGCAAAACCCGCTGTTCTTCAAGGAAAACACCCACATGCTGTTTGGTGACGCCAAAGCCAGCGTGGATGCAATCCTGAAAGCTCTGTAACCCTGACGGCCTCTGCGGAGGCCGTCACTCTTTATTGAGATCGCTTAACAGAACGGCGATGCTTTGACCTCCCGCTGTTTGTTCAAGCGCAATTTTGACAATAATTGTCAACGGCACGGAAAGCAGCATACCCACCGGTCCTAACAACCATCCCCAAAAAATCAACGACAAAAATACCACCAATGTCGAAAGCCCCAGCCCACGTCCCATGATGCGCGGCTCCAGAATATTGCCGAAGACCAGATTAATCAGCAGATATCCCGCCAGCACCAGCAACGCTTCGTAGAAGCCATTAAACACCAGTACCTGAGCGATAGGGGGGATTGCCGCGAGAACTGAACCAATATTAGGGATGTAATTAAGCGCAAAGGCCAGCAATCCCCAGACAAAAGCGAAGCGAACATCGAGTGCGGCGAGCATCGCCCAGGCGACCAGGCCGGTGATGATGCTGATGGCTGTTTTCAGCACCAGATAATGAGAAACACTGTCAATCGCACGTTGAATCGCCGCCATCCCTTCAACCGGACGCGCCATCATTTGCTGAAATTTTCCGGGCAATTGTGGCACTTCGAGCAGCATAAACAGCACCGTCAGCAGCAATAAAAATATTGATGACATGGCATTAGATAACTGCGTCAATAAGTTGGTGAGCAACGTCATCGCCGCGTTCGGATCAATGTAATGCGCCAGTTGGTCAACTGAGACGTCAATCCCTACGCGTTGCAACAACGGCTCAAGAGCTTGCAGCGGCGTCATAATAGAGTTGCGATATTGCGGTAACGTCCGCGTCAACTCGTTGAGCGCGGAACCCAGATAAGCTAACAGCAACACCATCGCCATCACGATGATGGTCATCAAAATCGACACCGCCAGTACACGCGGCACTCGCCAGCGGACCATGTGTTGCACCAGCGGGTTAAGAATAACAGCAATAAATAATGCGAGAATAAACGGCACGATGATCTCGGCGGCAAAACGGATACCGCAGAGAATAATGACCAGCATTCCCAACATAATGACGATTTTTAGGCCATTGAGCGTGATGATCGGCTTTGCCATGCTTGTCCCCGTTTTTTCTTCCTTTGCTAATAATAATGTCTTTTTCGCTCCGTCATCATAACGAAAATCAAACCGCTCAGGTAAAGAAGTGAAAATATTTTGAGTTAATTCTTAAGCTATGATACAAATCAGGCGTGTTCAACTACCGAGGACAATTATCATCCGCGATGACGAGAAGCAACACTGCGGATAATTGTAATATTATGGACAATTTGTTCAGGACGTTATTTTCAACATTTACCCATCTTCGTACCTCATCCACTATCTTGCTCGTAGGTGAGCAGCACTGGCGCAACGCGCTTTAGTCCTTTCTTCTGCCTAAGCTTGCCCTATGCGCGGGGCTTGACCACTTTACTTTGGTTTCGCTGAATTAAGCGAAAATTAAAATAATTCTCTTGCAGGAGAAGGACAATGTATATTTATTGGATTTTATTAGGCCTGGCTATTGCTACAGAAATTACCGGTACGCTGTCAATGAAATGGGCGAGCGTCAGTGAGGGAAATGGCGGCTTTATTTTAATGCTGGTGATGATTTCTCTGTCGTATATATTTCTCTCTTTCGCCGTTAAAAAGATCGCCTTAGGCGTAGCTTATGCGCTGTGGGAAGGTATCGGTATTTTATTTATTACCTTGTTTAGCGTTTTGTTATTCGACGAAAGTTTATCGCTGATGAAAATTGTCGGGTTAACCACCCTGGTCGCCGGGATTGTGTTGATCAAATCAGGTACCCGTAAAGCGCGTAAACCTGAACTGGAGGTGAACCATGGCGCAGTTTGAATGGGTTCACGCCGCCTGGCTGGCATTGGCAATCGTGCTGGAAATCGTTGCTAACGTCTTTTTGAAATTTTCTGACGGCTTTCGTCGCAAAATATTTGGCTTGCTCTCCCTGGCGGCGGTGCTGGCTGCCTTTAGTGCGCTTTCTCAGGCCGTAAAAGGGATCGACTTGTCTGTCGCTTATGCATTGTGGGGCGGGTTTGGTATTGCCGCCACGTTAGCCGCAGGTTGGATCTTGTTTGGTCAACGGTTAAATCGTAAAGGCTGGATTGGCCTGGTCTTGCTGTTGGCTGGAATGATCATGGTGAAACTTGCCTGATGAACACGCTGCCCGCACTGTCGGGCAGCGTTTGAACATTATTTTTGCGACAGTTGATCCAGCTTGTCGCGAAAACCGGTAACAGAAATGGCCCGGTTATCGGCGCGCCAGCGATCTTTCGCGGCAGGAGCCGAACTTTGCACCCCAATTAATTGCCAGCCGTCATCGGTATGCAACATCAGAGGCGAACCGCTGTCACCCGGCAAGGTATCGCACTGATGTGACATCACCGACGTTTGCGCCCAGCCAGTCACTTCACAGTTTTGATGACTGTATAACGTATCGAGATGATCTTCAGGATATCCCGCCTGAGTCACTTTACGACCAGCCGATTTTAATGCGGCAGTAAGCGCGGCTTTATCTCCCTCAAATAACGGCAACGGTGTAATGCCAGAAGGGGGATTACGCAGCACAATCAAGCCGAAGTCCCATGGTGCAGCTGCGGGAGGAACAATCCAACCATCCCCATCTGCTTTTAACCGCTTTCCCAGTGTCGGATCAACGCGGCCTTCTATGTCGTGGATGTCATAGCGCCAAAGACCTTTATTTGACACAAAACGCAGCGCTACCGCCTTATCCGCTTTACCCTTAGGCGGCGTCAATAAACAGTGTCCTGCCGTTAATGCCAGATTGGGTGCAATCAGCGTCGCCGTACATAAATTGCCGCTGGCCGTTTCCAGTTGCCCAACCGCATCCCACGGTGATTGGGTCGTGTCATTCACTGGCACACGATCATCATGACCAAAAAACAGGGTGCTGACCTCATCGTTTGCCGATTTGGCAACGTCTGGTTTATCTGCAAACACAAAAGCAGACGTCAAACTAATTGCACCCAACACTACAGCAATGGTTGTACGCATATCACACTCTGGTGGGTAATTATGATTATTAAAAGCAAACCCTCATAAATACTATAGACGGGACGGGATGAAAGTGGGAGTAAAATCAGATAACTACAGTCAGGAAAGATAAAAACGGGCGGCAATCAGTGCGCATAAAATAAGGATGATAAGAATGAACTCAAAGCGATAACGGCCCACCATACTACCCTCCGCTAAAGGCGGTGCTAAACGTTACCCGCTTAGCACCGTAATTTTCAGGCGCGAGGGGGCGCGCCAGCATTACTGTTGAAAACTTACGCTGCGGGTTGTGCAGCAGGTTTTGCCGGTTGCTGATGGCTGTGTTTCCCGGCGTGTTTCTTCGCTGCCTGCGCTTTTTGTTCAGGGGCTTTCTGTTCAGCTTTCGTATTTTTATGATGCTTTTTAGCCGCCTGCGCTTTCTGGGCAGGTGCTGCTTTATGCTGTTTTTTATGATGTGTCGTTTTCGCCGGCGCTGCTTTGGTGGTCGTCGCAGTCGGAGCAGGTGTGGTCGCAGTCTCTGCAGCAAAGGCGGCAGAAGACAGACCCATAGCAGCGGCAACAACCAGAGCTAATACTTTTTTCATTGTCATACCCTCAATTTGTTTTTTCATTTAACCCCACTGCGGGGCCGTTGAAATAACTATATCCCTGGAAATGGCAGACTTCCGTGAGTGGTTGGTTTCAGCGTGTAACGATATGTACAAACGCTGAATAAATTACAGCGTTGATAATAACGTATTGTGACTTAAGGGAAATTTAGCTACCAATAATAGTAGTCTTGATCGGGTTAACTATTTTACTACTTACAAAGCGGTAGAATAACTGCGCATCAGTAATAAATGACACACAGCAAAATGAATCCGTTTATTTGGGTACTTATAATCCTGATGACGCTAGACGCGCTGCGGGAATTGGCTGGCGCTTCGTCTATTTTAGGATGGCTATTAACGTTGGTTTGAGCAAGCAATAAGTCCGGACGTGTAGTTACCGCAGTCCGGGCTTATTTTTCAGGCGTGCAGACGACGATGCAAACGCGTCCCGACCAGCAGAGCAATGACCAGCATCAGAGCAATAAATGCGCCGACGCCGTTCCAGCCATAGTTATGCCAGAAAACACCACCCAGCGTCCCGGCAATACTCGACCCCAGATAGTAACTGAACAGATACAGCGAGGAGGCCTGGCCTTTAGCGCGTTTTGCGCGGGGGCCAATCCAGCTGCTGGCAACTGAGTGGGCTGCGAAGAATCCTGCTGAGAAGAGTAACATTCCGGCAAAGATCAGCCACAGCGAGCTGAATAAGGTCATCAGTAAACCAAACAGCATAACCCCCGTCGAAAACAACATCACCGGACCGCGCCCGTAGCGGGTGGTCATGGTTCCGGCTTTAGGTGAGCTCCATGTACCGGTCAAATAAGCCAGCGATAATAAGCCAACCACGGCCTGACTGACATGCCAGGGGGAAAGCATCAACCGATAGCCGATGTAATTAAACAGCGTGACGAACGACCCCATCAGCAAAAAGCCTTCTGCGAACAATAACGGTAATCCCCGGTCACGCCAGTGCAGACGAAAGTTGATAAATAACGTCTTAGGGCGCAGCGAAGTCGGGCGAAAATGGCGTGATTCCGGAAGGATTTTCCAGAACATCAACGCCGAGGCCAGCGCGAAACAACCGATTGCCGCCAGAGCAATTCGCCAGTTGAAAAAGTCCGTGAAGACACCACTAATTAAGCGTCCGCTCATGCCGCCAATTGAGTTGCCGCTGATATACAACCCCATCGAAAAGGCCACGAAACTGGGGTGGATTTCCTCGCTAAGATAAGTCATGCCAACAGCTGCCACGCCACTTAACGAAAGCCCAATCAAGGCGCGCATAATCAAAATGCCGTGCCAGCTGGTCATCATTGTCGAAAGTAACGTACAAATGGAGGCCAACAGTAGCGCCGTGGCCATCACTGGTTTGCGACCAATGGCATCGGATAGGGGGCCAGTAAACAGCAAACCAATAGCCAACATCGCCGTGGAAATGGACAGTGAAATACTACTGTTCGCGGGCGTTAAGCCAAACTCCTGCGAAAGCACCGGAAGGATAGGCTGCACACAATAGAGAAGTGCAAATGTTGCCAGTCCGGCAGAGAACAGCGCCAGGGTGACGCGCATAAATTGCGGCGTACCGCGTTTAATAAATTGATTTGGCTGAGAAATGCTTTGCTTGTCAGTGTCGCTTGCCGGAGCGCCATCAACAGTTGTAGTACGGCTCACTTGAAATCCTTGCTAAATATGCCTGTGGATCAGGCTTATACATAGGTTAGGAAAATCGAATTGTTCTGTCTAATATATTAATAATCTCAAATAAGATGTTTTAAATATGAATATTGAACTTCGTCATCTGCGTTACTTTGTTGCTGTTGCGGAAGAGCTGCATTTCGGGCGCGCCGCTGCCCGCCTGAATATTTCGCAACCACCGCTAAGTCAGCAGATTCAGGCACTGGAGCAACAAATTGGTGCCCGACTGCTGGCACGAACTAATCGCAGTGTATTGCTGACGGCAGCAGGAAAACAGTTTCTTGCAGATAGTCGGCAAATCCTGTCTATGGTAGATGACGCTGCCGCTCGCGCTGAAAGACTGCATCAGGGGGAAGCGGGGGAGTTGCGCATTGGTTTTACTTCGTCCGCTCCTTTTATTCGGGCGGTGTCCGATACGTTATCGCTGTTTCGCCGTGATTATCCCGATGTCCATTTACAAACCCGCGAAATGAACACTCGTGAGCAAATCGCTCCGCTCATTGAAGGAACGCTGGATATGGGATTGCTGCGTAACACAGCGTTACCGGAGACGCTTGAACACGCAGTCATCGTCCATGAACCGCTTATGGCGATGATCCCGCACGATCATCCCCTGGCAAATAACCCGAATGTAACGCTGGCTGAACTGGCGAAAGAACCCTTCGTCTTTTTTGATCCGCACGTCGGGACAGGGCTGTATGACGATATTCTCGGGCTGATGCGACGTTACCATTTGACGCCCGTCATCACTCAGGAGGTGGGCGAGGCAATGACCATCATCGGTCTGGTTTCCGCCGGTCTGGGTGTTTCAATTTTGCCTGCTTCATTTAAACGTGTTCAGCTCAACGAAATGCGCTGGGTGCCGATTGCAGAAGAGGATGCGGTTTCTGAAATGTGGTTGGTCTGGCCGAAACATCATGAACAAAGTCCAGCTGCGCGTAACTTTCGTATTCATCTGCTGAATGCTCTCAGGTGAGGGAAATTTCAGCGAAAAAGCCCGAAAAATGTGCTGTTAATCACATGCCTAAGTAAAAATTTGACGACACGTATTGAAGTGCTTCACCATAGCCTACAGATTATTTCGGAGCGCGAAAATATAGGGAGTATGCGGTGGTTGCTGAAAACCAGCCTGGGCACATTGATCAAATAAAGCAGACCAACGCGGGCGCGGTTTATCGCCTGATTGATCAGCTTGGTCCAGTCTCGCGTATCGATCTTTCCCGTCTGGCGCAACTGGCTCCTGCCAGTATCACTAAAATTGTCCGTGAGATGCTCGAAGCACACCTGGTGCAAGAGCTGGAAATCAAAGAAGCGGGGAACCGTGGCCGTCCGGCGGTGGGGCTGGTGGTTGAAACTGAAGCCTGGCACTATCTTTCTCTGCGCATTAGTCGCGGGGAGATTTTCCTTGCTCTGCGCGATCTGAGCAGCAAACTGGTGGTGGAAGAGTCGCAGGAACTGGCGTTAAAAGATGACTCGCCATTGCTGGATCGTATCATTTCCCATATCGATCAGTTTTTTATCCGCCACCAGAAAAAACTTGAGCGTCTAACTTCGATTGCCATAACCCTGCCGGGAATTATTGATACGGAAAATGGCATTGTACATCGCATGCCGTTCTACGAGGATGTAAAAGAGATGCCGCTCGGCGAGGCTCTGGAGCAGCATACCGGCGTTCCGGTTTATATTCAGCATGATATCAGCGCATGGACGATGGCAGAGGCCTTGTTTGGTGCCTCACGCGGGGCGCGCGATGTGATTCAGGTGGTTATCGATCACAACGTGGGGGCGGGCGTCATTACCGATGGTCATCTGCTACACGCAGGCAGCAGTAGCCTCGTGGAAATAGGCCACACACAGGTCGACCCGTATGGGAAACGTTGTTATTGCGGGAATCACGGCTGCCTCGAAACCATCGCCAGTGTGGACAGTATACTTGAGCTGGCACAGCTGCGTCTCAATCAATCCATGAGCTCGATGTTACATGGGCAACCGTTAACCGTGGACTCATTGTGTCAGGCGGCATTGCGCGGCGATCTGCTGGCAAAAGACATCATTACCGGGGTGGGCGCGCATGTGGGGCGCATTCTTGCCATCATGGTGAATTTATTTAACCCACAAAAAATACTGATTGGCTCACCGTTAAGTAAAGCGGCAGATATCCTCTTCCCGGTCATCTCAGACAGCATCCGTCAGCAGGCCCTTCCTGCGTATAGTCAGCACATTAGCGTTGAGAGTACTCAGTTTTCTAACCAGGGCACGATGGCAGGCGCTGCGCTGGTAAAAGACGCGATGTATAACGGTTCTTTGTTGATTCGTCTGTTGCAGGGTTAACATTTTTTAACTGTTCTACCAAAATTTGCGCTATCTCAATTTGGGCCAGGAAAGCATAACTTAGACTTTCAAGGTTAATTATTTTCATGGTTTATATTTGTGAAGCATAACGGTGGAGTTAGTGATGCTGAAGCGTTTCTTTATTACCGGTACAGACACTTCTGTAGGGAAAACGGTGGTTTCCCGCGCATTGCTACAAGCGTTAGCCTCCCAGGGAAAAACGGTTGCGGGATATAAACCCGTAGCGAAGGGGAGCAAAGAGACACCCGAAGGGCTGCGTAATAAAGATGCCCTGGTGTTGCAGAGTGTTTCAACCATCGAACTGCCTTATGAAGCAGTTAATCCTATCGCGTTAAGCGAAGAAGAAAGTAGCGTGGCGCACAGTTGCCCAATCAATTACACCCTCATTTCAAACGGCCTGGCAAACCTGACCGAAAAAGTCGATCATGTCGTGGTAGAAGGGACTGGCGGCTGGCGCAGTCTGATGAATGATTTGCGTCCACTCTCTGAATGGGTGGTGCAGGAACAACTGCCGGTGTTGATGGTTGTCGGTATTCAGGAAGGTTGCATTAACCATGCACTGCTAACAGCTCAGGCGATTGCCAACGACGGGCTGCCGCTCATTGGCTGGGTGGCTAACCGAATCAACCCAGGACTGGCGCATTATGCGGAAATCATTGATGTGCTCGGTAAAAAACTTCCGGCACCGCTCATTGGTGAACTGCCTTATCTGCCGCGCGCCGAACAGCGTGAACTGGGGCAATACATCCGCTTAGCTATGCTGCGCAGTGTGCTGGCGGTAGATAGAGTCACGGTGTAACGTCCGCGAGATTACCGACGCAATTACGCAGGCAATCAATAAACCGGGGAGTAGCTGATACTCCCCGGTCATTTCACATATCATCAACGTCGACATAATCGGCGCGTGCGTGGTTGCCGCCAACAGTGTCGCCATCCCGGTCAATCCGAGTAAAAGCGTAATTTCTTCGCCATCAGGGAACCATAATCCCAGGCTACGACCATACAACATGCCAATGGCAAGACCGATAAATAGCGTCGGTGTAAAGACACCACCGGGTGCGCCGGAACCGCTACTCGCCAGCACGGCACACAGTTTACAAAGGAAGATCCCGGCAATGATCATTAACAGTGGCGGGGCGGTTAAAAAGGATTGTACGGTGCTATAGCCGTTGCCCCACACTGCAGGTGTGAACAGGGAAAGCAGACCCACGATCAACCCGCCTAGTGCCAGTTGCCAGGGCGGCGCAAGTTTGAGACCCACAAATCCACGATGACAGGCGTTCATTAACGTTAACAACAGTGGTCCGCACAGACCTGCCAGCACACCTGTACTGATAATCAGCTCATAGTCACGAGCCTGAACCGTCACTGAGAGTTGTACGTTGTAGAGTAACGCGTCGCTATGATTAATCAGATTGCTAACCAGCAATGCCACGACGGCGGAAATAATCACCGGGCCGAGAGAGGCCAACATCATAGTGCCAAACAGCACTTCGGCTATAAATAAACTGCCAGCAAGCGGGGCACGATAGGCCGCAGCCATTCCCGCCGCGGCCCCACAGGCGATCCATAATTTCCACTCCTGGCGTGGCGTAAAACGTTGGGCAAAACAGGAGGCGGCAAGGGCAGCTAAAAGAATCATCGCACCTTCGCGACCAATTGCACTGCCGCTGGTTACTACCAGCAGCGAGGCAAGCGATTTAACCAGGCTTGCTGCGTAATCGAACTGTCCATCGGTTTGCAACGCTTCCATGTAATCGGTCGGCGCATGAGGGCGTTGTTGGGTAAATTTCTGCCAGCCCATCAGCAACAAACCCGCCGCCAGTCCGCCGAGCGCCGGAGTTAGCAGCCGTCGCCAGGGGGAAAGGTTTGTCGCTGCATTGACCAGACTGCCGGAGTCATTATTGAGGAACAACCACTCCAGTAGCAGCATCGCATGATGAAACCCGGCAACGGCAAAGGCCGCGAGAATACCGACGACTGTTGCGATAAGCAGACGGCGGAACATAGTGCGCAGATCCGGATAGATGTGTAGATGATGCATGAGCAGAAATGGGCAATGAAACACGGGCGACTATTTTGCGACAAAAGAGGCCAGCCGCAAAAGCAGTGCGTGCTTTAAGAGATAAAAAAACGTGACACTGTAACCTATTATTGCCGGATTGCGCGTAATCGTCACCATCCGGCAATATTACGGTGATCCTATCGAAACAGCGGTTTAACCGCGACAGGAATCAACAGTTGTGATTGCCATTGCGCCAGCGTTAAGCGAGCCAGTTCACCCAGTGCACGGTAGAAAGGGTGTTCTGCTTTTTCGATAAAAACATCAAGAAAACGTGTTGACCACGGAAAAAGGTGCCATGCCAGCAATTCTTCGCATTCTGTCTGGCGACCATTCTCCGCCAACCACGCAGCCATCAACAGCAGTGAACCAAAATGATCTTCCGGTTCGTTTTGCTTCATTTCAAACTGAATGCCTTTCTCGCGCATCCACTGACGAAGTGCCAATGTTGAATCGCCAAACAGCACAGATTCGCGATCCAGCCAGACCGACCCCCACGGCGGAGACGGCAGTGCCCACGGGCCGACAAACAAACGCTGCCAGGCCTGGGCGTGAGTCTCTTCACACTGTGTCTGAAAAGCCGTCACCAGCGGCGCTAATGACGCTTCTGGTAGAGGCCACTGAGTTTCCCAGCCGTCACTGGTGAGTACCGCAACCAGAGGTGCGGCTTCCGCACTCTCTGGAGCGTAATAAAACAGCGCGCCCAACACGCGCGCCGCGACAGAAAAATTATCTTGCTGTGAAAAATGGGTCATTCCTAACATCCTGAAATGTGCGGGTTGCCCCGCACCAATTTGTTAACCTGCAATAGCCATTCCTACCGTCATGTGCAGGCCATAAAAGAGCACACGCCCGATCATCTCACCGCCAAGAATGAGGATTAACCCCAGAATAAGTCCGGCAACGTGAGGTTCACGGCGACGAATGAGCGGACAAACCCAGCATCCTAGACCTGCGCATAACAATACCACACGCCAGACCTGTAAGGAGGCGTAATCTGGTACCAGTGCGCTGGCTTGTTGTACGGATGAGTGAATACACGCCAGAGACAAACCTTGCAGCACAATCACCCCGGCACAAGCGATCAGCGCCAGAACGCTAATGATGGCAAATGGTGTGGTATTAAATGTAACGCGAGCTGCCCGCAGAATTGCGGCAGCAAGTATTGGACCGCTCAACAATACCGTCAGGAAGAAAGCCAGCGTAGTGTAACCGTTATGCCAGGTTGGCACGGTGTCGATTTGATACACGCAGGTCATCATCCAGACGAAAATGACGCCGAGCGCCATGCTGACAAGTAACCAGAGTTTCCCCAACGCTTGCGGCATTTTACCGATGACCGCCACCAGCCACCATAGTCCGCCAACGGCAAAAAATATGGACCCGGCAGCAATCTCGTTACTCAGACCAGAAGCTCCGATTCGATTCAGCGAGTTAAACGCTCGCAGTGGCGATCCCAGGTGCATGACAGAGGCAATAAACCCGATGCCCATCAACAGCCAGAGGAAAAACATGCCACGGACAATACGCTGACGGTCTGCGTCATTTTTGGCGGCGAACCAGCCAATTCCGCTAACAATCAGCGCGCCTACTACGCATTGACCCAATACGGTAAAGATAACCAGTGGCCATTCATGCCATCCATTTCCCATTTTACACTTCCTCCGGATTAGCCAGATAACCAGTGGTATCGCCGGTCGGGCGGCTGTTGGCGTTAGGTTTGATAACGATATTGGGTTTTGTGAAATGCGCGCGCGGCAGTGGCGCGACGGCAGCCAGAGTGCCGTGCTTCTGGCGCAGCTCTTCAATTGGACCGAACTCAAGTGCACGCAGCGGGCAGGATTCGACGCATATGGGTTGTTTCCCCTCGGCGACGCGCGAATAACAACCATCGCACTTCGTCATGTGCCCTTTTTCAGCATTGTACTGTGGTGCGCCGTACGGACAAGCCATGTGGCAGTAGCGGCAGCCGATACAAACATCTTCATCAACCACCACAAAGCCATCTTCACGCTTATGCATTGCGCCGCTGGGGCAGACTTTTGTACATGCTGGGTCATCGCAATGGTTACAGGAGATGGAGAGATAATAAGCGAACACGTTCTGGTGCCAGACGCCATTATCTTCCTGCCAGTCGCCGCCAGCATATTCATAAATACGGCGGAAACTGACTTCCGGGCCAAGATCTTTAAAATCTTTGCACGCCAGTTCGCAGGTTTTACAGCCAGTACAGCGGCTGGAATCGATAAAAAATCCATATTGTGTGGTCATGGGCTACTCTTTAAACCTTTTCGATCTGGACAAGATTGCTGTGCGACGGGTTTCCCTTTGCCAGCGGTGAAGGGCGGTGAGAGGTCAGAATATTGATACTGCCGCCGTGATCGACCCGGTCACCAAACATATCCGCTTTAAGCCACGCACCTTGCCCGATGGCGGTAACGCCAGGCAGAATACGCGGAGTCACTTTTGCGGCAATCAGCATTTCTCCATTATTGTTAAATACCCGCACGGTATCGCCATGACGGATACCGCGAGCCTGAGCATCAATGGGGTTGATCCACACCTCTTGTGGGCAGGCCTGCTGTAACACATCAATATTGCCGTAGCTGGAGTGGGTACGCGCCTTGTAGTGGAAGCCCGTTAACTGCAGTGGATAGGTTTTCCGCAGGGGATCGTCCCAGCCATCAAAACCTGGCGTATAAGCTGGAAGGGGATGAATAATTTCATCTTTTTTCAATTCCCAGGTATCCGCAATCTTCGCCAGTCGTTCAGAATAAATTTCGATTTTCCCCGAAGGTGTTTTCAACGGGTTTGCCTGGGGATCTTCACGGAATGCGCGGAAAGCGACGTAGTGTTCTTCCGGGCATTTTTTCTTAAAGATCCCGGTCGTTTTCATCTCCTCGTAGTCGGGCATCTCAGGGTTACGTTCCTTCGTTTTCGCATGGAGATATTTGATCCATTCATGCTGACTGCGACCTTCAGTAAAGGTTTGATAAACGTCTGGTCCTAAGCGTTTGGCGACTTCACTCAGCATCCAGTAGATGGGTTTGCGTTCAAATTTTGCAGAGGTTGCGGGTTGGGCGAGGATCACATAGCCCATATTCCCTGCAGATTCATGAGAGATAAGGTCTTCTTGCTCTGTTGGCATCAGGTCGGGCAACAGGATATCGCAATACTTAGCCGAGGCCGTCATGAAGTGGTCAATGCCAACAATCATCTCGCACTTGCTGTCATCCTGAAGCACCTCATGGGTGTGATTGATGTCGCCATGTTGATTGATCAATGTGTTACTGGCGTAGCACCATAAAAACTTGATGGGGACATCCAGTTTTTCTTTTCCACGAACACCATCACGGGTCGCGGTCATTTCCTTACCATGGTCGATGGCATCTGTCCATGTAAAGACGGAAATCTGCGTTTTAACAGGGTTCTCAAGCATCGGGAACCATTCTACCCCCAGATCCCAGCTACCTTCGCGTACACCTGAGTTGCCGCCGTTTATGCCGACGTTACCGGTGAGAACGGAAAGCATGGCAATAGCGCGGGACGTTTGCTCGCCGTTGGAATGTCGTTGTGGCCCCCAACCCTGACAAATATAAGCAGGTTTTGCTGAACCGATCTCTCGTGCCAACTGGATAATTTTTTCTGCCGGGATGCTGGTGATTTTTGCTGCCCATTCCGGCGTTTTAGCTATGCCGTCAGGCCCTTCGCCCAGAATATAGGCTTTATAATGCGCGTTACGTGGTGCGTTGGCGGGCAGAGTTTTTTCATCGTAACCAACACAATATTTGTCGAGAAATGGCTGATCGACCATGTTTTCAGTAATCAGTACCCAGGCAATCGCACAGGCCAGTGCGCCATCGGTGCCTGGGCGAATGGGCAGCCATTCATCTTCACGCCCGGCAGCTGTGTCGTTATAACGTGGATCGATGACGATCATGCGTGCGTTTGAACGTTCGCGGGCTTGCTCGACGTAGTAAGTGACACCACCGCCGCTCATCCGCGTTTCTGCCGGGTTATTTCCGAACATAACGACCAGTTTCGTATTGGCGATATCATCCGGGCTGTTGCCATCATTGGCACCGAACATATAACTCATTGCGGCACTGATCTGTGCGGTACTGTAGCTGCCATAGCGACTGAGAAAACCACCGCAAGAGTTCATCAGACGGTACGGGACGTTTGAGTTGGTGATGTTTCCGCCATCTACGCCTGTTCCGTACAGGACATGTACAGCCTCATTGCCGTAATCTTTTAGGATCCGCCGAAGATTATCACTGATGGTATCCAGGGCTTCGTCCCAACTTATCCGTTCAAATTTACCTTCACCGCGCTTGCCGACGCGCTTCATGGGATATTTCAACCTATCAGGATGATTCATCCGTCGGCGGATAGAGCGCCCGCGTAAACACGCGCGAACCTGATGATTACCGTAGACGTCGTCACCTGTCGTATCAGACTCCACCCAGTACACGGTGTCATCTTTCACATGCAAACGTAACAGACAGCGGCTCCCGCAGTTAACGGTGCAGGAACTCCAGACCGCTTTCTCTTCTACCGGAGCCTCTGCCGCCCGGACCATTTGAGAAAATGGCAGAGTGAAAGCACTGCTTGCCAGCGCAAGACTGCCAAGTGCGGAGGTTTTCATCAGACTTCTACGGCTGATTTCAGCCTTCATGAGCGCCTCTGTGGTATGGATTTTCATCATTACTCACTTATTGCTTTTCAAACAAAATGTCATGCCAGAATTTATGGTTGTCGTGGGTTATATTTTTTCGATCTCGACCAGATTAGTGTGCTGCGGGTTTCCCTTCGCCAGTGGTGAAGGGCGCAGAGTGGTTAGCGTATTCACACAGCCGCCATGGTCGATTTTATCGCCAGACATATTGGCCTCGTGCCAGGCTCCCTGGCCCATAGCGCTAACCCCAGGGAGAATGCGTGGTGTCACTTTGGCTGGTAGCCGAACTTCGCCACGATGGTTAAACACCCGCACCATATCGCCGTTGGCAATCCCACGTTTCTGCGCATCTATAGGGTTGATCCACACCTCCTGACGGCAGGCAGCCTTCAGGAGATCAATATTGCCGTAGGTCGAGTGAGTACGGGATTTGTAATGGAAACCAAACAGTTGAAGTGGGAAGGTTCTACGTTCAGGGGAGTCCCAGCCTTCAAAGGTAGAGGCATAAACTGGCAGTGGGCTTATCACTTCATCTTTTTCCAGTTCCCAGGTACGGGCAATTTCCGCCAGCTTGCTGGAATAAATTTCAATCTTACCGGAAGGTGTTTTAAGTGGATTTGCCTCGGGGTCGTCACGAAATGCTTTGTAGGCGACAAAATGACCATTGGGATCTTTACGCTTATAGATACCCATTTTTTTCAGTTCGTCGTAAGACGGTAACGCCGGATCTTTGGCAAGCATTTTGGCGTACAGATGTTGTAACCATTGTTCCTGCGTGCGACCTTCAGTGAACTTTTGATAGACGTCAGGTCCAAGACGTTTCGCGACTTCACTCAGGATCCAGTAAATCGGTTTACGTTCGAATTTTTCGCTGGTGACTGGCTGGAGGAAAATGAGATATCCCATGTTACCGGCGTAGTCGTTAGGAATAATATCTTCCTGCTCAACGGTCATCAGGTCTGGCAGCAGAATGTCGGCATATTTTGCCGATGAGGTCATAAAGTTTTCGATGACCACAATCATTTCGCATTTCGATTCGTCTTGCAGAATTTCATGCGTTTTGTTGATGTCAGAATGCTGATTAACGAGGGTATTTCCCGCGTAGTTCCAGATGAACTTAATGGGCACATCCAGTTTATCTTTGCCGCGGACGCCGTCGCGGATTGCCGTCATTTGCGGACCATGATCGATAGCATCTGTCCAGCTGAAGCAGGAGATTGACGTTTTGACCGGATTATCCAGCACCGGCAGGCGTTCTATGGTAATGGTATAGGTCGATTCACGCGCGCCACTATTTCCGCCGCTGATGCCGACATTGCCCGTCAAAATAGGTAACATAGCAATAGCGCGTGCAGTCAGTTCGCCGTTTGCCTGGCGTTGCGGCCCCCAGCCCTGGCAGATATAAGCGGGTTTTGCTGTGCCAATTTCACGCGCCAGTTTGATGATACGGTCTACCGGGATACCGGTAATTTGCGAAGCCCACTGCGGCGTTTTCGCTGTGTTATCATCACCTTCACCAAGAATATAGGCTTTATAGTGACCATTTTTGGGTGCATCTGCGGGTAAGGTTTTTTCGTCATAGCCGACGCAGTATTTATCGAGAAAAGGTTGATCAACGAGATTTTCGTTAATCAATACCCAGGCAATACCCGCAACCAGCGCGGCATCGGTGCCCGGGCGAATAGGGAGCCATTCATCTTCACGACCAGCAGCCGTATCGGTATATCGCGGATCGATAACAATCATTTTGGCGTTCGATTTCTCGCGCGCTTTTTCAAGAAGATAAGTGATGCCACCGCCGCTCATGCGGGTTTCTGCCGGGTTGTTACCAAACATCACGACCAGCTTGCTGTTTTCAATATCCGTGGTGCTGTTGCCATCATTACTGCCGTAGGTGTAGGGCATGGCACAGGAAATTTGCGCGGTGCTGTAGGAGCCATACTGATTGAGTGAACCGCCGTAGCAGTTCATCAGGCGTTTGACCGCCGAGGCTGATGGCGAAGAGCGGGTCATATTGCCGCCAACAATCCCCGAAGAGTACTGAATATATACAGCCTCATTGCCATATTGTTCGACGGTTTTTTTCAGGCTACTGGCGATAGTATCCAGGGCTTCATCCCAGCTAATCCGTTCGAATTTGCCTTCACCGCGTGTACCCACGCGTTTCATTGGGTAATTCAAGCGATCGGGATGATTAATACGCCGGCGGATGGAGCGACCGCGCAAACAGGCGCGTACCTGATGGTTGCCGTACTCATCGCTGCCGGTATTGTCAGTTTCCACCCAGGTCACTTCATTATCTTTAACATGTAGACGAAGTGCACAGCGGCTACCACAGTTGACGGAACAGGCACCCCAGATCACTTTTTCGCTGGCCTGTTGTACCGTTGCCGCTGCACTGCGCAGGGTGAACGGTAAAGAAAAACCGCCTGCAGCCAGCGCCAGAGAACCTATCGCGGTTGATTTAACGAGTGTTCTGCGGCTGATGCCCACCATTCGGTCATTTTTGGACATAACTCACTCCCTGTTCTTTATCGTTATATAAATGTTTATATATTGAATATTTAGCGCGCTAACAATAGAGGGAGTCTACCCATTTTGGGTTAAGAATTATTAATCCATATCAATAGAAGGGTATGAGTAATAAGGTGGGATTATGTTGTATGTTCAAATCGCCGGATGTGTCGTATCCGGCGTTCAGTCGATAATGTATTACTGCGGTTCGGCAGGCGCGCCATCCTGGGTAGACTGCGCGGGAGCAGAGACGTTACCGCTGGTGGTGCGGGTATAGAGAATTTTATGCGTATCATTAGCGCAATGGCCGACGACCTGGGAATCAGGCTGATCAACCTGGTCATTGGGTACAATACTTAACGTGAAGCTGCTTTCGGGTACGCCATTATTGATAATGCGCTGTGATATATCGCTCTGTATGCGCTCACAGGATCCCGGCGCGGCGAGTACCACGGGTGAGGCGAGGGCGAGCAGAAGCGCGGCACAGCAGGTTGAGAGTTTCATCATAAGCTCCTTACGCGAAGATAACTTCTTTAAGCATAGCATTTAACGTGTAAAGTACTGTATTTGCTACTATGATTGAGAATCATCTCTACTCTCTGGTGACTGTTGTGAAATACAAATTACTACCATGCTTACTCGCGATATTCCTCACAGGATGTGACCGCACAGAGGTAACACTTTCATTTACCCCTGAGATGGCCAGTTTCTCTAATGAATTCGATTTTGATCCGCTGCGTGGTCCGGTAAAAGATTTCACTCAGACATTAATGGATGAGCAAGGTGAAGTGACGAAACGTGTTTCTGGGACTTTGTCGGAAGAAGGCTGTTTTGATTCACTCGAATTACTGGATCTGGAAAATAATACCGTGGTCGCTCTGGTACTGGACGCCAATTATTACCGTGATGCCGAGACGCTGGAGAAGAGAGTACGTTTACAGGGAAAATGCCAGCTAGCAGAATTACCTTCTGCCGGGGTGAGTTGGGAAACCGATGATAATGGCTTCGTGATTAAAGCCAGCAGCAAACAAATGCAGATGGAATATCGCTATGATGATCAGGGTTATCCGCTGGGTAAAACCACGAAAAGTAACGACAAAACATTATCTGTCAGCGCCACGCCATCAACGGATCCGATCAAAAAATTAGATTACACAGCGGTTACTTTACTGAATAATCAACGGGTTGGTAATGTAAAACAGAGCTGTGAATATGACAGTCACGCTAATCCGGTGGACTGTCAGCTAATCATTGTTGATGAAGGAGTAAAACCCGCCGTCGAACGGGTTTACACCATCAAAAATACGATCGATTATTATTAATGCTATTGTGCGGTCGGCTTCAGGAGAGTCTGACCCGGTGTTTTGTGCTCTGCCAGATACTGATGCTGGAATATACACATGCGAATGGCATTACGATATTGACCATTAATAAAGAACTCGTGCATCAATTCACCTTCAACCGAAAAGCCAAGCTTGCGGTAAATGTGAATCGCTTTTTCATTCTCTTTATCAACGATCAGATACAGCTTATAGAGATTGAGAACGGTAAAGCCATAGTCCATTGCTAATTTGGCGGCACGGGTTGCCAGACCTTTCCCCTGATACTCCGGGGAGATAATTATCTGAAATTCTGCGCGGCGATGAACATGGTTAATTTCCACCAGCTCCACCAGACCGGCTTTTTCGCCGTCACATTCCACCACAAAGCGCCGTTCGCTCTGATCGTGAATATGCTTATCATACAGATCAGAGAGTTCAACAAAGGCTTCGTAGGGTTCCTCAAACCAGTAACGCATCACACTGGCGTTGTTGTCGAGTTGATGTACATAGCGTAAATCTTCACGCTCCAGCGGGCGTAGCTTAACACTGTGGGCGCTTGGCATAACGTGTCCTTACATTCCTTAAATCAATAACAGGTTAGGGGGTAATAACGCGGCCAGTTCGACGGTCCAGGCAGCGCAAAGTATTGGGCTCCCAGTAGGCATTGATGTTGGCGCTTTGCTCACATTTATCGCGGTTATCAAAAGCGGCGTCGGCTTTATCCCACTCTTTTTCAGTGCGTTTATTCACTTTCTGGCGCAGATTGCGCGTGTCATTCCATTGCTCTTTTTCCATAGCGGCGTGCTGGCGGCTTTGTGCACTGTCGCCAGACTCAATCACCAGTTTGTTAGTTTCGGCATGAACAGTTGTGCTCAATGCCAGTGCGCAAGGCAGCAGAATAGCGAGCAGGCCGATTCGTTTGCTGAGAGTGATTTTCATAATTCATTCCCTGTATGAATGATTAAAGGTGATTCTACACCATCCACTGCGGACGCAAAACGTACCAGGAGGGTGTTTATATTGATGATATTATGTCGCCCTATAACTATACATGATGTCAATAAGAGACAAAGATGATTAAAACAACGTTACTATTTTTTGCTACTGCGCTGTGTGAAATTATTGGATGCTTTCTGCCCTGGTTGTGGTTAAAACGAAACGCCAGTATCTGGCTGTTGCTTCCGGCGGGGATTTCACTGGCGCTGTTTGTCTGGTTGTTAACGTTGCATCCAGCGGCGAGTGGGCGTGTTTACGCGGCTTATGGTGGCGTTTATGTCTGCACGGCGTTGATGTGGCTGCGCGTTGTGGATGGCGTGAAACTGACTCTTTATGACTGGACGGGTGCGTTGATTGCGCTTTGCGGCATGTTGATCATTGTTGCGGGCTGGGGGCGCACGTAGGAACATAAATCCATTTTATCAATAAGATAAGAGGAAGTGTCAGCTGACAAAAGGTATTCTATTTCATCTTTTGTCAACCATTCACAGCGCAAATATACGCCTTTTTTTGTGATCACTCCGGCTTTTTTCGATCTTTATACTTGTATGGTAGTAGCTCAGTTGCGTAGATTTCATGCATCACGACAAGCGATGCAAGGAATCGAACATGAAGATCGTAAAGGCTGAAGTTTTTGTTACCTGTCCGGGGCGTAATTTCGTCACATTAAAAATCACCACTGAGGACGGTATTACGGGCCTTGGGGATGCCACCCTCAATGGACGTGAGCTTTCCGTGGCCTCTTATTTGCAGGATCACCTTTGTCCGCAGCTTATTGGTCGCGATGCGCACCGTATCGAAGATATCTGGCAGTTTTTCTATAAAGGTGCTTACTGGCGTCGCGGTCCGGTTACGATGTCGGCCATTTCAGCGGTTGATATGGCGCTGTGGGATATTAAAGCCAAAGCTGCCAACATGCCGCTTTACCAGTTACTCGGCGGCGCGTCTCGTGAAGGGGTGATGGTTTATTGCCATACCACCGGTCACAGTATTGATGAAGCTCTGGATGATTATGCCCGTCATCAGGAGCTGGGATTCAAAGCCATCCGCGTGCAGTGCGGAATCCCTGGTATGAAAACCACCTACGGCATGTCGAAAGGTAAAGGTCTGGCTTATGAACCCGCAACCAAAGGACAGTGGCCGGAAGAGCAGCTGTGGTCGACGGAGAAATACCTCGATTTCATGCCGAAATTGTTTGACGCGGTACGTAACAAGTTTGGTTTTAATGAACATTTGCTGCATGACATGCACCATCGCTTAACGCCTATTGAAGCGGCGCGCTTTGGTAAAAGCATTGAAGATTATCGCATGTTCTGGATGGAAGACCCGACGCCTGCAGAAAACCAGGAATGCTTCCGTCTCATTCGCCAACATACCGTCACACCCATCGCAGTGGGTGAAGTCTTCAACAGCATCTGGGACTGCAAACAACTGATTGAAGAGCAACTCATCGATTATATCCGCACCACGCTGACCCATGCAGGCGGAATTACCGGTATGCGCCGGATTGCCGATTTTGCTTCGCTGTATCAGGTACGTACTGGCTCACACGGTCCTTCCGATTTGTCACCAGTCTGCATGGCTGCGGCGCTGCACTTTGATCTGTGGGTCCCCAATTTCGGTGTCCAGGAATACATGGGTTATTCCGAACAAATGCTCGAAGTCTTCCCGCACAACTGGACTTTCGATAACGGCTATATGCATCCGGGAGACAAACCGGGTCTTGGCATCGAATTCGATGAAAAGCTGGCGGCGAAATATCCCTATGAACCTGCTTATCTACCAGTCGCACGTCTGGAAGATGGCACGCTGTGGAACTGGTAAGGAGTAAGATAATGAAAAGCATATTAATTGAAAAACCGAATCAACTGGCGATTGTCGAACGTGAAATACCCACCCCGTCAGCGGGTGAAGTACGAGTAAAAGTGAAACTTGCCGGAATTTGTGGTTCAGATAGCCATATTTATCGTGGGCATAATCCTTTTGCGAAATATCCGCGCGTCATTGGACATGAATTCTTTGGCGTCATTGATGCGGTGGGTGACGGCGTGGAAAGCGCCAGAGTCGGTGAACGTGTTGCTGTCGATCCGGTGGTCAGCTGTGGGCATTGCTATCCGTGCTCTATAGGTAAACCGAACGTTTGTACGACACTGGCTGTTTTAGGTGTGCACGCTGACGGTGGTTTCAGTGAATATGCCGTGGTTCCGGCAAAAAATGCGTGGAAAATTCCTGAAGCAGTGGCCGATCAATATGCGGTAATGATCGAACCTTTTACCATTGCGGCTAACGTAACCGGACATGGTCAACCGACTGAAAATGATACCGTTCTGGTTTATGGTGCCGGTCCAATCGGCCTGACGATCGTTCAGGTATTAAAAGGCGTCTATAACGTTAAAAATGTGATTGTTGCCGATCGCATTGATGAACGACTGGAAAAAGCGAAAGAGAGCGGGGCAGACTGGGCGATCAATAACAGCCAGACACCGCTTGGCGAGATTTTCGCTGAAAAAGGCATCAAGCCGACATTAATTATCGATGCGGCTTGTCATCCTTCTATCCTGAAAGAGGCCGTAACGCTGGCTTCTCCAGCGGCACGTATTGTATTGATGGGCTTCTCCAGTGAACCGTCTGAAGTGATTCAGCAAGGAATTACCGGAAAAGAACTCTCTATTTTCTCTTCACGCTTAAATGCAAATAAATTTCCGGTTGTTATCGACTGGTTAAGTAAAGGGTTAATTAAACCAGAAAAATTAATTACCCATACGTTTGATTTCCAGCATGTTGCTGATGCCATTAGTTTATTTGAACAGGATCAAAAACATTGCTGCAAAGTCTTACTCACTTTTTCTGAATAATACCAATAACGGCGAGTAAGTAGTACGCATCTTACCTCTTTTTTAGAGATAACCATTATGACAATAGAAAAACATGAAAGAAGCACTAAGGATTTGGTGAAAGCAGCAGTATCGGGATGGCTGGGCACTGCGCTTGAATTTATGGATTTCAAGAGTCATGAGTGTTAACTATTTGATAAATATTAAATTAATTTTTCATTGCTTCGTTATGGGGCATGGTTGGGGCAAACTCGCTTAACTGTGTATTTAACAAAGCTACCTGTGCATTATTGTTTTCAGACATCCATTTTCCGTATACCTGAAATACCATTTGCGCATCTGCATGGCCCATCTGGTTTGCTATAAATGCTGGGTTAGCACCAGCTGTCAGCGACCAGCAGGCATAAGTATGTCTCGACTGATATGATTTTCGATGGCGGAGTCCGGCACGTTTTATCGCTGCGTCCCACATCTGCCTTATTGAGTCAACGGTAAAATGGTCACCATAATTTTTTACTCTCGCTGACACTTCAGGTTGAAAAACAAAGGTGCATTTATGTTTTTCTGTTCTGCCATACTCTCTGAGGTGAACATCAATGATATGCTCTTTGCTCAGTCTCGTTAATGTCATCTGACTCCGGAGAGCGTCGATTGCTGGCTTAATAAGATGAATGACCCGATTGGTTCCCGCCTGTGTTTTTGGTACCGTGAAACGGTCTTTTGCTAAATTTCTCCTGATCATCATTGTTCCATTTTTCAGATCTATGTCCTCCCATCCAAGTGCACACAGCTCACCAGGGCGAACGCCAGTATAAACAGAAACACACCATAAATTTTTGGCTTGCTGATTTCTGCACGCATCGATAAGACGGATGAATTCCTCCCGCGAAAGAGGATCCGGAATGGTTCTTGATTCCTTTAATGGCGAGATCCCCTTAAACGGGTTATCTGCCAGGTAACCGTTATCAACACCAAACTGGAACACGGCGTTAAGATTTGTCATGTAATTATTTACAGTTACAGCCGATCTCCCTGGTTGTGTAACAATATAGTTACTTTTGGGGATCTGGTATCCAGTCAGTAGCTCTTTACGAACCTCCAGTAATTTTTCTTTATTAATCGATGAGGCAAGATTTTTTTCACCGATTATGCTCAGGATATTTTTGATGACGGCACGGTATGTGTTGAGTGATGTTTTTGCGACTTCAGTTTCTTTCAGTGCCAGAAATTTTTCAGCCAGTTCTTTTATGGTTAAATCTTGTCGGGCCTCACCAAATTTTTCCAGATTGCGTGAGGAGGGAAACTGTTTTGCATAGTCGAAAACACCAGTTTTTATTGCGTAACAAACAGAGGCGCGTAGCTCACCTGCAACGCGCCTGTTTTTTGCTGTGTCAGGAACCCCCAGGTTTTCCCTGACTCTTACGCCTTTATAAACAAACCAGATACGTAATTTCCCTCCATGGTTTTCCACGCCTGTCGGATATTTCATTTCAACTTCTCTCATTAGTTAGTGTGGCTTTTAGTCAAGTAAGATGACGTCTTGGTCTTGCTGATGCCTGGCGCTCAATCCAGCGATCAATTTCTTCCAGGTTGTAAAAGCATGGACTGTTATCCCATGGCATACCGTCATGAGCGACATGCTTATATTCCCTTCCTTCCATAAACGATTTTTCCCGGGCCTTTTTTAACGTACCTTTTTTTATTCCTTTCAGCGCAATTAACTGCTCTTCGGATACCCATTTGCCGGGAGAGACAATCATGATTACTTCGCTCATCGATTTCTTTATCTCTTACATCAGACGAGCGCCGGTTGCAGAATACCAGTCACAACCGGCGACAGTTGAACATTAAGAATCAGCCTGACTCGGGATCAGTTTTTGCCAGATAGCTGAAACGTATTTTGCCTGGTAACGGGCGTCATCAAGTGCATTATGGCGCTCACCTTCGAATGGAATAGCCGTTCTGGCATCGAAGTCTATGGCTTTCCCCAGCTCAACGATTGTGCGTACATCGCGATCGTTGTAGTAACGCCACGGGCAGGGGATCCCCTGCCGTTCGTATGAACGGCGCAAAATCGTGTTGTCGAAGTTGGCTCCATTTCCCCAGACATGAACAAAAAATTCACCGGAGTTTTCGTCGATAAATTCCCGCAATTGTAACAGTGCATCATCTAACGGGATTTCATCGGTCATAATGGCAGATTGCGCTTCGCGTGATTGTTTAAGCCACCATTTAATGGTGTCCCGATCAATGACTCCGCCAGCAGTTTCCAGATCGATAGTCTTACTAAATTCCGGTCCCATATCTCCGGTTTGCGGATCGAAAAATATTGCACCTATTGAGATAATCGGGGCATCGGGATTTTTTCCCATGGTTTCAAGGTCGATCATCAGATGAATCCCCGCTCTGCTGGTGGATGTGAGATTATGATGACCGTTCGCCTTAATTAAGGGATCTGACGCCTCGCCAGTTTCACTATCGCTGGCATGATGCTGATTGCCGCCAGTGTTCTCCTTGTGCTGATGCGCAGTGCCTTCCATTTCCTCCGGATCATTTTCCTGAACTTCAGGCTGATTCTCTCCATCGAATATTTCCTGGTATGTTGCGTCACCCATCACCGCACCACAATCAGGGCAGTTGCCGCCACCGCTATGACCGCAGGCGGTGCAGATCTTTTCCGGTTCCTGTTGCACTACTGGTTCAGGTTGTTTCGTTTCTGGCTCGTTTTGTTGCGTATTTGGGCTGTTTTGTTCCGCTTTCTGGTCGTTCTGTTCCGTTTCTTGCTGGTTCTGGTTCACAGAATCGCGGGTCTGGATCCCCTTAACCCATTTCGGATCATTCGGGTCGCTAATCCCTTCAACAAATTCACCACGTGATACTGCAAGCAGTTCATCGGCGTCAGGCTGGCTGATATTGGCTGCCTGCATAATTTTGTTTACTTCGTCAGCGGTAACTTTTACTGACCCTGGTTGTGCGGTCGTGTCAGATGCACCAGTATTTTGTTGTGAACCTGAGTATGTACCGTTTTTGCGGGCGAAATATTCTTCTTTCGTGATTTCAGTAGCCCCAGCAGACAGCGCCTTATCCAGACCAGAAAGTTTGTTTGCGCGACCGTATTTTTCGCCATCCTTGTCGGTGAAGAGGAAGTAGAACGGCCCCTCACGTTCTACAGATGGTTCGACTTCCACTTTGCATTCGGTTTTTTCGTTGTCCGGAATTGCCGTTTCCACTGCATCAGTTTCTGGTACTGGCGACGAGAGAGTATCAGTTGCGCTCTGATTTGTTCCTTCATCTTCAAACACGCCCTTTGTAGTCAGGTATTCAGTAATGTATTTGTTCAGTGCCACAGGGTCTTTGTGAATGTCGATCGGACGTTCACGGACAAGGCCAAAAATAGTCTGGCGGTCGTAGCGAAGGGCATCAGGCTGTTTGCGCATTGATGCCGAGATACGCTTCCAGTCTTCGCGGTCGTTGTCGATAACTTCATTTTTTGCCCAGCGATGGATGCTGCCGTCAATGTTTCCGGCATCCACATCACCAGGCCAGAGAGCGTAGGCCAGTTCGTCATCCAGTATTTTCCATGTCTGCTTGTATTCGCGATGAATGGCAGCAATGACCGGGTTGATTTTTCCTGTTGAATTTTCAGTGTGCTGTTGATTGGTTCTGGCGCGGGCGAGATCAACAACAGACGTGTATTTTCCGGCTTCCTTGCGTTCACCTTCGCGACGTTTTTTCCAGATGCGCATCTCTGCCTGAATTTCGGGCCATTTGGCACCAGGCTTACATTTATGCTTAACCCACCCGATGGCATGCAGCTTAAGCTCCGGATACATAGCGTTAACTTCTGGCATTTTCATCAACGCTTCAACGATATGGCCGTCGAATGTTGCCATGTCTTCCTGCAACAATTCCTGTGCGCTAATCACCATATCAACAGTGATGTTTTCACATGTGTGGAACTTAACCATGACAGCGTTCTGTACTTCAGGGGCTAGGTTGTCAAAAGTGACGTTCATCGGATCGGATTCAGTCTCGACCGGGACAAAGGAAGCAGACGCCTCATCCCAGCGGTTTTCCTGCATATATTCAGCATCCCAGGAATCGAGGGCAGGGCGGGGTATACCGGGTTTATCCTCGCAAACAAGAAATTTATAAGCGCAGTCCTGAGCAGCCGGATAATGTTCCAGGAATTGCCAGTGAAATTTTGCGCGGGCGCGACGTTCATCACCGGCTTCAATGGCAGTGGCTACAGCGACGGCACCTTCTTCCTTTATTGCCTGTTCGTCCGGAATGGCGGCGCAAATAAAGACTTTACTCATTTTGTTTTACCTCATTACAGATTTAAGGGTGAACAAATCCCTGCCATTGCTGGCATATAAGAATGAAATCGGATGTTTATTACGGAACTGTTTTAAAGACCTGCCGGGATTTCGTTATTATCCTGGTGAATAACTTTATCGACCGGGTAACAGTTACCGGGAATTTTCTGTTCGGTTGCTGCAGTCACACACTCCTGCATTGTCCTGTGAACACTGACTGCAATATCAACTGGCTCTCCGGAAACAAGAAAAACTGTCAGAACAAGTGCAAATGCTGTATTCATTGCCAGCATCCTTTTTGTATCGGACGTAAACGGGCCAACATTGAAAGAATGCATATTTTATTTAATAGCTCCCGTTCGTGTTTTCTCTTGTTAATGGCATCTTCAGTAAATACAGGGTTACTGATAGTGACACCAATTTCAAAACAACCTTCAGACGTATTAACGTTTGGTAATAACGTTTCCATTATCGCGTCCTCAACAATGAATTTTGTGATGCGGTGCCTGGTGCTTCCAGGTGACGTTAACCAGTTAACAATTAACGCCGGATACAGAGAATCCACCCATAACACTGTTTTTGGTTTTAACTGTTCCGCGTGCGCTCAGCCGCATTCACCGCATCACAAAATTCACTTTAAAAAGGGCGGCAGAGCAGTCACGGAGTAAAACTGATACCGCCAAACGTCACCAGAAAATTGATAACAGAGGGCGTTGCAGCGGGGTTGTCACTTAAGCGTATGGTCAACCTGACAACCCGGTGTCCTCAACGGGGGAAGGAATAACCCCGCCATACTTACCGCCGCGCCATTTCGCGGATTGCCACAACCGGAAGCGCACGGTCGACGAAAATTTAACGACAGGCTATCTATGAACCAGCTACCTCGCCGTGCGCTTTCGCGTTATGGTCTGACTTTTCAGGGAAATATCCTTTCAGTAAACTGTCAGTGCCGGATGCTCACCCGTGTCCGGCGCAAGCACTCCACCTTACCCGTGGAGAACTCCTTAATTACCAACCTTAGCTTCGTTGGTTAGCTATTAACGCGGGTATGTAATCATTCTGGCAATGGTTAATGCCGCTGCTTTTTCCAGATTGGTGATATCCTGCTCCAGAGAGGACAGATTTTCAGCCTGCTTAGCCCTGACTTCATTAGCCCATTTCAGATCCTGCGCTGCATTAATTTTCTGGCGCATCCACTCATAAAGTTCATCATTGGTATAGTCTGGCGCGATGATGACGGGTTCTCGTTTCTGCATACTGATTCCTCGCGGTGCTGTTTCGCTTATCAGCCATTAGATTTTGCCGAACTGGAAAGCGCCTGTTTAAATTCGTTGAAGCTGTGAGCTTCTTCGCCTTCGGCAAGGCCTTCGAAGTATTCTTCGTAAGCCTTTTCCATGATTGTGTCGAAATCCATATCACCCACCTGAATTTCTTTCCAGCCAGCGACGCGCTCCAGATTCGGTTTTAAACGTTTTGCTTTTGGTATACGTCATTGCGGTGAACGTACCGTCCTGGTTGGGGAACACGCCACATACCAGAGATTCACTGTTGCCAAGATCGATAGTATCCATGCTGACCTCATTTCCCCTTAACGCCGGGGTAGCGGAACAAAAACCTGCTGCATAGTTATTAAAGTTGTACCCTGCCGTCATGTTCTTACGCCTCGGGCTGGCTACTTAACCCCTGACCACTGCCTGGTAACTCGAAGTATTGCCCTGCATTCTGTGGAGCGGGGTGAGTTGGTATGAAAAGAAGGATACCCATAGGTATTTAAAAAGTAAATACCCATGGGTAACTTTTTGCGGTGTCTTAACTGGTGACTAGTTGTTTGGTGAGCTATGATGCGTTTTGTGCTTTCTTTTTACGGATTTCTTCGTAGATCATATTGTAATACTGTTTTTTCTCTTCAAGAGTTTTTAATAAGTTATCCGCTTCACTTTCTGGCAGTTCGTCTAAGAGATCTAAAAAAATACGTTGTCGTGGCGTTAGAACCCTTGTTTCATAACTGGAGGCTGTGTTCGTTGATGATGAAACGATACCATCCATCCATCCCCGGGGTAACCCAAAGGACTCTTCGATAATCTCCACCATATCATCAGCGATCCGTTTTTTTCCCTTTTTCCCCTCTGGGTACAACATTCTTGATACATAAGAAGGCTCGCGCCCGATCTTTCTGGCCACGTTAACCGCTTTACCATCGCATTTCTCATCACGAATTTTGATGAGTTGCTGTCGTCTAAATTCATATTTGTCCATAGGTAAATAATAGATGCGATTACTGCAAGGTAAACAACCTGTGGGTATTGACTTTTGTTTACCTGTAGGTATTCTTTGCTGTGTTTACTAAGGAGTAGCTATGGAAGAATTAAGAATATTTCTCAATTCTCTTTCGTCAGATGAACAGCGTATGTTTGCATGCGAGTGTGGTACCAGCATCGGTTATCTAAGAAAGGCATTGAGTAAAGGTCAAGTGTTAGGGGCATCGTTATGTGTCCTTATTGAGCGAGCCAGTAATGGTGAAGTTACACGTCAGCAACTAAGGCCTTTTGATTGGATGAATATTTGGCCCGAGCTGGAAGATACCAAAACGTTAACACAACCACTTTCTAGGAGCTTGATTCATGAAAATCAAGCATGAACACATCCGCATGGCGATGAATGCCTGGGCGCATCCGGACGGTGAAAAAGTTCCGGCAGCTGAAATAACCAGGGCTTATTTTGAACTGGGTATGACGTTCCCAGAACTGCATGACGACAGCCATCCGGAAGCCCTGGCTCGCAATACCCAGAAAATTTTCCGCTGGGTAGAGAAAGACACCCCTGATGCAGTTGAAAAAATTCAGGCGTTGTTACCAGCGATCGAAAAGGCAATGCCACCTTTGCTGGTGGCCAGAATGCGCAGCCACAGTTCAGCTTATTTTCGGGAGCTGGTGGAGACGCGGGAGCGACTGGTGAGAGACGCTGATGATTTTGTCGCAGTGGCAATCGCCGGTTTCAATCAGATGAACCGTGGTGGCCCGGCAGGAAATGCTGTGGCAGTGCATTGAGTGATAATAGCCATATCGAATCGCTTCCGGCAACTCGTGAGTAAAAAGATTCGGTATCAGAAGAGGTGAGTATGGCTAACGCCTGGCTCAGATTATGGCATGACATGCCAAATGACCCTAAGTGGCGAACAATTGCCAGGGTGTCAGGGCAGCCAATTGCAACAGTGATGGCAGTGTATATCCACCTCCTGGTGAGCGCGTCACGAAATGTCACGCGAGGTCACATTGATGTCACGACAGAAGATTTGGCAAGTGCGCTCGACGTGACAGAAGAGGTAATTGATTCAATTTTGCAGACGATGCAGGGGCGGGTACTTGATGGTGATTTAATCACTGGATGGGAAAAACGCCAGGTGCTTAAAGAGGACAACGGCAATATTTCGCAAACCGCAAAATCTCCTGCAGAGCGCAAGAGGGCGCAGCGAGAGAGGGAAAGAAAGCGGGAACAAAATGGCGATTGTCACGGCGCATCACGAAATGTCACGCACATGTCACGACGAGTCACGACAGATAAAGATACAGATAAAGATACAGATCAAGAAGATCAAAACACTATGGTCCATGGCGTAAAAAACGCCACGAACCAGGCAGGGGATGTTCAGACCGTCAATCCTGGTCAGCCAGCAGGCACGACACCGGAAGCCGATTCAGCGTATGCGCTGAAAGCCGATTCGGGCGCTGTGCAGCAGGTGATGACCCAAAGGCCGGAACAATCACACCAACTGCAGCAGCCTGAAGCCGATTCCGCCATTCAGCGGGAAGCCGATCGGGTAGTCCCGGAAAACACCGGGCTGTCTGTGGGACGAGTGGATTATCCGGATGTGTTCGAACAGGTCTGGCGGGAGTACCCGTTGCGTGCCGGAGCAAACCCGAAGAAATCCGCTTTCAGTGCCTGGAAGGCCAGATTACGCGAGGGGGTGCCACCAGAGGCCATGCTGGATGGCGTGAGGCGTTACGCAAGATACTTGGCGGCTACCGGGAAAACGGGAACGGAATTTGTTCAGCGAGCGACGACGTTTTTTGGACCGGACCGGAATTTTGAGAACCCCTGGTTGCTCCCGGTAAGCGGCACGAACAACCAGCGTTGTGTGAATCATATTTCTGAACCGGATAACGAAATTCCGCCGGGCTTCAGGGGGTAAGTGTTAATTTCTGGTCATGAGGTAATTTTCAGGAGGGCTTGTGGCAAAAGTTTTTACACAAGAAGAGCGGGAAAAAATTAAAGGGCAGGTTGTTGAACTCGTACGCCAGAGTGGGCGCGAGACGTTACGACAACTGGAAACTAAAACTGGGGCAACAAGATATCTGATGAGCGTTCTGGCCAGAGAGCTGGTTGCCAGTGGCGATGTATACAACTCTGGTTACGGGTTATTCCCGTCTGAACAGGCGCGTAAGGACTGGCAAAATGCCCGTAAAAAGCTCTCAAGGGCAAAGCTGAAAAAACCATCTGCGGTTGATCCGGACCTTATCTGGTCATTACCTGACGGAGAAATACGTCGCTACGATAGTTGTCTAAACATAATCTGTCGCGAGTGCCGGAAGAGCGAAGTTATGCAGCGCATTATGGCATTTTATCAGGGAAATGTTAGGTATTTTAGACGTTACTAGATTAAAGGGCATTAGTTCAGATATGCATTGACATTTTCATGGCACAAGGTAGAGCTAGCGTGGTTGTTCGCTTTGTGCCAAGAGTGGTCATTGATAATATTTTGGTGGGTTACATCTGTCAATGTTTCAGGTGATATGATATACAAATAGCCAGACTTAGACTGGCATGCTGTTTATTTTTATATTATGGGTGTGCCACATGGATTTAAAACTTATTGAGATATGATATGGATACTTTTCATAATATTTTGCTTGAGCACATAGACAGCCTTTTAAAAGAGAGACTTGATTTATCTGGTGACGCTGATATCGAAAAAGAAATTAATAACCTAATTCCCAAAATAGCCATTGTCGTTAAAAAATCTCTTATTGGCTCGGCCAATGCAATGCTTAGAGAACATCGTTCTCTTTGTGATGAATTTGTTGAGAGAAATATTTCAAGATGGGCAGAGGCTTTTGATTTGCTCGAAACACTTATAGTGATATGCACGGAGTCCGGTGAAGAGTTCAATCGTTCTTATAGACCACAAGCTGCCTCTGAAGAGGATGTGGTTTTTGATTTAGTCGTTCGGCATCACGCAAGAGCTTGCCACATCGCCAACGAAATTTTGTGTCTCTTAAAGAATGGATTTGCAGATGCTGCCCAAGCGAGATGGCGAGCACTTCATGAGGTAGCAGCCACAGCTATGTTTATAGCAAAGCATGGAAAAGAGTGTGCTGAGCGCTTTTACTACCATGAAGTGGTTGATTCATATACTGGAATGTTGGAACACAAAAAGTACGAGCACCGGTTAGAAGCAAAAGGTCCAACTATTGAAGAAATAGCTGAGTGTAAAGTTCAATTTGATCTATTAATAAAAAAATACGGCAAAAAATATGCAGATAATTATGGGTGGGCATCTTATATTTTCCCTAACCATAATAAAGTGGGGTTTGGAGCTATTGAGAAAGATGTTCAGTTAGAACACATGCGCCCTTATTATAAGTGGGCGAGTCAGAATGTACACACCGGTTCCAAGGCAATGAGAAATAGGCTTGGTCTCTGTGAAACTGGTGATGATATATTATTGGTCGGGCAAAGTGATTCAGGAATGGCTGATCCAGCCCATGCTACTGCTATTAGTTTGATGCAGATTACTGTGACACTTTTATTCTTAAAACCAACCATTGATCATGCCGTCATTTCAAAAATAATACAGGATTATTCTGATGAGATTGGAAATGTATTTCTTAAAATTGATAAGGGTAATTAAAAATTGGAAAAGTGATAGTATATTCTTGTTTTTTTACTGGTAATTAAATGTTTTTAAAGTTACTAGTTCACACCTATCGAACGTCCGGTCTTCGCCCAAAGCGGACTAGAAGGTTAGCTTGCGTCGGATTTGGCGTATTTAAAGAATCGCTGGTGGTTACTGGTTGTTGTGTTCCATTTCTACAGAACAAAATCACAGAAACTATACCCAATAGTTGTATCTCATCAATGATGAGAGAGCCTCATATTTATCAGGACTGGTGTACGTCCAATACAGGAGGTTGTCGTGCTGGTTCTCAAATGTGCGCTGGCTATTGCAGCTGTAATGGCAATTTATTGTCTTGCTGTTGTTCTTATGGATCGCCTTTCTGATTGATTTTATATTGGCCAGGTGACGGGAGTTAAGTAGAATGGCTGCGGGTGCTTGAGGCTATCTGTCTCAGGCATGAACACCAAAGGCAGATAGAGAAAAGCCCCAGTTAACATTACGCGTCCTGCAAGACGCTTAACATTAATCTGAGGCTCAATCTATGAACGGCAAATCTAGGTTAGCCTCTTACGTGCCGAAAGGCAAGGAGAAGCAGGCTATGAAGCAGCAAAAGGCGATGTTAATCGCCCTGATCGTCATCTGTTTAACCGTCATAGTGACGGCACTGGTAACGAGGAAAGACCTCTGCGAGGTACGAATCCGAACCGGCCAGACGGAGGTCGCTGTCTTCACAGTCTACGAACCTGAGGAGTAAGAGACTTGGCGAGGGAGAAATCCCTCGCCACCTCTGATGTGTCAGGCATCCTCAATGCACCCGCACTTAACCCGCTTCGGCGGGTTTATTTTATCTGTAAATATTTTTATAAAAATAATGCCCACACACAGCATAAAACAAAAAGTATCACAGATAAAGAAGGAGCGTAATGTGCAGATTTGTTGTTTTCCATATTTACTCACTTTAACATAATCAATATTGATATGGTTGTTGTTTCGGTGGTTTCAAACGAGATGTTATGGTGATCTGGTAAAATTGCATAACATTAAAATTTAATTTATCTAATCGCTTTTAATAATAAGCGTTGTGTTTATCCCAACAATCTGTTGTTTGACTTTTATTCCATTAATGTAGGGGCTTTACACTGGAACCAGTTTATTTATACTTTATACGCCAGCCTGAACAACTGGCACCTGCTGCGCCAGCAGAGACAACCGATGGCGCACGATACCAAATTACACAATTCTGATGATTCTGCCGTCTTTGCCAGCAGGTGCGGACGGCGTTTTCATGCATTCAAATCGGACTGGTTCCAGCATCCACCATGCACTGAAGAGCAGGCTGAATGGATAATTCAGTGTTACCGCAGGCGCGGATACGAGGTTAAAAAAGCCCTTAGCCTCGACTACCGTCACTGGATAATCTCAGTCAGATTGCCTTACTCCGAACGCCCACCGCGTCCGTCCCACACATTCCAGCAACGCATCTGGAGGTAACGTGCGGGTATTACTTCGACCTGTTCTGGTACCGGAACTCGGGCTGGTGATCGTTAAGCCGGGCCGTGAATCCATGCCGGTATTCCACAATACCCGGTTACTGGTGGAGCCGGAACCGAAAAGCATGCGTAATCTGCCGTCCGGGGTCGTTCCTGCCGCTCGCCAGCCGCTGGTGGAAGACAAAACATTGCTGCCGTTTTTCAGTAACGCACGGGTGATTCGTGCTGCTGGCGGCGTTGGCTCATTGTCTGACTGGCTATTACGTCATGTTACATCCTGCCAGTGGCCTAATGGCGATTACCATCACACTGAAACAGTCATTCACCGTTATGGTACCGGCGCAATGGTGTTGTGTTGGCACTGCGACAACCAACTGCGTGACCAGACATCGGAATCACTGGAGCTGCTTGCTCAACAAAATCTGACAGCATGGGTGATTGACGTCATCCGTCACGCAATAAGCGGTACGCAGGAGCGGGAATTATCTTTGGCTGAATTATCCTGGTGGGCGGTCTGCAATCAGGTGGTGGATGCACTACCTGAGGCTGTATCGCGTCGTTCGCTGGGATTACCAGCGGAAAAAATCTGCTCGGTGTACCGCGAAAGCGACATCGTACCGGGAGAGCAGACCGCCACCAGCATATTGAAACAACGCACAAAAAATCTTGCACCGTTGCCTTACGCCCACCAGCAACAAAAACTACCACAGGAAAAGACGGTGGTAAGCATCACCGTTGATCCAGAGTCTCCGGAATCTTTCATGAAGCTGCCTAAACGTCGCCGCTGGGTTAAGGAGAAATACACACGTTGGGTTAAGACACAGCCGTGTGCTTGCTGCGGTATGCCAGCCGACGATCCGCATCATCTGATTGGTCACGGGCAGGGCGGAATGGGAACAAAAGCACATGATCTCTTTGTGTTGCCTTTGTGCAGAAAGCATCACAACGAGCTGCATACGGATACAGTGGCATTTGAAGAGAAGTATGGCTCCCAACTGGAGCTGATATTTCGTTTTATCGATCGCGCGCTGGCAATTGGCGTACTGGCGTAAGTGGAGAACGAGCATGAACCTTGAAGCCTTACCAAAATATTACTCCCCAAAATCTCCAAAATTGAGCGATGACGCTCCAGCGACAGGCACCGGTTGTTTAACAATTACGGATGTAATGGCAGCGCAGGGGATGGTGCAGTCGAAAGCACCACTTGGGTTGGCCTTATTTCTGGCAAAAGTTGGTGTTCAGGACCCTCAGTTTGCGATTGAAGGCCTGCTAAATTACGCGATGGCACTGGATAACCCGACATTGAACAAATTGAGTGAAGAAATCCGGTTACAGATTATTCCTTACCTCGTGAGTTTTGCCTTTGCTGATTACTCCAGGTCTGCGGCAAGTAAAGCTCGCTGTGAGCATTGTTCAGGTACGGGATTTTATAATGTATTGCGCGAAGTGGTGAAACACTACAGACGCGGGGAATCTGTAATCAAGGAAGAATGGGTGAAGGAACTATGTCAGCATTGCCATGGTAAGGGCGAAGCCAGCACAGCGTGCAGAGGGTGTAAGGGTAAAGGGATTGTTCTGGATGAAAAAAGAACCCGGTTTCATGGCGTACCGGTATATAAGATTTGTGGGCGTTGTAATGGAAACCGGTTTAGTCGTTTACCGACCACGCTGGCACGACGTCATGTCCAGAAGCTGGTACCAGACCTGACCGATTATCAGTGGTATAAGGGGTATGCGGACGTCATTGGTAAACTGGTAACAAAGTGCTGGCAGGAAGAAGCATACGCGGAAGCGCAATTGAGGAAGGTGACGAGATAAATGATTTTTGCTGAAGATGGCGACATGATGTTTGCATTTTTCAAAAAATATGGATAAAATTTTTTCAACGATGGGCTTTGTATACCCGACGTTAAGAAAAAGTAGAAAACCCGCTGATGAGCGGGTTTTGTGCTTTAAATGGGGCAATGGTAATGTTGAATCTCATCCCGGGACTCATGTCTGTTAACTTATTATTTAGCTGGTGACTTGGTTATTTGCCTGATGTTTAAAATGTTTTCTTCCAGTACAATGTCCCTAAACACAATGAGTCTGCTTATTATATTATTAGCAGAGCTATTACGGCCAAAGTACAGCATAAGCTTTTAAAGCCAATCAACCAGTCATCAAGACAGACGGGGTTATTCATAAAAACTCTCCATGTGTGATCCGATGGGGCCTGAAATTAAAGCTTTAATATAGCTCATGAAAGGTAAACATTGGCAGCTGAAGGGCCACGCAGACCATTTATCCGGCAAAATTCCACGCGTAATCCGGTGGTAATTTCTTCTGCATCGCGGAGATTGAGCGCTGAAACATGAAGCTGGACATCGATACGACCATCGGATGGGGTGATAAGACCCTTGCCGCTTTTGCCGTCAAAGGTTTTGACAATTCCTGTCATTTTACGGGACAAAAAAATTCCTTAATACTGATAACTTGGCGCACTATACACACGTTCCTGAAGAAAGCTATAGTTTTTTGATGGGGTTGAAGATGGCTGGATGTCTAAAATAAACATTGCTTCATATGTTCAACTATGCGTTAATGATTGCGTCGGTTTGAAGAACAGACGATATACGAAGTAGTTTACTAAAGCAGTTCTCATTTCAGGTGTTATTCACTTATTCCTTCTTTGAGTCTCTCCAATTAAGTACGAAGTCGTTTCTGTTATGCAAACCATTTATGCCGAAAGGCTCAAGTTAAGGAATGTAGAATGTCAAATAAAATGACTGGTTTAGTAAAATGGTTTAACGCTGATAAAGGTTTCGGCTTTATTTCTCCTGTTGATGGTAGTAAAGATGTGTTTGTGCATTTTTCTGCGATTCAGAATGATAATTATCGAACCTTATTTGAAGGTCAAAAGGTTACCTTCTCTATAGAGAGTGGTGCTAAAGGTCCTGCAGCAGCAAATGTCATCATTACTGATTAAAATTCATCGCTCGTCTGTATACGATAACGAAGAAGGCTGATGCCTGAGTAGAGATACGGACAGAGTAGTGAATATTGGATTTCTTTAATAAAAATTAAGGAGGTCCAATACATGAAACAATGGCCAGCATATTTGGCAAAATCTTAATCAGGAAAAGTATGCTAACCATTGTGGTGAAGTGCAGGTTTGCTGCATGAATAGTTTTACAGCAGAAGCTAACTGCTGGCATGGCAAAACAAAGTGCGTAAGTGGATGACTCCCACAAAAAGCACCACAATCTCAAACCCGCTCAGGCGGGTTTTTTATTATCTGCTTTAAATATATTATTAAAATATAAAAAATACTTGTTACTAATAAAATCAATCAGGCTACAGCTTTAAGATTTGTCTGGAATACTTTGTTGCAATGAGGGCAGATCAAAAGGGCACCTTTTTGTACTCTTGAAAAACTGTGTTCTGACTCTTGGGTGCAGTTTGGGCAGGAACATTTAACGAGATAATTACGGCGTGATTTTGAGTCTTTACGTTCTGACATAGGCTTTTCCTGTATAAATGGCCGTATACAGTACACTAAATATGAAAACATTTCTCGTATTATTATTTTATATATGACTTTCTTTCAAAATAATTACTCACATTTTTAATGTGTATGTTTCTTTAGCGCCGTTGAGAACAGCGTGTGCTGTCAAAACTACCCCGTAGACTCCGATCTTTTCAAACATATTGCACCATCCGTGTACATCGGGGTGAGGATATGAAATCAATGGATAAGTTAACAACAGGTGTTGCCTATGGCACATCGGCGGGTAATGCTGGTTTCTGGGCATTGCAGTTACTCGATAAAGTAACTCCGTCACAGTGGGCTGCAATCGGTGTGCTGGGTAGCCTGGTTTTTGGCCTGCTGACGTATCTGACAAATCTTTATTTCAAGATTAAAGAAGACAGGCGTAAGGCTGCGAGAGGAGAGTAATCCAACGACTCAAGACTATGAACTGGTTGTGAAAGGAGTCCGTAATTTTGAGAATAAAGTTACGGTAACTGTAGCCTTACAGGACAAAGAACGCTTTGACGGTGAAATTTTTGACCTGGATGTCGCCATGGACCGTGTTGAAGGAGCTGCGCTGGAGTTTTATGAGGCAGCAGCCAGAAGGAGCGTCCGGCAAGTCTTCCTGGAAGTAGCAGAAAAATTGTCAGAAAAAGTTGAGTCTTATCTGCAGCATCAGTACTCCTTTAAGATTGAAAATCCTGCCAATAAGCACGAGCGTCCTCATCATAAATATATATGAACACAAAAATCAGATACGGCCTGTCGGCTGCCGTTCTGGCGCTGATTGGTGCTGGCGCATCTGCTCCTCAGATACTTGACCAGTTTCTGGACGAAAAAGAAGGTAACCACACAATGGCATACCGCGATGGTTCTGGCATATGGACCATCTGTCGGGGTGCCACAGTGGTGGATGGAAAAACCGTTTTTCCCAATATGAAACTGTCGAAGGAAAAATGCGACCAGGTCAACGCCATTGAGCGTGATAAGGCGCTGGCATGGGTGGAGCGCAATATTAAAGTACCACTGACCGAACCACAAAAAGCGGGTATCGCGTCATTTTGTCCCTATAACATTGGCCCCGGTAAGTGTTTCCCGTCGACGTTTTATAAGCGGCTGAATGCTGGTGATCGTAAAGGTGCATGCGAAGCGATTCGCTGGTGGATTAAGGATGGCGGACGCGATTGCCGCATTCGTTCAAATAACTGTTACGGTCAGGTTATTCGTCGTGACCAGGAGAGCGCATTAACCTGCTGGGGGATAGAACAGTGAATCAGATATTCATGGTGATTTTTCTCGTGTTGTCAGGATTTATCGTCGGAAATGTCTGGAGCGACAGAGGATGGCAAAAAAAATGGGCGGAACGTGATGCTGCCGCATTATCACAAGAGGTAAATGCTCAATTTGCTGCTCGAATAATTGAACAGGGGCGAACTATAGCCCGTGATGAGGCTGTTAAAGATGCACAACAGAAATCTGCTGAAATTTCTGCCAGGGCTGCTTATCTGTCTGATAGTGTTAACCAGTTGCGTGCCGAAGCAAAAAAATATGCCATACGCCTTGACGCAGCGAAGCATACCGCAGATCTTGCCGCTGCCGTCAGAGGCAAAACAACCAAAACCGCCGAAGGAATGCTCACCAACATGCTCGGAGATATTGCAGCAGAAGCTCAGCTTTATGCTGAAATTGCTGACGAACGCTACATCGCAGGAGTGACTTGTCAACAGATCTATGAATCTTTAAGAGATAAAAAGCATCAAATGTAGGGTAATATTAAATCGGAACATTTACATCGCGGAATGTAAAATTTAAATAAAAAGGACTCTTCCATGAGCCAAAATTCCTGAAATCTTAAGGGTAAGATAAAAGGTCTTAATCAGAATGACACGTTATTATTAATAAATAAAGCTATTCTTTCATTGCTGTGTTTTTCTTTACAAAAGTAATCCTTGCTATGGGTGGTTAATCATGCGTTAATGGTGTTCTGGTTTGTTACAAATTTATCTGAAGCAGTCATTGTTATAATTTTATTATTTGTACCTCTTGAGATTTCCTTGTTGGTTTTTCTCTCTGATATTTTTTTTCGGACCATTCTGCCCAAGGGCTAATTTCTTCAAAAGGTAATAATTATGTCTAACAAAATGACTGGTTTAGTGAAATGGTTTAACCCTGAAAAAGGTTTTGGTTTCATCACGCCGAAAGATGGCAGCAAAGATGTGTTTGTCCATTTCTCAGCAATTCAGAGCAACGATTTCAAAACATTAACTGAGAATCAGGAAGTTGAATTTGGTATTGAGAACGGACCTAAAGGTCCTGCCGCTGTTCATGTAGTGGCGCTTTGAGGTAGACAATATTACAAACCATATTCACTTTAGATGCCCGTGTTGTCATGGTTCCCAGTATAGAACATCATCTTTTGATGTTTCTGACATGAATCCTTTCGGGGCAAAATGTATCTTTTGTAAATCAATGATGATTACATTTGATAATATTTCACAATACTTAAATGCCAGCCGTCTGTCGTTGGATTTAAAAAAGTGAAAATGAAGGCTCCTTCGGGAGCTTTTTTGCTTGGTATCTATTCGATGGATACTCACATACTACGGTAACATCATGAAAAAAATCATAGTTTTTTTTAACTCTGAACCAGCAGTGGTAGTGCCAGCGATGACTGGAGTTAACACCATCATGCGTGAATATCCAAATGGCGAAAAAACACACCTTACTGTAATGGCCGCAGGGTTTCCATCTCTGACCGGAGATCATAAAGTCATTTATGTAGCCGCGGATCGACATGTTACTTCAGAAGAAATTCTGGAAGCAGCAATAAGGCTCTTGAGTTGATTTGATGCTATTGTATTGATAATTCAGGAAAATTCTCTTTGTCTGTTTGTGTAAAATTTAGACTATCGTATGTTGATTATTGCGATGTTTCATCTTATCTTTTACACGTTTGCACCATATAATCGACTTACTGTGTAACTGGAAAGTCATAACAGACTAAAAGAGGAAATGATGAATATTGAAAACTTAAAAACAAAAGCAGAAGCAGATATTTCTGAATATATAACAAAAAAAATTATTGAACTTAAGAAAAAGACCGGGAAAGAAGTTACCAGTATTCAGTTTACCGCACGGGAAAAAATGACGGGTCTTGAAAGCTATGATGTCAAGATTAATTTAATCTGATGTATTCAATAATAAAATTTATCCATAAACCTCGTTTTTACGGGGTTTTGTTATATTTGAATGGTTCCGAATATCTAAATCACAATTGTTGATGGTTTTTATTAAACCAATGCAGTCCGGCTCAGGAGTGAGAGAAGCCGGACGTTATGGTTTAGCGTGGTAAGATCTGTGTAGTTTTCTGGATGCTTTCAGTAAATAGTAATGAGTTATCAAAGGCATAGTAATATCTTTGGTGTTCCTGGATATTTGTAACCCATCGGAAAACTCCTGCTTTAGCAAGATTTTCCCTGTATTGTTGAAATGTGATTTCTTTTGATTTCAACTTATTATAGGAGGTCTCTATAAGATGTTTGTTTCTGGAGAATATAACATTTACAACCTTTTTGAGTCCTTTTACTAACACTATGTTGTCGTTTTCTAACACAATGTGAATATTATCTGTGGCTAAATAGTAAATATAAAGTGAGATATTGTGACGTTTTAGCTCAGAATAAAATAATTCACAGTTTAAATTTTTACGCACTTGATCGAATATTTCTTTAAAAATGGCAGCCTGAGCCATTGGTAAACCTTCCATGTGATACGATGGCGCGTAGTTTTCATTATCGTGTTTATTGTTTCAATCTGGTCTGACCTCTTTGTGTTTTGTTGATGATTTATGTCAAATATTAAGCCTGTTTTTAATGAATAGTGTTGATTGCGTAACAAAATTGAGCCTTGCTGGCATCCAGGAGGGATATGCAACCGACAGATGTATGTAAGGTCGATGTACTCAAACTTTCATACTTTTCCTCTTTTATGCAGTAAGATTTGAAGTAATATTTTAACCGCTAGATGACGAGCAAACGCATGGAGCGACAAAATGAATAAAGAACAATCTGCTGATGAACTCTCGTTGGATCTGATTCGTGTAAAAAATATGCTTAATAGCACCATTTCTATGAGTTACCCGGATGTTGTAATTGCATGTATAGAACATCAGGTGTCTCTGGAAGCATTCAGGGCAATTGAGGCAGCGTTGGTGAAGCACGATAAGAATTCGAAGGATTATTCCCTGGTGGTTGACTGAGCACCATAACTGCTAATCATTCAAACTATTTCACCTGTGACAGAGTCAATATCGCATTCTGTCACTGTCAGGCTAATACAGAGCTGCAATTCAACTACTGCAATGTCCTCGTAATTAGGTGAATTTACAATATCGTCCTGTTCGGATGCCGGCTGCATTGCTGAAGATGAGGCATTTATGGTTCGCATATTTTCCCCTCATGCTCGTCAGTCCTGTGCGTAGGAAGAAACAGGACACTCACACTAATTTGTGTGGGCATGCTGTGATGTCCTTCTGAATTATTCCTATGCCATTATGTAAAGCGCTGTATCAGATGCTCGTCACGGCTGTCAGGCTGTCGGGTCCTCCCGGTGGGGGCCCCTGCCACGGGGCGGGAGCGTCGCGGAAAAAGGCTAGTTTTTGCATTTCCATGGCGGCGGCAGCATGTTTGGTAATTTATTGATAATTAAAAGTTATTTCTCTTTTTACCTGTACAATATTTTTTTCTCCCTGTCATTAGACCAGTTTACAATTAATTGAAATATATAAATAAACATGATTTTCACCTGCCAGATGGAGTTGCTTATGTCAAATGTGAGCGGGATCGGTGATGCTTATTACTGGAGTGTTTTTAAAATCGCTGAGGCCTTTGGGCTTCACCGGGACACAGTAAAAAAACGGCTTCTCGCGGCCAACACTCCTGTGGCTGCGACTGTCAGGGGGAACCCCGTTTACGCCCTGCAGCATGTCGGGCCAGCCCTGTTTAGTGTGAAGCATGAGGCAGCAGACTCTGTTCATGATCCATCCCGTATGGAGCCGAAAGAGAGAAAGGACTGGTACCAGTCTGAAAATGAAAGGATCAAGCTGGAAAAGGAGCAGCGAAAACTCATCCCCGTTGATGAAGTAGTCATCGTCTATTCGTCCATGAGAAAGGCTGTCGTCCAGGTTCTGGAGACAATTCCGGATGTTCTTGAACGCGATTGCGCCCTGACTCCTCAGGCCGTCGGCGTTGTACAGCAGGCAATTGATGACCTGCGATACACTCTTCAGGAAAAATCCTACGAGGCTTGTGCTGCTGAATTAATTCCTGATGAGGAAGGAGAGAGTCTCTAGGAGGAATAATGGGTTTTTCATCAGCCCGAAATTTGGGAAGGGACATATCGGCAGGATTTTCCCCACCACGTCGCATGCCGATTTCGGAGGCTGTTAAAAAATTCATGCGTGTTCCCAAGGGGGCTGGTAACTCGGTGCCATGGGATCCTGAACTGACACCCTACATCATTGAGCCCATGAACTGCCTGGCATCGCGTGAATACGATGCGGTGATTTTTGTTGGTCCTGCGCGAACAGGGAAGACCATTGGTCTGATCGATGGATGGATTGTCTATACCATCGTTTGCGATCCTTCGGACATGCTCGTTGTGCAGATGACCGAAGATAAGGCCCGCGAGCATTCTAAAAAGCGCCTCGACAGAACGTTCAGAAGCAGTGCGGCGGTAAAGAAAAGAATGAGTCCACGTCGTAACGACAATAATGTCCATGATAAGACGTTCAGGGATGGCTCGTTCCTTAAAATTGGTTGGCCCTCGGTCAACATTATGTCGTCGTCGGATTACCGGTTTGTCGCCTTAACCGATTACGACCGTTTTCCGGAGAATATCGACAGCGAGGGTGATGGTTTCTCCCTGGCCTCAAAACGTACCACCACATTTATGTCCGCCGGGATGACTCTGGTGGAGAGCTCGCCGGGACGTGACATCTGCGACAGCAAATGGCGACGTAAGTCGCCTCATGAAGCGCCACCGACGACTGGTATTCTTTCCCTTTACAATCGTGGTGACCGCCGCCGCTGGTACTGGTCATGTCCGCACTGCGGTGAATATTTTCAGCCAGCCATGGATGCCATGACCGGCTACCGTAATGAACCGGATCCCTTTAAAGCCAGTGAGGCGGCGTATCTACTTTGCCCGCACTGCAGCGGCATTATCACTGCGGAGAAAAAGCGTGAGCTCAATAGTGCTGGAGTCTGGTTGCGTGAAGGTCAGGTCATTGATCGTAACGGCAACGTTTCCGGTGAACCGCGCCGCTCCCGTATCGCCAGTTTCTGGATGGAAGGGCCAGCTGCTGCGTATCAGACCTGGGCGCAACTGGTTTACAAATTACTGACTGCAGAACAGGAGTATGAAGCGACAGGAAGCGAAGAAACACTCAGGGCGGTTATCAACACCGACTGGGGATTGCCTTATCTTCCTCGTGCCAGCATGGAGCAACGAAAAAGTGAACTGCTTGAGCAGCGGGCAGAGCCAGTTCCTTCCCGCAGTGTGCCGGATGGCATTAATTTCCTTGTGGCGACAGTGGATGTGCAGGCGGGACGTCATCGCCGTTTTGTGGTTCAGGTAACGGGCTATGGCAGTCGTGGCGAACGCTGGATTATTGATCGTTACAACATCACGCAGTCATTGCGCAGTGACTGCGACGGGGAGAGCCAGCGAATTGATCCGGCCAGCTATCCGGAAGACTGGGATGTCCTGCTGACGGATGTTTTTCATAAAAGCTGGCCGCTGGCCTCCGATCCTTCTCAACAAATGCGACTGATGGCAATGGCGGTGGACTCCGGCGGTGAAGACGGGGTCACTGATAATGCCTATAAATTCTGGCGTCGTTGCCGTCGTGATGGCCTTGGTAAACGTATTTACCTGTTTAAGGGTGACAGCATCCGGCGCGCAAAACTGATCAGCCGTACATTCCCTGATAACACCGGACGAACGGGCCGCCGGGCGCAGGCCGCAGGTGATGTGCCGCTCTGGCTTCTTCAGACGGATGCCCTGAAAGACCGGGTGAATAACGCGTTATGGCGTGACTCGCCAGGTCCAGGCTATGTGCATTTCCCTGACTGGCTGGGGAGCTGGTTTTACGACGAACTGACGTATGAAGAGCGGAGCCGTGACGGGAAATGGAGTAAGCCGGGTCGCGGTGCCAACGAAGCTTTTGACCTGATGGTGTATGCCGAGGCTCTGGTCATTCTGCATGGATACGAAAAGATCCGCTGGCCGGATGCACCGGAGTGGGCGAGCCGGGAAACCTGGCTGGAGTGTGTCCAGGACAGTACCGAACCGTCATCCTCACCGGAACCGGTATCCACGCCTGTTAAAAAACAAAAACGGAAGAAAACAGTAACTGACGATGTTAACCCCTGGCTGACTTCCGGAGGATGGTTATGAACCAGAATGATATCGAAGCCATGATTCAGCGTTATACGGAAGCTGAAATGGCGGTGCTGGACGGAAAATCCGTCACTTTTAATGGTCAGCAGATGACCATGGAAAACTTATCTGAGATCCGGCAGGGGCGGCAGGAGTGGGAGCGCCGCCTTGCGGCTCTGATTACACGACGACGGGGGCATCCCGGGTACCGGCTGGCGAGGTTCTGATGGCAATTCTTGATGATGTGATTGGCGTTTTTTCACCAGGATGGAAAGCGGCAAGGCTGCGTTCCCGTGCGGTGATCCAGGCTTATGAGGCCGTAAAAACGACGCGGACACACAAAGCCCGACGGGAGAACCGAACTGCCGACCAGTTAAGCCAGTACGGGGCCGTGTCGTTACGTGAGCAGGCCCGTTACCTTGATAACAACCACGATCTGGTCATTGGTGTATTTGACAAGCTGGAAGAACGGGTGGTGGGGAAAAACGGGATTATTGTCGAGCCACATCCGGTATTACGCAATGGGGCCATTGCCCGTGATCTGGCAGCGGAGATACGCACCCGATGGAGTGAATGGTCTGTCAGTCCGGAAGTCACCGGGCAGTTTACCCGTCCGATGCTGGAACGTCTGATGCTGCGTACCTGGCTGCGCGATGGTGAGGTGTTTGCCCAGATGGTTTCCGGGCGCATAAACAGCCTGACGCCTTCTGCCGGTGTTCATTTCTGGCTGGAGGCGCTCGAGCCAGACTTTATTCCCATGACCAGTGATGAGAGCAACAGGCTGAATCAGGGCGTGTTTGTTGATGACTGGGGGCGTCCCGAAAAATATCTGGTGTATAAAAGTCGTCCTGTATCCGGACGGCAGATGGAAACCAAAGAAGTGGATGCAGAGCGAATGCTGCATCTTAAATTTGTTCGCCGTCTGCACCAGATGCGCGGGACGTCTTTGTTGTCCGGTGTGCTGATCCGCCTCAGTGCCCTGAAAGAGTATGAAGATTCTGAGCTGACTGCAGCAAGGATCGCCGCTGCTCTGGGGATGTACATCCGGAAAGGCGACGGGCAAAGCTATGAATCGGATGGTAATGGCAGCAAGGAGAATGAACGCGAGCTTACCATTCAGCCAGGCATTATTTACGACGATCTGAAACCCGGCGAAGAAATCGGAATGGTGAAGTCGGATCGTCCCAATCCTAACCTTGAAACTTTTCGTAATGGTCAGTTGCGTGCCGTGGCGGCGGGCAGTCGTCTGAGTTTTTCCAGTACGGCACGCAACTATAACGGCACTTACAGCGCCCAGCGTCAGGAACTGGTTGAGTCTACTGATGGCTACCTGATCCTGCAGGACTGGTTTATTGGTGCCGTCACCCGCCCGATGTACCGTGCCTGGCTGAAACAGGCTGTGGCATCCGGTGTTATCAGGCTACCCCGCGGTCTGGACCGATCTTCACTGTATACCGCGGTGTATTCCGGACCGGTGATGCCGTGGATTGACCCTGTTAAGGAGGCTGAGGCCTGGAAAATTCAGATTCGTGGTGGAGCGGCGACAGAATCAGACTGGGTACGTGCAGGTGGTCGTAATCCGGATGATGTCAAACGTCGGCGCAAGGCCGAAATTGATGAAAACCGCAAGCTGGATCTGGTATTTGATACCGATCCGGCCAGTGATAAAGGAGGCAGCAGTGCCGCAACGAAACGACAGGAGCCGCAGCACACCGACGACCAGTCCGAAGAATAATTCCTGGTTCAGGATGCAGGCAGGTCACCAGAGTGACGCGGATATTTATATTTATGACGAGATTGGTTTCTGGGGTGTTACGGCGAAGCAGTTTATCAGTGATCTGAATGCACTGGGCGATATCACCCACATTAATCTCCATATTAATTCACCGGGTGGCGATGTCTTTGAAGGCATCGCCATTTTTAATGCACTGAAAACACATGGTGCGTCCATTACCGTTTATGTCGACGGTGTGGCGGCGTCAATGGCGTCGGTCATTGCGATGGTGGGAAACCCGGTCATTATGCCGGAAAACTCCTTCATGATGATTCATAAACCATTTGGATTTACGGGCGGTGATGCGGAGGACATGCGCACCTATGCCGACCTGCTCGATAAAGTTGAGGCGGTTCTGTTACCCGCTTATGCACAGAAAACCGGGAAAACCACCGATGAAATTGCTGCCATGCTGGCGGATGAGACCTGGATGTCCGGTGCCGAATGTCTGGCACAGGGATTTGCTGATCAGGTGACACCAGCCGTTAAGGCAATGGCATGTATTCAGTCAAAACGTACAGAGGAATTTAAAAAGATGCCGGAATCCATTCGAAACATGATTACTCCGCCACGCAACAGTGCTCCACGCGTACAGGATGATGAACCTGCAGCCTCCCGGACGCCAGTGCAGGCAGCAGCACCCGTGGTGGATGAAAACAGTATCCGTGCGCAGGTACTGGCAGAGCAAAAAGCGCGTGCAAACGGTATTAATGATCTGTTTGCCATGTTTGGCGGGCGTTAGCCGCGCTGACAGACAATACGCAGGGGGCAGCAGGTCTTGAGTTATACGAGGTGTATAACAACGGATATCCAACAGCGTATGGAAATATCATTCACCTGAAAGGGATGACAGCCGTTGGCGAAGGTGAGTTACTCATCGGCTGGAGTGGTACAAGCGGTGCTCATGCTCCGGCATTTATTCGTTCACGACGGGATACGACCGACGCAAACTGGTCGCCGTGGGCGCAGCTTTACACCTCGGCTCATCCTCCTGCAGAGTTTTATCCAGTCGGTGCACCAATCCCGTGGCCATCAGATACCGTTCCGTCTGGTTATGCCCTGATGCAGGGGCAGACTTTTGACAAATCTGCTTACCCGAAACTTGCAGCCGCTTATCCGTCAGGCGTGATCCCTGATATGCGTGGCTGGACGATTAAGGGCAAACCTGCCAGTGGTCGGGCCGTATTGTCTCAGGAACAGGACGGCATTAAATCGCACACCCACAGCGCCAGCGCATCCAGTACGGATTTGGGGACGAAAACCACATCGTCGTTTGATTACGGCACTAAATCCACGAATAACACCGGGGCGCATACGCACAGTGTGAGCGGTACAGCCGCAAGTGCCGGAAACCATACTCATAGTGTCACAGGCGCATCAGCAATCAGCCAGTGGTCACAAAATGGGTCAGTACATAAGGTAGTGTCTGCGGCCAGTGTGAATACAAGTGCTGCAGGAGCGCACACTCATAGTGTCAGCGGCACAGCTGCATCTGCAGGTGCTCACGCACATACTGTCGGTATTGGTGCTCATACGCACTCTGTTGCGATTGGCTCACATGGACACACCATCACCGTTAACGCTGCTGGTAACGCGGAAAACACCGTCAAAAACATCGCATTTAACTACATTGTGAGGCTTGCATAATGGCATTCAGAATGAGTGAACAACCACGGACCATAAAAATTTATAATCTGCTGGCCGGAACTAATGAATTTATTGGTGAAGGTGACGCATATATTCCGCCTCATACAGGTCTGCCAGCAAACAGTTCCTATATTGCACCGCCAGATATTCCGGCTGGCTTCGTGGCTGTTTTCAACAGTGATGAGGCATCGTGGCATCTCGTTGAAGATCATCGGGGTAAAACCGTCTATGACGTGGCTTCCGGCGACGCGTTATTTATTTCTGAACTTGGCCCATTACCGGAAAATGTCACCTGGTTATCCCCGGAAGGGGAGTTTCAGAAGTGGAACGGCACAGCCTGGGTGAAGGATACGGAAGCAGAAAAACTGTTCCGGATCCGGGAGGCGGAAGAAACAAAAAACAACCTGATGCAGGTAGCCAGTGAGCATATTGCGCCGCTTCAGGATGCTGCAGATCTGGAAATTGCAACGGAGGAAGAAATCTCGTTGCTGGAAGCATGGAAAAAGTATCGGGTATTGCTGAACCGTGTTGATACGTCAACTGCACAGGATATTGAATGGCCAGCACTGCCGTAGGGTAAAACATATAAATTCTATAATTAGATGTATCTTTCCATTTACGGCAAGGAAGGGGGCTTGGAAGACGTAAAGCATCTCACACCGAGATTATTTTTTATATGTCAGGTGTCTGAAGTTTTGCTTTGGCTCTTAAAATGGTTTGCCGCGAGGTTTTGAATTCCCGGGCAATGGCACTTATACTTACACCTGACTTAATTCGTTCGAATACCACCTGTTTCTGTTCTTCATTTAACACAGGTGGTCGACCAAAACGTTTCCCTGCGCCGCGGGCTCTTACTATCCCGGAATGAGTGCGTTCAAGTAAAAGGTCTCGTTCAAATTCAGCGACTGCTGAAATTACTTGCATCATCATTTTTCCTGTTGGACTGGTCAGGTCAATGCCCCCCAATGCTAAGCAATGCACTCTGATACCTGTTTCGGTCAGTTGTTCCACTGTTTTCCTGATATCCATTGCATTACAACCAAGGCGATCCAGTTTTGTCACAATCAATTGATCACCACATTTCAGGCGAGCAAGCAACCGGTTAAAACCAGGACGCTCACTGGTTGCTGCTGAGCCGCTAATGTGTTCTTCGATTATTTGCTGAGGTTTGATTTTAAAACCTGCACTTTCGATTTCCCGGCGTTGATTTTCGGTGGTCTGATCCAGCGTTGATATCCGACAGTAAGCAAAAATTCGAGACATAGTGAGACTCTATACGAAATTGGTGTTCATATCATAATGCATCTCAGAAAATAATTTTGATTATTTTTGTGCATATTTGTATGTACACGTTCGAAAATAAACGAATGCGTATGCAACCCCGTAATTTTGGTGAGACCCAAAATCGATTTTGTGAAAAATGGCTTTAACTCGGTTTGTTTTTCGAGTTCCGGGCGGACTCAAGGAAGAAGAATAGTGTTGCGTGTTATTTTAACCAGATTTCAAGTTGTTTGGTCGTGGAAAAGTGGAGCAAAATGTTGTTAAAGTGGAAAAATGATAAAAAAGTAAGTTTATTATATTACATTTTACCATTTAAATTTTGGTTGTCTTTAAGAACTGATATCGCTGTTTGTAATAATTCTTTGTTATCCAGCCATGATTTTTTCTTTATGTTTCCTTCAATGTAATCAAGCAATGTTCTGGTATTGATAGGTCTTCCCTGTTTTGCTACTTCCACTACAGCATCCCCTAGGATAATTCTTACTTCAGGAAGCTGCGCAGGGAACCACTTTAGGGTGTCTTTTGATTTCATGAAGATATTCCTTAAAATATTATTGATTTTCATTGCGATATTGTATGTCTGATTCAGGATATGTTGGCTTATACATCGGTTTTGTCTGGGTTATTGGATATGCCAATCCCTAATTTTATTAGGGCATGACTAAAAATGCTGAATATGATAAGGAGAGAAGTGATTATCAGTATGCTGTTCATATAGCCTCGAATTAGTAATGTGTTATATATGATATAGTTGACAATTTTTATCTTGGGTGTTCTTAAAGTTCGTAGATAAACATTGTCGTTTCAGGTATACAGGAATGCTAACAGGTGGCAGCAAAAATCAGGCGGTTTATGGCGCAAGCTGAAGCGGCAACTGCAAACTATCTTATGCAGAGACTCTACACGGATTGGGTTTAAAAGTATACATAGATAACAATTTTTATCTGAAGAAGAAAAATATCAAGGTGATATAGCCTATATGCCTTTGATGCGGAGGAATGAATGTGATGGGAGTGATGTATCTGAATAGTTGAAAAACCGCAGACACGCCTTATGCAAGAACGTGCTGCGGTTGGCTGGTAAATTTTTCGATAGTGCGAGTATTGAATGATTTCCAGCCGTTATTGATTTTACGCGTAAATCCATGAAAAACTACTTATCTGTTGGGAGTCTTTTTGGGGCATATATGGGACAGAAATAGGCCCCAGATAGACACTGAGATCGAACTTAGGATGCTTTTTAAAAAATGCAACTATCTGAAAAAACCTAGAAAACGCCAAGGAAACCACAGGATGGGAAAAAACACCTGTGAATTATGGATTTCCAGTTATATTCGCTCGGCGCAGCGTTAGTGTTTCATGAAATATTTTTTCCTGAATCATCAACGGCAATGGCGTTAATTTTGGCAATGGGAACCTACGGTGCAGGTTATGTGGCGCGTATTGTCGGAGCATTTATTTTCGGCAAAATGGGCGACAGAATAGGGCGTAAAAAAGTGCTCTTTATTACCATCACCATGATGGGGATCTGTACCACCTTAATTGGTGTGTTACCGACCTATGCACAGATTGGTGTTTTTGCCCCCATCTTGCTGGTGACGCTGCGTATTATTCAGGGGTTGGGTGCAGGTGCGGAAATTTCCGGTGCCGGTACGATGCTGGCGGAATATGCACCAAAAGGTAAGCGCGGAATTATCTCCTCATTTGTAGCTATGGGAACTAACTGCGGAACCTTGAGCGCAACGGCAATCTGGGCCTTTATGTTCTTCATTCTCAGTAAAGAGGAACTGCTGGCGTGGGGATGGCGTATACCGTTCCTGGCGAGCGTTGTCGTGATGGTCTTTGCTATCTGGTTACGTATGAATCTGAAAGAAAGCCCGGTCTTTGAGAAGGTTAATGACAGCAACCAACCCACAGCAAAACCTGCACCTGCTGGTAGCATGTTCCAGAGCAAATCCTTCTGGCTGGCAACAGGGCTGCGTTTTGGTCAGGCGGGTAACTCCGGGTTAATTCAGACTTTCCTTGCAGGCTATTTAGTGCAGACGTTATTGTTTAACAAAGCAATTCCAACAGATGCATTGATGATTAGTTCGATTCTCGGCTTTATGACCATTCCGTTCCTTGGTTGGTTATCCGATAAAATTGGTCGCCGGATCCCGTATATTATTATGAATACCTCCGCGATTGTGCTGGCATGGCCAATGCTTTCTATCATTGTAGATAAAAGCTATGCCCCGAGCACCATTATGGTTGCACTGATTGTGATTCATAACTGTGCGGTGCTGGGATTATTTGCTCTGGAAAACATTACCATGGCAGAAATGTTCGGCTGTAAAAACCGCTTTACCCGGATGGCTATTTCTAAAGAAATTGGTGGTCTTATCGCTTCCGGTTTTGGTCCTATCCTGGCGGGTATTTTCTGCACCATGACGGAATCCTGGTATCCGATCGCCATTATGATCATGGCATATTCAGTAATTGGTTTAATCTCTGCGCTGAAAATGCCAGAGGTGAAAGACCGTGATTTAAGTGCGCTGGAAGACGCTGCGGAAGATCAACCGCGTGTTGTAAGAGCTGCGCAACCTTCCAGAAGTCTGTAAATCCTCAATCCCTTCTCTTACCGGAGAGGGGATTTTTATTCATATAACAAAACATATAGCTTGCCATATTTATATTTAAGGAATTGTTATGGGAAATAATTTGTTATCAGCAAAAGCGACACTCCCTGTTTATGATCGTAATAACCTGGCCCCAAGAATTATTCATTTAGGCTTTGGTGCATTTCACCGTGCGCATCAGGGCGTGTATGCCGATATTCTTGCTACAGAACATTTCAGTGACTGGGGATATTATGAGGTCAACTTAATCGGCGGCGAACAGCAAATTGCCGATTTACAGCAGCAAGATAATCTTTATACCGTTGCGGAAATGTCGGCCGATGCGTGGACGGCTCGCGTCGTTGGCGTCGTTAAAAAAGCCTTGCACGTACAGATGGATGGCTTAGAAACCGTGTTGGCTGCGATGTGTGAACCGCAAATCGCGATTGTCTCTCTGACAATCACCGAAAAAGGGTATTTCCACTCTCCGGCGACCGGACAGTTAATGCTCGATCACCCGATGGTCGCTGCCGACGTGCAAAATCCCCACCAGCCGAAAACAGCAACAGGGGTGATTGTTGAGGCGCTGGCCCGCCGTAAAGCGGCAGGACTTCCCGCATTTACCGTCATGTCATGTGACAACATGCCAGAAAACGGTCATGTTATGCGTGACGTTGTCACTTCATACGCGAAAGCTGTTGATGTAAAACTGGCACAATGGATCGAAGATAACGTGACTTTCCCATCAACAATGGTGGACCGTATTGTGCCCGCAGTGACAGAGGATACGCTGGCGAAAATCGAACAACTTACCGGTGTGGGCGATCCTGCGGGCGTTGCCTGTGAACCTTTCCGCCAGTGGGTAATAGAAGATAACTTTGTTGCCGGACGTCCAGAATGGGAAAAAGCGGGAGCCGAACTGGTTAGTGATGTGCTGCCTTATGAAGAGATGAAGTTGCGCATGCTCAACGGCAGTCATTCATTCCTGGCGTATTTGGGTTATCTTGCTGGATATCAGCACATTAATGACTGCATGGAAGATGAACATTATCGTTATGCGGCGTATGGCTTGATGTTGCAGGAACAAGCGCCGACGCTGAAAGTGCAGGGCGTTGATTTGCAAGATTACGCTAACCGATTAATTGCACGCTATAGCAACCCGGCGTTACGTCATCGAACCTGGCAGATTGCGATGGATGGTAGCCAGAAATTGCCACAGCGGATGTTGGATTCTGTTCGCTGGCATCTGGCGCATGACAGCAAGTTCGATCTGCTGGCGCTGGGCGTCGCGGGTTGGATGCGTTATGTCGGTGGTGTTGATGAACAGGGAAATCCGATAGAAATCAGTGACCCACTGTTACCTGTTATTCAGAAGGCTGTACAAAGTAGTGCCGAAGGGAAAGCGCGCGTCCAGTCATTGCTGGCGATTAAGGCAATCTTTGGTGATGATTTGCCAGACAATAGCTTGTTTACTGCAAAAGTGACGGAAGCGTACTTGTCTTTATTAGCGCATGGCGCGAAAGCGACCGTGGCGAAATATTCCGTGAAGTAAAAAAAGCAATGCCGCCATCGGCGGCATTCACACACTTAGTTCATGCCGAGACGAATCAGGTCCAGAGGTGCCAGTTTCTCTTCACAACCTTCAACAACTACGGTTTTTCCGCGGCGGATTTGCTCAGCGGTCAGACCTTCAGTATCAATCGACAGGATCTTGCCAGTGTGACCGGTGCCGCTAACCATAACACGGCTGCCAGTGGTGATTGCGTTACGGTTACGATCGTAGGTCGTCATAGGTGTTTTCTCCTTTCTGATTTACAGTCGAAGCCCACGTAACGGGCGCAATATAAATACTCCTGTCGAGTGAAATATTTTTTGTTTTTGATCAAGCTCACATCTTTTTTGATGCATGCATGAGCCGTAAGGCGGGGGGAAAAGCCTCTCATCCCGGATGGGATGAGAGTAAATGAATTACTCTTCGCTAAACCAGTCGCTGTTTTCCTGGCGGATCTGGCGCACGGATTCGCTGATTTCCTGCAAATGTTGCGTCATTGCACGTTCTACCGCATCGCCATCACGTTTTTGCAGGGCAGAGAAAATATCAAGATGCTGGCGTAACAGCATTTCTGGTGGAGAAACATGGTCGAAACTCATATAGCGCACGCGATCAACGGTCGCTTTCAGGTTCTCAATGGTATCCCACGCCAGTTGACAGTCGGCAATCTGCGTCAGGAGTTGATGGAAGTTGTCATCAAGTTCAAAAAAATCATCCAGTTGCTTGCGCTCAATGGCAATGCGTTGCTGGTGAAGATTTTGTTCCAGTTGGTAGCACTGGCTTTCGGTAATCATGCTCGCCGCCCGACGCGCCACCGCGCACTCAATGGCCTGACGGATAAAACTGCCGTTTCGCACCTGGGCCATGGAAATTTTGTTGACGTAGCTGCCACGCTGCGGACGAATTTGAATCAGGCCGTTTTCCGCCAGTTTAATAAAGGCTTCACGAACCGGCTGGCGTGACACATTGAAACGAACAGAAACTTCTTTTTCCGACAACGGTGTGCCTGGTGCAATCAGGCAATGGACAATGTCGCGACGAAGAATACGATAAATCTGCTGATTGACAGGCTGTGTGGGATTAAGTTGCGTTTCGACGGTCATTCGTTCTTGCTTGTGAGTGAGTTAACTGCATGAGTCTACCACTTTTTTGTGACAAGCAATAACCCGGCAGTTACGCCGGGTATAAAAATTACTGACGGTGGACATTCAGTCCGGCATAGCTTTGGGTAACCGGCATCATTTCCAGGGTATTGATATTGACGTGAGCAGGCAGCGTTGACACCCACCAGACGGCTTCGCTGACATCTTCTGGCGTCAATGCAACGGTATTTTGATAGGTTTTTTCCGCTTTACCGTCATCGCCTTTAAAGCGGACATTGGAAAACTCGGTGCCACCCACCAGACCCGGTTCGATGTCGGTGACGCGCACCGCCGTACCATGCAGATCCGTACGCAGATTCAGGCTAAACTGACGAACAAACGCTTTCGTCGCACCGTAAACGTTACCACCGGCATACGGCCAGCTACCTGCCGTTGAGCCAATGTTAATAATATGACCATGATTACGTTCAACCATACCCGGTAAGACGGCGCGCGTCATATATACCAGGCCTTTGTTGTTGGTATCAATCATCGTTTCCCAGTCTTCAACGCTGGCTTTATGCGCAGGCTCCATGCCCAACGCCAAGCCGGCATTATTTACCAGGATATCAATATTGCACCACTCGGCAGGAAGCGATGCCAGCATCTCTTCAATAGCGGCGCGGTTGCGAACGTCCAGTTGGGCGATATACAGATTATCTCCCAGTTCGTCTTTTAACTCCTGCAACCGCTCCTGGCGACGGCCAGTGGCGATAACTTTATGCCCTTGTTGAATAAAACGACGAGTAATGCATTCACCAAAACCTGCCGTTGCTCCAGTTACTAAAACGATCATCTCACTGTTCCTCAACGCTTTTGTGTGTCAATAACATAGCACGTGATGCTTAAGAGCGGGTAATACTGGTTTGCAAGATTGCACTCCGTTATCAGTAAGCCTACGCTATGGAACACCTCGCGTTCAGGAGAAGAAAATGACAACAATGAATCCTTTCCTTGTGCAAAGCACACTGCCGTATCTGGCTCCTCATTTTGATCAAATTGCCAATCATCACTATCGCCCGGCATTCGATGAGGGAATGCAGCAAAAGCGGGCAGAAATTGCTGCCATCGCGCTTAACCCGCAAACGCCTGATTTCAACAATACTATTCTGGCACTGGAACAAAGCGGAGAATTACTTACCCGCGTTACCAGCGTCTTTTTTGCGATGACTGCGGCGCATACCAATGATGAATTACAGCGTCTTGATGAACAGTTTTCCGCTGAACTGGCGGAACTGGCTAATGATATCTATCTGAACGGTGAATTATTCGCGCGGGTAGATGCTGTCTGGCAGCGCCGTGAATCCCTGGGGCTTGATAGTGAATCCATCCGCCTGGTGGAGGTTATTCATCAACGTTTTGTCCTTGCCGGAGCCAAACTTGCGCAAGCTGATAAAGCAAAATTAAAAGTACTGAATACAGAAGCTGCGACCCTGACCAGCCAGTTTAACCAGCGGTTACTTGCAGCAAATAAATCCGGCGGTCTGGTTGTGAACGATATCGCGCAGCTGGCAGGAATGAGTGAGCAAGAGATTGCGCTGGCGGCAGTGGCGGCTCGCGAGAAAGGTCTGGATAACAAATGGCTGATTCCGCTGCTGAATACCACCCAACAACCGGCGCTTGCCGAAATGCGCGATCGTGCGACGCGTGAAAAACTGTTTATTGCGGGCTGGACGCGAGCGGAAAAAAATGATGGCAATGATACCCGCGCTATCATTCAACGTCTGGTAGAGATTCGCGCACAGCAGGCGAAACTGCTTGGTTTTCCTCATTATGCCGCATGGAAAATCGCCGATCAGATGGCAAAAACACCTGAAGCAGCACTCAACTTTATGCGGGAAATTGTTCCAGCGGCGCGTCAACGTGCTAGCGATGAATTAGCCTCCATACAGGCGGTTATCGATAAGCAGCAAGGCGGGTTTAGCGCGCAGCCGTGGGACTGGGCATTTTATGCCGAACAGGTACGGCGGGAGAAATTTGATCTTGATGAGGCGCAGCTCAAGCCATATTTTGAATTAAACACGGTGTTGAATGAAGGTGTATTCTGGACCGCGAATCAGCTCTTCGGTATTAAGTTTGTCGAACGTTTTGATATTCCTGTCTACCATCCTGACGTTCGTGTGTGGGAAATTTTTGATCATAATGGCGTGGGACTGGCGTTATTTTACGGTGATTTCTTCGCCCGTGATTCAAAAAGCGGCGGTGCATGGATGGGCAATTTTGTTGAGCAATCAACGCTTAATGAAACGCATCCGGTAATTTATAACGTTTGCAATTATCAGAAACCCGCTGCCGGTGAGCCTGCGTTGTTACTCTGGGATGATGTCATAACCTTATTCCATGAATTTGGTCATACGCTGCACGGCCTTTTTGCCCGCCAGCGTTATGCCACGCTTTCCGGCACCAACACGCCGCGTGATTTTGTCGAATTTCCGTCGCAAATCAACGAACACTGGGCAACGCATCCGCAGGTATTCGCTCGCTACGCCCGGCATTATCAGAGCGGGGCAGCAATGCCTGACGAACTGCAACAGAAAATGCGTAATGCCAGCCTGTTCAACAAAGGGTATGAGATGAGCGAACTGCTTAGCGCCGCACTTCTCGATATGCGCTGGCATTGCCTGGAAGAAAACGAAGCAATGCAGGATGTCGATGATTTTGAATTGCGGGCGCTGGTGGCGGAAAATATGGATCTTCCTGCTATACCGCCACGCTATCGCAGCAGTTATTTCGCCCATATTTTTGGTGGCGGATATGCCGCAGGTTATTACGCTTATCTGTGGACACAAATGTTGGCCGATGATGGTTATCAGTGGTTTGTTGAGCAGGGCGGATTAACGCGTGAAAATGGGCTGCGTTTTCGCGAGGCGATCCTTTCCAGAGGTAACAGCGAAGATCTGGAACGCCTGTATCGACAATGGCGCGGTAAGGCTCCTCAGATTATGCCGATGCTGCAACATCGTGGCTTGAACATATAAACACCACCAATGGCTGTCCTGGAGATATCGCCAGGCCAGCCTGGTTATAGCAGTAATTGCAGCAGCTGGGCGAGGGCAAACCTCACCGCTAAAGCTAATACCGTTTCGCAGTCGCCAGCAAAATGCATAACCGCAGTATAGGTCTGGCCTTTAATATGCCACGCGAACCAGACGGTACCCGCTGGCGTACCATCTTCACCGCCCTCCGGTCCGCCGTAGCCGGTAATGGCAATACTGACATCAGCATCCGCACGCTCTATGGCACCGGTTGCCATTTCTGCTGCCACTTTCTCACTCACCGCAGAATATCGTTCAAGAGATTGCTGGCTTACGCTGAGGATTTTCATCTTTGCCTGATCGGTGAAAGTAACAAAGCCTGCACCGTAAAATTTGGGTGTATCTTCAGCTGCACACAGGGCGCTAGCCAACTTACCGCCGGTGCATGATTCGGCGGTAGTTAAGCGTAATTGATCCGCGATAAGTCTTTGACTCAACGCGGATGTCAGGTTTTCAATAGTGTCGGTATCTGCAAGTTGTACAATTTTATCGCTATTAATGTTCACTGTTTTTTGTCCACGCTTTTATATGTAAAGGTGATTTGCTTTTTCTGTATGCTCGTCCAATATAATAATTTTCAAACATATAAATCCGATTATTCTGAAAATATGTTTAAGACTCTTCAATCTTCTTAACTTTAGTGAGTTAAATTCTCTGAATATTTGACAGCTAGTGGGCTGATTTTAAATGCCTTATAACAATTGGCAGTATTCTTATTTGGCAATTATAAAAATAGCAACCAGACTTAATAAGTCAAACCAAACGCAATTAAGGAGTTAGTATGAAATTTCAGGCCATTGTATTAGCAAGTTTTCTTGTCATGCCTTATGCGTTGGCAGATGACCAGGGCGGTTTAAAACAGGATGCAGCGCCACCGCCGCCTCATGCAATAGAAGATGGCTATCGCGGAACCGATGATGCAAAAAAAATGACCGTTGATTTCGCAAAAAACATGCACGATGGCGCTTCGGTTTCACTACGCGGTAATTTGATTTCTCACAAAGGAGAGGACCGTTACGTTTTTCGCGATAAGAGCGGTGAAATTAATGTCGTTATTCCTGCGGCCGTCTTTGATGGACGAGAAGTTCAGCCGGACCAGATGATCAACATTAGCGGCAGTCTGGATAAGAAAAGTGCGCCGGCCGTCGTTCGGGTCACTCATTTGCAGAAATAAAAATAAATTAGCCTGATGGCCTGAACTACTGGGCCATTAGGGTATTGGGTTATGCTATTTGTCATCCTTTTATTTACGATAATGCAGAGGTGATTTACAGAATTAAACACTTTTTTATCCGCTGATTTTGTTTTAAATCACAATGTTATCTCAGAGATGACTCATAACTTCGGATTTCTATGAAAATATTGACGTAATTTTGCTTTTCTCTCGTTAGAATAGCGCGCACAAGGAACTGTGAAAAAGGAGTGGCAATGATCAAGAAGACAACGGAAATTGATGCCATCTTGTTAAATCTCAATAAGGCTATCGATGCCCACTACCAGTGGCTGGTGAGTATGTTTCACAGCGTGGTCGCGAGAGATGCCAGTAAGCCAGAAATAACGGATAACCATTCTTATGGACTGTGCCAGTTTGGTCGGTGGATTGATCATCTGGGGCCACTCGATAACGATGAATTACCTTACGTTCGGCTAATGGATTCTGCCCATCAACATATGCATAACTGTGGTCGGGAATTAATGCTGGCTATTGTTGAAAATCACTGGCAGGACGCGCATTTCGACGCCTTTCAGGAGGGGTTGCTTTCTTTTACTGCGGCATTAACCGATTACAAAATTTATTTGCTGACGATCCGTAGCAATATGGATGTTTTGACGGGATTGCCGGGGCGTCGGGTTCTTGATGAATCCTTTGATCATCAGTTACGCAACACTGAGCCTCTGAATCTTTATTTAATGTTGTTGGATATTGACCGATTTAAATTGGTTAATGATACCTACGGGCATTTAATCGGCGATGTAGTATTACGCACCCTGGCAACTTACTTAGCCAGTTGGACGCGTGATTACGAAACGGTTTATCGCTACGGGGGCGAAGAATTTATCATTATTGTCAAAGCGGCTAATGATGAAGAAGCATGTCGTGCAGGTGTCAGAATTTGCCAGTTAGTCGATAACCATGCCATCACACATTCTGAAGGGCATATCAACATTACCGTGACAGCAGGTGTGAGTCGCGCATTTCCTGAAGAGCCTCTGGATGTGGTCATTGGAAGAGCAGACCGGGCAATGTATGAGGGTAAGCAAACCGGAAGAAATCGCTGCATGTTTATTGACGAACAAAATGTGATTAACCGAGTTTAAGCTCCGTTTAACATTCATTGAGAAAACTGATGCTACTGTGTCAACGATCCGTTATCAGTGCAGGAAAATGCCTGTTAGCGTAAAAGCAAAACACAAATCTATCCATGCAAGCATTCACCGCCGGTTTACTGGCGGTTTTTTTTCGCCGTCATAAAAATCAGGCCCCTTGTACACAACTGTAACAAGGGGCCGGTTAGGTGAGGGATTATCTCCGTTCATTAGTCATCCCATTTGTGGCTGAAATACGCGGCCAGAAAACCAGAAAATAAAATTATTCCCAGTACGGCCATAAAAACATTCATATTACCCAGCATTATTTGCCTCCGTTTATGGTGTGGTGTGTTTCCTCGCTTACCTTAATTTTCATCTCAATGAGAAAGATATTAGCAGAGGTAACCTAAACGAAGGCTGAATTAAATTTTTATTGTGTTCGACTTAAATCAACAAAGCGCGGGCTGCCCCCACGGTCTTGCACGAATCCCTTTTAACATCAGCACCCACGCAGCAATGATCACCAACGCTAAGATGACAAACAGCGAGGAAGGCGGCAGGCTGGTTAGCACTACGCCACTCACTAATGGGTTAATCGCGGCACCAAGCCAGCCTAAAGACTGGGCGGAAAAATAGCTGGCTTTCATTCCTGGCGGCGCAATATGGTCAATCAACATATACTCGCCCGGCGCATAAATGATTTCACCGACAGTAAATACCGCAGCTGACATACCCCACAATAGCAGGCTGTTGCCGGAAAAAATAAAACCGACCAGACCGATGACGAAACATAGGGTGCCTGCTGTCATCAGCGCGCGGATGTTAGCCGGGTTAAGTCGGCGGCCCACGGAATATTGCAACGTAACCACCATGGCAGCATTCACCGGAAGAACAACCGCGACCACCTTTTCGGCAAAATCCCCATCAGCAATCACCATCACATATTGTGAAATGCATGAAGCAAATGCGCCGCTTACAAAAGAAGCCAGAAAACCAGAGCAGGTAAACCACAACAGTGCTTTATCTTGTAATAAAACTTTCGGCGACCAGACACTGCCTGTTTCCGTGGCGATGATTTTCTCGCTGCGCTTTACCCAAATTTGAATGAAAAGCATGGGAAACGCGGAACAGATAGCTGCCAGCCAAAAGGGCAGATTGATGCTCTGCATCACCAACAGCGTGCCGAGCGGCGGACCGATGGTCCAGCCAATGTTGAGCATGGTGTAGTTGATTGAGAAGATTTTCGTTTTGCTGGTGGACGAAAGATTGTCGGCAAACCAGGCTTTCAGCACGGTAGCAAAAACAGAATAGGCGCAGTTAATGAGGGCAAAAAAGAGCACCACCAGCGTCACGTTATTCACTAAAGGAATGGCAATAAAACCGCTGGCGAAGGCGGTAATTGCCAGTAACATATAGCGTTTCTTGTCGAACTTATCCGCCAGGATACCAAAACCGAGGCTAAAAACGACGCCAATAGTGAGCGCAATTGTCATCGCATAACCGATTAGATCGACACTCAGGCTGTACTGGCGACTCAAGTAAATGGTCATAAATGGCAGCGTAGCGCCGCGTCCGATGGTTAATAACAACGACGAGGCAAGAAGGGCGCTGGTAGAGCGTCGTAGGGATAAGTTCATTTGTCTGTCCGGCAGTGCGTTTCGTTATGTTTTGTTTTAGAGATGTAAAGAAATAGCATGGCAAAAATCCGAAGTATAGCGACTTATTTGCGCATTAATGCCGTCGTAACCGGCGACTAACGAATCAACTGTTAAAGAAAAGTAAATTCAGCTAAGTTGATTGCTTACAAAAGATGAAATTCAGAGGCGGTAGAATGTCGCGAAAAGATGGGGTGTTGGCGCTACTGGTAGTGGTCGTATGGGGGCTAAATTTTGTGGTCATCAAAGTGGGGCTTCATAACATGCCACCGCTGATGCTGGCCGGTTTGCGCTTTATGCTGGTCGCTTTTCCGGCTATCTTTTTTGTCGCACGACCGAAAGTACCACTGAATTTGCTGCTGGGGTATGGATTAACCATTAGTTTTGCGCAGTTTGCTTTTCTTTTTTGTGCCATTAACTTCGGTATGCCTGCTGGACTGGCTTCGCTGGTGTTACAGGCACAGGCGTTTTTTACTATCGTGCTTGGCGCGTTTACTTTCGGGGAGCGACTGCATGGCAAACAATTGGCGGGGATCGCCTTAGCGATTTTTGGCGTACTGATGTTAATCGAAGATAGTCTGAACGGTCAGCATGTGGCGATGCTCGGCTTTATGTTGACCCTGGCTGCAGCATTTAGTTGGGCGTGTGGCAACATCTTCAATAAAAAGATCATGTCGCACTCAACGCGTCCGGCGGTGATGTCGCTGGTAATCTGGAGCGCTTTAATCCCAATCATTCCCTTCTTTGTTGCCTCGCTGATTCTCGATGGTTCCGCATCCATGATTCACAGTCTGGTTACTATTGATATGACCACCATTTTGTCGCTGATGTATCTGGCGTTTGTGGCGACAATTGTTGGTTATGGGATCTGGGGGACGTTACTGGGACGCTATGAAACCTGGCGGGTTGCACCGTTATCGTTACTGGTGCCCGTAGTCGGACTGGCAAGTGCGGCACTATTGTTGGATGAACGCTTAACGGGTCTGCAATTTTTAGGTGCGGTGCTCATTATGACCGGGCTGTATATCAATGTATTTGGCTTGCGGTGGCGTAAAGCGGTAAAGGTTAGAGGCTAAACCATACGCACAGAATGTGATGTCAGCACTCTGTGCGTCTGCTTTTATCGCGGGAAAAAGTACTTTACCTGGAACTCGAAAATATTGCTGTAAAGTAACGAATAATCCAGCGGAATAGAGTTACTGTCCACAGCCTGGGTCTGAATTTTAAGTATGGGATCCCGTGGGCTGATCCGTAAAATACTGGCGATTTCTGGGGTAGGAAAAGTAGGGGAGAAAGTTTCAAAGGTGCCAATGATTTTGATCCCGCATTCATTCTCAATATATGAAAATTTGGATTTTTGCATATGTGACACGGTTAAATCAGGAAAACGTGCTACTGACATCCACGTTTCTTCTAATTGTGCTGCATTATCCTCAATGAATCGCAGTCTCTTTATGTAATAAACCTGCTCACCAGTCACTAAATTCAGCTCAGTCGCAATAGTGGGTGAAGCATCCTGCACTTCAAATTTCATAATCTGACTCCCTGCCTCTTTGCCGCTTTTATGCGCAATTTCACTGAAACTGTTCATGTGATCAATGTGTGCAACAAAATTCTTTTTTTGAATGTATGTTCCTGAACCATGCTTTCTGTGAATAATTCCTTCGCCTTCCAGCAAGGATAATGCCTTACGCAGGGTATTACGCGAAACATTATAACGAACAGCGAGTTCCGCTTCTGACGGCAACAAATCACCAACATGCCATGAATTGCCATTGATTTCGGATTTAAGTAAGCGGGCAATCTTTTGAAAAATCACTTTTGCACCTTTTAAGAGCCATTGAAAACAAGGAGTTGAGTCCTGATTGGTTTATCGTATGGCCGAGTCGTTTAATAATCACCCTGATGTTGAACAACTTTATCACTGTATTACTGTGATCAATGTACCAGGACGTATAGCTACTGCGGGATATGATATTTAAACAATGTAATCTGTTATATACCAGTAAGGGAAAATATGAAAAAAATATTGTTAGCCCGCGCTGCGGGCATGTCAACCAGTATGCTGGTTAAACGTATGATTGATCATGCTAACGCTATTTCACTTGAAGTTAATATTTCCGCATTGGCGATTGCAGAAGCTAAAGGGAAAATTAAAAATAACGAAGTTGACGTTGTTTTACTTGGCCCGCAAGTTCGCTTTCAGAAACCAGAGATTGAAGCCGTTGCACAGGGGAAAATGCCTGTAGCCGTTATCGAGATGAAAGACTACGGCACCATGAACGGACAGGCAGTTCTTGAATTTGCGATGAAACTACTGCAAGAGTAAGAATCTAATATTATTAAACTATTACCTGAACTAACTTTTCACACATCATAAAATGGATATGGCATACATGCTTTATTGGGATGTATAAATATCCAAAACAACAGGTATAAAAAAATGGGATTAATGGCCTCATTCGAACGTGGAATGGAACGTTTTCTTGTTCCAGTTGCTATCAAGTTAAACTCACAAAAACATGTTGCAGCGGTGAGAGATGGATTCGTTTTTACGTTTCCAATTATCATGGCAAGTTCATTAATTATATTAATTAACTTTGCCATATTATCGCCAGACGGTTTTATTGCCGGATTACTGCATCTGAATAGCATTTTCCCCAACCTTGAAAAAGCACAAGCTATTTTTACTCCGGTAATGAATGGTTCTGTAAATATCATGTCAATTATGATTGCTTTCCTGGTCGCCAGGAATATGGCGATTAGCTATGAGCAAGATGATCTTTTATGCGGATTAACGGCAATAGGAGCATTTTTTATTGTTTATACGCCATATCAGATGATAGATGGGCAAGCATTCCTGACGACCAAATATCTCGGCGCGCAGGGGTTGTTTGTTGCTGTTATCGTTGCATTGATCACCAGTGAAATATTTTGTCGCTTAGCTCGAAACCCAAAAATCACCATAACGATGCCGGCAGCTGTACCGCCTGCGGTAGCGCGTTCATTTAAAGTTTTATTGCCAATATTTTTTGTCATGGTGTTCTTTTCCGCACTTAATTATTGCCTGACACTGATATCCCCGGCAGGACTAAACGATCTTATTTACACATTAATCCAGACGCCGCTCAAACATATGGGAACGAATATCTTTGCGGTAATTATCCTGGGGGCTGTGGGTAATTTCCTGTGGGTGCTGGGGATCCACGGACCTAATACCACATCGGCAATTCGAGAAACCGTTTTTTCTGAGGCTAATCTGGAGAATCTCTCCTGGGCCGCTCAACATGGCACTACCTGGGGCGCGCCATATCCGATTACCTGGACTTCTATTAATGATGCATTCGCCAACTGCGGCGGTTCAGGTATGACGTTGGGGTTATTGTTGGCTATTTTTATCGCTTCTAAGCGTGCGGAATACCGTGATCTGGCAAAAATGTCATTTATCCCCGGTATTTTCAATATCAATGAACCGATAATGTTTGGCCTTCCTATTGTACTTAACCCCATCATGATGGTGCCGTTTATTATGGTTCCCATTGTTAACTGTGCCATTGGTTACTTCTTTGTTTCGATGGAAATTATTCCACCGGTTGCTTATGCCGTGCCCTGGACTACGCCCGGACCTTTAATTGCTTTCCTCGGAACCGGGGGGAACTGGCTGGCTTTACTGGTTGGTTTTTTATGTTTAGGTGTGGCGACAATGATCTATTTACCTTTTGTTATTGCCGCCAACAAAGTCAATAACATGACAACTAACGGATAATTCCATTTACCCAGGAAGGAGATTGTGATGTTTGCAGATGAAGAACTTGTTATGGAGTTACTGGTCAACGCGGGGCAGGCACGTTCTGACGCGATGGAAGCCATACGTTGTGCCGGGCAAAAAGACTGGCAGGGCGCAACTCAGCTAATGGCCAGTTCTGAATCTGCCTGTCTTCAGGCACATAAGATTCAGACCGCATTAATTAGTCAGGATGAAGGCTGTGGCAAAATAAAAGTTAATTTAATTCTGATTCATGCACAGGATCATTTGATGAATGCAATATTATGCCAGGATTTAGCCAGGGAAATTATTTCATTAAGAAAAGAACTCCATGCCTGATTTTTTCCTCCAGTGCGATAGCTGGAGGAAATTATTATACTCTTAAGGATAAGTCATGAATATAAAGACGCTTAACGTCAGCCTTTTGTCTTTTTCTATTATTACAGCATTGTTTCCATTGAACGCGATGGCAACAAAATTAACCATAGAGCAGCGCCTTGAATTGCTTGAAAATGAATTGTCGCAAAATAAACAAGAGCTGAAAGCAACACAGAATGAACTGGGAGTATATAAATCCCGACTTTCGACCTTACAAAAAAGCATCACGGAAAACAAATATAAATCAGCCTCGCTTGTTGAAATATCAGCGACATCTCCCGTCGCTGATAACATCAAAAATGAAAACGGTGAACAGAACTCGTTTACCGCAGCGCATACTATAAATGGATCGCAGCAAGTTGCCGTTATTGAAAGTAAAGGCGACAAAACCACTATCGAAAGCGTGACCCTGAAAGATATCAGTAAATATATAAAGGATGATATTGGGTTCAGCTATCAGGGGTACTTCCGCTCAGGCTGGGGTACTGGTAATCACGGCTCACCACAAACTTATGCAGCGGGTTCTCTGGGACGTTTTGGTAATGAGATGAGCGGTTGGTTTGACCTGACCTTAAATCAGCGTGTTTATAATCAGGACGGTAAAACGGCAAATGCGGTCGTTACCTATGATGGCAACGTGGGTGAGCAGTATAACGATGCCTGGTTTGGTGACAGTGCCAATGAAAATATCATGCAGTTCAGCGATATTTACCTGACAACGCGAGGTTTTTTACCCTTCGCACCAGAGGCAGACTTCTGGGTCGGCAAACATAAACTCCCGCAATATGAGATCCAGATGCTGGACTGGAAAACCTTAACCACGGATGTCGCCGCGGGTGTGGGGATTGAAAACTGGGCACTTGGTGTAGGGCTGTTTGATATGTCCTTAAGCCGTGATGATGTCGATGTTTACTCTCGTGATTTTTCGCGTACCAGCCAGATGAATACCAATTCTGTGGATGTTCGTTATCGCAATATCCCGTTATGGGATGATGCGACATTATCATTAATGGCTAAATATTCCGCACCTAATAAAACGGATCAACAACAAGATAACGAAAATGACAACAGTTATTTTGAAATGAAAGATAGCTGGATGCTGACTTCTGTTTTACGGCAAAACCTGCAACGCGATACGTTTAATGAATTTACGTTACAGGTTGCCAATAATTCCTATGCCAGCAGTTTTGCCAGTTTCTCAGATGCCAGTAATACGATGGCGCATGGTCGCTATTACTATGGTGATCATACCAATGGGATCGCCTGGCGTTTAATCTCTCAGGGCGAGATGTATCTTACTGACAATATTATTATGGCTAACGCGCTTGTCTATTCTCACGGCGAAGATGTTTATAGTTATGAAAGTGGTGCTCATAGTGATTTTGACAGTATTCGCACTGTAATAAGACCGGCCTGGATCTGGAATACATGGAATCAGACGGGGCTTGAATTAGGCTGGTTTAAGCAACAGAACAAAACTCAGCAGGGTGTAACACTAAATGAATCGGCTTATAAAACGACACTCTGGCATGCATTGAAAGTGGGTGAAAGCATTTTAGGTTCACGACCAGAAATTCGCTTCTATGGAACGTATATCAATATTCTGGATAACGAATTATCGAATTTTAAGTTTAATGAGAACAGCAAAGACGAGTTTATGGCCGGCATCCAGGCGGAAGTCTGGTGGTAATCTATTTTAGTTAAGGAGTTGTGTATGTCAGGATTTAAAAAAGGTTTTTTATGGGGCGGTGCGGTAGCCGCGCATCAGTTGGAAGGTGGCTGGAATGAAGGAGGAAAAGGCATCAGCATCGCTGATGTGATGACTGCTGGCGCTCACGGGGTGCCGCGTGAAGTGACAGAAGGCGTTATCGACGGGCTTAATTATCCCAATCATGAAGCAATTGATTTTTATCATCGCTATAAAACAGATATTCAGTTATTTGCCGAGATGGGATTCAAATGCTTTCGAACTTCCATTGCCTGGACACGAATCTTTCCGCAAGGTGACGAACAGGAGCCGAATGAAGAGGGTTTACAATTTTATGATGATCTGTTCGATGAATGCCTTAAGCAGGGAATGGAACCTGTGGTGACGCTTTCACATTTTGAGATGCCTTATCATCTGGTGACAAAATATGGTGGCTGGCGAAACCGTAAACTGATCGACTTTTTTATCCGCTTCGCATCAACGGTCTTCACGCGCTATAAAGAAAAAGTAAAGTACTGGATGACGTTTAACGAAATCAATAATCAGGTGAATTTCAGCGAAAGCCTGTGTCCATTTACTAATTCCGGTATCTTGTATTCGCCAGAGGAAGATATCAATGAGCGCGAACAAATAATGTACCAGGCGGTACATTACGAGTTAGTTGCCAGTGCCCTGGCGGTACAGACTGGAAAATCGATCAATCCTGAATTTAACATTGGCTGTATGATCGCCATGTGTCCCATCTATCCTCTGACGTGTGCACCCAACGATATGATGATGGCCACGAAAGCAATGCATCGTCGTTACTGGTTTACTGATGTTCATGCTCGTGGATATTATCCGCAACATATGCTGAATTACTTTGCCAGGAAAGGATTCAACCTCGATATCACACCAGAAGATAACGCGATTCTTGCCAGTGGTTGTGTCGACTTTATCGGCTTTAGCTACTACATGTCTTTTACGACACAATTTTCGCCCGATAACCCGCAACTGGATTATGTTGAACCACGAGATTTGGTCAGCAACCCTTATATCGATACATCCGAATGGGGATGGCAAATTGATCCGGCAGGGCTACGTTATTCACTCAACTGGTTCTGGGATCATTTCCAGTTGCCGCTGTTTATTGTCGAAAATGGATTTGGTGCGGTTGACCAGAGACAAGCTGACGGCACGGTGAACGATCACTATCGCATTGATTACTTTGCTTCCCATATTCGGGAAATGAAAAAAGCCGTAGTTGAAGATGGTGTTGACTTAATTGGCTACACCCCGTGGGGCTGCATTGACCTGGTTTCTGCCGGAACAGGGGAAATGAAAAAGCGCTACGGAATGATTTATGTCGATAAAGACAACGAAGGGAAGGGAACGCTGGAACGGATACGTAAAGCGTCGTTTTACTAGTATCGGGATCTCATCGCCAACAATGGCGAAAATATTTGAGACTTGAGGAAGATATTACGGAGATGTCAGGCTCTGTGATCAGAGCCTGACAATAACTACATAGCGTGTTGATTATAATAGGGCACGCCGAGCGCATCCGACTTATCACTGCCAGTACCCATGTGATTTAAATCAAACGGTGGTTGTTCCTGCGATGGGGGAACAACCACGACATTGGCACAAGAAGTAACAACTGGCTGCGTGGTTTGTTCCGCAACGCCCTGCGCGGAAAAGAGAATAAGCGCAGCTGCTATTGCGGATGAAAGTGGTTTCATGATTGCCTCAGTGACGTTGTCACGTTATCAACTAGCTGTTGTAATGATTTAATGGATGTAAAAAGCGCGATTCGCCCTGCATATTGGTCATCCGGTATTTATGCGGCGGAACATCAAAGTAATTTTTGAAGGTTCGGGTCAGAGTTTGTTGCGACTCGAAGCCATATCGTTCTGCCAGATAGAGTATCGGCTCGTTACTTTCCTTCAGCTTTTGCGCGATTTCCGTCATCTTACGGCTGCGGATGTATTGGCCTAATGAATGACCGGTTTCTTTTTTAAACATCCGTTGCAGGTGCCATTTAGAGTAACCTGAACGCTCTGACACTTTCTCCAGTGACAGTGGCGATTCCAGGTTGTCCTCGATCCAGTCCAAAATGCTATGAATGGTAATAGCGTCAGTATTGCGTCTGGACATCGTCATACCTCTTTTTTGTTTACGGCAGGACTTTCTTAAGCAAATGCTCAAGTGTTGCCACTTCGTCCGCCGTCAGGTTTTTTGTTAATTCTTGGTGCAGGTCCTGGCCAACTAATTGATGGCATTGTTCACATATTGCCGCGCCGCTGGTGGTAAGTTTTACCAGTACGCCGCGCTTATCATTCGGGTTCGGCAACCTTTCAACCCAGCCTTTACAGACCAGGCGATCCAGCATACGGGTGAGTGCTCCCAGGTCGACCGACAACACTTTTTTCAGTTCAACCGGAGTAATACACGCCGCGCAGCGGATAGAGCAGAGCACCTTAAACTGTGCCGCGGTAATATCCAGCGGAGACAGATACTCGTTAAGCAGACGATCTTTCTTCTGATTAACCATATGGATTAAGCGACCCAATGGAATAATTTCATTGAACAGATCGCTGGTACTTTTCACATTAGTTGCCCTGGCAAGTAATTAGTTGCAGGGGATAATATTGCCCAGGCAAGTATAAGTCAAATGAATGAATTGACCGATGCCACGTTTTGCTAAATCGGTTCAAGTTTTGGTCAATGCGATGCAAGGTTAGCTAAAGAGTGACACTTTATCCTTGTTTACCCCTTATACTTTTCGCTGATAACCCAGATACACAGGATAACAACCACCAATGTTAGATTTGTTTAAAGCAATTGGCCTGGGGCTGGTGGTGTTGCTGCCGTTAGCTAACCCATTAACAACTGTCGCGCTATTTCTTGGCCTGGCAGGCAACATGAACAGTGCCGAACGTAATCGTCAGTCGTTGATGGCCTCGGTGTACGTATTTGCCATCATGATGGTGGCGTATTACGCCGGGCAACTGGTGATGGATACATTTGGCATTTCGATTCCCGGTCTGCGAATTGCAGGCGGCTTAATCGTCGCGTTTATCGGTTTTCGGATGCTCTTTCCGCAACAGAAAGCGATTGATTCACCGGAGGCGAAAAGCAAGTCGGAAGAGCTGGAAGATGAACCCAGTGCCAATATTGCCTTTGTGCCGCTAGCAATGCCAAGTACCGCTGGTCCGGGAACCATAGCGATGATTATTAGCTCGGCGTCCACAGTGCGTCAGAGTTCAACCTTCGCTGATTGGGTACTGATGGTTGCGCCGCCGCTGATCTTTTTCCTGGTGGCGGTTATTTTGTGGGGAAGCCTACGCAGCTCCGGCGCAATTATGCGGCTGGTGGGCAAGGGTGGCATTGAAGCGATCTCCCGTCTGATGGGATTCCTGCTGGTATGTATGGGTGTGCAGTTTATTATTAACGGCATCCTGGAAATCATTAAAACGTACCATTAAAAAAGGCCCGAATGGGCCTTTCAACTATTGCGTCTGTTCTTCGAGTGTCACTGGCCAGCGGCGAAATATAATGATTGACCAAATTAACGCGGCAAAAGCAGGCACCGCGCCCACATAACCAATCATCGACATTGACCAGTGCAAACTCACCTGATTACCTACCAACGCACCCGCCCCGATTCCAATATTAAATATGCCGGAGAATAGCGCCATCGCGACGTCGGTAGCATCTGGTGCCAGCGCCAGCACTTTAACCTGCATACCAAGCCCGATGATCATCATCGCGATCCCCCAGAAAATACTCAGCACCCCGAGGTGTATTTCACTGTTCGCCGCAGGTAACAGCAATGCCAGGCACACCAGCAACAGCGCAATCGCCGTACTCACCAACGCAGACGCATACTGATTACCCAGTTTACCGAAAATCACGCTGCCAATAATGCCCGAACCACCGAGTAATAACAGTAATGCCGTGGCAAAGTTGGCGCTGAATCCCGCAATGTTTTGTACAAAAGGCTCGATATAGCTGTATGCCGTGTAATGGGCGGTGACAACCACCACAGTTAACAAATAAATGCTCATCAATGCCGGGCGGCGGAACAATAGCGGGAGGCTTTTCAGTGAACCGGAATGCTCACTGGGCAGTAAGGGAAGTAACTTAATCAGGCACAAAAGGGTGATAAGCGCCCCAATACCAATCGCGAAGAAGGTCATTCGCCAACCGAAATACTGGCCCACAATGCGCCCGAGAGGTAAACCTAAGACCATCGCCAGTGCTGTACCGGTGGCAATTAAACTCAATGCCTGTGCTCGCTTCCCGGCCGGAGCCATACGGATCGCCAGAGATGCCGTAATCGACCAGAAAATCGCATGTGCAAAAGCCACACCAATGCGACTGATCACCAGAACGGTAAAGCTCCACGACAAAAACGACAGTACGTGGCTGGCAATAAACACCACAAACAGGCAGATCAGTAATTTGCGCCGTTCAACCTGACTGGTCATTAACATAAAAGGCAATGACATTAGCGCTACTACCCATGCGTAAATGGTCAACATGATGCCGACCTGAGCGGTTTGCATGTGAAAACTTTGCGCAATGTCAGAGAGCAGGCCAACAGGGACAAATTCGGTGGTGTTGAAGATGAAGGCGGCGACTGCCAGCGTAACGACCCGTAGCCACGCCACTTTGCGGGAAACAGTGTTTGTTGTCATAACAGATTATCGGGTGAGTTGCGAAAAAGTGATGAAATGATCTTAAAACGGTTAATGATGTGAATACAATGCATTTGTGATCTGGATCGCGTTTTCCGTTTCTCTGACGCTGATTCTGTTCCGCGTCAGAGAGTCGGTAACATCACGGTTTAATGACGTTCAGGGAGGTCTGGCGTTTTGGCGGTTGCGGGTATAGGTGGTCTGACAGGGGAGCGAGGCCTGTTTTTCACCAGGTCTTCGTGAGTAACTTTTGGCGGCGTTTCATTTTTTACAAACAGTTTGAGGGTCCTGCGCGCCATATGTTTGATAATTTTATCATCACTTAATGATGCTGGCATCAACACGTCATTCAGATCACTTTCATTGGGATTCATAAATTGGTGATAGTGCAATAACATATTGGCGAAAAATAAAAAAAAGTCCTGAAAATGAGGAGATTCTTGTTCTGCTAAAAGGGATAAAAAGCAGATGCAGACTTCGGGTTGTACATGTTTGTTAGAACCTAATGAATCCATCAGGCTTTGCAATAAATCCTCTTTTAATTCGCCGTCTGTTATGTCGAGAATGGCGGTGATCAAGTTAGGATCTTTATTGACGAACCATCTGTGAACCTCAGAGTTACTCCATAATCGGGGGAGTATGACAAAATTACCGCGAGAGATAAAATTCAGGACAAGCAAATCAAACTGGCGTAAGTAATCTGCAGCGGTATGGCGATCCGGAGGCAGGGGTTCAATATGTGGTGTATGCGCTCTTTTGATGGGAACGCCAAGGTTGATCATTGGAAATTGTTCAATAAAATCATTCAGAAACAGAAATAGCACACGCTCGACGCCGGTCTGAAATACGCGCCCCATAGTGACAGGCTTTGGGTGGGGAGCGCAAAAATATTAATTTCTCCATCATGGCGAAAATTATCTAAATAAATAGGGCTTAAATTTATTACTACCTGAAATTCAATATTTTCTTTGTGTCTTCCATTCTTGACGGAATAAGTGAGTTTAAATTGAACCTTTTCATTGTATAGTGTGTCGTTACCCCGAAAAGAAGTCCTCTGAATATATGATAAGTTATCAAGGTTGTTAAATATCTTTTTTGTGGCTGAGTTGGTGTTTAAAGACGTGCGCCACTCTTCATCACATATTATGGTACTGAGTGCATCAATAAAATCCTTTAAAACTTCTTTTACCTGAGGTGCAATATTACGTACGGGAAAATCATCAGGAAGAGATATGTAATTACTGATGCTTACTGGCGTAACCATATTTGCCCCATATAGTCATAAGTCATCGGAACATCACTATATAGGGCATTTGAGCTGCAAGAACTATCAAAAATAGCTCATTGGTAACCCTGTTTTGCCGAGTCAGGCACATCCAGTAGTTGAATAAATGCCTCAAGCGGACGCGTTTTCGCACCACGACGCCAGACCAGCCAGGTTGTTAACCAACGCCATTGCTCAGCTAACGGCCACGCTTCAACCTGGTGATGCCCCGGCATACTTTCCAGCATAGAGCGTGGAATAAGCGCAATGCCTGCTCCTGCGACCACACAGGCCAACATCCCGTGATACGACTCCATCTCGTGAATAGTTCCCGGAGCGGCACCGTCAGCATGAAACCAGCTCTCGAAGTGGCGACGATACGAACAATTGGCGCGGAAGGCATAAATGTTGCTGCCGTTAACCTGACTGGCGCGGATTACTGGCGCATGACCTTGTGGCGTGACGATCATCAGCTCCTCGCGGTATACCGGTATCCCGTCAATGGCAGTATGGTTAATGGGCCCATCAATAAATGCCGCATTCAGTTTTCCCTCCAGCACTCCTTCCAGCATAGTGCCGGAAGGGCCGGTGGAAAGTGAAAACTGAATTTTGGGATAACGATGGTTGAATTCCGCCAGCGTGGCCGGAATGCGCACTGCTGCGGTGCTTTCCAGCGAACCAAGAGAAAATAAACCTTGCGGCTCATCGCCAGCGACAACGCTCCGCGCTTCATCCACTAACGCGAGAATTTGTTGGCTATAGCGTAAAAAGTTATGCCCGGCAGGAGAGAGACGTAAACGCTGATTCTCGCGAATAAACAGATCTACCCCCAGTTCTGTTTCCAGCTGGCGTAGACGGGTAGTGAGATTCGACGGCACGCGATGCACTATTGCTGCTGCCTGGGTTATGCTGCCAGCTTCGGCAACCGCGTTGAACATCTCCAGTTGGGTCAGATCCATAATATTCTCGATTCGTGAATAAGTGGCTTAATATTATTCATTTTAAAGCAAGAGTAAATCTGCGTATCTTCATACCATGACTCATAAAGGAGATACCCCGATGACCATTACTCCGGCAACTCATGCAATTTCGATAAATCCTGCCACGGGTGAACAACTTTCTGTGCTGCCGTGGGCTGGCGCTAACGATATCGAAAACGCACTTCAGCTGGCGGCAGCAGGCTTTCGCGACTGGCGCGAGACAAATATAGATTATCGTGCTGAAAAACTGCGTGGTATCGGTAAGGCTCTGCGCGCCCGTAGCGAAGAAATGGCGCAAATGATCACCCGTGAAATGGGCAAACCAATCAATCAGGCGCGCGCTGAAGTGGCGAAATCGGCGAATTTGTGTGACTGGTATGCAGAACATGGTCCGGCAATGCTGAAGGCGGAACCTACGCTGGTGGAAAATCAGCAGGCAGTTATTGAGTATCGACCGTTGGGGACGATTCTGGCGATTATGCCGTGGAACTTTCCGTTATGGCAGGTGATGCGTGGCGCGGTTCCCATCATTCTTGCAGGTAACGGCTACTTACTTAAACATGCGCCGAATGTGATGGGCTGTGCTCAGCTCATTGCCCAGGTGTTTAAAGATGCGGGAATCCCGCAAGGCGTATATGGCTGGCTGAATGCCGACAACGACGGTGTCAGTCAAATGATTAAAGATTCGCGCATTGCTGCTGTCACGGTGACCGGAAGTGTTCGTGCGGGAGCGGCTATTGGCGCACAGGCTGGAGCGGCACTGAAAAAATGCGTACTGGAACTGGGCGGTTCGGATCCATTTATTGTGCTTAACGATGCCGATCTGGAACTGGCGGTTAAAGCGGCGGTAGCCGGACGTTATCAGAATACCGGACAGGTTTGTGCAGCGGCAAAACGCTTTATTATCGAAGAGGGAATTGCTTCTGCATTTACCGAACGTTTTGTGGCAGCTGCGGCAGCCTTGAAAATGGGCGATCCCCGTGATGAAGAGAACGCTCTCGGACCAATGGCTCGTTTTGATTTACGTGATGAGCTGCATCATCAGGTGGAGAAAACCCTGGCGCAGGGTGCGCGTTTGTTACTGGGCGGGGAAAAGATGGCTGGGGCAGGTAACTACTATCCGCCAACGGTTCTGGCGAATGTTACCCCAGAAATGACCGCGTTTCGGGAAGAAATGTTTGGCCCTGTTGCGGCAATCACCGTTGCGAAAGATGCAGAACATGCGCTGGAACTGGCTAATGATAGTGAGTTCGGCCTTTCAGCGACCATTTTTACCACCGACGAAACACAGGCCAGACAGATGGCGGCACGTCTGGAATGCGGTGGGGTGTTTATCAATGGTTATTGTGCCAGCGACGCGCGAGTGGCCTTTGGTGGCGTGAAAAAGAGTGGCTTTGGTCGTGAGCTTTCCCATTTCGGCTTACACGAATTCTGTAATATCCAGACGGTGTGGAAAGACCGGATCTGACGCGACATATTCAGCTCTGATATACTCGCAGGTCTTTTCAGACCTGCGGTCCAGGAGTAGAAAGTGGCAGTCGCCATGGATAATGCAATTTTAGAAAACATCTTGCGGCAAGTGCGGCCGCTCATTGGTCAGGGTAAAGTCGCGGATTATATTCCGGCGCTGGCTACAGTAGACGGTTCCCGATTGGGGATTGCTATCTGTACCGTTGACGGACAGCTTTTTCAGGCCGGAGACGCGCAAGAACGTTTTTCCATTCAGTCTATTTCCAAAGTGCTGAGTCTCGTTGTCGCCATGCGTCATTACTCCGAAGAGGAAATCTGGCAACGCGTCGGCAAAGATCCGTCTGGATCACCGTTCAATTCTTTAGTGCAACTGGAAATGGAACAGGGTATTCCGCGTAATCCGTTCATTAATGCCGGTGCGCTGGTGGTCTGCGATATGTTGCAAGGGCGACTAAGCGCACCACGGCAACGTATGCTGGAAGTCGTGCGCGGCTTAAGCGGTGTGTCTGATATTTCATACGATACGGTGGTAGCGCGTTCCGAATTTGAACATTCCGCGCGAAATGCGGCTATCGCCTGGCTGATGAAGTCGTTTGGCAATTTCCATCATGACGTGACAACCGTTCTGCAAAACTACTTTCATTACTGCGCTCTGAAAATGAGCTGTGTAGAGCTGGCCCGGACGTTTGTCTTTCTGGCTAATCAGGGGAAAGCTATTCATATTGATGAACCTGTGGTGACGCCAATGCAGGCGCGGCAAATTAACGCGCTGATGGCGACCAGTGGTATGTACCAGAACGCGGGGGAGTTTGCCTGGCGGGTGGGACTACCGGCGAAATCTGGCGTTGGTGGCGGTATTGTGGCGATTGTTCCGCATGAAATGGCCATCGCAGTCTGGAGTCCGGAACTGGATGATGCAGGTAACTCGCTTGCGGGTATCGCCGTCCTTGAACAATTGACGAAACAGTTAGGGCGTTCGGTTTATTAATGCAGTCTCTCGATCCACTCTTCGCGCGTTTATCCCGTTCAAAATTTCGCTCTCGCTTTCGTCTGGGCATGAAAGAGCGTCAGTATTGCCTGGAGAAAGGCGCGCCAGTCATCGAACAACATGCGGCGGATTTTGTCGCTAAACGTCTTGCTCCGGCATTACCGGCTAATGACGGTAAGCAAACCCCCATGCGCGGGCATCCGGTGTTTATCGCTCAGCACGCCACCGCGACCTGCTGTCGCGGTTGTCTGGCTAAGTGGCATAACATTCCGCAGGGTGTTTCGTTAAGCGAAGAACAACAACGTTATATCGTGGCGGTAATCTATCACTGGCTGGTTGTACAGATGAATCAGCCATGAGAATTGCGGAAAACGATAAAATAGCATTCCCAGGGTACCTTTATTTGCCGCCGCTGTTAGCGAACATGCTATCCTTTATGTGAATTTACTTATTACGTTGAGATAATTGCCACCCGCAATTGTATGGACAGATAATTAATGCATGTACACCCCATTTCAACTTTCCGTTTGTTCCAGGAAGGTCATCTGCTACGTAATAGCATCGCTATTTTTGCGCTAACCACGCTGTTTATTTTATTGGTGCAGAGTTACGGCTGGTTCACGAACTTTCTCTTTTCTGGCCGCTGAATGGCGTAATGGCGGGGGTGTTTGCCCGCTATGTCTGGCTTAATCGACTGCATTACTATGCGATCAGTTATGTGGCGATGCTGGTTTATGATGCCATAACCACCGAATGGGGACTGGTTTCACTGGTTATCAATTTCTCCAATATGATGTTTATTGTTACCGTCGCCTTACTGGTCGTGCGGGATAAGCGTCTGGGGAAAAATAAGTATGAGCCAGTAAGTGCCTTACGGCTATTTAATTACTGTCTGATTGCCGCATTATTATGCGCTATTGTCGGGGCGATTGGTTCGGTCAGTATTGATAGTCTGGATTTCTGGCCTTTGCTTGCGGACTGGTTCAGTGAGCAATTCTCAACGGGCGTGTTGATCGTGCCTTGTATGCTGACGTTGGCTATTCCTGGAGTGCTGCCGCGCTTTAAAGCAGAACAGATAATGCCCGCCATCGCGCTTATTGTGTCGGTTATTGCCTCGGTAGTCATTGGCGGAGCGGGGAGTCTGGCGTTCCCGCTGCCTGCATTAATCTGGTGTGCAGTGCGCTATACGCCGCAGGTAACATGTCTGTTGACCTTTGTCACCGGTGCGGTGGAAATCGTACTGGTGGCAAATTCGGTGATTGATATCTCGGTCGGTTCGCCGTTCTCCATTCCGGAAATGTTCTCCGCACGTCTCGGTATTGCCACGATGGCGATATGCCCAATTATGGTTTCTTTTAGCGTGGCAGCGATCAATTCGCTAATGAAGCAAGTTGCGCTGCGAGCCGACTTTGATTTTCTGACTCAGGTTTACTCACGGTCCGGTCTTTATGAGGCGCTGAAAAGTCCATCGCTGAAACAGACACAACATCTGACGGTCATGCTGCTTGATATTGACTATTTCAAAAGCATTAACGATAACTATGGACATGAATGTGGCGATAAAGTGTTAAGCGTGTTTGCCCGGCATATTCAGAAGATTGTCGGTGATAAGGGGCTGGTGGCGCGCATGGGCGGCGAAGAATTTGCTGTTGCAGTGCCGTCGGTGAATCCTGTCGATGGTCTGCTAATGGCGGAAAAAATCCGTAAAGGCGTTGAACTGCAACCATTCACCTGGCAACAAAAAACGCTTTATCTCACGGTAAGTATTGGCGTCGGTAGTGGTCGCGCATCGTACCGAACGCTGACCGATGATTTTAATAAATTGATGGTCGAAGCCGATACGTGTCTGTATCGCTCGAAGAAAGATGGGCGCAACCGTACCAGCACTATGCGTTACGGTGAGGAAGTTGTCTGACATCTTTATTCATTCCGCGCGATTTGAATGCAATGTGTTCTACCACTTTATGATCCAGGAAAAGGCGTATTTCCTCGATTAAACCATGATCCGCGCCACACTTTTCTCATAAAACTGCTCATTAATCATCAGGAGTTGATCAAAATAGGGGTTCGGCGTATTAAAGTTTGCTAACCTGTCGTACCAATTCAAACAGGTTGTATGACTAATCAGAAGGGAACCCATTGTGAAAACACTAAATCGTCGCGATTTTCCCGGTGCACAGTATCCAGAACGTATCATTCAGTTTGGTGAAGGTAACTTCCTGCGCGCCTTTGTTGACTGGCAAATCGATCTCCTGAATGAGCACACCGATCTGAATTCTGGTGTGGTCGTTGTTCGTCCGATTGAAACTTCATTCCCACCGTCACTGAGCACGCAGGATGGTCTGTATACCACCATTATCCGTGGCCTGAATGAGAAGGGGGAAGCGGTCAGCGACGCGCGTCTGATTCGCTCGGTTAATCGTGAAATCAGCGTCTACAGTGAATACGATGAATTCCTGAAACTGGCTCACAACCCGGAAATGCGCTTTGTTTTCTCTAATACCACCGAAGCGGGTATCAGCTACCATGCGGGCGATAAATTCGATGACGCGCCAGCGGTAAGTTATCCGGCAAAACTGACCCGTCTGCTGTTCGAACGTTTTAGCCATTTCAACGGTGCGCTGGATAAAGGTTGGATCATCATCCCGTGTGAGTTGATCGACTACAATGGCGACGCGTTGCGTGAACTGGTGCTGCGCTATGCGCAAGAGTGGGCACTGCCAGAAGCATTTATTCAATGGCTGGATCAGGCTAACAGCTTCTGTTCTACGCTGGTGGACCGTATCGTTACCGGTTATCCGCGCGATGAAGTGGCTAAACTGGAAGAAGAGCTGGGTTATCACGATGGTTTTCTCGACACCGCTGAACACTTTTACCTGTTTGTGATTCAGGGACCGAAATCCTTAGCGACTGAACTGCGTCTGGACAAATATCCGCTCAACGTGCTGATTGTTGACGATATTAAACCGTACAAAGAACGCAAAGTGGCAATCCTCAACGGTGCGCACACCGCGCTGGTGCCGGTGGCGTTCCAGGCAGGGCTGGATACCGTAGGTGAAGCGATGAACGATGCTGAAATTTGCGCATTCGTTGAAAAAGCTATCTACGAAGAAATTATTCCGGTACTGGATTTGCCTCGTGATGAACTGGAATCTTTCGCCAGTGCAGTCACCGGGCGTTTCCGTAACCCGTACATTAAGCATCAGCTGCTGTCTATCGCGCTCAACGGTATGACCAAGTTCCGCACTCGCATCCTGCCGCAGCTGCTGGCAGGGCAGAAGGCAAAAGGCACACTTCCGGCGCGTCTTACTTTCGCATTAGCGGCATTGATTGCCTTCTATCGTGGTGAGCGTAACGGAGAAACATATCCGGTACAGGACGATGCACACTGGCTGGAACGTTATCAGCAACTCTGGAGCCAGCATCGTGACCGTGTTATCGGTACCCAGGAACTGGTAGCGATTGTGTTGGCAGAAAAAGACCACTGGGAGCAGGACCTGACGCAAGTGCCTGGTCTGGTCGAGCAGGTTGCTAATGACCTGGATGCGATTCTTGAAAAAGGGATGCGCGAAGCTGTACGTCCGTTGTGCTAATAACACCGTTACTTCTGAACCCGGTTTCGACCGGGTTTCTTATTTCACTATATTAGTTACAACATCCTATGTGCCTTTATCATTAACAGGTGCCACATGCAGCGCCTGTTAATGTTGTAAGCTTGTAGGTAATTTGTAAGTAGCGTCTTGAGAATGTGATCATAATCACGTTTAATAGGGCGACTTTTTCACGCCTGAAGATAACCATGATTGTTCGTCCACAACAACACTGGCTGCGCCGTATTTTTGTCTGGCACGGCTCAGTATTATCCAAGATATCATCGCGCTTACTACTCAATTTTCTCTTTTCTATCGCTGTTATTTTCATGCTGCCCTGGTACACGCATCTGGGCATCAAATTCACCCTCGCACCGTTCAGCATTCTCGGTGTCGCCATCGCCATTTTTCTTGGTTTTCGTAATAATGCCGGGTACGCCCGTTACGTTGAAGCGCGAAAACTTTGGGGGCAGTTGATGATTGCCTCACGGTCGTTACTGCGCGAGGTAAAAACGACATTGCCGGATTCGGCAAGTGTAAGGGAGTTTGCCCGGTTGCAAATCGCCTTCGCCCACTGTTTACGCATGACATTACGCAAACAGCCACAGGCGGAAGTGCTGGCTCATTATCTCAAGACTGAAGATCTTCAGCCTGTACTGGCTTCGAACTCTCCAGCTAACCGTATCTTGTTAATAATGGGGGAGTGGTTGGCGGTTCAGCGCCGCAATGGGCAGCTTTCAGATATCCTGTTTATTAGCCTCAACGATCGGCTTAATGATATTTCAGCGGTCCTGGCAGGATGCGAGCGCATTGCCTATACGCCAATTCCCTTTGCCTACACCCTGATTTTGCATCGTACCGTTTATCTGTTTTGTATCATGCTGCCGTTCGCGCTGGTCGTGGACCTGCATTACATGACGCCTTTTATCTCTGTGCTGATTTCCTACACTTTTATTTCGCTGGATTGTCTGGCGGAAGAACTGGAAGATCCGTTCGGTACTGAAAACAATGATTTACCGCTGGATGCCATCTGCAACGCTATTGAAATTGACCTGTTACAGATGAACGATGAAGCCGAAATTCCAGCAAAAATTCTTCCCGATCGTCATTACCAGCTGACGTGATATTTACTCCGTACGGCGGGCAACAATAAAAAGACGCGGAAATGCCAGCAGTATCTGTCCGTTCTCTTGCAGTGGATACTGCTCTTCCAGCATCTGATGGTAGCGCTTAAGAAAAAGCTGCTGTTCGCTCTCGGTCAGATCCTGTAACCACGGACGTAATCCAGTGGCGGTCACCCAATCGATAATCGCCTGGTGTGACGGCATCTGGTGATAGTAGGTGGTTCGCCAGATATCGACCTCACATCCGGCTTCGCTCAAAATATCGTAGTAAGCATGAACGCCAGCCAACGGCTCACGCCCACGATCCGGGTAGTTTTGTTCCCAGGCAACTTCGCGCATGAGCACATGGGTCGGCTCCAGCCAGTTATCTGGCATCTGTACTGCCAGCACGCCCTGCGGATTAAGTAAAGAAACCAGATGAGGAAACAATTCGTAGTGGTCGGGCAGCCATTGCAGTGAGGCATTAGCAAAAATCAGATCGAGTGCCTGTACCGGTTGCCAGTTGCGGATGTCTGCTTCCACGAACTGGCAGTCTGGCAAAGCACTGCGCGCTTCAGCAATCATCGCCGGAGACGAGTCGATGCCCGTTATCCTGGCAGCAGGCCAACGTTGTTGTAGAAGGGCGGTGCTGTTACCTGGGCCACAGCCAAGATCGGCAACATATTCGACATTCTCCAGCGGCACTCTGGCAAGCAGCTCCACCGCCGGACGCGATCGTTCAGCGGCAAAGTGCAGATATAAAGAGGGGTTCCAGTCAGACATTTTTTTACTCCCGTCAGCGCGTTACCCCAATTGTAGATAAAATTGATAAATTCGCCTCACGGCATCAACCCATTGAACAGACGTTTTTTACGCGGCCCGGTCATTAAAGATTCCAGTTTCGCGACACAGGTTTTGTAGTGGGGCGTGGTTTTATGGAATGCCACTGCGTCTTCATCTTTATAGGCTTCGTAGATATAAAAGCGCGAATTCACTTCCGGGTCCTGTAAGACATCGAAGCGCAAATTGCCTTCTTCCTGTACCGAGCCCAGGTGGTTCTGGCGAAAAACTTCGATAAACTCGTCAACCTTGTCTTCATGAACGTTAATTTCAACCAGTGTGACGTGCATAATTCTTCTCCTTAAATCCGCAGTTACTGTTTTTCACTCAGATAGAGTTCATATGCCCGATCAGCCGTTTCGTTATGGTGAACCACCGCCTGTACGGCTTTCATCATCGCCACCGGATGGTCAGACTGGAAAATATTACGCCCCATATCCACACCAGAAGCGCCCTGATCGATAGCCTGCCAGCACATTTCCAGCGCCTCGCGCTCCGGTAATTTTTTACCGCCAGCAATAACAATGGGTACCGGACATCCGGCAACAATCCGTTCAAAACCTTTTTCGACATAATAGGTTTTGATAATTTGCGCCCCCATTTCAGCGGCGATTCGAGTCGCGAGCGAGAAATAACGCTGATCGCGCACCATATCTTTGCCCACGCCAGTCACGGCCATGGTCGGCATTCCCACTTTCATTCCGGCATCGACCAGCTGAATAATATTTTTGATCGACTGATGTTCATATTCGCTGCCGATATAAACCTGCGCCGCCACCGCGCAACTGTTCAGGCGCACGGCATCATCCATCGATAACGCCACGGCTTCATTACTTAATTCCGCCAGAATAGAGTTCGCACCTGACGCCCGCAGTACCACCGGCTTATTGGTCGCCGGGGGAACTACGCTGCGCAAAATGCCGCGCGTACACATTAATACATCGGCATGTTCAAACAGCGGGGCGATATTTATATCAATGCGTTCAAGTCCGGTAGTCGGTCCCTGAAAATAACCATGGTCAAAAGCCAGCATCACGGTTTTACCCGTTTTCGGATTAAATATCCGCGATAAGCGTGACTGCATTCCCCAATCCAGCGCACCGCAACCTTTCAGGGTAAAAGGGATATTTTGTTGCGGTTGATCGGTACGAAAATCTTTACCATCTTTAATATCGTCTAAATCTGCCATAACTTACTCCGGTTAAGTAATGCACATCAGAAATCGTATTTGCCGATATTCTCTTTGTTGAATATCACGCGCTCCGGTAACAGTACGATGCCATTACCATCCGCTTCGTAGTCATAGCCCTGAACGCTGTTTGGCGAGACTTCCACCTGACCTACTCCCTGGATATCCAGCTTGTCGCCCGTTTTCATTGATCCTTTTTTCAATAATGCATCCGCGACATACACTGAAATTTTGCCTTGCTGAACCACATCCCACAGGCCAAATTCTTTCACCGTGCCGCGCTCTACATACGGGCGCATCACATTTGGCGTACTGAATCCGACAATCGCTACTTTGTCATTTTTCAGGTTTTCTGCGGCTTGTGCGGCAGCGGGCAGGGCGTTGGCATCGGGGACGATAATGGCGTCGAGATCGCTATACGCTTTTAATATTCCTTCTGCTGTTTGTAACGATTTAGTGGCATCGTTATAGCCAAACTGCGTAGTGACAATTTCCCAGCCTGGATGCTCTTTGGCGATTTTCGCTTTCGCTTCTTTCACCCACTGGTTTTGGTCCGTAACGGTGGGGCTTGAGTAGAAAAACGCGACTTTGGCTTTGTCTTTATTCACCTGACGCGCCGCCATATCCACCAACATACCTCCCAACTGGGCGGGCGTTCCCTGATTAATGTAGTAAGAGCGGCACTCCGGTTTAGTATCAGAGTCCCAGGTCAGCACTCTCACACCACGTTGCATGGCGCGTTTCAGTGCCGGACACAAGCCATCAGGCGAAACCGCAGAAACGATAATGGCGTTATAACCTTGATTGACGAAGTTATTAATCAACTGTACCTGACCAGAAACACTGGGTTCTGTCGGCCCGTCGTAGGTCACATCAACGCCCAGCTCTTTACCCGCTTGTTGTGCGCCGTTGCCACCGCTGGTAAAAAATCCCACGCCAACCAGTTTGGGAATAAATGCAATACGCTCTGCGGCCTGCACATTCATAGAGATTGCGGCAATGCCAAGAGCGCTAAGTAAGGCGATTTTCTTAAAGCGATGAAGTGTCATGAAGATATCCTTTATGGCAATGGGTTATTGGCCCGACGCGCCAGCCACTCTTTAATTTGCTGGCGATGCAGGCTAACGGAACGACCTACGACAACGACGATAAGTAGCGCACCGGAAAGGGCGCTGGACACCTGATTTGGCACTCCTGCCATTTGCAAACCTTGTTGCAAATATCCCACTAATAAAACCGCAATGGCGGTGCCGATAATGGAACCGGAACCACCATAAATATTGGCACCGCCAAGCACCACGGCGGTGATGGCGGGCATCAGAAACGACGCACCGAGATCGGAACGTGCTGAACCAAAATACGACACCAGCAGCACAGCGGCGACCGCAGACGCCAGCCCCGTCATGGCATAGAGCGCACATAAGGTGCGGTTAACTGGAATCGCGCTATAAAGGGGAGCCCGCAGAATTCGGAAAAAATCGTACGCTAAGGTTTTCCGGGCATCCGTAAGGGCCGAAACTTCCCGTCTTCCAGTCTGCGGCTCTGCCGCCAGACGTAATCGCCGGTTAGGTTGATGTGCTCCCAGCCCAGCGGCGACAGGAATTGCAGCAGCTCGCCGTCCACCGGCTTGCCGGCCTCGACCAACCCCTGGGTGGCGCGTTCCAGGTACACCGTGTTCCACAGCACGATAGCCGCCGTCACCAGGTTGAGGCCGCTGGCCCGGTAGCGCTGCTGCTCGAAGCTCCGATCCCTGATTTCCCCAAGGCGGTTGAAGAACACCGCCCTGGCCAGCGAGTTGCGCGCCTCACCTTTGTTCAGGCCGGCATGCACGCGGCGGCGCAGTTCAACACTTTGCAGCCAGTCCAGGATGAACAGCGTGCGCTCGATCCGGCCCAGCTCGCGCAGGGCCACGGCCAGTCCGTTCTGGCGCGGGTAGCTGCCGAGCTTGCGCAGCATCAGCGAGGCGGTGACGGTGCCCTGCTTGATCGAGCTGGCCAGGCGCAGGATGTCGTCCCAGTGGGCACGCACGTGCTTGATGTTCAGGGTGCCGCCGATCAGCGGGCGCAACGTCGGGTAGGCTTGCACGCCCTGCGGCACGTACAGCTTGGTTTCGCCGAGGTCGCGGATGCGCGGCGCGAAGCGGAAGCCTAGCAGGTGCATCAGGGCAAAGACGTGATCGGTGAAGCCGGCCGTGTCGGTGTAGTGCTCCTCGATCCGCAGGTCGGACTCGTGGTACAGCAGGCCGTCGAGCACATAGGTGGAATCGCGGACGCCGACATTCACCACGCGGGTGCTGAACGGCGCGTACTGGTCGGAGATATGGGTATAGAACAGCCGTCCCGGCTCGCTACCGTACTTCGGGTTGACGTGCCCGGTGCTCTCGCCCCGGCCACCCGCGCGGAAGCGCTGGCCATCGGAGGATGAGGTCGTGCCGTCGCCCCAGTGGGCGGCAAAGGCGTGGCGATACTGGTGGTTGACCAGCTCGGCCAAGGCCGCCGAATAGGTTTCGTCGCGGATGTGCCAGGCTTGCAGCCAGGACAGCTTGGCGTAGGTCAGGCCGGGGCTCGACTCGGCCATCTTGGTCAGCCCGAGGTTGATCGCATCACCGAGGATTGCGGACAGCAGCAACGTCCTGTCTTTGGCCTCGGCCCCGTCCTTCAAGTGGGTGAAGTGGCGGCTGAAGCCCGTCCAGTCGTCCACGTCCATCAGCAGTTCGGTGATCTTGATGCGCGGCAGTAACTGGCTGGTTTGGTCGATCAGCGCCTGCGCCCGATCCGGCACCGCCGCATCCAGCGGGGTGATTTTCAGCCCTGACTCGGTGAGGATGGCATCGGGCAGCTCGTTGTCCTTGGCCAGGCGGGTGACGGTGGCCAACTGCTCGTCCAGCAGCTGCAAACGCTCTTCCAGGTACTGGTCGCTGTTCGGGTTGATCGCCAGGGGCAGGGCCTGCTCGCGCTTGAGTGCGGCGAACTTCTCGGCCGGCAGCAGGTAGTCGTCGAAGTCGCGGAACTGCCGCGAGCCCTTGACCCAGATGTCGCCGGAGCGCAGGGCGTTCTTCAGCTCGGACAGGGCGCAGATTTCGTAGAATTTCCGGTCGAGGCCTTCCGGGGTGATCACCAGCGGCTTCCAGCGCGGCTTGATGAAGGCCGTGGGTGCATCGGCCGGCACCTTGCGCAGGTTGTCGGCGTTCATCTCACGCAGGGTCTGCACGGCTGCCAGCACGCCTTGCGCGGCCGGCGCGGCGCGCAGTTCCAGCACCTCCAGCAAGGCCGGCGTGTAACGGCGCAGGGTGGCGAAGTTCTCGCCGACCAGGTGCAGGTGGTCGAAGCCTTCCGGCCGGGCCAGCAGCTCGGCCTCGCTGACGCTCTCGGTGAACTCGTCCCAGGGAATCACCGCCTCGATGGCGGCATAGGGGTCGCTGCCGCTTTCCTTCGCTTCCAGCAGCGCCTGGCCGATCCTGGAGTACAGGCGCACCTTGTCGTTGATCGCCTTGCCCTGCTTCTGGAACTGCTGCTGATGCTTGTGCTTCGCGCCGCTGAACAGCTTGACCAGGATGCGGTCATGCAGATCGACCAGCTCATCGATCACGGTCGCGGTGCTCTCCAGCACCACGGCGGCCAGGGTCGCGTAGCGGCGCTGCGGCTCGAACTTACCGAGGTCTTTGGGCGTCATCTGCCCACCCTCGCGGGCCAGCTTGAGCAGGCGGTTCTGGTGGATGTGCCGGCCCAGGCCTTCGGGCAAGTCCACCAACTGAAATGTCTTCAGCCGCTCGATGTGTTCCAGCATGTGCCGAGAGTTGGGTTTCAGCGGTGCCTGGCGCAGCCAGGTCAACCAGGTGATGCTGCTGCCGGCCTTGAGCTTCAACAGCTCGTCCAGCTTGGCCCGATGCGAGTCCGTGAGTGGTTCGACCAGGGCGCGGTAGACCCGCCGATTGGCTCGCGCAATGGCTTCCGAGCAGGCCCGGTCAATCACGCTCAGCGCCGGCAGGATGCGTCGTTTCTGCCGTAGGCTCTCCAGGGCCTGACCGGCCAGCAGCAAGCCTTTGTCGGTCTGCTGGGCCAGCTCGGTTAGCTCGCGCACCAGGGCGCGGAAGTCGGACAGGCCGAACGGGGCCAGTTGCAGGTAGGTGCGCAGTTCCTGGGCATGCTCGCGACGGGTCACGTCGCGCTCGCCGTACTTTGCCCAGCTCGCCGGCTCGGCCTGGACTTGCTTCGCCACCCACAGGATGACCGGCTCGGGCAGCTCGCTGTCGGTTCCCAGCGCGTAACCGGGGTAGCGCAGCAGGCAGAGCTGCACGGCGAAGCCGAGGCGGTTGGCGTCGCCGCGTCGCTGGCGGATCAGCGACAGGTCGGAGTCGTTGAAGGTGTAGTAGCGGATCAGGTCATCCTGGCTTTCCGGCAGCGCAAGCAGGGTGTCCCGCTCCGTGGCCGAGAGGATCAAGCGACGCGGCATGTGTCAGTCGTCCGTGCGGAGGTACTGGTAGAGGGTTTCCCGGCTGATGTTGAACTCGCGGGCAAGCTGCGCCTTGGGCTCGCCGGCCGTCGCTCGCTGCCGCAGGGTAGCAGCCTGCTCATCGGACAGGGCTTTCTTGCGGCCCCGGTACGCGCCACGCTGCTTGGCCAAGGCGATGCCCTCACGCTGCCGCTCGCGGATCAGGGCGCGCTCGAACTCAGCGAAGGCCCCCATCACCGACAGCATCAGGTTGGCCATCGGCGAGTCCTCGCCAGTGAACACCAGGCCCTCCTTCAGGAACTCGATGCGCACGCCGCGCTGAGTCAGCTTCTGTACCAAGCGACGCAGGTCATCGAGGTTGCGGGCCAGCCGATCCATGCTGTGCACCACCACTGTATCGCCTTCGCGGACGAAGCTCAGCAGCGCTTCGAGCTGGGGGCGCTGGGTGTCCTTGCCCGATGCCTTGTCGGTGAACACCTTGCTCACCTGGGTTTGTTCCAGCTGGCGTTCCGGGTTCTGGTCAAAGCTGCTGACCCGGACGTAGCCGATGCGGTGCCCCTGCACGATGTCTCCTTGGTTGAAGGCGGCTTAAGTGCACTTTCTGTTCCGTTGTGCCTCAAAGCCCATTTCTGTCAGGCTGAAATCTATAACCTTCGCGGGCATGTGTCAAAAAATGGGAAAGCAGACTCTATTCTGACGAAGCGGCGCGGCCCTGCCTGACATCAAGTTAGGGTATAGCCTAGATTGACATGCGCGATGCAACCCTTAACTTGCTTGCACCTATCGTTTCCATGCTAGCTTTATCGTAACGCTCAAGAAATTGGGCTTAATGCCGAAAACAATAAAATAAAACAGCCAACCCTTGAGGTTCTTATGCGCCAGAATTTACCAGTGACGGGTCGAAACTTAGAACTCCCAAAAGATGCCAATATTCTTTCGACTACCTCCCCTCAAAGCCATATCACGTACGTTAATCCTGACTTCATTAAAATCAGTGGTTTCACTGAGGAAGAACTATTAGGCCAGCCTCACAACATCGTAAGACACCCAGATATGCCGCCTGCTGCATTTGAGCATATGTGGAGTACATTAAAATCTGGCCGCTCATGGATGGGGCTAGTAAAAAATCGCTGTAAAAATGGCGACCACTATTGGGTAAGTGCTTATGTAACGCCAATAGCTAAGAATGGTTCGATTGTTGAATACCAGTCTGTAAGGACCAAGCCTGAACCTGAGCAGGTTTTGGCTGCGGAAAAATTATATGCTCAATTGAGAAGCGGGAAGGCCGCGAGGCCGAAATTGGCTGCTAGCTTTTCCGTGAAAATACTCTTGCTCATATGGGGTAGTATTATATCAAGCGCAATGGCTGCCGGCATGCTTACTGATACATCAATAAGCAGCTTATTGTTAGCCACTTTAATGTCAGGAAGCTTAAGCTCTGTTAGTGTTTTGGCTATTCTCTCTCCTCTTGGAAGACTGGTTGAAAGAGCCAGGAATATTTCCAATAACCCATTAAGTCAATCCCTCTACACTGGGCGCACCGATGAGTTTGGCCAAATAGAGTTTGCTTTACGAATGATGCAAGCTGAAACAGGCGCCATAGTAGGTCGCATAGGTGATGCATCAAATCGGCTTAGCGAACACACCCGAGGCCTACTAAAGGATATTGAGTCAAGCAATGTACTTACAGTTGAGCAGCAGGCAGAGACAGATCAAATAGCAACGGCAGTAAACCAAATGGTGGCAAGCATTCAAGAGGTTGCGAGCAATGCACAGCATGCTGCAGATGCGGCCGGAAGAGCAGACACTGAGACGGCATCTGGCCAGCGTCTGGTAGCCCACACAAGCCAGTCAATCACTGCCCTTGAAGGTGAAATTAGGCAAGCCACTCAGGTTATTCATGAGCTTGAAGGTCAAAGTAACGAGATATCAAAAGTTCTTGACGTTATACGAGGGATCGCCGAGCAAACGAATTTGTTGGCACTCAACGCAGCAATTGAGGCCGCGCGTGCTGGTGAGCAGGGGCGTGGTTTTGCTGTTGTCGCCGATGAGGTTCGCAGTCTTGCTGCTCGCACACAGCAATCGACAACGGATATTCAAAGCATGATCAGCGCTCTACAAGAGCGAGCGCAATCCGCTGTTACAGTCATGGAGCAAAGTAGTCGGCAAGCGCACACGAGTGTAGCTCACGCAGAGGAAGCAGCTACAGCTCTTGATGGAATTGGCCAACGCGTTAACGAAATTACCGACATGAACGCGCAAATAGCGACTGCGGTCGAGCAGCAGGGAGCAGTAAGTGAAGACATAAACCGCAGTATTATCAATATACGCGATGCTGCTGATACCAATGTACAGACCGGGCAGAATAATTTGCAAAGTGCGAAATCTGTCGCTCAGTTAACTAGCGCTCTGAGCGAACTGGCAAAACAGTTTTGGGAAAAACGAGGATAACGCTTTTCAGTATCTCGACAGGGATAACTTACTTTACCATCGGTTATCCCTTTTAGCCGCACAAATTTTAGCCATGGCTTTTCAGGAAGTCAGGGCTATCAGAATGGCCTTAGAAAGCCTAGTCAAAGAGCTGTCACGAGAACACCGTTAGCTTAGCGTACGATTTTTTCCGAATTCTGCGGTTCCCCCTATAAAGCGCCACGCGCGGGCTTTGCCCAATCAAAAACACATTACGTCCGGCATGGGTTTTATGCAGCCAGAGCCAGAAAACGAGGAGACATATCAGGAAGATAATCAGCGGAACGGGGAGTCCCAGCACATCCAGGTTAGCGAAATCTGTAAACGCCATCGGGAATCCACCAATACCTTCGTACCCCGTCGCTCCGGCCATCCCGGAAAGCAGTAGGGCGCTTCCGGCAAACAGATACAGCGTGCCAAGCGTAATCACCAGCGGGTTAACTTTGGTATAGATAATTAATCCGGCGTTGATCAGCCCGCACAATGCGCCGAGCAGTAAGGTCAGGAGAATCGCCAGCGGCATCGGCACACCACTTTGAAACAGTACGCCCAATGCAATGGCGCAGAGGCCGATGGTCGAACCAAACGAAATATCGATCCCGCCACTGACAATCACCATCGTCAGCGGTAGGGCGACAATGCCAATGCAGATAAAGTCACTGGTGCTGAACAGCAACATATTGAGATCTAACATTCGCGGGTTAATTGCACCAAATGCGACAATCTCAATAACGAGCAGTGCGGCAAGAGCCAGTTCCCAACCGTAGCGAATACGCATTATGCGGCCTCCCGTTTTTTACCTGACGAAGCGGGTTTAACGGATGGCGGTGGCGTCATAAAGCGGGCATATTTTTGCCGCCGTAGATTACGTTCCAGCGCACAACGCAGGCGTCCATCAAACACCAGCACCGCCAGCAGCACGAGGCCCGCGATAAAATCGTTCCACCATGCCGGAATGCGCAACAGCACCAGTACGCTATCGATCTGCGTCAGGAACCATGCGCCGAGTACCGCACCGATGATCGCACCGGAACCGCCGAGCAAACTAATGCCGCCCAGCACGCAGGCTGCAATTGCTTTCATCTCCAGCCCGGTACCGGTCTGGTTGGGGATAAAACCAATCTGCGAAGCAAACACAATTCCCGCCAGTGCCGCCATGCAGCCGTTCAACGAAAATGCCACAATGCGAATGGCTTCCGTACGAACACCCAGTTGACGAGCGCCCTGTAAATTATCGCCCGTGGCATAAAAACTGCGTCCAAACGCCGTCTTTGCCAGCAGCCAGGCCATAAATGCCACCAGAATTATCGTCAACCAACCAATCGCGGAAACGCCAAACAGCAGCGGTGCGGAGAGCTGTTTCAGTTCGGCGGGTAACCCTTCAATCCATTTACCGCCAGTCCACAGCAACATGATGCCTCTGTACAACCCTAACGTGCCAAGGGTGGCAACAATGGCAGGGATTTTTAGCCACGCGACCAGGACACCGTTGAAAAATCCCGCGAGCAAACCAAGCAGTAAAGTCGCGACACAAGCAACAGGTAGTGAATACCCCGCGTTCAGTAACATCCCCAACAGCACTGCGCACATTCCGGTAATCGAACCCACTGAAACATCAATATTGCGCGTAAGCATTACCAGCGTCGCGCCCATTGCCAGCAGGATCAGGATTTGCGCGCTGCTATAAACCATGGTCAGCGTTTGCACACTTAAATACTGGCGGTCGAGAAAACCGGGTAATGCAAACAGCAGCACCACCGCCAGCAGTGCCGTGATTTCACGGTTGTTCTGAATAAACTTCAGCATGATGCCTCCTGACGCTGACTATCGCCGAAGGCAACGCGCATAATAGTCTCGACATTAATATCGCGCCCGGTCAGTGCAGAGTGGGTAATTTCGCCCTGATGCATCACATACACACGATCTGTCATCAGTTCGATCTCTTCCAGATCAGAGGAGATAAGCAGCACAGCCACATTCTGTGCGGCGATGCTGCGCAACAGCTGGTAGATATCATTACGTGCCGAGACATCCACGCCGCGCGTCGGCTCATCGACAATCAATACTTGCGGCGAAGCTTCCAGGCATTTGGCAATGAGGATTTTTTGCTGGTTGCCACCGGATAATGTCCGTGCAGCTTGTTCCGGTTGGTTAAATTTAATATTCAGCGCCCGACGATAACGTTCCAGGGTGGCATTATCTTTCGCGGTTTTCGCCCAGAATCCACGAAGGTTATGAGTAAGGGCGCAGACGTTCCAGGCCAGCGAAGCATCGAGATTCAGTCCGGATGACTGGCGATCTTCCGGCAGATAAACCAGACCGCGCAGTAAACGTTCTCCAGTGGATAATTTATTGATCTCTTTACCATTCAGCATAATGCGTCCGCCACGCAAAGTACGCAGACCATAGAGCGTCTCGGCCAGTTCTGTGCGTCCGGCTCCCACCAGCCCAGCCAGGCCCAGAATTTCTCCGGCATTGAGCGTCAGGCTGACATTCCTGAAACCTTCGCCGGTCAGATTTTCCAGTGTCAGCACCGGCGTTCCGGCAGCATGTTGTGGGCGGTTACCAGGTAACTCCAGCCATAATTTTTGGCTGGCAGAGAGCGATTTTTCCCGTACCGCTGGGGTGATGGCCTGAATAATGTCGTCGGTAGACAGTTCGCTGGTTTTGCCGCTTAAGGCGATGGTTCCGTCGCGCATCACGCTAATTCGATCGGCAATCTGGCGAATTTCCGGCAGCTTATGCGAGATAAAAACAATACCCACGCCAGTAGCAAGCAGCTCTTGCAAGCGACTAAACAAGCGTTCGGTTTCCGCAGGGGTAAGCGAGGCGGTAGGTTCATCGAGGATCAGAATCCGCGAGTCGCGCATCAGCCCGCGGAGGATTTCCACCATTTGGCGATCGGCGACATCCAGCGATCCTGCCAGACTATGCAGATCAAACTGGCAGCCCAGCGCCGCCAGCAAGTTCTTCATTTTTTGCATGGAGAGCTGTTTTTTTGCCATCCCAAACAGGATGTTTTCTTTTATCGACAGGCTTGGGAAAAGCAGCGGTTCCTGGGGAACGAGATAAATGCCCAGCTGATGAGCATGAACTGGCGTTAATCTGGCGTAGTTGTTGCCCCCAATCTCCAGCGTACCGCTATCAGCAGGGGTAATACCGGCAATAATCTTCATTAACGTCGATTTACCGGCACCATTGCCGCCGAGCAGGGCGTGGACCTCCCCCTGATGCAACGTAAAATCGATGCCTTTCAGGACATTGACCCCTGAATACTGTTTATAAACCGAGCGGGCGCAAAGTAGCGGTAACGCGCGGGTATCACTCGTTTGCATATTTCCCCCGTTCAGTTTTGCAGGTGAGTTTTGAACAAATGTATTTCTGCTTTTAATTTGTTCATAACCTTAGGTGGACATTGCACATATTTCCGACGAATAGATCACAATTTATGCTATTTTGATTTTCACGGTTGCGTTTGTTCATGCTCGTAGAGTCAAACTGTGGCTGCCATCACAGATATAAATGCGCAAGAACTGAACAATTGCATTAAAGATTTAAATATGTTCAAAGTGAAGAATGAATTATGACAATCAACGATTCGGCAATTTCAGAACAGGGAATGTGTGAAGAAGAACAGGTCGCGCGGATCGCGTGGTTTTACTATCACGACGGGCTGACCCAGAGCGAGATCAGCGATCGTCTCGGCCTGACCCGTTTGAAAGTGTCGCGCTTGCTGGAGAAAGGGCATCAGTCCGGCATTATTCGCGTACAGATTAATTCTCGCTTTGAAGGCTGTCTGGAATATGAAACTCAATTACGTCGTCAGTTTTCGCTGCAACATGTCCGGGTGATCCCTGGGCTTGCGGATGCTGATGTCGGCGGGCGACTGGGGATAGGCGCGGCGCATATGTTGATGAGTTTACTTCAACCACAACAGATGCTGGCGATTGGTTTTGGCGAGGCAACCATGAATACGCTGCAACGCTTAAGTGGTTTTATTTCGTCACAGCAAATTCGCCTGGTCACGCTCTCCGGTGGCGTCGGTTCTTATATGACGGGTATCGGGCAGCTTAACGCGGCGTGCAGTGTGAATATTATTCCGGCTCCGTTGCGGGCATCCTCCGCTGACATTGCCCGTACGCTAAAAAATGAAAATTGCGTCAAAGATGTTCTGTTAGCCGCGCAAGCAGCCGATGTGGCGATTGTCGGCATTGGGGCCGTCAGTCAACAGGACGACGCGACGATCATTCGCTCCGGTTATATCAGCCAGGGCGAACAGTTAATGATTGGTCGAAAAGGGGCGGTTGGCGACATTTTAGGCTACTTTTTTGATGCAAAAGGTGACGTTGTCACGGATATTAAAATACATAACGAACTGATTGGCTTACCTTTAAGCTCGCTGAAGACCATACCCGTCCGGGTTGGCGTGGCAGGGGGAGAAAATAAAGCCGAAGCAATTGCCGCTGCAATGAAAGGCGGTTATATCAACGCACTGGTTACCGATCAGGACACAGCAGCGGCGATTTTACGTAGTTAAATTTGCATGACCTTATTACCGGGAATGATGGAGAACGTATAGAGGAACAGACAGAACGCATAAGCCGAGGATAATCTAATGGCTCGACTCTTTACCCCTTCAGAATCAAAGTATTACCTGATGGCGCTGGATGCAGGTACCGGAAGTATTCGGGCTGTGATATTCGACCTGGAAGGCAATCAAATAGCAGTGGGACAGGCGGAGTGGCGGCACCTGGCAGTACCGGACGTTCCTGGTTCTATGGAATTTGATCTCAACAAAAACTGGCAACTGGCGTGTGAGTGTATGCGCCAGGCGCTGCACAACGCCGGCATAGCCCCGGAGTATATCGCTGCCGTTTCGGCATGTTCGATGCGTGAAGGCATTGTTTTATATAATAATGAAGGAGCCCCGATCTGGGCCTGCGCCAATGTGGATGCCAGAGCGGCACGCGAAGTTAGCGAACTTAAAGAACTGCACAACAATACCTTTGAAAACGAAGTTTATCGCGCGACCGGACAAACACTGGCTTTAAGTGCCATCCCCAGATTACTTTGGCTGGCGCACCATCGTTCCGATATTTACCGTCAGGCATCAACCATCACCATGATCAGCGACTGGCTGGCCTATATGCTCAGCGGCGAACTGGCGGTGGATCCCTCTAACGCTGGCACCACGGGACTTCTTGATCTAACCACCCGTGACTGGAAACCTGCATTGCTGGATATGGCTGGCCTACGTGCCGATATTCTTTCTCCTGTCAAAGAAACCGGCACATTGCTGGGCGTGGTAAGTTCACAAGCGGCGGAACTCTGCGGTCTGAAGGCGGGCACTCCGGTGGTCGTTGGAGGAGGCGACGTGCAGCTTGGTTGCCTTGGGTTAGGCGTTGTGCGTCCGGCACAAACCGCGGTTCTTGGCGGCACATTCTGGCAGCAAGTTGTAAATTTAGCCGCGCCGGTGACAGACCCAGAAATGAACGTGCGCGTTAATCCTCATGTTATTCCTGGCATGGTACAAGCTGAATCTATAAGCTTTTTTACCGGACTCACCATGCGCTGGTTCCGCGATGCTTTCTGTGCCGAAGAAAAACTGATTGCCGAACGTTTAGGCATCGACATCTATACGCTGCTGGAAGAGATGGCCAGTCGGGTGCCGCCTGGGTCGTGGGGCGTAATGCCGATCTTCTCCGACAGAATGCGCTTTAAAACCTGGTATCACGCTGCGCCTTCCTTTATTAACTTGTCCATTGACCCGGATAAATGTAACAAAGCGACATTGTTCCGTGCGCTGGAAGAAAATGCGGCGATTGTATCAGCGTGTAACTTGCAGCAAATTGCTGATTTCTCGAATATTCATCCTTCATCGTTAGTCTTTGCAGGCGGAGGTTCAAAAGGGAAATTATGGAGTCAAATTCTCGCTGATGTCTCGGGATTACCCGTCAATATTCCGGTGGTCAAAGAAGCCACTGCATTAGGATGTGCCATTGCAGCTGGCGTCGGTGCCGGAATTTTTTCATCAATGGCAGAAACCGGAGAACGCCTGGTTCGCTGGGAACGGACGCACACACCAGACCCGGAAAAGCATGAACTTTATCAGGATTCACGCGATAAGTGGCAGGCAGTTTATCAGGATCAGCTGGGGCTGGTTGATCATGGACTGACGACGTCGTTATGGAAAGCGCCTGGGTTATAGTTTCATTGACAGCCACATCATGATGACCGTGGCTGTTAGTTTTTGAGTATAGTTATTCTTATTTCCCTTCTTTTAGAGCTGGCTTGTTAAAAGCCAGCTTGCAGATTCATCGTTCCATCACCAGTACTATATTCAAGGGAAAATTGCTATTTTTCTTAAAGCATTAAGCACAACCCTTATTTTATAGCGAATATTCCTAAAGACACTAATGGATGCAAAAGGGGTTTAATAAACTTCGATTTTTAGCAATTAGTGCTATTCTTTGTTAAATATGATGATGATAATTTTCCTATTGAAAGAAACAGTTTTCTTATTAAGCAACAATAACTCATAGTTCATGTTTAAATAAAATAAGAACTATGCAATTTTTAATCTATCAATTCGAAAGCATTAGCAAATTAGCCAAATTGACACCTTCCCACCTCCAACTAACACTCAATACAGACCTCTGACAATTTAATAAGTTTCATTTTTAATGTCTGACGACTCATCTCTTTCGTGGCTGTATTGTTTGTATATGGAGCGTTTATATGAATAGAATCTATCGCGTGATATGGAATTGCACTCTACAGGTATTTCAGGCCTGCTCGGAATTAACTCGCAGGGCAGGTAAAACATCGACGGTTAATTTGCGTAAATCCTCTGGACTGACAACGAAATTCAGTAGATTGACGCTGGGTGTTTTGCTGGCACTAAGCGGTTCAGCGTCTGGTGCAAGTCTGGAAGTTGATAATGATCAGATTACCAATATTGATACTGATGTTGCTTATGATGCCTACCTGGTTGGCTGGTATGGCACTGGAGTGCTTAATATTTTGGCTGGCGGTAATGCCTCCTTAACCACTATTACTACCAGCGTCATTGGCGCTAATGAGGACTCAGAGGGCACCGTTAATGTTTTGGGTGGCACCTGGCGATTGTATGATAGCGGAAATAATGCAAGGCCTTTAAATGTGGGTCAATCCGGAACGGGGACGCTGAATATTAAACAGAAGGGTCACGTCGATGGAGGCTATTTAAGATTAGGTTCTTCGACAGGAGGCGTCGGGACGGTCAATGTTGAGGGAGAGGACTCTGTTCTGACGACCGAATTATTCGAAATAGGGAGTTACGGTACGGGCTCATTAAATATTACGGATAAGGGTTACGTCACGAGTTCAATCGTCGCCATTTTAGGCTATCAGGCGGGCAGTAATGGCCAGGTTGTCGTTGAAAAGGGTGGCGAGTGGCTAATAAAAAATAACGATTCCTCAATTGAATTTCAAATTGGTAATCAAGGGATGGGGGAAGCGACTATTCGCGAGGGGGGGCTGGTTACGGCTGAAAATACGATTATCGGTGGCAATGCCACCGGTGTCGGAACCCTGAATGTGCAGGATCAAGACTCTGTCATCACGGTACGCAGACTCTATAATGGATATTTCGGTAATGGCGCAGTCAATATTTCCAATAATGGACTAATTAATAACAAAGAATATTCATTGGTGGGCGTTGAAGACGGTTCCCACGGTGTCGTCAACGTGACCGATAAAGGGCATTGGAGTTTCCTCGGAACAGGCGAAGCTTTCCGCTATATCTATATCGGTGATGCTGGTGACGGTGAACTTAATGTCTCGCGTGAAGGTAAAGTAGATTCGGGAATTATCACTGCGGGGATGAAAGAAACAGGCACAGGCAACATTACTGTTAAGGATAAGAACTCCGTTATCACTAATCTCGGAACTAATCTTGGTTATGACGGCCACGGCGAAATGAATATCAGTAATGAGGGGCTTGTTGTCAGCAACGGAGGAAGCTCACTCGGTTATGGAGAAAACGGCGTCGGGAATGTCAGCATCACCACGGGGGGGATGTGGGAGGTCAATAAGAATGTCTATACCACCATTGGTGTTGCGGGCGTCGGAAACCTCAATATTAGCGATGGCGGTAAGTTTGTATCGCAAAATATTACTTTTTTGGGCGATAAAGCAAGCGGTATCGGCACACTGAACCTGATGGATGGGACATCATCGTTCGATACTGTGGGTATCAATGTCGGTAATTTTGGTAGCGGTATCGTAAATGTCAGTAGACTGGCCCCCTGAATCTCCAGACAACCAGTATCACTTAAATAAGTGATAGT
>OLPP01000046.1_pt1 | contig 146313 bp, 136 predicted proteins | sample 1643151 | NCBI WGS metagenome assembly OLPP01 (sample SAMEA3136679, study PRJEB25190) | human gut metagenome | biome: human gut; feature: human-associated habitat; material: faeces | place: Austria | collected 2013 | reverse complement strand
TAAGGTGTTTGCCAATGCAGTAGTGGGAGAAGCAAGAATCCCCCTGCTTTAGCTGTGGGGAGTGTCAACATAAATATAAAAATAAATATCATGTTGTTTATCAGAAGGACATCTACACAGGAGAGCAGTGGCTGGAGATCATGCCGCAAAAAGCATCCAAAGCGCAGGCTGCTTTGCAGCTAAAACAAAAACTGGAATGTGACAGATTAGTTGTTTTTGGTGATGAAAATATCTCCAAAAAATATCTATTTCCAAATCAACTGTTTTATGATATCATATAGCTTAACCTGCGGAAAATGGAGGTTATAAGACATGAATCATATTGAAGAAAAGATCATTCAGACTATAGATGAACACAGAGATGAGATCATAGCCTTTGCGAAGGATATCCAGAGCCATCCGGAGCCGGGATTTTATGAGGAGAGAACAGCCGCACACGTAGCGGCTTTTTTGCGTGGCCTGGGACTTCGTGTGCATGGAGGACTTGCACGCACAGGGGTTCGCGCTGAGTGGATGGAACAGGACGGACCGAACATTACGATTATCGGAGAACTTGACGCCATCGGATGTAAGTCGCATCCGATGGCTGATCCCGCCAACGGGACAGCACATGCATGCGGACACCACGCACAGATTGCAGCCATGATCGGCGCAGCATTGGCACTGACCAATGAGGAGGTTCAAGCCTCTCTGTCTGGGTCCGTATCTTTTTTTGCCGTTCCGGCGGAAGAATACATTGATGCAGATAAACGTGCACGGCTTCGGAAAGAGGGAATCGGCTTCCCGGCATCCGGAAAAAGCGAGCTGATCCGGCTTGGAGAATTTGATCATTCAGACATTATTTTGACCACACATGTGCACATGATGCCGGTAGAAGAAGATTTTTACCTGGGAAATGCGGCATGCAACGGATTTTCCGCAGAACGAGTGACAGTAAGAGGAAAAGCCGCACATGCAGCCATTGATCCATGGGATGGTGTCAATGCATTAAGTATTACTTCCAGTGCCATCCAGATGATGGGACTGATGCGGGAAACCTTCCGGGAGGAAGACCATGTGCGTCTTCACAACGTGATCCGAAAAGCCGGGGATGTGATCAATGCAGTTCCGGACGAAGCGGTGATCGAAACAAAAGTCCGTGCAGCGTCTCTGGATGCGATCCGGGCAACACAGGAAAAAATGGATCGTGCCTATGACGGAGCTGCCTATGCATTCGGTGGTACGATCGAAAGAGAACCGCTTCAGGGATATATGCCGATCCTGCACAGAGGTGCGGATAAAGTGATGGAGGAATCTGTAAAGCTTCTGGACGCTACGTACCGGTGCTCAAAGCCGGCAGATTTTAACAACGCCTGTACCGACGTAGGAGACCTGACCCATCTGTTTCCAGTGCTGAATTTTACATTCGGAGGATTTGCGGGAAAACTTCACGGAGCAGATTTTAAGATCATGGATGAAGAACTGGCTTATATCAAACCAGCCAAGCTTCTGGCACTGACTACGTATCGTCTTCTCTGTGATCAGGCAAAAGAAGCAAAAAAAATCTGTCAGGAATTTAAACCTGTATTTAATAAAGAAACTTATTGTCAGTATATACGAGATAATTTTCATGAAAATGAGTAGTTAACCGAATCAGAGAAGTCCTATGAGGGTACAATAAGCAATCTTGGATCAGGAAATCCCATGGGGTACAATAAGCAATCTTGAATCAGGAAAGTCCCACGCGGGGTACAATAAGCAATCTTGGATCAGGAGAATCCCCTGTGAGAGAACAATAAGCAATCTTATATCAGAGAAGTCCCATGCAGGGTGCGGATATCATAGCAAACAGAAGGAGAACTAAATGTCCGAAATTTCATTAGAATTGAAAAACATAAAAAAGAGCTTCCAGGAAGGTGAGGATGTCCTGGAAAGCATCTGTCTTACAGCAAAAAAAGGAGAATTTGTCACTCTGCTGGGGTCTTCCGGCTGTGGAAAAACCACCACACTGCGGATCATTGCAGGCCTGGAACAGCCAGATTCCGGCCAGGTTTTTCTGGATGGAAAGGATGTGACATCCCTGGAACCGAATCAGCGCAATGTGAACACAGTATTCCAGAATTATGCACTTTTTCCCCATATGAATGTAGCAGATAACATTGGATATGGGCTGAAATTGAAAAAAACATCGAAAGCGGAGATCAGCAGAAGAGTCAAAGAAATGCTGGAGCTTGTCCAGCTTCCGGGCTTTGAGAGGCGTAAGCCGTCAGAGCTTTCCGGCGGTCAGCGCCAGCGTGTGGCCATAGCCAGAGCACTTGTGAACAATCCGGAGGTACTTCTTCTGGATGAACCCCTTGGTGCACTGGATCTGCAGCTGAGGCGTGCCATGCAGCACGAGCTGAAGCGCCTGCAGAAGAAGCTGGGGATCACCTTTATCTATATCACTCACGATCAGGAAGAAGCCATCAACATGTCTGATACGATCGCTGTGATGAACCACGGACGCTTTGAGCAGATCGGGACGCCGGATGAGATCTATAATCATCCGAAGACCAGCTATGTGGCAACCTTTGTTGGAAATGCCAATATCCTGACCGGTATTGTGGAAAGCATTGCGGAAGAGGAGATTGACGGTACTTCCGCTCAGATTACCGTAAGAACTGATGCCGGAAAAGTAAAAGTATCAATGGACACCGCAGCTACATCTGACAGAGGATATTTTCCACAAAAAGGAGAAAAGGTTACCATCGCAGTAAGAAGCGAAAATATCCGGTTTGAGGAAAATAAAAAAAATGCACAACAAAGCACGCCGAATTGCACATCAGAAAACACACAAAAGAGTGTACAGGAGCCCGCAGAAAAAACCACAGATGACAGCTGCGATGGCTTAACCGCCGAAGTCATTGAAAAAACCTTCGCCGGCGGCCAGCTCCGTGTTGTTTTGAAAACTTCGGAAGGTCAGGAAATCGTGGCAAGCCGTTACGGCATTGATACAAATGTCAGTGTAGGAGAAAAGGTGCGCTGCTGTTTTCTTCCTACAGATGCAGTGCTGGTAGATCGGGAAGAAAAATCAGAAGAAGTATTGCCGGATCAGTCAGGTCCCTGTGCAGGAGGTACCCATGCGTAAGCACAGAGCAGGCTCCGTATGGATGATCCTGCCGCTGTATCTTTTTACACTGATCTTCGTCGCACTGCCTCTTCTGTATGTAGTTGCACTGAGCTTTTCCACAGCAGACGGCGGCTACGGCGTGAACTGGAAATTTACTCTGGATAATTACAAGCAGATCCTGGAGCCTGTATACCTGCAGACCTTTACGGGATCCTTCCGCCTTGCGCTCACCAGCACTTTGATCATCTGTCTGGTGGGCTACCCCTTCGGATACTTTATGGCAAAGCTTTCCGGGGGCAAAAAGAAGCTGGCCATGCTTTTCCTAATGCTGCCTTTCTGGGTGAATTCCCTGATCCGTCTTTATGGCTGGATCATCATTCTCCAGAAAAAGGGCCTTCTGAATTATCTGCTGCTGAAGCTTGGCATCATCCAGGAGCCCTTAAAAATCCTGTACAGCTATCCGGCGATCGTGATCGGTATGATCTATGTATTGCTGCCGTTTATGGCACTGTCCGTATATTCCAGTGCGGAAAAGCTGGACTGGTCCCTTGTGGAAGCTGCCAGAGACCTTGGAGCCAGCAGATGGAAGGCTTTCTGGAGCGTCACCTTTAAGCTGACTTTGCCGGGACTTCTTTCCGGAGTGATACTTACCTTTATTCCGTCTATGGGTCTGTTTTTTATTGCGGATATCCTGGGCGGAAACAAGATCGTACTTGTGGGAAGCCTGATCCAGGAGCAGATGACAAGAGGCAATAACTGGCCCTTTGCCGCAGCACTGGCTGTGGTACTGATGATACTGACAACTCTGATGATCGTATTATATCGGAAGCTTACCAATGTGAAGGAACTGGAGGGAATCGGATGAAAAAGAACTCAAAGTTTTCAGGACTGTATCTGGGGATCCTGTTTTTCCTTATGTATCTGCCCATTGGTGTGGTAGTGGTATTTTCGTTTAATGAAGCAAGACTTCCGGTGCGCTTTACCGGTTTTTCCCTGAAATGGTATCAGGAACTGTTTCAGGACAGGGATCTGATCCAGGCATTGAAAAACAGTCTGATCCTGGCGGTGTCCAGCTGTGGGGTATCTGCAGTGATCGGAACACTGGGGGCTGTAGGACTTTCCAGGATCCACTGGAAAACAAAAGGGGTGATGGAGTATATTTCCATTCTGCCTCTGATGATCCCGGAGATCATTCTGGGAATGGTACTGATGGCATTTTTCTATATGCTGAACCTGCCATTTGGAATGCTGACACTTCTAATCGGACACACGGTTTTCTGCGTGCCCTATATTTTGATGGAGGTAAAAGCAAGGCTTGTGGGAATGGATCCGTCCCTGGAAGAGGCAGCCAGAGATCTTGGTGCCGGTTCCTTTCGGGCCTTCTGGGACATTACCCTGCCGCTGATCATGCCGGCTGTTATATCCGGCTCTTTGCTGGCCTTTGCCATGTCCATGGACGATGTGGTGATCAGTATTTTTGTAACCGGGCCACGTGTATCCACGCTGCCGATAAAAGTTTACACACAGATGAAAACAGGCGTTACGCCGGAGATCAATGCACTTTGTACCATAATGCTGGGAGTGATCCTTCTGGTACTGGCAGTATATCTGATCGCAGGAAAACGCGGGAAGGGGAATATAAAAGATGAGCAATAAACTGATCGAGTTAAAAAATCTCACAAAAAACTTTGATGACCAGCAGGTGCTCCGGGGCATTAATCTGGACATTCACGAAAACGAATTCCTTACGCTTCTGGGACCCAGCGGCTGTGGAAAGACAACAACCTTAAGGATCATTGCCGGCTTTGAGGAGCCAAGCGGCGGAGAGGTACTGTTTAACGGAATTGAGATCTCCAAGCTGCCTCCATATAAAAGAGAGATCAACACGGTATTCCAGAAATATGCATTGTTTCCGCATCTCAATGTTATGGACAATATCGGTTTCGGCCTGAATCTGAAAAAGGTAGATAAATCTGTTATTGAGCAGAAGGTAAAAAGAATGCTGAAAATGGTAGGGCTGGAAGGCTTCGAAAAAAGAGATGTTACACTTCTTTCCGGTGGACAGCAGCAGCGAGTTGCCATTGCCAGAGCTCTTGTCAATGAGCCGAAGGTTCTTCTGCTGGATGAGCCACTCGGCGCACTGGATGCTAAGATCCGTAAGCAGATGCAGATCGAGCTGAAAAAGATCCAGAGAGAGGTAGGGATCACCTTTATCTATGTTACTCATGATCAGGAGGAGGCACTTTCCATGTCTGATACGGTAGTAGTCATGAACAACGGTGAGATCCAGCAGATCGGCAGCCCGACAGATATCTATAATGAGCCGGAGAACCGTTTTGTTGCCGGCTTTATCGGAGAGTCCAATATTATAGAAGGAATAATGATCAGGGATTTCCTTGTGGAGTTTGATGGCTTCCGTTTTGAATGTGTAGACAAGGGATTTGAGGACAACGAAGCCATTGAGGTTGTTCTCCGCCCGGAGGATCTGGATATTGTGGAACCGGATCAGGCCAAGATCAGAGGAACGGTACGGAACATTACGTTCAAGGGCGTGCATTATGAGATCCTGGTCGAGACGGAGCTTCGCACATACATGGTGCACACTACCGATTATGCAGAAGTGGGACGTGAAGTGGGACTGAAGTTTGGTCCTGAGGATATCCATGTTATGTGCAGAATGGGAGGATACTAATGAAACAGTTTAAGCATCTGATCAAGCCGTATATCATCTGGGCTTCGATCCTGATCGTGGTACCATTGATCCTGATCGTGCTTTATGCATTTACCTCAGATGGAAATGAAGTTCTGACCCTGCATTTTACATGGGCGAATTTTGCAAAATTTCTGGAAGCTACATATTTAAGCGTTATCCTGAAATCCTTCCGCCTGGGTATCTTGACCACACTGATCTGCCTGGTCTGCGGATATCCGCTGGCATACATTATCTCCAAATATTCCGAAAAGGTGCAGAACTTTCTGATCCTTATGGTCACCATTCCCATGTGGATCAACATGCTTCTCCGTACCTATGCATGGATGAACATTCTTTCTGACAATGGTCTGGTGAACAACCTTCTGAAAATGTTGGGAATCTCACCGATCACCATGATGTATACAGATTTTTCCGTTATCGTGGGCCTTGTTTGTAACTTTATGCCCTTTATGATCATTCCGATCCATACATCCTTAAGTAAAATGGACAAGTCACTGATCGAAGCGGCCAACGACCTTGGTGCCAATCCATTCCAGACCTTCTGGAGGATCACCTGGAAGCTTTCCATGCCAGGTGTGGTCAATGGTATCATGATGGTATTCCTTCTGTCCATATCAACCTTCGTTATTCCGAAGCTTCTCGGCGGCGGCCAGTACATGCTGATCGGTAATCTCATCGAGTCACAGTTTATTTCTGTAGGTGACTGGAACTTCGGAAGTGCCATCTCTCTGATCCTGGCAGTGATCATCCTGATCTTTATGAGCCTGATGAAGAAGATGGATACTCAGGACGATTAAAGGAGGCAGGAGATGAAAAGAAAAAATACCATATTTTCAAAATTATATGTAGTGCTGTGTCTGGCATTTTTTTACCTGCCGATCCTTGTGACCATGATCTTTTCCTTTAACTCATCCAAGTCCCTGACCAGATTTACAGGATTTTCCCTGCGCTGGTACGGAGAGCTGATAAACAACATGGAGATCAGTAAGGCAGTTTATGTTTCGGTCACAGTGGCAATCCTGGCAACTGTTATTTCTACAGTGCTGGGAACCATCACAGCCATCGGACTTTCAAAATCCAGAAAGGTGCTGAAGGAGATGGTCCTTACCATCAATAACTTTCCAATTCTGAATCCGGAGATCGTAACCGCGATTGGTCTGATGCTGCTGTTTTCTTCGCTGGGAATGACGAAAGGCTATTTGACCATGCTGCTGGCACATATCGCATTCTGTACGCCCTATGTGATCACCAGTGTATATCCGAAGGTACGAAGCCTGGATCCGAACCTTGCCAATGCAGCCATGGATCTTGGTGCAACGCCATATCAGGCACTTACCAAGGTTATCGTGCCCATGATCAAAGAAGGGATTTTTGCGGGAGCGCTCCTGGCCTTTACCATGTCCTTTGACGATTTCGTAATTTCCTACTTTGTTTCCGGAAACGGAGTAAAAAATATATCCATTGTTGTATATAATATGACAAAGCGCATCAATCCCACCATCAACGCCCTTTCTACTATTGTGATCGTGGTCATTGTACTGGTGCTTCTTTTTGCAAATCTGATCATGCCGAAGCTTCAGGCCTCCACCGTGAAAAAAATGGATCCGAAAAAAAGAAGGATCGTTGCGGTTGTCACAGCTGCTGCGGTTGTTCTGGTATTGGGAAAGTGGACGCTCGTAAGCCAGGGAAACCACGTGCTTCGTGTATATAATGCCGGAGAATATATGGACCTGAGTCTTCTGGACAAATTTGAGAAGCAGTATAACTGTACTGTTGTATATGAAACCTTCGAGTCCAATGAGATGATGTACACCAAGCTGGCCAGTGGTGAAACCTACGATGTTCTGGTTCCGTCAGATTATATGATCGAAAGACTGATCAAGGAGGAATATCTTCAGGCCCTTGACTGGAAAAAAATCCCAAACAGCAAAAATCTTCTTCCCGAGGTACAGAATAAGGACTATGATCCGGGAAATCGTTATTCCTGTCCGTATTTCTGGGGAACTGTAGGAATCCTTTATAATAAGAATGTAGTCTCTCAGGAGGATCTTGACAAAGAGGGCTGGAATATTCTCTGCGATGAAAAATATAAGGGAGATCTTTATATGTATGATTCCGAAAGGGATTCCTTTATGATTGCCCTGAAAGCGCTGGGGTATTCCATGAACACAAAAAATCTTGATGAGATCCAGCAGGCTTATGAGTGGCTGATCCGGCAGAGAGATACCATGGATCCAATCTATGCAGGGGATGATGTGATCGACAACATGATCTCAGGAAACAAGGCAATGGCGGTTGTTTATTCCGGAGACGCTTCCTATATTATCAGTGAAAATCCGGAGCTTGGCTATTATACTCCGCAGCAGGGAACCAATACCTGGTATGATGCCATGGTCATCACCAAGGACTGTAATGAAGTAGATCTGGCTCATGAGTTCATCAATTTTATGCTGGATGATGAAAATGCTCTTTCCAATACCGAAGAAGTAGGATATACTTCTACTGTAAAGAGTGCATTCGAGGAGATGAAGAACGGAACTTATGAGGGAATTTCTTCCTATATTCCGCAGATCGACAATCCAAAGAATGAGATCTTCGGATACCAGAAGCCAAAGATCAAGCAGAAATTCGCAGAGCTTTGGACAAAGGTAAAAGCAAAATAACAAGACGTCAGAGAGAGACATGAAGGAGGTTCTATGAAATCAAAAAAAGCAGCAGCGATCATGTTATGTGCGGTACTTGGAACATCTATGATAACAGGTGTCAGTGTCAGTGCAAAGGATAAGGATGAACTGGTACTTTATACATGGGACGGAATGTTTCCGCAGGAAGTGCTGGATGATTTTGAAAAAGAAACAGGGACCAAGGTGGTATATTCCAACTTTGATACCGATGAGACCATGCTTGAGAAGCTTTCCCAGGCAAAGGGCGGCGATTACGATGTGGTAATTGCAGATGATTACATTATCGACAGCGCGGTAAAAGAGGGACTTGTCCAGAAGATCGACAAGGATACCGTTTCCAATTTTAAGAACATCAACCCCCTTTATCAGGGACAGTTTTATGATCCGGATGACGAATATACAGTACCTTACGGAGCAGGAATCCCACTGATCGTTTATGATCCGGATCAGGTAGATATCGACATTAAAGGATACAAGGATCTCTGGGATAAGTCTCTGGAGGACAGCATTGCCATCGTAGGTAATTACCGCGTGATCTGTGGCATCACACAGCTTTCCATGGGAGAGAGCATGAACGAAGAAGATGTAGCCGTGATCGACAAGACCGGTGAGAAGCTGAAAGAGCTGGCACCGAACATTCGTATGATCCAGGATGACAATACACAGAATGCACTTCTCAACGGAGAGGCAAGTGTGGCATTTCTTTATACATCACAGGTAACACAGGCACTGAAGGATAATCCGGATCTTAAGGTGGTTTATCCGGAGGAAGGTCTTGGATTTGGTATTATGGGAATGTTTGTGCCAAGTGAAGCACCGAATGCGAAGGCTGCCAATGAATTTATCAATTATATCCTGGAGCCGGAAGTATCTGCACAGTGCATCAACTATATCGGATACTACAATACAAACAAGGCAGCAGATGATCTGGTAGACGAGAGCCTGGTTGTTCCGGACAGCGTGACAAAGGGTGAGATCGTACAGAATGTAAGCCAGGAAGCAGAGCAGGAATACAATAAGATCTGGACAGAGTTTAAAGCTGCCTGCGATTAAGCAGACGAACCAGTAAGGGGGTTTTTCAGGTGGAGATATACAAAGGCACATCCGCTTTTTCCGGAATAGCCATTGGAAAAATACTGTATTACCACAGAGGCGAATATCAGATCCGTCAGTCCATGGTAGACAATGTAAAAAAGGAGCTGGATCGTCTGGATAATGCAAGAACAGCGGTAAAGAACCAGATCCAGCATATGTATAAAAACGGAGCACCCCTCCCCAAAGAGCAGGAGCTGACCTTGAAACGTCAGCTGAAGCTCTTAAGTGGCGGCAGCTTCCAGCGGGCCGTGGAAAGCATGATCACGACAGAAAAGGTCAGTGCAGCTTACGCAGTCCAGACAACCAGGGATGAGCTTGCAAATGTGTTCCGCAAGCTGGAGGACGAGGCTGTCAAAGAACAGATCGAAAATATCAGGGAGATCTCCGAGCTGCTGATCGGCGCCATGGGTGGCTCCCATGCACGGATCAATCTGGGAGATGAGCCGGTGATCCTTGCAGCAGAGCAGCTTTCCCCCAATGAACTTCTGGAGATGAACAAAGCCAGTCTTCTGGCGGTAGTCATGCATCAGGGGTCTGTTATTTCCCATGTATCGATCATGGCAAAATCCATGGAAGTCCCCACCCTGGTCGAGGTGGAGATACAGAAAGAATGGGATGGCCATATGGCTATTGTAGATGGGTATACAGGAACACTGTATATCGATCCGGAGCCGGAGCTTCTTAAGGAATATGAGATCCGTCATGCAGCAGATAAGGAAGAGCGGGAAGAACTTTTGAGACTTCGGAACCAGAAGGATATCACAGCCGATGGCAAGGAAATCAAGCTTCTGGCAAACATCGGAAATCTGGATGATCTGAATACGGTTCTTTATTACGGAGCAGCAGGTATCGGCCTACTTCGAAGTGAATTCCAGTATCTCGGAAGAGAGAATTATCCAAGAGAGAATGAGCTGTTCCGTGCCTATAAAAAAGTAGCCGAGGATATGGATGAACGTCCGGCAGTGATCCGTACCGTGGACCTGGGGGCAGACCGTCAGGCAGAATATATGGCAATTCCTGATGAGGTCAATCCTATGATGGGAAACCGCGGCATCCGCCTCTGCCTTGATCGCAAAAAAATGTTCAAAGCGCAGCTTCGGGCTATTTACCGTGCAAGTGCCTATGGAAATATCAACCTGATGTATCCGATGATCACGTCCGAGGAAGAGCTGGATGAGATCGAGAAGCTGATCCGTGAGGTAAAAAAGGGCCTGGATGAGAAGAACATTCCTTACAAAAACATCCGTACCGGAATTATGATCGAAACACCGGCAGCGGTCATGATCAGTGAAGAACTTGGAAAACGTGTGGATTTTCTGAGCCTTGGAACCAATGACCTGACCCAGTATACCCTGGCTATGGACCGGCAGAATCTTCTTTTGAAGGATAAATACAATGATCATCATCCGGCGCTTGTAAAGATGATCCGCATGGTAACAGAGGCAGGACATAAGTCAGGATGTGAAGTTTACATATGCGGAGAGCTGGCAGCAGATTCCAATCTTACAGAAGCTTTTATCCAGATGGGAGTGGATGGCCTTTCCGTTGTTCCTGCCTGTGTACTTCCAGTGCGAAAAGCGATCCGTAGCTCCTATGCGGATAAGGCAAACCGGCCGGAAGAAGCAGTAAAAGAGAAATAATATCCGGAAAAATAAAAATCCTGAGAATTTCTATGTTGATATCTGTTGATATCTCACATAGGATCCTCAGGATTTTTTGACGGAATCTTTCACTCACGGCTTATTGCTGTTCTAAATTGAAGCAGTGCGTGGAAGCATATCTGTTCCGGTTAAAGTTATCGAAGTCCAAGCACCTGGGCGGTTTCCGAAATAAACTCCGGTGTGGTACCACAGCATCCGCCGATCACGGAAGCACCGTTGTCCACCAGCACCTTCATATAACCTGCAAAATCCGCAGGGGTCATGCTGTAAACTGCATTTCCAAGATCATCGATCTGGGGCATTCCCGCATTGGGTTTGGCAATGACCGGAATGGAAACGTTTTCTTTGATATTGCGGATAACCGATACCAGCTGGTCCGGGCCAACCGAGCAGTTGATGCCGACAGCGTCTGCACCTGCAGCTTCCAGGGACATGGCAGCCTCTATGGCATTTCCGCCGCTGAAGATACTTCCGTCTGCTTCTACAGTCACGGTACAGATGATAGGAAGCTCGCAGACACTCTGGCAGGCGTCTACAGCAGCCAGTGTCTCCTCGATATTGATCATGGTTTCCGCTACGATCAGGTCCACACCTGCATCACGGAGATAGCCGATCTGTTCCTGATAGACTTCGAAGGCTTTTTCGTAAGTCATGTCACCGGCCGGTGCCATCATCTTGCCTGTGGTGGTGATATCACCTGCTACGAAAACACCCTCCGGTGCGATCTCCTTTGAATAGCCTGCCAGGGTATGATTGATCTGTTCAATCTGATCCTCCAGTCCGTGCATAGTGAGGTTAATGCGGTTTCCTCCGAAGGTAGGTGCATAGATGATATGGCTTCCCGCCTCGATGTATGCCTTCTGCAGAGACTGGATCACATCCTTGTGCTCAAGCACCCAGCTCTCTGTGCAGACACCACGCGGCATGCCGGCCTTCATCAGGTTGGAGCCGGTAGCACCATCCAGCAGCAGGACATGATCTTCGGTCAGTTTCTGAAATTCCTGTTTTGTCATATGTTTATATCCTCCTTATGGCAGCCAATCACGGTTGGCAAAAAATAAGGCTCCTCCTGTAACCGCTGCACTCATTGCCGTGGGTTTATTTTAACACAGGGAATAAAAATAATCTATCCTGTTTCTGGGACAGGAAATAAAAAATAATAAAAATTAGGCAAATTGTACATATTTAACGACTTTTCTGTCGAATAAAGAACTTGCATATTAGAAAATAGGATTGTATAATAACCTATAGACATGCCCAAAGGGCAAGACTGTCATCAGATAGAACATAAAGGTAAAGGTGAAAAGGAATTATGATTAAAGTTAAACTGAGCAACTGGAAGTCTGATCACCAGATGGATGAGGCTTATAAAGCTCTGCGAACAAATATCCAGTTCTGCGGAGCAGATAAAAAAGTGATCGCACTTACCAGCTGTACTCCTAATGAGGGAAAGAGCAGTGTGGCATTTAATCTTGCTGCCTCTCTTGCTGAGAGCGGCAAATCAGTGCTTCTGATCGATGCCGATCTGCGTAAATCCGTTTTGATGGGACGTGTGACAGTAGACCAGGAGGTAATGGGACTTGCTCATTATCTTTCCAAGCAGGCCAAGCTTTCTGACGTGATCTGTGCCACTACACTTCCGAAGTTCCATATTATCTTCTCCGGTATCGTACCTCCGAACCCGGCAGAGCTTCTCGGAAACAGACTCTTCAAGGATATGATCCGCGTGGTAAGAGATGTTTATGATTACGTTATTGTAGATACACCGCCGCTTGGACTGATCATCGACAGTGCTATCATAGCAGATTCCTGCGACGGATCTGTAATCGTCGTTGAATCCGGTACCATCAGCTACCGTTTTGTACAGGAAGTAAGAGATCAGCTTGCCAAGAGCAACTGCCCGATCCTGGGAACCATCCTGAACAAGGTGGACTACAGCAAGGCCGGCAATTACGGTCACTATGGCAAGTATGGTAAATACGGCAAGTACGGTAAGTATGGTTCCTACGGAGATTATGGTGAGAGCAGCAGTAAATAAAAAAACATTGACAACAGAAATGAGTGGGTTATTTTAATGAAGGGACTTTATGATATTCATTGTCATATCCTCCCCGGGGTGGATGACGGTGCAAGAAACATGGAAGAATCACTCTGGATGCTCAACAAGGAGTATCAGGAGGGCGTACGTCATGTGATCCTGACACCACATTTCCGGTACGATATGTTTGAGCCGCATATGAACATTGTGACAAGACAGTTCATGCAGCTGCGTAGAGCAGCCATGAATATTGGTGATGAAGGCATGAGACTTTATCTGGGCTGTGAACTCCATTCCAGTATGGATATGGTGGAATGCCTTAAGAAGGGACGGCGGCTTACCCTTGCAGGTTCCAGATATGTGCTTGTGGAATTCAGCAACGGAGATGAGAAAAATTATATTGAAGAACGGGTCAGAAGTCTTCTGATGAATGGTTTTATCCCGATCATCGCTCATGTGGAACGTTATAAGGCTACCCGGAACGATATTGGATTTTTGACAGAGCTGAAGGATATGGGAGCACATATCCAGGTCAACGCAGATACCATCAGCGGTCAGGACGGATTCGGGGCAAAAACCTTTGCACGGAAAGTCATGAAGCATGGGCTTCTGGATTTTGTCGGTTCTGACGGACACCGTAAGACGGAGCGTATCCCGGAGATCGGCAAATGTGTCGCCAAAATGGAAAAAACAATGGGGAGCGAATATGTAAAGAAGATCTTTATCAAAAATCCCCGGAAAATCACAGGGTAATGGAGAAAAGAAATGGAAAATCAGACTGTTAACAACAACGACGAAGTAGAGATCGATCTTGGTGAGGTATTTCACCTGTTACTGAGCAAGCTGGGTGTTATCATTTTATCCGGTATTGTTTTCTGCCTGGCAGCTGTTATGGGAACCATGCTTCTGATCACACCGAAGTATGAATCCACAACCAAGATCGTGGTACTGTCCAAGCAGGACAGCAGCACACTGACCAATCAGGATATCCAGACAAGTACATCACTGACCAAGGACTATGCGGAGCTGATCAAGAGCCGTACAGTTACTGAGGGTGTGATCGCACAGCTGAAACTGGATATGACACATGAGGAGCTTCTTAAGAAGCTTTCCGTAGATACACCAACGGATACACGAGTAGTATCCATCACAGTTACAGATACCGATCCTTATACAGCGGCACAGATCGCAAACGCAGTAAGAGATATTGCTTCCAAGCATATCCAGCAGGTTATGGATATCAAGGCAGTAAATGTGGTAGAGACAGCAAACATCCCGGATGAGCCATCAAGCCCAAGCGTACCGAAAAACGGTGTGATCGGCGGACTTCTGGGTATCCTTCTGGCAGCAGCCGTTGTGATCATCGTATATCTGACAAACGATACTGTAAAGACACCGGAAGACGTAGAGAAATATCTTGGATTAAGCGTACTTGGTACAATCCCATACTCTTCCAAAATGGGCAAGAAATCCAAAAAGAAAAAGAAACGTCACGCATAAAAATAACAACAACGGATCAAAGTGTTGGGAAAGGCCGGGAGCAGCAAAAATATGAAGAAATTTTTTGTGTTTTTATTAGTGGTCATCTGCCTTGGTATGGGAGCCGGTGTAGTATACATGAAGAGCTCCGAGGATAATGAAGGACCGAAGATCACATTTGAAGAGGGAAAAGATACGAATTATACATCCGATATGACAGAAGAGGATCTTCTGAAGGATGTAAAGGCACAGGATGACAGAGATGGAGATGTTACAGAGTCTCTTACTGTAGAAACCATATATCCGAAGAATGACGGAAAACAGGTTTCTGTTATCTTTGTTGCAAAGGACAAAAACAACAATGTAACAAAAAAAGAATTTACCATGGAAGCTCAGGACGGCAGTGCCGAAAATCCGCAGCTGGGACTGATCGATAATGACGGTCTCACAGAGGACGGAGATTCCACAGACACCACAGAGCCTGCAGAAGAGACAGATATGCAGGATGGGACAGAAGCAGACAGCACAGATGCTGAAAGCGGAGATTCCGCAGAAGGAGAACTGACTCCGGAGGAACAGGCGCAGAAGACGCAGGAAGACAAGATTGAGCAGCTCTCTCCGCAGGATCCAAAGATGTATCTGACTACCTATTACGTAGAGGTACCGGTAGGAACTACGCTGGATAAATATAGCTATGTAAAGGATATCCAGGATGATACAGAATCAACAAGTGAACTTTTTAAAAGGTATCAGATTACCGGTGATGTAAATACAGCTGTACCGGGAACTTATGAGCTTACATATTTTGTAGTCGACAACAGTGGAAACAGCTCCAACGGAGCCGTACTTACCATTGTCGTGAAATAAATATCATCCCCTCTTCAGGTGCCTGAGATACCGGAGAGGGGATAAAAGCAACAAAAAATGTAAGCGAGGGAAGGCGTAGAAAAGAATATGTATCAAAAAGAAAACAGCAGCTGGGTAAAACATGCAGATTTTACGATTTGCGATATGCTGTGTCTGCAGCTTGCGTTTGTACTTGCATACTGGATACGAAACGGGATCGATCAGCCATACGAGACAGAGCTGTATCGAAATGTGGCAGTGGTGATGTTTCTTATCCAGCTGATGGTCACATTTTTTAATGAAAGCTTCAGCGGAGTTCTGCGAAGAGGAATGCTGGTGGAACTGAAGAAAACCTTTGAACAGTGTACACTGGTCTGCCTTCTGGTCCTGGCATATATGTTTCTTTTAAGAATTGGAAACAATTATTCCAGAATGATCCTGCTGATCACCTATGTGCTTTATATCTGCTTCAGCTACTGCGGCAGACAGGCACTGAAGAAATTCCTGAAGGATCACAGATACGAAGAAAGCGAGAAGCGATCCCTGCTGATCGTTACAGTCAGTGAAAATGCAGACAATGTGGTGGAAACCATCCGCAAGAATAATTACGGAACCTATCATCTGGCAGGAATCGTCTTTATGGATTGTGACAAGAAGGGTGCATCCGTCTGTGGAGTACCGGTAGTAGCCGGGAGGGAGGATATGATCTCCTATATCCATAAGAACTGGATCGATGAAGTATTTTTTGCAGTGCCTAAGGAAATCCCGATCCCGGAGCAGATGATCAAGGATTGCTCTGCAATGGGAGTTGTCATCCATATGAGACTGGCAACTATGAAATCTCTTGGCAAGAACCAGGTGGTGGAGGAGCTTGGCGGATACACTGTGCTTTCCAGCAGTATCCACATTGTGACACCGCGCCAGATGTTTGTGAAACGAGCTATGGATATCGCAGGCGGTCTGGTAGGTTGTCTTTTTACAGGAATCGCAGCGATCTTTCTGGTTCCGGCCATTAAGATCAAATCTCCGGGTCCTGCATTTTTCTCACAGGTCCGAATGGGAAAGAACGGTCGTCCGTTCAAGATCTATAAATTCCGCTCCATGTATATGGATGCAGAAGAACGCAAAAAAGAACTGATGAAACAGAATAACGTAAAAGATGGAATGATGTTCAAAATGGATGATGATCCACGAATCATCAAAGGAGTAGGACATTTTATCCGAAAGACATCCCTGGATGAATTTCCACAGTTCTGGAATATTCTGAAAGGAGATATGAGTCTTGTAGGAACCAGACCGCCGACAATGGATGAGTGGGAGAAGTATGAGCTTCACCATCGCAAACGTCTGGCCATCAAGCCGGGACTTACCGGTATGTGGCAGGTAAGCGGTCGAAGTGATATTACGGATTTCGAGGAAGTCGTAGAGCTTGACACAAAGTACATTGCCGAATGGTGTCTGAAGCTGGATATTGAGATCCTGGTTAAGACAGTTATGGTCGTTTTCCGCGGAAGTGGCGCCAAATGATCCATACATATTGAGATTCGAATATAATGACCCGGGCTGCGGAGACGCAGTCCGGGGATAAAAATAAATTAGATAAGTTAAAAATATAAAAGAGGAAGTAAAAAAATGCAGATTTTATTGATCATGCTGATCGTAGTACTTCTTGCGTTCTCGGTCCTGCTTCTGGCACTGGCAAAACAAAGTCCCAGGGAAAAGCAGACAGAAGACAAAGAGCAGGAAGAATACATCAGGGATTATGCAGAAACAGTAAGACAGACCGGAGGAAGTATGAAGAAGTTAGAACATTGGAAAGTAATTGCGATATATCTGATCATCTATGACATGATAGCTGTTAATTTTTCTTATTTTATGGCGCTGCTGGTGAGATTCGATTTTCGGTATTCCTCGATCCCCACAGATTATTTTGATGCATGGAGGAGCTTTGCACCAATCTATACCATTATCATCCTGGTAGTGTTCGGATGCATGCATCTGTATAACAGTGTATGGCGTTTCGCAAGCTTCCATGAGCTGATCAAGATTACGGTAGCAACTGTGATCACTGGCGTTCTGCATATTGTGGGTATCACGATCTTCTGGGGACGGATGCCGGCTTCCTATTATCTGATCGGTATCATGCTGCAGTTTTTCCTGACTGTAGGCGTACGTTTCTCCTATCGTTTTGTACTTCTTGAGCGGAACCGCAGAGAAAAGAGCGAGCGTGAGGAGCGGAGCAAAAACGTGATGATCATCGGTGCAGGAGAAGCGGGAAGGACCATTGTCCGGGAGCTTCAGAATGCAAAGGAAACCAATTCCAGAGTACGCTGCCTGATTGATGACAATCCGAATAAATGGGGAAGATACATGGAAGGAGTTCCGGTGGTAGGCGGAAGAGACGATATTTTTCTCAATGTGGACAAGTATCATATCAATCAGATCCTTCTTGCGATCCCGACGGCAACACCGCATCAGAAGCGGGATATCCTGAACATTTGCAAGGAAACCGGCTGCGAGCTGAAGCAGCTTCCTGGTGTATATCAGCTTGTAAACGGAGAAGTATCCCTGAGCAAGATGAAAAAAGTAGCAGTGGAGGATCTTCTCGGACGAGACACCATCAAAGTTAACATGTCAGAGATCTTTCAGTATCTGAAGGGCAAAAGGATCCTGGTAACAGGAGGCGGCGGTTCCATCGGAAGTGAGCTCTGCCGTCAGATCGCAGGTCATGAGCCGGAGCTTCTGGTGATCTTCGATATTTATGAAAATAATGCATATGACATTGAGCAGGAGCTGAAGGCTAATTATCCGAAACTGAACTTGAAGGTACTGATCGGCTCTGTCCGCGACAGCAAAAGGATCAACTGGGTATTTGAAACCTACAAGCCGGAGATCGTATATCATGCAGCCGCACATAAGCACGTACCGCTGATGGAGAACAGCCCCTGTGAGGCAATCAAGAACAATGTGGTAGGAACCTATAAGACTGCATATGCGGCAATGATGAACGGCTGCCAGCGTTTTGTGCTGATCAGTACCGACAAGGCTGTAAACCCGACCAACATCATGGGCGCCAGCAAACGACTCTGCGAAATGGTAGTCCAGAGCATGAACATGGTCAGCCACAACGGACACACCGACTGGCTGCCACGACTTGGCGGACACAGAAAGGATACCCTGGATGCACTTCACGACAACGAAGGCCAGGCATATGTAAGTGAGAACCATACATCGAAAGCAGGAACCGGCACAGAATTCGTAGCTGTACGATTCGGAAACGTTCTGGGCAGCAACGGAAGCGTGATCCCGCTGTTCAAGCGCCAGATCGAAAAAGGCGGCCCTGTCACCGTCACACATCCGGACATCATCCGCTACTTTATGACTATCCCGGAGGCCGTAAGCCTTGTCCTCCAGGCAGGAACCTACGCCAAAGGCGGCGAGATCTTCGTCCTGGACATGGGAGCCCCGGTAAAGATCGACACCCTTGCCCGAAACCTGATCAAGCTTTCTGGCTACACCCCGGATGTAGACATCAAAGTCACCTACACCGGCCTCCGCCCAGGCGAAAAGCTCTACGAAGAAAAGCTGATGGCCGAGGAAGGCATGGAGAAAACTCCAAACGACCTCATCCACATCGGCAAACCCATCGAAATGGACGTACAGGAATTCTTCAGACAGCTGGAAGTCCTGGCAGCATACGGCTACGCCAACAGCGAAAAGATCCGGGACATTGTAGCCGCGATCGTACCGACCTATCACTCTGCGGATTCCGACCTGAAGCTGCATAAGAAGGTGTATGAGGAACTGATGAGTGAGGCGGCTGTGGCTGCGGAGAAGAACTGATAACTGGTCAATAATTTACATATATACGAAAACGAAGGAGTGTTGAAAAAATGAAAATCCCATTTTCACCGCCAGATATTACAGAGGCAGAAATCGAACAGGTAGCAGAAGCTTTAAGATCCGGATGGATCACAACAGGACCGAAAACAAAAGAACTGGAAAGAGAAGTTGCGGATTTATGCGGCACCAATAGAGCTGTATGCCTGAATTCGCAGACTGCATGTGCGGAAATGACACTTCGTCTTCTGGGAATCCACGAAGGCGATGAAGTGATCACTTGCGCTTATACCTATACCGCAAGTGCATCGGTGGTGTGTCATGTCGGGGCAAAGCTGGTTCTTATTGATACACAGGAAGATTCTCTGGAAATGGATTATGACAAGCTGGCAGAAGCTATTACAGAGAAAACAAAAGTGATCATTCCGGTGGATCTTGGCGGAGTGCCATGCGACTATGACAGGATCTTCTCTATCGTAGAAGAGAAAAAGAAGCTTTTCCATCCAGTCAATAAGCTTCAGGAAGCAATCGGAAGAGTTATCGTAATGGCAGATGCAGCCCATGCATTTGGTGCGACCTGGCATGGAAAACCAGTGGGCAGCATTGCGGATTTTTCAAACTTCAGCTTCCATGCAGTGAAAAACTTTACAACAGCAGAAGGCGGCGCTGTGGCATGGAGAGATATCGAAGGAATTGATAATGAAGAAATCTATCATCAGTATCAGCTGTTATCACTTCATGGTCAGTCAAAGGATGCCCTTGCAAAAACACAGCTTGGCGCCTGGGAGTATGACATCATCGGACCTTGGTTTAAATGCAATATGACCGATGTAGTTGCCGGGATTGGACTGGCGCAGATGAAACGGTATAAAGCTTTGCTTGCAAGAAGAAAAGAAATCATCAGCAGATATGATGCAGCATTTAAACCACTCGACATCGAAGTGCTGGATCATTACAACGAAGAGCATCAGTCTTCCGGACACCTGTACATCACCAGAATCCCGGGAATCACTCTGGAGCAGAGACACGAGATCATCGTCAAAATGGCAGAAAAAGGGGTTGCCTGCAACGTACATTACAAACCACTGCCAATGATGACTGCTTATAAAAATATGGGATTTGATATCAAGGATTACCCGAATGCTTATAAGCGATTTGAAAATGAGATCACATTGCCGCTGCATACGAAGTTGACGGATGAGGAAGTGGAGTATGTGATTGAGATGTTTTTGGGGATTGTGAAGGAATATATTAAATGAAAAAAATCATGATTTTGGGAGCAAGTATATTACAGCTTCCAGCGATAAAAAAGGCAAAGGAAATGGGGCTGGAAGTTGTAGTTGTCGATATGAATCCCGACGCAGTAGGCTTTCAGACAGAAGGAATCGAAAAAGAAATCATAAGCACGATTGATATACCTGAGATAGTGAAAGCTGCAAAAAGACATTCTATTGATGGAATCATGACACTTGCTACAGATATGCCAATGAGAGCAGTGGCAGCAGTGGCAAGGGAAATGAATTTGATTGGAATTAGTGCAGATACAGCTGTGAAAGCAACAAATAAAGCGGAAATGCGGAAGGCACTGAAAAAAGCAGGTGTTCCGATTCCTGTATTTTACAAAGTATCTACTAAAGAAGAATATTTGGAAGCAGTAGGAAAAATAAAAGAAGCAGGTTATCGATGTATTATAAAACCGGCAGATAATTCGGGAAGCCGGGGAATCAATCTGCTTAAAGATTATGACAGTGAAACTGTGGAAAAGGCTTATAACTACAGTAAGGAATCTTCAAGGTCCGGAGATCTCATGGTTGAAGAGTATATGGAAGGGCCAGAGGTAAGTGTAGAAACTTTAAGTGTCAACGGCGTATGCCATGTTATTCAGATTACAGATAAGCTGACAACAGATGCACCATATTTTGTAGAAATGGGACATTCACAGCCATCAGGTCATACAGAAGAAATAAAAAAGCAGATAGCGGAGGTGGCTATTGCAGCGAATCACGCAATTGGTATTTCAAATGGACCATCCCATACAGAAATCAAAATAACGAAGGATGGACCTAAAGTTGTAGAGCTTGGAGCACGGCTGGGAGGAGATAATATTACGACTTATCTTACGCCTCTTTCCACAGGTGTAGATATGGTTGAAAGTTGTATACGAATTGCACTTGGTGAAACTGCAGACTTAGAGCCTAAATTTCATAAAGCATCTGCTATAAGATATTTTAGAGTTGAGCAAGGTTTCATCAGAGATATCAGGGGACTTGAAGAAGCCAGAAAGATTCCAGGTGTAAAACAGATTTATGTTGTACATGGGATCGGGGAAAAAATGAATGGCATAAAGAGTAGTGGAGATCGTAGCGGCTTTGTAATCGCGCAGGCAGATACAGCTGAAAAGGCTGTAGAAATATGTGAAAAAGCGCTGGATTTAATAGAAATAGAAATGGAGTAAGGGAAGTATAAATTCATGTACGAAAGATACATAAAAAGAGGTTTGGATGTTATATTTGCAGTCATTGCACTGCCGATCGTATTAGTAGTCTGTATTATTTTTGGGACATTGATCTGGCTAGAGGACAGGGGAACGATTTTTTATCTGGCAAAGAGAAGGGGAAAAGACGGGACAATCTTTAATATGTATAAGCTTCGTTCCATGAAGGTAAATGCGCCAGATATTAGAAATAAGGATAATTCAACTTTTAACAGTGCAGATGATCCAAGAGTAACAAAAATCGGAAAGCTAATGAGAAAAATTTCAGTTGATGAGCTACCGCAGGTATTTAATATTCTGAAAGGAGACATGAGCTGGATCGGACCAAGGCCAGTAACAACAGACAGACCATTGTCTGAGTATGACCAGAAAAGAAAAGATCGTTTAAAAGTAAAACCAGGCATTACAGGGTATACACAGGCCTATTATCGAAATAATATTTCACAGGAAGACAAACTGGCTCTGGATGCAAAATATACACAGAAAGTAACATTTCTGGGTGATCTGAAGATTTTCTTTAAAACAATTGAAACTGTAGTATGCAGAAAAAATGTTTATACAAATTAGAAGGGAGAAGAAAAAATGGGTGTTGAAGGAAAAAGACTTTTAGTATTAGGTGCTGGAAGAGGACAGATCGGACTGTATAAAGCAGCAAAAGAGATGGGAATCACAACAATTGCAGGAACCATGCCTGATAATAATCCTCCAGGAATTCCTCTGGCAGATGAAGTGTGCTTTATGAATATTGCAAATCCTGATGAGGTTGCTAAAAAAGCAGCGAATCTTAAATTGGACGGAGTGGCTACTTGCTGTCTGGATACAGGAATTTCAGCTCTTGGAAAAACTTGTGATTCTTTGGGCTTAACAGGACTTCCGGAAAAAGCAGCAATTATGTGTAATGATAAATCCAAAATGAAAAAAGCTTTTATGGAATATGGTGTAAGTACAGCACAGTATTTTGAAATTTCCAATGAAGAGGAATTAAAAAATGCATTGGATAAAATTAAATTGCCGGTGATCATTAAAGCAACGGATTTACAGGGAAGCAATGGAATTTACATAGCAAAAACAGAAAAAGATGCCTATGACGGATTTCATGCAGCAATGAAATTAACGAAAAGAAGTTATTGTATTGTTGAGGAATTTATTGAAGGCTGGGAATTTGGCGCACAGGCATTTGTCTATAATAATGAAGTCCTTTTTGTAATGCCGCATGGCGATGAAACATATATGAGTCATACTGCAGTACCTGTAGGACATTATGTTCCGTTGGATTGCGATGAGAACATCCACAAACAGACGGAAGAAGCTGTAAAAAATGCAATCAAAGCTTTAGGATTGAATAATTGTGCAGTAAACGTAGACTTGATTTTGAGAGACAATAAGGTTTATGTAATTGAGCTTACAGGCCGTGTAGGTGCAAACTGTCTTCCTGAACTGGTTGAGATTAACTTTGGAATTGAATATTACAAAATGATTGCTGCAATGGCTGTTGGAGAAAATCCGTTGGAGTATTGGGGAAAGAGAAATTCCAAAACAACGGCAGGACTGGCACGAATGATTCTTTCAACAGAAGAAAGTGGAACCCTAGAAGATATCAAATATACCGGAGAAATGGATGAAGATATTCTGGAAATAACATTCTTTAAAAAAACAGGAGATCAGATTCGAAAATTTGTATTTTCAGCAGATTGTATTGGCCAGATTATTGTAAAAGGATCTACATTGGATGAGTGTAGAGCAAAAATCAATAAAATCATGAGTAATATTGAAATAAAACTCAAATAGGAGAACTGCAGTATAGCTGGCTGTTTATAAAAATTATAAATGGCCAGCTGTATACGATTTTAAGAAAAGATAGAAGAGGAAGATTAATGAAAACGCTGTATTTGCTTACAAATTCCTTTCCTTATGGAGATTGGGAGCCTTATTTGGAAACAGAAGTAAAATATTATGATGACTTTGATGAAGTATATATTTTTGCATTACAGATTAGAAAAGAACACTTAAAAAGAAAAAGAACTGTTGGAAACAATGTGAAAGTAATTCCAATTATGAAAGCGTCAAATAAAACCTATTTATTATATAGTTTCAGGACTCTGACAGATATTAATTTATATAAAGAATTTGCACGCCTGGTGAAATCACGTAGATTATCTGTGCGAAATTTTGTAAACATGTTTGTTTATTTCAGTCGTTCTCATTATGAAGCAGATTTAATAGATAAAAAAATGAAAGGACATGTGAATAAAGAGTCAATATTTTATTCATATCGTTTTGAATATCAGCCATATGTGGCAATGTTATTAAAAAAGAAATGGAAATTGAACAGTAAGATTGTAAGCAGGGCACATCGGTATGATCTTTATGAAGAAGAACATAAAGGGAATTATATACCAATGAGAGAGGGAATTCTTTCAAAAATTGATAATATATATCCATGTTCAGATCATGGTACCGATTATCTGAGAAAAAGATTTCCTCAATATAAACAGAAAGTGCATACCAGATTCTTAGGAACAATAGATCATGGAGAAAAGGAGTATCTTTTCAATGATAAATGTTATGAAATTGTCAGCTGTTCTACAGTGACAAAGGTAAAAAGACTGGATTTATTGATAAATGCATTATCTCAAATTAAGACTATCCCGATTAAGTGGACACATTATGGGGATGGAATTTTAATGGATGAAATAAAAAAAATGGCAAAAGACAAACTGAGAGATAATATTCAATATGAATTTAAAGGAAATGTCAGTAACACAGAATTAATGAAACAATATCAGGATAAAAATTACTACGTGTTCGTGAATGTAAGTTCATCAGAAGGAATTCCTGTATCAATTATGGAAGCAACATCTTTTGGAATTCCGTGCATCGCAACAGATGCAGGGGGAACGAAGGAGATAATTAGTGATAAAGAAAATGGGGTTTTATTAGATAGAGATGCAAGGACAGAAATAATTACAGCTAGTATCAGTAAATTTTGTTCTATGACGGACGAGGAATACAGAGAGTATCGCCGCTGTTCAAGGGAAAGATGGATAAGTAAATTTAATGCAAAATCTAATTATGAAATATATGTTACACAACTTTTGAAACAGATATCAGGAGATAAAGAATGAAGATTAGTTTAAAAATCAATATGAAAATGATTGCATTTTTATTGCTCATGTCTATTTTGGGGATTGTTGCAATAATTGTAAATGTAAAGCCTCTATATCTATTTGTTCTTTGCTGCTGGCTGTATTTAATGTTTTATGCATATAGTGATATAGACAATAGGGGAATGCTGTTTGCTTTTTTAATTGCTTTTTTTGTATTTTTACTTGGAAGAGATTTTCTTCAGGAATTTTTCAAATACAAAGTTGAAAATTTTGATCAAAAAACTCAGAACCACGCATGGATCAGCTCTAGTATTTCATTGTTAACTATTATCATGGTATATCCATTATGTTCAAAAAGATATAAGAAAAAAATATCAAAAAGAAAAAAGGAAAATAAAATATATACTTTAATTGCTCAAAAAATTAGTCGAGTAGTTTATTATTTTTCATGGATATTTGCAGTGACATCTAAAATAGTTGTGGGTATGTTTGTATCTGCAAGAGGTTTTACTGATTATTATACAGATTATTCGGAATATTTGTCAGGAAATTCTTACCTTTATATAATTAGTAAAATGGAATTGATCATGCCGGTTGCCTGGTGTATATATTTGGCAACGTTACCAAGTAAAAAACAGATTAAGATTCCGCTTATTTTATACATATTATATTTAATTGTATCATTGGGAAGTGGGCAGAGATCAACTGCGATATTGGGAATATTGTTTGTTTTTGTATATTTTATTTATAGAAATGGAATGAATTCAGAAGAAAAATGGCTGACAAAAAAAATGATAGTAGGAATAATTCTAATTCTTCCGTTTTTAGCTGTTTTTGTATCTGCATATAATATATGGAGAGAGGGTGGAAATGCCAGTTCTTTAAACTTTTTTGAAGGGATTTTAAACTTTTTTTATGATCAGGGAGTTACAGGTAATGTATTAAAAAGAGCCTATATGTATAAAAATCAGATTCCAAAACAAATTTATACATTAGAGTTTTTACACAGTGGAATTCTTGCAAGATTATTCAATATAAAGGTTTATCATGGAAATACTGTTGATCATGCGATGTACGGAGGAAGCTTTACCCATACATTGGGATATACAGTAATGAATTCTGCATACTTAGCTGGACGGGGAACGGGATCAAGTTATATAGCTGAACTGTACCAGGATTTTGGTTATACAGGGATTATACTTGGAAATATTTTATATAGTTTTCTTTTGGCAAGAATTACAAAAAATGAAGATAATGACAGTTTATTAAAAAAATCAATAAAATTTATGATTATAACACAGCTTTTATGGGCACCTCGTGGAAGCTTTACATATTTTATTTCGCAGAATTTGACTCCTACAACAATAGCAACATTGTTATTAGTTTTTGGTATTTCTTACTTATGGGAGAAAAGAAAGTATGCAAGAAAAAGGAAATATTCTTAGGAGAGATCAAAGATGAGTAGTAACAAAATACAAAAATCGATAGGATGGTCGCTTTTTTCGGAAATTGCAGTTAAATTTGTTGTTCCAATAACAAATATGATTTTAGCAAGAGTGTTGACTCCAGATGCTTTTGGGGTAGTTGCTGTATGTAATATGCTTATAAGCTTTGTGGATTTAATTACGGATGCCGGGTTTGGAAAATATATTGTTCAGCACGATTTTGAAAATGATAAGGATAAAGAAAACTATATAAATGTTTCCTTTTGGACAAATCTTGGTATATCTGTTGTAATGACGAGCCTAATAATAATTTTCCGGGTACAAATGGCAACAATGCTGGGACACAGGGAATATGCAAATGTAATTTCTATTGCCAGTATTCAGTTAATTATAACATCTATATCTAGTACACAAACAGCAATATTTAGACGAAATTTTGAATTCAGAAAATTATTTATTGCACGTATTTCAGTAGCAATTGCGCCATTGGTAATTACAGTACCACTGGCAATTATATTGAGAACTTATTGGGCATTAGTTATAGGAAACCTTTGTGGAGCATTAGTTAATTCTATTGTTTTATCGGTCTTTTCTAATTGGAAACCTTCTGTTTATTATAGCTTTAAGCTGTTAAAAAAGATGTTTAGTTATAGCTTTTGGTCATTATGTGAGGCATTGGCTAATTGGACTATTTTTTGGGTTGATACATTTATTGTAGGAAATTATTTTTCTGAATATCAATTGGGGTTATATAAAAATTCAACTAATATGGTTCAATCGATAATGGGAATGATTTCGGCATCTATGAGTCCAGTTTTACTGTCGACATTATCAAGACTGAAAAATAATCCAGAAAAGTATAAAAAAGCTTTTTTAAATATACATAGTTTGATAATATATTTAGTCGCACCAATGGGAATTGGTTTATTTTTATACCGAAAAATGGCAACTTTATTGTTATTTGGAAGTAAATGGGGAGAGGCTTCTAATATTGTTGGCGCATGGGGACTTATGATGATGTGTAGTGTCATATTTTATAGTTTTCCTGCTGAATTATATAAATCAAAAGGTATTCCACAGATGTTGTTTCTTTCTCAATGTATATATTTGTTATTTATGATACCAATATGCGTAGTAACAGCAAAGTTTGGATTTTGGATTATGGTGTATTCGCGTTGTGGGGCTATAATAATTCAGATGATCATTGGGATTGTCTTTATGAAGAAATTTTTTGAAATAGATTTACAAGATTATTTTAAATCATTTTTATATCCATTGATTGCGACAATTGCTATGATATTAATTTCGGAAGTTACAAAATGGTATTTAAAAGGAATAATTGGAGATTTTATAGGAATATTAGTATGTGTTTTAGTATATTTGGCAGTTGTATATGTTGTAGCCAGAAAGCAGTTATTAAATATTATTCAGACAATAAAAAAAGAAAAAGTATAATAATATAGAAACGCTATTGGTGAGAACAAAGATATACAGTTATTTCAAAGAAGATATATCTAGCATAAATAATGCTCAGGAAGCGTTTTCACTTCCTGGGCATTCTGTAGTAAGTGCGAATATTAATTATCTCCTGTTAGATAAAATGAAATGACACCTCATTTGTAGCAACGAGGATTTACTTGCATATTAGAGTTGATAATAATAGTGGTAACAGGAAGCACTGCATACAAAAGGAAATCACAGAAAACTCATCATTTCTCTCGCAATTTCAGAACATCCTCAAGTGGCAACCCTGAAAATCTGGAGATATCCTCAGGAGAGAAACTGGGATCCTGCAGCATGCGTTGTGCAGTTAATAAAGCTTGTTCCTGAAGACCTTGGGCGTGACCTTGGGATAGACCTTCGGCGCGTGCATCATCGCACATTTCCTGAACAGCCTGACACATATTAACACTCCCTTCTGTTTCTGTGAAACGTAAGTTGATACCGGTTATGGAGTCGATGACCCGGGCTGCTTTGAGCTCGAGTGACCGGAAGCCGAGACTCTGTGAGGTAAGCTCCTGAAGCTTCCGTTTATCTTTGGAGTATTTGATGAAGAGCATGACTTCTTTGAGAGTGCTCTGGAGTTTGTCAAGTTCTTCATCTTTTATCTCGGCGGGTGAGAAGAGATTGATCCGGTAATCCGGGACCATGGAAAGAATTTCGGGGTCCTGGACAGAGAGCATTTCGTGGAGGCTTCTGGGAGCTTTCCAGGTGTCGGAACCGAAGTACACGACTGTGGGTATGACCGGGATCAGCCGGTCATCCTTGTAGAAGCCGGTGAGATATTCTCCGGATGTGGAGGGCCATTGCTTTGCTTCTCTGTGGGTTGTCAGCCATGTAATCTTTGGTGATGGTATCCTTTGTACCCATAGGTTTCACCACCTTCGATCTTGTTATGTGATCAGAGTTATTTTATCATCTGATCCATTTTCAGGGTAACATAGTTCATTGCTTTTGGAAAGAGGATTTTGTGAAAAAGCTTCAGAGCTGCGCAGGTAAGGCGGATATGTTTGTCGAACGGAGTCGAAATAAATCAATAGACAAAAAGAGCGTATTGTGCTACTCTGAAAGCACGAATCACGTGGCGATTGGCATATTTGTATGTGATTTTTCGCATTGAAAGGGAGTGGAACGCGGAATATGAAGAGACCGAAGCTACCGGTGGGAATTGAGAATTTTCAGGAAATTCGTCAGGCGGATTTTTATTATGTAGATAAGACCAGGCTTATCGAACAACTGATCGATCAGTGGGGGAAAGTAAATCTTTTTACGAGACCTCGGCGTTTTGGGAAAACATTGAATATGAGTATGCTTCGTTGTTTCTTCGAGATCGGGGCAGATGAAGCGCTGTTTGAAGGTCTTTATATTTCCCGGAAACAAGAATTGTGTGAACAGTATATGGGGAAATTTCCGGTAGTGTTTTTATCGCTGAAGAATGTTGATGGACTTACCTTTGAGAATGCACGCTATCAGCTGACAGAACTGGTAGGCAGAGAGGCCAGTCGTTTTCTGTTTTTATTGGAGAGTGACAGACTGACAGAAACGGATAAAGATATATATCGTACATTGATCTCTGTGGAGAATGGCCGATATTCTATGGATGAAAATATTCTTTCTTCTGCGTTGCAGATATTGTCTCAGCTGTTGCATAAGCATTATGGGCAGAAGACGATCATTCTTATAGATGAATATGATGTTCCTCTGGATAAGGCTTTTCAGCATGGATATTATAAAGAAATGGTGCTCATGATACGCGGTGTGTTCGGACAGGCACTTAAGACTAACGATTCTCTGTATTTTGCAGTATTAACAGGGTGTCTTCGCGTGTCTAAAGAGAGTATTTTTACAGGACTTAATAACTTCAAAGTGCTTTCGATCACGGATCATCGATTTGATGAGCATTTTGGTTTCACAGATGATGAGGTCTGCAGATTGCTTACAGCATATGGCATGGAGGATCATCTTTCCGAAACAAAGGAATGGTATGATGGATATCATTTTGGAAATACGGATGTGTACTGCCCATGGGATGTGATCAATCATGTAGATTGTCTGCGTGGGAATCCGGATGCGGAGCCGCTGTCTTACTGGATCAATACCAGTGGGAATGAACTGGTAAGGAGATTTATTGACAGGGCAGATAAGACTACAAGAGATGAGATAGAGCGTCTGATCGCAGGTGAGTCTATTGAGAAAACGGTCCGTATGGAGTTGACCTATGATGAAATCGATAATAGTCTGGATAATCTCTGGAGTGTATTATTTACTACAGGATATCTTACACAGGCAGGGAAGACCGAACGAGGAGTGTATCGTCTGACCATTCCGAACAGGGAGATAAGAGAAGTTTATGTGCTTCAGATAAAGGAATGGTTTGACCGCGCAGTGCTGAAAGAGGCGGAGCCGACGAAAAATCTGCTGAAAGCAATAAAAGAAGGGAATGCAGGTGAGATTGAGGAACGCCTTACAAAGATTCTGGGAAATACGATCAGTATTTTTGATACAAAAGGACGAAATGAAGAAAAAGAAATTTTTTATCATGGACTTTTGTTGGGGCTTTTGCGTAGTGATCCAAACTGGCTTGTTCAGTCTAATGCGGAATCTGGAGATGGTTTTGCAGATATTCTGGCAGAACCGGAAGATCCGGATGCCGGGATCGTTATCGAGCTGAAGTATTCTCAGACTTTTTCAGGGCTGCAAAATGCATGTGAAAGAGCGCTGGCACAGATCAGAGAAAAGCGGTACGATGAACGGTTACGTAATGAAGGAAGAAATAATATTCTGGCGTATGGAGTTGCTTTTTGTAAGAAGCGATGTAAAGTGGCTGTTCAGAGGCTGTAAATCTGCTGGAAATATAGATAATATTATTGATGTTCATACAGAAAGATAAGAACAATTCTGATCGATCTGTATGACACATCAATATATAAGATAAGTTATAAATATTAACATACAAAGGAGAGCAAGAAATGGGAAAATATTTTGGTACAGATGGCTTCCGTGGAGAAGCGGGTGTTTCGTTAACTGCAGATCATGCTTTCAAGATCGGGCGTTTTCTGGGATGGTATTATAATGAGCTGCGCAGAAGAGCGGGGGAGACGGCTGCGGCCAGGATCGTGATCGGCAAGGATACCCGACGTTCCAGCTATATGTTTGAGTATTCGCTGGTTGGCGGGCTGGTGGCATCCGGAGCGGATGCTTATCTTCTTCATGTGACAACAACGCCGTCTGTGGCTTATGTTGCCCGTACCGATGGTTTTGACTGCGGTATTATGATCTCTGCCAGCCATAATCCTTATTATGATAACGGGATTAAGCTGATCAACGGCCAGGGTGAGAAGATGGAAGAGGAGATCATCGCTCTGGTGGAGGATTATCTGGATGACCGTCTTCAGCTGTTCGGAGAGAAATGGCATGAGATTCCTTTTACAAAGGGCGGTGAGATCGGCAGGACGGTGGATTATTCGGCAGGCCGGAACCGTTACATAGGATATCTGATCTCCCTGGGAGTATATTCCTTTAAGGGAATGCGGATTGGTCTGGACTGTGCCAACGGAAGTGCATGGAATATCGCAAAGGCGGTTTTTGATGCGCTGGGAGCGAAGACTTATGTGATCAATGCTGAGCCGGATGGTACCAATATCAATAACAATGCCGGTTCCACCCATATTGAGGGTCTCCAAAAGCTTGTAGTGGAGAAGGGGCTGGATGTTGGCTTTGCCTACGACGGAGATGCGGATCGTTGTCTCTGTGTGGATGAGAAGGGAAATGTGGTCAGCGGGGATGCGATCCTTTATGTGTACGGCCGTTATATGAAGGAGCGCGGAAAGCTTCTCACCAATACGGTTGTAACTACGGTAATGTCCAATTTTGGCCTTTACAAGGCTTTTGATGCTCTTGATATTGAGTATGCGAAGACAGCAGTAGGGGATAAATATGTTTATGAATATATGATGCAGAATGGCTGCCGTATTGGTGGTGAGCAGTCCGGGCACATTATTTTTTCCAAGTATGCATCTACCGGGGATGGCATCCTTACAAGTCTGAAGATGATGGAAGTTATAATGGCAAGGAAGAAAAAGCTCAGTGAGCTTACCGCTGATCTGGCGATCTATCCCCAGGTTCTTGAGAACGTGCGTGTCCATGACAAGGCAGCAGCGCAGGCAGATGTGGATGTGCAGGCAGCAGTAGAGCGTGTGGCTGAGGCGCTTGGAGACACCGGAAGGATCCTGGTGAGAGAATCCGGCACAGAACCTCTGCTCCGTGTTATGGTTGAGGCAGAGAGTGAGGAGCTTTGCAGAAAATATGTGGACCAGGTGGTTGAGATCGTCCGTAAGAAGGGGCATGTGGCAGAGTGATGTCCTGGATGCAGACCGCAGGTGTCTGAAGAACGGAGCAGTCAGAAGAATATAAAAATGCAATAAGAGGAGAAAAAAATCATGTGTGGAATTGTAGGTTTTACAGGCAGGCATCAGGCAGCACCCATCCTTCTGGACGGGCTTTCCAAACTGGAATATAGAGGATATGATTCCGCCGGCATCGCAGTGCGTGACGGGGAAAAGGATATCGAGATCATTAAGGCGAAGGGCCGTCTGAAGGTCCTTCTGGAGAAAACAAACGCAGGTGAATCTGTTCCGGGTATGTGCGGGATCGGTCATACCCGCTGGGCAACTCACGGAGAACCATCAGAGGTCAATGCCCATCCTCATGTCAGTGATAACGGAAATGTGGCAGCTGTGCATAACGGCATTATCGAGAATTACCAGGAGCTGAAGGAGAAGCTTCTCCGCAGGGGATATTCTTTTTATTCTTCCACAGATACGGAGGTTGCTGTGAAGCTGGTGGATTATTACTACCAGAAATACGGCGGATCTCCGGTTGAGGCAGTGCGTCATGCCATGGTGCGTATCCGTGGTTCCTATGCGCTGGCAATGATGTTCCGTGATTATCCGGAAGAGATCTTTGTAGCGAGAAAAGACAGCCCTATGATCCTGGGTGTGGAGAATGGAGAATCCTATATCGCATCGGATGTTCCTGCGATCCTGAAGTATACAAGAAATGTTTATTATATCGGAAATCTGGAGCTGGCATGTGTAAAACCGGGTGAGATCACTTTTTACAATTTGGATGGTGAGGAGATCGAGAAGGAGCCTAAGATCATTGAGTGGGATGCAGAGGCAGCGGAGAAAGCCGGTTTTGAGCATTTCATGATGAAGGAGATCCATGAGCAGCCGAAAGCAGTTGCAGATACACTGAACTCCGTTATCCGGGAGGGCAAGCTGGATCTGACGGAGATCGGTCTGGATGATGAGAGGATCCGCAGCATCAGCCAGGTTTATATCGTGGCCTGCGGTTCTGCTTACCATGTGGGAATGGCTGCACAGTATGTGATCGAGGATCTTGCAGGTCTTCCGGTGCGTGTGGAGCTTGCTTCGGAGTTCCGTTACCGGAAGCCGCTTCTGGATTCTGACGGCCTGGCAGTGATCATCAGTCAGTCCGGTGAGACTGCGGACAGTCTGGCTGCGCTTCGGGAATGTAAGGAGAAGGGGATCCGCACGCTGGCTATTGTCAATGTGGTGGGCTCTTCCATTGCAAGAGAGGCGGATCATGTATTCTACACACTTGCAGGACCGGAGATCTCGGTTGCTACCACCAAGGCGTACAGTACACAGCTGATCGCTTCCTATGTGCTGGCATTGCAGATGGCACTGGTCCGCGGAAAGATCTCAGAGGAGCAGTGTGAGTCCTACATTAAGGAACTGAAGACACTTCCGGACAAGATCGGCAGGATCATCGAGGATAAGGAAAGGCTTCAGTGGTTTGCCTCCAAGCAGGCCAATGCAAAGGATATCTTTTTTATCGGAAGAGGGATTGATTATGCCATCAGCCTTGAGGGCAGCCTTAAGATGAAGGAGATCAGCTACATCCATTCTGAGGCGTATGCGGCTGGCGAGCTGAAGCATGGCACCATTTCCCTGATCGAGGACGGCACTCTTGTGATCGGTGTCCTGACACAGCCGGAGCTTTATGAGAAAACAGTCAGCAACATGGTGGAGTGCAGAAGCCGTGGAGCGTATCTGATGGGGCTTACTACGTTTGGAAACTATAATATCGAGGATACTGCAGATTTTACGGTTTATATCCCGAAAACAGATCCGCATTTTGCAACTTCTCTGGCAGTGATCCCGCTGCAGCTTCTGGGTTACTATGTCAGTGTAAATAAAGGTCTGGATGTGGATAAGCCGAGAAATCTTGCTAAGAGTGTTACCGTGGAATAAGGATATCTGTTTCATGGAAGGAACATTTTAGAGGCAGTTCCGTGACATCGTGAGAGCATAAAAGAATCATGATATCACGGAACTGTTTTTGCATTTGGCGATTTACGATATTTCTTGCTTTTATCAGTAAAAAAGCGTAAAATGATTAGGATATTTGAATCTGTACAGAGGGTGTCCATATGTAATATTCTCTGTACCATCAAAAATGGAGGATTGCATATGAGAAAAATGGGAAAACATATCCCAGGGCTGATCGTGACGCTTGTGGTTCTGATCACAGCGATCGTATTTGCGGTCATGCTTCTGAATATGAAGGTGATCCCGACGAAGTTCATTGCAGTGATCGGACTGGTAATGCTGGTCCTGATCGTGATCGTCGGAGCGCTTGTATGGAGTACGGATGGTAAGATAAGATTTGTAGTGGGAGTGATCCTGGCAGCAGTTTTTGCAGCAGTATTTATTCTCGGAAGTATGTATGTTTATAAGACACATTCCACACTGGCAGGGATTTCCGGTGTGAACACAGAGGTTACGGAGGTCGGCATTTATGTCCGTGCAGATGATTCTGCAGATTCCATAGAGGCTACAGCAGATTATGTGTATGGTGTGCTGACAGATCTTGACAGAGCCAATTCGGACAAGGCTATCCAGGAGGTGGATTCCGAGACAGGCAAGACTGTGCAGGTCCAGGAGTATGCAGGACTTACAGAGCTGGTTGACGGTCTTCTGAACGGACAGACAGGTGCGATCGTGCTGAACAGCGCATATTTAAGCGTTATTGAAGAGATGGATGGATATTCCGATATTTCTTCCAGGATCAAAGAGCTGACCGTGAAGAAGGTGGAGACGACCATTGAACCGCAGGAGACAGAGGCGAAGGCTGAAGAGAGTACCAATGACGGTTCTGTATATACCATCTTTATCAGTGGTATCGACAGCCGCAGCGGCCTTGTTGCAAAGAGCCGAAGCGATTCCAATATCATTGCTACGGTAAATACAGCTACCAGACAGGTGCTTCTGGTTTCCACACCTCGTGATTATTTTGTACCGCTTTCTATTTCAGGCGGACAGAGAGATAAGCTGACACATGCAGGTATCTATGGTATCAATGTATGTATGGATACTCTGGGAATGCTTTATAATGAGGATATTAACTATTATTTCCGTATCAACTTTGCGGGATTTGAGCAGCTGATCAATGCGCTTGGCGGAGTTACTGTTTATTCTGACTATGACTTTGATTCCAAGAATGAGACAGGATATCACTTCAATCAGGGAGAGAACTACCTGAACGGTGAGCAGGCTCTGGTATTCAGCCGTGAGCGTTATGCCTTTAAAGAGGGCGACCGTCAGCGTGGCAAGAACCAGATGGCAGTGATCAAGGGTGTGATCAACAAGGCTCTTTCACCGGAGCTTCTGAAGAATTATTCTTCCGTTCTTTCCAGCATCCAGGGATGCTTTGAGACCAATATCTCCTACGAGGAGATCGCCAGACTGCTCCAGCAGCAGCTGAACAACGGCGGTGACTGGAACATCGTAAGCTACAGTGTAAATGGTACCGGTGACACACAGAAGCCGTATTCTATGAGCCAGAAGGCTTACGTTATGATTCCGGATGAGTCTACCGTTCAGAAGGCGGAGGCCATGATGAAGAAGGTTCGTGACGGAGAGACTGTTTCCCAGGAGGAGGCAGACAGTGCAACATCAGCGGCAGTAGCTACGGATAATGATGCACAGGCAGCTGCAGAGGGAAGTACAGCAGAAGCGCAGGGTGAGACTGCAGATGCCACACAGAATGGCACAGTAGATGCCCAGAGTGCAGACGGAACTGTTGCACAGCAGTAAGATAAAATTATTAAATTTTAGCATAAGAACAGCCGGGGAAGCGTAAAGCTTTCCACCGGCTGTTTTTTCATGAGAAACAGAACGAAAAAAATCCACCGGCGATCACCGATGGATTTTTTTTACAGGATCTCTTTCAGATATCTTTCCAGGGCATCCTGCCATGTTGGAAGTGGCTGGAAGCCGTTTTTTACAAGCTTGGATTTATCCAGGCGGCTGTTGAATGGACGTACAGCCTTGGAAACGCCGTACTCTGCAGTTGTGACAGGAGATACCTCTACTTTTTCGTATTCCTTGTGGCCGAGGGCAGCAGCCTGGCGGAAGATCTCTTTAGTGAAATCATACCAGCTGATGAAGCCGCCTTCGTTGGTTGCGTGATAGTAGCCGTATTTCTCTGTCTCGACCATGTCTACCAGAAGACGTGCAAGGTCGTAGGTGTAGGTCGGAGTTCCGATCTGGTCACTGACTACGGTAAGCTTGTCATGGGTTTTTCCCAGATTTACCATGGTACGGATAAAGTTTTTGCCGTTTTTGCCGAATACCCATGCAATACGTACGATAAAGAATTTATCTATAGTGCCGGATACTGCCAGCTCACCGTCAAGCTTGGTCTGACCGTATACGTTCTGTGGAGCGTAGTCCTTGCAGTCCGGATCCCATGGTGTGGTTCCCTGGCCGTCAAAAACGTAGTCTGTGGAAATATACATCATCTTGATGCCAAGCTCCTTGCAGATGTCCGCAATGTTCTGTGTTCCTACAACATTGACAAGACGTACCTTCTCACGGTTTTCCTCGTCCTCTGCAGCATCTACGGCTGTCCATGCGGCACAGTGTACTACTGCATCAGGCTTTACCTCACGGATGGTTTTTGCTACCGCTTCTTTATCTGTGATATCAAGCTGCACATAAGGCATGGTGGTAACAGGAGTACCATCAGCGATGCCGCTGTAGGAAGGAGCAATGTCACTTCCTACGCCTTCATGTCCACGGCCGGACAGTTCATTCATTACGTCATGGCCAAGCTGGCCGCCAACACCTGTTACGAAAAATCTCATGCTTTAACCTCCTCGCGGTTTCCATACATTTTTTCGTAGTAGTTCTGATACTCACCGGAGATGATGGTTTCCCACCATTCCTTGTTGTCAAGGTACCATTTGATGGTCTTTTTGATTCCGTCTGCGAATTTTGTTTCAGGAAGCCATCCAAGCTCGTTGTGGATCTTGGTCGGGTCGATAGCGTAGCGCATGTCATGGCCTTTACGGTCTGCTACATGTGTGATCAGGCTTTCCGGTTTGCCAAGCTCCTTGCAGATCAGTTTTACGATATCGATGTTTTTCATCTCGTTATGTCCGCCTACATTGTAAACCTCGCCTACACGTCCTTTGTGGATGATCAGGTCGATGGCACGGCAGTGATCCTCAACATAGAGCCAGTCGCGGACATTTTCACCCTTTCCGTAAACCGGGAGTGGTTTGTCGTTCAGAGCGTTGGCGATCATCAGCGGGATCAGCTTTTCCGGGAAGTGATACGGGCCGTAGTTGTTGGAGCAGCGGCTGATGGTCACAGGCAGGCCGTAGGTTCTGTGGTATGCGAGAACAAGAAGGTCAGCACCTGCTTTAGAGGAGCTGTACGGGCTGCTTGTATGGATCGGAGTTTCCTCTGTGAAGAAGAGGTCCGGTCTGTCAAGCGGAAGATCTCCGTAAACCTCATCTGTGGAAACCTGATGATAACGCTGGATTCCGTATTTACGGCAGGCATCCATGAGAACAGCAGTACCCTTGATGTTGGTGTCAAGGAATACCTCCGGGTTTTCGATGGAACGGTCTACGTGGCTCTCAGCTGCGAAGTTTACCACGATGTCCGGATGCTCCTCTTCGAAAAGCTTGTAAACAGCGTCACGGTCTGTGATGCTTTCCTTTACAAAGCGGAAGTTCGGCTTGTCCATGACCGGTGCAAGAGTGGAAAGGTTTCCGGCATAGGTCAGGCAGTCCAGGCATACGATACGGTAATCCGGATGAGCCTCCATCATATGAAAAATAAAGTTGCTTCCGATAAATCCGGCGCCGCCGGTAACGATGATTGTCATAAAAAATCTCCTTTATAATAAATGATTGATCTTATACGGATTCCGTCGAAACGGAGTCCGCAGGTAAATGCAGTGTCGGAAAATCAGATCGGCTTAGTGAAGCGCGTCCAGATATTTTCCGTCCAGAACATCCTTGAGATACTGGCCATACTGGTTTTTCTTAAGGATTTCGTAAACCTTGAGCACGTCCTCCTTTGTGATCCAGCCATTTAAGTAAGCAATCTCCTCAAGGCAGGCGATCTTGCGGTGCTGATGCTGCTCCATGGTTTTTACGAAGTTGGTTGCCTCTACAAGGCTTTCGTGTGTACCGGTATCCAGCCATGTGAAGCCCTGGCCCAGAAGCTCAACGTTCAGCTGTCCCTTCTCAAGGTAGATACGGTTCAGGTCAGTGATCTCAAGCTCGCCTCTTGCGCTTGGCTTCAGATTTTTTGCGTACTCTACAACCTTGTTGTCGTAGAAGTAGAGACCGGTTACACAGTAGTTGCTTTTTGGCTTTTCCGGTTTCTCTTCAATGGAAACAGCTTTTCCGTTCTGGTCGAATTCCACGATGCCGAAACGCTCCGGATCATCTACATAGTATCCGAAAACAGTGGCACCTTTGCCTGTTTCTGCATTGTCTACAGCAGCTTTCAGGCGCTTTTTGAGGCCATGTCCTGCGAAGATGTTGTCACCAAGGACCATACATACGGTGTCGTTGCCGATGAATTCCTCGCCGATGATAAATGCCTGGGCAAGTCCGTCCGGGCTTGGCTGTACAGCGTAGGTAAGGTTGACACCGAACTGATGGCCGTCACCGAGAAGCTCCTCAAATCTCGGGGTATCCTGCGGGGTGGAGATGATCAGAATATCACGGATGCCTGCGTTCATAAGAACAGACATAGGATAGTAGATCATCGGTTTGTCAAAGATCGGCAGAAGCTGTTTGGAGGTCACCATGGTAAGTGGGTAAAGACGTGTTCCGGAGCCTCCGGCTAAAATAATTCCTTTCATATGTTTTCTCCTTTGCGTGATGATGTGCAGCATAAGTCGTGCCTGCACATAACTTTGTTACTGTAACTGTATTATAAAAGGTGACGCAAGGTCACCTTCAAGAGCTTTTTTCATATTTTTTATTTTTGGCTATTTTTCACAAAGAAATACGCCGGCATCCTTGGTAATGCGGAATCCTTTGGCAGTTTTTCTGGCGGTGTAGGCTCGGAATTCCTTGTAACGGTCCAATATATACTGATTCTGGTTGCCGTGGCAGGAGAGGACGTAGGAGATCAGCGGCTCCGCATCCTGGACCAGAAGGCAGTCTTCATAAGAAAGCCACTGAGCCTTTGGGAAAAAAGGCGCCAGGATACTCTGGCCGTTTTCACGTCCGAACCGTTCATAAAGCCGGTCTGCGGAAAGCACGATCCGTTCATCAAAATCCTGCACCAGCTGGCTGACCTCCTGCATATGTGCCTTTCCGTAAGTACTGCAGAGAAATCTTCCGCCGGGAGCGAGGACACGGCGGACTTCCTTCAAGACGGAAGGAATATCATCGCAGTAAAAAAGCACGTGATTGGCGATCACCAGATCAAAGCTTTCGTCCTTGCATGGGATTTTTCGGCAGTCAAAGGCCCGGAATGCAAACCGGGTATCCGAGGAACCGATGGCTCGTCTGGCATCGCGGAGCATACCGCTGGAAATATCGGAAAGTGTGATGGAGATATCCTCCGGCAGAAGGGAAAAGTTGTCGGTCCATAACGTTCCGTCCCCGCAGCCCAGCTCCAGAATACGAAGACCGGGTGAGATCCGGCATTGCTCAAAGATCCAGGGAAACCATCCCTGTTTGTTCTGGGAGTACAGGCTGTGGAGGTTGATCCTGGAGGAAATGTTGGTGGCATTCTGATACTGATTCTTGAGGCTTTTTTCCATGCCGGTCAGGTGGATCAGGTTCAGCATCTGGCTCCAGTCAATGGTGTGCTGTTCCTTTATCATCTGTGCGGTATCCTGGATCGCTTTTTCCACCAGCTGCATCTGTTCGATCCGGTCACGGACCAGACGAAGCTGGATATTCAGAGAATTCAGCATGAAATGATAATCGGAATCACCGATGGTCATTTCACGGATGTCATCCAGGGAAAAGCCCAGGTATTTCAGAAGGAGGATCTGCTGAAGCCTTGCAAAATCCTCATCTGTATAAAAACGTGCGCCGGATTCGGTGACGAGAGAGGGTTTCAGGATATCCTGTTTATCATAATAGCGGACAGTACGCAGAGTTACGTGTGCCATGCGTGCAAATTCGCCGGAAGAATAGTAGCCGTCTTTTTTCATAAAAAATAGAATCCTTTCTGAGGAAATAACAAACATCCTGTCATAGAAGTCATAAAAGAATTATAATTCAGATCCGGAAGCCGTACAAGAGTAAAACGTATAAGAGCAAACCGTACAGGAGAAAAACAGCATTGACAAAATTCTGCTGGTTTGTTAGTATATCGTTTCGAAAAAAAGGGAACCCCGGAATCATATTTCCGGGATAAGCGTTCGATATAAAAAGGAGTAATTTTTATGCGAAACCGTACTCTGGATATGGTAAAGGCAATCTGTGCTTATGCAGTTGTGCTTCTTCACGTCCATTTTCCGGGAAATGCCGGAATTATAGCCAATGTACTTGCCAGATTTGCAGTACCTGTGTTTTTTATGGCATCCGGATATTTTTGTTTCCGTGGCGATGATACGGAATTTATAAGAACCGGAAAAAAGATCCGGCATGTTCTGAAGCTGATGCTTGTGGCATTTCCGGTCTGCTGTCTGTGGGAGCTGATACAGAACCACATCGACGGAGCAAGCCAGAAGGAATGGCTGGAAGCCCTGGTTTCGGGGGAACATATCCGCCAGTTTCTTCTATATAATAACAGCTCTCAGGTGAAATGGCATCTGTGGTTTCTCCCGGCACTGCTCTATTGTTATCTTCTTTTTGCCCTGGCAGCAAGATTCCGGATTTGTAAGCAGGTATATGTTCTGATACCGGTGCTTCTTCTGATCCATTTCGGAATGGAGGAATTTTCGACCTTCCTGTTCCCGGAAAAGCATTTCCGTGTTATGCAGTTTCGAAACTATCTGTTTACCGGATTTCCGTTTTTTATGTTGGGACATCTGATACACAGACATCAGGAAAAGCTGGAAGCCTGGTTTGCCGGAAAAAAAGTGCTTCTTTTGTATGGCATGGCAGCTGGCGGCGGGATCGCAAGTCTGCTGGAATACCGGTATTTTGGCAAACTGGAATTGTTTCTGGGGTCAGTATCTATGGCTGTTGGTCTTTTTCTCATTGCGATCATGGGAAAGAATCGGAAAGTGCCCGAGCTTCCGGCAGCCATCGGTCAGAAATATGCGTTTTTTATTTATCTGTTCCATCTCTGCGTGGCTGATATCCTGAAGGATGTGGCTGTGGTAGCTGGAATTGAGAAAAATCTTTTATATCTGTGGATGAGACCGGTGATGGTCTGTGTTCTTGTGACTGCTGTGGCGGTAATGTATGGATATGGAATGAAGATCTGCCGGAAATAGAAGAGTTTATGGTATTTTCATATTTATGCGCTGTGATTTTGTACCAAAATATGCTAAAATATCCTTTATTGATAAGTCACAGCACCCACCCGGAGGATGAGGGGAAAGCGACTGGAATATCCCGCTTCAGGGTAAGAAATACTGAGACATGAAAGAAAAAGGAGATTTTTATGGATTTACAAAACAGAGCGGAGGCCGGCAGTGACGGACACGATGAGAGTGTACTGAATCCGGAGATGCCCAACGAAACTGATCTGACGAAGAAGGAACGCCGCCGGATCGAAAGAGAGAAACTGAAGGGAATGGGAACAGGTAAGAAGATTCAGTATATCTGGATGTATTATAAGATACATATGCTGTGCGTGCTTCTTGCCATTGGCGGAGTCTGTCTGGGAGTGAATATTTATCGTCACGCACAGATGAAGACGGTGCTTTCCATTGCGGTGGTGAATGCAGGGAATTATGACTCTGAGAAGGTGGAAGAGGATGTTTTGAAGACACTGGGAACAGAGGATAAATATGCAGAAGTCAGTGTGGCGCAGAATCTGATGACGGACGAGACAGGAGAGGATTTTGATTACTATGCCAGGATCGCATATGTGACGGAAATCCAGAGTGCTACCGTTGATGTCCTGATCATGCCGAAGGAACTCTATGAACATGAGAAAGATAGCGGAATGTATGCAAATCTCAGGGAAACGTTTGGAGATGAGGTGTTTGAGTCTCTGGGCGCTGTGGATGATCAGCATCTGGAGCTTGACGGCAGTAGTAGTGTTGCTCAGGAATTTGGCCTGAGATATGATCCGGTGTGCATCTGCCTTCCGGGTAATGTGAAGAATAAAGAGAATGCGTTGAAATGGATCCAGTCTGTTCTGAAATGATGGATCCATATGCTTAGCTGAGTACAGAGATAAATAAGGCCTCCGGTTCGTAACACAGGAACCGGAGGCCTTATTATATATGAATATTACAGTGTATCGTTACGTTTGATGTAGCCAGGCTCATCCGCAGGACGGATGATCTCCTTGGCATGCGTGATCTTGGCATGCTTGTCTACCACCAGATTTTCGATATGGACATTCTCACCGATGGTGCAGTCTGCAAGAACGACACAGTTCTTGATAACAGCGCCCTTTTTGATGGTACAGCCACGTCCGACAATGGAATTCTCTACAGTTCCCTCGATCATGGAGCCGTTGGAGATAACGGAGTTGGAAACATTGGCTGTGTCAAAATAATGGGTCGGACAGGAGTTGTTGGTGCGTGTATAGATCGGCCAGTTATCATGGAAAAGATCGGTTGCAGTTTTGTAGTCGATCAGATCCATATTTGCATCGTGATAGCTCTTGAAATCAGTGATCGATGCAAAATATCCGCGATGAGATATACCACGCACATCCAGCTCACCGTCTCTGCAGCCGGCATTGATCACGTCTGCAAGGGTATAAAGAGAGGAGATCTCTTTTGCCTTATGGATGAGGCTGATGAAAAGCTCCTTGCTCATTACGTAGGTATCCATGAAAATGTTGCGGTTCTTTGCATTGCCGTGGTTGTGCTCAATGGAGAGAACACCCTTCTGACGGTTCAGGTTCAGGATGTGGCAGTTCAGATAGTTCTCCTTGGCATTATCAACGGAATGATAAAGCATGGTCACATCTGCACCGGATTCGATATGGGCATCGATCAGCTTGGAATAGTCGGTGGTGTAGATCATGTAATTCGGAGCGATAACAACATACGGATAATGAACTGCTTCGATGCACTCCAGATTGGAGTAGTAGTTGTCGATATCGGTGTTATAGATATCGTTGACTCCGGAATGCTCTGAAAAGAGGAGTTGGAGATTACCGCTCTTGGAGTTGATGTTGTAGTGACGTCCGGTTCCGAGATGTTCTACAAGAGAACGGGGTTTGTTCTTTACATAGACCTGAATGTACTCAATTCCGCTGTTGGTCATATTTGAGATCGGGAAGTCGATGACACGATATCTTCCGAGAAATGAAAAGGCGCCGATCGCACGGTAGTCCTGAAGCCCCTCCACATGGATATTTCTTTCTGAGGAATTCACGATTCCAAATGCTTTAAACATATTACTCAGCCCCCTTTACACGTTTTGATACAAGTTCGATGTGCTCACTGTCCTTGGAACCGACACGAGCATTGGTACCGATCACGACTCCGTCTGCAACGAGAGCACGCTGGACAACGGCACCTGCTTCAACAACAACACCCGGCATCAGGACACTGTCGATGATCTTGGCACCAGGACCGACCTTGACACCTGTGAAAAGTACGGAGTTGGTGATCTCACCTTCTACAACACAGCCCTGAGTAATAAAAGCAGTGTTGATCACAGCGGTATCACAGATATACTGTGGAAGAGAGGTAGCATCCTCAGTGTAGATTTTCCAGGTAGGATCGTTAAGATCCAGTTCACTGTTTGGACTGAGAAGATCCATGTTTGCTTCCCAGAGGGAATCGATGGTTCCTACATCCTTCCAGTAGCCTTTGAACTTGTAGGCGTAGAGTGCTTTGTCCTGTGCAAGGAGTGTAGGGATGATGTCTTTACCGAAATCGTGATTGGAATCCGGATTTTTGATATCTGCCAGCAGGAGCTTGCGCAGAAGCTTCCAGTTGAATATGTAGATACCCATGGAGGCAAGATTGCTCTTCGGGTGTTCCGGTTTCTCCTCAAATTCCACGATGCGATCATCTTCACCGGTGTTCATGATACCGAAACGGCTGGCTTCCTTCATGGGAACCTCGATAACTGCAATAGTCGCATCTGCCTTATGCTGGATATGGTCATCAAGCATCTTTGCATAATTCATCTTATAGATGTGGTCACCGGAAAGGATCAGAAGGTATTCCGGGTTCTGTGAGTCGATGAAATCAATATTCTGAGAGATCGCATCAGCTGTTCCACGGTATACATCCAGACCGGCATCAGCCTTCTCACGTGGAGGAAGTACATAAACTCCGCTGTCCTTGGCATCAAGGCCCCAGCGGCCACCGGCTGCTACATAGCTGTTCAGTAAAACTGATTCATACTGTGTCAGTACACCTACGACATCAATGCCGCTGTTGGCACAGTTACTGAGCGGAAAATCCACGATACGGTATTTACCGCCATAACCAACGGCTGGCTTGGCAACTTTATTCGTCAACTCGTGAAGACGACTTCCTCTTCCACCGGCCAGGATCATTGCTAACATACTGTTTTGTTTCATGGCGAATCCTCACTTTCATTTCTTGTTTACTGCCAGGTGTCTTTAACCATAAAAACAATAAACTTTGTTAATATTATACACCTTTCGAAAAAGAAAATCCAGTTTTTTGTGCAAAAAAACGTTATTTTTATATTGGGAAATTAGACGGATTTGGGAAAATTGATGGATGATCTGTCGAAAAAAAGAAACGTTTAAGATGGTTCCGGGATGCTGAAAAAACAGTAACACTGAAAATAGCCGGATTTCGGATACATCGGCGAAGATTCTTGCGGAAAATGTGAAAGCAGTGTATTCTGTAAAAAAAGTCCGGAATACAGCGGAGAAAGGATATCGATATCAGACAGGGAGAAGACAGGATGAAAGAAGAAAGAATTTCCAACTATGTAAAACTATGTGAAGAGTGGGCACAACGCTTTTTGAAGATGGATCAGGCAGATCTGCATAAACGGGTGCCGGAACTGAAGGAAGAAAACGGGTTTCTCACGATCATTCATTTCGGAAGAAGATATGGGGTGAGTCTGGAAGACGGCAGTATCCGGAGCCTGGATGGACAGAGAGAACCGGATACTACGGAGATGCTGAATATTTATACGCTTTTGGGGTATGCGAAAGAGGGGGCTTTTATTATGGATAAGTGGGTACCTTTTGCAGATCTCAGGAATGCAAGACCATTTGCGCCGGCGTATCAGATCGGAGAGACGGATGTGTTCAGTGCTACATTTTCCGGCCATGAAAAGGAATTGAGGGAGGCGTTTCAGAAGCTTGACGGCAGGGAACTGCCCCAGGGTGATGTGGGATATGAGATCAGGGCCTTTGACTGTATGCCTATGAGATTCTTTTTCTGGGAACGGGACGAGGAGTTTGAAGCACAGGGAAATATCCTGTTTGATTACAGTGCCACAGATTTCAATCATGTGGAGAGTGCGGTATCCATAGCAGATTCCGGGATCAAAAGGCTTGCGGAGCTTGCCGGGGTTCCGCTCAGGGGGAAATCTTTTCAGATGCGCTGATAACCGAAATATAATAAAACCAATATGAAAAATAAATAATACGAAAGATAATTGCAGTTATCAGAAAAATCGTATATAATGAAGGAATATTTAAGGATTTTGAGACAGTAACTGTCACGAAGGATCTATGAGAAATTTACGAATCAGGAGGTGATGCTCGTGGGGAAAAATGCATCGGGAATGTATGTCATAGATGAGGATTATAAGATTATCAGCTATAACCTGGCAGCACGTGAGATCTATCCGCAGCTGAAGAGGGGCGAGAAATGCTATCACTGTCTGAGAAACAGAGAAACTCCCTGTGAGATCTGTCCGGTCGTTAACGGGATCAAAGGTCCGAAGAATTATCTGGAACCGGGACGGAATATCCTGCGTTCGGTTGATGCTGTGGAGATTCCGCTGGAATCCGGCGGGACAGGACATGCCCTTGTTTTTTCGGATACAGAGACGAATGATGAGATCAGCAGCGGAATGATGGAGAATCCGATTCTTATGGGGATCATTAATGTTCTCGGAAAAAATTTTATCAATATCTACTCTGTTGACAGAGAGACTCATAAGGTCCAGGTATGCCGCTTCCAGGGGCAGAGTGGAGCTTATGGGGAGGAGGGACTTCGCAGGGATGAATCCTATGAGAAGATCATGGATATTTATATTGAGAGCAGTGTTGCGGCAGAGGACAGGATCCGGATGCATCAGATGATGGATTTTGAGAAGATATGCCAACGTCTTACAAGGATTCCCCAGTTGATGGTACATTATCGTGTACGCCGAAGCAACGGGAGGATTGAATATTTCTATGTGAAATGTGCCAGGGTAGGAACGGCTGAGGATTTTCAGACCGTGGTGTTTGCTTTTGCCAATGAGGATATGGATGTACGGTACAGTGAGATGGAGGCCATACTGGAACCAGGAGGAACAGCATCCGGAAGAAAACTTCTTATTGTAGTGAATGACGAGACGGATCGGAAAGCGCTTACAGAACATCTGGAGGGCAGTTTTGAGGTTATCTCTGCGATGAATGAAGCAGAGGGGATGAAGCGTCTGTCTGAGAATTACAAAACCCTTTCTGCAATTCTTCTTGATATGAGTGTGCCGGTATGTGATGAATTTCAGTTTCTGGAGCTGATCCGTGATGATGTGATGCTGACCTCTGTGCCTGTGATCATCATAACCGGAAGTAACCGGTTGGAGGATGAGGTGCGATGTCTGGAACTGGGAGCAGTGGATTTTGTACGGAAACCGTATAATGTCCGTATATTAAAAAGTAAGATCAACAATGTGATCAAGCTGAGAGAGTCCGTGATGGTACTCTCAGCTCTGGAATATGATGATCTTACAGGGCTTTATATCAGACAGGCCTTTTTCCATCATGCAAAGACGCTGATGCGCTTTAATACGAATCAGGATTTTCATGTGGTGGTGGCAGATATAAAGAACTTTAAATGGATCAACGGAACCTATGGAGAGAAGACCGGTGATCAGGTTCTTACCTATCTGGGAGATACGTATAGAAATCAGGTTCGCTACGGGACGGTGGGCAGATATGGAGGAGACCAGTTTGTAGCCATCATATATGGAAAGAAAGAGATCCGTATGGCAGATATGGAGAAATTTATCCACAGGGTCGAGAGTGGAGCACCGATTCCTAATCTGGTGGTCAACTATGGGGTCTATGAGAATGTGGATAAGACACTGCCTTTTACCCTGATCTGTGACAGGGCTTTTCTGGCCATGAAGAGTATCCGGGATGACTATGAGCACCAGATCGCTTTTTATGATGATGAGATGAGAAAGAGGCATATCCGTAACGGACAGATGGAGAATGCTTTCGTGGAGGCTATACGCAATGAAGAATTCGTAGTCTACCTGCAGCCGAAATACAGTGTGGAGACAGAAGAGATCGTTGGGGCGGAGGCACTGGTGCGCTGGAAGAGAGCGGAAGGAACTATGGTTTCGCCGGGAGAATTTATCCCTCTTTTTGAGAAGGATGGTCTGATCGTACGCCTTGATGAATATGTTTTCCGAAAGGTATGCAGCATCCAGGGGGAACGTATAAGATCAGGGAAAAAGATACTTCCGATTTCGGTGAATCTGTCACGTGCCAGTATCCATTACGATAATATGATCTGTCGTTATGTGAAGATCGTGGAAGAAAATGGCATTCCGTTTTCTTCTGTTCCCATTGAATTGACAGAAACTGCTACGTTGTATAATGATCGGATCAGTAAGCTCATAGAGAAGATGGTGGATGCAGGATTCGAGCTGCATATGGATGATTTTGGCTCCGGCTATTCATCTATGACAAGCCTGAACCAGTTGCCATTCGATACTCTGAAGCTGGATAAAAGTCTGATCGATTACATAGAGAATTTTCGTGGGCAGCAGGTGATCCGTCATACCATTTCGCTGGCACACAGCCTTGGAATGAAGGTTCTTGCCGAGGGCGTGGAGAAAGCAAAACAGGTGGAGATCCTGCGAAGCCTGAGCTGCGATGAGATTCAGGGCTTTTATTATGCACGGCCTTTGCCGTGGGAAAACTTTGAAACAAAGGTTATAAGAGCAAAAGAGGCGTGTAAAAAATGAGAGATCATTTTTACACGCCCTTTTTACAGCTAATGCTTCCGGACCTGTTTTTCAATAAGATAAAGTGCAAAATACAGCAGCATGGCAATGATGCAGAGGATCACAATGGACATCAGGACCCATGTAAGTCTGAATGTCTGGCTTCCGTAAATGATCAGGTATCCCAGGCCTTTTCGGGCACCGATAAATTCTCCGATGATCACGCCTACCAAGCAAAGCCCGATGTTGACCTTCATCACACTCAGGATAAGAGGAACGGAGGAGGGCAGGACGATCTTCAGAAGCTTTTCCTTTTTGTGTCCCCCCAGAGTTTCGATCAGCTTCAGCTTTTCCGGATCTGCCTGGCAGAAGCCGGAGTACAGATTGATAACGGAACCGAAGATGGCTACAGACATGCCGGCGACTACAATGGTACGTTCGTTGGCACCAAGCCATACGATCAGAAGAGGGGCCAGAGCAGATTTCGGGAGACTGTTCAGTACCACCAGACATGGCTCCAGGATCCGTGCAATCCGTCGGGAGCACCAGAGAAGTACTGCGGTTCCTACACCCAGGATCACAACAAAAAAGAAACTGACAAGAGTTTCTGCCAGTGTCACGGCAATATGTGCAAACAGGGACTGATCCCTGCACATGGAAAGAAAGGTCTCTGCGATCAGGGAAGGACTACTGAAGATAAAGGAATCAATCCATCCAAGATCAGAGGATATTTCCCAAAGTCCCATAAACAGAACAAAAAGAAGTGTCCGTGCAGCCAGGATAATGTTTTTTTCTTTTTTTTGCCGTGCAAGATATTGTTTCTGCTGTCTGGAAATTTCAGGCATTTTCATTGAGCTCCTTCCATATGATGTTAAAATATTTTTTAAAATCCGGAGCATTTCTGGAGGAGAGGGGAGTGCGGTCGCTGATATCCAGATCGATATCAATGATCTTTCGTACAGTGGCAGGACGTGCAGAAAGGATCAGTACCCGGTCGGCCATACTGATGGCTTCGGAGATATCGTGAGTGACCAGGATCGCAGGCTTGCCGGAGCTTTTGAGGATTTTTCCTATATCATCACTGACATTTAAGCGGGTCTGGTAATCCAGAGCGGAAAATGGTTCGTCCAGAAGAAGGAGCTCCGGTTCCAGCACCAGGGTCCGGATCAGAGCGGCACGTTGGCGCATACCGCCGGAAAGCTGGGAAGGGCGGGCATCACGGAAACGGTCCAGACCGTAGGTCTGAAGAAGGGCTTCTGCATGTGCCAGCTTTTCAGGTGTGAGCTCTTTCCGGATCTCCAGGCCGAGAAGGATGTTTTTGTAGATGCTCCGCCATTCCAGAAGATGATCCTTCTGGAGCATATATCCTACAGCGGCACTGCCGGAGGATACCGGACGGTTTCCCAGAGTAATGGAACCGTGTTCCGGAGTGAGCAGGCCGGCAATGAGATTCAGAAGAGTGGATTTTCCGCATCCGGAAGGTCCTACAATGGACAGGAATTCACCGGGCATCAGGTCAAAGGATATATGAGAAAGGGCGGGTGTCTCACCGGACAATGTGTGATAGGAGAGACACACGTCCCGCACTTTCAGGACAGGATTCATGGATGTTGCCTCCTTTTCGTAGATAATGGTATAATATTATCATATGTCTGAAACATGAGAAGGCCAATGGCAGAGATGCATACTTTGATGTCTGCCTGAAAACGGTCATAGAGAAAGGAATTACAAACATTGAACAAGAGAAACTACCAGAAAGAACTGGATAAACTGATTGAAAGAAACCAGAAAGAAGGGAAAACCCCCAGACTTTTTCTGCATGCCTGCTGTGCGCCATGCAGCAGCTATGTGATGGAATATCTGTCGCAGTATTTTGAAATCACGATATTTTTTTATAATCCCAATATCGCACCGGTGGAGGAATATTCACACCGCGTGGCTGAGATCCGCCGCCTGATCGGGGAGATGGAATTTGTCCATCCGGTAACGCTAGTGGAGGGACGGTATGACCCGAAGGAATTTTACGAGATGGCCAAAGGCCTGGAAGATGTTCCGGAAGGAGGAGAACGGTGCTTTCGGTGTTACCGTCTGCGGATGGAAGAGGCGGCAAAACTGGCGAAGGAGGGCGGATATGATTATTTCACCACAACCTTAAGTATCAGTCCGCTGAAAAATGCACAGAAGATCAATGAGATTGGCGAGGAGCTGGCAGAAATCTATAAAGTGCCACATCTGACTTCAGATTTTAAGAAAAAGAATGGCTACAAGCGTTCTATTGAACTGTCTCATGAGCATGCTTTGTACCGGCAGAATTACTGCGGCTGTGTATTTTCAAAGAAAGAAGCCATGGACAGAGAACGGCTGGTTACTGAGAACCGAGTGAACAGTAACAACGGCTGAAGACAGCAAACGTATAATTATGAAAAACTTTGCATTTTTATAAAAATATGTTACACTAACACAGAAAAGTGCAGACGTCCGGGAGACGGAGCTCGTGTATGTCCGGAGAAGACAGTTCTGCCGCAAAAAAGAAAAGTGAGGAAGAATCAATATGGCACAGTTATGGGGAGGCCGTTTTACAAAAGAAACGGACAAGCTGGTTTACAATTTTAACGCATCCATTTCCTTTGATCAAAAATTTTACAGACAGGATATCCGTGGAAGCAAGGCACATGTTGCCATGCTTGCAAAACAGGGGATCCTGACAGAGGAAGAAAAGGAGCAGATCACAGAAGGACTGGACGGTATCCTTGCAGACGTGGAAGCAGGCAAGCTGGAGATCACAGCGGAGTATGAGGATATCCACAGCTTCGTGGAGGCAAACCTGATCGACCGTATCGGAGATGCCGGAAAGAAGCTTCACACAGGAAGAAGCCGTAATGACCAGGTAGCTCTGGATATGAAGCTTTATGTCCGCGACGAGATCGATGAGACAGATAAGGAGCTGAAGGACCTTCTTCTTGCCCTGCAGAAGATCATGGAAGAGAATGTTCACACCTACATGCCGGGATTTACCCACCTTCAGAAGGCACAGCCGGTAACTCTGGCACACCATGTAGGCGCATATTTTGAGATGTTCCGCAGAGACCGTGACAGACTTTTTGATATCCGTAAGAGAATGAATACCTGTCCGCTTGGAGCGGGAGCACTGGCAGGAACCACTTATCCGCTGGATCGTGCCTATACTGCAGAGCTTCTCGGCTTTGATGCACCAACCAGAAACAGTATGGATTCCGTATCTGACAGAGATTATGTCATCGAGCTTCTCAGTGCATTTTCTACGATCATGATGCATCTGAGCCGTTTTTCCGAGGAGATCATTCTGTGGAATTCCAATGAGTACCGTTTCGTTGAGATCGATGACGCATACAGCACAGGCAGCAGTATCATGCCGCAGAAGAAGAATCCGGATATCGCAGAGCTTGTCCGTGGAAAAACAGGCCGTGTTTACGGAGCGCTGACATCTATTCTCACAACCATGAAGGGAATCCCGCTTGCATACAACAAAGATATGCAGGAAGACAAGGAGCTGACCTTTGATGCCATTGACACCGTAAAGGGCTGTATCGCCCTGTTTACCGGCATGGTTTCCACTATGCAGTTCAACAAAGCCAACATGGAGGCAAGTGCAAAGAGAGGCTTTACAAACGCCACAGACGCAGCAGATTATCTGGTTAACCACGGTGTACCGTTCCGTGATGCTCATGGCATCGTCGGAAGACTGGTCCTTCTCTGTCTGGATAAGGGAATCTCTCTGGATGAGCTTCCGCTTTCCGAGTACAAAGAGATCAGTCCTGTGTTTGAGGAGGACATCTATGAAGCCATCAGTATGAAGACCTGCGTGGAAAAACGTGTGACTCTGGGAGCGCCGGGACCGGACGTGATGGAGCAGGTGATTGCTCAGAATAAAGAGTATCTTGAAAAAAATTAAGATAATGCTTGCATTTTAGGAAAAATTGGTATAGTATTTACAGAAAAGACAAATGTGTGCCATGGAGGGACACAAGATGAGGAGAGTTTTATTATGAGTGAAAAGCTTAAAGTCGGTATTTTAGGTGCAACTGGAATGGTTGGTCAGAGATTCATTTCTCTTCTGGAGAATCACCCGTGGTTTGAGGTGGTTACTGTAGCGGCAAGCCCGAGAAGCGCAGGCAAGACCTACGAGGAGGCTGTAGGCGGCAGATGGAAAATGGATACTCCGATGCCGGAGGCAGTAAAGAAGCTGGTTGTTATGGATATCCACGAGGTTGAGAAGGTTGCAGCTACGGTTGACTTTGTATTTTCCGCAGTTGATATGACTAAGGATGAGATCAAGGCGATCGAGGAAGAATATGCAAAGACAGAGACACCGGTTGTGTCCAACAACAGCGCACACCGCTGGACACCGGACGTTCCGATGGTAGTTCCGGAAATCAATCCGGAGCACTTCGAGGTTATCGAATTCCAGAAGAAACGTCTCGGAACAAAACGCGGCTTTGTAGCTGTTAAACCGAACTGCTCTATCCAGAGTTACGCTCCGGTACTTACCGCATGGAAAGAGTTCGAGCCGTATGAAGTAGTTGCCACTACATACCAGGCTATTTCCGGAGCAGGAAAAACCTTCAAGGACTGGCCGGAGATGGAGCACAACATCATTCCGTACATCGGTGGTGAGGAAGAGAAGAGTGAGAAGGAGCCGTTAAGACTCTGGGGCAAGATCGAGGACGGCGTGATCGTTCCAGCTACCACACCTGTCATCACATGCCAGTGTGTACGTGTTCCGGTCCTCAACGGACATACAGCAGCTGTATTCGTTAAATTCCGCAAGAAACCTACCAAAGAGCAGCTGATCCAGAAGCTGGTTGAGTTTAAGGGACTTCCGCAGGAGCTTGAGCTTCCAAGCGCTCCGAAGCAGTTCATCCAGTATCTTGAGGAGGACAACCGTCCGCAGGTACAGATGGATGTAAACTATGAGAATGGAATGGGAGTATCTGTAGGACGTCTTCGTGAGGATACTGTTTATGATTACAAGTTCATCGGACTTTCCCATAACACAGTAAGAGGTGCCGCAGGCGGAGCAGTTCTCTGTGCAGAAACTCTGAAAGTGAAAGGATATATCCAGGCTAAATAAGAACTGGATCCTTTACATGAAATAAAGAAAATCATCAGAAACGGGATATCGGTTTTTCCGGTGTCCTGTTTTTGCGTATGTGGAAGGAACAAAGGAGATATGCGCAGAAAAGTAATTACTACAGTTGTGACATTTTCCACAACCACGGCTGCCATGAAAATGGAAAGAACGGCCAAGGAATCTGAATTTCCGGGAAGGCTGATCCCGATCCCTTCAGAGATCAGTGCCCAGTGCGGACTGGCATGGAAATGCGTGGAGCAATCAGAGGAGGAAACAGAAAATTTCCTGAAAAAAAAGGAACTGGCCTGGGATGGCATCTATCGTGTTCTGGTATAAAACGGATATTGTTTGTTGTATGTAACAAAACGGAAATTTTTGAAAATTTTCGCATTTTCATTGTGGAATAATTGGTAAAGTGTTACAATATAACAAGCAGATTTCCGGAAAGCGTGTTACTGTGAACAAAGAAGCAGTAACAAAGTGCCACGCTTGCTAAAAATATGTGGAGGTGCTATTTATGAACAGGGAGGATGTAGAGAAACTGTCAACCGCTGCGAAGGGTAAGATAAACTTACTGAACAGCAATTTCGGAAAATACTTTATGCGGGCAATCATGGCCGGATTTTTTATTGATGTGGCGATGATCTACAGTAACGTTGTTGGAAATGTATTTTCCAAGACATTCCCGGAATGGGGGAAATTCCTTGGAGCCATCGTGTTCTCCATTGCGGTCCTGCTGATCGTAATGGTAGGAGGAGAGCTGTTTACCGGTAACAATCTGGTAATGGCTTTTGGTGCGTATGACAAGAGCGTATCATGGAAAGATGTTGGAAAGGTCTGGGGAATCAGTTACATCGGCAATTTTGTGGGCTGCCTGATCCTGGCACTGATCTTTGTAGGTGCCGGAGCGTCCGGTACAGCAGATTATTTTGCCGGATTTATAAACGGAAAACTGAGTATTCCGGCAGGTCAGATGTTTTTCCGTGCGGTACTTTGTAATTTCTTCGTCTGTCTTGCTGTTCTCTGCGGCATTAAGCTGAAGAGTGAGTCGGGCAAGTTCCTGATGATCGTGATCTGTATTTCAGGTTTCGTTGTCAGCGGATTTGAGCATTGTATTGCAAATATGGGTATTTTTACAGTTGCATTCTGTATGGTGCCAGGATTGTCTGTCGGCGCTATGCTTAAAAGCATGGTGATCGTAACACTGGGAAATATAGTTGGCGGAGGTGTGCTTCTGGCATGGCCGCTTAGAAAGATGAGTGCAGATAAATAGTATGGCAAAGGCTTTATACATAGCGGAGAAGCCCAGCGTGGCACAAGAATTTGCGAAGGCTTTGAAGATCAACGGTCAGAGAAAAGACGGATATCTGGAATCTGATGATTCTGTGGTAACCTGGTGTGTAGGACACCTGGTTACCATGAGCTATCCCGAAAAATATGATATCAAGTTTAAAAGGTGGAGTTTTGATACCCTGCCTTTTTTGCCGCGCGAATTTAAATATGAAGTGATCCCCGGGGTCAAAAAGCAGTTCGAGATCGTAAAAGGACTGCTGAACCGGCCGGATGTGGATACCATTTATGTGTGTACCGACTCCGGACGTGAGGGTGAATATATCTACCGTCTGGTAGCCCAGATGGCAGGAGTAAAGGGGAAAGTCCAGAAACGTGTGTGGATCGATTCCCAGACAGAGGAAGAGATCTTAAGAGGGATCCGTGAAGCGAAGGATATCTCGGAGTATGATAATCTGGCAGCATCTGCGTATCTCCGCGCAAAGGAAGATTATCTTATGGGAATCAATTTTTCCAGAGTTCTGACCTTGCGCTACGGAAGCAGTGTCACCAATTATCTCCATTCCAAATATCAGGCCATTGCAGTTGGGCGTGTGATGACCTGTGTTCTTGGCATGGTGGTGCGGAGAGAACGGGAGATCCGTGTCTTTGTGAAGACACCGTTTTACCGTGTCCTTGGCAGCATTGGACTTGCAGGCGAAAATTTTGACGGTGAATGGAGAGCTGTGGAAGGCAGCCGGTATTTCCAGTCCCCGTATCTTTATAAAGAAAACGGCTTTAGGAAAAAAGAGCATGCACAGATGCTGATCGATCAGCTGATGGTGAACCAGCCCCTTTCCTGTATTGTGGAAAAGGTGGAACGAAAAAAAGAAAACAAAAATCCGCCGCTTCTTTTTAACCTGGCGGAGCTTCAGAATGTGTGCTCAAAGCTGTTTAAGATCAGTCCGGACGAGACACTCCGGATCGTACAGGAGCTTTATGAGAAGAAGTTGGTGACTTATCCGAGAACGGATGCCAGAGTTCTTTCCACGGCAGTGGCCAAGGAGATATACAAGAATATTTCCGGTCTTCGAAATTATCAGCAGGCCGGTGCTGCGGCGGCAGAGGTTTTGGGGATGGAATCCTGGAAAAGCATTGCAAAGACCAGATATGTGAATGACAAGCAGATCACAGACCATTACGCGATCATTCCTACCGGTCAGGGACTGAACGCGCTGGGAAGTGAGTCTCTTACTGCACAGCGTGTGTACGAGACCATTGTACGGAGATTTTTGTGTATTTTTTATCCGCCGGCCGTTTATCAGAAGGTGAGTCTTGTGACGAAGCTGGACGGCGAGGCATTCTTTTCATCCTTTAAGGTTCTCAAAGAAGAAGGCTATCTGAAGATCGTCACGAATTCTTTTTCGCGGAAAAGGGCTTCAGACAGTGAGAAAAACGGAAATGGAGAGGAAGACGAGGTTTCCTGTGATACTGTGCTCCTGGAGGCGTTGCAGAAGCTGAAAAAGGGTGATATACTTCCTGTGAACGGTTTGAGTATCAAGGAGGGTGAGACTTCACCGCCCAAACGATACAATTCCGGTTCCATGATCCTTGCCATGGAAAATGCAGGACAGCTGATCGAGGATGAGGAGCTTCGAGCCCAGATCAAGGGAAGCGGGATCGGCACCAGTGCTACCCGTGCCGAGATCCTGAAGAAGCTTTTTAACATCAAATATCTGGCACTGAACAAAAAGACCCAGGTGATCACTCCAACGCTTCTTGGGGAAATGATCTTTGATGTGGTAAATTGTTCTATCCGGCAGCTTCTGAACCCGGAGCTTACGGCAAGCTGGGAAAAGGGGCTCACCTATGTGGCAGAGGGCAGCATCACGGAACAGGAATATATGGACAAACTGGAGCATTTTGTGCGGGTACGTACCCGGCAGGTGGAGGCAAGCAATTATCAGTATAACCTGCGGCAGTTTTTTGATGCGGCCGCTGTAAACTACAGGAAGCCGGAGCGAGCTTCCAGACAGGGAGGAAAGAGATCATCATGATGAAAGATTTTACTATCAGCAATATGCTGGATCTGAATGAGACCATTGCAGCAGAGCTTTTTGAGGGAAAAACCTATCCGTGGGAGGTTCTTCCGGAGATCGGAGATTTCATTATCAAGCTGGGAAAAACACTGGATCCTTCTGAATATGAGGAGAAGGGCGAAAATGTATGGATCGCAAGATCCGCTACAGTTGCGCCGACTGCAAGTATCACCGGACCGGCTATCATTGGCAGAGACGCCGAGGTGCGCCACTGTGCATTTATCCGCGGCAAGGCTATCGTTGGTGAGGGCGCAGTTGTGGGAAATTCCACAGAGCTTAAGAATGCAGTGCTGTTTAACAAGGTTCAGGTTCCTCATTATAATTATGTTGGAGATGCTGTGCTGGGATATAAGTCCCACATGGGTGCCGGATCGATCTGTTCCAACGTAAAATCAGACAAGAAGCTGGTTGTCGTAAAAGACGGGGATGAAAAGATCGAAACCGGTCTTAAGAAATTCGGAGCGATGCTCGGAGATCATGTTGAAGTCGGATGCGGTTCTGTGCTGAATCCCGGTACTGTGATCGGACGGAATTCCAATATTTACCCGCTGTCACCGGTACGTGGATGTGTTCCGGCGGATTCCATTTATAAAAATGCAAAAGAGATCGTAAAGAAAAAATAAGAAACAGATTCTTCTGGACACGCATTTAGGCTGCACTTTTGAGAAAGTGCAGCTTTTTTTTGATGGGGTGATGGATGCAACAGTATTGGTCGTGGAAGGATGAACCGACCGGGAGCGGGCGGGATTAAGATAAAAACAAAAGCTGTCGAAGTATGACCAGTCCTATAATATGGACTGGGTAAAACCAGTAAAAGAAATATTTTGCTGATTTTCCGCGGATGAAGCCTCTTTTTCCATTGTACAGGTTAATGGACAGAAAGGCAAAGGAGGCTCTCCATTCATAGTAAAGCCAGCAGCTTCCGAGGATTGCCTGGCCTGGCTTATCGTTTCGCATATAGTACATGATCAGCAGGAAGATATACCCCCGCCATCCATAGTCTGCTTTCAGAAAAATGGAAACAACAAGCAGTCCCAGGATGCAGAGAAACTGCATCGAAGGTCTGGTCTGGAAATATTCGATGGCACAAAAGGCCAGATATCCGAGGAAAAGCGTGAAAAACACATTTTGTCTTTCGTAACGCAGCGTATTTGTAAACATCAGATTCCACGGAATTTCTGAAAGCAGCGCAAAAAGAAGGAGATTTCTTCCATAGAGGAACCGGCTCCGTGTATGCCGGAAGCCTTCCAGCAGGAGAAAACAGAAGATGGGAAAAGCAGCTCTTCCGATATCGCGGAAAATAAGATATACAGTATATTCTCTGCCGAAAAGTGTAAACAGGATTTTCTGTGCGGGCTGATACATACTGAGTAGCACAGCTCCGATATGATCGATCAGCATGGTGATGACCGCGATCATCTTCAGAGCGCTTCCGCTGAGAATGCGGTATTTTTCTGGAAAAACAGAATCCACAGATGCATTCATGAAAAATATACCTCCAGGGTTAAACTTGCTAATATATTATCACATACATACAGCAGTTGCCAGAAATATTTGACAGTTAGGCATGCAATACTGCCGGAATAACTACCAATATTATGCGTTTTATGGCAAAATTTTATCAAATATGACTGGACGAAACAAAGGTTTTGTGAGAAAATAGCCATAGGGTGTTATCGAACTTTTTTTCTCAATAACATCGGTCAATCTATACTTGAAAGGAGTTTTAAAATGATTTATTCACGCGAAGTAGAAGAAATGTGTCCAGTGGCACAGGGCGTACATCATGGTGCCGCTCCGATCCCGGAAGAAGCAAAATGGGTTCAGGCAAAAGAAGTAAAGGATATCTCCGGATTTACACACGGTGTTGGCTGGTGTGCTCCGCAGCAGGGTGCTTGTAAGCTTTCCCTTAACGTTAAAGAGGGAATCATCCAGGAGGCACTTGTTGAGACAATCGGATGTTCAGGAATGACTCACTCTGCAGCTATGGCTTCTGAGATCCTTCCAGGACTTACCGTTATGGAGGCACTGAACACAGACCTTGTATGTGATGCAATCAATACAGCTATGAGAGAGCTTTTCCTTCAGATCGTTTACGGACGTTCCCAGTCTGCATTCTCCGAGGACGGACTTGCAGTAGGCGCTGGTCTTGAGGACCTTGGAAAAGGACTTCGTTCTCAGGTTGGTACAATGTATGGAACTCTGAAAAAAGGACCTCGTTACCTTGAGATGGCTGAGGGTTATGTTACAGGTATCGCTCTTGACGAGAACGATGAGATCATCGGATATCAGTTCGTAAGCCTTGGAAAAATGACTGACTTCATTAAGAAAGGTGATGACCCGAACACAGCATGGGAGAAAGCAAAAGGTCAGTACGGCCGTGTTGCAGATGCTGTTAAGATCATCGACCCAAGAAAAGAGTAATTACACTTCGTAAGGTGAAAATATCAGGAGGTTACAGGAAATGGCTTTATTTGAATCATATGAGAGACGAATTGACAAGATCAATTCTGTTTTAAACAGCTATGGAATCGCTTCTATCGAAGAAGCTGAGAAAATCACTAAAGACGCAGGACTGAACGTTTACGATCAGATCAAAGGCATTCAGCCGATCTGCTTCGAGAACGCTTGCTGGGCTTACACAGTAGGTGCAGCTATCGCGATCAAAAAAGGCTGCAGAAGAGCCGCTGACGCAGCAGCAGCTATCGGAGAAGGCCTTCAGGCTTTCTGTATCCCGGGATCCGTTGCAGACACACGTAAAGTAGGTCTTGGACATGGAAACCTTGGAAAGATGCTCCTTGAGGAAGAGACAGACTGCTTCTGCTTCCTTGCAGGACATGAGTCTTTCGCAGCAGCTGAGGGTGCTATCGGTATCGCAGAGAAAGCAAACAAGGTTCGTAAAAAACCTCTTCGTGTTATCCTGAACGGTCTTGGAAAAGACGCTGCTCAGATCATCTCCCGTATCAACGGCTTTACATATGTAGAGACAGAGTATGATCCATATAAGAACGAGGTTAAGGAAGTATTCCGTAAATCCTATTCAGAGGGACTTCGTGCAAAGGTTAACTGCTACGGCGCTAACAGCGTTCCGGAAGGTGTTGCGATCATGTGGAAAGAGGGCGTTGACGTTTCCATCACAGGAAACTCCACGAACCCGACTCGTTTCCAGCATCCGGTAGCAGGAACATACAAAAAAGAGTGCAACGAGAAAGGCAAAAAATACTTCTCCGTTGCTTCCGGCGGTGGTACAGGACGTACACTTCATCCGGACAACATGGCAGCAGGTCCTGCTTCCTACGGTATGACTGATACACTTGGACGTATGCATTCTGACGCTCAGTTCGCAGGATCTTCTTCCGTACCGGCTCACGTAGAGATGATGGGTCTTATCGGCGCCGGAAACAACCCGATGGTTGGTATGACAGTTGCTGTAGCTGTTTCCGTACAGGAAGCTGCTGACGCTGGCAAGTTCTAAATATAAGCATAGCTTAAAATAGCGAAAAAGCCGTAAACTCAAGGGTTTGCGGCTTTTTTACGTTTGCCTGAAAATTAGAACAAAACACTCTGAAAAAACGATAAATTTGACGGGTAGCTAACAAGTAGCTTACACGTAGCTAACAACGGTAGCTTACAAATTATTCGCTGGGGATCTCTGGCCAGGTGATCATATTCATAGCTGTACGCAGGTCTTCGATGGTCCTGTGAGTGTATACTTTTTCTGTGATATCCTGGATTTCATGACCAACGATTAACTTTAGGACATATTCGTTTATGTTGGATTCCTTTGCCTTGGTAATAAAGGTGTGCCGGGTGTCGTGAGGCTTGTGGGTCATATTCAGGCGTGACATAACCTTTTTGAAACGGTTTCTGTATTTGTCATATGTAAGATGAGTTCCCTGCTGCCCATCCGGATCATTGAAAAGATATTCGCTGTGCATAGAAGTGGCCTGATTGTAATTGCGGCGAACCAGATCCATGATCTGTGGGTGAATAGGAACGGTACGATTCTTTCCGGCATCTGTTTTCAGTCCACCGATAAAAGTCATATTTTCAAAGTCAATATCTGCAATTTTCAGGACAGCCAGTTCCTGCGGCCGCCAGCCAGAATATATTCCGATCAGAACCATATCTGCAAAAGGAATTTCAAGATGGGACCAGAGAGACAATATTTCCTGATCAGAAAAAGGAACACGGATGATTTTAGGCTTAGGCTGCTGCACACCATCACAGAGCTGGGCATAGTCTTTAGTTACAATTTCATGTTTCATGGCATATCGGTACATAAGATTGAATAGGCTTTTCATTCGTGCTTTTGTGCTGTCACCGACCTGAGCATTACGAATAGTTTTTTCCAGATGCTCGACCCGGATATCTTTCATTTTGATATTGTATAGTGGAGCACAGTGCTTATATGCAGAAGTAATAGTACGGACACTGGAAGGACCACCCAGGGTAGGGAAATGTACATCAGACCATGCTTCGTACACGTCACTAAAAGTGGGTTCTTTGGCAAATAAATCGTAGGGATTTTCGTTATATCGGGTAAGAGCTTCCAAAGCTTCTTTTCTGGTGCTAAAGTATCCAATAGCTTTTTTGACTTGTTTTGCCTGATTGGTTTTGGTGTCGATTTCCCATCCGGTTGTTTTACTGGCTGCCCAGGGTTTACGTCTCTTTCCGGGAAGTTTATAAACAGATCCGAAACCATTTGGTAACTTCATAAATATCATCCTCCTTGTAAAAATGGGTACAAAAATAACAGCCAGCGAACGAGTGTTTCGCTTGCAAGGCTGCTCCGAAGATGATACAATAATTTTGCAAAATGAGGTATCTCTTCGGAGATCCACCACCGTCCCGGTATTGGCGTACTGGGGCGGTTTTTAATATTAATTTTCGGAAATTATATCATAAAAAACATTTTCGGGAATAATCTCTATATCATATCCATCAAGCTTTAACTTTTCAGCTTTTTTCTGTTTGGAGCTTTTTCCGTCTTTGATGGATTTACAATAATCATTATTACCTAAAATGAGATAATTAGTTTTTTTGGTTACGCTGTCGGCATTTTTTCCACCAAGATCAGCAACGATTTGCATTGCTTCCTTGCGTACCATTTTTTCAAGTGTTCCGGTAAATACGCATACTTTTCCATATAACAAATTAGATGTATCAAAATCAGTTTTAGAAGTGCTGATGTCATCTGCTCTAACACCACTTCTGGAACGTCTACATGCTTTGCTAAATGCTTCTAATGATTCATATTTTTCTATAATTTCATTAACGAGACATATATAGCATTTAGAAGTTATTTCTACATCACTTAAGGCTCTATGTGCATTTTCATAACTGAGATTATAGTATTGAACTAAATCAGATAATTTATGATGGTTAAGTTCCTTATGTATACGTCTAGAAAGTCTCATAGTGTCGATGAAGTCATTAGATAAATACTTGTGGATAACGTGTTCACAATTGTCATATAGAAAATTAATATCAAAATTAACGTTATGTCCTACAAGAATGGAATTTCCAATAAAGGAATAAAATTTTGATAGTACCAATGCGGTAGAATCTGCTTTTGATAACATTTCATCAGTTATTCCGGTAAGATTAACGATAAAGTCATCCAAAAAAGATTCATCGGTGGTAAAATCATCTGGTTTTATAAGAGAAGTGAAAGTATCGACAAGATTTCCTTTATGAAATTTTGCAGCAGCGATTTCAATAATACTATCCCAATCAGGCGAAAGTCCTGTTGTTTCGATATCAATGACACAGTAATCATCTGGAAAAGAGATAACATTTTTTCCCTTGTACTGTCGATCATGAGTAAAACTTATTTTTTCTCCAGTTAAAATATCAAATCCGATTGTCATATGTGACTCCTTTTACTTTATTTATAATCATTAAAAGCTTGTATAAGATCTTCAGAAGCTTCACCCATCAGAACGTATTTTCCGTTTATAGCTAAAGCATTTATTGTATAACCATCAATGCCTTCAACTGAAATGGCATCTCCAGAAACTAATTCTTTATATTGGGTAGAAGACATATCGTATTCGTAAATTTCAGCATCACCATATTTAAAACCAGATATGGCACCAACCATATCAGCGGCCATTTCAATACGTTTGCCAGAAAGAACATTCTTTTTAAGTAAATAGTCTTCCATATTATTATTCTTAGTATCATCAGACTGATATTTTTTTAATTTGGAAGTAAGGTCATCGACTTGCTTTTGTAAATCATCAACCTGCTTCTGCAAGGCAGCGATTTTGTCGTCTTTTGTATCTGCAAAAACAGCTACGGACGGAGAAAAAACAAAAATAGTGGTAAGCAAAATTGCTAAAAACTTCTTTTTCATAATATCCTCCCTTTAAAATATAATATCCATAAATAATACGATATTCATTATGGAAAATCCCTTGTTCAGATTATAAAGTATTAATTTTTATTACAGCCAACTGCGGAATAAAATAGATTATATAATTGTCCATAGCAACATACTGTCCGTACTTGGAACGGTAACAGTCTATTACTTCGGTAAGATAATTCTCCGGTACATCCAGATATTCTGCCATCTCATGAAGACTCCGGCAGCGAGATTCATAAGCATTGATGATCCCGATCAGCCCTACTCGAAGATTATAGCCATAAAGTCTGGCCCGGTATTCCTGCTTTCGGTTCATGACATCAGTTGACTGATCCAGAATATTACCTGTGGTAGTATAGTGGTGGCCAAGTTCCTCAGCCAGAATACAGGACTTTTCTGCCTGAGTTTTAATTCCTTTTCTGATAGCTACAGTTCCATCACAATATAACCCCTTTATTCTTTCAGTTTCAAATGGATAATCTATAACATCTATACCGTCCCTGCAGGCGGTATCTAGTAATTTTTCGTATGTATTCAATTCAAAACCTCCCGCTCGTGTATATTGAAATTGACAAATATTTTTAAGTGACTTATAATATACTTAACAAGACAGCTGGAACGATAGCTGAAACCTATCCGTTTCTGGCGTTATAAGAGTTATAGAAATAGCATCCTACTTTACCAGAGCGGGGATGCTATTTCTTATTGTTCAGATTCAGAATGGCTACGATTAAAAGTCCTACATTTAGGATAATCATAAATTCTTCATATGTACTCATAAGCCCCACTCCTTTCTGCAAGACTCAGAAACGGAGTGGTACCGCATCCTTCCAGTTGCCTGGGTAAGTATATTATATTGTCAAAACATATCTGGCAGATCTGCCAATTATTCCCGTTTCATTTTTTACTCACAGTACTGTAAAGCACAGATATTATTTTCTTTTACCTTTTACAAATTCTGCGAACTGACGGATTTCATTCAATTCATCTTCTGTATATTCCTCGCTATCGAAGTGAGCAGCGAGAGTAGTAGGTTGTCCATGAGAATCATCTGCCAGATAGTCAATGGTACAGCCAAGATATGCAGAAAGTTTTTTTAATGTAGAAAGTTTTATATTATCAGTTCCTTTTGTATAAAAACCGGCGATTGTAGTATATGGAATACCGGCTTCTTTTGAAAGGATAGACTTATTGATTCCCTTTTCAGCCATTAATTCATCTAACTTATCAGTGAATGACATATCTAATACCTCCTGTTAAATTCTATTATACATATAAAAATAACTTTGTAAAGTAAAAAAATACCCTGCAAAGTAAAAAAATGTATTTTATGGGTTGACAAACTACCCTACAACGTATAATCTATAATCAAAGTTACCTTACAGGGTAACAGAAAGGAGGAGAAAATGTTTTTTAACTTAAATGCCGAAATGGGAAGAGCCAAATTAACCATTAAGAAGTTATCTGAGATTACGGCTATAAACTATGAATCTTTAAAATTGAAACTCAGAGGTGTTACAGAATTTAAGCTGAGTGAAATGATGGCAATTAAGAGAAAAGCTTTCCCAGATAAGACATTGGATTACTTATTTGCAACTGAAAACGACAAGTAATCATTCATTTGAAGGGAGGAGGTGAGAAGTGATGGATACATCAAAAGAAGAAATTGTAAACCTGCGTAAGCAGATAAACAGGTTAAAAATTAGTTTAATGTTTACGCAGGTATTGATGATTGCATTGCTGCTTATTTTGGGGTATCAGTGTCTTTGGTCAATTTGGAATTATCATTATCTTCTTCAACAGATAAGCATGTGTCTTGATTCTGTGAATACTGTTTATTCTGCTCTTCAACAGTTTTTTGCAACTCTTTGATCGCTTCGGCTTCACTGGAAGAAGAAGTATCTATGTTGTGAAGGAGTTGTTGCAGTATTTCATTTTGGGCACGTTGGAGCTCAATTTGGGTTTCTTCAATTTGCGTTTGTTTAATCTGATCTTCTTGTGATGAATTGAACTGAACAACAGCAATAGAGATTGTGAGGATTGTCGAAATAATTAGGTTTATAAGAGTCAGCAAAATAGAAGTAGGCATTTTTATTCTACTGTTTCCAATGGGAATATATATGCAATCGGGAAATTCGTATATTTTAACAGCGGATTCATCAACAATTACAAAATCATCTTCAGGTAAATTATTGAGATTGTCTGGGCGGTCAAAAGATGGTTCAGGGGCAATATCAATAAGCTGTTGCTGAAGACTTTGAAGCGAAATCATAGTTTTCAGAGATTCACTTAAATTGTTGTACATATTGGTTGTTATATTATCTCGGACAGCCGCTGTCATAGCTTCTGACATTATGGAAAGCGAATTAGTAAGTGAAGAAATTATACTCGGTGTATATAACTGAAAAAAGTGCTTATAGGATTTAACCATTTCTTCTTGAAGCTGGCCAATTTGAGATGTTATAGAGTCAGAAGAAAAAATAGTTTGTAAGTAACCATCATACATATGCGAAATTCTATTTAAAGAATCTTGAAGTGCTGAGCTTAAAAAAAGTGTATTTTTTTGATTGTTTTTCATTGAAACCTCCTTATTCAACAGGTATGCCAGTACCTGTGATACAAGAATAGGAAAGAAATGGGGAAAAGTCAAGTAATCATTTATTTGAAGGGAGGAGGTGATCGGAGATAAAAGAAACCAAAATTCAGTTTACAGATAATGAAAACAGATATTTTGTTTCCATTCAAAAACGGTTATCTGGAAAATGGCGTGTATATGTTACAAAGCAGAAAGAAAGTGATCATGGCAATTTCAGTACACCAATTACTTATAAGATAACAGCCAGTACCGTTAAAGAAACATTGGAATACTGGCTGATTAGATTAAAAAATTATTTTCTTAAAAAGAAACATAAGTAAAGTAGATAAGGTGGATGAAGCAGTGTCAGATAAAGCATCGGAAGAAATTTCTGATAAAAAATCTTTTATTTTTGATTCTTTCTTTTTTTCAGATAAAGCAGGATTTTTGAGTTCATATAAAAGAGTTTCCAATACTTCTTTTATTTCGGGATCAAGTTCTGAATTCTGTACATCAGCAATGAGTTGATTGTAGTTGTTGGATATTGTGTTTCCTGAACCAGTAACAAAAATATTGTTATTTCCTGAAATAGAAGGGACAGTATCATCTTGAAAGCCGTTTTCTACGAAGTGAATACCTTTAGGAGTGAGCTTAATTCCACAAAAACCAGTTGCTCGATATTCGTATTGAATATATCCGTCATCACACAAAGCATCTAAACAACGGATGGTAAGTTGTTTTTCACGGTTATCCTTTGAAAATTCATACTGCATTGAACGTTCACCGGTTTTTTGGTAATAAGAGTAGGCATCTTCTAAATATTCTTTTTCTTGTTGAAACATAAAACGTCTCCTTTCTATAGATTTAGGTATGCCAGTACCTGTGATACAAGAATAGGAAAGAAACTAAGAAAAGTCAAGTGCAGGCCAGTAAGACTGGATAAGAGGTGAGATAAATAAAAGAATCAGAGACACGTACTGTTAAAGTAAAAGTGACAGGATATAAGAAAACTCTGAAAAGAGTGAAGAAATTAAGAAAAGAAATGAAACAGCTCAGCAAAACTGTTGAGGAGCTTGCTGAGCTGAAAGGAAAGTTATTCTGACTCTAGTTTGATGTCTATACCACATTGAGGGCACTTGATGATACTGCCAATATCGTCAAGTGATACTTCAATGGAATGATTGCATTCAGGACAGTTAAGCTCAAATGTTTTCAAATCATCCAACAGACCGTCAAAGCCATCAGAATTAAATTCAAATTTCATATAGTTCTCCTTTCTGTATGTACTCGGGTATTCTCAGTACCCTGTATATACAGGATAGGAGAATCTTGGCATAACTGCAAGGAAAAGCGTTCGACAAAGTTATGAAAATCTTATAAAGAAAGGAAAATGAAGTATGGAAGTAGGCAAGATATTACCTGTTGAAGCAGCAGCCATACTGCATGCATCCCCACAGTTTGTAAGGGTTGCAATGCAGCAGGAAAAGCTTCCAATCGGGACTGCAATTAAGATGTCCTCGATCTGGACATATAACATATCGGAGAAGCTTCTGGCTGAGTACAGCGGAAAAAATATAAGAGCTGAGCTGGAGAAGATAAGAGGTGGAAGTAAATGAGACGAGATGCAATCATATCACTTTTTATCGCACTTCCTGCTGCAAACCTTCCATTCTGGCAGTGGAGAAGTTCGGCAGAAATGCTTTTAATGGCAGGACTGTTCTGGCAGGTGGCATTTGTGTTTGTAGTTGGAACAGAGTATCAGAAAAGGTAGTAAGAAAGGATCCCGGGAGTGCAGCTCCGGCGGGATCCGATGGACGTAGTAATACACGAATATTACGTTCTTATTATATAGAGAAATAAAAAGAAAAACAAGTGAAATATCAGTATCAACGCAATCTCTATAGAAGAACTGGAGGAACAATCATATGGCAAGGCGAAGGCAGGAAGGAAACCTCTTTTTTCGCCTGGATGTGGATTTTTTCTCAGATAGAAAGGTAAAGATCCTGAAAGCCCGGTATGGAGCAGACGGGATCACCTTATACTTGTATCTCCTGTGTGAGATATACAAGACAGGATATTATTTAAAGATTGATAGAGATTTTGAGTACATTGTTTCAGATGATCTGAACATGGAAAGCAACAAGGTGAAGCAGGTCTTGAACTTCTTATTGGAACGGTCACTGTTTGATAACACACTTTTCCAGTCGGACAAGGTTTTGACCTCTGCCGGAATACAGAGGAGATATCAGGCAATGGTAAAAGCCAGGGCACTGAAAACTCCGATCACTGTAGAAAGGTTTTGGCTCCTTCCAGAGGAGGAAACAGAGACCTTTATTAAAGTGCACCCTTCTTTAAATAATTCCGAGAATAATCCCGATAATTCCAGGAAAAAAGATGATAATTCCAGGAAAAATGACACAAAAGGAAAGGAAAAGAAAGAAGAGTATATATATACGGCTCCGCCGGGTACATACTTTGAAGATCCTTCTTTGAATGATATTTTCCTGCTGTTTTTGAAATCAAGACAGAATAAAGGCGATCAGCTGACAGATGAGCAGATCCAACTGTTGGCAGAAGAAGTCCTTTCCTTATCCAGTGATCCGGAGGAAAGGATCGCCATGGTCAAAAAATCTATCATGAATGGCTGGAAAGGATTTTACCCGGTGAATAAGCAAAAGAAGAAAGAGACCTCCAAGAACCGGTTTAATAATTTCCACCAGCGGGACTATGACTTTGCTGATTACGAAAGGCGTTTATTGAAGCAGGGCGCTGGAGGTGATGAAGCTGGACGTAAAAGAATTATGGGGTAAGGCCTGGAGCCTTAGACCTGGCCAGAACACAGCCAACATGAAATATGTTGGTACGATTATTAAATCCGGTATCCGATTTACGTATTACCAGGATGAGAATGGAGGGATATGGTTTGACAGTGAACCAGTCGAAGGAAAACCTGAATGGATGCAGAGAGCAGATGAAGCCAGGAGAAGAAGGAATAGACGGTATTCTTGAAGTCTTAAAGGCTTATGTCTGTGATGAGATCTGCTGCCACAGAGGTGCTGTAACACAGGAAGAAATGGATCAGCACTGCTGCCGTTGTAAATTACAGCAGTACACAGACAAGATCCGTGAAGAATATGAGAAGATCAATGCTTTTGATCAGAGTTCAACGTATCAGATCATGAAGAAGTATCGCAAGATCATCTTATGCAAAGATTGCAGACACAGAGCAAAATTACGAGATGATTGTTATCGCTGCAGGAAAGCAACCAGCCTTTTAGGTACATTAGAAGACTATGATGGTTGCAGTAGAGGAGAAGAAAAATGTTAATCAGAAGTAAGAACAAAATGCACATTGTAAATATTGAAAATGGTGTAGTATCCGCTGAAGGGGACGGAACGCTTACATTTCGTGCAGGAAAGATAAGAGTTGTATTAGGCGAATACTCAAGTGCCCAAAAAGCTTTTAAAGTGCTGGATATGATCCAGGAAGCGTATGAAGATGAAAAAGTCGTAGAATACACACTTGCTTTACAGGAAAACGAATTTAAAAATATGACAAGAGATCAACTACTGTCTGCCCGAGCCGGGATCCTGAAGAAAGCTGTTTTCCAGATGCCAAATGAAAGTGACGTAGAGGAATAAGGAGAAATCATGGATGTAGTAGAAAGTAAATGGTACGAAATGGACATGCCACTGAATGATGTAAAGAAACTTCTTTCAGCGAATATCAAAACCATGTCCAGAAGCTTTATTGCTGCCGGATATTACATGAAGTATATCCGGGACCGGGAATTATTCCGGGATGGTGGATATAACAGTATCTGGGAGTTTGCGGAAGATCAGTATGGAATCAAAAAGTCAGCAGCCAGTCGCTGGATGGCAATGAATGACAAGTTTTCCAAAGATGGAAACAGCCCTATCCTGGATGATAAATACAAGGATTTTAACAAAAGCCAGCTGCAGGAAATGTTGTATCTGACAGATGAACAGATGGAAGAAGCTGAGCCGGAAATGAGTGCAAAGGAAATTCGTGCAATCAGGAAACCTCCGGAAGTAGAAGTTATTGCGCCGGCGCAACAGATAGATGATCAGATCCCCGGCCAAGACAGCATTGAACAGCATCCAGAATACATGCCAGGAAAAATGACGATTGAAACAGCAACCGGACAGAACCGGCCGCCGGAGAACGAGATCCCAATCACACCGGAACTGCAGATAGAAGGCTTTTTCGAAGCCCTGAACAAAGGAGATAAAGAACGTGTTCTTACATGTGATATCAACGCAACGACCTATCTGCTTGAAGTCCGGTATCAGGATGTCCGGATCAGGAATGGTAAATTCAATTATCAGGCAAATTCAACCGGGATCATGTTCAATCCTGGAAGTTACATGGAATGCGCTTTCACCTGGAATGAGCTGGCCCACGAGCTGATAAAAAGGTTCGGGAAGAAACGGAAACCGGTCAAGATGGTGTCTATAGACGCACCGGAGAAGAAAGATAACAAAATGCCGGGGCCGGCAAAATGTATCACTGGAAAGAGCGGTTCGGGAAAATGCGGTGCAGCAGCCTATTGTGATACGGAATACAAATGCTGTGCTCAGTGTCCGGATGATTGTAACAGTCGCTGCGGATGGCTGGAAGAACGCTGCCAACTGGTAGCAGAAACACCGGACGAAAAGCAGCATGATTGTGGTGTCTACAACAAAATCGCAGACCATCCCGGCGAAGCCACCGCATTGCCAGTCATGAAAAATAATGATCAGAGAAAAGAATGGCTGAGAAACTACAAGGATTGGGGCTTGTGGTACGAAGATAAAAACATCGGTGTTAAATACTACAAGTATGATTTTGAGAATGGCGCATGCTTGATTGCAGAAGAATATATTCTTCCAGGAACAGAATGGATGCCAGAACATGAAACGGCATTCTTACATCTTGTTGGAGGACCTGAACCAGAGTGCAAGGGCGGCATACCGAAATGGACATATCATGCACGGTATTATAAATTCCCAAACTCAGAAACAGAGCTGGTTGAATTCCTGAAGGAATTACAGAAATAAGGGGTGTTATCGAAAATCCAAATATATCACAAATACATAAGGGGAGGCCTTGACCTCCCCGGAAAGGGGCAGAAATTGTTATTTCCAAAACCGAAAAGTAAGAAAAAGAAAAAAACATCATCCACCAAGTATTTTACATGATAAGAAGAGCAGGACGTGTTATCTGTGTATTATGCTTCATGATAACTGGTCTGAACATAGCACTCTTCAGGAACACCATGTATTTAGTGGTCCTAATAGGACAAATTCAGAAGAGAATGGCCTGAAAATATACCTGTGTCGAGATCATCACGTTTATGGCCCGGAAGCTATTCACAACAATGCCCGGATCCGCCATGAAGTACAGCGTATGGCCCAGAGAGAATTTGAAAGGCAGCACAGCCACAAGGAGTTCATGAAGATATTCGGCCGGAATTATCTTGATCAGGTAGAGATAGGGGAAATCAATGAAAAGAAGAGTAAACCTGTACAAGGTAGTAGACCAGAACGGGAAAGCAGTCTTTGAGGATTTATTAACAGCCAAACAGGTTACAGAGAAGCTTGGTATTGCAAGAGATAATGTCTGCCAGGCAGCAGCAAACTTTGCACTTGTGGACAAGAAGTATCGGATCATTCCGGAAGATATTAAGTTAAGCAGGAATCTGGATATTACATTACTCCTAGAATGGGATCGGGTACGAAAAAAAATCCTGCAGACAGCAGGAGGAAAAAATGAATCATGATGATAGGCAAAAAAGAATGTTTACAGCTGTTAGAGAAAATGACTGAGGAATTTCCGGAAGAAGAGCCAGAGCATTTTGAATCAGCAGTTAACCGAATAATATATGAATTTGCAAAACTGGATGGCAAGAAGCCTAAATATCACCAGATGAAGCGATATAACTGTTATTACACTTGTGGAAACTGCGGATTCCGCATGGATGTAGGCCTTAATTTTTGTCCGAATTGCGGATTTTTAATCAACTGGGACAGCATAAGGTGCTTAACGAAATAGAGGAAGAGCAACAGATTAGTACAGAAATAATTCCTGAATTATAACAAATAATAGCACATTGATAATTGAATATTAACGGTTGGAATGATATAATTTCTGTATTATAGATATGATAGGAGGAATTGTCATATGGGAAAATGTTTTTGGTGTGAAGGAACAGGCAAGTTTAAAAAACCAAGGGATGAAAAGAAGTATTCGGAGTTGTTTGATAGATACGATGCGCCTGGAACGCTAACAATGGGAGAGTGCAGAAAACGAGCTTTAAAAGAAGTGGGGTACGACTTAGTAAAGTGCGAACATTGTAATGGAACGGGTATTCAGAAAGATTGAACAGTCCTTTTACCAGCCATCAATATTGGTGGTTGGTATTTTTTTGTTTTTTAGAGAAAAAAGGTGACTACAAGATAGAAAACGGGTTGTGAATGACTAAAATAACATAAATGGTGATTCAACCTGCATAAAACGAACGCTGTGAATGAGGAGCTGGTTATCAGTCTAATTAACGGACGCGAAGTCCAAGAAAGGGGACGATATCCGATTGCTACCTACATTCTAACAGCTTAAGCAACAAGATGGATAATTCCTTACTGGCTGTAAGGGATATTAACCATAAATATATTGTAGTAGAAAGGGGAGGATGCCAGTGGGCGAGATCAAGATCACCAGGAAACTTCTTGATAATTACAGAAAATTAAAGAGGGAAATACCGGTCCTTGGTTTGGAATTGGATGAAATGATGAATGGGGAGGCTGGGCTAGGGAACAGCACAATATTTGATTACAGTACAGGTTTTGCACGGCCTCAGAGCGTAGTTGGGTTTGATCAGGAGCGATATGACAGAAGAAAGAGAACCTATGAGCATAAAAATGAGCAGGTGGCAGCAGTAGACAACTGGATTCAGAACATTGAAGATGGCCAGACCAGATATGTGTTCAAAGCGTTTTATCAGCAGGGATTGACCTGGGAGAAGATAGCAGGAAAGACAGGATATTCACAGAATCCTGATTATCCAAGGCTTATGATCAGAGATAAATACTTAATGAGGGAACAAATAAAATAGTTGACATACGTATAAATACGTATCCGGATATACCAGAATGCATGACACAGGGTGAAGATATGCAGGAAGCATATGAAATGGCTGTGGATGCCCTTGGCCTGGCGTTGACTGCAAGAGAAAATGAAAAGGAACCAATACCGGAAGCTTCAGCTCTTGATGCCGTAGATCCGGAAGATGGAACTCTAGTGATCATAGAGTTTGATATGGCGGAGTATCGCAGAAAGAATTGCTCCCGTGCAGTGAAGAAAACATTGAGCATTCCAGAATGTCTTAATGAAGCTGCAATCCGTGAGAACATTAACTTTTCTCAGATCTTGCAGGAAGCATTGATGGTAAAATTAGGGATGAACAGGTAACAGAACGGCGGTCCTTGCGGGATCGCCATTTTTTGAGTGAAAATAAAAAAAGTTCGGATTATTCGGAAAGTTCGTTGTACAATACAATAGAAGCCAAAGGCATAAAGGTCGGCGGCTTTAGGAGTCTACATTTATATGATAGGTCACAAGAAGGCATCTGGCGTCATCAGCCGGGTGCTTTTTATATATAAAATGGTAATAGACATAATAAAAAATTATAATAACTTGACAAAGTGATAATTTAATGATATAGTATGAGTGTAGCAATCGATTGCTAATAAGGAGGAAGACGAAATGGCAAGGGGCATAGCAGAGCGTATGGCAGAAATAATTTCTGACCGTAAAATGACGCAAAAGGATCTGGCATCTTTATCAGGAGTGACAGAATCTGCCATTTCCCATTATTTAAAGGGAGATCGTATACCAAGAGGCGCCACTCTGATTAAAATTGCAAAAGCACTCAACACAACAACAGATTATTTGTTGAGCCAAGATGAAAAAAGTGGTTCACAAAAAGATTTTGATGATGCACGGGTGATCTTAGCACGGAATGCTTCAAAAATGACAAAGGAACAAAAAATGGAACTTATTAAACTTTTAATGTAACAAACAGGAGAGTATATGCGTCTGGAAAATGAACAGTATGAAGAGATTAAGAGGGTGGCAATAGATACCTTTTCTCTATATGGAATCAGATGTATTCCAATTAGTGCATTTGAAATGGCTACGAAAATGGGAATTAAGATTGTTCCATATTCTGCTTTAAATGAGGAAAAGAGAATTGCAGCAATGCGTGAAAGCAAAGATGGATTTTCAATTGGCAGTTCTCAGAGTCAAGAATGGATTATTTTTTATAATGATTCGTGTGAAAGTTATGGGAGAATCAACCAAACTATAATGCATGAAATTGGTCATTATGCTATGGGACATATTAAAGATGGAGAAGAGGAAGAAGCAGAGGCAAATTTTTTTGCAAAATATGCACTTGCGCCACCACCACTGATTGACAATTTCATAGAGAATGTTACCCCGGATGCAATAAGGACTACTTTTGACCTTAGTAATCAGGCTGCCAAATATGCATATTGGTATTATCGAAGTTGGCTATATAATGGAATAGGGCATTATACAGACTACGAGGAAAAAATGCTTGATTTATTTAAAGCTGTATAAGTCGAAAGGCTTTATACATACAAAAAACCAAGCAACATAAATATGGTGCTTGGCTCTTGTGAAAATGTAAATACAGTTGTTCAACTGGTTACAATTCCGTCTCGACAACTGAATTGTAACACTGTATTTATCCTTTTGCAAGAGTTAATTGCGAAAGGAGGGGATATCCATGTGGATTTTTAGAACGTGGATTACCAGGAAAGATGGCACGAAAGATTATGCCAAGGATCATGGTAAAAAAGCCTTCAGATTCTGGGTAGGTCCTGGACCGGAACCAGATAAAAAGAAGAATCAGTAATAGTTAACGAAGAGGCGTATTTACCAGTTGGACGCTTCTACCCAAAAGAAAGGTATAGGTAGAAGATGGCCAAAACAAAATCTAGTGTTAGAGGAACTCAGAATAAAAAGATTGTGGTTGTAAAACCGTATACGAGAAGTGATGGTGTAAAAGTTAAAGAACATAGACGTTCAACACCGAATTAATATTGTAAAGGGCGTGTGGGAAATGAGAAATCATTTTTCTACACGCTTTTTCTAATTGCGGACATTTAGCTCAGCAGGTCAGAGCAATCGGCTCATAACCGGTCGGTTCTGGATTCGAGTCCCAGAATGTCCATAAAATAACGCGGGATGAAGTAATGGAAACTTGCAGATCTCCTAAGTCTGAAATGATGGTTCAAATCCATCTCCCGCTATTTATGAAAGGATAAGATATGTTAAGAAGTTGCAAATACTGTGGCCGGATTCATGATAGTAAATATCAATGCAGCAGCAGGCCGGTACGCAGGAAGATACGGACAAAGCAGAATAGTTTTCGAAGCACTGAGGCATGGAAGCGAAAGAGCCTGGAGATCAGAGAGCGGGACAAATATCTGTGCCAGATCTGTATGCGAAAGCTGTACGGAACCACACAGCAATATAACAACCGGGAAATAGAAGTACATCATATTGTACCAATAGCAGAAGACTGGGACGGAAGGCTTGACAATGACAATCTTATTTCATTATGTGGTAGGCATCATGAGATGGCCGAAGCCGGGAAGATATCGCAGGCGGAACTGAAAGAGATTGCCAGGCAGCAGGAGGATGAAATGTAATCCCCCCCGCCTAAAAAAATCTGAAAATTTTGACTTTTTTACGACCACATATGCCCACAGATTTATAATAAATTCCCACATCAGCGTTTTTATTCTTGACGGAAGGAGGGAGCACAATGCCAACAACACCAAAGTCTGCAGATATTATTCGGATGGAAGGAAAATCACACAGAACCAAGAAAGAACTCCGGCAGCGTGAACAGGCAGAAAAGGCTCTGCTTACAGGGATTCCGCTGAAAGAACGGCAGGAAGTGAAAGACAATGAGATTGCACATAAGGAATTTCTTCGACTGAAAAAGCTCCTTGAAAAGATCAATAAATTCGATGATATGTATGGAGCTGTGATAAACAGATACTGTATTTTATATGCAGAAACGAAGGAATTTGAGGAAAAAAGAGATCAGTTTTATAAACAGTTATGTGAGTTTCAAAATGAAAAAGACGATATGCTTATCAACAGAGAACTGACACGGAAAGAATATTACGGCATTGAAGCTTCCATGCAGAAAAGTCTGGTATCTATGGATCGGCAGATCCAGGCAAAAAGAAGAATGCTGGCAGAGATTGAGAAAGAAAACGTTATGACGATCGCAGCATCCCTCAGATCTGTTCCGAAGAAACCGGAAAAGAAAACCAATCCACTGAAAGAAGCGTTGGGCGGATGAAAGAAGGAAAAGCATACAAATATGCCGTATGGTGTTCCACGGAGCAGGAAGGAAAAGTCCCGGAATATGTTAAAAAACAGGCAGAAAGCTGGTTACATATTGCGGATGGAAATGATGAGGACGCTTATGTAGATGAACAGGAGTATGAAAAAATATGCAAATTACTAAAATTAATGGTCCACCCGGATCTTAGATGTAGTATTTATGATGGCCTGGAGGATTATGCGTGGTTTATGATCGTAGCCGGGCTATGCACATATTGCCGGAATTCAGAACAAAGAAGCCGGTTTTATGTAACGATTCTTCTTGAAATCGCACGAAAAAATTTTAAAACATTCAATTCGGCAGTGATATTTATCCTGCTGATGCTTACAGAACCGGATTTTTCCCGGTTCTTTTCTGTTGCGCCGGATCTGCAGTTATCATCGGAACTGAAAAATGCTATCCGAAAAATTATAAAAGTTTCGCCAGCATTATACGATGAGGATGAACCTGCATTTAAGGTCTTGAGGAGCCAGATCATATGTCTGCTCAATGAAAATGAGTATACGCCACTTGCATATAGCCAGGATGGAATGGATGGAAAACTGGCAAATGCGTATCTGGCAGATGAAGCAGGAGCATTGGATGATTATCCGGTAGAAGCAATGAGATCTTCACAGATTACTTTGTTTAATAAACTTGGAATTATCATCAGTACACAGTATCCCAACGATAATAACGTGATGATCGATGAAATTGACATTGCGAAAAAGACTTTGGACGGTCTGCTGGATGATCGGCGATATTTTGCTTTGCTTTACGAACCAGATGATGATCTGAAGCAGGGAGAAGCCTGGCAGACTGATGATCGTGCGATTTATCAGAGCAATCCGGTTGCAGTATCCCATCAATATATTTTTGATGAGATAAAAAAGAAACGTACCTTAGCAGTCCTTTATGAGAATAAAAGAGAAAATTATCTTTGCAAGCATAACAATATTCTCTATAAGGGACTTGGTGTGGAAGGTTATATAGATATTCAGAAAGTGAAACTGTGCAGGATCCAACCAGATCCACAGTGGTGGAATGGCCGTCAGGTATGGGTTGGAGTAGATCTTTCCCAGACGGATGATAATACTGCGGTGGCGATGGTGACAGAAGATAACGGATATATTTACGCTAGGGTAATGGGATTTATTCCAAAAGAGAAAATTAACATAAAAACCCAGAAAGAACATGTGGATTATCAGAGAATGATCAGTAAAGGGGAGTGTATTGCATGTGGTGAGGAAGTAATTGATTACAGTGTAGTGGAAAATTATGTGATACATCTGCTGGAAGAAGAATACGGAGTAATTGTGGAACAGGTTGGATATGACCGCTACAATGCAATTTCAAGTGTCCAGAAAATGGAAGCAGAAGGGCTGGAGTGTGTGGAAATCAAACAGCATAGTTCCGTCCTGCATCAGCCAACAAAATGGTTAAAAGAGCTGATCCTGCAGCAGGCATTCCGATATGAAGAGAACCGGCTTCTGGAAATCAATTTTCAGAATGCGAGATGTACAGAAGACACAAACTTAAACAAATATGTCAACAAAAAGAAATCCACCGGTAAGGTAGATGAGGTAGTTGCATTGATCAATGCGATGTATCTTTTACAGCAATATTTACTGAACGGTGACAATTTTGTTGCCCAGACAGCATAGGAGGGATAGCAAGGGGAATTTGGAAACGGAAAAAACGTGCGGATCCGGATGTGGAACCGGAAGTAGATGCCGCTATTTTAAGAGCCTGGTTATCAGGAGAAAGTATTGGAAGGGAAGGAGCAATGAATATTCCGTCCCTGGCCGGATGCCTGAATAAGATCGCAGGGACAATGGCAGCAGTTCCAATAAAGCTGTATAAACGGGAAGATGACAGGATCACAGAAGTGACGGATGACAGGCGAACGATATTACTGAATTCTGAAACAGGGGATACGCTAGATGCTTATCAGATGAAACGGGCAGTTGTTCTGGATTATTTTCTTGGGAGAGGCGGTTATATTTACATAGATAAAGTCAGGAACGAAGTACGTTCTCTCAGGTATGTGGCAGAAAAAAACATAAGTTTTAACCAGAATCCGGATGTGATATTTAAAGATTATGACATTTTAGTACAGGGAAACACGTACAGGCCATATCAGTTTGTACGCCTTCTGAGAAATACGGAGGATGGGGCACAGGGGAAAAGCCTTATTGAAGAAAACAAGCAGCTTCTTAGTGTGGCGTATAACTCCATGAAATTTGAGGAAACCCTTGTTGCAACAGGCGGTAATAAGAAGGGCTTTATTAAGTCTCCGAGAAGACTGTCGCAGCAGGCAATCAATTCTTTGAAAGAAGCATGGAGAAATCTTTATTCAAACAATACAGAGAGTGTGGTGATCCTGAATGAAGGCCTTGATTTTCAGGAAGCGTCCAATACATCTGTAGAAATGCAGCTGAATGAAAATAAAAAGACGAATGGGGATGAGATCTGTAAAGTAATTGGGATCCCGCCATCGCTGTTAAGTGGCAATGCCGGAGAACAGGATGAAAAAAATTTCATTAAATATGAGCTTTCAAACCTGCTGGCAGAGTTTCGGACTGCATTAAACCGGGCAATGCTGCTGGAATCTGAAAAACAGATGTATTTTTTTGATTTTGATATTTCAGAACTGATCAAAGGTGATATTGACAAGCGGTATAACGCATACAGTGTTGGAATTGAAAAAGGATTTCTTCAGACAGATGAGGTCCGAAAAAAAGAAAATATGCCACCTCTTGGTATGAAATTTATCAAACTGGGGCTCCAGGACGGATTGTATGATCCGGAAAGCAATAAAGTGATTGTACTTAACACCAGTAAAACATTAGATTTGACAAAAATAAAAGAAGGGGGCGATGACCCAGGAGAATAGAGATCAGAGAGCAGTCAGTTACGATTGATGGCTATGTAAATGCTGTTGCCAGAGACAGCAGACCGATCCGGGACAGAAGCGGGGAACAGTTTATTGAGCAGATTGTTCCGGGAGCATTTGAGAGAGCCATTTCACGCGCAGATGAAATAAAGATCCTGTTGAATCATGATTACAGCAGGGAACTTGGAAGTACCAAAACAAATCTGCAGTTGTTTGAAGACAATATCGGGCTTCGTGCAATTGCAGAAATTACAGACGCGGAAGTGATCGAAAAAGCAAAAAAAGGAGAACTGAGAGGCTGGTCCTTTGGATTTATAGAAAGGGCCGCAAAAGAGGAAGATACCGATTCCGGACTGAAACGCAGATTTGTTGAGGATATGGATCTGAAAGAAGTATCCATTATTGATAACAGGAAAATTCCCTGTTATGCAAGCACTTCCATCGAGATGCGCGCAGACGGGAATGAAGTACTGGAGGTAAGAACTCTGGAAACAAAAGTAATCTCAAGTGAACAGAAAGAAAAAGTGGATTATTCGAAATATGAAGCTACCATCAGAAGATTAGGGGGAAAATCATGAAAAGTCATAGAGGAAGAATTACAAATAAAAAGGCATTCCGAGTAGCTGCCAGACGATACCTGCAGGTAAGGGCAGAGGAATTAAAGAACCTGGAGGAAAAAAGAGCTGCCCTTGTAGAAGAAATGGAAGGGATTTTAAATAAGGCCCAGGAAGAAGAACGTGCCTTTGAAGAATCAGAGCAGGCCCGTTTTGATGAAATTGAGAAAGAAATCAATGCCATTGACAAGACGATCGAAGCAAAAGAAAGAGCCAGAAATCTGGGAAATCCCGGAGGAAAGAAAAAAGAAGACGGGGAAAATGATGATCTGACCGTTGAGGAACGGGCATTTGTGGATTATGTGAGAGGAACACTTACAAACGAAAGAGCTGCGAACCTTACTTATGCGGACAATGGTGCAGTGATTCCGTCTTCTATTGTCAATAAAATCATTGAAAAGGTAGTAGAAATCTGCCCAATCTACAGTATGGCTGACCGGTATAACATTGGTGGAACAATCAATATCCCATATTATGACGAAGAAACCAGTTCCATTAAAATGGCTTATGCGGATGAGTTTACAGAACTTACCAGTACATCTGGAACATTCAAGAGTATTTCGCTTGGTGGATTCCTTGCAGGAGCACTGACGCTGATTTCAAAGAAACTGATCAATAACAGTAATTTTGATGTACTGAATAAGATTATCCAGTATATGGCGAAAGCGATTTCTGTATTTATTGAACATGAGTGTCTGATCGGAACAACTGGAAAAGCTGAAGGACTTACGAACGTTACACGGGGTATTACAGCAGCGGCAGCAGATAAAGTTAAAGCTGACGAGTTGATCGATGTACAGGAGTCCATTCCGGATATTTATCAGAGCGGTGCTGTATGGATCATGAATAAAGCCACCAGAACCGCAATCCGAAAGTTAAAAGATAGTGATGGCAATTATCTTTTGAACAGGGATGTATCAGCACGGTGGGGATATACGCTTCTTGGAAAAGATGTGTATTGTTCCGATGCAATGCCAAAGATGGCAGCAAAAGCTACAGCAGTATATTATGGAGACTTTTCCGGATTAGCGGTAAAAGTGGCAGAGGACGCAAATATCGAAGTACTGAGAGAGAAATATGCAACGCAGCATGCAGTAGGCGTAGTTGCATGGATGGAAATTGATACAAAAGTGGAGGATTCCCAGAAAATCGCAAAATTGACAATGGCATCCGCTTAAAGTTGCGCCGGCGCAAAAGGAGAGGAAATATGAAGATCAGTGAAATAACTGCTGCAGATATATGGCGGCATATCAGGGAATCTCCGGAAGATATGGAGACAGAAGACAATACGGAGATTCTGGTTATGAAAAAAGCCGCCGTAGAATTTTGTAAAGGATATACGGGGCTGACTGAGGAGCAGCTGGACGAGCATGAGGACATTACGATTGCCGTCCTTATGCTCATTGCGGATATGTATGATAACCGCCAGCTGCAGGTTGATAAAAATGTTATGAATAAAACAGCAGAAACTATTCTGGGAATGTACTGTATCAATTTTCTGTGAGGTGGCGAAATGATTTATACAGGAAAATTAAACCGGCGGCTCACTTTCCAACGCCTTGAAGCCAAAGAAGACGAGATGGGACAGGATAAGTCATCCTGGCAGGATTATAAGACCGTCTGGGGGAGCGTAAAACCATACAAATCTTCGGAATATAACTTTATGGGAAAGCTTAAACCAGAGGTATCTCACAGGATATATGTGCGGTTCCGGAATGATATTACTGCAGATATGAGGATCAAATATCACGGCAGGATCTTTACAATAGAAGGTCCGCCGCTGGACATTGATGAAAGACATGAACTTCTTGAGATACAGTGCAGGGAGGTGTTTGAAGGAAATGAGTATCAAGTTTGATATAACTGGAGATGGAGAATTTGCTGAGGCTATGGAAAAGGCTATGAAGCAGTTTCCTGCTTCTGCGGAAAAGGTTTTGAGGAAAGAAGCAAGGAATATTGCTGAGGATCTTGGAACAAGGGTAAATGCAGAAGCAAAAGGGCATCATTGGAAAGCTAAAGATTCAGAGGAAGAACCAGTTAGATTAGCAGAAAGCTTCCGGCAGGGAAAAGTGATCCGATCAGGAACTAACTACACGGTTGCTGTTACAACGAAAGCTCCACATTATCATCTTTATGAAGAAGGACACGACTTGGTTACTCATAACCGGAAAAACCGTTGGGGAAAAGGAAAACCGGGAACTGGAAGAAAAGTTGGTAAGGTATACGCTAAAAAGACTGTTGGAAAATATATGGCACGACGTTCAGAATATTCCGAAGCAATCGGCCAGGAGCTTCTAAATTCAATACTGGAGGATGCAGGATTTGACTCTTAAAGATATTAAGCAGGCTGTGAACCTCACATTAAAGGAATCCTATCCCGGTACAAAAATATACGGACCAGACACAATAGAGGGTTATACCAGACCTTCTTTTTTTGTTTATGTGACACAGACGTTTTCAGAGAGAACGAAAAATGCGGTCCATAAAAATGTTGAGATCGAAATTGACCTTATCCAGAAACGGTCTGACGAACTTGCGGCAATGGAATTCTTTGAAAAAATGGAATTTGTTTTTGGCTATAAACTTGAGGTTGGCAGCAGGAAACTGAATACCGATAACATAAACTGTATGTTTGAGGGGGAAAACAACAATATCCCTGTAGTGACATTTGAAGTGGAATTCTGGGATGAGGTGAAAAAGGAGGATAACAGTGAAATTATGAAAAACATGGAAATGAGACAGGAGGTAGGAAACTGATGGGATTACCAGCAATGAACATCACATTCGTGGTACGGGCGCAGAATTCGGCAAAAAGGCTGGACCGCGGATCTGTTGGAATGGTGCTCAAAGATGCAAAGGTTCCAAGTGGGAATCCGATAACAATTTTTTCAAGTGAAGATATCCCGGAGGAGCTGGGGACAGATAATAAAAACCAGATTGCCCTGGCACTCCGTGGAAATGACACGGCACCGCAAAAAGTTGTGGTATATGTTCTTGCTACTGCAGAGACAGATTACAATAAAGCCTTCAAATATTTTGAGCGGAAGAAAGTAGACTGGATGTGTTTCCCAAGTGCAAAAAAAGATTCCCAGACACAGAAGATCACAGACTGGGTGAAAGCTCAGAGGGAAGCTCATAACAGAGTGAAAGCTGTGTTACCGGAAACAGAAGCAGATACAGAGGGAATTGTAAATTATGCAACGAAGACAGTAACTGCAGATGGAAAGAGCTATACAGCAGAAACGTTCTGTTCTAGGATTGCCGGTCTGATCGCAGGAACAGGAAGTGATCAGTCCGTGACCTTTGCTGTTCTGGACGATGTAACAGCCTGTGAAGATCTGGACCGTAAATCGGTTGAAGCAGCCATTGATGCAGGAAAGTTTGTTTTGTTTGATGACGGAGAAAAAATCAAGGTTGGAAGAGGCGTGACATCGTTAACCACTTTAACCGGAAAGCAGAGCCCATGGAAAAAAATCCGTGTTGTAGAGACTATGGACATGATCAACAACGATATTGTTGAGCTGGCCGAGGATAACTACATCGGAAAATATCAGAATACATACAGCAATAAGTGTCTTCTGTTATCTGCGATCAAAACCTACATGGACGAAATCCTTGTAAATGGCCTGATCGAAGATTACAGCATTGAGTTTGACGTGGAGAAAATTCGAAAATATGTGATCGAAAATGAAAAGATCAAAAAAGAAGATGCAGAAGCCATGTCAGATGAGGAAATGCAGAAACAGTATACCGATGAAAAAGTATATTTCAAAGCAACTGTGACAATTTCAGATGTCATGGAAGACATCTATCTGGATATCACGGCATAAAAGGAGGGATTAACGAGGAAAGGTTATACACCGGACAGGGTTATTAATGGAACGTTTGGAGAGCTGTGGATTGATGCTGAATATATGGCAGAAACCACTGCACTTCAGGCAAAAATGAAATTTGATACCGCAGAAGTGACACAGGCAAGGACCTTAAAAAAGGGGTATAAAGTAACGGGAATCAGCGGATCAGGAACTGTAAAACTTAATAAAGTGACATCATACTGGCTGAAAAGAGCAGCACAGGCGATCAAGGAAGGAAAAGCAATCAGAGGCACGATCATCTCCAATCTGGATGACCCGGAAGCCTTTGGCGGCGAACGTGTACGGCTTAAGGATTGTATTTTTACAGAAATCCCAATTGCAGACTGGTAAGCCGGAAAGCTGGGCGAAGAGTCCATTCCGTTTAATTTTTCGGATTTTGATGTATTGGATGCTATTTGACAGGAGGAAAAGAACATGAATCTGATTGAAAAGCTGATCAGAGTTGATAAAGAGACAGTAGAGAAAAAGGAAACAAAGAAGATCCGATCTGCAAGGCTGACAAAGCTTCTGGGAGAGGAAACAGAGATCACGATTCAGGAAGTTTCGGGTCGGAAGCACAATGATATCATGCAGATGATGTTTGATGAGAAAGGAAAAAGAAATATTTCAGCAGCTTACGACACAAACCTGATGTTCTGTGTGAATGGAATTGTTGAACCGGATTTAAAAGATCCGGCTTTGCTGGAGCATTTTAATGCTGCGACTCCAAAAGATCTTGCCGCAATTCTGTTTCAGGCAGAAGCCGGAACCATTGCAGATGAGATTATTGCTTTATCTGGGCTTAAGACTGAGGAGAAGGAAATAAAAAACTGATCAGGACGGACAGGGAAGCAAGCATTGCTTATGCACTGTTCCGTTTGAAAAAGTGGAAAATTTCGGATTATTACAATATGGGTGCGGGTGAACGTCTGATCACCCGTGCTTTTTTGATGCAGGAGATCGAAGACATAAAAGAGGAGGCGAGGGAACGGGGCAAATAAAACAGTAGCAGCGGTAGTAAAGCTGATCGATGAATTTTCAGATCCATCGCGGACAGTAGCAAGACAGTCAAAAAATCTGGAAAAAAGAATTGGCAATCTTGGAAGTGTATTTGAAAATGCAGGGCAGTTTTTGGAAGGAGCCGGAGAAAGCCTTACAAAATCGGTTTCTGTGCCAATGGCAGCGGCTGGAACAGCTGCAATAAAGTTCGCTTCTGAATCACAGGATGCCTACAAACAGTTTGCGGCCGCAACTGGGACAGCAACCGAAAACCTGGGCAAATACCAGGATATGATCAACAATGTCTACAAGGACAACTTTGGAGAATCCATAGGAGATGTGGCGGATGCAATGGCAAAAGTTGACCAGAACATGTCCTATCTGGATGATTCTGCACTGCAGAGATGTACGGAGTACGCTTATACGCTGGCAGATACCTTTGATGTTGATATCGGGGAAAGTACCAGAGCAGCAGACAGCCTGATCAAGAATTTCGGCGTTTCCGCAAGAGAAGCATTCAATCTTATGGCACAGGGGGCTCAGAATGGCCTGGATTTTTCAGGAGAATTGTTTGATAACATTGATGAATATTCCGTACAGTTCCAAAAGCTTGGCTTGGATGCGGAGGACATGTTTTCGATTTTCGCAAATGGAGCGGAAAATGGAGCATTCAACCTGGATAAGATCGGTGATGCGGTAAAAGAATTTTCCATCCGTGCGATCGATGGATCAGATACAACAAAACAGGGATTTGAAGCCATCGGAATGAATGCCGATAAGATGGCAAAAAGATTTGCGGCCGGAGGCCAGGATGCGAAAGCGGCCTTTAACGAGGTAATCCAGGGACTGGCCGGAATGGAAGATCCGGTTGCCCAGAGTGCGGCAGGGGTTAATCTTTTTGGAACCATGTGGGAAGATTTAGGTCCGCAGGTTATTACAACGCTTTCAACAACCAATGGTGCCATCGACGAAACTAAAGAGACGATGGAGGAATTGGTCAACACCAGATATGACACACTCACAGGAGCACTGGGAGGGTTGTGGAGGACGATCCAGGTTGATGTCCTGCAGCCGGTAGGAACGATGCTGATCCCGTATGTGGAGAAGGGAATCACTGTGATTGATTCCCTGGTAGATCACTGGAACGAGCTGGACCCGGCTACACAGAAAACCATTGTGAAGTTTGCAGCCGTGGCTGCAGCAACCGGTCCGGTATTGCTAGGAGCCGGAAAGGTATCATCTGGAATTGGTGGAGTGATAAAAGACTCTGCAAAATTGAGTGGAGCAATTGAACGACTTACGGATGGAAAAACTGGTTTTAAAGCTCTTGGAGTAATTATGAAAGGGCCGGTTGGAATTGGCATAGCAGCTGTGGCAGCAGGAGCGTTTCTAATCTATAAAAACTGGGACAGAATCAGTCCTCTGCTCGGAAAAACAGCTGCACGGTTTGAATCGTTCTGGAATACCGTACAGCCACAGCTCCAGCCGTTTTTAGGACTATGTACAGAAATAGGCTCTTATCTGGAGAGCGGATTTATAAAAGCTGTACAATTTGTATTCTCAGAAGGATCGGATGTGATTGTAATATTCTTTGAAGGTGCAAGCCAGTATATAGACGGTTTTCTTGGCGTTCTTGAGGGAGTTACAACATTTATGAATGGAGTGTTCACTGGAAACTGGGAAAAAGCATGGAAAGGCTTAAGGGATATTGTTTCCAATTCTTTCGGAATGCTGGAAGCCCTTGTAAAAACCCCGATGAATGCAGTCATTTCCATTGTAAATGGTGCGATCAGCAGGATTAATTCTATCCATTTCACAGTTCCGGATTGGGTACTTGGAATTGGTGGTAAAAGCTGGAAAGGGCTTAACATTCCGCAGATTCCAGCTCTGTCAAAAGGAACCGATAACTGGCAGGGCGGTATTGTACAGATCAGTGAGAAGGGCGGAGAGATCGTTGACCTGCCAAGAGGTACAAGGGTATATCCACATGATGAATCTGTCCGAATGGCACGTTCCGAGAATAAAGGTACAGTAATTACCATAGCGAAACTGGCAGACAGCATTATTGTTCGTGAAGAAGCAGACATTGACCGGATCGCGGAAAGAATTGTAAAGAAAATAAAAGAAACCAATGATAATCTTCCGCAGACAGCGGTAGTATAGGAGGCGTAAATGATTAGTAAGATGGAAATATGGCTGAAATGCGGAAAAGATTCCATACAGCTTCCGATACTGCCAGCATCCTATAACGTTACAAGGGATGCCGGACATGAAACCGTGAACGTCCAGAACCTTGGAGATGTCACAATCCTTGGAAAAAGAGGACTCAGTTCCATAGAACTGGAGTCCTTTTTTCCAAATAAGGATTATTCCTTTGCAGCATATAAGAAAAAGCAGAGTCCATGGGAATATGTGAAGAAAATACTTTCCTGGCAGGAAAAAACACTCCGTCTGGTTGTTACCAAAACCAAGATCAATATGCAGGTGGTGATCAGCTCCTTCTCATACGGGGAGGAAGATGGAACTGGAGATATCAAATATAAGCTGTCTTTGATGGAATACCGGGCACCTAAGTACACAAAACCAAAAAAGAAAAAGACATCAAAGACTGCAGCTTCCACAACGAAAAAGAATATAAAGCAGGGAACGAAACGGGAAACGTCCAAAACGAAAGCAAAGGTGCATATTGTTTCCGGAAACGATACCTTGTGGAGTATTTCCAAGAAATATTACGGAACTGGATCATATGCGAACAAGATCTACGAAGCAAACAAGACCATTATCGAGCGGACTGCAGTAAAACATGGATTCCGCAGCAGTGCCAATAAGGGTGTGAACGGATGGTGGATCTTTGATGGAGAAAGGCTTGTGATACCATGAGATTAAAGTGGAAAGAGAATGATATAACAAAATATGTCACAAGCGTTACCTGGTCCGGAAGTGCACGTCAGGCAGCCCGGACCGTTGCGTTTTCTGTAGCATACAGTCCGAATGATAAAAGTGTAGAGACACTGGATATCAAGCTGGGAGATAAGATCGTATTTTATCCGGATAGCAATCAGAAAGTGCATTTTTTCGGGGCAGTTACGGAAAGAAACAGGAGTTCAGATGCCGGAGAGCTGCAGTATACGGCAAAGGATCATATGATCCATCTGCTAAGATCCAACGGGACATACCGGTTCCGGAACAAAACGCCGGAAAAGATTACGGAAATGGTATGTAAGGATATCGGTATAAACGTCAGAAACCTTGCAAAGACTGGACTGGTGTTAAATAAGATGTTTTTCCAGGAAAGGCCATATTATGAAATTATTATGGCTGCATACACAAAAGTGTACAGGAAGAATAAAAAGCCGTACATTGCCCAGATGAATGGGGATACCCTGGAAGTGATCGAAAAGGGGAAGACGATCCCGGGATTTCACATTAAGCAGGGTGAACGGATCCTTGAATCGTCTTACAGCGAGAATATGGATGATATGGTAAACCGGGTGTATGTATATAATTCTTCAAATAAGAAGATCGGGATCCTTACCAACACACGCTGGGCGAACATGTATGGAATATTCCAGAGCGCGATCACTGTGGATTCCGGTAATGGCAAGCAGGAAGCAATGAACGAGCTGAAAGGAATCAGTAAAAATGCAAGCCTGACATCAACAGGGGATTACCGGTGTGTTTCCGGTCTTGGGGTGATCATAGAAGATTCCAGGACAGGACTGAAAGGGAGATTTTGGATTGAGAGTGATTCCCATGAATGGAAAAATGGATCCTATACGATGAAGCTTGATCTGGAATTTAAGAATATCATGGACACGCAGGAAGAGGATGAAGAACAGACATCCTCAAGCTTGTCTGATTTATCAGAGAGTTCTGCTTTGGAAGATGTTCTGAACCAGGCAAGATCCTGGATCGGGATTGGGGAAAATCCGCCTGGAAGCAATCATAACGAGATTACGGTTTTGTATGGAATGGATGCTGCCTGGTGCTGCATGTTTATCTGGGCCTGTTTCAATAAGAGTGGACATGCAGATCTGTTCATGGGAGGAGCAAAAGAAGCTTATTGTTTTAATGTCCGGGATTACTACCAGGCTCGCGGAAAATGGGGCAGTACCCCGAAAAAAGGAGCTTTAGTAATTTATGGTGGTCAGGGACATATTGGAATTGTTGAAAGTGTCAATAGTGCTGGTGGATACACAAGCATTGAAGGCAACTATGGCGATGATGTGAAAAGAAGAGATTCCCATCAGAATGTCCTTGGATTCTGTTACATAGATTATCCGGTTACAAAATCGGCCGAAGGAAGCGATGAGGTGATAAGCGGAACAACCGTAGCGGTTCCGGGATCTGTAGCACAGACAGGGATCATAAAAGACTACACAAACTATTCCTATTTCTTTGGAAGATGGAACAGTGGCAGCACCCAGAAGATAATAGCAGATCTGTGGGAAAATAATGGAAAGCAAGGGAAGAATGGTATTGCAACCATCAATGGCTATTACCTGATAGCTCTCCGTCCGGTGTTTGGTTCCGCAGGTGATGTTGTAAGCGTGGTTCTGGAAGACGGAGCACGCTTCAATGCGATCATAGCAGATGAAAAAGGTGATGATGCCGGAAACCAATGGGGCCATGTGTATTCCGGTGCTGTGTCGATCGTGGAGTTTGAAAGCCTGGGAAATTCCGAGACAAATAATGGAGCGCAGCTTAATATCGGGCAATGGGCCGGAAAGAAAGTGACGGCGATCATTAACGGAGGGAGGTACAGCGGGCTATGACTCCTTATGAAGAGTTAATTGAGCAGATGAGAAAGGCGGGACGTTTTTACAACCCTCAGGTGCCGGAATTTGGCATAATGGGCCATGACGGGAGAGTAAAAATAGGATCGGGAATAATAAATAAAAGTGACTATTCAGTAAGCAGCAACCTGGCTGTTGAAGACGGAATCAATCATCTGGAAGAAGGTGATAAAGTCTTATTGATGAAGATGAATGATACTGAGGAATTTGTACTGATTGCAAAGGTGGTGGACCCGGTATGATGTTTCCGTTTGCAGATACGGAATCCGATGATATTACAGAAGAGGAATACGTTCCGAAAGAATATGGAATTGATTTCAAAACAGGACAGTTGTCCGGGAAGATCGTGGAGGGCGTAGATGCTCTCATGGTATGGTGCTGGATCGCATTACATACGCCAAGGTACAGATATTATATATATTCAGATGAATATGGACAGGAGTTTGAGGACCTGATCGGAAAACAGTATTCTGAAGGATATACGAATTCAGAGCTGGAAAGAATGACGGAGGAGTGTTTATGTGTAAATCCATATATAGAAGGGATCACAGATTTTGAATGTGTGAAAAAGGATGAAAAGATCATGCTGTCATTCAAACTTATAACAACACTGGGAGAACAGGAGGCGGAGATCTATGTTTGAGGATATGACATTTGAAAATATCATGGAAGCCATGATGAAGGAGATGCCGGACGATATCGATACATCAGAGGGAAGTCTTCTGTATAATGCCTGTGCAAAACAGGCGGTCCAGCTGGAAGAGACATATATGTTTATGGCCGGGATAGAAAAGAACATGTTTGCAGATACGGCGGATCTGGAACACCTTATCCGGATTGGAAATGACATCGGATGTTTCATAAATGAAGCTACCTATGCAGAATTTGAAGCACAGTTCAATTGTGCAGTTCCGGCCGGCAGCAGGTGGAATTGCGATGAGTACAACTATACAGTGTTCAATGTGATTGATGAAAACAAGCATATATACAGGCTCGGATGTGATACATCTGGAAGCGGCCCGAATACCCTTTTATCTGATCTGGACCCGATAACTTTTGTGGAAGGGTTTGAGTGGGGAAAGATACTGAAATGCAGGCTGCAGGGAAAAGACCAGGAGGATACCGAACTGTATCGGTCAAGAGTGCTGAACAGCTACAATTATCGAGGTTTTGCCGGAAACAGGGAGTATTACAAAGGTAGGATCAATGAAATGCCTGGTGTAAAGGCCTGTAAGTTGGAAAGAGTTTCAAAACCAGATGATCAGATCAAGGTAATGATTGCAGGAGATTCTTTCCGGACTCCTGATGAGGACGTTGTGAAAGAAGTGCAGAATACCGTTGATCCGGTGGTGACAAGCGGAGAAGGCGATGGAATTGCTCCAATCGGACACAGGGTAAAAGTGGTTGGTGCAGAGGAAGAGACCGTAAATATCAATACAGAAATTACATTTGAATCCGGATACGCCTATGAAGACATTAAGGAATATATCAATCAGGCCGTTGAAGAGTATTTCCTTGAAGTAAGGGAAAAATGGGAGAAGAATGATAATCTGGTTGTAAGGATTCTGCAGGTTGAGAGAGCAATCGTGGATGTGACAGGGGTAGAGGATGTTGCAGGAACAACCCTGAACGGAGCAGCCAAAAACTATACAGTTGGGAAAAACAAGCTTCCTGTGAAGGGGGAACTGACATGCACGTCAAAGTAAACTATCCGGATGCCGTGATGCAGATCAGGGAAATCAAGTGTTCTGTTAAAGCTGGGGATATTATTGGAGAAAAACTGGAGAATCATATCCAGGAACTGGATGATAATATCACGGTAAAAGAATCCAGGAAAAGTGGAATTGAAAGAAGAGAGCGGATATTAAATATCCAGCCTTCAAGCAGCAGTGATTTGGAAACACGAAAAATTGCCGTGATTGCAAGATGGTGTATCTCGACTATGTATACGGAAAGGATTCTTCAGAAAAGACTGCAGAGTATGCTTGGGGATGGATACAACCTGGAAGTGAACATACAGCAGAAAACAGTATCCGTTACGTTGCAGTTGAAACACTATAAAAACAGAAAAGTAATATGGGAAATGCTGGAAGGAATCGTACCGCTGGACCAGATTATAGACGTTATCATTATTTATAATACATACCGTGCATACAAGCCCTTTACCTATAAAGAACTTAAGGTAAAAACATACGATCAGCTTCGAACGGAGGTAATACAGTGAAGAAAACAAAGAATTACGCAATGCCTTATCCGGAACAGGATGATTATTTCAATGTTGAAGATTTTCAGGATATGATGGTTTCCGTTGACAATCTCATGAAGAAATTATCAGATTCAGGAGCTCAGATAAGTAGCGATGCTGAACATTTATATAATCAGACAAAAGCCCAGATGGACAATATCCAGAAAAGAATGAATGCTTTTACGGCATTAAGAGATGGTTCAACAACCGGAGATGCAGAGCTGAAGGATATACGTGTTGCCTATGATGGAAAAGAATATGGAAACGCCGGAGAAGCGGTAAGGGAACAGGCTTCGGATATACATAAAGCTCTCTTTGGTGCCGGTGCTTCCATCTGGTCAAAGGCGAAATCAGAATCCACGAAATATGTTGCGGAAACCAAAGGAATTTGTATTTTAAATGAACGCTTTACGGCAGCAGGCGTGGTTGCCAAAATAAGCAGAGGTACTTTTGCACAGAATGAAAGTACATTAAATTTGGACAGAGAATGTTCGGCTTATATTGTAGAATTTGAAAAAAATCCAGGAACCGTATACATGCCCAGTGCTGAGACCATAAAAATAGTAAGCACAACGAAAATAATATTTGAAGCAAACGGCAACGCACGCTGCTGGATCCCCGTAGAAAAAGGCCAATACCTTGCCGTAGACAGCACCGCCACTGCATACACAAGCGAAAGCAACCATGTGCCCTACATGCTCTACGATCAGGCGAACAAAACCCTGGAATTCCGGGGCTTTGGCTCTGCCGGAAGCATAGAACCCGTAGCTCCATATTCCCTCGCCCTGGAATATAAACTCGAATATGATATGGACGACACAGGCCTGGTGAAGCAGATTGATGCAAATAGAGAGGCTGCTGCTTCGCTAAAGGAAGATTTAGAGGGTATCGCAAAAAAACATGTTAACCTATTGGAAAATTTACAATTTTATCCAGGAGAATTTTATACTTATGAAAGTCATAATGTATCAGAAAATTCTGATTTTGGTAGATTTGAGTTATTTAATATTAACGCTAATGAAAATTATTATTTTATAGATATTTTTTCTAGTTTCTCTTGTGTTAAATATGATGATGGTAGTTATTCAAGAATTGAAAATACAACTACAGGTTTCGTGAGTGGAATTTTTAAACCAACGCAAAATGGTGTAGTTGCTATTACAGGCGTACGTAGCTCAAGTTCTAAGAATACGTTATTCACGTCAAGTAAAGAAATGTATGAAAATAAGATTTATGAATCTTATTTATCATTTAGCGAAAAAGCAAGTGATGAAGTAAGAAAAATTATGGATTATTTACCAAAAACATACTATGTTGAAAAAGACGAAAGTGGTGATTTTGTAAAGTTATCTGATGCGATTGTTACTGCTACAAAGTATATGGATTCTGTTGTATATCTAGGTGATGGAACATGGGATTTGATTGAAGAGTTTGGCTCTGATTTCTTTAATAATGCAACAGGTGGGGGCGCACCACGGTCGCCGGTTAGGGGCTTATTATTAAAAAATAGAATCCATATTATAGGTAGCAGTAAATCAAAAATTATTTGCAATTATACAGGGGATAATGCTGTTATAAAGAAATGGTTTTCTGTATTTAATTCAGATATATACGGATTCACACTTGAAAATATAACAATTGAAGCAAGCAATATTAGATACATTATACATGATGAAAGAGATTCAGATACTGATTCATATATTAATAGATATATTAATTGTCATTTCAAATTTGATAATAGTGACAATGATACACCTGGTAGGACAGCGCAATGTATCGGTGGAGGATTAGGTATTGATGGATATATTGATATAAATGGTGGTGTGTTCGAATCTATTGATACTACAAAGACAGGCCACATATGTGTCGTTTCATATCATAATTCTGCTGGTGCTAATGCTAAAAACCACATAAGTATTAAAAACACATATCTTAAAGCATTGGGATATTTCAGAATTAATTCATACGGAGAGAGTACCGAAATTACGGAGTGTGAAATCACAAACTGTTCTATGGGAAGAAGTGTTCTGATTGGACATGAAACTGGAGGTAGTAACATGAATATAAATGTTACTCAGTGGAACAACGAAATCAGATAACTTAACTAAAGGGGGCGATAGTTAATTAGTAACGATTGAATAGTGATTAAAAATCTGTTATAATTTTTGTAATATTTATGAAGAGAGATGTACTAATGAATAATGATGAAATACAAAAAATCATATATGCTGTTTCAAAAGAACTTGAGATCAATTATGACAAGAATAAAACCGAACATTATGGATTATCAGATAGAGCATTGGTTCCTTTTGCTACAATTAAAAGCACAAGTAGAGTAGTTAGAAGTGAAGGAACAGATGAAGATAACGATATAGTGATATGCTATAATGAAAATGGTTGGTTTATATATGATATTACAGTTCAAGTTGGTGCCGGAGTGCAGAAGGTAATAGAAGAAAATATTACTCCAATATCCCCAAAAGATGTTTTCGAAAAATATAAGGAATTAAATTTATTCGAAAAAATGAATTTCATAAATACAGCCTATGAAATTTTAAACTTTTCCTCGAGCAAAATGTATTTATTTTGAGTAAAATGATAGATTATTCAGTGATATGAAAGGAGTATATAATGAGTAAAGAAGCAGAGTTAATTCTAAAGGCGTTTATTAATGAGGCACATGGTGAAATTGTTGATTTTATGGAGGTTACACCAAAATTACTGAATATGTCAGAAAATGTGTTTTATGCAGCATTGAAAGAGCTTGAAGATACCGGGTGTGTAAAAAATATTTTGTGGGGAAATGATGGAGAATGTTTGTATGATGACATTAAAATAGAAACAGATAATTTTAAAATGAAATAAATTTATATTCAAAAATGTCAATTACCGTTTGGGTGATTGACATTTTTTAGAAAGACAGGTGAAACATAAGAATTAAAGCAGAGCCGGGAGGCTCTTATTTTTATACTAAATTTTAAGAATTGTGTCGGCGCAACACCGGAGAAAGGAAAAAACAATGAAAGAAAATTACATTAAAGCATTATTTACAGCAATCTTTGCACTGATCAGCTCCATTTTGGGAGTTTTGACAGTGCCAGTTCTCCTGATGGTGGCCTGCAACGTCCTTGACTATGCCACCGGCCTTATGGCATCCACATACAGATCTGAGGACATCAACTCATATAAAAGCATCCGTGGAATTATGAAAAAGGTGTGTATGTGGCTTTTGGTAATCGTGGGAGCAATCATTGACCAGCTTCTTTTATATGCGTCCCAGACTGCAGGTATCACATTACCATTTACATTCCTGGTAGCCTGTATTGTAGCAATCTGGATTATCTGCAACGAGATCATCAGCATTCTGGAGAATATCAAAGATATGGGAGTAACAATCCCGGCATTCCTGATTCCACTTGTAACACATGTAAAATCTCAGGTGGAAGATAAAGTAAATATCGATACAGAAAAAGAGGATTCAGAGGGCGAGTGATCGTCCTCTTTTCTTATCAGTAAAGGAGAAACAATATGCTAAAAATCATGGGTAAATCCCAGGCAAGCATTGAACAGATGAGAACCTATATTAAGGAGGTTAATCCGCAGGTACCGGATTCCGTAGTAAAGATGATTCCTTTATACATTGCCGAAGGAACAGTCGAAGGAGTTCGCGGTGATATTGCTTTTGCCCAGTCCTGCTTGGAAACCGGAGACTTTACCTTTTTTAATTCTGCGGTGACATTCAATCAGAACAATTTTTGTGGCCTGGGTGTAACCAAAACGGGCATGAAAGGCAACAGTTTCAAGACACCAGCGGAAGGAATTCGGGCACAGATCCAGCATCTGCAGGCTTATGCCTCTACAGACAAACTGCAGAATCGTTGTGTAGATCCGCGTTACACATACGTCAACAGAGGTTGTGCGGAATATGTCGAGCATCTCGGCACGCATGAAAACCCGAAGAGCCAGGGCTGGGCATCCGGACAGAACTACGGCCAGAAGATCATTAACATTCTGAACAGCATATTATCAATTAAGACAGAGAAGGAGAATGATATTATGAATATCAATACAAGTTTTATCAGCAATAACAACAGCTATGCAGGTCAGACACCGGTGTATATTGTTATTCACAACACAGATAACTATGCAAAGGGAGCAAATGCAAAAGCACACGCAAAGGCCCAGCATGATGGAAATTTTAAAGGCTATTCCGCGCATGTATTCGTTGATGATACAGAAGCATACCAGGCACTTCCGTATGATCGTGGCGCGTGGCATGTAGGAGTTAATTATGGCGGCCGTTTGTTCGGGACAGTCAACAACAGAAATGCGGTAGGAATCGAGATGTGCGTCCAGGAGGGCTACAATTACGAGAAAGCATTCCAGAATACAGTCCAGGTATGCAAACAGATCATGAAACAGCTGGGAATCCCGTCAGACAGAGTTGTACAGCATTATGATGTATGCGCCAAGAACTGCCCGTCAGCAATCCGGGCCAAGGGTGACTGGAATCGTTTCAAGCAGCTGATCGGAGCCAAGACCACCACGGCAACAGTAGATAAATACTACCGCACAAGAAAATCCTGGGCTGACAGTAAGAGCCAGATCGGAGCATATAAGAGTCTTGAAAATGCAAAGAAAGAATGGAAAGAAGGCTACACCATCTACGACTGGAACGGAAAAGCGGTGTATCCGGTGGAAAAGACAAGTGCAATAACACTGACAAAAGAAATTAAAGTTCAGCTTCCGGTTATTAAAAAAGGCAGTTCCGGAGCAGCAGTATCTTCCCTGCAGGCCGTGCTTGGTGTTGAAGTAGACGGTTCTTTCGGAAACGATACAGAAACATCTTTGAAAGTATTCCAGAAAAACGTTGCTATTACTGCAGATGGCTCATGCGGAACAGACACCTGGACAAAGGTGTTTGAGCACATGAAGGCCAACACAAAATAAGTATAAGAACAGGTAAGAATGAAACGATAGCTAACAAATAGCTAACATCATGCGGAAAAAGCATGAAAATAAAGGAACAGCTGTTTCCGTACAGGAAGCTGCTGACGCTGGCAAATTCTGATTTCAGATAACGAAAAATAGTGAGAAAGGCTGTAAACCTTAGGGTTTATGGCCTTTTTCTTTTTGCTCTGCAATAGAAAAAAATATTCTCAAAAAGTGCGAAAAAACAGCAATAGCGAACACGTAGCTAACATTTTTGGGGAATTTATGAAATATTTTTTGGAGAAATTCATAAAATAAATCAAAGCGGCAGGGGAGATACTGAGAATATTTATGGAAGCGCTTGTGGATTATATTAAACCAGAATTGCTGATCACAGCGATCGCTTTGTATTTTATGGGGATCGCACTGAAGGAGGCTCAGGCTGTGAAGGACAAATATATTCCGCTGATACTGGGGTGTGCAGGGATCCTTATATGCGGAATTTATGTTTTTGCTACCTGTTCCTGTAAAAATGCACAGGATATTGCAATGGCAGTATTTACATCCACGACACAGGGAGTCCTGGTGGCGGGGCTTTCTACATATGTGAACCAGCTGATCAAACAGCTGGAAAAAGATGAATAATGGATTTTGTAAGGTAGTTTCAGATACTTGCAGCAGCTGCAGGAATTTATGTGCCAGAAGAAAGCCGTTCAGAACAGGATGCAGGTAATTGGCGGAAATGCCATAATTGAGAGTAGGAGAAAATATATCATAAAAAGGAAGGATACATCATGCATGAGCAGATGTATCCTTCCTTTTTGAATTGGTTATTTATGCATTTTTCAGTGCCTGATCCAGATCTTTGATAATATCATCTACATTTTCGATACCGATGGAAAGACGGATCATTCCAGGAGAAACTCCTGCTTCAACCAACTGCTCGTCGTTCATCTGGCGATGTGTATGGCTGGCTGGGTGAAGGACCATAGTGATGGAGGCGGCAACGTGAGTTGCGATGGTGGCAAGCTTCAGACTGTCCATAAAACGGACTGCTGCATCACGGCCACCGGTCAGTTCAAAGGAGATAACGCCGCAGGTATGACCATCCTTCATATATTTCTGAGCCAGTGCGTGATATTTATCCTCCGGAAGTCCTGCGTAATTTACATGAGAAACCTTTTCGTGTGCGTTCAGGTATTCTGCAATCTTCTGGGCGTTGGAGCAATGGCGTTCAACACGCAGCGGAAGCGTTTCCAGACCGAGGTTCAGAAGGAAGCAATTCATCGGAGACGGAATAGAGCCCAAATCACGCATCAGCTGGGAAGTAGCCTTAGTGATGTAAGCTTTTTTTCCGAACTGCTTTGTATAGATAACGCCGTGATAGGATTCATCCGGCTCTGTCAGGCCGTGATATTTATGGCCGTAGGCATCCCAGTCGAAGTTACCGCTGTCGACAATGGCGCCGCCTACCTGAACGGCATGTCCGTCCATATATTTGGTGGTGGAGTGGGTAACGATATCTGCACCCCACTCGAAGGGACGGCAGTTTACCGGTGTGGCAAAGGTGTTATCCACAATAAGAGGCACGCCGTTTTGGTGTGCAACGTGTGCAAATTTCTCGATATCAAGAACTACCAGAGCCGGATTGGCGATAGTTTCTGCAAAGAGAACCTTTGTGTTCGGTTTGAATGCGGCAGCGATCTCTTCTTCTGTTGCATCGGTATCAACAAAGGTGCAGTCAATGCCAAGTTTCTTGAAGGTGACGGCAAGAAGGTTGAAGGTTCCTCCGTAAATGGTAGAAGCGGCAACAACGTGATCGCCTGCCTCACAGATATTAAATACTGCGTAGAAGTTGGCTGCCTGTCCGGAAGAAGTCAGGATTGCAGCAACACCGCCTTCCAGATCTGCGATCTTTGCGGCTACGGCATCGTTAGTCGGGTTCTGGAGACGGGTGTAAAAATATCCGTCTGCCTTCAGATCAAATAACTGGCCCATTTCGTCGGTGGTGTCATATTTGTAAGTGGTGCTCTGATAGACAGGAAGTGCACAGGGCTCGCCTTTGGATGGGGTATAGCCGGAGTGGATACATTTAGTCTCTAAATTATAGTCGCTCATAGGGATAAGTCCTTTCTGCTGTGTTTTTCGTATGAATTTAACCGAATCAGGGAAGTTTGCTGCTTCAGATGCGGATACCCCATTGATCTGGATTAAGGAAGCTTCCTGTATTTCCGGATACTTCATTCCTGTATTATGCGTTTCAGGGATTTCTGAGAGAAGCTTTGATCCTTGTAGTTCGGCTAAATAAAGTATGAAAAGTGCATTTGTGTATTTTAAATAAAACTACATATAAGTATAACTCTTTATGTGTTGAAATACAACAATATTCTACATAAACTCCACTGTGGTATAAGGGAAATAAAATGTTGCGTTCTGGTGCACATAATAAAATGCTACATGATCAACGTTCGTAATAAGCATAGTAAGTCATTTTATATATGCGGAAATTTGAGCGAAGGTCGGAAAAATACTGTAAAACAAACAAAATATGTGAATAAAGTAACAAATAGTGAAAATCGCATAAAAACAAAATGGATATTTTGTACAAAAAAGATATTGCGTTCACGTGCACAAGATGATAATATAACATCATCAAAAAGAACACAAAAACAGAAAACAATAAACAATAAAAAATGAACGGAGGAATTTAAAATGTTAAGAGTAGGAGTTATCGGATGCGGCGGAATGGGAAGAGATCATATCAGAAGACTGACAGAGAAGATCCAGGGAGCAGAAGTAGTAGCTGTTTCCGATGTATTTGAGGAAAGTGCCAGGAAAGCAGCCGAGATCTGCGGAGCAAAAGTCTATGCAGACAGTAAGGAGCTCATCAATGCAGAGAACGTAGATGCAGTATTTATCGTATCTCCGGGCTTCGCACATGTAGATTCTCTTCTTCAGGCGATCGAGGCCGGCAAGAGGATTTTCTGTGAGAAACCATTATGTACAACTGCTGAGGACTGCCTGAAAGTAGTAAAGGCAGAGGAGGCAGCCGGCAAACATCTCATCCAGCTTGGATTTATGAGACGCTATGACAAGGGATATCAGCAGATCAAGGAAGCACTTGCAACCGGAGAATATGGCGAGCCGCTGATCCTTCACTGTACACACAGAAATCCGGAGGTAGGTACCAATTACAATACACCAATGGCTGTGCACGATACCGCAATCCATGAGATCGATGTCCTTCACTGGCTTGTAGATGATGAGTATGAATCAGCACAGGTAGTAATGCCAAAAGTGACGAAATATTCCCACTCTGAGCTGAAGGATCCGCAGATCATGATGCTCCGTACTAAAAAAGGTGTATGCATTGATGTAGAAGTATTTGTAAACTGCAAGTTTGGATATGACATCAACTGTGAAGTTGTATGTGAGGACGGTGCACTGAAAATGGCACAGCCGGCTTATCCGTCTATCCGCAAGAATGCGGCAGTGTCCACTGCTATTGACACAGACTGCTTCGTAAGATTTAAAGACGCTTATGATAAAGAGGTTCAGGACTGGGTTGATAACGCAGAGGCAGGAGTGATCACAGGACCGAATGCATGGGATGGATACCTGGCAGCGATCACAGCAGATGCTCTTGTAAAAGCGCAGGAAACCGGACAGATCGAGAAAATCGTTTCAGCAGTTGAGAAGCCGGAATTTTATAAATAAATATATTTTACGAGCTCCACCTCATCAAGTGTGAGTTATCATACCAACTTATTGCTACAGACTTCCCCAATGAGTCTGCGGCGGCAGTTACCGGCAGGATCCGATTCCGCTTCGGCTTTGTTGAAACTGCAGTGGAAAACCTGCCGGTGAGATTAACCGGAAAAATTGGCTGAAAAGTAAAAACATATGGAGGGTATTGAAGATGAAATTAGGATTTAATGAAGCAACTGCACTGGAATGTAAAGGACAGTCTCTTATGGCAGACCTGGAGATGTGCGAGAAATATGGTTTTGATTATATTGAGATCCGCTTTGACTGCGTAAAGGACTATCTCAAAGAGCATACACTGGAAGAACTTGCAGACTGGTTTAAGAATCATCATCTGAAACCATGGGCATACAACACTCTGATCTTCTTTAACCAGAGAGATGAGGCAGGGGAAAAAGAGATTGACGAAGAAGTTGATTTTATCCTGAAGGTTTCCAAAGCGATCGGAATGAAAATGCTGATCACCGTTCCAAGCTTTGATGTAAAAGACAAATCTGTCAGTGAGATCAAAGAAGAAGCAGTTGCACGTCTTCGTTATCTTTCCGATAAGATTGGCGCGGATATGAAGATCTCCTTGGAGTTCTGTGGTGCACCGAACTGCTCCATCAACCAGTTTGGAACAGCCTATGATGTGGTAAAAGCAGTAGACAGAGATAATGTAGGCGTTACCGTGGATACCTTCCATTTCCATGAGATGTGCTCCCGCCTTGAGGACCTGAGAGCTGCGGATGGCAAGAAGATTTTTGCATACCATTTAAATGACTGTGAGGATCTTCCGCTTGGCTCCTGCGGAGACGACAAGAGACTGTGGCCGGGTGAGGGTGTTGTAGATCATGCAGGAATCGCAGCTGCACTGAAGGAGATCGGCTTTGATGGCGTTTGCACCATCGAAGAGTTCCGTCCGGAATACTATGCAATGAGCCATGAGGACAACGTGAAAAAGGCTGCGGAAGTTACCAGAGACTTTGTGCAGAAATATTTCGGATAATTCATTCAGAAAGGTCCGACCTTAAACCGATAGGAGGTAGATACTATGGCTGGTAAGGGAATTCCTGAATTGTTGAATTACAAGCAGAAGGGGAAAGACTTGAATGAATTCATCAAGGTTCCGTTGTCGGAAAAGCTGGCATACTGTTTTGGTGATCCGGCACTGACCTTGATGTATACCATGACTACAACTCTGCTGATCTATTTTTATACCAACGTTGTTGGAATATCAGCAGGTGCGGTAGGAATGATCATGCTTTTGTCCCGTGTTTTTGATGGATTTTCCGATGTGCTGATGGGAACTATTATCGACCGGACTCATTCCAAGTATGGAAAAGCCAGGATCTGAATCTTAAGACTTGCGGTTCCTTATGCGCTGGCAGCGGTGCTTTTGTTCACCATGCCGCCAATGGGAAATATGGGAAAAATCATCTATGCTTTTGTTACCTATAATATCATGAATACGGTTGTATACACTGCTATCAGCCAGCCATTCCATGCACTGGGATCTCTGATGAGCCGTGACCGTCGTGAACGTGATGTGATCTGTAACATCCGCATGGTATTGTCGATCACAGCAAGTATGATCATTACTGCGTTCACACTGCCGCTGATCAATATCGTAGCGAATATTACCGGCAATCAGCAGATGGCCTGGATCCTGGTAACTGCCGGCTATGCGATCATTTCTGTCGGTGTACTTGTGAATACTTATATGGTCTGTACAGAGCGTGTTTCTGCAGCAAAACAGGAAAAGGAAGATATTCCTTTTGTGGAAGCATTTAAAGCAACCGTTACCAACCGGTATTTCCTTATCGCTCTGGGGCTGATGATCTTTTATACCGCATATCAGATTATTATCGGAACGGACCTTACCTATTACTGCCAGTATGTACTCGGAAATGTAGACCTCGTCATGCCTCTTTCCGCAGCGGAGAAACTGGCAACTGTGGCAGGAATTGCCCTTCTGCCGAAGGTGCTTCCCCGCTATGGAAAAAGAAATCTCATCTGTGCCGGCTGCATCCTGGGCGTTGCAGGACAGCTTCTGTTCCTGATGAATATTACCAGTGTTTCGCTTGGTGTTGTAACCTGTATCATGAGAGGTATCGGAATCGCCCCATTCTATGGTGTGCAGTATTCTCTTCCAAGCGATGCTATTGAGTATGGCCAGTGGAAAACAGGCAAGCGTGTGGAGGGTCTGATGTTCTCATCTATGAGCATGGGTCAGAAAGCCGGTTCTGGACTGACTTCTGCTATTATGGGAGGAATTCTTTCGGCGGCATACTTTGACGGAACAAAGGCGACAGCGGCAGAGCAGTCCGCAGAGGCAATCCGCGTGATCAAGGGATTTTATCTGTATGTTCCGATAGCAATCTGGGTAGTGATGTTTGTGATCGCAGCATGCTACCAGCTGGACAAAGTTTATGACAAAATGATGCGTGAACTGATCCAGCGAGAATCGGGAGAGGAAAGCGTCTCTGTGCCGGGCGAGATTCAGTCCATGCCGTTACCGGAAGCTTCCGGAAACCGGATCAACGTGGCAATTGGAAGACTGTATGGCAGCAGTGGAAGAAAGATTGCCGAGGATGTTGCAAAAGCACTGGACTGCAAGGTTTATGATCGTCAGATCATCTGTCTTATGGCAGAAAAGTTCGGTATGGAAAAAGCAGATCTGGAAAGTGTAAGGCAGTATCTGGATTCCTACAATTATGAGGATTCTGAGCTTACATTTTCCCCGTATGGACATTCATCGGCAGGTGCGGCAGCAGATTATACAGGTGTTCAGATGTTTGAGGTGCAGAGCCGGATCATCCGTGAGCTTTCTGAGAGAAGACTAGGTGTATTCCTGGGAAGATGTGCCAACTATGTGCTTCGTGGAGAGCCGCATACATACAGCTTTTTCGTTTATGCAGATGATGCTTACCGAGAAAAAGAGGGTCAGGAATATTATAAAGGCCAGTCTCTTGGAGAACTGAAGAAACGTGATCAGATCCGAAATGAATATTATGAGAAGTTTATCGGAATCCGCAGAGACGATCCCCATTATTACGATATGGTGATCAATGTATCCAAAACAGGTGTAGCCGGAGCGGCCAGCCTGATCCTGGATTATATCTGGAATAAAGAAGAGGAAAAAGGAGGGAATGCATCATGAAGATCGCATTTGACGTAGATGTTCTTGCGAAACAGATGGATATCAACCGTATGGTCCATCAGGTGGCGGACTGGGGATATAAATATATTGAACAGTCTCCGCATCCGAGGATCAATCCGTTCTATAAGCATCCGTTGTTTTCAAAAGAATGTGAACAGGAATACAGACAGGCTCTTAAAGAGACTGGCGTTGAGATTTCGTCCTTTATCGTGGTGTATCGCTGGTCTGGTCCGACGGAGGAACAGAGACAGTTTGCAGTTGCAAACTGGAAACGGATGATCCAGATCGCCGGAGATATGGGAGTGAAGGTTATCAATACAGAGCTTTCGGGTGATCCGAACCAGCAGGAAATCTGCAATGGAATGTGGTTTAGATCCATGGAGGAATTACTTCCGCTGATTGAGCGTGAGGGTATCCGTGTGGAGATCCAGTCTCATCCTTATGATTTCTGTGAGCTGAATAATGAGACCTGTGATATGGTGAAATCCTTCCGTTCTCCAAACCTTGGTTATGTGTATTCTTCTCCTCACGGCTTCTTCTACGATGAGGGCAAAGGAGATGTGCGGTCCATGCTGAAATATGCGGGAGATGAACTGACCCATGTACTTTTTGCGGATACCTTTAACCAGACCATGGACTGCAGATACATTTTAAATCCACCGTGGCTGAATGGTCGTGGAAAAGCGGATGTGACGGTGCATCAGCATCTTGCAATGGGTGAGGGTGATGTGGATTTTGATGGTATTTTTGAAACATTGAGAGAAATGGATTTTGCCAGCAAGCAGCTGAAACCGGATGCACCGAAAGCCGGCGGCGATAACATTGCCTGTGTTTCCATGTTTGGTTTTCCGGAAAAGATGGATAAGCAGGCACCGGAAGCAAGAGAGCGGATTGAGAGAGAACTGCTGGGGAAGTGATCGGGTGATCGCGGCAGATCAGAAAGAAAACTGCAATAAATGAGCAGCTGACAGTACGCAGAACGGTGAATAAGACTGATAAAATAATGAATGTGTGCAGAAACACGGTTTCCAGGATGAAAGTTTCATTGTGGAAACCGTGTTTTTTGATGCCTTTCTTTACAAAAAAACTTTACATATATCAAACAACTGTCTTGTCACATGTAAAGGACTGTGGTATTATGTGTAAGATGTTTTGAAAAAAGTTACATGTTAATAAAAAAGCAGATCAGAAGCATCTGCATAATAAAGACTAGTACAGCAGAAACTTAATATTCGCTGTACTAGAAAGCAAAAGCAGGAATTCAAAAAAGAAATCCTGCAGGAAAGGTGAAAGATAATGACAGTTGCAGAAGAAATCCAGAAATTAAAAAAAGAAAAAGATGCCATCATCCTTGCACACTACTACGTGCGTCCCGAAGTGCAGGATGTTGCTGACTATATAGGAGATTCCTTTTATCTCAGCAAGATCGCAGCCAGCGCGAAAGAGAAGACGATCGTGTTCTGTGGAGTAGGATTTATGGGAGAGAGCGCCAAGATCTTAAGTCCGGATAAAATTGTTCTGATGCCTGCCATGGATGCAGACTGTCCGATGGCTCATATGGCAACAGAAGAAGGCATCCGCAAGGTGCGAGAGGAATATGACGATGTGGCAGTTGTCTGTTACATTAATTCCACAGCAACATTGAAGGAGCTTTCTGATGTATGTGTTACTTCCGCAAATGCAGTAAAGATCGTAAAAGCGCTTCCGAACAAAAACATCTTTTTTATCCCGGACAGAAATCTTGCACATTTTATTGCAGAACAGGTTCCTGAGAAGAACTTTATTTATAACGAAGGTTTCTGTATTGTCCATGAATTTATGAATCCGGAAGAAGTAAAAGCAGCAAAAGAAGCGCACCCGGATGCACTGGTTCTGGCACATCCGGAATGTCCTCAGACAGTTCTGAAACAGGCTGATTACATCGGAAGCACATCCGGAATCATTAAATATGCACAGGAAAGTGACAATAAAGAGTTTATCATCTGCACAGAATGTGGCGTTCAGTACAAGCTGGAAACTACCTGCCCGGATAAAAAATTCTACTTCACAGAAACCGTACCGGTCTGCAAAAACATGAAAAAAGTATTTCTGGAAAAAGTTCTCCACGTTCTGAAAACCGGGGAGAATGAGGTTCATGTAACAGACGAGACACGTGAAAACGCGAAGAGACCGCTGGAGCGGATGCTGGAACTGGCAAAATAAATAAAACACATTTGTATAAAAGATTTGTCTGAGTTGGCTGAAAAGAGAAATCAAGACAGAGAGGCGAAAAGCAATGAGAATTAAAACAGACGTAGTGATCGTGGGAACAGGTGTTGCAGGTATGTTCAGTGCCTTGAAGCTTCCGCGGGACAAAAAAATCGTGATCATCACAAAAGAGGATATGAGGAGCAGTGATTCTTTCCTGGCCCAGGGCGGGATCTGTGTGCTTCGTGATGAAAACGATTACGACAGCTATTTTGAAGACACCATGAAGGCAGGACATTACGAAAACAGAAAAGAGTCGGTAGACATTATGATCCGAGGCTCCAGAGATATCATTAATGATCTTGTCGGATATGGCGTGGATTTCAAGATGGATGGAGATGATTTTGCCTATACAAGAGAAGGTGCACATTCCAGACCGAGGATCCTTTATCATGAGGATATCACAGGAAAAGAAATTTCCGAAAAACTGCTCCAGCAAGTCCTGAAGCTTGAAAATGTAACAATTCTGGAATATACTACCATGCAGGATATTCTTGTGGAAAACGGCAAATGTACAGGTCTGAAGGCAGTTTCCGCAGAAGTGAACAGGGCACGTCTTGAAGCTATGGAAACCGAAGAAGCGGTGAAGACCCAGGAAGAGATCCAGTCGGGCGGAGAGATCCCGGTAGAGATTTATGCACAGGATACGATCCTGGCCAGCGGCGGGATCGGAGGAAGATATGTGCATTCCACCAACTATCCGCATCTCACAGGGGATGCTCTTGATATTGCAAAAAAACACAATGTGCGTCTGGAACATCTGGATTATGTGCAGATCCATCCGACAACGCTGTATTCCAAGAAACCGGGCCGCAGATTCCTGATCTCAGAATCGGTTCGAGGAGAAGGTGCAGTACTTTATAACAGCAAAAAAGAGCGTTTTGTCAATGAACTTCTTCCAAGAGATGTAGTAACAAATGCAATCCGGGAAGAAATGAAAAAAGAAGGAACAGACCATGTATGGCTTTCCATGGAAAATATTGATAAAGATACGATCCTGAATCATTTTCCGAATATTTATCAGAGGTGTCTGGAAGAAGGCTATGATGTGACAAAAGAATGCATCCCTGTTGTTCCTGCTCAGCATTATTTCATGGGCGGTATCTGGGTGGATTCTGACAGCAAGACCAGCATGGACCAGCTTTATGCAGTGGGAGAAACCAGCTGCAACGGTGTACATGGCGCGAACAGACTGGCAAGTAATTCCCTGCTGGAGAGCCTTGTATTTGCAAAACGTGCAGCCAAAGCAATCTCAGCAGAAAAGAAAAGTGCTGCAGGTGCGGCATAAATGCAGCCGGAATATAAATATCCGTATTATGGAAGACAGGAGCAGCCTTGCTTTGGAGAACAGGGCTGCTGTGATAATTAAGAAAGAGAAGGGATTGTAAAATGAATAAGATCACAATGACACTCCAGGTAGACCACCTGATCCTGGAGGCTTTAAAGGAAGATATTTCAAGCGAAGACGTTACCACAAACTCTGTTATGAAAGAAGCAGTTCCGGGAGAGGTAGATCTGATCTGTAAAGAGGATGGAATCATTGCGGGATTGGAAATCTTTAGCCGTGTATTTACGCTTCTGGATGCTGACACAAAAGTGGAGCTGTTCTGCAAGGACGGCGATGAAGTAAAAAAAGGTCAGAAAATGGGAAAAGTTACAGGAGATATCCGGGTGCTTCTTTCCGGCGAGCGTGTGGCACTGAATTATCTTCAGAGAATGAGCGGGATTGCAACCTATACACATTCGGTTGCGTCACTTCTTGAAGGAACAGGGATCACATTGCTGGATACCAGAAAAACGACGCCGAATATGCGTATTTTTGAGAAATATGCTGTTCGTGTAGGCGGCGGACAGAACCACAGATATAATCTTTCAGATGGAGTTCTTTTGAAAGACAATCACATCGGAGCAGCAGGAAGCGTTGCGAATGCTGTAAAAATGGCACAGGAGTACGCTCCTTTTGTCCGCAAGATCGAAGTTGAGGTAGAAACTCTTGATCAGGTAAAAGAAGCTGTTGAGGCCGGCGCAGATATCATCATGCTTGATAACATGACTCCGGAGATGATGAAAGAAGCGGTGCAGCTGATCGATGGAAGAGCAAAAACTGAATGCTCCGGAAATGTTACAAAAGAAAACATTGCAAAGATCAGGGATGTTGGTGTAGACTATGTATCAAGTGGTGCGTTAACGCATTCTGCACCGATCCTTGATATTTCGCTTAAGAATCTTCATCCGCTTTCCTGAAAAATGCAGGATTTTACAGAATACCGAGTGCTGTGACAGGAAATACCCCGAATATCAGAAAAGAAGCGTGAATTGCCGGAAGCAGAGGCATAGCAGGTGATGTCGGGCCGGGGTGGAGAGATCGCGAGAATGAAGGAGAGAGGTATCGGAACAAAAAGTACAGGCACAGCCAGGAAAGGGGAACTTAAATGACTGGTTCAGAACGCAGGACAGCGATCATGGATCAAATTAAAAACAGTGAACGGCCGGTCTCAGGAAGTGCTCTGGCCAGAACATTTCAGGTCAGCAGACAGGTGATCGTGCAGGATATTGCGCTGATACGCGCGGAGGGGAATGACGTGATCTCCACCAATAGAGGATATATTTTTACTGCTCCCCATACTGTGAGCCGGATATTCAAGGTGCATCATACAGATGCGGATCTGGAAAACGAGCTTTGCGGGATTGTGGATCTTGGCGGAAAAGTGATCAACGTAATGGTGAATCACAGAGTTTACGGACATATCGAGGCAGAACTGAATATCAGCTCCAGACGCCAGGTTGAGAATTTTATGGAGGATATCCGAAACGGCAAGTCCAGTCCTCTGAAGAATATCACATCGGATTATCATTATCATAAAGTAGAAGCAGAATCCGAGGAAATCCTGGATATGATCCAGGATATGCTGAAACGGCGAGGATTTCTGATCGAAGCAGAATAGCAGAAGTCAGATACAAAAAGAAAAGATATACAGAATGAGAAAATTCTGTTAATATGAAATATAGTGATCACGAAGATAAGAGAAGGAATCCTGCATGGCAGGGTTCCTTCTTGCACCCTGCGGAAATGTGCACCTTGTGGAAATGTGCAGACAGGGAAAACAGGATGCAGATATGAGGGTGAGAAAAAATACGGCTTGATATGCATGGAGGGGGAAATGGATTATCAGAGTATGTTTACATTTATGCTGGAGATGGCAGGAACTATTGCGTTTGCTGCTTCCGGAGCTATGGTGGGGGCGCAGAGAGGAATGGATATTTTCGGGGTCTGCGTTCTTGGAGTGGTGACTGCAGTGGGCGGAGGAGCTACCAGGGATATTATCCTGGGAATCGTGCCGCCGGGAATGTTTCAGGATCCGCTGTATACCATTGTGGCAACCGTGACGTCCTGTATTGTTTTTGCAGTGATGTACTGGAAGCAGGAGCTGCTGGAAGGCGGGAACCGGCTGGTCTATGATAAGGTGATGCTGGTGATGGATACGGTTGGCCTTGGTGTGTTTACTGTCATGGGGGTTGATAAGGGGATTTCCCAGGGGTATATGGAAAGAACATTTTTTCTTGTATTTCTTGGAACTGTCACAGGAGTTGGAGGCGGCCTTATCCGTGATATGATGGCAGGAGTACCGCCATATATTTTTGTGCGCCATATTTATGCCTGTGCGTCTATTGTAGGGGCCATTGCCTGTGTTTGGATATACAGGCTGTGGGGCGGAGTGCCGGCCATGGTGATCGGAACGGTAGTAGTGATCCTGATCCGGTACCTGGCGGCACATTACCGGTGGAATCTGCCGAGACTGAGAAGAGAATAAAAAAAGATATGAAAAGCTCCGGAACATTTAAGGAATAATGTTCCGGAGCTTTTTGGCTTTTATTTGGTTTATATTGCGTAGAAGATTTTATCTGTTCCTCTCATAAGAGAATCATGCGTCTGTATCTTGCAGAGCCAGGAAGCCTTCCTCGCCGGTACGGATCTTGACAACGTTTTCGATATCGTAAACGAAGACCTTACCATCACCGATCTGACCGGTATGAAGAACTTCTTTTGCAGTATCAATAACCTTCTGAACCGGTACAAGACTTACAACGATTTCGATCTTAACCTTCGGACGGAGGTTCATGTCGACCTCAACACCACGATAGTAGGTTGGAGCACCCTTCTGAACACCACAGCCCATAACGTTTGTGATAGTGATACCGGTTACGCCGATCTCGTTCATAGCCTGCATAAACTCATCCAGCTTGTTCTGACGTGTGATGATAACAACCTTTGTCAGTTTGTGTACGCCGTCTGCAGGAATTTCAGGAACAGATTCAGTAGGAGCAGAAGGAGCATGTTTTACAACAGGGGCTTTTACGGAAGTTCCCATTGGAGTCGGAGCCTTTGTCATGGTATCCTGTACAAAGAATCCATCGTATGCACTTGCGAGGCCATGCTCTTTCATATCCAGACCTGCGATCTCTTCCTCAGCGGAAACACGAAGTCCGATGGTGTGTTTGATCACCTGGAAGATAATTGTCATAGTAACAGTAACCCATGCGATGGTGATAGCCATACCAATAAACTGAACACCGAAGCCATGGAAACCACCGCCTGTGAGAAGACCTTTCCACTCGGTACCTGCACCGTCGGAGAAAAGACCGACAGCAAGAGTTCCGAAAGCACCGTTAAGACCGTGAACGCCAACAGCACCAACCGGGTCATCAATTTTGAGAACTTTATCAACAAATTCAATACCAAATACTACAATGAATCCGGAGAGGATTCCGATGATAGCTGCAGATGTAGGAGATACGGTATCACAGCCTGCTGTGATGGCTACCAGTCCTGCAAGAGAACCGTTCAGGGACATGGAAACATCCGGTTTTTTATAGCGGATCCATGTGATCAGCATAACTGTTACAGTAGCAACAGCAGCTGCAAGGTTTGTTGTTACGAAGATCTTTCCGGCGCTTACAATGGCATCGCCTTCCATGCTGACAGTAGATGCACCGTTGAAACCGAACCAGCAGAACCAGAGAATGAATACACCAAGTGCACCAACTGTAAGGTTATGTCCCGGGATCGCTCTGGATTTACCGGATTTGGAATATTTTCCGATACGAGGTCCGAGGATGATGGCACCGATCAGTGCAGCAACACCACCAACCATGTGAACGGCACAGGAACCTGCGAAATCATGAAATCCCATCTGGCTGATAAAGCCGCCGCCCCAGATCCAGTGACCGGATACAGGATATACAACGAGACTGATCAGTAAACTGTAGATACAGTAGGAGATGAATTTAGTACGCTCTGCCATGGCACCGGATACGATGGTAGCAGAAGTAGCACAGAATACAGTCTGGAAGATGAGAAATGCCCAGAAAGGAACTCCATCCGGAAGCATTGCGTTTCCGTAGTTTGCCTCTGAGGCGATTCCGCCAATCTTGCCGAAGAAACCGTTTCCTGCACCGAACATGATGCCAAATCCAACCAGCCAGAAGACCGGTGTACCGATACAGAAGTCCATCAGGTTTTTCATGATGATATTTCCTGCGTTTTTTGCTCTTGTGAATCCTGTTTCGACCATTGCAAATCCAGCCTGCATGAAGAAGACCAGTGCTGCACCGACGAGGACCCAAGTTGTGTTTACTGAAGAATACATAGTAACACTCCCTTTCCCAATTTTTTTCTTTCTTATTATGTATAGAAAGAATTTTTGTAATACCGGACAGAAAAAAACAGATAGAATTTATCCAGTATCAGTATAACGAAAAAGCGCAGGAGAGAGGAAATTCTCTTCCGCGCCTTTACGAAATCAAAATTAGTATATGTAAAACAGGGGATATCTGTATCGTGTGATTAATGGATGAGGAAATCGATAATGAATTATGAAGTAGAGTTCATAAGGGATATCCCCTGTATTTACCGTATGAAATTGTTATCTGATATCCGTGATCAGATGGAGAATAACAGCTCGTCGTAGGTCGGATAAGGAAGTAACTCATCCGGGATCAGAGCCTCTGCCTCATCAGCAGATTTTCTTAAAACTTCCATATCTTCCAGAACAGTTCCCTGATAAGCCTTAGAGCATGCAAGCACATCGTTAGAAGAAGCAAGAGCTTTTGCTGTGTCTGCCTTCAGAGTTTCCAGATCCTTTGCCATGGTGTCTGCAAGTGTACTCAGTTTGGAGATCAGAGCAGCTTCACTTGCTACAGAAATATCAGCTACTACGGATTTCTTAGCAGCTGCAGTATCTGCAAGCTTTTCAACATATGTATATACAGAAGGAATTACCTGCTTCTGGATCATCTCAGCCAGAGTGTTGGATTCGATATTGATGGTCTTGTAATAGTTCTCAAGCCAGATATCGTAACGGGAGAAGAGTTCTTCCCTTGTAAAAATGCCATGCTTTGTAAACAACTCAATGTTCTTCTCAGCAATGAAATGCGGAAGTGCATCCGGAGTTGCTTTAAGATTGTAGAGACCACGTTTCTCAGCTTCTTCAACCCATTCGTCTGTATAGCCGTTTCCGTTAAAGATGATGCGTTTATGCTCTTCAATGGTCTTCTTAAGAAGTGCATGTACTGCGCTTTCCATTTCTTCTTCCGGAACATCCTTAAGAGCTGCGCTGAATTCTGCAAGAACCTCTGCAACAGCGGTATTCAGTACGATGTTCGGGTTTGCAACAGATGCTGCAGAACCAAGCATACGGAACTCAAATTTGTTTCCGGTAAATGCAAATGGTGAAGTACGGTTTCTGTCTGTGGTATCCTTTATGAAGTGCGGAAGTACCTTTGCTCCGATATCCATCTGTACCGCATGCTTATTGCTGAAGAAGGTATCGTTTTCAATAGATTTCAGTACGTCTGTCAGCTCATCTCCAAGGAAGATGGATACGATCGCAGGCGGTGCCTCGTTTGCTCCAAGACGGTGATCGTTTCCGGCGCTTGCAACGGATACGCGGAGAAGATCAGCATAATCGTCAACGGCTTTGATGACAGCTACCAGGAATACCAGGAACTGTGTATTTTCTGCCGGTGTTTTTCCTGGATCAAGAAGGTTTACACCTGTGTCTGTGCTCATAGACCAGTTGTTGTGTTTACCGCTTCCGTTGATTCCCTCAAATGGTTTCTCGTGAAGGAGGCAGACCATGTTGTGCTTGTCGGCAACCTTCTTCATGATCTCCATGGTCAGCTGGTTGTGGTCAACAGCAACATTTGTGGTATCAAATACAGGAGCCAGTTCGTGCTGTGCAGGAGCAACCTCGTTATGTTTTGTTTTGGCTGGAATGCCAAGCTTCCAAAGTTCTTCGTCAAGATCATGCATGTAAGCAGCAACGCGAGGCTTCAGGGCTCCGAAGTAATGATCTTCCATTTCCTGTCCTTTTGGTGCAGAAGCGCCCAGAAGAGTACGGCCGCAGAAGATCAGGTCTTTTCTCTTTTTGTAAAGATCCTTGTCAACCAGGAAATATTCCTGCTCAGGTCCTACGGTTGTGTCGATGTGACGGACCTCTTTGTTTCCAAGGATGTGAAGAATACGAACCGCTTCTTTGTTCAGAACATCCATGGAACGAAGAAGAGGAGTTTTCTTATCCAGTGCCTCTCCGCTGTAGGAACAGAATGCAGTAGGAATGTAAAGAGTTTTATCTTTAATGAATGCAGGTGAAGTAGGATCCCATGCTGTATATCCTCTTGCTTCAAAAGTAGCACGAAGTCCGCCTGACGGGAAGCTGGATGCATCCGGCTCACCTTTTACCAGCTCTTTACCGGAGAAATCCATGATCACCTGTCCGTCACCTGTAGGGGAGATGAAGCTGTCATGCTTCTCAGCAGTTACGTTTGTCATCGGCTGGAACCAGTGTGTGTAATGTGTCGCACCGTTTTCAGTAGCCCATTCTTTCATTGCAACTGCTACGGAATTTGCAACGTCCAGTTCCAGATGAGTTCCGTTTTCAATTGTTTTCTTTAATGCTTTGTACATGTCCTTTGGCAGTTTGCTTCGCATCACTTTGTCATTGAATACAAGGCTGCCATACATTTCAGGGATACTCTGTGCCATATAGGTACACTCCTTTCGATTTCACTCATTCATTATAATTTTTAATTATTTTATAAGGACCGCTGCCGGAAGAACCGGGTATAAACGGACCGGAAAACAAAAAAAGCGCTTCAGATACCTGCCGTATCCAAAGCGCCTTTGCTTTATGTGTTGCAGTATACACCAAAATAAAATATTGTCAAGAGCTTTTTTGAAAAAATCTAAAAAATTGACCAGGGCGATCGGACTGTCGGAAAATAGGCAGGGTTGACAAATCTTGTCCTTTTATTATAATCTGATATCGTAGTTATACAGTCGAAAAGTCAGCGATCGCTATAAGTGATCGAGGCAAAAGAAGCTTTTTGACCAGTGACAAAGATGTACAATACGGAAAGAACAGATGGAGGGAAATATGTCAGGAGTAAAGGAAGAATGTGGCGTATTCGGGATTTATGATCTGGATGGAGGGAATATTGCACCATCTATTTATTATGGTCTTACCTCGCTGCAGCACAGGGGACAGGAGTCCTGCGGAATGGCCGTTTCAAGGACGGACGGAGAAAGAGGAAACGTACAGTTCCATAAAGATCTCGGACTGGTAAGCGAAGTTTTACGAAAAGATGTTGTACATAATATGAATGGTGATATCGGAATCGGACATGTTCGTTATTCCACCACCGGAGAATCTGTCGCAGAGAATGCACAGCCGCTGGTACTTTCTTATATCAAGGGAAGTCTGGCACTTGCGCACAACGGAAATCTGGTTAATACAGAAGCTCTGAAATGGGAGCTGATCCAGACAGGCGCAATTTTCCATACAACTACCGACTCAGAGGTTATCGCGTTCCATATCGCAAGAGAACGTGTGCATTCTGCCACTGTAGAGGAAGCAGTACATAAAACCGTAGAGAAGATCCGCGGAGGATATGCTCTTGTGATCATGAGCCCCCGGAAGCTGATCGGTGCCCGTGATCCTTACGGACTGAAACCCCTCTGTCTTGGAAAAAGAGATAATGCCTATGTCCTTGCATCTGAAAGCTGCGCGCTGACATCTGTAGGAGCGGAATTTATCCGTGATATTGAACCGGGTGAGATCGTCACGATCACCAAGAACGGACTGAAATCCAGTAAACTGACTGAGAAGAAAAAGCATGCTCATTGTGTTTTTGAATATATTTATTTTGCAAGACTGGACAGCACCATGGATGGCGTGAAAATCTATGATGCAAGGATCCGTGGAGGAAAATCTCTTGCAAAATCCTATCCGGTAGAAGCGGACCTGGTGACCGGTGTACCGGAATCCGGACTTCCGGCAGCAAAAGGCTATTCTGAGGAATCCGGAATCCCGTTTGGCTTTGCGTTCTATAAAAACAGTTACATTGGAAGAACTTTTATCAAGCCTACACAGCAGGAGAGAGAGTCCAGTGTCCATCTGAAGCTGAGCGTTCTGGAATCCGTGGTGAAGGGGAAGAGAATCGTTCTGGTGGATGATTCCATTGTCCGCGGAACTACCATTGCCAATCTGATCCACATGCTGAAAGAAGCAGGAGCAAAAGAAGTCCATGTACGTATCAGCTCCCCGCCATTTTTACATCCCTGTTATTTTGGTACCGATGTGCCGTCCAATGACCAGCTCATCGCAGCACAGCACAGCACGGAAGAAATCCGTAAGATGATCGGTGCAGACTCCCTGGGTTATATGCAGATCGATTATCTGGAAGGCATGGCAGGTGGACTTCCGCTGTGTAAAGCATGTTTTGATGGCAATTATCCGATGGAAATACCGGCAGAAATCAAACAGGATTAATGAACTATGTGGAATTAATCTCACAGTAAAAAATAATGGATTGAAAAACGAAAATGTAAAAACTGCACAATAAATATATAAAAAACCCGGATTTTGTCATATAAAATCCGGGTTTTTATAGAAAGACTATTAAAAACGATAAAAAACATCAACTTGACAAATCTGACAACATGAGACATAATGTGGAACAGCCAGATGAAAAAGGCCGCTGGTCTGGAATATACAGGAAAACAGCAAGGCCGAAAAAAGGCCGGTTTTTTGCCGAGATAAAAGAGAGGATGATATTTATGTCTAAAAAAATTAGATTGAATGCGACAGAGGATGTTAAAGAATTTGTTAAGGCTGCAAGTAAATGTGATTTTGATGTAGATATTTCATATAACAGAATTTTAATTGATGCAAAATCTATTCTTGGAATCCTCAGCATGGATCTGACCAGAGTTCTTACAGTAACCTGTCATGGCGAGGATCATGAGTTTGATCGTTTCCTTCAGAAATATGCAGTTGCCTGACAGACAGTGCAGAGACAGACAAGATATGAAAGACATAAAAAGAAAAGGCAGACGTGACTGCAGAGACAGGAGATCAGTTTGAAATCCTTAGCAGGCGTCTGTTTTTTCTTTGCATCCATTTCATAGGAAGAAATTCCGCAGACTATATGAAAAATCAGTTATTGACAAATAAAAAAAAATAGTTTATAGTAAACCATATTTTATATGAAAGATAACTGACAAAGGCGTCAGGAACGGATACCACAGGGGAATTCTCACCCCTTGAAATCTGTTCCGGACGCCTTTTTGTTGTGGGACACAAAATGGAGGAGGAAATCGAAGATGGCAGTAAAGTATGTTTTTGTAACAGGTGGAGTTGTTTCCGGTCTGGGAAAAGGAATTACCGCAGCGTCTCTTGGGCGCCTTCTGAAAGCCAGAGGGTATCAGGTGACCATGCAGAAATTTGATCCCTACATTAATATCGACCCGGGAACTATGAATCCCATTCAGCATGGAGAGGTTTTTGTAACCGATGACGGTACAGAGACAGATCTTGACCTTGGACATTATGAGCGTTTCATTGATGAAAGCCTTGATAAAAATTCCAATGTGACAACCGGTAAGATTTACTGGTCTGTTCTCCAGAAAGAGCGTCATGGCGATTTCGGCGGTGGTACCGTTCAGGTGATCCCGCATATCACCAACGAGATCAAGAGTCGTTTTTACAGAGCAAAATCCGCAGACGAAGACAGAATTGCGATCATCGAGGTTGGCGGTACAGTCGGTGATATTGAGAGCCAGCCATTCCTTGAATCCATCCGTCAGTTCCAGCATGATGTGGGACATGACAATGCGATCCTTATCCATGTAACTCTGATCCCATATCTTCGTGCTTCCGGAGAGATGAAGACCAAACCCACCCAGGCCAGTGTAAAAGAACTTCAGGGAATGGGAATCCAGCCGGATGTTCTGGTATGCAGAAGTGAGTATCCTCTTACCGAGGATATCCGTGGAAAGATTGCCCTGTTCTGTAATGTGCCTGTAAGCAATGTGCTTCAGAACCTGGATGTGGAATATTTATATGAAGCTCCTCTTGCAATGGAGAGAGAAAAGCTTGCAGACGTAGTACTGCAGAGCTTAAGACTGGAGAATCGCAAACCGGATCTTACAGACTGGGAAAATATGGTAGAAAATCTCCGCCATCCGGATAAAACTGTGAAGATTGCCATGGTTGGTAAATATACACAGCTTCATGATGCATACCTGAGTGTTGTGGAAGCACTGAAGCATGGCGGGATCTCTTGCCGTGCAAAGGTTGATATCACCTGGGTGGACTCCGAAGAACTCAATGAAAAAAATCTGGATCAGACTCTCCATTCTGTAGATGGAATCCTGGTTCCGGGGGGATTCGGAAATCGTGGTACAGAAGGAATGATCCTTGCGGCACAGTATGCAAGAGTTCATAAGATCCCATACCTCGGGATCTGCCTGGGAATGCAGATGGCTATTGTGGAATTTGCCCGCCATGTGCTTGGATATGAAGATGCCAACAGTATTGAGCTGGCACCGGAAACAACACATCCGGTCATTGCCCTGATGCCGGATCAGGAGGATGTGGAAGATCTTGGAGGAACCCTTCGTCTTGGAAGCTATCCGTGTGTGCTTGCAGAAGGCTCCAGATCCTATGAGCTTTTTGGAAAGAAAGAGATCCAGGAACGTCACAGACATCGTTATGAGGTAAACAACGCATTCCGTAAGGAACTGGACGAAAAGGGAATGTCCATTGTAGGAACATCCCCGGATGCTCACATTGTTGAGATGATCGAAATTGCCGGACATCCGTTCTTTGTGGGAACACAGGGACATCCGGAATTTAAATCCAGGCCAAATCATGCACATCCACTGTTCCGTGGATTTGTGCAGGCGGCAGTTGATAAAAAGACGGCAGAAGAAGCTGCAATGAAAGGATGAGAAAAATGAGAGAAGTAGCAAATCAGCAGCAGGGCCTCTACCGCCCTGAATTTGAACATGATAACTGCGGTATCGGAGCCGTTGTTAATATAAAAGGAAAGAAAACACATGATACAGTTGCCAATGCTCTTAAGATCGTAGAGAATCTTGAACATCGTGCTGGTAAGGATGCAGAAGGAAAAACCGGTGATGGTGTCGGTATCCTTCTTCAGATCTCCCACAAATTTTTTAAGAAGGTCTGTAAAAAAGAAGGCTTTGATATCGGCGGAGAGAGAGAATACGGTGTAGCCCAGCTCTTTTTCCCACAGCAGGAGATCAAACGTGCCCAGGCAAAGAAGATGTTCGAGATCATCGTGGAAAAAGAGGGTCTGGAACTTCTTGGATGGCGTACAGTACCGGTCTTCCCGGAGGTTCTTGGTCATAAAGCGAAAGAGTGCATGCCGTGCATTATGCAGGCATTTGTTAAAAAACCGGAGGATGTGGAAAAAGGTCTTGCATTTGACCGTATGCTTTACATCGCACGTCGTGAATTTGAACAGAGTAATGATAATACTTACGTAGTTTCCATGAACAGCCGTACCATCGTATACAAAGGTATGTTCCTGGTAGGACAGCTCCGTACCTTCTTTGGCGATCTTCAGAGCCAGGATTACGAGTCTGCCATTGCAGTGGTACATTCCCGTTTCAGTACCAACACGAATCCAAGCTGGGAGAGAGCACATCCGAACCGTTTCATCGTACATAACGGTGAGATCAACACGATTCGCGGAAACGCCGATAAGATGCTTGCACGTGAGGAAAACATGGAGTCTCCGTATCTGAAGGATGAGCTTCACAAGGTCCTTCCTGTAGTTAACCGCAATGGTTCTGATTCTGCAATGCTTGACAATACCCTGGAATTCCTGGTTATGAGTGGAATGGATCTTCCACTTGCAGTGATGATCACGATTCCGGAGCCATGGGCAAACAACGATACGATTTCTCAGGAGAAGAGAGATTTTTATCAGTACTATGCGACTATGATGGAGCCATGGGACGGTCCTGCGTCCATTCTGTTCTCAGATGGTGATGTGATGGGAGCGGTTCTTGACAGAAACGGTCTTCGTCCATCCAGATACTATATCACATCAGATGGCTATATGATCCTTTCCTCCGAGGTTGGTGTTCTTCCTGTGGATGAGGAGAAGATCGTATTAAAAGAACGTCTTCATCCGGGAAAAATGCTTCTGGTTGATACCGTTCAGGGTCGTGTCATTGATGATAATGAGCTCAAAGAAAAATATGCGAAAAAACAGCCTTATGGTGAGTGGCTGGACAGCAATCTGGTACAGCTTCGTGATATCAAGATCCCGAATCAGAGAGTTGTCGAATACACTCCGGAGGAGAGAGCACGCCTTCAGAAAGCCTTCGGATATACTTATGAGCAGTACCGTACTTCGATCCGAAACATGGCATTAAACGGCACAGAAAGCATCGGAGCCATGGGACATGATACTCCCCTTGCAGTATTTTCCAAGGAACATTATCCGTTGTTCGATTACTTCAAGCAGCTTTTTGCACAGGTAACAAACCCGCCGATCGATGCGATCCGTGAGGAGATCGTTACTTCTACAAGTGTATATGTAGGAAAAGACGGAAATCTTCTGATCCAGAAGCCGGAGAACTGTCAGGTGCTGAAGATCAACAATCCGATCCTGACCAACACCGATATGCTGAAGATCAAGAATATGAAAAAGGACGGCTTCAAGGTTGTAACACTTTCTACATTATATTATAAGAGCACAAAGCTTGAACGTGCCATTGACCGTCTGTTCGTAGAGGTAGACAAAGCCTTCCGTGAGGGAGCAAACATCCTGGTCCTTTCTGACCGCGGTGTGGATGAGAACCATATGCCGATCCCGTCCCTGCTGGCGGTTTCCGCAGTACATCAGCATCTTGTAAAAACAAAGAAGAGCACTTCCCTTGCCCTGATCCTGGAGTCCGGTGAGCCGAGAGAGGTACATCATTTCGCAACACTCCTCGGATATGGTGCAAGTGCAGTCAATCCGTATCTGGCATTGGATACGATCCATGAGCTGATCGATACACATATGCTGGATAAGGACTATTACGCAGCCGTTGATGATTACAATCATGCAGTGATCAGCGGTATCGTAAAGATCGCTTCTAAGATGGGTATTTCCACTATCCAGTCCTATCAGGGATCTCAGATCTTTGAGGCAATCGGAATTTCCCAGGATGTGATCGATCGTTACTTTACAGGAACCGTAAGTCGTGTAGGCGGAATCACATTGGAAGATATCGAGGATAATGTAGAAAAACTTCATTCTGAGGCATTTGATCCCCTTGGGCTTGCCACAGATCTTACTCTGGACAGCGTAGGTGCCCATAAGATGAGAAGCCAGGGTGAGGAGCACAAATATAACCCGCGTACCATTCATCTTCTCCAGCAGTCCACAAAACAGGGCAGCTATGAGATGTTCAAGGAATATACAAAACTGGTAGATGACGAGGGTCATGGAAACTTAAGAGGTCTTCTGGACTTTAAGTTTGCCAAGGAGCCTATTCCGATCGACCAGGTTGAGAGTGTTGAGGATATTGTAAAACGATTTAAGACAGGTGCCATGTCCTACGGTTCTATTTCCCAGGAAGCACATGAGACACTGGCTATTGCCATGAACCATCTCCATGGAAAATCCAATACCGGTGAGGGTGGTGAAAGTGATGAGCGTCTGGATTCAGCAGGAACAGACAATGACCGCTGCTCTGCGATCAAACAGGTAGCCAGCGGACGTTTCGGCGTTACTAGCCGTTATTTGGTTTCCGCAAGAGAGATCCAGATCAAGATGGCACAGGGTGCAAAGCCGGGTGAGGGCGGACATCTTCCTGCAAAGAAGGTATATCCGTGGATCGCAAAAACCCGTCATTCCACACCGGGAGTCAGCCTGATCTCTCCGCCGCCACATCATGATATCTATTCTATCGAGGATCTGGCAGAATTGATCTATGACCTGAAAAACGCCAATAAATATGCGGATATTTCCGTAAAGCTGGTTTCTGAGGCAGGTGTTGGTACGGTTGCAGCCGGTGTTGCAAAGGCCGGTGCACAGACTGTTCTGATCTCCGGATATGACGGAGGTACAGGAGCAGCGCCAAGAAGCTCTATCCATAATGCAGGACTTCCATGGGAGCTTGGACTTGCAGAAACACACCAGACGCTGATCATGAACGGACTTCGTAACCGTGTACGTATCGAGACAGACGGTAAGCTGATGAGCGGCCGTGACGTTGCCATTGCAGCACTTCTCGGTGCAGAGGAATTCGGTTTTGCAACAGCGCCACTTGTAACGATGGGCTGCGTGATGATGAGAGTCTGCAATCTGGATACCTGCCCGGTAGGTGTGGCTACACAGAACCCGGAGCTGCGTAAGAGATTCCGCGGAAAACCGGAGTATGTGGAGAACTTCATGCGCTTTATTGCACAGGAGCTGAGAGAGTACATGGCACGCCTTGGTGTTGCCACCATCGATGAGATGGTAGGTCGTACAGACCTTCTTACAGTTTCTGACAGTGTGCAGGAGCCGCATAAGGGTAAGGTTGACTTAAGTGCCATCCTGAATAACCCATATGCAGGAAAGGGCAAAGTAACCTTTGATCCGAAGGCTGTATACAATTTCAATCTTGAGAAAACTCTGGATGAAAAAGTTCTGGTCAAGAAATGTGCACCGGCGATCCAGAAGGGTGAGAAAGTTTCTGTTGATGTAAATGTTACCAATACAGACCGTGCATTTGGTACCATTCTCGGATCTGAGATCACAAGAAATTATAAGGATGGACTTCCGGAGGATACGGTAACTGTAAACTGTACAGGTGCAGGCGGACAGAGCTTCGGTGCCTTTATTCCGAAAGGACTGACATTGAAACTGACCGGTGACAGCAACGACTACTTCGGAAAAGGCCTTTCCGGTGGAAAGCTGATCGTTAAGGTTCCAGAGAAGGCCGGATACAAGGCTGAAGAGAACATCATCGTCGGAAACGTGGCACTCTATGGTGCGACCAGCGGAACTGCATTTATCAACGGTGTTGCCGGTGAGCGTTTTGCAGTACGTAACTCCGGTGCGGTTGCAGTTGTTGAGGGTGTTGGCGAGCATGGCTGCGAGTATATGACAGGCGGCCGTGTGGTAGTTCTTGGAAAAACAGGAAAGAACTTTGCAGCAGGTATGAGCGGCGGTATCGCTTATGTCCTTGATGTGGATAACGTTCTTTACAAGAACCTCAATAAAGCAATGATCTCCATTGAAAAAGTGGATAATAAATATGATAAAAAAGAGCTTCGTGATCTTATCGAGGCTCATGTGGAAGCAACAGGCTCTGAGATCGGTAAGAAGGTGCTGGCTGATTTTGATTCCTATCTGCCTCACTTCAAAAAACTCATTCCGGATGAGTACAAGAGAATGATCACATTAAGTGCAAAGCTGGAAGAAAAAGGTCTGACCAGCCAGCAGGCACAGATGGAAGCGTTCTATGAGAGCATCGGCGTGAAACATTAAGGAGGATGAGGAAATGGGAAAGCCAACTGGATTTTTAGATTATGAAAGAGAAACGGCAAAGGTTCTGCCGCCAAAGGAACGTATTCAGAATTTCAACGAATTTCGTATTCCATTAAATAAAGAAAAACAGAAACTTCAGGGAGCACGCTGCATGGCCTGCGGCGTCCCCTTCTGCCAGTCAGGTATGATGATCGGCGGAATGGCTTCCGGCTGCCCGCTGCACAACCTGGTTCCTGAGACAAATGATCTTGTGTACACAGGAAACTGGAAGCAGGCATTCCTTCGTTTAAACAAGACACACAGCTTTCCGGAGTTTACATCCAGAGTGTGTCCAGCACTTTGCGAAGCTGCATGTACCTGTAACCTGAACGGAGATCCGGTCAGCACAAAGGAGAATGAGAAAGCGATCATTGAGACAGCCTATGCAGAAGGATGGGTAAAACCGCAGATCCCGCCTGTCCGCACAGGAAAGACGATCGCAGTCATCGGAAGTGGTCCTTCCGGACTGGCAGCAGCACAGCAGCTGAACCGCCGTGGCCACAGCGTAACCGTATTTGAGAGAAACGACCGTATCGGAGGACTTCTCCGCTACGGCATTCCGAACATGAAGCTGGAGAAAAAGGTCATTGACCGCAGACTGAAGCTGATGGAAGAGGAAGGCGTGAAATTTGTTACCAATATCAATGTTGGTGTTGACATCACTGCAGAACAGCTTTTGAAGGATTATGACCGTGTCCTTCTCTGCTGTGGAGCTTCTCATCCGAGAGATATCAAGGTTCCGGGAAGAGATGCTAAGGGAATTTACTTTGCAGTGGATTTCCTGAAGCAGGTAACAAAAAGTCTTCTGGATACAGATTTTGCAAAATTCCCATATGAGCTTGCAAAGGGCAAAAATGTTCTGGTCATCGGCGGTGGTGATACCGGTAATGACTGTGTGGGAACATCCATCCGTCTGGGGGCGAAATCTGTAACACAGCTTGAGATGATGCCGCAGCCTCCTGCAGCAAGAACTCCTTCCAATCCATGGCCGGAGTGGCCGAAGGTCCTGAAAACCGATTACGGCCAGGAAGAGGCTATTGCAGTATTCGGCCATGATCCTCGGATCTATCAGACAACCGTTACCGAGTTTATCAAGGACAAAAAAGGAAATGTCTGCAAGGCCAAGATCGTAAAACTGAAAAGCGTAAAGGATGAAAAGACCGGAAGATTCAATATGGTACCGGTTGAGGGCAGTGAGGAAGTGATCCCTGCAGATGTGGTCCTTATTGCAGCCGGCTTCCTTGGCAGCGAGAAATATGTGACAGATGCCTTCCGTGTAGCGCTTACACCAAGAACTAATGTGGAAACAAAACCGGAGCAGTATGCAACAAGCGTAGATCGTGTGTTCACAGCAGGTGATATGCATCGTGGACAGTCCCTTGTCGTATGGGCGATCCATGAGGGACGTGAGGCTGCGAAAGCAGTGGATGAATCACTGATGAGCTATTCATATTTACAGTAAAATAACAGATACCAGGGGCAAAAGGTCAAAAAAACTGTTCGTGTTTCCGCGATAAAGCTTTTGAACTTTTGCCCCTTTTAAAAAATGGTTGACAAAGAATTGACCGATTGCTATAATTACGTCCATGAACAAGGGTGTTCTTCAGGAGCGGAAGCTCTCTGAAGTGCACCCTTTTTCTGATTTTGAGGGTAATTATTTTGTGTGATGAGGAAATAAAGGAGAGAATACTATGGGGAATTATACCAGAGAAGAGATTCTTGCAATGGCAGAGGAGGAAGACGTAGAGTTCATCCGCCTCCAGTTTACAGATATGTTTGGAACTCTGAAAAATATTGCGATCACAGCAAGAGAGCTTCCAAGAGCCCTGGATAACCAGTGCGTTGTATATGGCTCTCATATTGCGGGCATTGTGGGAGAGAAGGAGCCGGATCTGATCCTGTATCCGGACTATGATACCTTTTCAATTCTCCCATGGCGTCCTCAGCAGGGAAAGGTCGCAAGACTGATCTGTGATATGCGCCGTGCAGATGGGTCTGAGCATGAGATGAGCTCCAGATATATTCTGAAAAAAACAGCGCAGGCAGCAGAGGAGGCAGGGTATACCTGTTATGTTGACCCGGAATGCGAGTTTTTCCTGTTTCATATTGATGATAACGGAATGCCTACAACGGTTTCTCACGAAAAGGCCGGATATCTGGATGTAAGTCCGGTGGACTTGGGCGAAAATGCAAGACGTGACATGGTACTGACTCTTGAGGATATGGGATTTGAGGTGGAATCCTCTCATCATGAGACAGCACCCGCACAGCATGAGATTGCCCTTCATTACGGGGAAGCGCGTGAGATGGCAGACGAAGTTATAACCTTTAAGATGGCGGTAAGAACTGTAGCCAAACGTCATGGACTTCATGCGACATTTATGCCGAAGCCAAGACGGGAAGTAAACGGTTCAGCCATGCATATCCATTTTTCGCTGTTTAAAAATGGAAAAAATATTTTCGTGGATCCGGAGGATCCGACCAGATTAAGTGAAGAGGCATACTATTTTATCGGAGGTCTTCTGGCTCACAGCCGTGAGATGACTCTGATCACCAATCCGCTTGTAAATTCTTATAAGCGTCTTGTACCTGGATTTGATGCGCCTACAGAGCTGACCTGGACGAGAAATAACCAGAATTCACTGGTAAGGATCCCGAGAGTCAATGGTGCTGATACCAGGATCGAGCTTCGAAGCCCGGATGCTGCATCCAACCCATACCTTGTTTTTGCGGTATGCCTGGCAGCGGGCCTGGATGGAATCCAGAAGAAGATCTATCCTACAAAAGCTTCTAACCGTTCTCTTTCCGAGTCGGATCAGAAGGAACAGGGTATCGAGAATTTACCGGAGAACCTGCGGGAAGCGATCACACTGTTTGAGGACAGCAGCTGGATGAAGGAAATCCTTGGAGAAGCTTTCTGCAAACAGTATGCGCAGGCAAAGAGAAAAGAGTGGCTGCGTTATTCCCAGGAGATTTCCGACTGGGAGATCGAGGAGTATCTGTATCGGATCTGATGAACGAGGCATAATGGGACGAAAGAGAGTGGCGGCTTATGAACACGAGTATCGTGATTGCATTACCGAAAATAGAAGATGCAAAAAAGATCCGCACAGTCCTTAACCGATATGGATTCACGGTGGCGGCAGTATGCAATTCAGGTGCCAATGCCCTTGCCAGTATCTCGGAGCTTGATGGCGGCGTTCTGCTTTGCGGTTATCATCTTCAGGATATGTACTACCGTGATCTTCTGGACTATATGCCGGATTATTTTGAAATGCTGCTTATGGCTTCCCGGGGAGTGATCAGTGAGGCGCCAACATCCATTTTATGCGTGGGAATGCCTCTGAAAGTCGGAGATCTGGTAAATACGGTAAGCATGATGCTTTCCCAGATCGAAAGGCGTTGGAAAAAAGATAAGAAAAAGCCGAAGCAGCGTTCATGGAAAGAACAGAATTATATTTCAAATGCAAAGATGCTTCTAATGGAAAGAAATCACCTGAGCGAGGATGACGCATACCGCTATATCCAGAAATGCAGTATGGATTCCGGGACCAATATGGTGGAGACAGCCCAGATGGTTCTGATGCTTTTATATGATTCTATGTAAAAAACAACAAAAAACAGCAGAGCGGACAGGAATGATCTGTTCTGAATGACTGATATCACACCGGATCGGGAAAAATTCCGCAGGGGATTTCCTGATTCGGTGAAACTACTTTGAATTGGAGGATGAGGGAATGGAATTTATGGATGGAATCTGTAAGACTAGAGAATGTGCCTGGGATGTGCTTCTTTCCGAGAGCATGAAAGACCAGGAAACAACAGTGGAAGGTGCAATACACAGCATCCGTAATATGGGTGACGTGGCATTTGTGATACTTCGAAAAAAAGAAGGGCTTTTTCAGACCGTATATGAAAACGACAAGACAAATGTTTCCATTCATGATCTGAAGGAGGCAATGTGTGTGCGCCTCACAGGAACTCTTCATGAGGAAGAAAGAGCGCCTCACGGAAGAGAACTCCGCATCAGCCATGTGGAGATCCTTTCCTCACCTGCAGAGCCTCTTCCGCTGGCCATCGACAAATGGAAGCTGAACACTTCCCTGGAGGCAAAGCTGAATTATCGTCCTATCGCCCTGCGTAATGTGCAGGAGCGTGCAAAATTCAAGATCCAGGAGGCTCTGGTGCGAGCATTTCGTGATTACCTCTATGAGAAGGGGTTCACCGAGATCCACACACCGAAGATCGGAGCCAGAGGTGCAGAGGGTGGTGCAAACCTGTTCAAGCTGAGTTATTTCCATAAACCGGCAGTTCTGGCACAGAGCCCGCAGTTTTATAAACAGATGATGGTGGGTGTTTTTGACCGTGTATTTGAGACCGGCCCTGTATTCCGTGCAGAGAAGCATAACACAAAACGTCATCTGAATGAATATACAAGCCTTGATTTTGAGATGGGCTATATCAACGGATTTGAGGATATCATGGAGATGGAAACCGGATTTCTCCAGTATGCGGTAGAACTTCTTAAGAAAGACTACGCTCATGAGCTTTCCATTCTGAAAGTGGAGCTTCCGAAGGTGGACAAGATCCCGGCAGTACGTTTTGACAAGGCCAAAGAGCTGGTAGCTGAAAAATATAAACGTAAGATCCGCAACCCATATGATCTGGAGCCGGAGGAAGAAGCGCTGATCGGAAGATATTTCAAAGAAGAATATGATGCTGATTTTGTTTTTGTCACACATTATCCGTCTAAGAAGCGTCCGTTCTACGCAATGGATGATCCGTCAGATGAGAAATTTACATTAAGCTTTGACCTTCTGTTCAAAGGACTTGAGGTGACAACAGGCGGACAGCGTATCCATGATTATCAGATGCTGAAGGATAAGATCGCAGCCCGTGGTATGGATGAAGAGGGTATGGAGCAGTATCTGGATACCTTCAAGCATGGAATGCCGCCTCATGGAGGACTTGGAATCGGACTGGAACGTCTTACCATGCAGATCCTCGGAGAAGAAAACGTTCGTGAGACCTGTCTGTTCCCACGTGATATGAACAGACTTGAGCCGTAATAAGGAGAAAAAAGATGGCAAAGATAATCGATGATGAAACAATGGAAAATGTCTGCATCCTTGCAAAGCTTTCTCTGACAGAGGATGAAAAGGAAAAAGCAAAAGAGGACATGCAGAAGATGCTGGACTATGTAGACAAGCTGGATGAGCTTGACACCTCTTCCGTAGAGCCCATGTCCCATATTTTTGAGGACGAAAATGTATTTCGTGAAGATATTGTGACAAACGGAGACAATCATGAGGCGATGCTTGCCAATGCACCGAAACAGAAAGAAAACCAGTATCAGGTTCCGAAAACAATTGGATAAGACAGGAGACAGGACATGGATTTGGGAAAATTAACCGCATTACAGCTTGCGGAAAAGATCAAGCAGCATCAGATAAGCGTCCTGGACGGTGTGAAATACGTATTTGATCAGATCGAAGCAAAAGAGGACAAGGTCCACGCTTATCTTGATACTTACAAAAAAGAAGCCTATGCAAGAGCAAAAGAGGTACAGAAGGGCATTGAGGATGGAACCTATACAGGACCTCTTGCCGGTGTACCTATTGCAATTAAGGATAATATCTGCATTAAGGGAAAAACAACTACCTGTGCATCGAAGATCCTTGAGAATTTTGTGCCGCAGTACAATGCCGAGGTTATTGACCGTCTGGAACAGGCAGGTCTTGTGATCATCGGAAAGACAAACATGGATGAGTTCGCCATGGGAAGTACCACAGAGACATCCGCTTACGGCGTCACCAGAAACCCGTGGGATCTGGAGCATGTTCCGGGCGGCTCCTCTGGCGGTTCCTGTGCGGCAGTGGCAGCAGGGGAAACTTACCTGGCACTTGGCTCCGATACTGGCGGTTCCATCCGTCAGCCAAGTTCCTACTGCGGTGTTACCGGAATCAAACCGACCTATGGTACAGTATCCCGTTACGGACTGGTTGCCTACGCATCCTCTCTGGACCAGATCGGACCGGTTGGAAAAGATGTTGCAGACTGTGCGGCACTTCTTGAGATCATTGCCGGACACGATGCCAAGGACAGCACCTCCATGAAGAGAGAGGATCTTGATTTCTCCGCTTCTATGACGGATAAGATTGTGGGAATGAAATTCGGCGTGCCGAAGGAATATCTCTCAGAGGGACTGAACCCGGAGGTAAAAGAGGCCTTTATGAATACGCTGAAGAGCCTTACCGAGATGGGCGCAGTGGTAGAATTTTTCTCCATGAAGACAACAGAATATATGATCCCTGCTTACTACATCATTGCCAGCGCAGAGGCCAGCTCCAACCTGGAGCGTTTTGACGGCGTGAAGTACGGTTTCCGTGCAAAAGAGTACGAGGGACTTCATGACATGTACAAAAAGACAAGGACTGAAGGTTTCGGCGAGGAAGTAAAGCGCCGTATCATGCTTGGCTCCTTTGTGTTAAGCTCCGGTTACTACGATGCTTACTATCTGAAAGCACTTCGCACAAAAGCCCTTATCAAAAAGGAATTTGATCAGGCCTTTTCCAAATATGACGTTCTTCTTGCCCCGGCATCACCCTTTACGGCGCCGAAGCTGGGAGAGAGCCTGAAAGACCCGCTTGCCATGTATCTTGGCGATATTTATACGGTAGCAGTAAACCTGTGCGGACTTCCCGGAATCACAGTTCCATGCGGAAAAGACGCAGCAGGACTTCCAATCGGGATCCAGATGATCGGTGACTGCTTCAAAGAAAACAACCTGTTCCGCGCAGCACACGCCTATGAGAAAAAACGCGGTGATTTCGGAACAGCAATGGAAGGAGGAGAAAAGGCATGAAACAGTATGAGACAGTCATAGGACTTGAGGTGCATGTGGAGCTTGCCACAAAAACAAAGATCTTCTGCGGATGCTCCACAGAATTCGGAGGCGCACCAAATACACATACCTGCCCGGTCTGCACCGGTATGCCGGGCTCTCTTCCGGTCCTCAACAAAAAAGTGGTAGAGTTTGCCATCAAGGCAGGTCTTGCGGCAAACTGTCATATCCATCAGTACTGTAAGTTTGACCGTAAGAACTATTTTTACCCGGATAACCCCCAGAACTATCAGATCTCTCAGCTGTATCTGCCAATCTGCTATGACGGAGCTGTTGAGATCGAGACTTCCGCAGGCAAAAAGACTGTACGTATCCATGAGATGCATATGGAGGAGGATGCCGGTAAGCTGATCCATGATGAGTGGGAAGACTGCTCCCTGGTTGACTACAACCGAAGTGGGGTACCGCTGATCGAGATCGTATCCGAGCCGGATATGAGAAGCTCCGAGGAGGTTATCGCATATCTGGAAAAGCTCCGCTGCACCATGCAGTATCTTGGAGTTTCTGACTGTAAGCTCCAGGAGGGCTCCATGCGTGCCGATGTCAACCTTTCCGTCCGTGAGGTGGGAAGTGAGACCTTCGGAACAAGAACAGAGATGAAGAACCTGAACTCCTTTAAGGCCATTGCGAGAGCAATCGAAGGAGAGAGAGAACGTCAGATCGAGCTTCTGGAAGAAGGAAGAGCCGTTGTACAGGAGACAAGAAGATGGGACGATAACAAAGAGTCTTCCCATGCTATGCGTTCCAAGGAGGATGCAAAGGATTACCGTTACTTCCCGGACCCGGATCTTCCGCCGATCCACATTTCCGATGCATGGATCGAAGAGCTGCGTACTTCCATTCCGGAGCTTCGTGAAGCCAAGATGGAGCGTTATCAGAAGGAGTATGAGCTTCCGGCTTATGATGCAGGGATCCTGACCGAATCCAGACATCTGGCAGGACTTTTTGAGGAGACAGCAGTTCTTCTCGGAAACCCGAAAAAGGTGGCAAACTGGTTTATGGTGGAGGTTCTCCGCCTGACAAAGGACAAGGGCCTTGATCCGGAAAGGGTAAGCTTTACCCCGAAGCATCTGGCAGACCTTCTTTCCATGGTGGAGAAAAAAGAGGTCAGCGCACAGAATGCCAAGAAAGTATTTGAAAAAGTGTTTGACGAGGATATTGATCCGGTTGTATATATAGAAGAGAATGGTCTTAAGATCGTAGAAGATACAGGACTTCTCACCGAAACTGTGAAAAAGATCGTAGATGCAAACCCTGGACCGCTGGCAGAGCTTCTGGGCGGCAAGGATAAGGTTATGGGATTTTTTGTAGGACAGCTGATGAGAGAACTGAAAGGCAAGGCAAATCCTGACAGCGTCAGAAAAGCACTGGCAGAGGAAATTGAGAGAAGGAGATAAAATACTATGGTTACAGTAAATCAGAATTATTTAAAACTTCCGGGAAGCTATCTGTTTTCCAATATCGCAAAGAAGGTAAGCGCATATAAGGAGGCCAATCCGGAATTTAAGGATTCTGTGATCAGTCTTGGAATCGGTGATGTGACACAGCCGCTTGCACCGGCGATCATCGATGCCCTTCATAAATCCGTAGACGAGATGGCACACGCAGAAACCTTCCACGGATATGCTCCGGATCTCGGATATGAATTCTTAAGAAGTGCCATTGCAAAAAATGATTATCAGTCCAGAGGCTGCGACATCAGCGCAGACGAGATCTTTGTTTCCGATGGAGCAAAAAGTGATTCCGGAAACATCCAGGAGATCTTCGGACTGGATAACAAGGTTGCAGTTTGCGACCCAGTTTATCCTGTATATGTAGATACCAACGTTATGGCCGGACGTACTGGTCTTTATAACAAAGAGCGTGAGAACTTTGACGGTGTGATCTACATGCCCTGCAAAGAGGAGAATGGTTTCCTTCCGGAGATACCGGCAGATGAAGTACCGGATCTGATCTATCTCTGCTTCCCGAACAATCCTACCGGCGGTGCTATCACAAAGGCAGCTCTTCAGGAGTGGGTCGACTACGCCAACAAAAACGGCTGCGTGATCATCTATGATGCAGCATATGAGGCATATATTTCCGAGGAGGATGTCCCGCACAGCATTTATGAGTGCGAGGGTGCGAGAACCTGTGCCATCGAGCTTCGAAGCTTTTCCAAAAATGCTGGCTTTACAGGCGTTCGTCTTGGATTTACTGTTGTTCCGAAGGAACTGGTGCGTGATGGCGTAGAGCTTCACAGTCTCTGGGCAAGACGCCACGGAACCAAGTTTAACGGTGCTCCGTACATTGTACAGAGAGCAGGCGAGGCTGTTTACTCTCCGGAGGGAAAAGCACAGCTGAAGGAGCAGATCGCTTATTACATGCGTAATGCAAAGACGATCCTGGAGGGACTTTCCGCAGCAGGATTTTCCGTGTCTGGTGGAAAAAATGCTCCATATATCTGGCTGAAAACACCGGATCAGATGACCTCCTGGGAGTTCTTTGATTATCTCCTTGAGAAAGCACACATCGTAGGAACACCAGGTTCAGGCTTTGGTGCACATGGTGAGGGATACTTCCGTCTGACAGCATTCGGAAGCTATGAGAATACTCTTGAGGCAATTGAGAGAATTAAAAATCTGTAATATGAGTATAAATTGCGGAGCAGGTCTTTGGAAAAGAGCTGATTCGTTTTTAACCGAATCAAAGAAGTATCCTGCTTCAATTGCGAATAGAAGCTCCAGACAGGGTTGCGAAAAGCAATAAACAGTGGGAAAAATTTGCCTGTAAGTTAATTTGCGAAAATAACAATAAGGATTGCGAAAATTTATCATATCATTTATAATTGTACAGGAAGTAAGGCACAGGCCGCAGAAAGCCTGTGTTCATAAAATTTCACAAATTTACGCAATCACGAAAGGGGATTTTATCATGGGTATCAGAAGAGTAGAAAATATGTGCGGCGGTAAAGGCCATGTGATCATCAAAGACATTCTTGAGGGAGACGAGCTGAAGGGAAAATGCGGACTTTACGCACAGGTTACCATCGAAAAAGGATGTTCTCTGGGATACCATGAGCATCATGGCGAGACAGAAACCTACTATATCTTAAGCGGTGAAGGCGAGTACGACGATAACGGCGTGAAACGCCCAGTAAAGGCTGGCGACATCACCATCACACCAGATGGAAAAGGACACGGTCTTACCAATACAGGCGACACAGATCTTGTGTTCATGGCACTGATCATTTTTGACTGATCCATATAGAAGAAAACAGAAGTGGGACAGAAGGGCGGCCTTTTTGAAGAGGCTGCTCTTTTTACGACTGAGGCGTAACCTGTGTCGGAGTATAAATTCTGGGATGAAAGATTCTCTGTCTCAGATTGTTATTAAACGAAATGTATTAATTGTATAAACAAAAAATATTTTTGGATTTTTTTAGAAAAAAACTGTTGACATACAAAAAGCACTTTGCTATACTATCACTTGTCGCGAGGGAGAAGATAAAGAATCCCGAAGAAATGCGATATGCGGAAGTGTCGGAACTGGCAGACGAGCAAGACTAAGGATCTTGTGAGCATTGCGCTCGTGTGGGTTCAAGTCCCATCTTCCGCATTTTTTATTTAGGAAACCTGCATCTGGAAACGGATGCAGGTTTTTTTGCTGCCTAAAAATATCTGTAAAAAAGGAATCCGGATAGAATATATCGTGTTTATATGTTATGATAGAAGAAAATGGAAGGAGCATAGTCATATGAGAAGAAAAAGTGCAGGAAAAAAGCTCATGGCCGTACTTATAGCGGCAAGCCTGGCGCTGACTCCGGTGGAGCTGACAGTGGCGGCAGAAATGGAAACAGAGGGTGCGGAAGCAACATTTTTGGCAGAAGAAAGTGGAGATACTGCATCCTCAGATCCGGAAGATACTGCAGAGACGGAAACAGAGATCACAGATGGATCAGCTGCTACAGAGGAACAGGAAACCACAGATACAGACAAGCCAGATACCGGGAACAACGTACAGGAGAATGCGGAAACAGGCGCAATGGAGTCTGGTGAAGAAGCACCAGAGGGTACTGCAGAAGAGGAAGATCCGGAGACTCCGGAAGCGGCAATGGATGCAGCCGAAGCGTTGGAGGAATGCGAACAGGAAGAAGAAAACGCAGCTTTTGATGATGGAACGAAGGATGCAGTGCAGGCATCTGCAGAATACTCTGATGGAAAATTTACGTGGGTACTGGACGGGAATGGAACACTGACCATTACGGGAAATAACATGGAGTTGACAAAAAATGAGATATCTGAAAGTGCTTTGGAGAAGGCAGGCATCGATTTTTCTAGAGTAAATAAGCTTGTAATCGGGAATGGGATCACAGGCTTTGATAGATGGGGCATGTGGAATCTGAAAAAATATATTAAGGAACTGGAAATCCATGGAAATGCAGGCATGAATATGCCGGAGCAATGCTTTTACGATGTGCCAAATATAGAGAGTGTGGTGATATCCGGTGCAGTGGATGTGCCGAGAGATATGTTTGGAAAATGTACCGAGCTGAAAAAGGTTACATTAAAAAATGGAGTGAGGTCTATTGGAGAGGATGCCTTTCGAGATTGCAGCAGTCTGGAGAGTGTGATATTTGAGAATACAGTATTGGAAAAAATCAGTGACGGAGCATTTTGGGGCTGCAGTGCGCTGAGTTCTATTGCGTTACCGGATTCCGTAACAGAAATAGAAAGGAATGCATTTTTCGAGACCGGACTCAGAAATATCCAGCTTCCGGAAAAACTGACGCTGATAGGAGGAGGGGCATTTTGTAACTGCAAAAATCTGAAGCAGGTACAGCTTCCGCCTCAATTAAAAGAGCTGGGTGAGGGTGCATTTTTTAACTGCGAAAATCTGGCACAGATCCAGCTTCCGTCTCAGTTAAATAAATTAGGAGGAGATGCATTCAGAGATTGTACATCCTTGGATAAGATTGACATACCTGCCGGTCTGAAGCAGATCGAGTCTGCCACATTTTGCAATACCGGGCTGACCAGTGTGACCTTACATGAGGGACTGACTAAGATCGAAGATTGGGCGTTTCATGATTGCCTTAAGCTGAAAAAGATCCGTATTCCGAAATCAGTTACAGATATTGGCGAACTGGCATTAGGAATACGTTATAACATGGGAAATGGTGCAGAGGAAGTTATTCCCGGTGGTTTTACAGTAGAAGGTTATACAGGCTCGGCAGCGGAACGATATGTAAAGAGAATGCATCAAAGTGAAAATTTATATCATGTATTTTTTAAAGATGTGAAATTTGTTTCCATTGGTGGACAGACTGCAGCGGTTACCAATATCAGCAAAACAAAGATATCCGCACTTAAGACCAGGGCCTTTACCGGAAAGCCACTGACCCAGGCACTCACCATAACCTATGGCGGTAAGAAGCTTGTAAACGGAAGGGATTACACCCTTACCTGGAAGAATAATAAAAATATCGGAACTGCATCCGTTACTATCAAAGGAAAAGGAAAATATAACGGTTCTGTTACAAAAAAATTCCGGATCACGGTTCAGAAAAACGCGGTCTATACAGTCAGCAGGCTGAAATATAAGATATCCAGTGCAGACACATCCGGCAAGGGAACCGTAGTCTTTACCGGAGCTACGGACAAGGCAGCAAGAAAGGCCCTTACGATCCCGACGACAGTAAAGATTGGTGGAAAGAGCTTTCGTGTAACAGCCATTGGCACCTCTGCAATGTCCGGAGCGAAGAAGCTGACAACAGTGAAAATCGGAGCGAATATAATGACAGTAGGTGCGAAAGCCTTCTACGGCTGCAGTAAACTCTCCAATGTAACGATCTTCGGCACAAAGCTTACGACAGCGAAGACCGGAGCCAATGCATTTAAAGGAATTCGCTCCAATTGCAGATTTAAAGTACCGGCTTCCAGGGTAAGTGCATACAAAAAACTCCTCCGTGCAAAGGGTGCCGGACCAAAGATAATCGTGACAAAATAACAGAAAAACCGAAAAAATAGAAAACTTTTGAAAAAAGGTGTTGACATACAAGATCCACTTTGCTATACTATCACTTGTCGCGAGGGAGAAAATAAAAAATCCCAAGGAAATGCGGTCATGCGGAAGTGTCGGAACTGGCAGACGAGCAAGACTAAGGATCTTGTGAGCATTGCGCTCGTGTGGGTTCAAGTCCCATCTTCCGCATTGGAAATTTCCAATGAAATGCGATATGCGGAAGTGTCGGAACTGGCAGACGAGCAAGACTAAGGATCTTGTAAGCATTGCGCTTGTGTGGGTTCAAGTCCCATCTTCCGCATGACTTTAAAACAGAGCTGTGAATTGCAGCTCTGTTTTTGGCTATATGAAAGTAAATTATTGCATGCCTGCACTGGTGAGAAGCTGAAATGGGAAGATCTGCGTGATATATTTGTATTCGTTTCATATACAATAGGATAATTTTGGACATCTTAAGGGCTGATCAGACCGTAACTCCAATATTTTTTGAATTATTTTTTCAGAAAAGAGGAATTTGTGGTTTTGTGTAGAATATAATTAACAGAGGGTATTTTGTCGCCGCTGTTTGTCAGACTGTGGAGGAAATGCTTATGAACATCAGAGAGAGCATGGAACAGAGAGAACGGGAGCTTTTGAGCCCTTATGCTTCTCACAGCGCAGATACCAGAGGCCGGGAGCACCCGGAAGAGGAATGCGATGTGCGGACAACGTATCAGAGAGACAGAGACAGGATCCTTCATTGTAAGGCTTTTCGCCGTATGAAGGATAAGACACAGGTGTTTCTGGCACCACAGGGAGATCATTACCGTACCAGGCTGACACATACACTGGAGGTATCACAGATCGCCCGGACTATTGCCAAGGCACTTCGCTTAAATGAAGATCTGGTGGAAGCCATCGCTCTGGGACATGATCTGGGGCATACGCCTTTTGGACATGCAGGAGAGAGAGCACTGGATCAGGTACATCCGGGTGGCTTTGCACACTATAAGCAGAGCGTCCGGGTTGTGGAAGTACTGGAGAAGAACGGAAACGGACTGAACCTTACCTGGGAAGTCCGCAACGGGATCATGAATCACCGCACCAGCGGAAATCCTTTCACACTGGAAGGACAGGTGGTACGTTTTTCTGACAAGATCGCCTATATCCACCATGATATGGACGATGCCCAGCGGGCAGGGATCATCACAGAAGATGATATTCCTGTCACAATGAGAACTTTTCTGGGCTATACCACGAGAGAACGGCTGAATACTTTCGTACATAATATTATAGAGAACAGTATGGGGAAAGACAGCATCTCCATGTCGCCGGATGTTTTTGAGGCGATGATGGAGCTTCGGGCGCTGATGTTCCGGAATGTCTATGAGAATCCGGTTGCCAGGAAGGAAGAGGATAAAGTGATCCAGATGCTGAGTGAACTGTACGGATATTATACTGACCATCCGGAGGCAATGTCCCGGGAATACAGGGAACTGGTGGAATACCGGGGAGTACCTAAGGAACAGGCAGTATGTGATTATATTTCGGGAATGACGGATCAGTATTCCATGGAGAAATTCAGGGAGATCTATATACCGAGAGCCTGGGAGGTCTATTAAATGGAAAAGAGGGATAAGCATGCGTTATTCAGATGACATCATAGAAGAAGTCCGAATGAAAAATGACATTGTAGACGTGATATCCCAGTATGTGAAACTGACACGGAGGGGGAGTTCCTATTTTGGGCTGTGTCCCTTCCATAATGAGAAAACCCCTTCCTTTTCCGTAACACCATCCAAGCAGATGTATTACTGCTTTGGCTGCGGAGCAGGAGGAAACGTATACAATTTTATCATGGAATATGAGAATTACTCGTTTGGTGAGGCACTGTCACATCTGGCTGACCGGGCAGGGGTAGAGCTTCCGAAGATCGAGTATTCCAGAGAAGCCAGAGAAAAAGCAGAACAGAGAGCAAATCTTCTGGAGATCAACAAGCTGGCAGCGCAGTACTTTTATTATCAGCTCCGGAGAGAAGGCGGAAAGGCGGCTTACAGATATCTGACAGGAAGAGGTCTTTCCGAGGAAACCATCCGTAAATTCGGTCTTGGATATTCGGACAAGTACAGTGATGATCTGTACAAATATCTTAAGGGTAAGGGCTACAGTGATGAACTTCTCAGGGAATCCGGCCTGTTCAATGTAGATGAGCGGCGAGGCATGTATGATAAGTTCTGGAACCGTGTGATCTTCCCGATCATGGATGTAAACAACCGGGTCATTGGTTTCGGAGGTCGTGTCATGGGAGATGGCAAGCCCAAGTACCTGAATTCGCCGGAGACGAAGATCTTTGATAAGAGCCGGAATCTTTACGGGCTGAATGTGGCCAGGACCACCAGGAAGAATTATCTGATCCTCTGTGAGGGATATATGGATGTGATCGCCATGCATCAGGCAGGCTTTACCAATGCAGTGGCGTCGCTTGGAACTGCACTGACCTCCGGACATGCAAGTCTTGTGAAACGTTACACCAAGGAAGTCCTGCTTCTTTATGACAGTGACGGTGCAGGGATCCGGGCGGCACTTCGTGCGATCCCGATCCTGCGGGAGGCGGGAGTCACGTCCAGGGTAGTAAGCCTGAAGCCCTGGAAGGATCCGGACGAGTTCATCAAGAATGAAGGAGCGGAGGCCTTTGAGGAACGTCTGAACCGGGCCATGGACAGCTTTATGTTTCGTGTACATATTGCGGAACAGGAATTTGCCATGGATGCACCCCAGGGACAGAATCAGTTTTTTGAGCGGTGTGCCGGGATGCTTCTGGAGCTTTCCGATGAACTGGAGAGGAATCTTTATATAGAAGCCATTGTAAAGGAATACGGCCGCTATGGAGTGGGCACGGAGGATATCCGGAAAAGGGTCAACACGCTGGCTCTGAAGGGAACGCCTGCAGAGAAACGGATCCAGCCAAAGTCCGGGACTCCGGAAACAAAGAAAAAGGAATCCGCCGCAGACAAAGCACAGAAGCTGATGCTGACCTGGCTTGTAAATTATCCGGGTATTTTTGAACAGGTGGAAAAATACATTTCCCCTTCCGATTTTGTGGTACCGCTGTATAAAGAGGTAGCCCAGATGCTGTTTGAACAGCATAAGGAGGGAGAGACCAATCCGGGAAAGCTTCTCAACGCCTTTACAGACAGTGAGGAGCAGCGGGAGGTGGCATCTCTTTTTAACGCCACCATTCATCTGGAAAACGAAGGAGAACAGCAGAGGGCTTTTTCCGATGCGCTGCTGCGGATCAAGGAAGAAAGCCTCAAAGAAAAAAACCGTACCTGGGACCCGTCAGACATGGCCGGGCTTCAGGAACTGATAAAAGCAAAAAAAGAACTGGAAGACCTTGGAAGAAAGAGGCAGCAGCTGCATATTTCTTTCAATTAAGGATAAAATATAAACACTATATGGAGGTATAGAGCACCTATGGAAATGAATATGGCAAAATTCAGCGAGAAACTTGTAGAGCTTCTTGAACTTGCAAAAAAGAAAAAGAATGTGCTGGAATATCAGGAGATCAGCGACTTTTTCAAGGACTCTCCACTGGAAGTGGATCAGATGGAGAAGGTTTTTGACTTCCTGGAGGCCAGCGGTGTGGACGTTCTCCGTATCACAGAAAACAGCGGTGACGAACTCCTCCTTGATAACGATATGGATATGGATGGGATGGAAGATGAAGAAGAGGTAGAGCTTGATAAGATCGACCTCTCTGTACCGGAAGGTGTCAGCATCGAGGATCCGGTCCGTATGTACCTGAAAGAAATCGGTAAAGTCAGTCTGTTAAGTGCAGATGAGGAGATCGAGCTTGCCAAGAGAATGGAAAAGGGGGATGAAGCTGCCAAGAAACGTCTGGCAGAGGCCAATCTCCGTCTTGTTGTCAGCATTGCAAAGCGTTATGTTGGACGTGGAATGCTGTTTCTCGACCTGATCCAGGAGGGAAATCTTGGCCTTATCAAAGCTGTTGAAAAATTTGATTACAGAAAAGGCTACAAGTTCAGTACCTATGCAACCTGGTGGATCCGTCAGGCTATCACAAGAGCCATTGCGGATCAGGCACGTACCATCCGTATCCCTGTGCATATGGTTGAGACCATCAACAAGCTGATCCGTGTTTCCCGTCAGCTGCTCCAGGAGCTTGGACGTGAACCTACGCCGGAGGAAATTGCTGAGGAGATGGACATGCCGGTAGACCGTGTACGTGAGATCCTTAAGATCTCTCAGGAGCCGGTATCTCTGGAAACTCCTATCGGTGAGGAGGAAGACAGTCATCTTGGCGATTTCATCCAGGATGATAATGTTCCGGTACCTGCAGATGCAGCTGCATTTACACTTCTGAAGGAGCAGCTGGTAGAAGTCTTAAGTACGCTTACTGACCGTGAACAGAAGGTTCTCCGCCTCCGTTTCGGACTGGACGACGGACGTGCCAGAACTCTGGAGGAAGTTGGTAAAGAGTTCAATGTCACAAGAGAGCGTATCCGTCAGATCGAGGCAAAAGCTCTGCGCAAGCTGCGTCATCCCAGCCGCAGCCGCAAGCTGAAGGATTATCTTGACTGATAAAAATATATCCGTACAGCTTTCCATGCGTCTTCGTGCCATTGCCGGTATGGTAACAAAAGGAAACCGGCTGGCAGACGTAGGATGTGACCATGGCTATCTGTCAATCTGGCTTGTCAGTGAAAAAACAGTTCCGTCAGCCATTGCCATGGATGTACGTCCGGGACCGCTTTCAAGAGCCAGGGAGAATATTACCCGTTATGGCCTTGAAGATTACATAGAGACCCGTTTGAGCGACGGGCTTGCGAAGCTTGAGCCGGGAGAAGGTGATACCCTGGTGATCGCGGGAATGGGTGGTCCTCTGATGGAAAGGATATTAAAGGATGGAGCGAAGGTCCGGGAGGGGTTTCAGGAACTGATCCTGCAGCCTCAGTCGGACCTTCCTCATTTCCGGCATTTTCTTTCTGAGATCGGCTGGGAGATCGTAAGGGAAGAAATGATAAAAGAAGACGGAAAATTTTATCCTATGATGAAAGCGGTACGTAACAATGCGGGAGAAAAGACTGTTTACACAGAGGAAGAGGCCTGGTTTGGACCTCTCCTTCTGAAAAAATGTCACCCGGTCCTTAAAGAGTATCTTCTACGGGAGGAAATGATCCGTAAGAAAATACTTGCCGGTCTTTCCGGGGCAGAGTCTGTTTCCGCAAAAACTCGTCTGGCAGAAGTAAAGGAGGAAATGGAGCTGATCCATACAGCTCTGAAACGATATGAAAGCATATGAACTGATCGAATGGCTGAATGAGCACCATCCGCAAAAATTTGCGGAGGACTGGGATAATGTGGGACTGCTGGTGGGAGATGACCAGAAAGAGATTTCCCATGTATTTCTTGCACTGGATCTTACGGAACCGGTGTTGGATGAGGCGGTGGCTGCTGGTGCGGATATGATCCTTACCCATCACCCAATGATCTTTTCTGGAATCAAAAAGATCAACAATCATACCTTTACCGGAAGAAAGATCCTCCGTCTGATAAAGGAGGATATCCCGTATTTTGCCATGCATACCAATTATGATGTGATCGGAATGGCAGATTTAAGCGCAGAGCATCTGAAGCTTCAGGATACAAGGGTGCTTACAGTTACCGATGGATCCGGGGAGCAGCCGGAGGGGTTCGGAAGAGTGGGAAAGCTTCCCCATGTTATGACTCTTGATGAGTTTGGAAAATATGTAAAAGAATGCAATCATCTTCCGGATGTGCGGGTTTACGGTGATCTGGATCGGAAGATCGAGACGGTGGCGATCTGTACAGGAAGCGGAAAGAGTATGATCGGTGATGTAATGGCCGCCGGTGCGGATGTATATGTGACCGGAGATATTGATTATCATACTGCCATCGATACTATGGCAGATGGTCTGGCAATCGTAGATGCCGGACATTACGGTACGGAGTATATTTTTGCGGAAGCTATGGAGAAGGAACTGAATGCGGCATTCTCTGCGCTTAAGACAACCTGCGCCAGTGTGAAAAATCCATATACTGTTTTGTAAAAGCGGATTGCAAAAAGTGCTTGTATTCATGAATATGTAGTGGGATGGAATACGATTATCTGTTTCGGAAAAATGAATTGTGAAACACATGGCTGTCCGAAAAATCGGGCAGCTGTATAAATATATAAGCCTGTGGAGGGGATCGTTATGGAACAGACAATGATTAAAGTGACCATAAACGGAGAAACAAGGGAATACCCCAAAATGACACCGTATTCTGAGATCATAAGGGATTATGAGGGCAAAACAGAGTATCCGGTGATCCTTGTGACTGAGAACGGAAAGCTCCGTGAGCTTCACAAGAAGCTTCAGCATGACTGTACACTGGGATTTATAACCGCAAAGGACAGTGCCGGTCGAAAAACCTATCGGAGAAGTGCGATCTTTATTCTTTTGAAGGCAATTTTTGATGTAGCTGGAAAAGAGAATGTGGATCATGTTGTGATCCATTATTCTATCGGAAATGCTCTTTATTTTACCATGAAAGGCAGTGCTACCCTGGATCAGGAGCTTCTTGACCGGGTAAAAGTGCGGATGTGGGAACTGGTAGACCGGAAGCTTCCGATCTGCAAACGCAGTGTCAGCACGGATGATGCCGTTTCCATGTTCCACAGGCATCATATGTATGATAAAGAAAAGCTGTTCCGTTATCGGCGGGTTTCCAGAGTGAATATTTACAGCCTGGAAAATTTCGAGGATTATTTTTATGGATTTATGGCACCGGATACCGGCTATGTGAAGCATTTTGATCTGCAGCTTTATGATGAAGGCTTTGTGCTGATCCTTCCGAGGCAGAAGAACCCGGATGTGCTGGAGCCTTTTGAACCCCAGGATAAGATTTTCCATGTGCAGAAGGAATCGGAAGAGTGGGGCGATAAGCTGGATGTTGCCACTGTAGGAGATCTCAATGACCGGATCACAAGAGAAGGTGTGCAGAGCCTGATGCTGATTCAGGAGGCACTCCATGAGGCCAAGATTTCTTCGATTGCCGAGGAGATCCGGAGAAGGGGCAATGTAAAGTTCGTAATGATCGCAGGTCCGTCTTCTTCCGGAAAGACCAGTTTTTCTCACAGATTATCTATTCAGCTTTCTGCTCATGGTCTGAAGCCGCATCCCATTGCTGTGGATAACTATTTTGTGGATCGTGAACATACGCCGCTGGATGAATTCGGAGAAAAGAATTATGAGTGTCTGGAAGCCATTGACACGCAGCAGTTTAATGAAGATATGCTGAATCTCCTTTCGGGAAAAACCGTGGATCTTCCTACATTTAATTTCAAGACCGGATGCAGGGAATACCGGGGAGACCAGCTTCAGCTTGGAAAAGATGATATCCTGGTCATTGAGGGTATCCACGGGCTCAATGACAAATTGAGTTATGCCCTTCCAAAAGAGAGTAAGTTTAAGATCTATATCAGTGCACTGACACAGCTGAACATTGATGAGCATAACCGGATCCCCACAACGGATGGAAGACTGATACGCCGAATTGTCCGTGATGCACGTACACGTGGAACTTCCGCAAAGGATACCATTGCAAGGTGGCCTTCTGTACGGAGAGGCGAGGAGCAGAATATTTTTCCGTTCCAGGAGGAAGCAGATGTGATGTTTAATTCAGCTCTTGTGTATGAGCTTGCCTGCCTGAAGGTTTATGCGGAACCGCTGCTTTTTGGAATTGACAAGAGTGAACCGGAGTATCAGGAGGCGAAGCGGCTTTTGAAGTTCCTGGATTATTTTGTGCCGGTGCCCAGTGAAGGCGTTCCGTTTAATTCGCTTCTGAGGGAGTTTATTGGCGGTAGTTGTTTTAATGTATAAATTAATTGTATGAATAAAAAAAGCTATGTGTAGATATAAGGCTCTATGCAATGCAGATATCGGTTGGCACAAAGATGAGAAGATTAGGATTTCTCTGTGCATAGGATCTGTGGTGTGTGGAGCCTTTTGAGTGTGAATCGGAAAAGTTAAAGTCCTCTGTGGTGCTGCGGATGGATGACGGGATTTACAGGACTTAAAGGAAAGGGAAAATGATCATGAAAGAAAAAATACAATTGACAAAACTGGCTCCAAACTGTGGCTGTGCAGCTAAGGTAGGACCGGGGACTCTGGCGGGAGTTCTTGGCGGGCTGCCAAAGTTCTGTGATCCGGATCTTCTGGTTGGAACGGACACTTCGGATGATGCGGCCGTTTATAAGGTTTCCGAAGATCTGGCACTGATCCAGACATTGGATTTTTTTACTCCGGTGGCAGATGATCCTTATGATTTCGGGCAGATCGCGGCGGCAAATGCATTGAGTGATGTGTATGCCATGGGTGGAACTCCGAAGACAGCTTTGAATATTGTGGCGTTTCCGAAGGATATGGATGTGGAGATCCTCGGGGAGATCCTGCGTGGCGGTGCGGATAAGGTGATGGAGGCCGGGGCGGTTCTTGCCGGTGGCCATACGATCCAGGATGATACACCAAAGTATGGGCTCAGTGTGACGGGTTTTGTAGATCCGAGGAAGTTCTGGAAGAATTTTGGAGCGCAGACCGGAGATAAGCTGATCCTGACGAAGGCGCTGGGTGCGGGGATCGTGAATACGGCGATCAAGGCGGATCTGGTGACGGAAGGTGCACGTAAGGCGGTTTTGGCTTCCATGAAGAAACTGAACCGGGATGCCTGTGAGGTTTTTAAAGAGTTTGAGGTTCATGCCTGTACGGATGTGACGGGGTTTGGTCTTGGGGGACATGCTACGGAGATGGCTGTGGCCAGTGACCGGACGGTTGTGATCGATACGGAGAAGCTGCCGGTGCTTCCGGATGTGGAGGAGTTTGCTTCTATGGGATTGATTCCGGGTGGGGCTTACAGGAACCGGGAGTTTGCTGAGAAAACCGGAGTGAAAAGTGTGGCAGAGCTCTGGCGGGAGGATCTGGTGTTTGATCCGCAGACTTCTGGGGGATTGCTGGCGGCGGTTCCGGAGAGGGATGTGCAGGAGATCATGAAGCGGCTGGATGCGGCTGGTCTGCAGGCTGGGGTGATCGGTGAGGTTGTGGATCGGCGGGAGTGGACGTTGGAGATCCGGTAGGAAATTAATTTACGAACGAATGTTTGGACGATAACGTCAGAGTGGATGGTTGCGTAGGGGGATACTGCTGGGGAAAGTGGTGGTAGCAGAATGACGGATGGCGGATGGCGGACGCCTGGGGGAGAGGATATCGGTCCGGGCAGGGACTCCGTCGGGGGATACTACTAGGACTCCGTGAGTCGGCTAAAAGCATTGCGGCAGGGTCAGAACTCGCCGTTGGCTCAGACAGCTGTCCCTGCCGCAATAACGCCGACTCCCGCAGCCCAAGTAGTTATCACCCCTCCTCCGCAGCAGCCCAAACCGATATCCTCTCCCCCAGGCTGGTGCATCCAGCTGGTAGGAAAAACATAAAATGTGTGGAGAGTATGGTTGTGGGATGCAGAACAGGAAAATTACTGTTTACTGGTAATATTCCGCGAGGTGTTTTTTGTGAGCGAAGGTCACAGAAAACCCGAGCCATACTGCGCGAATTTATGTGATTAGCATAAATTCTGTGCATTGCGAAGCGTGTTACTGAGAATGGAGTGAACAGTAATTCATGAAATATATGCTCTGTATTTTTTATATATTGTTTGCCTAAGGGATAAAAGCATGGTATTATCATATGAGCGGAAATTGAGAAGACATAAAGAAAGAATATGAAAAATGTGACGGGAAAGGAAGAATTATGGAGAAACATAAACATGAGAGGAGTACATTTTCCGGGAAGATTGGATTTGTACTGTCTGCAGCTGGTGCTTCGGTAGGGCTTGGGAATATATGGAGATTCCCTTATCTGGCGGCAAAGTACGGCGGTGGAATTTTTTTACTGATCTATATCATTTTGGCATTGACCTTTGGATATTCTATGATCGTGGCAGAGACAGCTCTGGGACGTATGACAAAGAAAAGTCCGGTAGGTGCGTTTGGAACTTTTGGTAAATCAAAGTGGCTGTCTTTGGGCGGTTGGATCAATGCGATCATACCGGTTCTGATCGTGCCGTATTATTCCGTGATCGGTGGCTGGGTAATTAAATACTTGGTGGAGTATGTAAAGGGAGGCAGTCAGATTCTTGCTGAAGACGGATATTTTTCTGCTTTTATAGCGGATGGATTTTCTACAGAAACCTGTTTCCTGTTTTTTACACTGCTTACGCTGGTGATCATTTATGCAGGTGTGCAGAATGGCGTGGAACGAGTTTCCAAATTAATGATGCCGATACTGGTATTCTTGTCTGTGGTCATTGTCATTTATTCGGTAACGAGGCCAGGAGCACTGGAAGGTGTGAAATATTTTCTGATACCAAATATCAAAAACTTCTCCTGGATGACAGTGGTTGCGGCAATGGGACAGATGTTTTATTCTCTGTCGATCGCAATGGGTATTCTGGTAACTTTTGGTTCTTATATGAAAAAGGATGTATCTATTGAAGGGTCTACACAAAATGTAGAAATTTTTGACACAGCGATCGCAATGATGGCAGGTCTGATGATCATTCCGGCTGTGTTTGCATTCTCCGGTGGAAATCCGG
>OLPP01000044.1_pt1 | contig 151086 bp, 105 predicted proteins | sample 1643151 | NCBI WGS metagenome assembly OLPP01 (sample SAMEA3136679, study PRJEB25190) | human gut metagenome | biome: human gut; feature: human-associated habitat; material: faeces | place: Austria | collected 2013 | reverse complement strand
CTTGACCGTCGCGGTCAGCTGCGCGCTCGCCCCGGACTTCAGCGAGAGCTTGCCGCCGCTCACGCCATCACCAGAGACCGACACGGACGTGACCGGGACGGTGGTCTCGCACTCGACCGCGCCCAGGGCCGCGGAGGAGCCGGCCCACTTCACGATGCCGCCGTTGTAGTCCAGGCCCGGCTGGCGGGATCCCGGATACTGCTGGCTGCCTCCGTCGTTGAAGATCACCTTCGCGCCCTTGGCGAGGTCGTCCGGGACCACGTACTTGTACAGGTCGGTCTGCTGGCAGCCGTCGGTCGCGCTCGGGGCGGTCATCTCCACGCCCGGCCAGGCCGCGTTGTTCGCCGCGGTAGCGCCGTCGCCCGTGTACACGTACGCGTAGATCTTGCCCCAGCCGGACGGCTTCGAAGCGTAGATCGTGTTCTTCGCGACCGGGTCCGGCGGGATCTGGCCCGTCACGGTCACGGTGATCGACGAGGTCTTGGTCCCGGACTTCGCGGTGATCGTGGCCTTGCCGGCCTTCTTCGGGGTGACCACGCCCTTCGGGCTGACGGTCGCCACGTCCTTGTTGGACGAGCTCCAGCTCACGGACGCGCCCTTCGGATCGGTCGTGGCTGTCAACTGCTTCGTGGTCACGCCATTGGACAGATCCACGGAGTAGTCGCCCTGATCAATCTTCACGGACTTGGTTTCGATGACCGGTCCGGAACCGCCGATGTTGGCCATCTTCACGCTGAACATGTCGTCATCGGACTTCTCGAAGGAGTTGTTCACCTGAGAACCGGTGTCCGGCAGGTCGGCGTTGTCGTTCATTGCCAGATCGTACGGCAGGGAATCCATGGCGGACAGACCGAAGGTGGCTGCCAGTTCGATGCCGATGCCGCTCGAGGCAATGCGGTCAGCGGTGGTGCCGATCTCTTCCAGCGGGATGGCGATCTCGTAGTGATCATCCATCTGAGCGGAATTGTGGCCCTTCTCGTTGAAGTTGACCCACTTGGCCTTGTTCTGGTTCTCGGCCTTCATATCGCCGATGAAACGACCGTTGTTTTCACCCCAGCCACCGTCGATGCCGATGACATCCTTGCTTAGAATGCCATTGCCATAGCCGAACTTGATGTTCGACTTCTTGGTGTTGGTGGCGGCGTTAGCAGCCGGACCATACGCAGCCTTGGAGTTCAGACCAGTCTCGTCGCCCTTGTAGATCCACGGACCGTTGGAGCCGTTGGTGGAGATGGTCACCACATTGTTGAGCTTCTGCTCGCCGCCCCAAGTGATGTTGGATGCCCACAGGGAACCGCCGGTCTGCAGACCGCCGTTGTTGCCGATGCGGGTGCTGTCATCTTTGGTGTCGATGGCGATGTGGAACGGCAGGTTCTGGGTCTGCCACAGGTGGCCTTGGCTCAGGGGGTAGTCGTCGCCAGTGTCGACGACATCCTGCACGTTAGTCATTTCCCACATGAGGTAGAGGTTGTCGTCATCGTAGGCGCCATACAACGCATACAGATCGATCGGAACCTCATACATGGAATTCGGGCGGTACACGCGCGGGTCGTCGTTGGCGGCGCCCTGCGCGATCAGCATGGAGCTGTCCCAGTCAGCGATGCTCGCGTCCTTTCCGGCGTTGAAGTTGATGGTCTTCTTGACGCCCATGCCCACCTTGTTGGTACTGTACTGCGCGGCAAGGTTCTGCTTCGGGACCTCCACTTTCTTCACGGTCACGGAAGCGCTCAGCGCCTGACCCTTCTTGACCTTCTTGCCATCCTTGGCGGCGGTGCCGGTCACCTTGACGGTGGCGGTCTCGCCGATGGAAAGAGTTTTACCAACGGAAATGACCTTTCCGTCAGTGAAGGAGCCGCTCTCGCCCTCGGTGGTGGTGTACTTCAGATTGTCGGCATCCTGCGCGCGCAACGTGACCTTGACATTGTCGGAGGAGAATTCCTTGGAAGCCGCTTCCACGGACACGTTCGGATCGGATTCGCCCTTCACGTAGAAGACGCTGACCGCGCCGCCCTTGGCGGTACCGGAAACGATCTTATGGTTGGAGACCACAAGCTGGCCGCCATTGACCTCATCCGGGTAGGTGCCATCGTCAAGTGTGGTTTCCATGCCGGAAAGGCTCTTGTCGCCACCCATGTTGGCAATGACCACACCATCGTTCTGAATGCCATCAGACGTGGAGCGCTCAATCATCAGGCAGGACTTGTCGCCGCAGTTCTGCAGGTTCTCGCCCTTGCCATCCATGGCGTTACGGAAGTGGTTGACTGCCGCGACGGACTTGTTCTTCCACATGTCGTCACCGGCGTCACCCAGCTGGGACTGCTCGGCGAACTGCGGGTTGGTGCCGCCAGAGCCCTTCGGACGGTTGAAGTACAGCGGAGCGCCGGCCCTACGGGAACCAACGACCGCCCAGCCCATCATGATCTGATAGTCGGTGAGGCCGGTGGATTCCTTGTCGCCGTTGGCGTAGTTATCGTGGGACTCAACCCAGGTGACCAGCTGGTCTTCGCTTGCGCCGCCGGTATCGATGTTCTTCACCATCTTGACGTCAAGGTTGTTCGAGCCGACAGCGGCGCGAATGGTCTTGCCGTAGTTGGAAGCGGTGTTGCCGCCGCCATCGGAGGAATTGTCGCGGAACATGTTGGCGTATGCCTTGTAGTCAAGGCCGGAATCGCCCTGCAGCACCTCGCCGTACTGGAACTGGGAGCCGTTCTTCAGAATGGTGTTCCAGTAGTTCGACTGCTTATTGTCGAAGACTTCGGTCGGCAGCTCGACGTGCTTTGCCGCATCGTAGCGGAAGCCGTCAACGCCGTCCGCCACAGCGGTCTTCAGGAACTTCTGCATACGATCGGCAACAGCCTGGTTCTGCGTATTCAGATCCCACAGGCCAAGCAGGTGGCACTGCGTCACCTTGTAACGGTTGGAATAATCGTTGATTTCACCGTTGGGGCCGTCGCAGCCGGTACGCTTGTGGAAGTACTCCTTGTTCTGCCAATCGGGGTCGATGGCGTTCCAATCGGAGGTGAAGTGGTTGGCGACCACATCCACGATCACACGCACACCATACTTATGGGCGGTGGCGGTCATTTCCTTCAGGTCAGCCTCGGTGCCGACCACGAAGTTGCCGATGGAGGTGTTCGCCGGCTGGTACACGTAGTACCAGTTCTCGGTGAACTTCTTGCCGTTGGCGGCGACTTCCTTGATCTTGCTCATAGGCTCGGTCTGCACGGAAGTGTAGCCCGCCGCGGCGATCTCAGGCATGTGCTGCGTGATGGTCTTGAACGACCACATCCATGCGTGCAGGATGGCGCCGTTCTTCATGTGCTTGGTCAGACCGTACTGGTTACGGGCCGCTTCGAAAGAAGAATTTCCGATGGTGTCCTGGTAGCTGTCACGATCGGCGGCAAGTGCGGTGGATGCCACACCCATACCGCCGAACAGCGTGGCGACCGCCACCGTTCCCGCCGCTACTTTCTTCCAGGTTTTGGCCGCACGAGCCTTGCGGGCCGCGCGCCTACGCTCTGCACGGGTCATCAACTCCGGTTGATCGTCGTGCGGAGGCTCTTTTCTGGTGAGTGCGTTCGCCATACCCGCGAACGTATGAGTGCTGAGTCGCACCTTACCCTCCCTGCTTCCTTGCATCTAACTTTGACAACGTTTGCCACTAGCAGACGTTGCGTCAAAAATACCACATTTTTCCTTTGAAAAATGAGTGATTTTTATTGAAAAATGGCGGTTAAAACGCAATTGTTTTCTGCTCTGTTGCAAACGCTGTCAGCAACAGATACACTCATACCAGCACCCCGTAGCACCCACTATCGTTGCAAATTCACATATGCAAACGTTTCAGAAAATTTTCCAACCAATACCACCTTGCGACGCAAAGCACCCTCGCCCCATCCCACGCCACCGACAGCCCACCCCCAACAATCCTGAAATTAATCTTTCAAGAGATGCTCAAAAAGGGCTTCTTTACCTCTTATGGCATGCAACATGCCAATCAAATCAAAATATCAATAATAAAAAATGGGTGAATATCACAAACACGCTCGGACTCAAAAAAATAGAGTAGGGCCAAGCTATGGTGAATCAATCCATGGACCTAAAAGAATTATCAGGCAACGATTTGGGAGCGGATGGGGGCGGGGGTTACCGCACGGTGTTTGCGCATGCTTTTCAGGATTTTACGGATCGCACCGTTCGTCTGTTCGGCGGCGACGCAGAACATGCTGAATTCGCGGCCATGCGGGTCGGCGATGTCCTTCGGCTGGGGAATCATCGGACGAATCATCGAGGACTTCTTGATTACCGACTGAAGACGTTCCTGGATGGTCAGTCCGGCAATCATATTGTTGCGAGCGCAGTAATCGCACATATTCGCGAAATCGTCAAGCAGGAACGTGTATCGTACGGCGGCTGGCGCCAACGTGACGATTTCCTTGCGCTGCTGCTTTTCGAAGCAGAGGATCAGGTCGGCTTCGTCGGCCATCTGTCGGGTCAGTCGTCGGGAACGGAAGCCGCTCGACTCAATGCCGACGCTTTGCATAAGGCGGCCGCTCGACGGATCGATCGGATGCATCGGCAAACCACGCGTGCCGGCGCTTGACACCTGCACGGTGGTGCCGTTCAGATAGTGGGTCATCAGAAGCTCGCCCATAGGGGAACGGCAAATGTTGCCCGTGCAGACGAACATGATGTGCATGCCTAAACCCCTTAACCGTTCTTCCAACGTTTCGTGTTGCGGTTTTGCGAAATCCACCATGGCTTCCGCAACCCGCCAAACGGAAATTTTAGCGCGAGGCGTTCCCCGCATGCGGCAAATCGTCCAATACGCGCAGAATCATTGCAGAAATTCGGCGCGGGCGGTGGCGGTCAGCGAATAGCGGATCGGGCGGGAGCCGTGGAACTCGAGCAGGTTCCTGTTCACCAGTTCCGCGAGCGCGGTGTTGGTCTTCCGCTCCCCCACGCCAAGCCATTCGCGCATTAGGCGGCGCGATATGGGTTTCGGAGCATCGTCGAAAAGCTCCTCCTGCAGCAGGAAGTACAGCATGTTCCGCTGCAGTTCCGTAATGCCCTGCGTTCGCGCATAATGTTCAAGCCTCTTCCGCGCGGTGTCAAGCAGGGTTTTCTTCTCGCCGAGCACAGAGATGATGTTCTTCTGGGCGGTGGCGATAAAACGGATCATCCGATATGAGAACAGCGAGACGTCAGAACAGTTCAGCGGATGCTGCGCATCATCAAACGCCTTGTAATACCGGCCTTTTGCGTCAGCGATAACCGGACTCAGGCTGATCGCCGTCGGTATGGACAGGTGCTTGCTCAGCTGCAGAGCAAGCAGGAACCGGCCCGTCCTGCCATTGCCGTCATAGAACGGGTGAATGCATTCGAAGGCGTAATGGCACATCACAGCCCGCAGCAGCGGAGGAATCGCCTCATCCGAAAGCAACGCCAGCCATTTGGTCAATTGCACTTGGATTTCCGATTCCGGCCATGCGCCTTGATGAATCTCCCGGTCAAAGCCGTCACACACAGAGACTTGCTTGGCTCTGAATACCATTCCGTCAGGCTTGTCTTCCTCCCGTAGTTCCCCAGCCATCACCTGATCGTAAATATTACGTATGTCATGCAACGTTTTCGGTAGTTCCAACGTTGCGGAATTTTCGCCGGAGAGTCCGAGAAAGAGTTTGGCAAGCTCACTCAACCGCTTGTGCGGCCCGTCCGCGACCGCCGCATCCAACGCGTCTGAGATTTCCTTGCGCGTGGTGTGCACGGCTTCTATGGAGTTCGTGCTCTGCATTTCCGCGCCGATGAGTTCCATCAGATACGCCCTGCGGGCAATCGGCGGCAATGCGGCCCACAGCGATTCGACCTGCACTTCCATGCCACGGACCGAATCCATGACGTTCAACAGTTCCCTGAACGCCACGGCGAACATCTCATGACCTTCGAATTCAATACCTGACCGGTATGTTGAATAGCCGTTGAGTCTTTTTTGGTATTCCTCCTCAGCCGCATCCTTCGGCTTGGCCGTGGATGATGACATTGCCAATGTCTGCCGTATGCTTTTGTACTCCATAACCATCATCCTTATAACCGTCATTTGTGCAGAATATGCAGGTTCGGGGTGAATATAGACTATTCCCATACCTACATAATGTCAAAAATGTCGGTATAGCAGCAGGCGTGTTTGCGGCTATTGGTACGTTGAGGGGCATATGTGGGGATACGTGCGGATATGTTTGCTATGCGCAGATATGTTCAAGCGCAGATTAGGTGCGGATCAGGCGACTTCGAGCGTGGCGAGGAGGGCGCGGTGGTCGGAGCCGGGGATGTATGCGGTTTTGAGGTTGCCTACGGTCACGCCTTTGTCATGCACGATGTGGTCGATTTCGGCGATTGGCATCATGGCCGGGTACGTCATGTGCAGGCCTTCGCCCGCCTGCTGGCCGGAATCCAGGAAGCGGCTGCCGAGCAGGTATCGGAAGCTGGCGTGGTCCCATGTGGAGTTGAAATCGCCCATCAGCACGTACAGATTGTCGTAATGCTGCAGTTGGGCGAGCGAGTCGAGACTACGGTTCCACAGACCTTGGTTGCGGGGGCGCGGCGAGAACGGGTGGACGGAGCCGAAGCGCACCTTGCTGCCGCCGAAATCGATCGTCGCGGCGGAAACGCTGCTTGATTCCACGGGAATGAGGCTCTGTTTGGCGTTTTCCATCGGCGCGGCGCTGTACAGCACGTTCACACCGCCGTTGTCATGCCACGTTTGCTGCGCGGCCACGGAATACGGCAGATAATTGGCGATTCCGGCGCCGTTGAGCCGGTTGAGCAGGTCCCATGACACTTCCTGCAGCGCGAGCACTTCCACATGCTCGTTTTTGACGATTTCGACGATCCGATTGGCGTCGGCATGCCCTTCCTTGGTGTTGAAGGTCATGATGCGGGCGTACCGGTCGGACGTGTTGGGCAAGCCGTCGGACGAGACCTGCGTGACTGCGGTGCTGGCCGCGTCGGAAATCGTTTGCTGCGGCCTGATATAACCCCAATGCCAGCCGATTTGCACAACCACGCACACCACGCTGACGGTGGCGAGCAGGACGCGTCCGCCTATTGCACGGACGGCTATCGCGGTGATCGCAATAATCAAAGACAGCATGCCCAGCCACGGCATCAGCGCGACGATAAGCGGCACGTACCGTTTGCCGTCGAGGTTGTTGGGCAGCATGCGCAGCAGCATGGCCAGCAGGATGACGGCGGTGGCCAGCCAGAGCACCGCGGTCAGAAGGTGTGTCGCTGCGGTACGGCGGGTCATGCCATGTTGCGCGCGGTCGAGGGGACGACTGGCGCATGCTTTGTCGAGCCACGCGCCCAGATCCTCGATTTCGCTTTCGCTTGTGCGTTCGCGTTCGGCATCGTTATTGCCGCCGCTCTCACGCTCGCTTTCGCCGGTTTGCCGCATGGTTGCCTTTCATTACGCTCCCGTTCACCATACGCAACACGGCACGGGTGCGCCACCTCCTTCCCGCGAGGTTCACAGTGCTTTTACGTGCACCCGTACCGCATGCCACTATGCGGACATTTCTCTCTCATTTCCTGCTGCGGGGAATGGCGGCACTTGAGCAAACCACGCTCATGACATGCCTACGGAACGGCGAAAATGCGGGTATGGGCGAGTAGGTCAGGCTAGGCGGCGTGGGGGTGGACGCGATTGAGGGCGCGCTGGACGGTGTCGCGGGTGGAGCCGGCGCCGTTGCCGCGGACGCCGAAGAAGACCATGACCACCATGATGAAGCAGATGGTGGCGCTCACGCGCAGCGCCCACTGGATGCCGAACACGTTCGCCACGGCATACATGTTCTTCGCGCCGCCGATCGCAGCCCAGCGCAGGGCGGTAAACGTTTCCATCAGAATCACCAGCACGGGAGCGCCGATGGCACCGGCGATCTGGCGAACCGTGTTCGTAACGGCCGAGCCGGCGCTCACCTCCTCGGGCTCCAGGCAGTTCAGCGACCACGTGGTAATCGGCATGAGCACGAATCCCATGCCGATTTGGCGCACGAACTGCCAAATCGACACCCACCAAATCCATGAGGTCATGGAAATCAGGCTCATCATGATGGTGCCGAACAGCAGGGTGATCGAGCCGATCAGCGCCACCGGACGCGCGCCGAGACGGTCGAGCGCCTTGCCGCCGAAGAACTGCGCGATGCACTGGCCGAACGCGCCGGGCAGCATCACCAGGCCGCTGATCGTGGCGGAATAGCCTCGGCAATCCTGAATGTAGAGCGGCATGATCACCATGATCGAACTGAACGCGAAGAACGACAGCGCGGCGGTGACGGTGCCGACGGTGAAGCTCTTGTTTTTCAGCACGCTCAGGTTGAGCAGCGGAGGTTGCTTGGACGGGTCGGCCGACTGCCGGCGAGCGCCGTGGATCTGCCGCAGCACGAACCAGACGATGCCGACCACACCGATAAGCATGGCGAGCCACACCATCGGATGCGTGAACGGATACGATTCGATGTTCGTGAAGCCGAACATGAGTCCGCCGAAGCCGAAAATCGACAGGCCGACGGAGAAGAAGTCGGCTTTGGCGGACGCGTCGCGCGTGCCGAAATTACGCAAGCCGAAAATCGCCAAAAACAGTGAAATCACGCCGATAACCGTCAGCGTGAGGAAAATCGATCGCCAGCCGTTCAAATCGGTTTGCACACCACCCAAGGTGGGGCCAATCGCGGGCGCGACGCTCATGGCCATGCCGACGGTGCCCATCGCCATACCGCGGCGGGACAGAGGATAAATGGAGAATACCGTGATTTGCAGGACCGGCCACATCACGCCGGTGCCGACGGCTTCCAGCAGACGGCCGATCAAAACCAGTACGAACGATGAGCCGAGCCAGGCGAACACCGAGCCGAGCGTGAACACCGCCATCGACGCGATCACGATCTGGCGGGTGGAGAATCGGCGGGTCAGGTAGGCGGTGAGCGGCACCATAACGCCCATGACGAGCTGGAAAATCGACGTCAGCCATTGGCCGGTCGTCACGGAAATGCCGAAATCGGACACGATGGTGGGCAGTGCGGCGCTCAACTGCAGCTGAGTGAAGTTGCCGACGAACGTGATAAAGGTGAGAATGGCGATCGATACGAACGCGGCATGCGTCAAATGGTCGTTTTTATACGATTCCTCGCCGGTAAGTGGCTGGGACAGGCCGTGGGTGCGGCCCTGTTTCGCGTTTATTTTCTTTTCCGGCTTCACTTCCGACCTCTTCTCCGGTTTCGACGGCAAACCGACCGCCCTCCATCACTCATCCGCGCATACTCGCAGCGTATTGCGCAACTCCTGCAAAAACAGACTCAAAAAGTCTAGTACTGCGGGTGGTCGAACGCGAGATGAAACTATTCGAACACGTTCGATTCCAATTCAACCGAGAATAATTGGCAAAACCTCGTATTTGTTCATCTTGGGGTGGTATACGTATACGTTGGCAGTATTGGCACGATACAGGAAAGGGATACGCCGCGCAAGGGGTTTTAGTAAGTATGACCGTAATCACGTTATTCAACATAGCGATGGAGTTATGGGGCGTTCTCATCTGCATCGTTTGCGCAGGTGGCGTCTACGTGGGCGCGATACGTAGGACGCGGCGTACCTATACGAAAGTTTCCATGCAGCTTCTGTGCGCGCTGATGCTGCTGGCCGACGTGTCCGCCTGGTATCACAACGGCGGCTGCGACAAGCTTGACTTCTATATGACGCGCATCGGCAATCTTGGTGAATACCTGATCGATTTCACCTTCATCGCACTGTTCGCTAACTATATCTGGCAAACCGTCAGCGGCGACGACATGCTTGAAAACGTTAGCCCGCACGAGTGGAGGGCCAGAATGAGCGGCGGAGCCAAGCGTAACCGTAAGAACCAACGTTCGGCCAATGCCCGATCCAAGCCGAAAAAGCCACGTTCGAAGAAGCTTGACGTCATCTACGCAGCGTCCGCGCTCGGCATCGTACTGACGATTGCCACGCAGTTCAACCATATGGTCTACTACATCGACAGCCAGAACTACTACCGGCGCGGACCACTGTTCGCTATCCCGCAGATACTGGGTCTGGTAGAGCTCGCGCTGACTGTGATGCTGATCATCGAAAACCGCAGAAACCTCAGCCGACCGCTGTTCGTCACGTCGCTGTCGTTCTTCGTGCTGCCGATTGTGGCAACCATCGTTCAGATTCTCCATTACGGACTGGCGTTGCAGGCCATCGCTGTCACGATTTCCATCCAGCTCACGTTCGTGGTCGACACCATCGAAATGAACAAGAAGATCCGCTCGCAGGACGATGCTTATCAGAAGGTCAGCTACGAAGCGCAGCATGACGGTCTGACCGATTTGTGGAGCAAAAGCGCCGGCCGCGAACAGATTGAGAATTATTTCGCGCACATGCAGGAAGACGACCAGGCTGTTCTGATTTTCGTTGACATCGACGATTTCAAGCAGATCAACGATACGTACGGCCATAAAGTGGGCGATTTCTGGATTCGTGAAGTGGCGCAGACGTTGAAGCGGCTGTACCGGCATGATGACATCATCGTCCGTTTCGGTGGCGATGAGTATGTGGCGCTGATAAAGAACACCGCGAACGAGCGCGTGATCGAAAGCACGCTGGACCTGTTCCGCCGCCAGTTGGCGCAGGCGTCCGCGCAATACGGGCAGGACGTGCATTGCAGTATCGGCGCATGCCGCGTGCTGTCCGGCAAGAACGTCGATCTGAGCCTCTGCTTGGGATTCGCCGACCATGCGTTGTACCAGTCCAAGCGTGAGGGGAAGGGCATGTACACCGTGGTCGATTATGACAGCGGGAAAGTGCAGGCAGCGTAGGTTTCGTGGAAAAATCCGCGGGAAATCTGCGGGAAAAACCCTAGAAAATCAGCTGAGAAACTACGAAAAAAGCACCGCAAATCCGCCGGAGATCGACGTAAAAATCACGGAAAATCAGGCTTTGCCGAGCATTGTCAGCACAATCAGCACCACGTTCAGAGCGACGATCAGCGCGGCGACCGCGATATTGACGATGTGCTTGACCGGACCGTCCACGTACTCCCCCATCAGCGTGCGGTCGTGCGTGTAACGCATCAGCGGAATAATCGCAAATGGAATGCCGACCGACAACACGACCTGGCCGACGATCAGCGCTTCCGTCGGATTGTTGGCGAACCATAGCACCACCAGCGCGGGTACCAGCGTCACCACTCGGCACGCCCACATCGGCGCTTTGATACGCAGCAGGCCGTGCATGATTTCGCTGCCGGCGTAAGTGCCGACCGACGTGGAGCTCAGGCTCGACGCAAGCAGACCAATCGAGAAAATCGTGCCGATCACCGGGCCGAGCACATGCTGGATGGCCCGCTGCGCGCCTTCGATGGTGTCGGTGCCGGTCATGCCGTACAGCGAGTTCGCGGCGAGGATGAGCAGCGCGAGGTTCACCGAGCCGGCAAGTATCAGCGCCCAGGCAACGTCGATTTTGCTGCCGTGAAGTAGCTTTTTGATGCTCGGCTTCGCTTCGCCGGGGGCGTAATGGTCGTTGACGAGCGTGGAATGCAGGTAGATGGCGTGCGGCATGACCGTGGCGCCCAGCATGGACGTGGCCATAAGCACGGTATCAGTGCCTTTGAAGCGTGGAATCAAGCCGGCGACGACTTCTTTCGGATTTGGCGGGGCGATGAACAGACCGGCGATGAAACCGAACGTGATCACCAGCAGCAGGCCGATGATCAGTTTTTCGAAAATGCGATGCGTGACGCCTTTTTCGAAAATCAGCAGCACCGTCGACACCGCGCCGATGATGCAGCCGCCGACGAACAGCGGCAGACCGAACAGCAGTTTCAGCGAGATCGCACCGCCGATCACTTCCGCCAGATCGGTGGCGATGGCGATTACCTCAGCCTGCATGAAAAACATGAAACGGCCCGCGTCGCCGAGGCGCTCGCCCAGGATTTCCGGCAGGCTTTTGCCCGTGACGATGCCGAGTTTCGCGGACTGGTATTGGATAAGCACGCTCATGCAGTTGGCCAGTACCAGCACCCACACCAGCAGGTAGCCGTAGCGCGCGCCCGACGTGATGTTCGCCGCCACGTTGCCCGGATCCACGTATGCGACCGCCGCCACGAACGCGGGGCCGAGGATGCCGGCGAGCGCGTGGCCGTGGTGGTGGGACGGTTGGGAGTGGTGGTGCGTGGGTTGCTGGGCTCCTGCAGGCCGTGCGTCCGTGCTCTCCGCGGGCCGCACGTCCGCGCTCTCCGTACTCATAGTGCCGTCTTCTTCGTTCTCTGTATCCGACTTCATATCCAAATCGTTCTTCATATCCGGGCAACGTTATAGCGCGTCCGCCCGCACGGAATTGTTACGTCTGTTACGGGAGGTTGAATAATCGTTGGATATGCGTCTGGTGCGGGGTAAGCGCAGGGCTCCAGTGCGGGTTGTTGGTGCAGGTTGTTGACGCAGACTGCCGATGCAGGTTGCCGATGTTGCGGACACAGGTTCAGGCGGGTCGCGGACACAGGCCGGACAACCTACGAGCGCAACAGCCGCTACACTGGTGCGAAGAACATTGCATTTCGACTCAAGGGGTTGTTCCATGGCTGTTTTCCACACTCCGATGATCACGCTTTCCGACGGCAATCTGATTCCGCAGATCGGCTTGGGCGTGCTGCGTATCGACGATGAGGGCGTTACCCCCGTGGTGGAGAGCGCGCTGGAAGCCGGTTATCGTCATATCGACGGTGCCGCGGGGTACAACAACGAGGCGGGCGTGGGGCGCGCGCTGAAAAACGCGGGGTTCACGCAAGGCGAAAATCGCAAAAATCTGTGGGTGACGACGAAGCTGCGCGACTCCGAGCAGGGGTACGATTCCGCGCGCAAGGCGTTCGACCGCCAGCTCGGCCTGCTGCAGCTCGATTATGTGGACATGTATATGCTGCATTGGCCGACGCCGTTCGACTGGCGTTCCGGTGAGACTTGGAAGGCGTTCGACGAATTCCGCGCGGAGGGCCGTGTGCGTACGCTTGGCGTGTGCAATTTCCTGCCGGAGCATCTTGAGCGGCTGCATAAGGAGACGGGCGAGTATCCGGCCGTCGACCAGATCGAGCTGCATCCCACGTGGCAGCAGCGCGAGGTGGTGGCGTACTGCAAGGAGCACGGCATCGCGGTCGAGGCGTATTCGCCGATGGCTCGCGGCGCCGACTTGAACGCCGGCGACGGCGTGATCGCACGCATCGCCGAAGCGCATGGCGTCACGCCCGCGCAGGTGATTCTGCGGTGGCACATCGAAAACGGCACGATCATCATCCCCAAGTCGGTGCATGCGGACAGGCAGAAGCAGAACCTCGACTTGTTCGGATTCGTGCTCAGCCCGGCCGAGCATGCGGCCATCGATGCGCTCGACGGGCCGACGCGCGCCGGGCACGATCCGATGACGTTCACGTACGCGTGAGACTGCTTAGGGTGCGATGACAAGGCACGGATCGCGTGACGGCACGCATTTTCGTAAGAAGCTGCTCAATGCCGACGGGCCGGTGGAACGCATACTGATTCTGCTGGTGATCGCCGTGGTGGCGGGCGTCACCATCGGCCTGCTCATGCCGAAAGCAAACCCGACCGTCGGCGAAATAACAGGCGAATACACCGCGTCCGGCAGCGCCGCGCAGACGCTGCAGCAGCTGACGGTCGACGATAATCAGCGGCACGCCGGCTACGATCGCGACCTGTTCGGCTTCCGCCAAACCGACGACGACGGCAACGGATGCGACGTGCGCGAAGACGTACTGGCGCGCGACCTGACCGACGTGCGCTACCGGCAGCATGGATGCAAAGTGGAATCGGGCACGCTGGCCGACCCGTACACCGGCAAAACAATCCACTTCGTACGCGGCGCGCGCACCTCGTCGGCGGTGCAGATCGACCATGTGGTGGCGTTGGAGAATGCCTGGCGGTCGGGTGCGAACCAGTGGGACCGTACGAAGCGGTACCGGTTCGGCAACGACATGTACAACCTGCTGGCGGTGGACGGGCCGGCCAATCAGGAGAAGGGCTCCGCGTCGGCCGCGTACTGGCTGCCGACGAACGGCGCATACCGTTGCGATTACGTGGCCCGTCAGATCGGCGTGAAAGCCAAGTACGGGCTGACCGTCACCACGCAGGAAAAGCGAGCGATGCTTTCCGTGCTGCACGGCTGCCCGGCGCAAAGCGTGCCGGAGCGGTGAGGCGCGTGGCAGGTGGCGGAGCGTAGGTGCGCGGTGAAGCGTAGGTGAGTGGCGGAGTCTCCCGAAATGTGTCACGATTCGAAATCTCGGCTGTTTTTTCGAATCGTGACACATTTTTCCTTCCAAAAAAACAATACGGGGGTATAAAACGACATATTCCCAAGGAAAATGCCTCAAAAACATACCCCCGAACCGAAAGTGATGTGTCACGATCCAAAATTTTGGTCTTTTTTTCGAATCGTGACACAAAAAACAAGCCTCCTATATCCTGTGCGCAACCAAACGTATCGGAATGACGCGCGACGAACACGATTATCAGCGGCTTTCAAGGATTCCAGCGCCGATCGCCACAAAAGAGGCACAACACCGAGGAGTCGCGATCATGCGGAAAGCGGGCGGCCTCACGCGCGCACCCAACGAAACCGCATCAGTCAAGCAGCCTAAGCTTGCGGGCTTTCTGATAACGCAGCACCACTTTGCGCCATGGCAAGGGCGTGGTCACCCCAATCGGCCGACCGACGATCGAAGACAACGCATGGGCGACGTTCATGGCGAACGCGGCGCGATGCAATTCGTCGGACAAATCCAGCTGCGTGACCGAAAACACAGTCCAACCAGCGGCCGCAAGACGCGACAGCTTGTTCTGATCGCGCCGATATTGCGCACGGTCAGTACGATGATGGTTACCCTGATAGTCCAGGCCAAAACGATGCTCGGCATCGACAAGATCCAACGTCACCGCAGCGCCATTCGCAAAATTCACGCCGGGGACCACACAGTTCGGTTGCATAATCGGCAGGCCATAACGCACAAGAGTCAGCCTCATTTCGGTCTCCTTGGGGGAATCGCTGCCTGACTGCACGAGCGCCAACGCATCCAGACACTTGCTCTGGTATGGGACGTTCTCAGTTTTAACAAACTCAATCAGCCCCTTGCGAGTGGCGAATCGATGGCGAATCAACGACTCCGCAACCATGACGATGTCCTGGATACCCCACCGGCCGGCAGCCAAAGACCACGCCGGAACGGGCATAAGCACCGGAACTCCAGCAACCTCACGCACGTGTCGCGCGGACAAGCCCTTCCAGACATGCACGGTCACATCGGCCGACACCGATGTGCTTTTCTTCACACGGCCGCGACGAGCCGGCGATTGGGCGACCGTATGAAGTTTCGCCGGGGATTGCGGGAATTGGGAAGGCTGAGAAGCCGACTGCCGAAGACCTGGAATCTGATTCCGAGAAACAGCCTGGGAATCCGGGAAATATTGAAAATCCGAATCCGGAAAATCCTGCCCTAAGCGGATAGAGTGCTCGGAATGGCCGAAAGCCGGACTTTCTCCACTCCATCCATAGTCCACGTCCGTCCCAGCGTAACCGCCTTGCGACGAACGCAGCGAAACAACGGAGCAATCACTATCTGCGGGCAGCTCGACGCCCCAAATCGCGAGCGCGGTCTCGTGACTTACGGGATGCCGCAACTCCACGGACTGGGCAATGCGGAGAATACGCCAGCTGGCTTCGGACAGGGTCGCCCGCTGGATCGGCTTGTATGCATCATCAGCATTCATGGCGTGCAATATAAACGATGGCAACGGTTTGATGTGCGTTTTTCCAAAGTTGTGGTCGGAGAACATGCGATTTGGGGCAGTTCAGCATGGCATGGCCGTAATTCCAACGATTTGGAGCGCAACAGCCTGTGGATAACCAATGGAGATGGTTCCAGCTACCACCGCAGCCTTTACAAGGGACGCGGCCTGGCACTTCCGGAAGTGCGGCAAACCCGGTATTTCTTTTCGCTTGGGGAATCGGGGATGGATCAGCCTCAGCCCAGCCTTCAAGGCAATTCGGACCAATTCATCACGAACCAGCACAAACTAGTCTCAAGCGAGCCTTGAACCAGCTTTGGAGCGGAATCTTCCGCTATAAATGTGTCACGATTCGAAATTTCGGCTGTTTTTTCGAATCGTGACACATTTTTCCTTCCCCAAAAACAATACGGGGGTATAAATCGGCGTATTTCCAAGGAAAATGCCTCAAAAAACATACCCCCGAACCGAAAGCGATGTGTCACGATCCAAAATTTTGGCCATTTTTTCGAATCGTGACACAAAACAAGCGACACGGGCAGTACCGGAAGAGTAGGTCCAAGGCCTGCTCTGGAAAGGGCGGAGCTGGCGCACAGATAGCGTGGGCAGTGCCGGAAGAGCGGAATCAAGGCCTGCGACGGAAGCGAGGAGGGCACTCAGGGGAGGAGAAGGCATGCGGAAAGCGGGAGCACTAGGCGGCGCGAAACCAAACACGCGACACTAGGCACGGGTGGTGGCGCGGGCTATGATGCGGGATTGGGTGGTGATGAGCTCCGGTTCCAACGTACGGCTGCCGTCGATGCGGTTGATGATGCGGCTGACCGCGGTCGGCGCGATCCAGTCGAGGCAGGAATCCATGGTGGTCAGCGGCGGCTGGAAATATGCGGCTTCCTCGTTGTTGTCGAAGCCGATCACCTGCACCCGGTCGGGCACCGCGATGCCGTTCGCTGCCAAAGTGAACAGTGCGCCCAACGCAAGCTGGTCGTTGAACGCCACGATGCCATCGAAGGGGATGCCGGAGTCGACGATGCGCTGCGTCATGCGCGCGCCCGAGCCGATGGTCCAATCCTGGCCGACGTTGGGCACTAGCCGTGTGTCCAATTCGACGCCTTGGTCGGCACACGCTTCGAATATGCCTCGCATGCGCAGCTGCGCGTTGCCTTCCACGGCGTCGCGCAGCTCGAGGATATGCTCCGGATCGGTTCGCGAGCCGATCACCGCAAGATTCGTGGCACCGTGGTCGAACAGGTATTGCGCGGCGAGACGCGCCTCCTGGACGTCGTCCGGGGTGACATGGTCCGCCTTGCCATGCGTGGACCGCGCGCCCACGCAGACCAGCGGATAATCCACGTCCAGGTCCTCGGGATCGAGATCCTCGACTTCGGAGATGGACAGGATCATGCCGTCCGACACCGTGGCATTGAAGTTTCGCAACAGCGCGCGGGCACCCTGCGCGGATCCTTCCGCATACGTGGTGATGTACACGGAATAGCCGTAGATGCGGGCCGCGTCGATCACCCGGTTGGCCAGTTCGGCCAAATATGGCGCGGTCAGGCTCGGCACCGCGAGCGTGATGAAGCCGGTTTTGCCGCGATTGAGATTGCGGGCCGACACGTTGACGCGGTAGCCGAGCCTGTCGATGACGTCCTGCACTTTTTCGCGTGTGGCGTCGGCCATGCGGCCGGAATGGTTGATGACGTTCGACGCGGTTTTGAGGGAGACTCCGGCCTCTTGCGCCACTTCACGCAGTGTGACGCGTTTCCTGTCAGACTTGTCCGGCTTCACTTCGGCCATATCTCCCCCTAACCGCATCCGTCATCGATATTCGACTTCCGACTTTACCGCCTTACCACGAGCACGCCGTTGCGGCGCACGGTGTACGAGCCGGGCTTTTCCTCCCGATCCGTCTGGAACAGGATGACCGGCTCGCCTTCGATGCCTTGCAATTCGACCGTCTTCTTGCCACGGGGCAGGTAGAAGTCGAAGGTGGCGTCGGCGGAGGCGCGCACGGTGTGCAGCACGTCGGCATTCTCCTGCGACGAGGCCGCGAGATATGCGCGGACCAGCTTCGTCAGATCGGCCACATCCAGGTCGCAGCCGACGAAATACGCTTCGCCGGAGCCGTACGGATTACGGGTGACCGCGGCCGTGCCGTCGAGCTCCCATTCGTCCGCTTCCTCGCCGGCGTACGTGGCAAGCACCTGCGCGTGTTCGCCGGTCACGTTCACGTCGTTCTGCCACAGGCGGGTCGTGGTGCCGTCCAGCGCGGCCGAATCGTCGGCGGACGACAGTCGGATCTCGCCCGGCTCGCCTTCGGCTTCGGCGCCGAGGATGTTGAATTCCTCGCCGCGGACGCCCAGCATCGAGCGCAACAGGCCATCGCCCGCGCCCGGGTATCCGCCGAGCCAAGTGTGGAAATGCTCGTCGATCAGTCCGGTCGCGTAGCCGACCACCACGCGGCCGCCGGCGGCCGCGAAGTCGGCCAACCGCTGCGTGTCGGCGGTGCTCAGGATCAGCACGGTCGGCAGCACGACGGTCTTGTACGAGCTCCAGTCGTAGGCGAGCGGCACGATGTCGGCGCGCGAGCCCGCGTCCAGGAACGCGCGGTACCAGTCACGCACGTCATGCCAGTGGTTGAGTTTCATGCTCGGCAGGGTCTGGGAGCGGGTGGCCCATTCCGATTCGGCGCTGAAGAGGATCGCCGTGTCGGAGTGCGCCAATTCGGTGCCCTGCACGCCGGCGTCGGCGAGCGTGTGCAACGACGCGCCCAGCTCGCACACCTGGCGGAACAGCTTCGTGTCCTCGCCGGCGTGCGGAACCATGGCCGAATGGAACGCTTCGGCACCGAACGCGGACGCGCGCCACTGGAAGAAGTTGATGGCGTCGGCGCCCATGGCCACATGGGCCAGGGAGTCACGCACGGTCTCGCCCTTGCGCTTGCGGGTGTTAAGCGGCTTCCACTGCACCGCCGAGGTGGAGTGTTCCATGACGTACCACGGCTTGCCGAGCGCGAGCGAATCCATGAGAGCGTCGGAGCAGGCCAGCTCGTCGAGGTGGGATTCGCCCTCGTGGAAGTAGTGGTCGTTGGATACGAAGTTCACTTCCTTGGCCCAGGCGGCGTAGTCCATGCAGCACTGGTCGGTGGAGACCATGAAGTTCGTGGTGAACGGCTTGTCGGGGCAGATTTCGGCGATCGCGTCGCGTTCGGCTTTGTAGAAGTCGAGGAGCATGTCGTTGCCGAACCGTTCGAAGTCGAGCTTCTGGCCGGGGTTGACCATCGAGTCGGCGCCCATGAACCGTGGGATGAGCACTTCGTCGAAGCCGTTCATCTCCTGGCCCCAGAAGGTGGTGCCCCACGCCTGATTGAGCGCGTCGATGGTGCCGTACTTGCGGCGGCACCATGCGCGGAAGGCCTCGAGCGCGTTGTCGGAGTAGTCCTCGCGGTTGTTCCACCCGTATTCGTTGCCCATGTGCCATGCGGTCACATACGGGTTGGTGCCGTACCGTTCGGCGAGCTTGCGGCACAGGGTCAGCGCGTATTCCTTGAACACCGGGCTGGTCGGGCTCCAGGATTGGCGCGAGCCGGCGTTGACCGGATGGCCGTACTTGTCACGCGGAAGGACCTCCGGGTGGCTTTCGTACAGCCACAGCGGCGCGGTCGCCGTCGCGGAGGCCAGGTCGACCACGATGCCGGCATTGCCGAGTTTGTCGATGATGCGGTCGAGCCAGCCGAAATCCCAACGATCCTCGGTGGGTTGGATGCGATCCCAGCTGAAGATGGCGAGGGCCACGGTGTTGACGCCGGCCTGCTTCATCAGGCGGATGTCGTCGTCCCAGATGTCCTCGGACCATTGGTCGGGATTGTAGTCGCCACCGAAGGCGATGCCGCGGCCATCCGCGGTCAGCAGTTCCGGCCATTCGAAGTTGCGTCGCGCACTCACGATTATCTCCTTTGGTAATTGGCATAAAGCCATGGTTTTTTGTATATTACATTCGTTATTCGCCCACCGGCATGTGGTACACCGGTGTAGCATACACGTCGGTGACGTCAGCGACGCACGCATCGGACTGCTCCAGGCGGGCCGCCATCGACGATGTTACCTTCACGCGGACCCCGCGCCTCAGCGGCGTGACGACCAGCGTCAGCTTTCCACCAGCGGCATCGATGGCATCCGCGTAATCGCGCAATCCGACCTGCCATGTCTCGCCGTTGCAGAAATTATCGGCGATCAGCACATCGCCGCAGAACAGCCAGCCGATATCGCCCTGGTATGCGATGTTCAGCATGACATCGGCGACCTGCCGTTGATCGCGGAAAAGCCGTCCCATGCCAGCCGGCAAAGCGATTTCGTACCGATCGGCGTGCAGTCTTCTCAGACGCGCATACACCGATACGGGCTCCACCGGCCGCGGAGAGCCGAGCAAGCCTTCCGGATATGCGGCGATCCCGTTTTCGGCGCGGGGCGATTCCAGCGTCCACCCATCGCCGTCCTCGTACAGCAACGCGTTGTCGTCGTCGACGAAGGCGAGGCCTCCGTCCAACACCGTCATCCGCCCGGCGAGCGCTCGTGTGACGCATACGATCTCCGCCGCGTCCCGGACCATGAAGCGTTCGAAATCCGCCTTGCCGACGGTGACGTCCTGGATGTCGCCTTCGAAATGGAACGTCAGCTCATCCATGCCATCGGGCTTGAGGAACACGAACGTGCGGAACGGTCGGCCCGGCACCCGCAGCACGGTGACCGGCTGCAGGTTGGCGCGGACGAGCCGCACGCCGTCCAGATCCATGTTGAACGGCAATATGCAGTTCTCCCCCTCGGCGAGGCCGATGCCAGTGAACCGTATGCGCTCACCGGTACCCGTCGTCACGTCGATTTGCTCACCGTGACGGCTCGGCACGCGCGCATGGTCCTGGAAGTTGTCGATGGACACGAAACCCCGTTCGCCATCGCTGCGCACGGCATACCGGAGGGTCTCGGAGTCGGACGGATCGATGCGGTCCTGCCCGTCCTGCAACGAGACCGGCATTCCGGCGAGTTCCGGCCCGAAGGCTTTGACGAACTCGTGCAGGGTGCGCAGCCGCCGGTAGGATTCCCGCACCTGTCCGAATTCGCCAAGGGGCGCTTGGAAATCATAGGAGCGTTTCGGGGTCTGCCCCTCATTGAGGAATCCGGCCGCGCCCTTCGGGTTGGTTCCGCCATGGAACATGTAGTAGCCGAGGAAATCGCACCCCGAGCCGAGCTTGATGTTGGCCATCGCGTCGACGGAGCGCTTCGGCAGCACGAAACGGTAATCGTACGAATTGAACATCCCGCCGCCCATCTCGCAGCAGGCGTACGGGCGGCTGTCCGGATCGTACGGGGGATCGAAGCCGTCGCTTGTGCTGGAGCCATGCAGCCTCCGGTATCGGTACTCGTCGGTGGCGGGATGCTCCGTCATCCCCTCGGCACCGACGCCGTCGTAGAACAGCCACGGCCGGTACGCGTATCCACCCCACAGCGGCAGCATGTCGTCCGGAACCGGTGACTGCCAGCCGGTGCAGGTGAACATCGGCGGGTCGATGCCTTCCTCGATCGCGATGTCGCGCAGCCGTTCCAGGTAGCCGGCCCCATCGTGGCCGGACGGCACCCATTCACGGCTGATGCCGGTGGTCATCTCCCAAGGAGCCGACGACGCCATGTACTCGTTGTCGACCTGGGCCGCGATGATCGGCCCGCCATCCTTGAAATACAGGCCGCGCAGCTGCTGCGCGATATGCGCGTAGAGACCGCGCACCGCATCGAGGAAGCCGGCGTCGAGGGAACGGACCTCATACGACTTGCCGTACAGCCAGTCGGGAAGTCCGCCGTTGCGCACCTCGCCATGGCAGAACGGTCCCAGCCGCACGATGACGTGCAGTCCGTGCCGGGCGCACAATTCCACGAATCGGCGCACGTTCCTGTTGCCGGAGAAATCCCACTCCCCCTCGCGCTCCTCATGGTGGTTCCAGAACACGTAGGTGGATACGACGTCGATGCCCGCCGCGGCCATCTTCGCGAGTTCCGTGTCCCACCGTTCGGCGGCGATCCGCGAATAGTGCATCTCGCCGGCGATGGGGATCCATGGCGATCCGTCACGGGTCAGGAAGCGGTTCGTGGCGCCCAGGGTCCCGCCATCCGGCCCGCATGCGGCTGCGGCGCGGATGACGGGGATCCCGTATGCGGGCGTCCGCGCGAACTTGCTGGCTTCCGAAAGATCAACCTCATAGCGCATAACGCTGCTCCTTGTCGAATTCCCGCAAGCAGGAGGACCGGTCAGCCCTTGACCGAACCGGCGACCAGGCCGGCCACGATCCAACGCTGGCAGAAGATGAAGAACACGAACACCGGGATGAGCGCGATGGTGGTGACCGTCATGAACAACGGCCAGTTCGTCGTGAAGGTGCTGATCGCGTTGAACACCTGCAGCACGATGGTCTGTTTGTTGGTCGACGAGATGTACACGCTCGGCGTCATGAAGTCGTTCCACGTGCCCATGGTCTGGAACACGATGACGGTGGTCAGGATCGGGCGGATCAGCGGCAGCACGATCGTCCAGAAGATGCGGAACGGACCGGCGCCGTCGATACGGGCGGCCTCGATGATCTCATACGGCAGGCCGCGCATGTACTGCACGATCAAGAAGTAGCAGAAGGTCGCGCCGCCCGTGTAAAGCACGATCAGGCCGAGCAGCGAATCGACGAGACCCACCTGTGCCTCCATGCGGTACTGCGGAATCAGCAGCGTCTGGCCGGGGATGATGAAGGACAGCATGAGCAGCACGCCGATCACGGCGGTGAACTTGCTCTTCTTCAGGATCATGCCGTATGCGGCGAGCGCGCCGAACAGCACCTGCAGGCCGACGCCGACCACCGTCACGATGATGGTGTTCTTGAAGGCGTTGACAATGGGCAGATGCCCGAATGCATACGTGTAGTTCTCGAAATTCCATGTCTTTGGTAACCCAATCGGGTCCATGGACATCTCGGCGCTGCTTTTGAACGTGTTGATGACGATGACGTACAGCGGCACCGCGCAGATCAGCGCGATAGCGATGACGACGACGGAACGGATGATCGAGCCGATACGCTCGCGTTGCTGCAGAGTCATGACAGCCTCTTTTCTACCAGATTGGTGATTACCTGCTGCAGGGCGACCAACAGCGCGCAGCAGATGAAGAAGATGACGCCCAGTGCGGAGCCCAGTCCGTACCGGCTCGAACCGATGCCCGTGAGGATGATGGACTGGGTCACGGTGTAGGTGGAGTAGCCCGGACCGCCGCTGGTGAGGCCATACGGCAGATCATAGACCTTCAAACCACCGGTAAGCAGCATGAAGATGCTCACACCCATGGCCGGAACCATCTGGGGCAGTGTGATGTTGAAGAACTGCTGGCGACGGTTTGCGCCATCGACGGCGGCCTGTTCGTAGATATCGGCGGGGATAGCCTGCAGATACGCCAGATACAGCGTGGCGTGCCAGCCGATCTGAGCCCATACCGCTACGAAAATCACACAGAATTTGGCAAGTTCGGAATTCGACAACCACGGAATCGCATCGATGCCGATCTTGGCGAGCAGCGTGTTGACGACGCCGGACTTCAGCGGGGAGAAGATGTACTGCCAGACCAAGCCGAGCACGGCCATGGACGGCACCGAGAAGAAGAAGAACAGGGAACGGGCGAAGTTACGGCCGAAGAACTTGCGGTTGAGCACCACAGCCAGCGGCAGGGCGATCACGGTGATGAGCACGGTGGTGGCCACCGTGTACAGCAGCGTGAAGCCGAGGCCCGCGAGCAGCGTCGGATCCTTGAAGCACTGCACGTAGTTCGCGAACCCCACGAACTTCGCGTCCGCGAAATTGTAACCGGAGTAATCGGTGAAGCTGAACACCAGGCTTTGCAGGAATGGGATGAGGATCACCACGATGAACACCACCATGATCGGCAGCAGGAAGCGTGCCGAGGCGAAGTTCTCCATGAAGTTGCGGTGACGACGCTGCTTGAGATGCAACGCCTCTACCTGATCAGCGGAATGTGGACGCGCCGCTGACGCTGTTGATACTGACATGTTGGTTGCTTTCTACAAAACGTGAGATTGGCAGGTCCAGGCGTGGCGCGGACGGAAGGGTCCGCGCCAGCCTGCCGCGATGGATGTCTGTTCGCGATGGATCAGGAGAGGGTCTTGAGCTTGGAATCGAGGTTCTCCGCGGCCTGCGTAGGGCTGATGGAGCCGAGGGCTACCTGCTGCAGCTGGGTGAAGGTCTCGGCGCGCAGCGCGGTGGTGCCCTTGCTCCAGTGGGCGGAATTCAGGTACACGTTGCCGGTCTTGATGTACAGGTCGTAGGCGTCCTTGAAGTGGTCGTCCACCGTGGCGTTGAAGCCCTTGACGGACGGGATCAGGCCCAGCTGCTTCTGGTACAGCTTGAGGCCCTCGTCGGAGGTCAGGAAGGTGAAGAACTTCTCCGCGGCCTTGAGCTTGTCTCCGGAGATCTTGTTGTTGATGCCGAAGGCCGGATCGATGGAGCCCGGCGCGTACGGGGTGTCACCCTTCTTCAGCATAGGGATCTGGCCGAAACCGTAGTTGAGGCCGGTCTCATTGAAGCTGTCGATGTCCCACGAGCCGGAAGGATAGACCGCAAGACGTCCGGCGGTGAATTCCGACTTGACCTGGTCGCCGCTCAGGCCGGACACGTCGGAGCTCATCAGGTTCTGCTTGATCAGCTTGTCCCATTCGCCGTAGTACTTGCCATACACGTTCTTGAACGTGTCCTTACCGGCGTCGATCTTGGCGTCGAGCGCCTCGCCCTGCTTGGCGGATTCAGCGCCGATCCAGCCCTCGACGGCGTTGCCCAGTCCATCCTTCGGCTCAAGGTATGGGGTGATTCCCGCGGCTTTGAGTTTGCCGCACATGGTCAGGAATTCATCCCACGTCGCCGGGATGGAGTCGTAACCGACCTTCTTCAGCAGATCCTTGTTGTACACCCAGGCATTGGTCCAGGTGCTCACGCCCATGGCGTATACTTTGCCATCCACGCTATAGGCCTTTTTTGCGGCATCGCCGATTTTATCCATGAAGCTTTCATTGCTCAGGTCCTTGGCGTAGTTGCCTTTGACCAGATCGCTCAACGCCTCCGGAGGAACGATGTAGACGTCGGCCAGGTTTCCGCCGGAGATTCGAGTCTGCAGCGTCTGCTGGTAGCCACTCTGGGAACCGGTGGTGGTGCTGTAGTCGATCTTGATGTCCGGATTGGCCTTTTCGAACGCGTCGATGATCGGCTGGTACTTGTCCTGCGAATTGTTCGAGAAGAACGACAGCGTGGTCTTGCCGTCGGCGGCGTTTCCTCCACCGCACGCGGCCAGCGGAACAAGCATCGCCGCAGCGACCACCGCCGCAATCATCCTGATGGATTTCTTCTCCATGATGTACTCCTCCTTGTGTTCCATCGTTGGCACCCGCTTTACGTGCGTTCATTCGTCGAACCCACTCCAGCTGCGGTAGATACACGTCAATATGTCTTCAACTGACCATTCAGTTGATTCGGGATATTTCCTTCCCTTTTTGGTATAACTGTGTACCTGTTGAAACAGTATAGGTTTTCCGGTGTACCATGTCAATTCAAACAAGGAAATTTGCATCCCATCGACCGCTACCCCTACAAAACATCGGCGTGTCGTATACCGGCAGCACCGTCGACAGCGGACGACGACCCGCCCGCACCATCCGGAGGCGCGCAGCCCGAAAGCGTATTGCGGGTGGGCAGGACGCATGTGGACAAGTCGGTGTATTACGGGGGATTATTTTTCCGATGAATTCCCCAGTATTGGTTGGGATTGAAAAGATGCTGAAAGTCCACAGATAAAAAATCGGCGGCCCCAAGGAAATATCCTTGGAAGCCGCCGATATGCTTGCGTGCGTCGCGCTACGGGCTCAAGCGAGTACACAGCGTGCTACGCAGACCGTGAGCAACGCAGACCGCGCGCTACACAGAATCGCAAGCTACAAACTCAGGAACAGCTCGTGGATGCGGGTGTCGTCGGTGAGCTCGGGATGGAACGCCGTGGCGAGGATCTTGCCTTGGCGCAGGCCGACCACATTGCTATCCACCGATGTTTCGACGGTGGCGGCCGGTCCGACTTCGGCCACGAACGGCCCGCGGATGAACACCAGCGGGAAATCCTTGAGCACGATGTCGGCCAGGGCGTCTTGCGGAACATGCTCGCCCGGTGCGACCACGACGGTGGAATCGCCGGAAGAGGAGCCGAAATCGGCGGTGGCGGCGAACGAGCCAAGCTGGCGGCCGTATGCGTTGCGCCGCACGACGGCGTCAAGCGCGCCGAAGTAGACGTTGTCGTCGTTATCGAGCTTGCGGGCCAGCAGAATCATGCCGGCGCAGGTACCGAACACCGGTTTGCCGGCGGCGATATGCTCTGCAATCGGCTCGAACAGGCCGGTGGAGCGCAGCAGCTTGCCCTGCGTGGTGCTCTCGCCGCCGGGCAGAATCACCCGGTCGATCGAATCGTCGAAATCCTCGGCCGCGCGCAGCAGCTTCCACGGCGCGCCGAGGCGATCCAGCATGGCGGCGTGCTCGGCGAACGCGCCCTGCACGGCGAGGATGCCGGTCACGCCATGTTTCGCGGCTTCGACGCCGGCCGATTCTTCCTTCGAAATGTATTCAACTGCTACAACCATTACCGTTCCTGTGCTTTCGGATGTGCCGGCTCCGCGGTGCTTCTCGCTGCCCGCGGAGCCGGCGTCACGCATGCGCCGTGCGGGCCGTCATTCGCCGCGGGCGGCCATGATGGTTTGGATTTCGTCCTCGTTGATGCCGACCATGGCCTCACCGAGGTTCTCGGACAGACGTGCAAGCAGGTCGGCGTCCTGCCAGTTGGCGGTGGCCTGCACGATGGCGGCGGCGCGCTTGGCCGGGTCGCCCGACTTGAAGATGCCGGAGCCGACGAACACGCCTTCCGCACCAAGCTCCATCATGAGGGCTGCGTCGGCCGGGGTGGCCACACCGCCGGCGGCGAAGTTGACGACTGGCAGACGGCCGTTGTCGTGCACGTACTTGGCGAGGTCGTACGGCACGGCCAGCTGCTTGGCGGCCTCGTACACCTCGTCGTCGCGCAGGGAGACAAGTTCGCGGATCTGCTTGTTCATGGTGCGCATGTGGCGCACGGCCTGGATGACGTCGCCGGTGCCCGGCTCGCCCTTGGTGCGGATCATGGACGCACCCTCGGCGATACGGCGCAGCGCCTCGCCGAGGTTCTTCGCGCCGCACACGAACGGCACGTCGAACTGGTTCTTGTCGATGTGGTACACGTCGTCGGCGGGGCTGAGCACTTCGGATTCGTCGATGTAGTCGATTTCGATGGCCTGCAGGATGCGGGCTTCGGCGATGTGGCCGATACGCACCTTCGCCATGACCGGGATGGACACGGCCTCCTGAATGCCCTTGATCATGGCCGGGTCGCTCATGCGGGAGACGCCACCGGCCGCGCGAATATCGGCCGGAATGCGCTCGAGCGCCATCACCGCGCATGCGCCCGCGTCCTGCGCGATCTTAGCCTGCTCGGGGGTGGTGACGTCCATGATCACGCCACCCTTGAGCATCTGCGCCAGATTCTTATTCAGTTCGTTCCTGTTGTTGGCCATCGCCAGCCTTTCGTCGAAGGATTTGCCTTTGACACAGATACTAACGATTTTCCATTTCGATTTCACGCGAACTGAATCTTATAACCTACCAAAAAGTCGGTTTTGCTAAATTTGCAACCTTATTTTCATGATTGTTTCATTTCCCTATGATTTCGATTCCGTCGACATTTCGTCGGTTTCGTCCGTTTTTCTTGCTTTACCTGCGACCATGGCTTTCGATTCGTCCGCTTCCGTACGCCGTCGCGCGAGCTATAGGAAACACGAATGACATGCGATTTTCATACGACCACATTGCGGACGTGCGGCGCGTCCGTATGCGGCCGCATGGGCATGGGCACCTCACCAGGCCCCGCATTACGCCGATTCACACGCTAGTTCGCACGCATCGGCTCGCCGCATCAGTTCGCAATCCGCACGCGCCAGCTCACATGCGCACGATGCGGTCCGCGATACGCATGGTGGAATCGCGGTGCGAGACGAGCAGCACCGCGCTCCCCTGCTGCGCCAACGCGTCAATCGATTGCAGAATCACGGATTCGTTGTAGGCGTCGAGGCGACTCGTCGGCTCGTCGAACAACACCAGCGACGCGTTGCGCAGGAAGACGCGAGCCAGGCCGATGCGTTGCCGTTCACCCTCTGAAAGCCGCCCGCCCAACTCGCCGACGGGGGTATCAAGGCCCTGCGGGAGCGAGTCGACCAGTTCAAGCGCGGAAGCCTTGGCGAGCGCGGCGCGCAGCACGTCATCACCGACAGAAAGGGGCGTCCGGGTGGAAAGCGCGGAATCAGCGGCATTCCACGAAACGGGAGGAGCGGGCGGGGTAAGAAGCGCTCTGCCGGAAGTCGCGGAATCGTCCGGATCGCCAGCATTATCAGCCCTATCCGCACCGCCCATATCGCAGGCCATGAGCAGGTTTTCACGGATAGTGCCGTCGAACAGGTAGGTTTCCTGCCCCATCATCGTTTGCACGCGACGGCGATGATGCGCGTCGATCTGCGGCAGTGGCACCTCGGACAGTGCGACTAAGCCGGATTGCGGGTCCCAGTAACGCATGAGCAGTTTCAGCAGGGTCGATTTGCCGCGGCCGGACGGGCCTTGGACGCCGAGGATGCCGTGTTGTGGTATGTCGAGCGAGACGTGGTTGAGGATTGGCTCGGCGGATGACTCGGGGGCATCCGCATCGCTTCCGGAAGTTGGAGCCTCGCCCGAATTGCCGTAGCCGAACGTGACGTCGTGCATGGACATGCCATGGTAGCGCGGCAGGAAATCGCCCCGCTCCTCCACTGCGGGGGTTTCGTCCATCAGCGCGAACAGGCGGCGGGCGGCTGCAAACGTTTGCGTGAGATTGGCCGGCAGCGCGCTCAACGCGAGCGTCGGACCGAACGAGCTGGCCAGCAGCACGAAAGCGGCGGTCAGGCGGGCGGCGGGCGCGGAAAGGACGGTCTGGATGGTCGCAGCGGCAGCGGAAGCGGCGGAAGCGATCGGCATCGTCGTACCGGACGTGACCATCGCCAGCAATGCCGCGATGGCAGTGAACAGTACGACCAGCACCGCGCCGAAGCCTGCGAAATCGCCATTCTTGGCACTCAGCCGGGCGCGGCGGCTCCAGAGCGAGCGCGTGCGTGACGCGATGCCGGCAAGCCGCGCATGGCCTTGGCCGAATCGGATGATTTCGTCGAGACCGCGCATATCGTCGAGCATTTCGTCATCAAGTTGGGCGGATTCGCGGCGAATATCCCCACCGAGACCGCCTACCGCCGTGGCGAAGAGTTTCGGCAGCACGATGCCGACGGTCAGGTGCGCGATGACCAGCGTGACAGCGATCGCAGGGCTCAACGTAAGCAATGCGACCGTGTAAAGCACGGTGGTCGCGATGGCGATGACAACCGGCGAAATGGTGTGCGCAAAGAAGATTTCCAGCAGTTCGACGTCGGTGGTGACCAGCGCGATCAGGTCGCCTTTGCCTTTGCCGGACAGTTTGGCGGGCGCGAGGCGACGCAGCGCGGCAAACGTTTTCGACCGGAACAGCGCGAGCAGGCGGAAGGCGACATTGTGGTTCATGTACTGTTCGGCGTAGCGCATGCCGCCGCGGATCAGTGCGCAGATAATCATGGCTGCGATTGCCGCGGGAAGGCTGAGATTCCAGACTTTTGCGCCAGCTGCGGCAAACAGCGCGGCGACGCCGAAAACCGGCAGGAACGTGGCGGCGAGGTGGCCGAGGATGCCGCACGCGCAGGCGATGGCCATGGGTTTGCGCAGTGGGCCGACTTCGCGCAGCAAGCGGGCGATGACTTGGGTTGTTGGCATGTCCGATTTGGCGCCACTGGCGTTCGATTCGGTGGAACCAGACATCCGAGACACGGCAAACGCACCAGACGCATGAGTCATACGCGATACGCGCGGCGCGACGCGACCAGACAATCCCACCCGTTCCACGCTTTCCTGCGCCCGGAACAGCTTGGCATACGTGCCGTCCGCGGCCATGAGATCGTCATGCGTGCCCTGCTCGACGACGACACCCCCATCAAACACTACGACATGGTCCGCGTCGGCCGCGTTCGCCATGCGGTGCGTGACCATCAGCACGGTTGCGCCGGCGTCGGCGAGCGCGCGAATCGTTTGCAAAATCAACGTTTCGCTGTCCGCGTCGACGCTGCTGGTCGCCTCGTCGAAAATATAGACGGCCGACCTGCGCAACAGTACACGGGCGATCGCAATGCGCTGTTTCTGCCCGCCGGACAGATTCGCGCCGTCCTGCGTGATCGGCATATCGAGTCCTCGCGATTGCGCGCGCACGAAATCGTCGATATGCGCGGCTTCCAGCGTCTGCCACAGCTCGTTGTCGGTGGCGTCGGCGCGGGCCATAAGCAGGTTGTCGCGCAGGGTGCCGGCGAACAGGTGGCTGTGCGCGGAGACGATGGAGATTTCGCGGGTGAGCGATGCTGCGGTGAGGTCGCGGATTTGGTGCGATTTCAGGGTTTCACTGTCATCCGGCGCCGCACTGCTTAACATAGCGCCCAGCACTTCGTCCTGCATTCCGGATGGCATTTCGGACAGCAGCACATCGCCTTCATATCCGACAAGCGTGCCGGCAAGCAGCTGGACGGCTGTGGACTTGCCGGAACCGGATGGCCCGACGATCGCAGTGACTTCGCCGGGCAGCGCACGGAGGGCCACGTTGCGCAAGGCGTAGCGCGTTTCGCGCGCGTCACCCGCGCCGCCGCCCTCATCAACGCTGTCCACATCCGCGTTCCGCATATCGGAATGCGATGTGGACGATATACGACGGGGACTCGCAACACCGGCACCCGCAGACCCGGCAGCGTCAGGCCCCGCACCAGCAGCACCCCCAGCATCCACATCCGCGTCCGCATACCGGTACGAAACACCACGAAACTCCACGCCGACACCACGCCCGGAAGCCCCGAATTCCGGCAGTTCCTTGCTGCCATGCTCCGGTTCGGGCGCGTCGAGCAGCGCGAAAATACGTTTCGTGGACGTCATGCCGTTCATCGCAACGTGGAAATACGAGCCGAGCTGTCGCAGCGGAATGAAGAAATCGGCGGCTAGCAGAATCGTCAGCAATACCGCGGCGATCGGCGTCAAACCAAGCGGCAGCACGCCGGACAGCGCGAAAACGCCAGACGGCGAGAGCGAGCCGGATACAAATCGCCATATCGCAACGCCGATGCCGGCGGCCGCGCCACCGTACGCCACGGCATCCATCGCCGTGAGCGAACGCAGTTGGATCTGCAGCACGTTCATGGTCATCACGCGGAACTGTTCGGCCTTCTCGTCCATGACTCGTGCGGCGCGCTCGTCCGCGTCGAAGGTTTTCAGCGTCTCAAGTCCCTGCAGATTGTCGAGGAACGCGGCGCCCATATCCGTGTATTTGCCCCAGTATTTCTTGAATACGCGGGCAGCACGCATCGCCACCATGCCGACGATGAGCACGATGAGCGGCGCGCAGGCGAGCAGCGTCGCGGCGGTGGGCAGGTCGATCGGCGCAAGCACGGCGAACAGCGTGATGGGGGCGAGCACGGCGTAGCACAGTTGCGGCAGGAACAGTTCGAAGAAGCTTTGGATTTGTTCGATGCCTTCGCCCGCGGACTGCACCACGCCGGCGGTGCGCACGCGCTGCGCGTAGGACGGGCCGAGCGCGAGCATCTTATTGAACATTTTCTCACGCAGCGCGAGTTTGACGCGTTCGGCGGCCTCGCTACCGAAACGTGCGGCGGCGCGAATGGTGACGAATCGCACGACCGCGGCAATAAGAATAATGACGATGCAGGACGCGGTGGCGGACGGTACGGGCGCGAACAGCGGTTGCAGCATACGCACCACAGCCACGGCGAAGGCGATGTTGGCCACGAGGCCCAGCCATTGGCAGGCGACTTTCGCCGCGATCAATCGACCGACGCCGTCAGCCAAGGAAAACAGCCGCTTGTCGAACATCATGCCCCTTTTCCAATCGTTTGCAATCCCGCCATCCGCTCCAAGCGTATCGGGCATACCGACGAAAGGCAATGACGGAACGGCAATCGCAGAAAATCGTCGGAAAAATATAGAAAACCATCAGAACTCGCAAGCAAATGCACAACAGCAAAACCACAGAAAACCAAGGGAACGGCGAAAAGTGAGGCGGCTGAATGTTCGCCGTTGAGCAAACAGCCTAGGCGCAAGGGGTAGTTGCGCCAAACTTGAGTGTACACGGAACATGTTGTGGTTCGCAACGTCACTCCGCCCAGTTTTGCCGCATTTTCCACCGTTTTCGCCCGTAAGGGCCACCCCTCTCGAACCCGTCGCGCAACCCGTTGGACACCCTGCGATCGAACGCGTCAAACCTTTTTTCGAGATGATGCATCCGTGTACCAATCCCCCGTTCCGTTGACGTTTCGTGCCACTTTGTCAGTTCAAACAAACCCGTCGCCGTATTTCTTGTTGTTTCTTACAATGCGGACTTACGTCACCGTAACTTACGATATGCGAGGCGCGACACAGGACGCGAAAAGCACGTCACCGATCACCGCAATCGCAGCGATCGCATATATCGCAAAACCCACGAAAACCGCGGAAACGCAAGAAAAGAGAACACTTCATGCTCACCGAGTACACGACCCCGGGCGCATCCGTCGAAGTACGCGACGACGAATCCATCTACTCCCTGCTTACCGAACGCATCAAGCGCACCGGCGAAGACACCGTGATCGCGGAACGCAAAACCGCTCCGGGCCAGTGGACCAAGGTGACGACCGGCGAATTCCACAAGAATGTGCTCTCCGCGGCCAAAGGCCTGATCGCGTTCGGCATCGGCAAGGGGGATGCCGTCACCCTCTTCTCCACCACCCGTTACGAGTGGGGCGTGCTTGATTTCGCACTGGCCGCAATCGGCGCGGTCAATGTGCCGATCTATGACACCGATTCCGCGGCGCAGGCCGAACGCATTCTCAACGATTCCAACGTGAAGCTCGCCATCGCCGACGATCGCGAACGCTTCGACCGTCTTGATTCCGTGATTGGCCGCTGCCCGTCTCTGAAGCATATTCTGATGCTCGACGCCAATGCCATGGGCGCGCTGGAGGGATTGGGCGTCACCGTGTCCGACGAAGAGCTGGACGAGCGTATCGCGTCGGTGCGTGCCGACGATCTGGCCACCATCGTGTACACGTCCGGCTCCACGGGGGCACCGAAGGGTGCCGAGCTGTCGCATCGCAATTTCGTGTCGATCACGCGTGCCGGCAGCCTTGCGCTGCACGAGATGATTCTTGAAGACCATCCGCGTCTGCTGCTGTTCCTGCCGCTCGCCCACTGCTTCGCGCGCTTCATCCAGTACGCGTCGATCGCTTCCGATGACGGCGTGGTCGGCTATCTGCCGGACACCAAGACGCTGCTGCCGGATGTGCGTTCGTTCGAGCCGACGTACCTGCTGGGCGTGCCGCGCGTGTTCGAGAAGGTGTACAACGCGGCTTCCCGCAAGGCCGGCATGGGTTGGAAGGGCCGCCTGTTCCTCAAGGCCGCCGAGTCCGCGCGCGACTGGTCGCGCATGCAGCAGGCTGGCGAGAAACCGACCATGAAGCAGACCGCCGAACACCTGTCGTATGAGGCGTCCGTATACCACACCGTGCGTGGCGCGTTGGGCCCGCGTATCCGTTATGTGGCGTGCGGTGGCGCTCCGCTGGACGCGTCGCTGGCGCATTTCTTCAATGGCATCGGCCTGCCGATGATCCAGGGCTACGGTATGACGGAAACCGCGGCGCCGTTTGCCGCGACCCGCGTCACGGACAATGTGATCGGTACCGTCGGCCAGCCTGCGCCGGGATCGTCCGTGCGTATTTCCGACGATGGCGAGCTGCAGGTCAAGGGACCGAACGTGTTCATGGGTTACCACAATCTGCCGGAGAAAACGGCCGAGGTGTTCACCAAGGACGGTTGGCTGCGCACCGGCGATCTTGCGTCGATCGACGATGAGGGTCGTATTACGATTACGGGCCGCAAGAAGGACATCATCATCACCGCCGGCGGCAAGAACGTGTCGCCGATTCCGATGGAGCAGGAGATTGCGAAGTGTCCGATTGTGGAGCATGCCGTGGTGGTGGGCGATAATCGTCCGTTCATCGGCGCGCTGGTCACGCTCGATCCGGAAGGATTGGCGGCCTGGCTGCCGTCCGTGGGCCTGTCCGCGGATACGCCGCTTGACCGCGTGGCGGCTACCGCCGCCGTTCATGACGAGATTCAGAAGTATGTGGACAAGGCGAACGCGACGGTTTCGCGCGCCGAATCCGTGCGTAAGTTCGTGGTGCTGGATGCGCAGTTCACACAGGAGAACAAGTGCCTGACGCCGTCGCTGAAGGTGGTGCGTCCGGCAGTGAACCGCGTGTTCGCCGACGTGATCGACCAGCAGCTGTACGCCGGCAAGCGCTGAGCCGCACATAGGTAAACAAAAACAGCACGGCGGGGAACGCTGCGTACAAAAGTACGTCAACTTCCCCGCCGTGCTGTTTTTTAAGCGCACCCCGTATCGCTGAGATAACGCGTGCGGTAACAGTGCGGCAGGAAACGCCGGCGTACGAAGGTACGTCAAGTTTCCTGCCGTGCTGTTAACGCTCCGTTATTTCAGTGACGGTTGTTGAGGCGGTGGTACATTTCGCTCAGCTCCAGCTCCTTCTCGAACTGGCGGGCGTTGGTGTTCTCGTCGATGACGGCGAGTTCGACGCCGGCGATGCGGGCGAAGTCCTCCCAAGCCTCACGACCGACGGACGTGGTCATGCAGGTGTGGTGGGAGCCACCGGCGGTGATCCAGCACTGCACGGCGGTCTTCAGGTCCGGCTTCGGCTTCCACACGGCGCGGGCGCACGGCAGGTTCTTCAGGGAGCCCTGCGGTTCGACGATGGTGACCTCGTCCATGAGCAGGCGGAAGCGTTCGCGCTCGTCGGCCATGGAGACCACGACGGCGTCGGCCGGCTTGCCGGAGAACACCAGACGGACCGGGTCGGACTTGCCGCCGATGCCCAGCGGGTAGATGGCCAGCTTCGGCTTGGCGATGGTGCCGATGGACGGGGAGACTTCCAGCATGTGGGAGCCCATGTCGAACTCGTTGCCCGGCACGAAGTTGTAGGAGTAGTCCTCCATCAGGGAGGCGCCACCCTCAAGGCCGTAGCCCATCACGGCGCCGATGCGCACCAGCACGGAGGTCTTCCAATCGCCTTCGGCGGAGAAGCCCCAGCCGTACTCGGACGGGAAGCGCTGCGGGCCGACGCCCGGCAGCTGCGGCAGGGTGCCGAGGTCTTCGAAGTTGTCGACGCCGGCGGTGCAACCGTTCTCACGCATCATGTTGACCATGGCGGCCTCTTCCTTGGCTGCGATGAACAGCTCATCGTAGCGGGAATCAAGCAGCTCGGGGGCCACGTCGTACTTGGCCTTGTAGTCTTCGATGAGGTCCTTGACCTGGCTGTCCTTGACCTTCTCGTAGGCGGCGACGAGGTCGTTGACGGCCCAGGTGTTGATCGAAGCGCCGAACACGCGTTCGGCTTCGGTCTTGTCGCCTTCGGTGACGGCCACGTTGCGCATGTTGTCGCCCCAACGCATGACCTTCATGTTCTGGGAGGCATCCCAGCCGGCGCAGGCGCGAGCCCAGGTGCCGACCTTTTCGGCGACTTCCGGATCGGTGTAGTGGCCGACGACGATCTTGCGCGGAATGCCGAGACGGGACACGATGTAGCCGAACTCACGGTCGCCGTGGGCGGCCTGGTTCAGGTTCATGAAGTCCATGTCGATGGTCTCCCACGGGATTTCCTTGTGGTGCTGGGTGGCCAGCTGCAGCAGCGGCTTGGTCAGCACTTCGAGGCCGCGGATCCACATCTTGGCCGGGGAGAAGGTGTGGCACCAGGTGATCACGCCGATGACGTTCGGGTTGGCGGAGGCTTCGGTCATGAAGGCCTTGACGCCGTCGGAGGACTTCAGGGTCGGCTTGAGCACGATCTTGGCCGGGATCTTGCCGGTCGCGTTGAGGAAGTCGACCATCTCGCCGGTCTGCTGGGCCACCTGGCGCAGCGCCTCCTCGCCGTAGAGGTCCTGCGATCCGACGCCGAACCAGATTTCCTTGCCTTCAAATGGGTTTTCCATTGCCATGTTGGATTATTCCTTACTTCGTTGTTGGGTTTGTCGTTTCAGTTTCCGTCGCGTCAGTGCTGGCCGTAGACGTTGGTGTAGCGGTCGTTAAGGCTATCGATGTCTTCCTGGGAGATCGGGATGATGTCTCCGAGCTGCTTGGCGGCCCACATGGTGTGCGCCACCTCTTCGGTCATGGCGGCGGCCTTGACGGCGGCTTCCGCGTCCTTGCCGATGGTGAACGGACCATGGTTCTGCATGAGCACGGCCGGGGACTTCGGATACTTCTTCAGGGTTTCGACCACGCCTTCGCCGATGGCTTCGGAGCCGATGAGGCGGAACGGGCCGACCGGCACCGGGCCGCCGAACTCGTCGCCCATCATGGTCAGGCCGCACGGAATGTTCTGGCCGGTGGCCGCCCATGCGGTGGCGTAGGTGGAGTGGGTATGCACCACGCCGTACACGTCGGGCATGTGGCGGTAGATGTACGCGTGGGACGCGGTGTCGGAGCTCGGCGCTTCGGCGCCGTCGACCACGTTGCCGTCGAGGTCGCACACGACCATCGAGCTTGGGGTGAGGTACTCGTAGCGCAGTCCGGACGGCTTGATGACCATCAGGTCGGCGGTGTGCAGGCGCTGCGAGACGTTGCCTGCGGTCCACACCACCAGATTCCACTTGATGAGCTGCTCGTGCAGGGTGGCGACCACTTCGCGCACCTGCTTGACTTCAGCTCGTACTTCCGGGCCGTAATCAGCCAACGTTGCCATATTGTGTTCCTTTCGTCAGGCTTGCTGTTGTTACGATGGACGGTTATTTGGTTTCCAGCGGGATGCTTTCGATGGCGGCATGCTCGATCGGCAGCCCCTTGCGGAAGCGGTCGAAGAAGGCTTCGAAGCCGGCCACGTCGTTGGCGTCCGGCGCTTCCGTGGTGGAGGCTGCGTCGGCGAAGACGCGGGTGTCGAGGTAGTCGGCGAGCGGCTGGTCGGCGTGCCACAGATAATCGGCGAGCACGGCCATGCCCCACGCTCCGCCTTCGGCGGCGGTGGCCATGACCTTGATCGGGGTGTCGAATGCGGCGGCGAGGATCTTCTGCGCGACCTTCGGCGTGGTGAAGATGCCACCGTGGCCGACGAGCGAGTCGACGGCGACGCCTTCGTCCTTGGTCATCACATCCATGCCGATCTTGACCGGCGAGAAGGCGCTGAACAGCTGGGTTCTCATGAAGTTGCCGAGGCTCATGCGCGCCTCCGGGCTGCGGGCGAACAGCGGTCGGCCTTCCGGCAGGCCAGCCAGGAATTCGCCGGAGCGGAACGGATAGTTGAGCAGACCACCGCAGTCGGCGTCGACATCGTCCGCGATCGCGGCGCGGAACAGCGTGCCGTACAGCGTGCCGGCATCGACCGGCTGGCCGATCGCGGCGGCGAACTGTCCGAACAGGCCGACCCAGGCGTTGAGATCGGAAGTGAAGTTGTTGGCGTGGCTCATGCCGGCCAGGTCGCCGGCTGGGGTGGTGACGAGGTCGACTTCCGGATGCAGGCGCGCCAGCTTGTGCTCGAGCACGACCATGGCGAAAATCGAAGTGCCGGCGGAGACGTTGCCGGTGCGCACGCGCACGGAGTTGGTGGCGACCATGCCGGTGCCCGCGTCGCCTTCCGGCGGGGCGAGGATGACGCCCGGCTGAAGGGTGCCGGTCGGGTCGAGCAGTTTGGCGCCTTCGGCGGTGAGCGTGCCGGCCGGGGTGCCCGCCACGAGCGGACGGGGCAGTAGGTTCTCAAGCTTCCACGGCTGCGCGGCGACTTCCTCGATCGCGTCGAATCGCTTGATGAACTCGGTTTCGTAGGTATGGGTGGACGGGTCGATGGGGAACATGCCGGAGGCGTCGCCCACGCCGAGCACCTTCTCGCCGGTGAGCTTCCAGTGCACGTACCCGGCGAGTGTGGTGATGTAGTCCACCTTGGAGACGTGCTCCTCGTGGTTGAGCACCGCCTGGTAGAGGTGCGCCACGGACCAGCGTTCCGGAATGTTGTACTGGAACAGCTCGGAAAGCTTCTCGTGGGCTTCGTGGGTGTTGGTGTTCTGCCAGGTGCGGAACGGCACGAGCAGTTCGCCGGACTTGTCGAAGGCGAGGTAGCCATGCATCATGGCGGAGAAGCCGATGTGCCCCACGTGGGTCAGCCGTTCGCCATAGGCGGTTTCGACGTCGCCGGCCATCCGGGCGTATGCGGTCTGCAAACCCTTCCAGATTTCCTCCTGGGTGTAGCTCCACAGCCCGTCCTCGAGATGGCTGGCCCACTCATAGTCGCCCGCCGCGATGGTGTGGTAGGCGTCATCGATGAGCACCGCCTTGATGCGGGTGGAGCCGAACTCGATGCCCAGGCTCGTCTTGCCTGCGCGGATCTTCTCGGCGGTCACTGCGACCTGCTCTTGCGTCATAGTTCACGAACTCCTTGCGTCCGAGCGCCTCGCAACCACTCTGTCAACTGAATGTTAGCGCTCACTGTTAACGCTCACTATTGTAGGCACAAACCCGTGACGCACCAAATCCGACGTGTCATCGGAGCAATGAATATATAAACAAATCGAGAAGAAGCAGCGCCTTAGCGGCGGCGGACAGGACCCAGGGAGCTGCGGTTGACCATCTGCGCCGACACCAGTCCGACGCCATGCTGCGATGATCCGAAGGAGTTCTCCTCCCCCGCGCCCAGCAAGTACAGCGTCTCGCGCATGGCGGCGACACCCAGCTGCTCAAAGCCGGGGCGGACCGTGGTCAGCGGCGGGAACATATTGTCCATGGCAGGCATGTCGTCGAAACCCACTAGGCTCACATCCTGCGGAATGCGCACGCCATGCTCATGCAGCGCGCGGGCCACACCCACGGCCTGGCTGTCGTTGGCGCAGACCATGCATGTCGGCAGATTGCCGCCGGTGCGGCCGATGTTGTCGAGGATGTGGTTCATCTTGCCGTACGCTTCAGAGGATTCCCAGGTCTCACACTGCACCGTCACGGAATTGACTGCATTGGCCGCGCATAGCTTGTTCCATGCCAGCAGGCGCGTCGCCGCGTCGCGCCACTCCTTGGGACCGGCGAAATACAGCACCGAACGGTGCCCGTATTCCACGACTAGATGCATCACGTCGGCCATCGCGGACCATTGGTCCATGCCGACGACGGATACGCGGCGGCGGTCGGCGGACTTCATCAGCCGCAGGCCGTCCTGCACGCCGATGCCACCGTGCGTGGATGTGACGATCACACGAGGCTGCGCGATCCGCGTCCGGCATGCCGCGGAGAACATGACATCGGTGGGCGTGAGGAAGATGAACGCATCGACGTTCATCTCGTCGAAGGTGCGGCACAGGTCGTCGAATTCCTCCTGCGAGCACAGCGCCTCATGCACCATGCTCACCGTCACGAACAGGCCATGCTGGCGGGCCATCGTCTCAATCGCGGAAATCGTGGAGATCGGGCCATAGAAATGCTGGCCGCCGGCGATCAGGCCGATGGTGCGGGACCGGTGCGAGGCGAGCGCGCGGGCGGAGTTGCTGGGACGGTATCCAAGCTGGTCGATGGCCCTCTGCACCTTCTCACGGGTGGCGTCGGAGACGTCCGGCGAATGGTTGATGACGCGCGAGACCGTCTGGTGGCTCACACCAGCCAGCTTCGCCACTTCGAACATCGAAGGACGCTTATTGCCCGCATTGCGTTTGCCTGCCATGCCCCGTCGCCTTTCGCACACAACTGTTGGTATGTTCGCCTATTGTACACGCAACTTCAGTTAGCGCTAACAACCCTCATGCTCCAAGGATGCGGCACACTGCGCGCAGGCTACCGCACGGCCGCCAAAGCACGCAGACGCGCCGCGAAGTTGGGCCAATCGGTGCGCATGGCGGTCAGCAGCTTGCGGTTGGGCACGTCATCGACCGGCACCCATTCGATCTCCATGCTTTCGTCGTCGTTGGCTTTGGGCTCGACACGATGCCCCGGCTTTTCGAAGGCGAACACCGTGGTATACGACCATGGGCCGTGGTCCTCGCAGTATGAGCCGACCACGTCGATGTCCTCCGGCGTGATGTTGGCTTCCTCGTACGATTCGCGTAACGCGCCCTCGATCGGGCTTTCGCTGTCGGCGGTGGCACCGCCGGGAATGCCCCACGTGCCGCCTTCCGCGCTCCATACCGCGCGGTGCTGCATGACGACGTGCGTCACCTCACCGGTCGTCTCGCTGCGGCGGGCCAAGAGCACGCCGGACGCGCCGTTCGTGCCCCAATGCTTGCGACCGCAGGCGCAATTGACCCAGCCGTCTCCCGGCTGGTGCACGTTCTCCTTGGGCGGCAGCGGCTTCGCGGCTCCCGTTTTCGCATCATATTCGGCGTCCGGCGCGAGGTCGGAGCGGGTGACGTTCCACAGGTCGGTCCATTCGACGCCCAATTGCGCCGCCAGACGGCGCGCCAACGGCAGGCTCAGGCCGATGATGCCGTGCGGATCGCCTTCGATCGAGTCGATGAACGCGCCGCCGAAACCTTCCAAAGTGAACGATCCGGCCACTTCCAGCGGCTCGCCGGTGGCGATGTAGCGTTCGATATCCAGGTCGGAATATTCGCAGAAGTGCAGGGTCGCTTTGCTGGCGCCGCGCACCATGCGGCCCGACGCGAAGTCGATGAGGCAATGGCCGGTCCACAGCTCGCCGGTGGCACCGCGCATGGCACGCAGCCGTTCGCGCGCTACCTCTTCGCTATGCGGCTTGCCGTAGCATTCGCCGTCCAGCAGGAACATGGAATCGCAGCCGAGAATCAGCGGGCCGGCCTTCGAACGGGTCAGGCTTGGACGGCCATCCACGAAATCGGCGATCGGCTCGGCGACGGTGGGAATGGCGATGCCGGAGAAATCGCGGGTCTTCGTCTCGTCGGCGGACTGCGCGCTGTCCGTGCGTGCGTCTGTGCCCGCCGAGGATGCGTCGCGATCGTCTGCCGCCCGGAGCGGGAAGCCGACCACGCGCTCCCCGCGCGCGTGCGCCGCGGTATCGGCGATGTTGCGATACGCCTGGTGCACGGCCTCGGCCTTCGCCGTGGCGAGAATCATCACACGCTGTTCGACGCTCAGGTCGTTCACGGTGACGCCAAGCGCGGCCGCCTCGCGTTCAAGCGCGGCAGGTTCGTCGACGTGCGAGACACGGATGGTCGGGCAGATGCCGGCGGAGAACAGCACGTCACGGCGTGGACGGGACTGGGAGGCGAGAATCAACGGGATGCTCATGCGCGTTCCACCTGCACACCCTTGGTGTCGACCGCGAGATGCAGCACACGCCAATGGCCGGATGCCAGCTCTTCGGCGGCGATCCGTTCGAGTTCCTCGTGGGCGTCGCCATGGTGCAGCACCAGCACGCATGGGCCGGCGCCAGACACGGTGGAGGCGAAGCCGTGGGAGCGCATCTTCTCGATCAGCGCCCAGGACGGCTCCATCAGCGAGGCGCGGTACGGCTGGTGCAGACGGTCCTGCGTGGCGGCGAACAGCAGTGCGTTGGCGTTCTGACGCGAGCCGGAGGCCAGCATCGCGGGGTTCATGGCGGCCGGCAGCAGGCTCACGCGGGAGACGTTGTGCACGGCGTCTTTGAACGGAATCTCAGTCGGCAACGCCTGACGGGCCTTTTCGGTGGACAGCTCGTAGTCCGGCACGAACACGGCCGCGGTCAGATCGTCCGCCACGCGGTAGTTGATGGTGTGGAAGCCGTTGTGCATCGGCTCGCCGCCTGGAATCGGCACGGATCCGACACCTTCCGCGGTCTCCATGTCCCAAGACATGGTCAGGCCGCCGTACACGGCCGGGGCCACGTTGTCCGGATGGCCTTCGATGGCGGCGGCCAGCTCGAACACGGCGTCGCGGTTGAGGTCGTCGTCCTGTGCGAAGGCGGCCGCGGCGGCGATGCCGGCGACGATGGCCTCGGCGGAGGAGCCCATGCCTCGCGCCTGCGGGATGTTGTTGTGCGCCTGCAGGATGAATCCGACGCGTCCCAGGCCGAAGGTCTGGCATGCGCGGCGGAACGTGGAGACCACCAGGTGCGTCTCGTCACGTGGCAGGGTGTCTTCGCCCTCGCCTTCGATCATCACCTGCGCCGCGGTGTTCACCGGGTCGGCGCTCAGCGTGAATTCAAGCTCGTCATGGTAATCCAAAGCCAAACCGACCGTATCGAAGCCGGAGCCAAGATTGGCGCTGGTGGCCGGAACCTTCACACGCACCTTGCGGGTAACTGGAGTCATCTCTCGTCGTCCTTCGTCACAACTTCATTACAAACCAAGCACCGTATATCGTGGCGGCGCAAGAGTCAAATTCAATACCATCCAAGCCGTCAATCGCGTTCGGGCCCACAACGTTCTCCGCGTATGGTTCTTATGCAATGCATTTCGTTCCATATGCAGATCACGTCGTGGGCCCGAAATCGCTTCAACGTCAGTTCAGCACGCGCAGGATCGACGGCTCGCCGACCACGCACTCCAGCTCGCACACGTCCTTGACGGTCTCGCGCAGGGTGAGCTCGTCGGTCATGTGGGTTACGAGGCGCAGCTGCTGCAGCTCGCCGTCGTAGCCCGGATCCTTGAGGGTGGGCTTCAGGTCCTGGTTCACGCCGTTGATGGACACGCCATGGTCGGCGAACTTGGCTGCGATGGCGGCGAGCACGCCCGGATTGTCGTGAATCACGAAACGGACCGCGAATTCGGCCTTGGACGCTTCGATCGGCGCCTTCTTCAGATCCTTGTACAGCGGGATGGACGGGCCGGTGCAGCCCTGCGCGATGTGGCGGGCCTCGGTCACGACGTCGCCGACCACTGCGGAGGCGGTCGGGGCGCCGCCCGCGCCACGGCCGTAGAACATGAGGTCGTCGGCGGCTTCGGCCTTGACGAACACGGCGTTGAAGGAGCCGTGCACGGAGGCCAGCGGATGGTCGTTGGAAATCAGTGCCGGGTAGACGCGAGCAGACACGCCCGCTTCTGTGTTCTCCACCACGGCGAGCAGCTTGATGACCTTGTTTTCCGCGGTTGCGGCGGCGATGTCGTCGGCGGTGATCTTGGTGATGCCCTCGACGGACACGTCGTCGATGGTGACGGAGGTGTGGAAGCCGAGGGTGGCCATGATCGCGGCCTTGTTGGCCGCGTCGTAGCCTTCGATGTCGCCGGTCGGATCGGCTTCGGCGTATCCCTTGGCCTGAGCGTCCTTGAGCACGTCGTCGAAGTCGAGACCCTTGGTGGTCATCTCGTCGAGAATGTAGTTGGTGGTGCCGTTGACGATGCCGAGCATGCTCGTCACCTTGTCGCCGACGAGGGATTCGCGCAGGGGCTTGAGGAACGGGATGGCACCGCCCACGGAGGCTTCGAAGTAGATGTCGACGCCCTTGGCTTCGGCGGCCGCGTAGATTTCCGGACCGTACTTGGCCAGCAGCGCCTTGTTGGCGGTGACCACGGAAGCGCCGGATTCGATGGCGGCCATCACGAACTTGCGTGCGACGCCGGTGCCGCCGATCAGTTCGATTACGATGTCGGAATTGGTGGCCACGCTCATGGTGTCGGTGGTCACGACGGCCTTGTCGATCCACGGGAACGGATCGGTTTCCGCCGGGTCGAGGCAGGCGACGCCGGTCAGTTCGATCGGGCGGCCAATACGTGCGGCAAGCTCGTCCTTCTGCTCGACCAGCAGGCGTGCGGTCTGGGAACCGACGGTACCTGCGCCCAGCAATCCAACGCGAATCGGCGCAACATCTTCCTGTGCCAAGGCATCCTCCCTTGAATGTGAAGTATTGGTGTGACCTTGCTTATTGTACGGTCTCAATATGACGTAAGGCCGCGGAATATCAAGAAAATGGACGGTTTCCGAAGCTTTCCCCGCAAGGAAGCCCGAAAACCGTCCATACCGTGAGACGCAATCGTGGACTATTCGCTGACGTCCCAGCTCAGCAGATCGTCGATCGTCTGCCGGCGGATCATGACGTGTGCGCCGGCCTCGCCGACGCCGACCACGGCGGGAATCAGCGCCTGGTTGTAGTTGCTGGCCATCGTGCGGCCGTATGCGCCGGTGACCGGCACCGCGAGGATGTCGCCACGCTTGATGTCGGCGGGCAGCCGCACCTCGTTGACGACGATATCTCCCGATTCGCAGTGCATGCCGACCACGCGGCACAGCTTGGTCTGCTCGCTTCCCTTGCGGTTGGCCAGACGCGCGGTGTAGTCGGAGCCGTACAGCGCCGGACGAATGTTGTCGCTCATGCCGCCATCCACGGACACGTACACACGTTCCGTCACCGGATTGCCTGACTTGTCTTTCGCCTCGCCGGAAAGCTCGACCGGCTTGACGGTGCCCACGCGGTACAGCGTGACGCCGGTGGGGGCCACCGTCCAGCGGCCCGGCTCGAAGGAGATGACCGGGGCCGGCATGCCGAGCGCGCGGTTCACGGTGCTGACCGCGTCGGCGAGCCTGCCGAGCTCCACGTCGATGTCCATGGAATCCTCGCCGTCGGTGTAGGCCACGGAATAACCGCCGCCCAGATCGACCTCCGGCAGGGTGTACGCATCGGTGGCGTAGAAGGTCTTGCGCAGCAGCATCATGCGCTTGGCCGCCTGAATGAAGGCGTCCGCGTCATGGATGTTGGAGCCGATATGCGAGTGCACGCCGACCAGTTCGAGCACGTCCTGGCGGCGGTAGATGTCCTTGAGCACGGCGAGCGCCGGGCCGTCGGCCACCATGGTCATGGCTTCGGCGAGCTTGCGGTCGCCTTCGGAGACCTTCTCGTGGCTCAAATCGTACGGGTATTTGACGTCGTACTGGAGCTTGCGTTCCGCATGGACTTCGGAGGCGTGTTCGCCGAGTCGTGCATTCGAGCCGGCGGGCGTCACGTCGGTGAGGTCGTCGAGCACGCCGAGTTTGCCGGCGTCGGCTCCGGCGGGCAGCAGGGCCACGCCGAATTTCTGGTCCTCGTGGGCGGTGGACACGAATTCGTGGCCGCCGGCGTGGATGCCGGACGTGACTCGCAGCATGACGCGTGCGCGCTTGCCGAGACGCTTGGCGATCGCGGCGATGCGTGCCGGCTCATCCGGCTCGTCGATCACGATTTTGTTGAAGCCCTGTTCGATGGCCAGCTCGATTTCCGCGTCGGACTTGTTGTTGCCGTGCAGCACGAGGCGGCGGCCTGGGACGCCCGCGGCGAGCGCGATGCGCATCTCACCCATGGTGCAGGTGTCGATGAGCATGCCGGATTCGGTGACGATGCGGCAGATTTCCTTGCTCAGCAGCGCTTTGCCGGCGAAGCTGACGTGGGTGACGGTGTTGTTGAACGCGTGGGACGCGGCGTGCACGAATTTCGTGGCGCGGGCGCGCACGTCGTCGGTGTCGATGACGTAGAGCGGCGAGCCGAATTCGTCGAGCAGGCTTGCGGCGGTGCGGCCGTGGAAGGTGATCTCGCCTTCGTCGTTCACGGCCGATCCGGTCGGCCAGATTGGGCTTACAGGCATGGTTTGCGTATCTCCCTTTTTCGTGGATTCGCTTCACATCTTGTCCGGAGCGGCGACGCCGAGCAGGTCGAGGCCTTCGGCGATGACCGTCTTGACGGCGTCGTTGAGCTTGAGTCGCGCGGCGGCGCGGGCCGGTTCCGGAGCCTTGGCGATGCGGATGGCGTCGGCCTGTTCCCCGCGGGCCTCCGGATCGGTGAGTTCCATCGGCACGACGCGCTCCACGTTGTACCACTTGTGGTAGGTGGCGGCGAGGTCCTCCAGGTAGTGGGCCACGCGGTGCGGGGCGCGCAGGTCGCCCGCTTCGCGCAGCAGGGCGGGCCACTGGGCGAGCGCGGCGAGCACTTCGCCGTCGGCGGTGGTGTCGAGCAGGCTCACGTCGGCGCCTTCGTAGGTGATGCCGGCGGCGGCCGCGTTGCGGTCCACGTTGCAGGAGCGGGCGTGCGCGTACTGCACGTAGTACACCGGATTCTCGTTGGAATGCGAGGACAGCAGGTTCAGGTCGATGTCCACCGGGGAGTTGTAGTCGGTGCGGGCCAGCGAATAGCGGGAGGCGTCCACGCCGATGGCGTCGGTCAGGTCGTCGATGGTGACGACGTTGCCGGCGCGCTTCGACATGCGCACGGCCTTGCCGTCCTTCATGACGTTGACGAGCTGGCCGATGAGGATCTGCATGTTCTCGCCCGGCTTGTCGCCGAAGGCCTCGCACATGGCCATCATGCGGCCGATGTAGCCGTGGTGGTCGGCGCCGAGCATGTAAATCGCCACGTCGGCCGGGTTGGTCTCGCGGTGGCGCTTGTTGCGGTAGTAGGCGATGTCGGCGGCGAAGTACGCGTAGTTGCCGTCGGACTTGATGATCACGCGGTCCTTGTCGTCACCGTGCTTGGTGGATTCGAACCAGGTGGCGCCGTCCTTTTCGTAAATGTCGCCGCGGGCGCGCAGATCGGCGATGGCCTGGTCCACTTCGCCGTCGGAATACAGGCTGTTCTCGTGGAACCACACGTCGAAGTTGACGCGGAAGTTCTTCATGGACTTCTGAATCTCGTCGAACATCATCGGTACGGCGCGCTTGCGGAATTCCTCGCGCTGCTCGGAATCGCCTTCGCCGAGCGGTTCGCCGTCCTTGTCCACGCCACCGTCGACGCGCGGCAGGTTCAGGATGTCGACGCCGTCGGCCTGGGCTTCGTCGATGACGCGCTTGGCGATCTCGTCGATGTAGGCGCCCTTGTAGCCGTCGATCGGGGTGGTCTCGCCGTGGGCCGCGGCGACGAGCGACTTGGCAAAGCGGTTGATCTGCTCGCCGTGGTCGTTGAAGTAGTATTCGCGCACCACCTTGGCGCCGTTGGCCTCAAGCACGCGGGCCATGGAGTCGCCGACGGCCGCCCAACGGGTGCCGCCGATGTGGATCGGGCCGGTCGGGTTGGCGGATACGAATTCGAGGTTCAGGGTCTTGCCGGACAGGTGGCCGTTCTTGCCGTAGTCGCTGCCGGCTTCGAGCACGGTGTCCACCACTGCGGCCGCGGATGCGGAGTCGAGCGTGATGTTGATGAAGCCGGGGCCGGCCACTTCCACGGACTTGATGCCGTCGGCATTGGTCAGTTCGGCGGCGAACAGTTCGGCGAGATCGCGCGGCTTCATGCCGGCCTTCTTGGCCAGCTGCATGGCCGCGTTGGACGCCCAATCGCCATGTGCGCGGTCCTTCGGGCGCATCACGGCGAACTTGGCCTGCGGCGGAATCAGATCGGCGGTCAGGGTGCCTGCCTTGCCTTCGGAGACAAGGGTGTTGGCAATGTTGAAAATCAGTTCACTAAGGGCTTCTGGACTCATTCTTCCAAGAATACCGGGCACGCTGACAGAATCAGTCTTCCTGTCCATCCTCACGATGGGGTTGCGATACGTCCTGCGGAACGCTTTGCAAGGCGTTCTGAGCATCGTCCTGCCCGCCATGCCGTTTCGCACGCCACGCCACGGACGCGTAGTAGCCCGTGTAGCACAGCGCCACGAACGGAATCATGTACAGCAGCGTGGAGCGCTGCGACGGATCGCAAATCACCAGAACCAGCGCGCCGACGCACATCACGATCGCGGCGATCGGCACGAACGGGTAGCCAGGCGCGCGGTACTTGAGCTCGCCAACCGTATGTCCCTGCGCGAGCCATTGGTGGCGGAATCGCAAGTGGCAGACGGAAACCGACGCCCACACCACCAGTGTGGCCAGGCCGGAAACCGCGACCAGCGCGAGGTAGACGGTCGAAGCGGCCACCACGGAGGACAGCAGCGCCAGCAGCGAGCCGGCCATGCTGAACATCACCGCGAAAACGGGCACGCCGTGGAAGTTCGTTTTGGCGAGCTTGCGCGGAATCATACCCTCCTGCGCGAGCGACCACACCATGCGCGAGCACACGTACAGGCCGGAATTCGCGGCGGACAGCACGGCCGTCAGCACCACGAAATTCATGATGTCGCCGGCGAACGGCATGCCGATCGACTGGAACACGAGCACGAACGGGCTGGTGTCGACGCCCGACTTGCGCCACGGAATCAGCGCCGCCATGACGGCGATCGAGCCGATGAAGAAGATCGCCAGACGCAGCACGGTGGTGTGCACGGCCTTCGGAATCGCCTTGGACGGGTCCTTCGTCTCGCCGGCGGCGACGCCGACCACTTCGGTGCCGGAGAAGGCGAACACGACCGTCAGCAGCGTGGAGAAGATCGGCAGCACGCCGTTGGGCAGCCAGCCGTCGCTGTAGAAGTTTTCGAACATGGGCGCGTGGTCATAGCCGGCGATCGGAATCGCGCCGAACATGGCGAGCAGGCCGATGATGATGAACGCGATGATGGCGAACACCTTGATGGACGCGAACCAGAATTCCGATTCGCCGTACAGGCGCACCGACAGGATGTTGAGCAGGAACACGACCACGATGAACGCGGCCGACCAGATCCATGCGGGCGAATGCGGGAACCAGCGTTGCATCAGCAGGCCCGCGGCGGTGAATTCGGAGGCGAGCGCCACCGCCCAATTCAGCCAGTAGAGCACGGCGATGGTGAACGCGGTGCCGGGGCCGATGAAACGCTTCGCGTACAGGTGGAAGCTGCCGGCGTACGGCATGGCCACAGAGAGTTCGCCAAGACTCAGCATGATGAAGTAGACCAGTACGGAACCGATGGCATAGGCGATAATCGCACCGAGTGGACCGGCTTGGTGGATGGTGTAGCCGGAGCTTAAAAACAGTCCGGTTCCGATGACTCCACCAAGCGAAATCATGGTCAGGTGGCGCGTCTCCATTTTGCGCTCCAGCCCGCCCTGCTCGTCGTTCTGCTGGGCTTGCGCCGTGGGATCCGCGGCGGTTCCGGTCGCTGGCTGCGGCTGCCGTTCCTTCGTCCGCGTCGGTTCGCCGGCGATCTGCGCCTGTGCCTGCTGCTCTGCTTGCGATTGCGCCATGCTTGCCTCCGGCTTCCTGCGCGTTTGGTTGGGTGCGGCGTGTGTTTTGGCTGGCCGCACAATCGCAATACTATACGGCAGGCTCACGGCAATGCGCGAGCATCGTCGGATCGACCGCGAGCGGAGGAACGCCCGGAACAGCGGCGGCCCGCAGCCGGGAAGGCATGCGGGCCGTCGATCGCGCTACTCGCGGTATGCGCGAAATGCTCAGAGCGCGGCGATGGCGTCGATCTCGACGAGCGCGCCCTTCGGAATGTCGTTGCCGCCAAAGGCCACGCGGGCCGGCTTGACGGAGCCGATGAAGGTCTGCGCGTACACGTCGTCGACCTCGTGGAAGTCCTCGACGTTCTTCATGTAGATGGTGGCGCGGACCACATTCTCGATGCCGGAGCCGGCGGTGTCGAGGATGTGCTTGATGTTCTTCAGCGCCTGCGCGGCCTGCTCGCCAGCGGTTTCGCCGGCCAGTTCGCCGGTGGCCGGGTCGATGCCCAGCTGGCCGGAGACGAACACGAATCCGTTGGCCTTCACGGCCTGGCTGTAGGCGCCGAGTGCTGCCGGGGCTTCGGAGGTGGCCACTGCTTCCAGCTTTTCGCTCATACTGTTCTCCTTTGTCGTAAGGTATGTTGCCGCAAGGTATGTAAACGCGCGCCAAGTATGTGCCAATATGCCCGTACATGCGCTATTTGCGTCGCACCTGAAATCATACTTTTCCGATGGGTGGAAGCGGGAAAAACCGTTCACAGAACGATATGGCCGGAGTTGGCACCACACGGCGCAGCAGGCACGAAAACGGCGGAATCGCAAGGAAAACCGCGGAAAAATACAACAAACGAGCAACAAAAAGGCTCCAGCCGTTCGACTGGAGCCTTGCCCGGTGGGCTTGATGGGGATCGAACCCACGACCTTCTGTTCCGGAGACAGACGCTCTATCCGCTGAGCTACAAACCCATGCAACGCACTACTGTACACGGTCTGCGCCCGTTTGCGACACGATTCGGCGAAAAACGTGACGCAGACCTTGCAATCGTTGGGAAAGTCAGTACGCGCGCTCAATGCATCAGAGTGCTCGGCGCAACCAGCACGCGCTGCACGCTCAGTACATGAGGGTGGCGAGGCGACGACGTGCGCGCTTCAGACGCTCGTCGGTCGGCTCGGGGATCGTGAAGTATTCGAGCAGACGCTGGCGCACCGGCTCGATGTCGGCCTTGTGGCCCGCCGCCACGAAATCAAGCAGACGGTCGAACGCGTCCTGGATCTGCCCGCCGATCATGTCGATGTCGGCGACGGCAAGCTGCGCGTCCACATCGTCCGGCTTGTCGGCGGCAGCGGCACGCACCACGCGCACGTCCGCATTGGCGGAACGGGCCAGCAGCAGCGCCTTCGCACGTTCGCGGGCGGCGCGCGTATCGTTCGGATCGGCTTCCAAAACCTTCTCGTACGCGGCGGCGGCACCGGCGTAATCGCCCTGCTGTGCCAGCATGTACGCTTCCTGATGTTCCGGCGGCACCTGATCCTGCACACTGCCGGCGGATGCGGAATTGGCCGCGTCGGAATCCGGATCGCCCGAATACGGAGCGGTGCCGGTCACGCCGGCCTGCTGCGCGGCGGCGATAAGCTTCGGCACGACCACGCCTGTGATCTGCTGCAGTTCCTCGTCGGACGGAAGGCCCTGCAGAATCGGCATCGGACGGCCGCCGATCAACGCGAACAGCGCCGGCGCGCCCTGAATCTGGAACGCCTGTGCGATGGAGGGATTGGATGCGATGTCGATGCGGGACAGCTGGATCTGGCCGTTGAGCTTGTTCACCGCGTCACCCAATGCGCGTGCCATGGCGAACAGACGGTCGTCGGTCGGCACCCACAGGAACAGCAGAATCGGGAACGTGGCGGAGGTCTGCACCATGGCCTGGAACGTGTTCTCCGTGGTGTCGATGACATATCCGCCAGCCGCCGGAGCGCCGCCCGCCTGCCCCGGCTCGGCCTTCACCTGATGCTTGAGCGCTTCCAGATCAACGGCTCCCGCCAATGAAACACCCGGATGGAACGCTTGCTGCTCTGCCATACTTGCCTCCAAAAACACGAAATCGTTGCTGGCACCAACTATAGGTGCCAACAACGATTTCCCGGTTTTCATTCCCACGGATGCGCGATAGGCGGAAAACCGCCGACGATGCGCGTCCAAGGACCCGTCGTTTTACAGCGCTTCGACCTTCACCGGCTGGCGTTCGGAACCGACCGCGGTGATTTTCTGCCCGGAATTTGCCGGCGGAACATACAGCGCGATGACGTTCACATAGCTCGTCTTCATGGTGCTGGTGGCCTTGCCATTGCCGAACAGCGCCTTTTCCGCGTCAGAGGCCGGCTGCGATTCACGGCCAGCGCCGGCGGAACGCGTCCATTCGGAGTTGATCTGCGCCACCACCAGATCGCCGCCGTCCGCGGAACGCATGACGCTGATGGCTCCATTGACCGGTTCGAAGGTCTGCTGCTGCGTGCCTTCGTTAAGCTCCATGGCCTTCTGCACCTGGGCAGTCAGATCGGCAAGCTTCGATCGCAGATCATCATCCGCGAATTTGCTGGCGTACTTGCTGTTCGCCCCGTTCTGCAGCAGGTCCGCATACGCGTCCACCGCCGCTTTCGGCGTCATGACCAGACCGGTGTCCGTAGGCGTTCCCTGCGCGCTGCCGGTTTTGGAGATTTCGAAACTCGGCATCTTCACGCCGGAGAACAGTCGCGCCACACCCCACAGCTTGTAGTTCTGGCGTGCGGAATCCTGCCTGAACACCAGCAGACGCTTGGACTGCTGGTCCTTGGTTGTGGACGTGATGGAGAACACGGACCGTGGCCAGCCGGCATCCGTGGAGATCACGGCCTGGGCCAGATCCGTGGGGATGGTGGTCTTACGGTCAAGATTGCCCGTGGCTTTCGCTACGTTCAGCTCGCTGGTGCGGATGTCCAGTTCCGGACCTTCGAGAATCGTCGGCAACGTATCAGTGTCACGGTTCTGATTGCACTGGTCGAGCGTTTTGAGAATCCTCGTGCGGACCTTTTGCTCCTGCTTGGCGCTCAAGTTCGGCGCATCCTGCCGGGTGGTGGCTTTCGGGGTCGGCAGCTGGCCTTCGCAACCGCACATGCCGACGGCCATTCCCAGCGCGAGCATGGCCGCGATAATCGCCTGACTACGCTTCCTCATCACTGGTCCTCCTCTTGGCCGTCTTCCTGCGTTTCCGTCTGAACCTCCTCTTGGGCAAGACGAGCGAAATACGCGGCAAGCTCATCCTGCGAGATCACGGAAGTCGCCTCGTCGTCAACAGACGATTCGCCCGCCGTCGATTCAAATACGGTCGATTCGGACACAGTCGGCTGGCTTTCCGCAATCGTGTTCTGCTGGTCGGCGACCAGGTTACGTGCCACAGGATCGACGATGACGGGCTGTTGCGTTTCCTCGAACGACGACGTACGACCGCCGGTGCGATGTTCCGCATGGCGACGCCTGCCGTGACGCGACCTGCTCCGTGCCCTGTTGCTGGCGGCGGTTTCGGCGTTCTTCACCCAAGCCGAAACCTCGTTCTCATCGCCTTCGTTGACGCCAACGCCTTCGACCATGGCGAAAGCGCGCTTGTTGCGGCGCTTATGCGGCGGCATGGCGAATACGGAAGCGGAAAGCACGGCGAGAATCGCCAGCAGTCCGCCGGCAAGATACAACGGCATGGCGAAATTCGGCAGGTTACGACGGTCCCAATTCAGAGTGACCGTATCTCCCTTGCGGTTGCCGAAATCAATCAACGCCACAACATCCTCGGCGTTATTGCTGTTCGATCCTTTGACCTGCATATCAACGGCACCGTCATTGCACTTGATGGTGCGCCACATGTCGGAGTCCTTGAAAGCCACCTGGTTCTGGGAATTGTCCGCGGTTCCCTGCGCGGAGACCTTCATGGTGGAAAGCGTCGTCCAATCGGACAGACCGGAGACGCGCATGTACTTGCTTCCCGCAATCCATCCGGCAACATCGCGCGCGGAACCTATGGCGATGCACACATTGGATTTCTTGTCACGGGATTTGGCCGAAATATTGACGCGGCTGTCTACCAGCTGCAGCACGTTCGGATCGGTGACCACGTATTCCGAACCATTCACCGGAGCGGCGGCGGTGATCTCATTGTCCGGTTTCCAGACGGTTGAATTCAACACGCCAAACACGACGCATGCGATGGCAAGCAAGCCGAAAATAGGCGTGACGATGCCACGCATGATCTTCGCATGCCGGGTAGGGCCCGTCTCGATCTGCGGCTTCTCTTGTTCTTCCTGCAATACAGTCATAGCTTTTCCATTCTACAGTGTCCGTTTGCACAAGCCTGAAAAAAACATGAAAATCATGCTTTGCCGCTATGGTTGGCCCTATGCGTAAATCACTTCTTTCCAAGGCCGTCACGGCAGTCTGCGCAACGGTCATGTGCCTGGGCGTCACTGCGTGCGGCGGTAATTCCAGCGCGAAATCCGACAAATCGAACTCGGATTCCTCCTCATCTTCCGAAAAAATCGGCATGCACCAGATCGCCGGAGTGACCGCCAAGGGCGAGCTCGGCAAGAAGCCGACCGTCTCGTTCAAAACGCCGATGACGGTTGAGGACAACAGCTACGTGGTGCTGCAGAAGGGCGACGGAGCCCAGATCGAGGACGGCGACCGCGTCTGCTCGCAGGGCATCGCCATCAGCGTCAAGGATGGTTCCGAACTGGCCAGCACGTGGGAGAAGAACACCCCCGACTGCTCCACCGTAGTCACCTCGGATACCAGCCAGATGACCGAGAACTACTACAAGATCTTCAAGAGCCTCAAGCTCAATTCCACCGTGGCGTTCGGCGTGAACGACTCGAATTCCTCCGGCACCTCGTATCTCATGGTACTCACGCTGGTGTCCAAGTCGAAGGAGAAGGCCACCGGCGAGAAGGTCGCCGACATTCCGGCCGACCTGCCGAAGGTGACGCTCGCCAAGGACGGCAAGCCGTCGATCGACATGAATGGCTATAAGGGCTCCGATTCCTTGATTTCCCAGGACCTCATCAAGGGCAAGGGCGCTGTGGTCAAGGATACGCAGTCCGTGGTGGCGCACTACACCGGCTGGCTGCTTGACGGCACGCAGTTCGATTCCTCGTGGGACCGCGGACAGTCCTCCGCCTTCTCGCTTGACAGCGTGATCAAGGGCTGGAAGCAGGGTCTGGCAGGCCACACGGTCGGTTCCCAGGTGCTGCTGGTGGTGCCGCCGAGCCTCGGCTACGGAAACAAGGATCAGGAGAAGATTCCGGCGAATTCCACGCTGGTCTTCGTGGTCGACATTCTCGCCGCCTACTGATCCAGCCGGTCTAACCGCAAAAAGCCTCCCACTCGGGAGGCTTTTTCATTAGAAGAGTCGTAGAGAGTCGTCTTCGGTGCCCTTCATCTCCTCATAATCGAGAATCAGGCATTTGAAACCGCGGTCCTGCGCGAGCACGCGGGCCTGCGGGGTGATGGTCTGCGCGGCGAAGATGCCGTGCACGGGGGCAAGCAGCGGGTCACGGTTGAGCAGATCGCAGTAGCGGGTGAGCTGTTCGACGCCGTCGATGCCGCCGTTGCGCTTGATTTCGATGGCCACGTGCTCGCCGTTGCCGTCAATCGCCATGATGTCGACCGGTCCGATGGCTGTCGGGTATTCGCGGCGCACGAGCTTCGCGCCTTTGCCGATGCGTTCGATCTGTTCGGCCAGGTACTTCTGCAGATGGTCTTCGACGCCGTCCTTGATGAGGCCCGGATCCTCGCCGAGGTCGTACGATTCGTCCGAATAGATGTGCTGCAACGTCACTTCCAGCACGTCGTTCGATTTGTCGGCCGACGCGCGGATCACCTTTTGCGGCACTTCAGTATCAACGTCGTCATCGGCGTGGTCGGGGGTGATGTCCCTGATGCTGCATGGCGCGGACATCCAGTTGAGCGGCTTGTATGAGCCGAGTTCGGAGAAGATCAGCAGGCTGTTGTCCGCCTTGATGAGCAGCACGCGCTTGGCGAGCGGCAGGGAGGCGTTCAATCGTCCGGAATATTCGGCAGAGCAGTCAGCAACAATAATTCGCACGAGGCACTACCCTACCATGCGCGTCGCCGTACGTACGGCATACGTATTCGCGGCGGCGGAAAGCCACGTAAAAGACAAAAGCGGCCCGGTAATCGCAATACAAAAACATATTGCGATTACCGGGCCACCTTACGTCAAGCGGAAACGGCTTATTCGGCGCGCTTCACGTTGGTTCCACGCTCGACCGCGACGGTGAGCTTGTTCGAATCGAAGGAGATGAAGCCGTCAGTCACCTCGAAGGAGAGGCGATTGCCTTCAGGATCCACCACAACGATGGTTCCTTCCTTGATCACGGTCAGCACAGGCTCGTGGTCGGGCAGGATGCCCATTCCGCCTTCGGAGGCGGGAATGGTAACGGACTTCGCCGTGCCGTGCCACACAGGGTGGTCAGCGGCGACGATGTTCACCTGCATAGTCGATCCGGCCATCACGCACCGTATTCCTTCTGCATGTCGTGCCACTTCTTCTCGAGGTCGTCGATGCCGCCGATACCGGAGAATGCCTGCTCCGGAACGTCGTCATACACGCCGTCGCAGATGCGGGTGAATGCTTCGATGGTCTCGTCCGCCGGAACGTAGGAGCCCGGACGGCCGGTGAACTTCTCGGCGACGTAGAAGTTCTGACCAAGGAACTGCTCAATCTTACGAGCACGGTTCACAGTGGTCTTATCTTCTTCGCCGAGCTCATCGATACCGATCAGGGCGATGATGTCCTGCAGCTCCTTGTTACGCTGCAGAATCGCCTTGACGCGGTTGGCGCACTCGTAGTGATCCTGGCCCACATAACGCGGATCAAGGATTCGCGAAGTGGAGCTCAGCGGGTCGACTGCCGGGTAGATGCCCTTGGAGGCGATGTCACGGGACAGCTCGGTGGTTGCGTCCAGGTGGGCGAAGGTCGTCGCAGGAGCCGGATCGGTGTAATCATCGGCCGGCACGTAGATGGCCTGCAGCGAGGTGATGGAGTGGCCACGGGTCGACGTGATGCGCTCCTGCAGGGCGCCCATCTCATCGGCCAGGTTCGGCTGGTAGCCCACGGCGGACGGCATACGGCCGAGCAGGGTGGACACCTCGGAACCCGCCTGGGTGAAGCGGAAGATGTTGTCGATGAATAGCAGCACGTCCTGGTTCTGCACGTCACGGAAGTACTCTGCCATGGTCAGTGCGGTCAGCGGGACGCGCAGACGGGTACCCGGCTGCTCATCCATCTGGCCGAAGACCAGTGCGGTCTTCTCAAGCACGCCGGCCTCGTCCATCTCGCCGATCAGATCGTTACCCTCACGGGTACGCTCACCGACGCCTGCGAACACGGACACACCGCCGTGGTTCTGGGCCACGCGCTGGATCATTTCCTGGATCAGCACGGTCTTGCCGACGCCTGCGCCGCCGAACAGACCGATCTTGCCGCCCTGCACGTACGGGGTCAGCAGATCGATGACCTTGATGCCGGTTTCGAACATCTGGGTCTTGGATTCCAGCTGGTCGAATGCCGGCGGGTTGCGGTGGATGGGCCAACGCTCGGTGACCGTGACGGTCTCACCGGGCTTCTTGTTGAGGATGTTGCCGGACACGTCGAACACGTGGCCCTTGGTCACGTCGCCGACCGGCACGGAGATCGGGCCGCCGGTGTCGAGCACGGTCGCGCCACGGACCAGGCCGTCGGTCGGCTTCAGGGCGACGGTGCGCACGGTGGAATCGCCAAGGTGCTGCTCCACCTCGAGGGTGATTCTCTTGGTGGTCTCGCCCTCTTCGTGAACGCCGGTGCTGTTCAGCTCAACGGTAAGTGCATTGTAAATGTCGGGCAGGTGGCCCACCGGGAATTCGACGTCGATAACCGATCCCTGGATACGCGTGACGCGTCCGGCGGTCGGTTCCGCAGCCGTCTCGGGAGCCGCTGTGGTCTGATTGTCAGCCATATGCGTTCCTACTCTTCCTTCTTGTTCAGCGCATCAGCGCTGCCGATGATTTCGGTAAGTTCCTGGGTAATCGAAGCCTGTCGCGAAGCGTTGAGCTTGCGCGTCAGGTCGTCGATCAGGCTGCGGGCGTTGTCTGTAGCCGTGTGCATGGCGTTCTGTCGGCTTGCAGTCTCGGATGCCGCTGCGGTGAGCAGGCATTCATGGATACGGGACTGGATGTACTTCGGCAGAATGGCGTCAAGCACTTCGTCGACGCTCGGCTCGAACGCATACAGCGGAGTCGCGGCATCGGCATCGGATTCCGGCACGGGACCGGAGTCCGGCTGGTCCGGAAGCACGAGCTCAACGGGCAGCATGCGCAGCACGCGCACCTTCTGCACCACCATGTTCACGAATTCGGTGAACACAATGTAGAGTTCGGAGACTCCACCTTGGTCCGCCGGCTTCATATAGGCGTCCAGCAGTGCCTTCGAGATAGACTCTGCGACTTCCACGCCGGGCTGGTCGGTATCGCCTTCCCAAGTGCCGGCAACATCACGGTTGCGGTACTTGTAATACGTCACACCACGACGACCATACACATACAGTTCCGGCTGCTTGCCCTTCTCATCGAGTCGGGCCAACAGCGATTCCGTTTCGCGGATGATCGAGGAGGTGTACGGACCCGCCATACCACGATCCGAGGTGAGGGCGAGGACAGCCACTCGGGGGTTGTCCTCGTCCTTCTTCACGATCGGATGGTCGATATGGGTGTGGGCCACCAGCGCTTGCACGGCGTCGAAAATCGCATCGGTATACGGCTTCGCGTTCAAGGCCACGTCACGTGCCTTGGCGATGTGCGAAGACGCGATCATCTCCTGCGCGTTGAAGATTTTCTCCAGCGACGCGGTGGAGGCGATCCTAGATTTCAATGCGAGTTGCGAGCCCATGGATCACTTCTCTCCTGCGACGATCTTTTCCTGTTCGACCGGGGTGGCGTTCTTCGCGCTCGGCTTCTTCTCGACCAGCGGCTTGCCCGCGCTGGTCACGAAGGTCTCACGGAACGCTTCCACAGCCTTATCGAGGGCAGCCTCGGTATCGGCGGTGAAGTCCTCGGTCTCGCGAATGGTCTTGAGGATATCGGTGTTGTGGTCCAGATAATCCAGCATGGCCTTCTCGAACGGCAGCACGTCGGCGATCGGCAGGTCATCCATCTTGCCATGGGTGCCGGCCCACACGGACACGACTTCCTGTTCCATCGAGTACGGGGAGAACTGCGGCTGCTTAAGCAGCTCGGTCAGGTGCGCGCCACGGTTCAGCTGAGCCTTCGAAGCCGCATCCAAATCGGAAGCGAACATGGCGAAGGATTCCAGCGAACGGTACTGCGCCAGCGAGATCTTCAGCGTACCGGAAACTTTCTTCAGTGCCTTGGTCTGGGCTGCGCCACCGACTCGGGACACGGAGATGCCGACGTCCACAGCAGGACGCTGGTTCGCGTTGAACAGGTCGGACTGCAGGAAGATCTGGCCATCGGTGATGGAGATCACGTTGGTCGGAATGTAGGCGGACACATCGTTCGCCTTGGTCTCGACGATCGGCAGGCCGGTCATCGAGCCGCCGCCGAGGTCATCGGAAACCTTGGCGCAACGTTCGAGCAGACGGGAGTGCAGGTAGAACACATCGCCCGGGTAAGCTTCACGCCCCGGCGGACGACGCAGCAGCAGGGAAATCGAGCGGTAAGCCTCAGCCTGCTTCGACAGATCGTCGAAGACGATGAGCACGTGCTTGCCGTTGTACATCCAGTGCTGTCCGATGGCGGAACCGGTGTACGGTGCGATGTACTTGAAGCCTGCGGAATCGGAAGCCGGGGAGGCCACGATGGTCGTGTACTCCATGGCGCCGGCCTCTTCCAGGGACTGCTTCACCGATGCGATGGTGGAGCCCTTCTGGCCGACGGCCACGTAGATGCAGCGGACCTGCTTCTTCGGGTCTCCGGATTCCCAGTTGCGCTTCTGGTTGATGATCGTATCGATTGCGATAGCGGTCTTACCGGTCTGACGGTCGCCGATGATGAGCTGACGCTGGCCACGGCCGATCGGCGTCATCGCGTCGATGGCCTTCAGGCCGGTGGACAGCGGCTCGTCAACCGGATGACGATGCATAACGTCAGGTGCCTGGGCCTCGAGAATACGACGGCCTTCGGTCTTGATTTCACCAAGACCGTCAATCGGGTTGCCTAGCGGGTCCACGACGCGGCCAAGGTAGCCGTCGCCGACGGGCACGGAGAGCACTTCGCCGGTACGACGCACTTCCTGGCCTTCCTCGATACCGGTGAAATCGCCGAGGATAACCACGCCGATCTCGCGGGCGTCAAGGTTGAACGCCAGGCCAAGCGTGCCGTCTTCGAAGGTCAGCAGCTCATTGGCCATGCAACCAGGCAGTCCCGTCACGTGCGCAATGCCGTCGCCAGCGGTCGCGACATAACCGACTTCCTGGGTCGGAGTGTCCGACGGCTTGTACGACTCGACGAACTCATCGAGCGCCTTGCGTATCGTGGTGGGATCAATGGTAAGTTCTGCCATGATCACTCCTTATTGTTGTTTTTAAATTCAGTCAAGTCTTGTTTCAGGCTTGTTCACCGTGCGGCGTGCCGTCAGGCGGTCGCCTTCACCGTGCGCTGAAGATGTTGCAGCTGTGCGACCACCGTGTTGTCGGTGACCTCGTCGCCCACCTGGATGCGCATACCACCCAGGACGGTCGGATCGACCACCGAGTTGATGTGCACCGGATGGCCGGTCTTCGCCGAATAGATGGCGACGAGCTTCTTGACCTGCTCCTTGCTCAGTGGCGTTGCCGTGGTGACGGTGACCATCGATTCGCCCATATGACGGGAGAACTTGTTGATCAGCCACTGAATGGTCTGCAGATAGCGGCGATTGCGCAGATTGCAGGTCGCATGCTCGGCCAGACGCTTGGTCACCACATTGAAGTCGGCATTGCCGATCAGGCTGTACAGCAGCTTGATACGGGCTTCGGCGGGGACGGTTGCGTCATACAGCTTGCTGCGTACGACCGGAAGGTTGAGCAGTGCGGAATGCAGCTGGGCAAGCTCGATGGAGACCTGCAGAGTAGCATTCGTGTGGTCCGCGTAGTACATCATGCCATCCACACCGAAATCCTCGGTGGCGTTGGCGATGTCGGATACGCGGCTCCAACGGCGGTCCACCAGATCGGACATGATTTCCATCGTCAACGGATGGGCATCATCTCCAATGAGGGTCTTGACTACCGCAACCTTGTCTTCGACTGGGCGCGACGGGTCGGTGAGGGCACGTTCAAGCTGGATGTTGTGGTCGAGCACGTTGGTGATCGTGAACAGTTCGTTCCCGATGCGCCATGCGTCCTCGCCGCTGTCACGCAGCCTGGGGGCCAGCGAGTCACGCGAAACGCGGTCTGCGATACGCGATGCTTCTCCTCGCATTGGTCACCTCCCTTTCTTGAAGGTTTCGATCACTTCTTGTCGCTGTCCAGTTCGGCGATCATCTGGTCGATCATCGTCGACTGCACGTCGTCGCTTTCCAGCTTGCTGCCCAGGATCTTGCCGGCCAGTGCCGTTGCCAGCACGCCGACCTCACCCTTCAGGCTCACCAGAGCCTGCTGCTGCTGGGATTCGATGGAACGCTGGGCGGTGGCGGTGATCTGCGCCGCATCAGCCTCGGCACGGGTACGTGCGTCGGCGATGATGTGCGATGCTTCCGCGCGAGCGTCGTCGCGGATCTTGGAAGCCTCGACGCGTGCGTTGCTCAGCTGGGCATCGTACTTCGCCTTAGCTTCGTCGGCATCCTTCTGGGCCTGTTCGGCCTTGGCGATGCCGCCTTCGATCTTGGCTGCGCGCTCATCGAACACGGCCTGGAACTTCGGCAGGAAGAACTTGTAGAAGAACACGGCGACGATGATCAGAATGACCAACGACCAGAAAATGTCGTAGCTTTTCGGAAGGAACAGTTCCATCTCGCTAGCTGCGGTCACCATAGTGTCTTCCTCCTTTCACGTTCGTTTGCGTCTTCGGTGTTTACCTTGGGGATCAAGTCTTACTTGATGAAGGCGAGCACGAAGCCGAGCAGTGCCAGCACCTCGACGAATGCCAGGCCCAGGAACATGAGGGTCTGCAGACGGCTGCCGAGCTCAGGCTGGCGAGCGGTGCCTTCGATGGTCTTGCCGATCAGGATGCCCAGACCGATGCCAGGGCCGATGGCGGCGAGGCCGTAGCCAACGACGTTCAGGTTGCCGGCAACCTCAGCGAGGGTAACGATATCCATGATTGTTTCCTTTCTGGTTATTGCTTGACAAGAAGCAACACTTAAAAAGCCGGCGGTCAGTCGATCTCCGGATAGCTCATATTGATGTACGCGGTGGTCAGGATGGCGAAGATGTAAGCCTGCAGGCAGGCGACCAGCGCCTCGAACAGGAACATGAACATGCCAGCCGCGAAGGTGATGATGCCGAACGGCATCATCAGCTTGTTCACCACATCAACGAGGAAGAACTGCGTGGCCGAGAGGCACAACGCAAGGATCAGGTGGCCCGAAACCATGTTGGCGAACAGTCGGATCGTCAACGAGAACGGGCGGATAATCAGCAGCTCAAGCAGCTGAATCGGGGACAGCAGAATATAGATCGGGGCCGGAACGCCCTTCGGGAAGATCTCGTCCCTCAGGAAGTGGCCAAGGCCCTTTTCACGGATGCCGGCAATCCAGTACTGGCAGAAGCACCACATGGCGAACACCAGAGGCAGCGTGATGGACGCGCTTGCCGCGATGTTGAAGCCCGGGATGATGCCGCACAGATTGAAGACCAGCAACGTGCAGAACACGGTGGTGATCATCGGCACATAACGCTTGCCACGCAGCTCGCCCATCACCTGATAGACGATGTTGTCGCGGACAAACTCGATCAGCCATTCGACTGCGCCCTGCCAACGGCCAGGGATGAGCTTTGCACGGCTTGCCGTAATTCCGAGAACCAGCAGCATGATGACGGTCGCAAGAATACGAACGAGGATGATGCGGTTGATGGCGAACGGCGTGCCTTGAAAAACAAACGGATCGGGAAGGAAGTCATTGATGCTCGGCATCTCTGGACCATCGGCGATGGTCATGATGCCCTCTCCCAATGCACTAATCATTCACGCCTCCTGCTCTTGTGTCAGCTGTTAGTCTAGCCCAACAGCTGAGTCGAATGTGACATTCCGGTTACCAAACCAGAACATCCTTCGGGTTCTATGTTAACGCGCCCATAAACGCGTTCGCATACCAGCCCCGAATGGCTGCAAAGGATTATCAGACCGTGGCTAGACAACATTCCGCACCGGGAGCTTTCCCCTACTACCGTATAGCGAAAACCGGCGTTTCGCACGTTGCGGGGACTATTAGACACAACCACGGCCGTTGTCGATTCGGCCTATTTCACCCCCATTCACACCAAAATAGACATCGTTTGCAACACTGCTTGATAAAACGTTTTACTTAACATATCGCACCATAATATATGACGGCGAAAATGAAACGATGTCGCAGCAGGCAACAAAAACCGCGCAAAAAGCCCACGACACCGCGCAAAAGCGGCAATCGTGGGACAATCGCCAATACTTGTCAGTACTCGCCGATCTTCGTGAAATCAGCCGCGAATGACACCGTATCCATCGTGCGAGAATGGCGTGAACGCGTCGACACGCGGAGAACCAGGCTCGTGCCGGATCGAACGGTCGGTGCCGAGGCGCTTCTCCTCGCGCAGCTGCGGTACTTCGCTCAAATCGTAAGGCGTGGTCTGATAGACCCAGTTGAGCCAGTTGCGCCACAGCAGGTTGGCGTGGGCGCGCCAGGCGAACAGCGGTTCGAGCTTCGGATCGTCGTGCGGGAAATAGTTTTCGGGGAACGGCACGTTGGTCATGCCCTTCTTCATATCCCTCTCGTATTCCTCGGCGAGCGTGTACTTGCCGTATTCCCAATGGCCGAGCGCGAACACTTCGGAGAAGTCACGCGTGGCGATGAGCCCCGGGCCGGACTTCGGACCCCACGTGAGCACCTGCAGCTCGGGATTATGGGCGATATCACCCTCGTTGACCCCCGCCAGGCGGGAATGCGGTTGCAGGCAGATCTCGTCGAAACCGTTGGTGAGGAAGCAGTATTCGTCCTGCAGATACTGGGGGAACACTCCAAAGAGCTTCTCCGGCAGCAGCTCCTTGCGCACACCGTACCGATAGTTGAGCGCGCCCATCGCGCCCCAGCACAGGTACATGGTGGAGAAGACGTGGGTGGATGCCCAGTCGAGAATCTGCTTGAACTCGTCCCAGTAGTCGACCTGCTCGAAATCGAGGTGCTCGACGGGCGCTCCCGTCACCACAAGACCGTCGTAATAGTTGTCTTTGAACGCATCGAGCGTCTCGTAGAACTTCACCAGATGGTCGGCGCTCACGTGCGTGGCCTCGTGGGTGGAGGTCTTCATGAAGTCGACCTCGACCTGCAGCGGGCTCTTGGAGATCAGACGCAGCAGTTGCGTTTCGGTCTCGATCTTCTTCGGCATGAGGTTCAGGATCACCAGCTTGAGCGGACGCACACGCTGGCGCTCCGCTTCGGGCTTTTCAAGCGCGAAGATGCGCTCGGAGTCGAGAATGTCTCTGGCCGGAAGGCCGCTGGGAATCTTGATAGGCATGTTTCCTATTATGGTGCGGACCCGGATATGGCGTATTCGGCGGTTTTCATCGACGGGCTGCAGCGTTATACGAAAAACGGATAACGCGTTATCAGATATGCGATTTCACTAGCAACGCAATATGCGACACGCCGATTTGACTTATTAGCCAACATCCGTAAAGTAGTTAGAGCTGCCTCAATGAAGGCAAGCCGACGCGGGGTGGAGCAGCTCGGTAGCTCGCTGGGCTCATAACCCAGAGGTCCATGGTTCAAATCCATGCCCCGCTACCAATTGAAACCGGAAACCTTTTGGTTTCCGGTTTTTTGTTTTCCCCAGGACGTTTCGCTCCTTTTATATAAAGTCCCCATACATATCGAACGCAACCGGCACACACAACGTATGGTCATGCCGCCGCAGCCTTCATAATCGAACATAATCGCAAACCATGTATTAAAGCGCTTTACCAAAAGTATTTGAAGAAAGTACTTGTAGCCGCATCGCCGTAATCGTTACGAAAAAGGGAAATCACAAAAAGAACACAACTACCTCTATAATCGGCTATATGAATGAAGCAACATCATCAAGCGCGACACCGCGCACAAAGGCAACAGCAAAGACAACAGCCAAGGCAGCGGCCACAAAGACAACGAGGACAGCCGCGAAATCAACCGCAAAGACGACAACCAAAAAACCAACCACCAAGCGCACTTCCAAGCCGAAAACCGCAACGAAGCGAACCGTCGGCGAAACTCCAGCACCTATCATCAACCGCACCAGCCCGGAACAGTTCGGCCGCGTAAACGTTCTTGACATCACTCCGTCCGCCGAAAACGGCCTGTACCCGGCTCGCGTGGAGCTTGGCGAGGCATTCAAGGTCACCGCGCAGGTGTTCATCGAAGGCCGCACCAAGGCCGGTGCCACCGTGTCCGTACGCAACACGCGCGGCACCGAGAAGGCCCGCTTCCCCATGACCTGCACCAATCCGGGCCTCGATCGCTGGGAGGCGATGGTCAGGATCGGCGAGCACAGCGATCTGAAGCCTTGGGACGACGGCTACGCCGAGATCAAGCGGCAGCTGGGCGAATGGCACATCGTGGTGGAAGGCTGGGAAGATACGTACGCTTCCTGGCTGCACGACGCGCAAATCAAGGTCGAGGTCGGCGACGATGTGGAGAACGCGCTGGAATCCGGCGCGCAGCTGCTGGAACGTTGGGCTGGCGCACGCGATTCCAAGCTGACCGCCGACGACAAGAAGACGCTGCGCGAAGCCGCGAAGACCGTTGCCGACAAGTCGCTCGACGCGACCGCGCGTCTTGCCGCAGCGACCACCGACGCAATCGCAAGCCTGCATGAAACCAATCCGCTGCGCGACGGCCTGAGCGCGTCGAATCCGCAGCGCTTCCGCGTGGAGCGTCCGAAGTCGAGCTTCGCCGCATGGTACCAGTTCTTCCCGCGTTCCGAAGGCGCGTATTTCGACGCCGACGGCAAGATCGTGCAGGGCACGCTGAAGACGGCGCTGTCCGGCCTCGACCGCGCGAAGGCCGAAGGCTTCGACATCGTGTACCTGCCGCCGATCTTCCCGATTGGCGTGACCAACCGCAAGGGCCGCAACAACACGCTGATTGCCGGACCGCACGATCCGGGCTCCCCGTTCGGCATCGGCTCCGAGCTGGGCGGCCACGACACCGTCGACCCGCTGCTCGGCACCATGGACGATTTCAAGGCGTTCTGCGCGCACGCGCATGAGCTGGGGCTGGAAGTGGCACTCGACTTCGCGCTGCAGTGCTCGCCTGACCACCCGTGGGTCAAGCAGCATCCGAACTGGTTCCGCACCAAGCCGGACGGAACGATCGCATTCGCCGAGAATCCGCCGAAGAAGTACCAGGACATCTATCCGATCGATTTCAACGCTGACATGGAAGGCATCGAAGCGGAAACCGAACGCATCATGGGCCTGTGGATCAAGGCCGGCGTGACGATCTTCCGCGTGGACAACCCGCATACCAAGCCGGTGCGTTTCTGGCAGGACGTGATCGCCGCCGTGACGAAGAAGCATCCGGAGACGCTGTTCCTGGCCGAGGCGTTCACCCGTCCGGGCATGATGCGCGCGCTGAGCTATGCCGGCTTCACGCAGTCGCACTGCTACTTCCCGTGGCGCAACACCAAGGAGGAGCTTGAAGAGTATTTGGAGGAGACCAACGGCGACGGTGGTTTCTACCAGCACAACACCTTCTGGCCGTCCACGCCGGACATCATGACCGCCTACCTGCGCGACAACGGTATCGCCGGTCACGCGGTGCGCGCGGTGCTCGCCGCGATGGGCTCTCCGAGCTGGGGCATCTACAACGGCTATGAGCTGATCGAGAACAAGCAGCGTCCGGGCTTCGAAGAGCAGATCGACAACGAGAAGTACGAAGTCAAGGTGCGCGATTGGGACGAGGCCGACAAGTACGGCATCTCCGAGCTGCTCACCTCGCTCAACAAAATCCGTTCCGAGCATCCGGCATGCCGCAGCTACCACAACCTGCACGTCCTGCCGAGCGACGACGCGGGCGTGGTGGCGTTCCTGCGCCAGACCCCGGCCGAGCTTACCGGTACCGGCAAGCCGGATACGGTGATCGTGGTGGTGAACCTCGACGGCCACAACGCGCATCAGTCCATCGTCCACATCGAGCTGCCGGACTTCGGTTTCGCCACCGACAAGCCGCTCAAGGTGCGCGACGAGCTGACCGGACGCGAGTTCGAGTGGAGCTGGGACAACTACGTCTCGCTGGCACCGTGGGCCGACGTGGCGCACGTGCTGACGGTGGTCGAGGACTGAGTGAGTTTGGGTGCTAGGCACTCTGCCTAGCACCCAGCCAGCGCAAAACACATAGATCAAGGGCGGGTTGAAGACGTTTCTCACGTTTTCAACCCGGCTTTGTGCATTCCGTAGGTGGTTTTTTTGATTCCGTAGGTGCTCTCCGGTCAATCCACGCAAACAGAATGGCTGAAATCAAGCCTTTTTGCCGCAGGGATACCAGAGCCAACCACCTACGGAAGAGCAAAACCACCTACGGAATTGTTCTTCCAACGTTCCAAGGCAGGATAGTCAATCACAATCGGCCAAAAAGATGTTGACCAGCGAGCGCATCACGCCTTATCTCCCCAGCACTGAGCACCATTCATATAGGTATCCGGAAAATGGTGCCGACATGGCGCGAAAGCGGGTATTCTAAGTAACGAACTACTGCTGATCATTCGATCAAGGAGAAAACAATGGCAGAAACCTTCAACGTCGTGGTGGAGATCCCGCGCGGTTCCAAGAACAAGTACGAAGTGGATCACGAGACCGGTCGCGTGTTCCTGGACCGTACCCTGTTCACCTCCATGGGCTACCCGGATGACTACGGCTACATCGACGGTACCCTGGGCGAGGACGGCGATCCGCTCGATGCCCTGGTCATGATTCCGAACTCCGTGTTCCCGGGCTGCGTGGTGGAATGCCGCGCCGTTGGCCTGTACCACATGGTCGACGAGGCTGGCGGAGACGACAAGGTGCTCTGCGTTCCGGCTGATGTGCGTTTCGACGACATCAAGGATGTCGAAGATGTTTCCGAGTACCACAAGGCTGAAATCAAGCACTTCTTCGAGCAGTACAAGGCTCTGGAGCCGGGCAAGGAAGTCCTGCCGGGCGATTACTGGACTGGCGCCGCCAAGGCCGAGGAGGAAATCGTCGCAGCCCGCAAGCGCCTCGCTGATAGCGAGAAGTGATCGCTTCTCCCCTTTTTATGTCAAAGCCCACTGCCCCCGGCAGTGGGCTTTTCCTCTTTTCCAGCCAGTGGAGGCCAGGTGCCGTTGCGGGGAGTCCAACGGACCAAAGCGTCCGATTTCTTCGTACCGCGGTATAGTGGTCTCTTGTAATTTTCGGCATGCGAACAGTATTCGCTGAATTCAAAGCCCGCTGGACGTCACATATCACATCCGCGTGCGGCAGTTCTGTGTCGGTACTCCTAGGCGTAGGCGGAACGCAATCCGTCGAGGCCCATCCCGTGGGGAGACCGGCGGGATGAACCTTTTCACCAGCTATGCTCATTCAGATTCTGCTTATTGGCGTGTCCGTGTCCATGGACGCGTTCGCTGTCTCCATTGGCAAAGGCCTGACCGTCAAGAAGCTTCGCGGCGTCGATGCGTTCAAAACCGCCCTGTGGTTCGGCGGATTCCAGGCGCTTTTCCCTCTGCTCGGCTATTTCGCGGCCAGCACGTTCAGCAAATACGTGACCGCCGTGGACCATTGGATCATTTTCGGCATACTCGCCCTAATCGGCGGCAATATGGTACGCGAGGCGTTCGAAGAGGACGAGGAGAACGCCAAGGAAACCCCTGAATTCGATTGGAAGCACATGCTGCCGCTCGCCGTGGCCTGCAGCATCGACGCAATCGCGGTCGGCGTGAGCTTCGCTTTCATGACGCTCAACATTTGGCTGTCGGTGGTCATCATCGGCATCACCACCGGCCTGTTCTCCGCCGCCGGCCTGTATATCGGCCGCGTGTTCGGCTCGCGTTGGCAGAAGCCGGCGCAGATCGCAGGCGGCGTCGTGCTGATCCTCATCGGCCTGAAAGTGCTGTTCGAACATCTCGGCTTCCTCGGCTGACGCTACAGCCCACAGCAGCGCACGCAGCGCAACGGAAAAGCCCGCAATCGCAATGATTACGGGCTTTTTAAATACGTGAATTATGGCGATTACGCAACCGCCAAATCGTCAGAACGTCACGACGGCGAGCGCGGCGATGCCTACCACGGCACCGGCGATCATGACCGGCAGCATCGCGATGCCGATCCACGGATCGCGCGCGGTCGGTTCGGGGTCGGCGTCGCGATGCCAGAAGTACGAGCAGACGGCGAGCGCCACGATCACCAGCAGCACCACGACGAACGCGACCGTGCCGATCGCCTTCAGTACCGTCGGCAGGAAGCACCAGCCCGCGCTGGCGATCATGGCGACGCCTTCGACCACGCTGTGCGACAGCGAGCGGATGAGGTGCGTGCGGTTTTCGCGGGCCATCTGGCGTCCGAAGGAGATCACGATCAGCAGGATCAGCAGGCCGCCGACGCCGGCGATCCACCCGTCCTCCATGGAGAAGTCCTTGCCGCCGGTCGCGTCGGCGGCGAAAATCGCCCGTCCGAGCGTCATCGTCGTGGCGCACACCACCGACAGCAGGCCGGCGATGACGGCGATCACGTGTCCGGCGGTGCCGTCGCGGAACGGGCTGAACACTACCAGCAGCGCGATCATCGCCAGCGATCCGATGATGGTGAACGGCACCACGGCGGGATTGGCGGAATCGCCGTATGCGATGCCGGGAACGAGCGCGAGCGCCACCAATACCACGTACGCGACGATCTGGATCGCCAATACTTTGCCGAAAGCGACCTTCGACGGGTTTTGCTGGGAAACGGCCTGCGGAGCGGTCATCTCGGACCCCCTTTTCATATTGTGGTCAATACGTATGCAATATGAATAAATGTAGCCGTATGTGTCCACATACTTCAGTTACAATCGATGAAACGCCGATAATACATTTTGCGTGTACAATCGCGGCATCAGTTTAGAACAAAAGGGAGCTGACGTGACGGATCTTACGCTTATGACGTTCGCTAGCGATCCAGCTACCGTTCTCCCCTCGTTGGTGTTGCTTTCCCACCGCGTGCGCGTGTTGCCGATGGATGCGGCCAGCCTGGTGAAAATGCCGGAGAACACCATTCTGTTTCTTGATGCGCGTGACGACCTGGCCACCGCCAAAACGCTGTGCCGTCTGATTCACGCGTCGGGACTGTCCACGCCGATCGTGCTCATTCTCACCGAGGGCGGCTTCACCGTGGTCAATTCGCAGTGGGGCATTGCCGATGTGGTGGTGGCTACGGCGTCCCCCGCCGAGGTGGAGGGGCGTTTGCGCCTGGTTTCCGAACGTGGCAACGCGCCGGTCAACGCGGCGTCCGGTTCGGGCGAGCAGGGCGTGCAGAACGAGGATGGTCTGATCCGTTCCGGCGATTTGGTGGTGGATACGAATGGCTATACGGCCAGTCTGCACGGCCATCCGATCGACTTGGCGTACAAGGAGTTCGAGCTGCTCAAGTATCTGGTGCAGCATCCGGGCCGCGTGTTCACGCGCGCGCAGCTGCTGCAGGAGGTGTGGGGCTACGACTATTACGGCGGCACCCGCACTGTGGACGTGCATATCCGTCGTCTGCGCGCCAAGCTGGGCGGCGAGTACGAGCATCTCATCGGCACCGTGCGCAACGTCGGCTATCGTTTCGATCCGCCGGAAGAGGATGAGCATGAGGCCGCGGCCAAGGATGCGGCTCACGGCGAGTCCGGCGAAAGCTGACTTTTTCTTGCGATCATTCCGTTGATGTTCGACGGGTTTCGTTTGTTTTCGTTGGCCTTTCGCTGATTTCCTGTTGTTTTTTGCTGATTTTCTGTCGTTTTTTCGATGGATTTTCGCTGTTTTTGCCGATTGCGACGTTTCCGCAGGTTTCCCGCGTTCGTCCGCATGCGAGGGGTAGGCTGGGAGGCATGCCTCGGGAATCGAAGAAGGCGCGGATCGCGCGCATGCATCAGGAATACGAGCAGTTGTGCGTGGAGATTCCCGATCCGAAATGCGCGTTGAACTTCAATTCTCCTTTCGAACTGCTGGTGGCTACGGTGTTGAGCGCGCAGACCACCGACAAGCGCGTGAACATGGTCACGCCGGAACTGTTCGGCGAATATCCCGGTCCGGCGGAGCTTGCCGCCGCGAATCCCGAGCACGTCGAGGACATCATCCGCACCATCGGCTTCTTCCGTACGAAAGCGCGCAATATCATCGGGCTGTCGCATGAGTTGTGCGTGCGATTCGGGGGCGAGGTGCCGGCCGATATGGCTTCGCTGGTCAGCCTGCCGGGCGTGGGCCGCAAAACCGCGAACGTGGTGTTGGGCAACGCGTTCGGCGTGCCCGGTTTTCCTGTGGACACGCATGTGATTCGTGTGACTGGGCGATTGCGGTGGCGGTCCGACTGGGCGAGCCCCTCCCCTGACCCGGTGGCCATCGAACGTGAGGTCACCGCCTGCTTCCCTCCCGAAGAATGGACCGATCTGTCTCACCGTTTGATATTGCATGGCCGTGCCATCTGCCATGCGCGAAAACCGGATTGCGCCGACTGCCCCCTCAACGACACGTGTCCGGGCGCGTTCGCCGCGTGATTCCGACGCATGCCAGCCGCCGCGCCGGCACTCCGTCGAATCGCACCCGGCCATCGGGCGTGTAGCACGCGTCAACTAGACTCGGGTGCATGGATGAAAACGGGCGGAAACGTAATCTGAAAGCCGAGGCGACGCGCTGGCTGATCTTCTTCGGCGTCGCGATCGTGCTCAGTGTGCTGCTGTGGCTGGGACTGTCGCTGACAGGCCGCAAGAATCCCATCACATCCTTCGGCACGCTCGTCTCCGACTCGTCGGTGACCGTCGGCATCGAAGGCAATGCGCCGAAATCGCTTGACATCCGCACCGAACAAGGCACCGCCGTGGAGCAAGCGCTGCTCGGCAACGTATACGAAACGCTGGTGTCACGTAGCGAAACCAACAAGCTGCAGCCGGGAATCGCCAGCTCCTGGCAGGCTTCCGACGACGGTCTCACGTACACGTTCACGTTGAACGGCGGCATGACGTTCGCCAATGGGCACAAACTCGACTCGTCCGACGTGGTCTGGTCGCTGCAGAACGCCGTCAACAACCATTACGTGGGAGCCGACCAGCTTGGTGATCTGAAGGAAATCACCAATCCCAATGCGAATACGGTGGTCATCACGCTCGCCAAGCCGAATCCGCGGCTGTTGCGCGCGCTGGCCGGCCGTGCAGGCGTCGTGTACGACGCGGAAAGCAAAACCAACTATGCGAAATCGGCGGTCGGATCGGGACCATTCACCGTGTCAACCGCGGACCAATCGCAAATCGTGCTGCAACGCAACGACTCGTATTGGGGCAAAAAAGCCGCATCATCGCAAGTGACGCTCTACTACTACGCCAACGAGGAATCCATGGCCGATGCCATGAAAGCCGGCAAAATCAGCATGACGCTGCCGCTGAGCGCTTCAACCGCCTCGGAACTGGGCAAAACCAACGGTATTACCGCGGACAGCGGCATCAGCTTCGACAAGGTGATGCTCGCGTTCAACAACGACAACAACAGCCCCTTCTCCGACGAGCAGATCCGCAAGATGACGCGATACGCCATCGATGCGAAGACCATCGCCAAGAACGCGCCCGACGCGTACGCGCCGCTGGGAGGGCCGATCAGCCCGCTGGAAGACGGGTATGAGGACCTGAGCGGACTGTACCCCTACAACCTCGAACAGGGGCAACGGATGCGCACGTATTTCGGAGTGAACTACATCGCGCCAATCGACATTCTGGTGCCGAAGGAATACGAAAGCATCGGCAACGACGTGAAAACCGCCATCGAAAACCTCAATATCAACACCAATCTGGAAGTGCTCGATTCCGCCGCGGACGTGACGGAACGCATGAACGCCGGCACCTATAACATCGCGCTGACCACCATGAGCGACGAAGGTGACGCAAGCGTCTTCGACAACGGCCAGTCCGTGTTCCATTTCGAGAACGGCGACGCGCAGCAGGCTTACGCCAATGCCATGGCCGCGACCAACGACAACGATTATCAGGCCCGCATGCGCGATTACGCGCGCGCCGTCAGCGAGAACGCGGCCAGCGACTGGCTGTACACGCGCAAGAACTTCCTTGCCGTTTCCGATGGGCTGCAGGGGTATCCGAAGAATCTGACCGATCGTCTGCTGCCGTTGAACAGATTGACGCTGCACTGATTTTTCCACGGTTTTTTATGTGGATTTTCCGCGATTTGCCTGCGATTCCGGCATTCGGTTCGATAGGCGCTGATACGACGGCAGTTGTCACATTCGCTTTCTAGACTAGCGACTATGACTGAAAGCCAAGATAACACCATCAACGCGAACCTCACGCCGCTGCCCGACAAGGTCGGCGTGGACGGTCTCGAAGACAAGTGGCGCGGAGTCTGGGACGAGAGCGGAGTCTACAAGTTCCAGGGCACCCGCGACCGTAAGGCCGTTTATTCCATCGACACCCCGCCGCCCACCGTTTCGGGTCACCTGCACGTCGGCCACGTGTTCTCCTACACGCACACCGATGTGATCGCACGTTTCAAGCGCATGAACGGCTACGACGTGTTCTACCCGATGGGCTGGGACGACAACGGCCTGCCGACCGAACGCCGTGTGCAGAACTATTACGGCGTGCGCGTGGATACGTCCCTGAAGTACGATCCGAATTTCGTGCCGCCGTTCGAGGGTACGGATGGCAAGAAGATCGACGCCAAGGACCAGGTGCCGATCTCCCGTAAGAACTTCATCGAGCTGTGCGAGAAGCTCACCGCCCAGGACGAGAAGCAGTTCGAGGCGCTGTGGCGCTCCCTCGGCCTGTCCATCGACTGGTCGCAGACCTACCACACCATCGGCGAGCATCCGCAGCGCGTGGCCCAGAAGGCGTTCCTGCGCAACCTGGCCCGTGGCGAAGCGTATCAGAAGGACGCTCCGGGTCTGTGGGACGTGACGTTCCAGACCGCAGTGGCCCAGGCCGAACTGGAATCGCGCGAATATCCGGGCTTCTACCACAAGGTGGCGTTCCGTTTCGAAGACGGCACCCCGATCTACATCGAGACCACCCGTCCGGAACTGCTGGCCGCCTGCGGCGCGCTGATCGCGCACCCGGACGACGAGCGTTACAAGCAGTATTTCGGCCAGTACGTCTACTCCCCGCTGTTCCACGTGAAGGTGCCGATTCTGGCGCATAAGGCGGCGGAAATGGACAAGGGCGCCGGCATCGCCATGTGCTGTACGTTCGGCGACGTCACCGACGTCGAATGGTGGCGCGATCTGAACCTGCCGCTGCGTTCCATCATCCAGCGCAACGGGCGCATCGTCATGGACACCCCGGATTGGATCGAAGACGAGGAAGGCAAGCGTATCTTCCAGGAGACCGCGGGCAAGACCACGTTCTCCGCACGTAAGGTCATCGTCGACGAGCTGCGCGCTGCCGGCGATCTGGACGGCGAGCCGACCCCGACCAAGCGTATGACGAACTTCTACGAGAAGGGCGACAAGCCGCTCGAAATCGTCACCTCCCGCCAGTGGTACCTGAAGAACGGCGGCACCGACGAGAAGCTGAACGCCGAGCTCATCGCGCGCGGCAAGGAGCTGAACTTCCACCCCGATTTCATGCGCGTGCGCTACGAGAACTGGGTGCACGGCCTCAACGGCGACTGGCTGATCTCCCGCCAGCGCTTCTTCGGCGTTCCGTTCCCGCTGTGGTACCCGGTGAAGGAGGATGGCACCCCGGATTACGATCATCCGATCACCCCGAGCGAGGACCGTCTGCCGATCGATCCGACCGACGATGTGCCGGAAGGCTACACCGAGGACCAGCGTGACGTGCCGGGCGGCTTCACCGCCGAGCCGGACATCATGGATACTTGGGCCACCTCGTCGCTCACCCCGCAGATCGTGACCCGCTGGGAGGAACCGGGCGAGGAGAACCAGGCGATCTTCAATGCCACCTTCCCGATGGATCTGCGTCCGCAGGGCCAGGACATCATCCGCACTTGGCTGTTCTCCACCATGGATCGCGCGCATCTCGAGAACAAGTGCCTGCCGTGGGCCAACACCACGCTGTCGGGCTGGATCCTCGATCCGGACCACAAGAAGATGTCGAAGTCCAAGGGCAACGTGGTCGTGCCGGACAAGCCGATCAAACAGTTCGGCGCCGACGCGGTGCGTTACTGGGCCGCCGCCGCCCGTCTGGGCCTGGATGCCACGTACGACGAGGGCCAGATGAAGATCGGCCGTCGTCTTGCCATCAAGCTGCTCAACGCCACCAAGTTCGCGCTGGCCATCGGACGTGAGGACGAGAACCATCACGTGGGCGCTCCGGCAGTCGCCGCATGGAACCCGGCCGACGTGACCGAGCCGATCGACCGTTCCGCGATGTCCAAGATGGCCGCCGTGGTCCGCGAAGCCACCGACGATCTCAACAACTACGAGCATTCCAAGGCTCTGGAAGTCATCGAGAACTACTTCTGGCAGTTCTGCGACGACTACATCGAGCTGGTCAAGAACCGCGCCTACGGCACCGCCGATTCCACCGGCAACGTGCCGAGCGAGGCCGCGGTGAAGTCCGCACGCACCACGCTGGGCCTGGGTCTTGATGCGTTCGCGCGCCTGCTGGCCCCGTACCTGCCGTATGCCACCGAAGAGGTGTGGAGCTGGATGCATGAGGGCGAGGGCTCCGTGCACCGCGCCGCATGGCCTGTGGCCGACGTGTACGCGGCCGCCGCCGGCGACGCATCCGCCGATCTGCTTGCTCATGCCGGTGAGGCTCTGGCCGCGCTGCGTGGCATCAAGTCGAAGGCCAAGGTTTCGATGAAGACCCCGATCTTGTCTGTGACGCTTGCCGTTGCCGACGATGTGCGCGGGTCCATCGAGGCCGCGCTGGGCGATATCGCCGAAGCTGGTCGCGTGACCGGACCGATCGCCTTCACCGCACCGGCTGCCGCCGAGGGTGAGGACGAGGCCGCCGATGTGACGGTCGCCGAAAGCGAGCTAGGCGAACCGCCGGCCAAGAAACCGAAGAAGTGAGTCTCTGAGGTGAGCCGCCAGCGGCTTTTGTAGCGCAGCCGCTCACTTCACCCACATACGAGGGGCCTTTCCTTTGCATGAAGGAGAGGCCCCTCGTATATCCCGTCACTGTCTGCAACTAACCGTGCCCCCTTTTGCTCATATTCAGTCAAAATCGCGGGAAAAATGCTTTCGTGAGCGAAAAGGGGTATAAATCGCAGGCAAAACGGTCGAAATCATATCCCCTTTTGCTCACGTCCGTGCAGAATCGCCCTAAATCGCAAGACGTGCGCGCATAGAACCGTCCTTATCCCGTTCTCGGCTGTTCTCAGCGTACATTCCTGCCCCTGCGCACAAACCCGTACGCGAAAAATGGTTTTTATGGGCGTAATCTCAACGAATGCACAAGCGGAGGCGGAAATCGCAATCAAAAACCCCGAAACGTACCACGTAAGCGACGGAGCACTATCGGATTTAGCGCATCGCACAAACCGCGTGCTCTACAGCACCGGAACGGACAGGAGGTACTGCGGGCCAGCGGACGAATTTCCGGAACCGTTCCCACCCAATCCAGCCTGCAGCGCATCGTCGAAAACTTCCGCAGCGGCGGCCAATTCGACCGTCTCGTCAATCAAATCGCCATTATCCGGCGTGAAACCGGTTTTCGTCAAGCCATAGCCGGCAACCGGCAACGAACTGGACATCGAATCGGCGGAAGAAGAGGAATCGGAACCGCTGTTCTTCGAAGAGCCGTCCACTCCCCCGACTTTCGCCACATTCTTCGACGTGGTGTCCGCTGCGGCGCCGAACGACGGACGTAGTCCGCCCGCGTAGCTCATCACATCATCCATGCTGATGGCGTTCTTGTCATCGACCAAGCTGGTCGAATCGGCGGTGTTGTTCTTCGCCTGCGCGCGTTCGGCCTTGCGTTGCGCACGGGACCGCCGTTTCTCGGCTTTCGCGCACAACGATTGGCTGGCGGAGGCGGAACGCAACGTGTCCAGCACAGAAGCGTCATCGGCAGCGCCCGATTCGGACGTGTCGTCATCCGAATCCAGCTGGTCGGCGAATCGCAGCACGATCTGGTGGAATGCGCTGGCCTGTCCGGTGTGCTCGCTGGCGTCCGCCAACGCGGTCATCGCCGCGGACACCTTGTCGGACGCGGTTTTGAGCTTCTCATTGTCTTTGATGCCGGCACGCACGTCGGCGATCGCCTGGGTTTCGTAACTGCCAGCCGTGCCTGCGGTGGCGCCCAGTTCCTTAAGCCGAGCCGTGTATGCGTCGGTGAAATCCATCGAATACGGGATCATGGCCGCGGACAGCTGCGATTGGCCGGCACTGTAGTCTTTGGAGCCGCGCTGTTGTTCCTCGCCGGCGCGCTTGGTGAGCTCGTTCACCAAGCCGGATGTGCCACGCTGTTCGATGGTGCGAATCACCTCGTCGACGGCGTCGGCCGCGCCGATATGCCGGTATGCGGCGCTCACGTCGTTGACGGCGTTGGCCAGGTCTGCCACGGATTTAGCTACGGAGGTATCGCCGTTCAGTTCGGACGCGGTGCCGAGAATGGCGGGAAGCTGTGTGGCGTTGCCAATCGAACCGGACAGATGCGTGGTATATGAGCCTACGTACGCGTCGATGTAGCCGTCGAACGCCTGATCGTGCGCTTTGGAACGTACGGCGATGGTCTGTTTGGCAAGCGCTTTCTCGTTGTCTCTGAGCTGTTCCAGTTGGGCGATGAGCTTGCGGTTGCGTTGCGAGCCGACGTTGGTCAGACCGTCCACCAAGGTGGTTGCGCGCTTGGTCAGGTCAGGCAGTGATTGCTGAACGTTGCCTTCCACCGCGGCGATGGACAGTGAGCTCATGGTGAAGTGCTTCGCCGTCACGTAGGCGTTGAAGGTCAGGTCCTCGCCCGGTTTGCCGACCGCAGCCACCAGGGTCGAGGTGTTGTCGGATGAGACGAGCACGCCGTCATCGGCGGTCACGTCACTGCCGACGCGTCCGGGAATGGTGAAGGCGACGATTGGCGTCAGATTGGCGGTCACGTCGGGTTTCGTGGCATGCAGGGCGATGCGTATGCCGATCATGCCGGAAGCGCCGGAAACGTCGGAAACGCTTACGTCGGGCCCGTTGAGGGTGAAGGAGGCGGATATTTTCCACGGCAATGCGACAACGCCTTTGGGAACGCGTTTCGACGTGGAGGATCCGCTGTTGGTCAGGAAAAGGCGGCCTGGTTTGTCGATGGAGGTGTAGGCGCTCATCACGTCATCATGCGATGCATCGGCCGCGTACTGCCCATTCTGTTGCAAGGCCGATATCGCGTCGTTCACGCCGACTGCCGCGACGGGAGCGGCGGTGATGACGGCGACCGCGATCGCCGCGGCAAGCGGGCGTCGGGCACCGGATGGACGGTTCGCGGTGGCGTGGCGCATGCCGGACCTCTCAATCGCAATCGAAACAACTTCCCAAGGCATTTAATGTAGTGCCCGGCATGCCCGTCGGCAATGGACGTTCGCGCGGGGCGCGCGGAAAACGGACGGCTCAGGCGAAAACGTCGAGTACGCCCGGGTCTCCCCCGTTTTCGGCGATGCGCTTGTGGCGGCGCTTGGCCTCGGTCACCACGAATTCGCGGTACATTTCGGCGATTTCCGGATCCAGTCCGGCTTCGTCGGCAATGCGATGCAGACGCTCGATCTGGGCATGTTCACGCTGGTAATCGGCCGGCGCGAAGCCCGCACGCGCCTTGAGCACACCCACCTGCGACGTGTATTTGAACCGTTCCGCCAGCAGCGAGACGATGGCGGTGTCGACGTTGTCTATCGATTGGCGCAGCGAGGCGATTTTAGCCACCACATCGGCCACTTCGGGGTTGTTCTGCGCGGTGCGCGCGTCGATGATGGTTTCGGATTCGGTTTCTTCTTCTGGCCGAAGCCAGTCATGTTCGCTGTCGCTCATGGGTATAAGCCTACCGCGCACCCTACCGCGGCATCTGCCGAACAGCGGTCACTTCGCGAAGTAACGCTGCAGCACGATGGTGGTTTCGGTGCTGACCGACACCGTGCGATGGATGAGGTTCAACAGCTCTTCGAGCTTGCTGGGCGATTCGACGCGAACGGTGAGCATGAAGCTGGGCGAACCGGCGACGGAATCGCAGGACATGATGCCGTCGATGTTTTTAAGCTTGTCTGGAATCTCGGCTTCCTGGGAGTAATCGATGGGCGTGACCGCGATGTAGGCGTTCACCGCAAGGCCGCGGCGCTCGTCGTCGATAACCGCCTTGTAGCCGCGGATCACGCCGCGACGCTCAAGCTTCTGCACGCGCGACTGCACGGCGGACACGGACAGGCCTGTCGCCTCGGAAAGGTGGGACAGCGTGGCTCGGCCATCCTTTTCAAGCATGTCGAGGATTACGCCATCGGTCGCGTCGAGCTGGCTCGCAACCGTACGTGCGTCTACCGGACCATTGTCACTGTTGGCCATTCATACCCCTTTTCCAACAATCCACTGCACCGGCCGCAATCGACCGTCCCCACTGCAGTTCCATGTTCTTTTTCTTCCTTACCATACCCACTACCGCGCACATACCGTCGCGGAATCGCCGCAGTTTATCCGGACGGCGCAACGCTGTCATGAAATATCTTTGTTTTATTTAGCTCATACCCCCATATCGACCATATATATTTTCCCCATTTATCTTTTCTCGTCGTATTTTTACCTATTTTTTAATTGACAACGTTGTCCAAAAAATGGTCAATTTCACGAAATTCGTCGAAACGTACGCATAGGAAAGGGGCTACACGGCGATTGCCATGCAGCCCCTCAAACCTTCAGATTCGCTTGCAGCCGACGACTCAGTTGCCGTTGGTGGCGTTGCCGCTCTGCTGGATGAGCGACGCCATGAAATCGCGGTTGGTCGCTGTCTTCTTCAGGCGTGGCACGAGCGTCTGGTAGGCCTGTTCCGGCTCGAGGCCGCCCAGCAGGCGACGCAGACGGTAGATGATCGGCAGTTCCTGCGGATCGGTGATGAGCTCCTCGCGGCGGGTGCCGGAGGCGTTCACGTCGATGGCCGGGAACAGGCGCTTGTCGGCGAGCTCACGGCTCAGGCGCAGTTCCATGTTGCCGGTGCCCTTGAATTCCTCGAAGATCACCTCGTCCATCTTGGAACCGGTTTCCACCAGCGCGGAGGAGATGATGGTCAGGGAGCCGCCGTTTTCGATGTTGCGGGCGGCGCCGAAGAACTTCTTCGGCGGGTACAGCGCCTGCGCGTCCACACCACCGGACAGGATGCGGCCGGAGGCCGGCGCGGCGATGTTGTAGGCGCGGGCCAGACGGGTCATGGAGTCGAGCAGCACCACCACGTCCTGGCCGAGCTCCACGAGACGCTTGGCGCGTTCGATGGCCAGTTCGGCGACGGTGGTGTGGTCGGAGGCCGGACGGTCGAAGGTGGAGGAGATGACCTCGCCCTGCACCGTGCGTTCCATGTCGGTGACTTCCTCCGGACGTTCGTCCACGAGGACGACCATCAGGTGGACTTCCGGATTGTTGGTGGCGATCGCGTTGGCGATGTTCTGCAGGGTGATGGTCTTGCCGGCCTTCGGCGGGGACACGATCAGGCCACGCTGGCCCTTGCCGATCGGCGCCACGATGTCGATGAGGCGGCCGGTGAGCTTGTTCGGCGTGGTCTCCTGCTTCAGGCGTTCCTGCGGATACAGCGGGGTGAGCTTGCTGAACTGCGGACGATGCTGCGCTTCCTCGACGCTCATGCCGTTGATGGAGTCGATGGACTGCAGCGGCACGAACTTCTGACGCTGGTTGCGACGTTCGCCTTCACGCGGGGCGCGGATGGAGCCGTGCACGGCGTCGCCCTTGCGCAGGCCGTACTTCTTGACCTGGCCCATGGAGACATACACGTCGTTCGGTCCCGGCAGGTAGCCGGACGTACGCACGAACGCGTAGGAGTCGAGCACGTCGACGATGCCGGCGACCGGCACGAGGTCTTCCTTCGGCTCGTCGCGATGCTGGTCGCGGTCGGTGCGATCCATACGATCGTTGCGCTGGTCGCGGTCGGCGTTGCGGTCCATGCGGTCGGCGCGATCGTTACGGTCGTTGCGATCATTGCGATCGCCCCTGCCGCGACGCTCGTCACGCTCGTCGTAATCGCGGTCACGGACACGCATACGGCGGCCACGGCGATCGTTGCGTCCACGGCTGTGACGGTATTCGTTGTCTTCGGTCTCGTCGCGACGCTTATCATCGTCGGCGTCTTCCTGCGACGGCAGCGTGGCGAGGATGTCATCAAGGTCGCGCACGACGTCTTCGCTCTTCGGCCCGTCCGCCACGCGACGGCGGCGACGCGGCTCGAAATCGTCCCTACGGTCGTCATCACGACGGCGACGGCGGTCATCCTGCTTCGGAGCGGCATCGTCAAGGCCCAGTTCGGCGAGCAGGTCGGCGCCGGCTTCGGCGTCACGATGGCGACGACGCTTCGGCGCTTCATCGTTCGGCTTCAACGCGTCCACCGCTGCCACGGCATCCGCGACTTCGGAGGATTCCGCGGACTTGGCCTGCTTGGCACGGACGGGGCGTTCCTCCTGCTTGGCTTCATCGGCCTTCTTGTCCTTTGCCGATTTGACCTCAGCGTCTGCGGCGGGAGCGGACTTTGGCGCGCGCACGGTGACGCCGGCCGGAGCCTGGCCGCCGGAACGGGCGGCTTGAAGTGTTGCGATCAGTTCGGTCTTGCGCATGGTGGAGACACCACGAAGTCCCATCTGCTTGGCGAGCTCCTTGAGCTCGGGCAGTTTCATATCATCGAGATTAGGGCTTGTTGCCACTGGTAGTTGCCTTTCCTTGGCTTCCACAGGCATGCGCCCGCGACAGCTGCAAAAAAGAATTGCGGAAAATTTCCGTCGAATGAAAAGTCCGCCGCGAAACATCGCGGTTTTCGAACTGTCCTAACCATACAACGCAACCCAGACCAACGCAAAGCGGGCACGTGCGGTCCGCCCGTGCGGTTCGCGCACCGCGCAATCGCAATAAAAATCGCAATGAAAAAGCCCATGCCAAAAAGCATGGGCTTGATCAAAGTTACGCTGCGAAAAATAAATAACGCGTGCGAAGACGCCCGTCTGAGGCCGAAGGCGTACAAAGGTACGTCGAGCGCCGGAGAAAGGGCGTATACGCACGCGTTATTTATTTTTCTACTTTTCTTCGTGGTAGGACTTGTCAGTGTTGACCGACCACACGTTGTCTTTCGACGTTTCGCCGCTCTTGATGTCCTTGACGGCTTCGATGGCGGTGGCCATGGAGTGGTCCATGTTGTTGTAACGGTGCTGTCCGTTACGGCCAACGCAGTACAGGTTGCCGAAGGAGTCGAGGTAGTCGACGAGTTCGGGCATGCGGTCGTAGGTGTCGAAGTAGGCCGGGTAAGCCTTCTTGACGCGTTCGCGGTGGGAGTCGAGCACGTCCTGCGGGCCGTTGATGACCTGCATGCGGGTGAGCTCCTGGATGGCGAACTTGGTGGCTTCCTCGTCGGTCATGTTCCAGAAGGAGTCGCCTTCCTCGCAGAAGTATTCGAGGCCGATCCACACGGTGTTGTCGACGTCCTTGACCAGGTACGGGCTCCAGTTGTTGAAGATCTGCAGACGGCCGACCTTGTAGCCCGGATCCTGCACGTAAATCCAGCAATCCGGCACGATCGGCGGGTTGCCGAGGGTCGGAATGTCGGTGGTGTTGGTCAGGCGCAGGTGCTTGACGAGCAGGCCGACGGTGACGAAGTCGCGGTACGGCAGGCCGTTGGCGATTTCGGTCATGTCCTTCGGAGCCGGCTGGTCGGAGGCGTCCACGGCGTTGACAAGGTCCTTGACCGGCATGGAGGAAATGAAGTCGTCCGCGGCCATTTCGGTGCGGTTGCCTTCGGAATCCTCGTACACGACGGATGCGATCTTGCCGTCCTTCTGGCGAATTTCCACCACATTGGCGTCGGTGATGACCTTCACGCCGGCGGCTTCGCAGTTGGATTCGACGGTTTCCCACAGCTGGCCCGGGCCGAGCTTCGGATACCAGAATTCCTCGATGAGGGAGGTTTCGACTTCGGAGTTGTCGCGCTTCTTCGGCAGGAGCTTCTGAAAGGCGTTCTTCAGCACGCCCATGATGCTCAGGCCCTTGACGCGCTGTGCGCCCCAGTCGGCGGAGATTTCGGACGGGTGACGGCCCCACAGCTTCTCGGTGTAGCCCTCGAAGAACATGGAGTAGAGCTTACGGCCGAAACGGTTGATGTAGAAGTTCTCCAGGTTGGTTTCCGGCAGCTTGTGCACCATGGACTTCAGGTAGCTGAAGCCGGCGACCATGGTGAGCTTGAAGCCCATGGCCTTCAGGGTGTTGGCGCTCAGGGAAATCGGGTAGTCGAGGAAGTGGCGGTTCCAGTAGATGCGGGACACGCGGTGGCGCTTGAGCATCACCTTGTCTTCGATTTCCGGATCCGGGCCGCCCGGCTCCATATCATGCTCGCGGTGGAGCTTCTTGTCATCATAGCTGGGTGCGCCCTGCAGCGGCAGAACGTCCTTCCACCAGTCCATGATGCGGTCGTCCTTCGAGAAGAAGCGGTGGCCGCCGATATCCATACGATTGCCGTCATGCTTGACGGTGCGGGAGATGCCGCCGAATTCGCGGGTGGCTTCCAGCACGGTCACGTCGTACTGTTCGGAGCCACCGTCCTTGACGAGCTCCCAAGCGGCAGTCAGGCCGGCAGGGCCGCCACCGATGATGACCACGGATTGCTTTTGCGTCACTTTGAAGTCTCCTTACAAACAAAATCGAAGATATTCTACCCGAAGGTAGGGAAACGCACAGCGCACCTGTGCGCATGCACACAAAATCACCGCCAAGTCCGACAGCAATCGCCCTGATAGAAGGAAAACCAGCCGTACGGCTTCCGCCGAAGACTGGTTTTCCGTAGGTCCGCTACATGCTGTCGGGAATGTCGATGTCGGTTTTCTGCACTTCCTCGACGTTCACGTCCTTGAACGTGACGATGCGCACGTTCTTGACGAAACGGCTGGAACGGTAGACGTCCCACACCCACGCGTCGGTCAGCCGCACGTCGAAGTAGACGTCCTGGCCGGCGGAACGCACGTTGAAATCGACCTTGTTGGCCAGATAGAAGCGGCGCTCGGTCTCCACAACGTAGGTGAACAGTTTGATGACGTCGCGGTATTCCTTGTATAGGGACAGCTCGGCGTCGGTTTCGTAGTTGTCGAGGTCCTCGGCGCTCATCGTCTGCCTTCCGTGTCGCGCTTGCGGCCACGTCCAAGCGTGCGCCACCAAGCATCCTTCGAGGTTTTGCGCTCATCCGAGCTGTACGGCCAGTTGTTGTCGGCATCGCCGGCCTTCTGGTCCGTCTTCGCCGTTCCGGATGCTTCGTTCGGCTGCGATTCCTGCGATGGCGCGGCAGACGTCTCGTCGGCGGAGGTCTGCGCCGTGTCTCCACTCTGGCCTGCCGCTGCGGCATCGTCCGCATCGCCCTTATGTACGGAGTTGAGTTGGATGGCGATCGAGTGTTCGCGGGCGCTCAACGCCTCCTTGACGCCCGGATTGTCTTCGATCACGTGCATGCCGAACGCGTCGAGCGAGCGGATCGGGTCGAATTCGTCGACGAGCGTGTCCATGACGATGAGGTCCTGGTAACGGTTCTCCGACGCGTTCCACAGGGCATCGCGCGAACGGCCGGACGGCACGAAGCCGAGCGACTGGTAGACGGATACGGAACGCGTGTTCTGTTCCGGCACGGCCACCCAAATGCGGTGCATGCCGAGGCCCGCCGGTTCCGGCGCGAAGCCGTACGTCATCACGCGGGGCATGATGTCTCGCGAGTAGCCGCGGCCGCGGTAGTCCTTGCCGAGCACCACTTGGATGCGGGCGGAACGTGCCCAGCCGTCGATGTCGATGAGGAAGATCATGCCGATCACGTTGTCGGAAGAGGCCGCGTCAAGCTCGCCGTCGCCGTCATGGTCGGCTTCGGTGACAATGGACCATGCGATGGTACGACGAGATTCCGGATCCCCCACGCCGGATTCGTTCGATTTTTCGCCATTGGACCATGCCACGGAACGACGCACCCACGCGTTCACAGCGCCACGTTCGGCCACGCGGTCCTTGCCGGTGATGCCGGATGCGCCGACGTACGCCTCAATGACCTCCATGCGTGCGATGTCGTCGATGGTGGCGGGGCGCAAGTGCACCATCTCGCCCTTGATGGGCGGAATGACGATGCGTTCCGGCAGCTCCCTCGCCCGCTGGTCCGTCGTCTGTTCCTTCGCTGTGGTTTCAGCGTACTCTGACATGATTATCGTTCCCTATGTTTCTCAGCGCGGTCCCTCGCCGCACCCATACCGACGGTATTGTACCCGACTGAACGCCAGCTGGGAGTTTTGTTAGGCAAAATCCCCGTGAAACCTCCCCAGCCGACGCGTGAATCGTACGAAAAGGCCTGTAAAAGCAGATAAAAAGCAACAAAATGCAGAAAGGCGTGCGTTTTTACGATTCCTCTCATCGCAAAAACGCACGCCTTTCGATGCCATCAATCAGGCAACGTTCGGCAATCGCCGGAATGTCACTTGATCTTGCCCATCACGATCTTGGTGACGGCCTTCGCGTCGGCCTGGCCGCGAGTGGCGCGCATGACAGCGCCGATAATCGCGCCCATCGGCTTCATGTTGCCGCTCTTGAGCTTCTCGACGATGTCCGGATTGGCCGCGAGTGCCTCGTCGACGGCCTTTTCGAGCGCGCCGTCGTCGGAAACGACCTGGAAGCCGTGCTTCTTGACGACCTCGTCCGGAGTGCCTTCGCCGGCGAGCACGCCTGCGACGGTCTGCTTGGCGAGCTTGTCGTTGAGCTTGCCGTCGGCGATGAGCTTCTCGACCTCGGCGACGTCGGCCGGGGTGATCGGCAGCTCTTCAAGGCTCACGCCCTTGTTGTTGGCTTCGCGGGACAGCTCGCCCAGCCACCACTTCTTGGCGCCCGAGGCGGAAGCGCCGGCCTTGACGGTGTCCTCGAGCAGGTCCAGAGCGTCGGCGTTGAGCACGTCGCGCATCTCCAGATCGTTGAAGCCCCACTCGCCCTTCAGGCGGTTGCGGCGCTCACGAGGCATTTCCGGCATCTGGGCCTTCATCTCCTCGATGTGCTCCTTGGTGATGTGCAGCATCACCAGATCCGGATCCGGGAAGTAGCGGTAGTCGTCGGCGTCGGACTTCACGCGGCCGCCTGCGGTGGTCTGCGAGGCCTCGTCCCAGTGGCGGGTCTCCTGCAGGATCTCGCCGCCTTCGGAAAGGATGGCGGCCTGGCGGCGGATCTCGTACTGGATGGTCTTCTCGATGCCACGGAACGAGTTCACGTTCTTGGTTTCGGAACGGGTGCCGAACGGATCGGACGGGCTGTTGCGCAGCGACACGTTCACGTCGGCGCGCATGTTGCCCTGCTCCATGCGGGCATGGGAGATGTTCAGCGCACGCACGATGTCGCGGATGGCGCGCATGTAGGCGCCTGCGATTTCGGGGGCGCGGTCTCCTGCGCCTTCGATCGGCTTGGTCACGATTTCGATCAGCGGCACGCCGGCGCGGTTGTAGTCGACCAGCGAGTGGTCGGCGCCTTCGATGCGGCCGTCGGCGCCACCGACGTGGGTGTTCTTGCCGGCGTCGTCCTCGATGTGGGCGCGCTCGATCGGCACACGGAAGATGGTGCCGTCCTCAAGCTCCACGTCGAGGTAGCCGTTGCCGTTGGTCGGCTTGTCATACTGCGAGATCTGGTAATCGCGCGGCATGTCCGGGTAGAAGTAGTTCTTACGGGCGAACTGGCTCCATTCGGCGATTTCGCAGTGCAGGGCGAGACCCAGCTTGATCGCGTAATCGACGGCGGTCTTGTTGACCACCGGCAGGGAGCCCGGCAGGCCGAGGCTCACCGGGGTGAGCTGGGTGTTCGGCTCGCCGCCGAAGTGGACTTCGGCCGGGCAGAACAGCTTCGTGGTGGTGGACAGCTCCACGTGGGTTTCCAGACCGATGACCGGGTCGAACTTCTTGACGGCATCGGCGTACTTCATCAACTTTTCAGCCATTTTGTTTTCTTTCCTCCGATGCTTCCTACTTGTCCAGTCCGTCGAGCCACGGGGTCTTCAGGGACTGCCAGATCGGGCCGTTCCAGCTTTCCTCGAGGGCCGCTTCGAGAGCGGCGGCGGGCTTGTACATGACCTCGTCGCGCTGCTGCGGGGCGAGGAACTGGAAGCCGACCGGCAGGCCGTCGTCGCTCAGGCCGGCCGGGATGCTCATGGCCGGCACGCCGGCGAGGTTGGCCGGAATGGTGGTGATGTCGATGGCGTACATGGCCATCGGGTCCTCGGTCTTCTCGCCGAACTTGAACGCGGTGACCGGGCTGGTCGGGCCGACGAGCACGTCGACCTTTTCGAAGGCCTTCTTGAAGTCGTCGATGATCAGGGTGCGGACTTTCTGCGCGGAGCCGTACCAGGCATCGTAGTAGCCGGCGGACAGGGCGTAGGTGCCGAGGATGATACGACGCTTGACTTCGTCGCCGAAGCCGGCCTCACGGGTGTAGGCCATCATGTTGGCGGCGGTCTGCGGAACGCCTGCCGGCGGCATGACGCGCAGGCCGTAGCGCATGCCATCGTAACGGGCCAGGTTGGAGCTGACCTCGGACGGCATGATGATGTAGTAAGCGCCGAGGGAGTACGGCAGGTGCGGCAGGGACACTTCGATGACCTCCGCGCCCATTTCCTCAAGCTTCTTGACGCCTTCGTTGAAGCGGGCCATGACGCCCGGCTGGAAGCCTTCGCCGCCGAGCTCCTTGATCAGGCCGACCTTGAGGCCCTTCAGATCGCGCTTCATGCCTTCGCGGGCTGCGGCGACCATCGGACGCGGGCCTTCCGGAATGGAGGTGGAATCGCGCTTGTCGTGTCCGCCGATCACTTCCTGCAGCAGGGCGGAGTCGAGCACCGTACGGGAGCACGGGCCGATCTGGTCGAGCGAGGAGGCCATGGCGATAGCGCCGAAACGGGAGACGCCGCCGTAGGTCGGCTTGACGCCGACGGTACCGGTCAGCGAGCCCGGCTGGCGGATGGAGCCGCCGGTGTCGGTACCCAGGGCGAGCGGAGCTTCGAATGCGGCCACTGCGGCTGCGGAACCGCCGCCGGAACCGCCCGGCACGCGCTCGGTATCCCACGGATTGTGGGTGGTCTGGTAGGCGGAGTGCTCGGTGGAGGAGCCTTGCGCGAATTCATCGAGGTTGGTCTTGCCCAACAGCGGCATGCCCGCGGCCTTGAGTTTCTCGATGACGGTGGCGTCGTACGGCGGCACCCAGCCTTCGAGGATCTTGGATGCGGCGGTGGTTTCGATGCCCTTGGTGACGATCATGTCCTTGATGGCGATTGGCACGCCGGCGAGTTCCGGCATCTGCGCCTTGTCCTCATCGGACTTGGCGTCGAAGGCGTTGGCCTGCTCGAGGGCCTGGTCGGCGGAGACCTTCAGGAAGGCCTTGACGCTCGGTTCGGCGGATTCGATGACCGCAAGGTGGGCTTCGACCAGCTCACGGCTGGAAACTTCCTTGGCCTTGATCTTGGCCGCCATCTCGGCGGCGGAAAGCTTGACGAGTTCGGTGGTGCTCATATCACTCCTGTCCCAGAATGCGCGGTGCGACGAACATGCCGGCCTCGGAGACCGGGGCGCCTGCGGTGGCTTCGGCCTGGGCCAGCGGGGTCTCGGGGACGTCCGGACGCAGGTAGGCTTCCAGCGGGACCGGGTTCGCGGTCGGTTCCACGTCGTCGGTGGCGACTTCCTGGACCTTGTTGATGGATTCGGCGATGACGTTCAGATCGCCCTGCAGACGGGTGATTTCCTCGTCCGTGAGTGCGATTCGGGCCAGATCGCCCAAATGCACGATTTCTTCTTTGGTGAAAGTAGGCATGACCCTAACAGTAACGCGTCTGCGTGACGAGCGTGTGCCCTATTTCGTGCCCCGTTCGCAACCCGGCCGCGACTGGCCGCCATCCGTTCGACGGCCGTTCCGTCGCCTGGTCGGCGAGCACGCATCCGCTATTGCGGCAAAGCGACGCTTAACGGCTTTTCTTGCCGCGTGCCGATGGCGCGATCAGGCTTGCGGCGCGGCGTGCTGGGCGATCCAGGCGTGCATGGAGACCGCGGCGGCGGCGCCGGCGTTGATGGAACGGACCGAGCCGAATTGGGAGATGTAGACCACGTCATCGGCCAGTTCGAGCGCTTTTTCGGACAGGCCCGGGCCTTCCGCGCCGAAAAGCATGAGGCAGCGTTTGGGGAAATGGTAGGTTTCCATGGGCACCGCGCCGGGAATGATGTCGAGCGCGATGACGCGGGCGGCTTGCAGTTCTGCTATTTTCGCGTCCAAAGCTTCCAGTTGGGCCATGGTTTCGCTTGTGTTCGGGGCGGTGCCGGAAGTGCCATCCGTCGCGGCTGCGGAGCCACGCATATGGAAGGCGATGGCGGCGGCTTGCGATTGGGCGGCGGCGATTTCGCCGGCGATGCGTAGTTTCCAACATTCGACAAGTTCCGTTATGGATGGATGGTTTTCGACGTGCTGGTACAGCTCCGTCATGAGCGCGCCCTTGCGATTCCATTTGTGCGGGCCGACAATGTGCACGCGGCGCGCTTGGAACGCGTTGGCGGTGCGCACCATGGAGCCGATGTTGAAATCGTGGGTCCAGTTCTCCACAGCGACTTCGAAATCGTGGCGCCCGCGGGAGTCCAGGTCGGCTTTGATGGCCGCGACCGTCCAGTAGCGGTAGCGGTCGAGCACGTTGCGGCGGTCGCCTTCGTCGAGCAGGGTGGAGTCGAAGCGGATGTCGTAATTGGGGGATGACGCATCGTCCGGGCGTGGTTCGCCTGGATGGGTTTGCGACCACGGTCCTACGCCGACCTCGCGGAACGTCGGTTCGCCGGATGCCTGTGCGGCAACATCGATGGGATTGGGATCGTGCACGTTCTCCCCTTCATAGGAACAGCAATACAAATATGTCAAAGGCCCGCGCATCCGTATGCATCATCATGCTTGTCATCGCACATTCGACGACGTCAACGGCAGATATGTTTGCGGTCGGTCGGCGGGAAACTCGGTGTTCAGTGGAGTTCGGATTCCTTGAACACTTCGACGAACGGCAGTTCGGATTCCTCCGAAGTGACCGGGTTGATGACCTTGATGGTCGGGTCGACCATGTCGACACCGCCGATCAGCGAGGCAACGGCCAGCACTTTGGCGCCTTCGTTCTCCACCACGGAGAAGTCGAGGCTCAGCTCGTTGCCGTTGCGCAGGGTGACCAGCGATGAGGTCTGCACATACGATTTTTCAGACAGCCAGGAGTCTATCAGCACCACGCGTTTGCCGGCAATCGACGGACCCTTGATGGACGGATAGACGAAGTCCATGACGAAACCGTCCAAATCCTCACCACGGGAGGCGGCGGCCTGGATCATGGCGGAGACCAGCGGCACGGCCGCGGCGGTCAATGCGCCGACCGCGTCGAAATCGTCGACGGAATAGCCGGCTTCCTCCAACGTGTCGAGCAGGATATGGCCGACGATGGAGGCTCCGCGATGGTCGAACAGCACGGAGGAGAGTTCCGAGAACGGCTTGTCCTTCATTTCGGACTGCAGCAGCGTCTTGAGCTGGTCGCGAGGTTCGAGCATGGCGAAATCGACGGTGGATTCCGTCGAAGCGGAAACAGACTGGCCCGCAGCGGAATCATGCGTCGGAACCGGTGTCGTCTTGCGGAAAGTGTTCTCTTCGGTCATGGTTCCAGCCTATCCTTTCGGCTCGTCATTCACCGTGCGGTATGGGTGATTTATGAGCGATAAACATGGTCATTCGGCGTTGGTCTCGGGAGCGGACAACTCGCGGATATCCCCTTTTTCGGGCGCGATCATGTCGACGGTGCCGATGACCTTGCTTTGGTCGACGCGTTGCAGTTTGCGCGCGGTGACCAGCACGCGCGATTCGAGCGACGCGGCGAACGAGTTGTATGCGCCGACCGTTTTGGTGATGGCGGAACCCAGTTTGGTGGCCCGCTCCCCCAATACTGCAAACCGTTCGTACAGCTCTCGGGACAGGTCGAACAGCATTTTCGCGTCATCGGTCAGGCTTTGCTGCTGCCATGCGTATGCCACGGATTTGAGCACCGCCCATAGGGTGATCGGCGAGGTCAGCGCGACTTTCTGCGCGAATGCGTCGTCCATCAGTGTCGGGTCGGTTTCCAATGCGGCCTGCAGCAACGATTCGTTGGGGATGAACGCGATCACGAAATCCGGAGCATCGCTGAACGCGTTCCAATAGGCTTTGTCTCCCAGGGTCTTCACATGGTCTCGTACCGCTTTGGCATGGGAATGCAGCAGCTCGTTCTTGCGGGCCAGTTCCTCCGGTGAGGCGGTGTCTGGAATCTCGCATGCGCGCTGGTAGTCGGCGTATGGCGCTTTCGCGTCGATCGGAATGGTTTTGCCGCCCGGCATGTGGATGATCATATCCGGCCGTTGCGTATGTCCATCGGCGTCGGTGACCACAACCTGGGTGTCGAAATCGACATGTTCCAACAGACCCGCCGATTCCACGATGTTGCGCAGCTGCGCCTCGCCCCACGCGCCACGCACCTTGTTGTTGCGCAATGCCGATGATAGGGCGCTCGTCTCGCGATCCAATCGCGCCTGCTGTTCGCCAAGACCTTTGAGCTGTTCGCCGAGCGCGCCCATCTCATGCTTGCGGCCCTCTTCGATTTGCGCGACCTTCGTCTGCAGGGCGTCGAGGTTCTTCTGCACCGGAGCCAGTGCGGAGAGCACCTTGCTTTGCTCCTGCAGTTTCCGTTCGCTTTCGGCTTGACGACGGTTCGCTTCTTCGGCGGCACGCTGCCGTTCACGTTCCACGCGCATTTCCTCGGCACGCTGGGCCTGTGCCAATTGCGATTTGAGATACGTCAGCTGTTGGCTGAATCCTTCCGCCTGCGTACGGTATTGCACAACAGCCGCGTTGAGATCGCTGATGTCCTGTTTGTCCGCCTCGATCTGCGCCTTCGCCTCGTTCAGGTCGGATTCCTTCGCGCCACGGGCCATATCCTGCCCTTTGGCACGGCCCGCGAAGAAGCCCGCAGCCGCTCCGAGCGCGGCCACGATCACCAGCAATATCACTACAAACACAGGATTATCGAACATACGTTCGATGGTATCACGTCGTCAGGAACACATCAATCCACGCATCCACATTCATTCGCAAGACCGACCGCATGCCACACAACCGTGCACTATGCTGAAATCAGCCGAACGCGAAATGCATCAGCCCAACACGAAGGGACATTATGGGATTCGATCTGTTTTTGGCGGCCGTGTCGATTGTGGCCGCATCCATCGCCACCTGGGCGTTGTTGCGGCTGTTTCCAAGCTCGGACGCACGCCAGGCGATTCCGCTGCGGACGGACGGCGGATTTGCCGACCCATCCCACACAACCGACGGTGGAGTGACGATAGACGGCAAAGTGACGGCAGACGGCGAATCGACATCCGACATCGACGGACAACCCACCGACCACCTCGGCAAGCGCCTCGTCATCGCGCTTATCCTGACCATTCCAACGTTCGTCATCACATTACTGGCGCTGGCCAAAATCGCCATGCCGGGCTGGCTGACGAATCCGTGGCTGCACGCCATCGTCATCACGCCGGTCATGTTCTATTGCGCGGCGCCGATTCACCACCGCGGCCTGCCCGCATTGCAGCGGCGACATCCGAACGGCGATTCGCTGGTTTCGCTTGGCATGGCGATTGTTTACGCGTACAGCCTGCTGCTGTGCGTGGTGTCGTGGATTTTCCCGGCCGGCTCGCGCGATCCGTATTTCGCGTTCGTCGGCGTGGCCGCGACGCTTTCGCTGGCTGGCACGCTTGTCCGGCAACACGCGATGACCGCGCAGCAGACGGCAGAAACAGAAAAGGCGCAATCGGCACAGTCAACAGAATCAACAGAATCGGCGCGATCTCAAGCGAAATCCCCTGAGCCAACGCAAGAAAAAAGCGCGGAAGAATTGCTCTTCCGCGCTGTGGTAGGTCATGAGATCCGCGCACGTGTGCTGCAGATCACCACGTCGGTGACGATGGTGGTCGCGGTGTGGACGTGCGCGTTGTGGCTGGCGTTCGGCATGCAACCGAAGCTGGCGATCGCCATACTGCTCGGTTCGACCGTGCTGTCGGTCGCAGGCCTAGTATTGCAGGCTTACGACCGACAGGTAACCAATCGATAATCGTCACTCAGCCGGGTTCGGGACGTCGGCGGAATCGTCCGTCTTCCCCTCGCCCATATCCTCCAGCTGGTCCGCGGCCCACGCGGACAGCTCCAGGTGGTCGCCGCCGGTCTGGTCCACCAGCACGGTGTCGCCGTCGTGCACTTCGCCGGCCAGCAGCATGCGGGCAAGCTGGTCGCCGACTTCGGTCTGCACCAGGCGACGCAGCGGACGTGCGCCGTACGCCGGATCGTAACCGGTGTTGGCAAGCCATTCGCGCGCCGAATCGGTCACGTCGAGCGTGATGCGGCGGTCGGTCAGACGTGCGGACACCTGCGCGACCTGAATGTCCACGATGCCGCCGAGCTCCTCGCGGGTCAGCGGGTGGAACATGACCAGTTCGTCCAGACGGTTGATGAATTCCGGCTTGAACTGCATGTGCACGGCGTCCATCACGGCCTTCTTCTTGGCGTCCGCGTCCATGTCGGGATTGACGAGGAACTGCGAGCCCAGGTTGGAGGTCATGATCAGAATCGTGTTCTTGAAGTCCACGGTCCTGCCCTGGCCGTCGGTCAGGCGACCGTCGTCAAGCACCTGCAGCAGCACGTCGAAGACTTCCGGATTGGCCTTCTCCACCTCGTCGAACAGCACCACCGAATACGGACGGCGACGCACGGCTTCGGTAAGCTGGCCACCCTCTTCGTAGCCGATGTAGCCCGGCGCGGCGCCGATCAGGCGGGACACGGAGGCCTTCTCCATGTATTCGCTCATGTCGATGCGCACCATGGCCTTCTCGTCATCGAATAGGAAGTCGGCGAGCGCCTTGGCCAGTTCGGTCTTGCCCACGCCGGTGGGGCCGAGAAACAGGAACGATCCGGTCGGACGGTTCGGGTCGGAGATGCCGGCACGCGAGCGACGCACGGCGTCGGAAACCGCTTGGATGGCTTCCTTCTGGCCGATCACGCGCTTGCCGAGGTACTCCTCCATGTGCAGGAGCTTCTCGTTTTCGCCCTGCATAAGACGGCCCACGGGGATGCCGGTCCAGTCGGAGACGATTTCGGCGATGGAGTCGGCGTCGACGCGGTCGGGGACCATCGGCACGTCGGCGTTGGCATTGTCGGCTCCGCCCGATTCCGCCTCGTTCTTCTCGGCTTGGGCGATTTCCTTCTGGATGGCCGGGATTTCGCCGTAGTTGATGGCTGACGATTTCGCCAGGTCGCCTTCGCGCTCGTACTTTTCGGCTTGCGTACGCAGCTCGTCGAGCTTCTTGCGCAGGTCGCCGATACGGTTGTGGCCGTTCTTTTCGGCGTCCCAACGCGCTTTCAGCCCGTTGAGCTTTTCGCTTTTGTCGGCGATTTCCTGGTTCAAATCGGCGAGACGGTCCTTGGCGCTGTCGTCCAGTTCCGCTTCGGCCTTTTCCGCGGCCTTGTCGTTCTTCGGATTGCCCAGCAGGTACGACTTCTCCATCTTGAGACGGTCCACCTGGCGGCGCAGTTCGTCGATTTCCTCAGGCGAGGAGTCGAGTTCCATGCGCAGGTGCGCTGCGGCCTCGTCCACCAGATCGATGGCCTTGTCCGGCAGCTGGCGTCCGGAAATGTAGCGGTTCGACAGGGTTGCCGCCGCGACCAGCGCGTCGTCGCCGATGGTCACCTTGTGGTGGGCCTCATACTTCGGCGCGATGCCGCGCAGGATGGCGACGGTGTCCTCCACGCTCGGCTCGCCGACGAACACCTGCTGGAAACGACGTTCGAGCGCCGGATCCTTTTCGATGTTCTCACGGTATTCGTCCAGTGTGGTGGCGCCGATCAGGCGCAGTTCGCCACGGGCCAGCATGGGCTTGAGCATATTGCCCGCGTCCATGGAGCCTTCGGCCGCGCCCGCGCCGACGATGGTGTGGATCTCGTCGATGAAGGTGATGATCTGCCCGTCGGCCTTCTTGATCTCCTCAAGCACGCTCTTCAGACGTTCCTCGAATTCGCCACGGTACTTGGAACCAGCCACCATGGAGCCCAGGTCAAGCGAGATAAGCTTCTTGTTCTGCAGGGTGGTCGGCACGTCGCCGGCGACGATGCGCTGCGCCAGGCCTTCGACGACGGCGGTTTTGCCGACGCCAGGCTCGCCGATCAGCACAGGATTGTTCTTGGTACGGCGGGACAGGATCTGGATGACGCGGCGGATTTCCTGGTCGCGGCCGATCACCGGGTCGAGCTTGCCTTCCTTCGCGGCGGCCGTCAAATCGGTGGAGTACTTCTCCAAAGCTTTATACGAGCCTTCCGCGTCGGCGCTGGTCACCTTGCGGTCACTGCCGCGCGCGGCGGTCAGGGCGTTACGCAGCTTATCCGCGGTAAGACCGTTCTTTTCCAAGATGTCCGCGCTTTGATTAGGTTTCGCGGCCGCGATTGCGACCAGCATGAGGTCGACGGTGACGTACTCGTCTCCCCTCCGTTGCATTTCTTTTTCGGCTTGCGATAGCACCGCCGACAGCTGCCTGCTGACGTCCGGCTGCGTTGTGGTCGATCCGCTGGCGCTCGGCAGCGATTGCATCGCCTGATGCACTTCGGCGCTCACGTTTTGCGCGTTGCCGCCTGCCGCTTCGATGAGCGCGCGGGCCATGCTGTTTTCCTGACGCAGCATCGCGTCCAGCAGGTGCAGGGTGTCTACCTGCGGATTGCCCAGCGCCGCCGCGTTCTGAACGGCGTCCGAAAGCGCTTCCTGCGCCATCTGCGTGAACTTCTGTTCCATATCATCCTCCATGGTTCGCGCCCGGCCGCCCGGCCTTCGCTACCGGGCCGGCGTTCGGACGCATATGTCGTTGTCTGATATGCTCAACCGACTTCATCGCCATTATATTCCCAAAACTTGAGTCCCACAGACTCAACTTTTTGCGTTTCTCAAAACCGTCTTTCGACACAGGACGGCAGTCACCGACAATCACCAGCGCTCACCGGCAATCGCAATACATACGAAAAAGGCGGGCAGCAACGTAACGAAATCACGAAACGTTGCAAACCCGCCTAATCCAAAGTCCGCCAGCAAGCCGAAAATCAGCCGCGCACCACCACGTTGCGCAGATCGCCGATGCCCTCGACGTGCACGATCGCCTCGTCACCCGGATCCAGATGACCCGACGCGTTCGGCGTACCCGTCATAATCACATCGCCCGGCAGCAGCGTGGTGAAACTCGTAATCGCCGCGATCTGCTCAGGAATGCCGTGAATCAGATTCGCCGTGGTACCCGACGCCATCGGCACATCCTCACCGTTGAGCGTGAAGGAAATCTTCGCATCCTTCCAATCCACATCGTCACGCGTCACAATCCACGGACCCAACGGGCACGCCGTATCAAAACCCTTCGCACGCGTCCACGTCGGATCAAGACCCTGCAGATCACGCAACGTCACATCATTCACGCACGTGAAACCCAGCACATAATCCATGGCCTGCTCCACCGGCACATTCTTGGCGATACGACCCATCACCACAGCCAACTCCGGCTCGAAATTCATATCATTCGAACACAGCGGAATCACAATCGGATCATCCGGACCAATCACCGACGTGCTCGGCTTGGTGAAAATCACCATATCCTCCGGCGCATGCTTGATATCGGAATGACCGGCCTCATGCATGAACTGCGCATGCGCCTCATAATTCTTCGCCAAACCGTACACCTTCGACGGAATCACCGGAGCCAGCAGACGAATGCCGTCACCATCCACCGGATAGCGCTCGCCGGTCGGCTCGACGGCCTGGCCGGACAGCGGATAGCCGTTCAAGGCCACGAGATAGTCCTTGCCGTCGTTCTTGTCGGTCTGAACGAAGGCGTACTGCGGTACATCATTATGCGTAAAACGTGCGATTCTCATACCCGCAAGTCTACCCGCTCGCCACGCCCGCCGTTCTCGACATGCGTCGCTTTGCGGACGATGCCGATTGCTCGCATTTTTTACGCTTTTTGCGATTATTTGCGATGCAGTTCCGCCCGCAACGCCGCCACCTCGCGTTCCAGCTCGTCGATGCGGCGCACCTGCTGGGCGATGAGCAGGTCGCGCACGTCACCTCCCGACAGAATCGGGACTTCGGCTGCGTTGCGCGGCGCGGGCAGCGTCGCATTGCTTTGCGTTTCCGTCGTTTGCGTTGGCTGCACCGGCTGCGATACCGCAGATCGAGCAACCTCCGCAGATTCCGCCGACGGCGCCACATCCGCCGACGCCGATGGCACCACTCCACCATTCCCATCAACCGATACCAGCCGATCCGTGCCCATACGGCAGGCAATCTTGCGCCAGCGCGCGAAACAACGTTCGATGCGCTTATAGCCGATCAGCGATGGGTCGAGTCCGGCTTCGCGGAACAGTTCGACCGGCGATTCGCCCGCATGGTACCGGCGCATGCAGTTGTGTTTGAACGATTCCGTGTAGGTGATGCGTCGCGACGTCGCTTCGGCCACCACCGGCAGCGAGCGCAGATATTCGACTTCTTCCGGACTGAACGCTCCCCCACCGTTGCACATGATGTTCCCTTTCGGCTTGGCGTGCGGCGGCTCCCTTCCACCGCACGGCAGTCGAATGGCCTCCGTCATGCCATTCCCCTGTTCGGCTTGCGATTCGGTTTGCGATGCGCGCTTGCGATACGTGTTTGCGATACGTGTTTGCGATGCAAGGCCGCAATCCGATTCGTTGTTCGCTTCGTGTTCCATCATACCGGTACGAATGGCGTTTTTCCAACCATTTCAGGCGGTACTAAACCCTAAATCGCCCGTATTCGTCACAACAAAAGCGGGTGAACCGTTGATCGCTCAACGACTCACCCGCCCGAACAAGCCCCGTTGCCTGTCTGCTGGCCCGCTCAGACCACCATCGGCGTATCGGATTCGCGGAAGCGCAGCACGAGCGCCAGTCCGGCTCCGGCCATTACCAGGGCCGCGATGGTGAACAACGCGGTGCCCATTGCGCCGGTGAGCGGCAGCTGCGTGACGTTCTTCACGTTCTTGACCTGGATTGCCTTGTCGACCTCGCTTGCCAGACCAAAGTTGTTGGCGCCGACCAGCTTGAAGGTCGATTCGCCGTTCTCCTGATTCACGGTCAGTTCGACGGTGAAGGTCGGCACGAAGTTCTTCGCGTAGCCGTCCGCGAATCCGGTTTCCTTCAGCGTGTACTTGCCGGACTTCAAGCCCATGATCCTCACATTGCCGGTGGTGGAGACCACGTTCTCGGTAGTATTCTTCTCGTTCGCCTCGGCAAGGCGGTATTCGCCATCCACAATCTTGATGAACTTGAGCGGGGTCTGCGAAACCTCGGTTCCCTCGAACACGTGGAACTTCGCTCCTGCGAGACCATTGGCATCGCTTCCGACACCGTACTTGTGGAAGGAGAAGCCCCCGGTATAGGAGTCGAATTCGACCGGCGTATTCCACACCTCGGTGTCACGGGACACGACCGCCTTGTTGGTAACCTTGTTGCCCATGTCGATGATGTCCTTGTTGACCACGGCGGTGTAGGTGATGACCAGCTGGCCGCTCTTGTTGGCCAAGTCGAATTCCAGCACGGTGGTGGTCTTGCCGTCGGCCCCAACGGTCGGAACGGTCACGTAGGCGAACGGCATATTCGTTTCCGTGCCATCCGCGGCTCGAACAACGGCCTTGAAGTCCCTGTTGACCGTCAGGCCCTTGGATGCCACGTCCTTCACGAAGTACGGATACTTGTCGTAGCCTTCGGCCGCGTTCGGAATATCCAGCGTGATGGTGTAGGCGACGGTCTGCCCAATGCTCACGCCTTCAGTGGTGGTAATCGTATCGGCCGTCTTGCCCGGCTGGTCGGGCTCGTTCTCGTTCTTGGCCACAAACATGCCGACAGCGTTGATCTTGCCCTGGCCGGTTGCCGGATCGCCCTTCACTTTGAATGTGGCGGCCACGCCGTTCAGCGTGGTGGCGACGATGGCATTGGTTCCCCGACCGCCGTCCTTGTCCACATCGGTGATGAGATACCAGCCTTCTTCAAGCGAACCGATGGCAGCCGTACCGCCGTTGCCTGCAACGGTTTTGTCGGCAACGACGCCATCGCCAACCGCCAACGAGGCCGCGAATGTGCGGAACCAGGCGGCGTCGTTATTGCCGGTCTTGGTTGCGGCGAACGCGGCCGGATTGCTGTCATATTCGGAGGGCATGCTGACAACGGGGTCCATGTTGTTGTTGGCGGCGGCCACCGCGTCGGTCACAGCAGTCACCCAATCGGCGTCGGTGTCGACCTGCACGGCGTCGCCGTCCACTGTCAGCGAGGCGAACTTGTACGCGGAGTAGGTGTGCCCCTTCTGCGAATGCCGCACTTCGATCGATGCGCTGCCGGCCGCGTACGCTCCGGCGGTGCCGAGCGCCATACCGCCCAGCAACGTTGCCGCCGCGGCGATTACTGCACAAAGCCTTCTCGTCTTCATGATGAGAGACCTCTCTTCCTTGGTTTGGTCGGCCTTGTTACCGCAGCCGATTGGTTGGTTTTATGGGAAGTTTCGTATGTTGTGTTGCTCTTTAGTTGTGATTGAAAAATTGCGATTGCCGGATTGCGATCAGAGAATTGCGATTGCCGTCCGGCAGTTCCGTCACGGCCGTCCGCGCCCGATCAAAGCCAGTCCGACGATGCCCGCAAGCAGCAGCACCAGTGCCGTGACGCCGGCCACGACCAGCCAGGTCCGTCCTTCCGATGCGCCGGATAGCGGCAGCGCGGCCACCGTCTCTTTCACGTTGGTGAACGAAGCTTCGTAGGTGGCGGTCTGTCCCTTGTCGAACGCGCTCCACATGTCGGCTCTGGTGATGCTGATCGGCACTGAGGTGACGTTGCCTTTCGCGTGATAGCCGGCGATGTTGCCTTCCGTGACGGTGTAATCGCCCGCCATCACGCCACGGAACGTGTATTGCCATTCGCCGGTCGGCAGTTCGTCGTCCGCGGAAAAATCCTTGCCCATCACCGACGAGCCGTCCCGCATGAAATCGATGCGCAGTGTGGCTCCGCCGGCGGGCGCACCACCCTCCCAATGCTTCGTCACGACCACGTTGGCGGACGGCACCTGCAATACGGGATGCTGGTAGGCCGCGCAGGCGGACTGCTTGTCGAAGGTGTAACAGACCTGCGCCGACGCGTTCGATCGGAAGCCCGGCTTTCCTGCGGAAGTCGTGCCGGTGCCCGCGTCGCCGGTCGCGTCGTAGTTGATGCCGCCGTCGACCATATTGACCCGCGCGTAGGCGCTGTCGGTTGGCACTATGCCGTACGAGAGCGTGTAGGTCGCGTTGTGCAGCAGCTCGTAATCGCCGGCGAATTCGACGCGGATCTTGCCGTTGCCGGCGTCGCTGTACCACAATGTGTAATCACGTTCCAGCACTGGAGGCGTAGCCCCCGAAGGCAGATTCGTCACGTTGAGCGTCACGCCGCCGGTCACTCGGTAGTAGGTTGCTCCGCCGAAGTTCCGCATGCTGGCCATGTTCCAGACAACGCCATCGACCTGCGCGTATTCGGACAGCTCGTCGACGATCGAGACGCCGCTGTAGGCGCTTCCCGTGGTGATTTCCTTCTGGATGTCGTCGAAGATCTTCGTCAGGTCGTCAGCGCTGTTGGTGGCCTTGTAGTAGCCGAGGTTGCCGCCCGTACCCCAATTGGCTTTGTCGTACGCGGTGGCGTTCGGATAGTTGCTGGACACGGCGTGCATGAACTGGTTGGCTTGGTCGTTCTCCCTGTTGCCGAACGATTGCTGCTCCGGATTGGCGCCTTCGAAGATGCCGATGCTGTAGATGAGCGTGCCGGCCGATTTCATGGCGAGCGCGGTTTGCACGGCGTTATTGGCGACTCTTGTGCTAAAAGCGCTTTGCGTGGTCGGCACACCGTCCGCGAAGAAAATGACGACTTTCTTCGCGCCTGGCCTTGCCCGCAGCAATGCCGTCTGCGCGGCGGCCATGCCTTTGTCCGCAGGGGTCGCGCCATTGGCGGACAGCCTGCTCACCGATGATTTCAGAGCGGCGGTATCGCTGGTCAGGGAACTCACCACGCCGGATGTCTGCCCGAATTGAGCGATGGCGATTCGCACTTTGCTGTTTTCGTCCTGGATGGTGTCGTTGGTGGTCTCGGTGGCGTCGATGAAGCTGGTCGCCGCTTCTTTCAGCGCCGTCAACCGCTTCGGATTCGATTTGTTGCATCCTCTTTGGCTTCCGTCCATGCAGTAGTTCATCGATCCGGACGTGTCCAGTACGAGCACCACTTCGATTTTCTCCGTGGTCTCATGGCTTTCGCGGGTATCCTTGCCCACCACGTTGAGGTTCAGCGTGTATTTGCCGCCGTTGTTGTATGTGATGCTTTTCGTGTGGTCCGGCTGCGGCACGGCGACGTTACGCGCGGCGCGCATCACGGTTTTGCGATTGAAGGTGAAGCGATCGCGCATGATGTGTTCGTCGGCGTCGGCATCGTCTTTGGCAGCATCATTCTTGTCGTTATCGTTGCCGTTTTGAGCCGACGCGGCATCCTTGTCGGCGTCATTCTTACCGTTCTTGTCGGCATCGTCGGCATCTTCAGCAGTGTTGCCATCGTTGTCAGCATCGTCCGCATCGCCGGTTTTGCCGTCATCGGCTGTCGCGCCCGCATCGCCATTCGCCACAGCATCCGTGCGATTTTCGCCGGCATGGTCGTTTCGATCGCCGTCTTGAGTCGGTGCAGCACCATTTGCAGGTACGTCAGCGTTCTCAGCCGTCGGCTGCCTAACCGCCTGCCGTTCCTGCTCCTTCTGCTCATTCGGCTGTTCCGTCTTATCGCACGGCTGCCGCTGTTCCGGCATCGTCTCCGACGGTTGTTCCGGTTGCGATTGCGCTTGTTCGTTCGACGGCTGCTGCGATTCACCGTCGTCCGTAAGGCATTGTGCGTCGTCATCGTCCGTTGCGGACTGTCCGGCAACATCTTGCCCGGCAATGTCGGCAACGTCCGATCCGACTGCGTTTTCAGCATCGGATTGTTGTGTCGATTCCGGCTGGCTCGCTGCGGATTCGGCGGCCACGTTGCCGCCATCCGTCACCGTTTCGTCGGCGAACGCGGTCGCGCCGGCTCCCGTGGTGCCGGCCAGCATCGCAATCGTGACAAGCAATGCGGTGAATTTTCCCATCCGCGCGCCACACCGGCTTATGAAGCCGGCAAGCGGGTCCTTCATCCACTTCATGACATGTCCATCTCTCATGGCGCTGCGGCGAATTGCCTATGCGCCTCCATGCCTTGAACCTTATGGATGAACGTTTTGAAACCCGTCCCCTCCATTGATGGGTTCGGGGAACGTGCGGACCCGCGAAAATCGCGGCCTTCCCCCTTATCCTTTACGCGGCCAGGCGGAAGCGTGCCGCATGATTCGGTGTCGGGGCCGCATCGACCGCACGACCATGCAGCACAACAGCATGCCGCCCATCGTGCAAACGATGGTCATGGCGAGCGCGCCCAGTTCGGTCGCACGTTCGTCGCGCACGTCGGCCGGATCTGGCGCGGGCAGCGGTATTGCGACGCGATGCCCGGAGACTAGCAGCCGATGCGTGTTGATGCCGTATGGCGTGCAGGTCATCAACGTCAGCCGGTCTTCGCCGGGCACGATTTTCAACCGTGAGACGTCGTCCGGTTCGATCACGCTGATTCGGTCCACTTCGTATCCCAGCGTCTCGTCCATCACTTTGATGTACATGAAATCGCCGTCGTGCAGTTCGTCGAGCCGTGTGAACATCAACGATTTGACCAGGCCGCGATGCCCGGTGACCACCGTATGCGAGCCAGTGCCGCCGACCGGCAGGCTGGTGCCGTACAGATGCCCGGCGCCGACGGCGAGCACCGGTTCGGACGTACCATGCCGAATCGGCAGTTCCACGCCGATTTTGGGCACCAATACCGTGCCCATGATGCCTGCGCCGGAATCCAGCAGGCCCTGATAGTTCGCGTCCGTGTCCGCCGCGGAAAGCCCGGAACCGCCGGAAGGCGCCGAATCGTCGGCGACATCAGCATCTCCGGCAGTGCCAGCCGGTCTGGTAGTGAACGGATCGGCCGCCTCGCCCAATACCGGCTGTCCTTCCACGGCAAGCCGCCGATTGTATGCGCGCGCCCGTTCCAACTCCTCCATCGCCATCGGATACGGCCATCCGGCAACCGTGCGAGCCGCCGAATCGGATGTCTCGGCCAAGCGCCGCGCGGAATGCGCCTGCATGGCGAACGGCAACGACGCGACCACCACCGCGCCCACGATCAGCAGCACGGACACGCACCGCACCAATATGAAACGAATCCGCCGCAGCCTGCGCGCACGAACCACATCGGCAATGTCAATCGCCTCGTAAAACGACGGCGTTCCAGCGAACGTTCCAGCAGACGTTCCAGCAGACGTTCCAGCGAACGCAACAGTTCCGGCATGACCACTGTCGGCAGCTGCACCGGCATCAGATCCGACTCCGGCGCCGTTGCCGATGCCATCGTTATCATCACCGGCATCATAGGAATCAGCCGAGGCGCCCGCCACGGCACCGAACAGCCGCATGGGCGAACGCAGCACCGTATGCGCATGCACGTAGGAATCCGTCCTGCGGGCGAGCAGACGGACGGGTTTACTCATCAATCGAGAGGCAGACCAAAACATGGGTTTCTCCTTCGAACACACCCATGTTCACACCCGCCATACGAAAGCCCTTGCCCCCTATAGGAGGGCTTACCCCTAGAAAGACAACGGTTTCAGGCACGAAACCGGCAATTATGGCACCAAACCGCGCAGCACCCCACCTACCGGCGGAACGCAGCTCAGACAAGCCGTTTTTCAGAGGAATGCAAGCCAGACGAATGCAAGCCAGACGAATGCAAGCCAGGCGGACGAGCCCCGCAAATCCTTAAAAAACAGAAAAAGTCAAAGAAAGCGCTCAGATGAACGCACGCTCACCGAAAATCGCAGTGCCGACGCGCACGATGGTGGAACCTTCGGCGATGGCCAGTTCCATGTCGCCGGTCATGCCCATCGACAGTTCCCGGCAACGGTCCGTGCCCGGTTCGCCGGATGCGAGGATGAGGTCGCGGGTCTTGCGCAGGTGCGAGAAACCGCGGCGAATCACCATTTCGTCGTGCACATGCGCGCCGATCGTCATCAGTCCCCGCAATTCGACGCCGTCCAACGTGCCGATTTTCTGCGCGATGCGGATGGCGTGCGCCGGATCGCAACCGGATTTCGATTCCTCGCCGGATTCGTTGACTTCCAGCAGCACGCCGACAGTAATACCGCGAGCCACGGCTCTACGTGAAATTTTTTCTGCCAAATCGATTGAATCGACCGATTCGATAGTGTCGACCACCGGCAGCACTTTGCCGATTTTATTGCTTTGCAGCTGGCCGATCAGGTGGAATGGAATATGCTCCGCCGCAGCATCCGGCGCGGCGCCTGCGACGCCCAGCGAAAACCCGCGTTCCGCGCATCGCCGTGCCAGCCCTTCGGCCTTCGCCGTCACTTCCTGCGGACGGTTCTCGCCGATCATGCGCACGCCGGCATCAATCGCAACCATGATTTCGCCGATGTCGCGCGTCTTCGTGGCGGCCAGCAGGCGCACGGAGCCGGCTTCGCGTCCGGCTTGTTCCTCAGCTGCCGCGATGCGGTCGAGCACACGATGCACGCCGTCCGTGATCTCACGTGCGCGCGCATCGTCGATCACCTCGTTGGCGAGGTTCTTGTGATCCATGTATGCAGTCATCGTCCACCTCTCGCAAGTTCATTCGACCGCCGGTCCGCGGCCGGCACCACCGTTTCCGGCATGTCGGCTGATATTTCGATACCAGTGTTACCAGAAAACCGCCGACAACGTATAAAGAAGCCCGCGCGATGACCTGAAGTGAAGCGATAAAGCGGTCATAAATTCGCGCGGGCTATAAAACCAGACGGCAGTAGAAGGGGGACTTCAAAGACTCCGTCTACGCATTTAATGTATCAGATAAATGCGCGCGAACCGCCGGAAAAAACCAATAAATCTGAAAACTTTTTTTCAGATTTTATCCCCCTTGCGCAGCCCCTCCACCAAACGCTCCAATTTATCGACGCGATCGCTCAACACCATCACCTGGCATACCAGCGATTGAATCTTGCCCAACGGCACTTCCGACATCGCATTGTGGCTGTCCACAGCCGTATCATGCGGTTCCGGCTCTTCGGCCGCCTTGCGCATGATGTCCTCGTCGCGCTTCCAGCGTGCGATATTGCGTTCGATGCGCTTGTGCCCGATGACCGATGGGCTCAATCCCGCGGAAATGAAGATCGCAGTCGGCTTCTCCCCCTGCAGATACCGCCTCATGCAGTCGATTTGGAATTCCCTCGCATACGTGATTCTGCTGTCCGTCACCGCGTCGATCGACGGCAATGTACGCAGGTATTCGATTTCCGCTCTACTGAACTGTCGCTTCGTCATATTCGCCCCTTGTAAATCCCCTTTTGACCGGCCATACCGATAACGCATAGACCGAATTGCCGAAATCACCACCCAGAATACCGGATGACGCACACCACCTTACGCACACCCCAAACGAAACGCGCGGCCCGTATCACCATGCGCTAAATATCCTTCTCACACTGTGAGATATCTCACAGCGACGGCACGTTTTCGGAGCACGCTGCAACCTCGGCATGGCACGTCACGGCACGTCCAGCAACGCATTCCACAATCGCGCCCCACGAAACCCGCCGTTCCGGCCGCCGATGCAGGTACAGTTGCAAGCATCGGCGCAACCGGTCTCCGCATCGGCAACACCGAACCGCCCGCCAACGACAGGAAGGAACCCCGTGCCAGGTCGTTTCGCACCCACCCCATCAGGCCGCATGCACATCGGCAACATCTATGCGATGCTCGGAGCATGGCTGTCCGCGCGCAGCCGCGGCGACGGCATGCTGCTGCGCATCGAAGACATCGACGAACCGCGCGTGGTGCCCGGCGCGGCCGAACTGATGATGGACGATCTGCATTGGCTTGGATTGGATTGGGACGGCGATCCGGTGTTCCAATCCGCCCGGCACGACCTGTACCGTGAGGCGCTGCATTGCTTGGAAAACCTGACGATTGACGACGCATACGATTCGCCGTTTGACGCGCGCAACGGCCACATCCCCGCAGTCGGCAGCGCACCCAATGGCGCAATCGCTGGCACAACCCCGCTGATTTACCCTTGCTTCTGCTCGCGCGCCGACATCCGTGCAGCCTCCGCACCGCAGGAAGGCGACCGTTTCATGGTGTATCCCGGCACGTGCCGCCGGCTTATCGCCAGCAATCCGGATACCGTCCGGCGGCGGCTGGCCAACGGCGACCGCCATTCGCTGCGCATCGCCATGCCCGCCGACACAAACCCGCACGCAACCGTCCAATTCGATGACGCAGTGTTCGGCCATCAGGAATTCAATCTGGCGCACGACGTCGGCGACACCATCGTGCGCCGCGCCGACGGCCTGTTCTCCTACCAGCTGGTGGTGGTCGTGGACGATCTTGACATGGGCGTCGACGACATCGTGCGCGGCCGCGACCTGCTCCGGTCGAACGCCTTGCAAATCGCCATTCGCCGAGCGCTTATCAAGGCGGGATTCCGCAAGGCGAAAACGCAGGCCTCTGCACCATCGCAGCACGCACCACAATCGCAATACACCCCATATAACCCCGAAAACCCACGGTATGCGCATCTGCCGCTTATCGACAACGCGGCCGGCCGCAGGCTCGCCAAACGCGAGCGCTCTTTGGATATGGGGGCGCTGCGCGCGCATGGCGTCACCGCGGAACAGGTTGTCGGCTATTGTGCGTGGCTGCTTGGTTTGCAGGGCGATTCCGCGCATACCAGTCCGCAGCCGATGAGCGCCGTCGAGGCGTTGCAGGAGTTCGATTGGGGTAAGGTACGGGCCGATACGGCCGACCGCAGTATCAGCCAAGACGATTTCGACGCGTATTTCGGCCTGTGACAACGGCTGGCCGGATCTCGCCGAATTGCCGAGACGACCCGGTCAGTCCGGAAAACAGCAGAAAACAGCAGAAAATAACGGGAAGCAGTCGACGTTCAGCCGATCCACAGCTCCGAGTCAAGCGGATATTCGTTGACCTTGCAGCCGTCCAAATGCATGGATTGCTCCTGCATCAGCGGCGCCAACTGGCCTTCGCCGGCGCAGGTCGTTTCGTTGTCGATGTGCCCCAGCCGGTGTCCGACCTCATGGTTGATCACCATCGTGCGGTATCGCGCCAGGTTGCCGCCGGCGGCGAGCCATTGTTGCGTGCCACCGTTCCAACGGTCGTCGTTGACGATCACGTTGTTGTCGACCCTGCAGCTGTATTCCGCCGAGCATGATGGCGAGAACGACGTCATTCCCGACGCTTGGGACAGCACGAGATTGAAATCGCAGTTGCCGTCCGTGGATTGGTCGAATATGGCTCCGGCGCGTGGCCATCCGTGTTCGTCGTTGAGGATGCGGAACGCCGCGTTGCCGAATTCGTCGGCCGAACCGACGTTTCCTTTGGTTGCGATGCAGTAATGGTATTGCGTCACCGGTTTGCCGCTGTTTTGCGCGGTTTCCTGCGCTTTGTTCAGAATCGCGGTTTTCTCGTCGTCGCCCAGTGCCGCCGATTGCACGCTCACCGCTTTGGCGACGGCCTGCTCTTCCTGCGATTGTTTGGTTTCCGGTTTGGTTTTTTTGGCCGTCTTATGCTGATTGGTTTTGGCTGTTTTCTTGGCTGGCTTCTTGGCCGACGCCGAATGCGTGGCTTGTGCCGTCGTCTGCGTGTTCGGCGTCATGCGGACCAGCAGTGCGTGCACGCTGCAGGACGTCATCGATGCGATCAGCAGGAACAGCACGAGCACCAGCACGGCGGCCCTGCGGATGCGAAACGCCTCAAGCCGTTCCCGTTGGCCCATTGTGGCGTCGGCTTTCGGATCGAGCGCACGTATGATACGACGAATCCGCTTCAATCCAGCCTCCCGATATGGTGATGTTTCTCTCTTCGGCAACAGTACCAGTCTCAGTCAACATGCCGAAGCCGCCGACCGCCATGCATACCACCTATGCGTAAGGCCCGCGATTCCGGAGGGAATCACGGGCCTTACCAGCATGCCAGACGAATGCCGGCAATCGTCAAAGTAATGCTCAGGCGAACAGCACCTTGAACAGGAACGCGCCGACGATAGCGCCTACGATCGGGGCCACGACCGGAATCCAGGCCTCGCCCCAGCGGGAATCGCCCTTGTTCGGAATCGGCAGGATGGCGTGCAGGAGGCGCGGCATGAGGTCGCGGGCAGGGTTCAGACCAGGGCCGGTCGGGCCGCCCATGGAGGTCACGAGGCCCCACACGATGAAGCCGACGACGATGGATGCGGCGGCCGGGTTCGCCTTGCCCCACGGCAGGGACAGGCAGCACAGGGCGCCGAGCACCAGCATGAAGGTGCCGAAGAACTCGTTGAGGAAGTAGTTCACGCGGTCGTTGTGCGCGTCGGTGGTGCAGAAGGTGCCGAGGATGGCTTCGGCATCGTCGGTGTCCTTGTAGTGCGGCAGGTAGGTGACGTACACGATGAGCTGGCCCGCCACTGCGCCGAGCAGCTGGGCGATGATGTACGGCAGGACCTCGTTCCACGGGAACATGCCGTTGACGGCCTGCGCGAGGGTCATGGCCGGGTTGATGTGGGCGCCGGAGACGCCGCCGAACATCAGGACCGGGAACATGACGCCGAAGCCGTAGCCCATGGCGATGTTCAGCCAGCCGGCATGGTAGCCCTTGGTGTTTTTCAGTTCCGCGTTGGCGACAGCGCCGTTGCCGAAGACCATCAGCACGGCGGTGCCGACGAATTCCGCGGCAAGCTTGGTGAAGAGTGTGTATTCCACTGCAGTTTCCTCTATTACTTCTTCTCTAACGATTCTTACGATTCGTGCGATTCGAGATGAATTGCGATTCCGCTCTGGGCGGACAACAGCGCACTACCTTACTCCGTACGGAGGAAGTAATGCGGCTTTGGGTGGACACATGTCCGAAATACGAAAAAGACCCAAGTCATTGGCTTGGGTCTTGTCTGTGCCCCCTCAGGGATTCGAACCCTGGACACGCTGATTAAGAGTCAGCTGCTCTAACCAACTGAGCTAAAGGGGCGTTGGTCTTGGCGAGGTTTTTGTTCTCGCTGAGCACATGGAGTAAATATACTCAGAATCGGGAAGAACGCAACCCTCGGCGTGTCGCAATCATAAAACCGCTATTTTCCAACGTTTTCAGCAAATCGCCATCTATGGTGCACATCGCGTCATACGACGAAAAATGCGGCACGATGGCGCCCTAAAATCCAAGTAATCACATTTTCTTCACATTCTGGCGCAATGCAACCACTCCGACAGTCAACGGCACGAACTTTTCCATCACACATTTCCACCGCGGCGAGCCGAATAGCACGCATCATCGTCGAGCCCGTCGGCGCGCCAGAGGCCCTTTATAATAAGGACCATGGCACGTCACAGGAGTATATGACGCGCATCAAGAAGAAGAAAGGCTTACCTATGGCATGCCCAAATTGCGGTCAGCCGACCATCGAAGGCGCTAAATTCTGCGCCTCGTGCGGCTCACCGCTCACCCAAACGACCGCGGCGGCACCGCAAGCGCCGGCCGCGCCGGAATCCGATGACGGCACCATGCTGTCTTCCGCGCCGCACATGGCACCGGCCCCGCAGATGCCGACCGCTGCCGTCCCGCTGCCCAATAGCGCCGCACCGGCAGCTCCGCAAACCACCGTCCCGCAGCCCACCACACCGCAACCGGCGGCGCAAGCACAGCCGACCGCTCAGGCGCAGGCAACGCAACCGGTGGCACCACAGGCCGCGCCGACGCAGCAGTTCCAGTACGCGCCATCCCCGGCCCCGCAGCCGGCAGCAGCGCCGCAGCCAAGCCAGCCGACCCAGCAAATCGCCCGTCCGGCGGCCGATCCCACCATCACCGCGCTGACCACACCGCAGTCCATGAAGACCATGGGCGCCAGCCTCGGCATCGGTCTCGGCGCGAGCGTGGTGTTCGCACTGCTCGCATCAATCGTCTTCTTCATGGGCAATGCCGCGGCCAGCAACGGGCTTGCCGGCATTCCGGGCTTTTCCGACACCGCCTCCTTCCTGGGCAACAACGGTGTGTCCGGCTCCGGCCCGAATTTCTTCCAGATTCTCTTCACCGTGATGACGCTCGGCGTTGGCGGTTCGCTGAATCTCAAAACCAGCTCCCAGGGCTTCTCGCTGAGCAATCTCGGCATTGACGCCTCGCACGTCAGCGTGACGCTGCCGGTCGGACTGCCCGGTGTGGCATTGGCGATCGGCGCCGCGTTCGGCGCATACATGCTGGCACGCAGGTTCGCGCTTCGTTTCAAGTGGACGGGCGTCATCAGCTCGCTGATCGTCGGCGTGCTGTCCGGCCTGGTGCTGCTGGTCTTCGCCGCCATCTTCCCGGTGACGGTGGGTGGTTCCTACAGCGACTATTCCGCTTCCGCGTCGCTTTCCGGCGTGTCCTTCCGCACGTTCTGCATGGCGTTCCTGCTGTCGGCGGCCGGTGCGCTGGCCGGCTACGCGTTGGCACAGTATGCGGGCGATTCGGGTAACGTCTTCTCCGCCGCTTGGCGTTGGGCGCACCGCGCTCGTGGCTTCGTGCGCACGCTGGTCGAATCGTTTGCGATCTACGGCGTGCTGTTCCTGGTGCTTGGCCTGGTGGCAACAATCACCATGTCCGCCGCGAACCATCTCGGCGCAGGCGGTCTGCTGCTGGTTCCGCTGCTGTTCCCGGCTCTGCCGCTTATGCTGATTTCGCTGTCCTCGTTCGGCGGCATCGCCTTCTCGACGTCCAGCTACAGCGTCCATACGATCACGTTGTTCAACGTGTCCTCCCTCAGCCAGTATGGCTGGATCTTGTGGATCTGCTTCGTGCTGTTCCTGCTTGCCACGTTCTATATCGCGCTGCGTGAGACCGCGCGCAATATGTACGACCCGTATTACGCGGGCTGGCAGCATACGTGGAAGGCTCCGGTGGCCGCGATGGCGTTCTGGCTGGCCGCGGAGTTCCTGTTCACTTATTTCGCGGCGGGATACGCCTCGTCCAGCATGTCGATGACGACCCCGATGTGGTATTTCCTCGTCGCCGGCATCTGGGCGTTCCTGATCGAGGTGGCCGCGATGACGTTCGGTCCGACGCTGGTGGCGTCCCTGCCGGGCATGTGGCGGATCATCGTCGGTGGCACCGTGCAGCAGACCCCACAGAACGTGGTCGATTACGTCAAGTCCTGCGATCCGTCCTACGGCATGAAGAAGACCTCTGCCACGGCGAGCGCCACGACCGCAACAGCGACCATGCCGACGGCTTCGGCTGCCGCACAGCCGGCCAATCCAACTACTCCGGCAGCTCCGGCCGCATCGGTCCCCCAGCCCGCGACGCCGGCTGCGCCAATGCCCGCGCCCACCGCTCCTACCGCAACGCCTGTTTCACAGGCCGTTCCACAACCGGTCGCCCCGACGTCCATGCCCAATACGACAACGGGCAACACGGCAACGGGTGCGGTGCCGCTGCCGCAATCGCCAGCAGGCGCGGCTTCTATGCCGGTCGCAGCTCCGGGGGCAGGTCAACCGCTCGACCCAAAAACTAAGAAGACGATCCTTATCAGCGGCATCGTAATCGGTGCCCTGATTGTGTTGGGCATTGTCTACGGTGTGCTCAACTCGACCGTCTTCAGCGCGAAATCCGTGGCGCAAAGCTATCTGACGGCGATTGCCGACGGCAAGTATGACAAGGCCAATGGCATCGCCGATCCGCAGGTGGACAAGGACCAGCTCAAGCTGCTGTCCGACACCGTAGCGAAGGCCGACAACGCCACGATCGCCAACCCGCATATCGATAGTGTCAAAACCGTCGAAGGCGTGGCCAAGGTCAACGTGACGTATTCGCTGAACGGCAAGAACGTCAACGATTCGCTCACCATCAACAAGGACGGGTCGAAGTTCCTGCTGTTCCCGAATTGGAAGATCTCGAGCCCACTGCTCAAGACCATCACCGTGTCGGTGCCCAATGCCGTGGAATCGTTGTCCGTCAACGGTGTTGACGTGACCGCGAAGAATGCGGAGAAGTCGGACAGCGGCACGTGGACGCTGCGCGTCTACCCGGGTTCGTACAAGGTGTCGATCGGCAAGTCGGGGTATGTCACCAGCGGCATCACCATGGTGCGCACGAACGCGGACTCCGATGCCGCCGATCTCAAGATCATGCCTACGGCCAAGCTTAAGGAGGACTTGAGCAAGGCCGTGAACGCCAAGCTGGACGAATGCGCGAAGTCCACCGACTACGCGCCGGAAGGCTGCCCGTTCGGCTTCGACCTGTACGACGAGGACTACTACCGCAACTTCGCGTGGTCCATCAGCGTCTATCCGAAGCTGTCCGACATCGATCTCGATTACGGCACGTTCTCCACCCGGCAGGGCAAGGCGAAGTGCACGTATGAAGAGAAGAATTTCGACGATTCGTGGGAGTCTCAGGACGACAGCACCCACTTCACTGTCAACGGCAGCTTCAGCATCAGGGATGGCAAGCTCAGCGTCACGATTGACGATGAGGACTGATGCCGGCTAAAGAGCGGATATAGGAAAATCCCCCGCACCAATCGGTACGGGGGATTTTCGATGCTTAAGCTCAGACGTGTTTCAGCCTGAAGTCATTCACCGCCGGTCCGTAAGGACGTCGAGCGGTGAATGGGGCGAAATCACTCAGCGACGACCTTCACGAAGAAGTTGGCGGTGATTTCCGGGTGCAGGGCGACGGTTGCCGGGAAGTCACCGGTGGTCTTGATCGGCTCAACGGTGATGTTCTTCGGGTTGACCTCAACCTTGGAGGAGAGCGCGATGGCGATCTTCTCTGCGGAGATGCCGCCGAACAGCTTGCCGGACTCGGAGACCTTGGCAGCGATTTCGACGGTGGAGCCCTCGATGATTTCCTTGGCGGCAACAGCCTCTTCGCGGGTGGCGACGGCCTTGGCCAGACGAGCGCGCTTCATGGCCTCGATCTGGGCGGCGGCACCCTTGGACCAAGCGAAGGCCAGGCCCTGCGGGAACAGGTAGTTGCGGGCGTAGCCGGACTTGACGGCCACGACGTCACCCGGGTGACCCAGGTGGTTGACGGACTTGGTGAGAATAACCTTAGTTTCAGCCATTGTTCAAACCTCTCTAAGATCAGCGGCCGGACGTGGCGTACGGCAGCAGGGCCATCTCGCGGGCGTTCTTGATAGCTTTGGAGATCTCGCGCTGCTCCTGCACGGTGACACCGGTGATACGACGGGAACGAATCTTGCCGCGATCGGAGATGAACTTACGCAGCAGGGCGACGTCCTTGTAATCGATCTCGGTGACCTTGGCGGCCTTCAGTGGATTCGGCTTCTTCTTAAACGGCTTGACCGGCGGCTGCGGCCTCTTGCGTGACATCTTGATGTTCTCCTTAAAATCTGGAAATACTGCGATTAAGCTGCTTGTTTCGCTGTTCGCCTATGTTGCGGACGGGGTTCGGTCCGTCAGAATTCCGGTTCGTCGCTGTCGCCGCCGAATTCGGAGGAACCTCCGAAGGACTGGGACGCGCCGAAGGAACCGAAGGACGAGCCGGAGTTATCCGAGCTTGACCACGGGTCCGAGGCCGGAGCGGACTGTGCGGGAGCGGCGTTGACCGGAGCGGAGGCTCCACCCTGATATCCGGCGCCGCCAGCATAGCTGGAGCCACCCTGATATCCGCCGTTGTTGCCGCCGAAACCGCCGTTGTTGTTGGCGTTGTTGTAGCCGCCGCGATTGCCGCTGAAGCCTCCGTTGCCGGACGAGCTTTGACGGGTCACCTGGGCGGTCGCGTAGCGCAGGGACGGGCCGATTTCGTCGACCTGCATCTCGATGACGGTTCGCTGGGAACCGTCCTGCGCCTGGTAGGAACGCTGCTGCAGACGGCCTTGCGCGATGACGCGCATGCCCTTGGACAGACTCTGCGCGCAATGTTCGGCCATGTCGCGCCACGCGGAGCAGCGCAGGAACAGGGCCTGACCGTCTTCGAACTGGTTCGAGTTACGGTTCCAGGTGCGCGGAGTGGAGGCGATCGTAAAGCTGGCGACGGCGGCGCCGCTGCCAATGGTACGAATTTCCGGATCGGCCGTGAGGTTGCCCACCACGGTGATTACAGTTTCACCTGCCATGTCGTTACCTACTTACTTTGCAGCTTAGAAAGCTTGGTTTACTTACTTGCGAAGAATCTTCGTACGGATGACGGATTCGTTCAGGTTCAGCAGACGATCGAGTTCGTCGCTGGTGGCCGGCTCAGCGGAGTAGTTGACCACGACGTAGTTACCTTCGGTCTTGCCGGCGATTTCGTAGGCAAGCTTGCGACGGCCCCAGATGTCGATGTTCTCGACGGCACCGCCTTCCTTGGTGACAGTTTCCAGATACTGCTCGGTCAGCTTCTTCAGACCGCGCTCATCCAGCTCAGGATCAGCAATGAACATCAGTTCGTACTTATGCGCAGACATCACCCACCTCCTTCGGACTATCGGCCATGGACCTTCCATGGCAGGAGTGTGTATGCGTGCTGCCTTCAGGCATCGATAAGTCGCAATGAACATATGGATACGATTGATGGCAGCTTGTACAGGCTACCCCGACGCCGCGACGTATCGAAACGGCGTCTGCCGGGCGCGAAATCACGTGCGGAGGCAAGCAAAAAGCCCCGCTCGCAAGCGGGGCTTAATCGCAAAAAATCGTAATAAATCCTGAAATATCACGATAGCCGTATGGCAATCGCACGAAATATCAGGCGTAGATGTTGCGCGGACGCATGTCTTCGGGCAGGCCGTTGAGCAGCGTAGAAACGGAGCCGGATTCGAACACGGAGCGGATGCCGGCGGCCAGCAGCGGGGCCACGGACAGGACGGTCATGTTCGGCAGGCGCTTCTCTTCGGGCACCGGAACGGTGTCGGTGAGCACGATTTCGCGGGCGCCGCAGTCACGCAGGCGCTCCACGGCCGGACCGGACAGCAGGCCATGGGTGGCGACAAGCGTCACGGACTTCGCGCCGGCATTGTTCAGCGTGCGCACGGCCTCGCAGATGGTGCCGGCGGTGTCGATCATGTCGTCGACGACCACGCAGTCGCGTCCCTTCACGTCACCGATGATGCCGTGTGCCTCGGCATGGTTCGGGCGCGTGGTGTCACGGGTCTTGTGGATGAAGGCGAGCGGCAGTCCGCCGAGCTTGGCGGCCCACTGTTCGGAAACCTTGATGCGGCCGGCGTCCGGGGACACGATGGTGGTGTTCTCCAGCGGCATGCTGTTGCGCACGTAGTCAAGCAGGATCGGCATGGCGGTCAGATGGTCGACCGGGCCGTCGAAGAAGCCCTGCTCCTGGGCTGCGTGCAGGTCGACCGTCATGATGCGGTCGGCGCCGGCGGAACGGAACAGGTCGAACATGAGGCGTGCGGTGATGGGCTCGCGGCCCTGATGCTTCTTGTCCTGGCGGGAGTAGCCGAGGAACGGCGCGACCACGGTGATGGAACGTGCGGAGGCGCGCTTCATGGCGTCCACCATGATGAGCTGCTCCATGATCCACTTGTTGATCGGCTCGGTGTGGGCCTGCATCACGAAGGCGTCGGCGCCACGGACGGGCTCGGTGTAGCGCACGTACATCTCGCCGTTGGCGAAATCGTATGCGGTGGTCTCAAGTACGTCGGTTCCCAGGTATTTTGCGGTTTCCTGAGCCTGCTCGGGGTACGCGCGACCCGTCACCAGAGCCAGTTTCTTATCCGGAGTGCCTTCGAGAATCGCCGACATGCTTGCCTTCCCAATTGTTCGGTGCGTGAAATTAAGCCAAACTCCAATATAACAACGTGGGTGCCCACGCCACGCGGCTTCTGTGGAAGCGCCTCCCCGTTCCGTCTACTCGGCGTCGGCGAAGGCCTCACGAATCTGCGCCGCGGTGCCGTAGGATGCCTGCGCGCCATATCCAGTGGCCGCGTAGGCCGACACATACGAGGCGAGTTCCGCGGACTGCGACAACGTCATGCCGGAGGCCAGGCCGGCCAGCACGGTGCCCATGAAGGAATCGCCGCAGCCGGTGGTGTCGACGGCCTTGACGCGTACCGGGGCGATGCGCTGGACGCGGTGTTCCGGATCGTCCGCGGTGCCGTCGAGTACCACGGAACCGTCGCCGCCGAGCGTCACGATCGCCTGTTCGAAGCCGAATCCGCGCAGTTCGTCGAGCGCGTGCCACCAGTCGAACGAATCCCAATCGTCGTTCTCCGGCTCGTCGATGTCGAGCAGTTGCGCCATTTCATGCTCGTTGACGAGCAGGATGTCGGATGCTTCGATCAGTTCCACCGGCAGGGACGGGGTGAACGGCGAGTCGTTGAGCAGCACCTTCACGCCCGCTTCGTGGCACATGCGTGCGGCCGCGGTGACGGTTTCGATGGGGCTTTCCAGGCACAGGCCGAGCACTGTGGAGTGGGTCAGCGCGTCACGCACGGATTCGACGTAGTCGACGGTCACCTGCGCGTTGGAGCCGGGCGAGTACACGATGGTGTTCTCGCCGTGCGCGTCCACGGTGATGACGGTGGTGCCGGACGGGCCGAGCACGCGGCGCACGTGCGTGGTGTTGACGCCCGCTTCGCCGAGCGCTCCGAGCAGGAAGTCGGCGTTGTTGTCGGAGCCGACCGCGCCGAACATCTGCACGGTGGCGCCGATGCGTGCGGCCGCCGCGGCCTGGTTGCCGGATTTGCCGCCTGGCAGCAGCTGTAGCGGGCCGCCGGTGATGGTCTCGCCCGGCCCGGGCAGTCGCTGTGCGGTGACGGTGTAATCCGCATTCATCGAGCCGATTACGGACACTGTGCCGTGGATGCGGTCCAATGCAGAGAGAACTTCAGTCGCACTCATCTTTGACTTCCTTACATTAATTAAATAAAAAGGAGATTTGCGGAATATTGTTTTTCAGTATTCGCAATTATCGCAAATCTCCATTGTTTATATTGAGGATGTTATGTGCGATTATTTAGCCGATTCCTCGGTTTCCAACGCATGGTTGCCTTCGTAGATCTTTTTCTTGAAGACGAAGAACACGATCAGACCAAGCAGTGCGGTACCGGCGGCGATCAGCAGCAGGTTGGAATAGTTGGCGGCGTCACCGGTAGCACCGGTGACGGAACTGCCTGCGAGGGCGTTGGAGCCGAGCAGGCTGCCGATGATGGCAATGCCGATGGACGGAGATACGTTCATAGCCAGATCGTTCATGCCGACGCCACGACCAGATTCGTCCTTCTCAATGGTGCCGAGCACGGTGGAAACGACTGGAGAGTACATAAGGCCACAGCCCGCGTAGAACACGCATGCGCACAGGGTCAGCACCACAAAACCGGAGTTCACGCAGAATGCCGCGCCGGTCCATCCCAGGAACATGAGGGTGCCTGCGGTCACGATGCCGGCCTTGATGCCGATCTTGCGGATGATCATGCCGGAGCAGGTGCCCACCACAGCGGCGACCACGAAGGCCCACACGATGTGCAGGGAAACCTGGGTGGTGGTCATGCCGTAGATGTTGGTACCAATGGCATTGAAGATCGGGCTCAGTGCGTAGTTCACGAAGTAGAACACGAGGATCAGACAGATGGCGCGCAGCCAACGGGTGTTCTTGAAGAACGCCGGGGTGATGAACGGGTTGGAGGCCTTGTTGATGTAGAAGGCGAATGCCACGAACAGCAGCAGGGAGACCACGAGCATCCACCAGGACATGTAGGAGAAGAACAGGGTCAGGAACGCGGTGGCGAAGCCGAAGATCACGAAGCCGAACGCGTCGACCTTCTGGCCGTTGCCGCTCTTGGACGGGAGGGTCTTGAGCAGGATCGGCAGGAACAGGATGGTGACGGACGGGATCAGGAACAGGAACTGCCATGCGATGGAGCTGAGCATGCCGGCCGCGAACACGCCGATGGAAGCGGACAGCTGGTATGCGGCGGTGAACAGGCCGAAGAAGATGACCTTCAGGTCGTTGCGCAGGTATTTGGTGGCCACCACCAGGAAGGCGGAGCCTGCCACCTGCTCGCCTGCGGTCTGCAGCACTCGAGCGATGATCACGGTCCACAGGTTCGCGGCGAAGAAATAGTTGGCCACGAAACCGAAGATGGAGCCGATGAACAGGGTCACGAGGCCGAAGGTGACGAGCTTCTTCAGGGAGACGAAGTCACCGAGGGATCCATAGATGAAGCACACGATGCCGAGCACGATGCTGGGGAACGCGGTGATGAGGGACGCCTGCGCCGGCGCGCCGACGTCGGCGCCGACCTGCTGGAACACGAGGTTGAATCCCTGCAGGCACAGGGTGCCGAGCACGAAGGTGATCAGCAGCGGAATAAGGGCGCGGACGGCCATCTTGTTGCTGGTCACCGGATCGTCGAACGGGTCGACGGGGGCTTGCGATGGTGCGGTGTTGACTGCCGTTGCGGCTGCGTTGCTGGTAGACATGTCAGTTCTTCTTTCGCTTCTTCGCTTGGTTTTTGTGATGTTGTGTTGCGATTATTTCGATGGTGATTCCGTGGTGAGGGTTGCGCGGGAAACGCTCCGTGGAACGTTTTCCGCGCGAGCCGTCGTTCACTGCGCTTTTGCGGCGAGGCCGGAGATGCGGGTCATGAATTCGTTGAGGAACCTCGGCACGTCCACGCCGACGGCGACCTTCATGGTCTTGACCGGGTCGTTGAGGCGGATTTCGTCGCCGATGGTGCGTCCGCGGGTCGGGCCGTCCACATCGACCTTCATGTTGATGTCAAGGGTGGTGACGAGGGTCGGGTCCACCGCCACGCCGACGGCGAGCGGATCATGCAGACCGCAGCCGCCCAGGTGCGGGGACGTAGTCTCGTAGGCCTTGATGTAGAAGTCGGTCATGTCGGCCAGGAACTTGCCGGCCTTGGTGCCGAGATCGCGCCACTGCTGAGTTTCCTTGTAGGTGAGCAGGGTCTGCAGGGTCACGTCGAGGCCGATCATAGTGGTCGGAGCGCCGGAACGGAACAGGTAGTCGGCGGCTTCCGGATCCTGCGAAATGTTGGCTTCCATGCAGGCGTTGCAGTTACCGGGCACGGTCAGTGCGCCACCCATGAGCACGATCTGGCCGATTTCGTCTTTGATTTCCGGAGCCTTCTTCAGTGCGGCTTCGATGTTGGTCATCGGGCCGGTCGGCACGTAGACGAGATCCTTGCCATAGGTCTTCACTGCGTCGATGATGAAGTCTACCGCGGATTCGGTTTCGACGGAGCGGTTGGAATCAGGGATTTCCACGTCGCCGATGCCGTTGTCGCCGTGGATGAACGCGGAGATTGGCAGTACTTCGAAATGGTCGGTGGTGCTGGAGTGCGGCAAACCCTGATACACCTTGACTTCCGGGTGGCCGAGCAGGTCGGTCACGGCCAGTGCGTTGCGCACACCCTGCTCGACGAGCACATTGCCGTAGGTACCGGTGATGCCGATCAGTTCAATCTCCGGGCTTCCCAGAGCATACGAAATGGCAAGCGCGTCATCAACGCCGGTATCAAGATCAAGAATCATCTTTTTCATGTGTGTGCCTTTCCTCTTTGACGGGCCTGACGACGGTCCGCCACCATACGGGTGCGTCGTCAGTTATGTATCGAACACTTTCTCATTTATGTTGTGTGTTGACAAGATTTATGATAAAGCGTTTTATCAGGAACGCAAATTCGGCACTACCATACGGCGTGTTGCTTTTATTTCCAGCAATTTAACCGTATAAGAAACTCCGACGACACTTTAATCAAGATTTATCAGCGCCACCCGTCTCATCATGATCCGCAGGTATCTAAAAATCCTCAATCCTACGCGCAGGCGGCCTGCACCAGTTTCGGCGTAAGCACTTCAACCTGCGGATTAGAAAGCCACGGGCGAGCATCCCCTGATTCCGTACCGGACTTGGCACGAACCGCAACATCAATCCGCTCACGCAACATACCCCAACAGGCGGCGGCCAAATCAGCCACGCTCTGCTCAACGGTGGTCATACGCCAACCAAGACCGAATCGTTTGAGAATATTGTCGTAACCAATCACCTGCATATCCTCAGTAACGCGCAACCCACGTTCCGCCATACGCTGACGGAAACCAAGCGCCATCACATCATTGCAGCAGAACACGGCCGTCGCACCGCCATCAATAATCTGATCCGCAGCATGATAGCCACTACCGAAACGGTAATCCCCCTCAACGCATAGCGACGAATCAAAACACTCCCCCGCCTGCTCGACGGCATCCACAAACCCACGACGACGCTCCGCAGCACTCGACTCCGCAGTATCGCCAGTCACAATGCCAATACGAGTATGACCACCCTCCAACAGATAACGGGCAGCCAAACGACCACCAAGATAATTGTCAAAACCAACGGCATCGCACCAACCGCACTGCGTCAAACGATCAATCAACACCACAGGGCACGACACAAGCGCCACATCCTCACGCAACCGCTCAGCAGCATCGCCAGCGCAGGACTCGCGCGCCGGAATCAGCATCACACCGTCCACCCCACGAGCCGGAAGGCGCTGCAACAACTCATGCTCGGTAACACGCGAATCATCGGAATTGGCCACAATCAGCGAATACCCCTGCGCGGCGCACTCATCCTCCACGCACTTGGCAAGCGCCGCGAAAAACAAGTTCTCAATATCAGGCACGATCAGCGCAACCAGCTGGGACTGCTTGGTCACCAAGCTTCGCGCGCTCTGATTCGGCACGTAATTCAGTTTCTTTGCCGCGTCGGCAATGGCCTTGCGCTTCTCCTCGGACACGCGAGCCGGTCGATTATTCAACACCAGCGAAACCGTCGTCACAGACACCCCCGCGGCAGCGGCCACATCCTTCAGTGTCGCACGATACGCCATCAAACCCCCTTAAAACGTTTCTCCCTCCAGCATAAATGCCATGCGATCCTGACGCGCCCAGCATCGCAATCACAAACAAATTCCTTTCACAGCAAAATAATCCGCATTATTTCCAGCGGTAAATCGTTTCTCGGAAGTGTTTTTTGTATACTCGCAACGTTTTGTCTGAAATGAGAGCCACACGAGAAGAGAGGAACCACCATGCAGCCAACCATGCAGAAAAACAATGTGAAACAGCGCAAGACCATCGCCATCATCGCCATGATCGCAGTAGCTGCCATCGCGCTCGCAGCCGTCGCCATCATCGCAGTCTCCAACAAGCGCGAAATGACACAAGCCGCCAGCGACACCTGCGCGTTGAATGCGAAGGCGCTCGCCACGCATCAGGAGAGCTTTGAAGAAGCGCAACAAGAAGCTGAAGAAGCAGCGAAACTCACCGTGAATGACGTGGCGGACGGCACCACGCTCGAAACCCTGAAGGATGCGATCACACTGGCCAAAGCCGTGGAAAGCGCGCCAGCATGCCCCGCAAGCGGTAATGCCAGCGACTTCACCAAAGCGACGGACGACATTCGCAAATACGCCGACAACCTGCGCAACATCACCAACGAACTCGACGCGGCCGCCAAGTCGGTGGTCGCCAGCCAAGAACTCAGACTCGAGTCCGCCGAGTAAGTCAGGTAAGCCGCCCCGACGGTTAGCGCCGACGTCAGCGCCAAACCCTACGTTTAACGGGGCCAAAGTCATCCAAGTCTGCAACTTCGCCCCCATTACAAGCATTTTCGCACCACATCGGGCTTATATATGGCAGATTCGACAGGTCGCCCGGAGACATTTCGCTTATATATGGCAGGTCATTCCGGAAAGACCGCAGTTAGAGGGTACAAAATTACCCCCTAACTAGCTTGTTTCAAAAACAGACTGCCATACATAGGCGAGATGCCTCCGTACAAACCCCAAAATCTGCCATACATAAGCGAGATATGCCCATGAATTACGCATCTATGCTGTGCAGGCGCGACCTCGCGTCGCTTAGAGGCTTGACAACACCTTCCATTTGACAAAAGTTATCAGTTGCCACGTACCAGGAGACGCAATAGGGGCCGCACCTTCGAGGTGCGGCCGTTTTTCATCCTTCACCAAACCTGGATCTGCAACTAAGGCTAGCGAACAAAATGTACGCCAAACCACACATCCATTCCCCGGCGAGGTTGACTCGCCTGCAACGCGTCTCCTCGATCACCGCTTACCGAACTTCAATTGTCCGGCTTGCGCCACACGAACCGAATTCTTACTGGCCTTGGGCGCGGTAGCGGGCTTCGGTGGCGGCTTTGGCGGGCTCCCACCAGGCGCGGTTGGCAGCATACCAAGCGATGGTCGCCTGCAAACCGGCTTCGAAATCGGTATGCACGGGCCGCCAGCCGAGTTCGGTACGCAGCTTATTGGAATCGATCGCGTAACGTCGATCATGCCCAGGACGGTCACGTACCCAGTCGAATGCGTCCTCCGCACACCCCATAAGCCGCAGAATCATACGCATTACGGCAATGTTGCTCATTTCGCCGTCCGCGCCAATCAGGTACGTTTCGCCGATTCGCCCGCGCGTCAGAATCGCCCATACCGCCGAAGAGTGGTCTTCCGTATGAATCCAGTCGCGCACGTTCTCGCCGGTGCCGTACAGTTTCGGCCGCATGCCATCCAGAATGGACGTGATCTGCCGTGGAATGAACTTTTCCACATGCTGATACGGCCCGTAATTGTTGGAACAGTTGGAAATGGTGGCACGCAAGCCATATGTGCGCGTCCACGCGCGCACCAGATGGTCGGACGCGGCCTTTGACGCACTATACGGACTTGACGGGCGGTACGCCGAGTTTTCGCCGAATCGCGCCGGATCGTCCAACGCCAGGTCGCCGTACACTTCGTCGGTGCTGATGTGGTGGAATCGCACGTCGTATTTACACGCGGCCTCCAACAGCCGCATCGTGCCCTCCACGTTCGTGCGGATGAACGGTTCCGGGTCGAAGATGGAATTGTCGTTATGTGATTCCGCCGCGAAATGCACGATGGCGTCGCAGCCGGGCACGATGCGTTCCAGCAGCGACGCATCGCAGATATCGCCGATGACAAGTTCGACCTGCGATTGCGGCAGCCCGTCGATGTTCGCCGGATTGCCCGCATACGTCAGCTTGTCAAGCACGGTGATGTGCACGTCCGGATGATTGCGCGCCACGTACCGTACGAAATTCGCGCCGATGAACCCGCATCCACCCGTCACCAGAATATGTTTCGGTTTGAATCCCTGTTCGCTCACTGTTTCAGCAACCGCCTTCCCGATTCCAACATTACGAATGCAAACAAAGGCGCATAAGGAAGGAAATACCTGAATTGCATACCGTCGACTCCGATTAGCCCATCCGCATCGTATTGCAGCCACAAGGCAAGGTAAATCAGTAGGATATCTCCGATACAGACCACCGCGATCAACCATGCGTATGGTAAGGAAAGCATACCGCATGCATTTATAGAACCATTGGCAGTCCTAACCGGATTCTTTCGGCGGCTTTTGACACAAGCATTCACCACACTGGTCACAGCCAACACGACTACGGAAACCACAATTGCCAACCAACACGCGGCAATCATGATGCTGTCCGTCCTGTTATTCATATTCGATTGAGCATGCGTTATCGCCCATGCAATGTTCTTCACAGCATCCAACATGGCAACGGGATCCGTCAACAATGCATGCTTGCGCTCGCTCATTTGTTTGTACGAAACCAGCATCGGACAATTCGTATACCAAGCATTGACGCCCAACCAGAATATGGTCCATATACCAGACGCAACCACGCCTATCAACAATGGCACAGCCCGACCACGATTCACACGCCAGCGACCGGAAACTCTATCAAACATCAACGGAATAACCAGCAAAACCAATGGCATGTACACAAACTTGCACATTGCCAATAGCACGCTCGTTACCGCAAGCGCCACTGCTCCACGTTGTGATCGTTTACCAATAATTCCCCGGAACAGCAAACAGGAGAACAGAATCATCACAGCTTGTGTCAGCGAATCCGCAGAGATGGAAAATGAGGCAAGTCGAAGCATTTGAGGGACGCATAGCAAGAGTCCAACTGGGATCCGCCATTTTGGCAATGTCATAACCGCGCAGTACATGAGTAATGCATAGACAGCTATCATGCATATTTCTGCCAATCGATATGTTGTTCCAGATCTCAGATTAAATAATCGACCTACAGCAAAACCCAGCAATTGCGGAGCATATACAATCGGTGAATTTGTTGCCGTATTGTTGAACGGCAGGTCAACCGTTGCGGACGCCTTGTTATTAGCAATAGACTCCGGAATCACAATTCCTGGATCATATCCGTCATATTGATCCAAGGAATACTGCATCCAACTGCGATCAACCGCACCACCGACCACCCCCGTCTCAGTATTATGCAACATACTTCTTGAAGTAACTGGCCGCGCAATTACATCCCCGTTGAGTATGGAGTCAATTCGATAAACATGCGTCCAAATATCCGGCACATAACCAGGCTTGGTAATAGTCATGAAAAACATGCCTTCAAGCAACACGCACAACGCCACCAACACTGGCATGCATCGAAAAATCTTCTTCCCCTTCATACCGCCACTATCGCATAACTATTTGACTGCGCTTAAGAACATGCCTTGGTTTCATTCATCATTCAGATACCCACCAGCTACCATCAAGACACCTACTCGTCCAGACACACTGGCTAATATATAGCTCGGTTTTACATGCTCATAAACCCCCGTTTACACAAGGGGTTATTTGCCGTGAAGGAAGCGACGATGCCTTATATCCAGTCTGCCGTTCATGCCTTCGAGCCTTCATGCACCAAGCATCCCAAACAATCGTTTACCGGCGGCATCTACCAGCCACTGGCCGATGAGAGCATGAAGATACCCCCCTCTTATTTCAAGGCACGTCACCGCGCGGAGCTGTATACGCGGAAGACCACTCTCCATACAAAGCCCGCGCGCCGAAGCATCTACATACCGACAACGGAAGCATCCCCCGTAACATGCGATACGAATATTCTTGCGATTGCGGACGAGCAGCATGCTTCCTCTTTTGCTGCAGAGACACAAGTTAACGGCAATCACGCATTACAGACAACGTCACGTACTCTTCAAACGGTTCAGACAGCGCTGACGACTGCCGGGCATAGCTTGAAACGAGCAGGACACGTTATTACCAGCGCGGCCCGCACCACTGCACGCACCGCACGTACCGCTGCGACCACGATGCGTAACGCATGGCGCACCTTCACGAGTTTCAAAGCCGTCCAGCTTATCATCAAGTTCTTCCGGGGTGCGCATGCCTTGTGGAAGAAACGCATGAAGTTCTCCTATGCGTTCTATACCGCAGTGTTCTTCCTGCTCACTTCCTTCGAAGTATTATTCATCCAATGGGGCATGTATAGCGAGCCACACTATGCTAAAGGCACACATGTCAGCCAAGCAACAAAAATTCTAAATAGTGTTGCAGGTCAACTTACCAAATTCGTAAGTCAAATGTGGCTGGAACAGAAATATCTATTCCTGATTAATTTCGTTGCCCTCGCTTTAATCTATCTGGCTCTGATTTGCATATGCAATAGATTCTGGATTGCAACTGCGACATTCGGCTCTGTAATGTCCATCTACGCCGTGGCAAATATGCTCAAAGTTCAGTTTCGCGGCGAACCGATAATCCCAGCCGATTTATCTTTCCTCTCCGGAGGAGATACCGGAAATATTGTTTCTTTTATTCCTAAAGATAGCGAAGCATTCATTAGTTCTGCTGTTACAACCCTTCTTTGGTTCTTAGTCGTATGTTTCATCTGTTTTGTTCTAGACGGAAGAAGGAAATTCATTTACTGTTCTTGGACGCATCCGTTCACGTCAATCAAGAATATCCTCGGCAATCTAACACGCATCATCGCAGCTGTATTGAGTGTTGCGATCTTCTTCTCATTTACTTGGAATCTCAGCACACCTAATTCATGGTCATATAAGTGGATTAGGGATATGGGATACAAAGCAGAGCTTTGGAACCCAACCGACGACGCCCAAGCCAATGGCCCTGCAATCTCCTTCCTCAATCTCACCCATGTCAAAGCAATGGATGAGCCAAATGGCTACAGCAAAGAAACCATGCAGAAGCTGGCACAACGCTATAACAAAGAAACTGTGCTCATTAACAAAAACAGGGCGAATAACCTTACCGACAACAATGTTGTCATGATTTTGTCCGAATCTCTTTCAGATCCGACACGTGTTCCAGGCATCGCATACGACATCGATCCAATGCCCTATATCAGGAGCCTTAAAAATACAACCACTTCAGGTCTGATGTTGGCTCCAGGCTACGGTGGCGGTACCGCCAATATTGAGTACCAAGCCCTTACGGGTCTGAATCTCGCCAACTTCAACAGCTCTTTGACGGTTCCTTATCAGCAGCTTGTCCCCACACAGAAAAGTCCTTATTCGTTCAATCAAATCTGGAACCAAAAGTATGGATCAAATGGATCCACCGCTGTTCATCCGTATTACAGCAGCATGTACCTGAGAAATACGAATTACAATAAGTTCAAATTCTCATATTTCTATACTCTTGATAGCAAGAAACCAATATGGCATCAGCATCATATCGACAAATCACCAGATGTCGACGATGCTTCTGCCTATCAGTGCATTCTTGACCTTTTGAATAAGCAAGACACAACAAATAATGGCAATCCACAATTCCTTCAACTTGTCACTATGCAAAATCATCTTCCCTACAACGATTGGTATGACAATAACGAATTTAAGGATGCAGACGTTTCAGAGAATCTAGGTTACTGGGATCGATATTCGATTGACACATATGCAAAAGGCGTCAATTACACTGACAAGTCCACGCTGGCTTTTCTGGAATCCCTCAACAAGTTGGATAAACCTGTCACTGTTATTTTCTACGGAGACCATCTTCCGGGAATCTACGACGATGCAAGCAAGGACAAGAATAACGCTCTCACACTGCACGAAACAGATTACTTCATATGGTCCAATAACGCTTCAAAGTCAAGAGGCGCCAAAATTGACCACGCGACATCCTATACATCATCCAATTACTTCATGGCGATAGCCGCGGAACATATGAATGCAAAAGTATCGCCATACTTGGCTTTACTCACTAAATTGCGCGAAAACGTGCCCGCCATCAGCCGAATTGTCGTCCAAAAAGGCGGACGCAGTAAAGGTAACGCAACCTATCTCGATTCGAGTGGAAACGAAATCGATAAGCAAAAACTATCGAAAACAGCGAAACAGTTGCTTAAAGACTACGAGCTTGTTCAGTACGATCAAACGTCAGGCAAAAGATATTTGCAAAATACAAATTTCACTCAAGTTCCCGGTAAGTAGTATTTTCCATAATAGATGCGCAACTTATCTAGCAGGAGAAGCATTATGAAAATCGCGGTTGCAGGAACCGGCTATGTTGGATTGTCCGTCGCATTGCTGCTGTCCCAGCATAACAAGGTTCACGCCCTCGACATCATTCCCGAGAAGGTCGAGCTGTTGAACAGCGGCAAAAGTCCGATTGTCGATCCGGTGATTACCGATTTTCTGGAGAAGAATACCTCCGGTGAGCGCCCGCTCGATTTCCATGCCACCATCGACGCGCAGGAAGCATATACGGATGTCGATTTCGCAGTGATTGCGACACCGACAAATTACGACGAGAAGAAGAATTATTTCGATACCTCCAGCGTCGAAGCGGCAATTGCCGCAGTGCGTCAGCACTCACCGCACGCCTGGATTGTGATCAAGTCCACCATTCCAGTTGGTTATACGCAACAGCTTCGAGAGAATTTAGATGACGATCACATTCTTTTCTCCCCCGAATTCCTGCGCGAAGGCCATGCTCTGTACGACAATCTGCATCCAAGCCGCATTGTCGTCGGAGCTCCGCAAAATGATGCCGAATCCGTCGAAGCCGCGCACCAGTTTGCATCTTTGCTCGCCGAAGGCGCCGATCCAAGCGAGGAGTTCCGCATCAATCATGACGGCAGCACCGGCATCCCTACTCTGGTGGTCGGCACCACCGAAGCCGAAGCCATCAAATTATTCGCCAACACGTATCTGGCGCTTCGCGTGGCGTATTTCAACGAATTGGACACCTATGCGGAAAGCCGTGGACTGAACACCCGCGAGATCATCGACGGCGTATGCCTCGATCCGCGCATCGGCGACGGCTACAACAATCCCAGCTTCGGTTACGGCGGCTACTGCCTGCCGAAGGACACCAAGCAGCTTCTTGCCAACTACAATCAGGTGCCGCAGAACCTTATCGAAGCCATTGTGGATGCAAACCGCACACGCAAGGAATTCGTGGCATCCGAAGTGATGGAGCGCATCAAGGACGTTCAGAACCCTGTCGTCGGCATCTACCGGCTGACCATGAAGTCCGGTTCCGACAATTTCCGCCAATCCGCCATCCAGGACGTGATGAAGCAGTTCAAAGCCAATGGCATCCCCGTGCTCATCTACGAACCCACGCTGGACAAGCCCGACTTCCAGGGCAGCGAGGTCACCCACGATCTCAGCGATTTCAAGGACCGTTCGTCCGTGATCGTGGCAAACCGCTGGAACGGCGATCTCAACGACGTGGATTTCAAGGTTTACACACGCGACCTGTTCCGCAGGGACTGAACCTCGCATGCTCCTTCCATCTTTAGTAAAACAGTTATGCTAATTGACTCCAAAAGCCGACTGAATAATGTCTAAACATTATAAAAATACACGGAATTCCAGTATTGAATTGCTACGCATCATAGCCACTTATTTAATCATTCTTCGTCATTTTGTGGTATTCAACACTTTTGACGTTTGGAGCCAAACCTTGTCAATCAAAAAGGTTGTGCTCGAAGGGATTTTCTATCCAAGCGGCAAAATCGGTGTAGTTCTTTTCTTCCTTATCTCAGCGTGGTTTCTTTGTGAATCACCCACAAGTCTCAAGGCAAGTTTCAAAAGACTCTGGTTCCTTGAGCGCGAAGTTCTTTTCTACAGCATCGCACTCTTCGGATTCTTTTGTCTTTTCCAACATGCGCAAATAAACACACAGCTGGTACTCAACACCATATTCCCGATTTCCACTAATTTATGGTGGTATGCAACGAGCTACGCTGTCTTCTTGATTCTGATGCCATTTTTCACCAAAGGCTTGCAAACACTCGGAAAACAAACACACAAAGCATGCTGTTTAATATGTATTATTATGTGGAGCATCTGCGGAGGCATCTTCAATTTCATTTCTTTTGACATGCCAGAACAAAATGTTCTTATTTTCTTATACCTCTACACGCTAGTATCATACTGGCGCTGGTATATCAAGGATCCAATTCAAACGAAAATAAGCATATTAGCAATTACCGCTGGATATGCCATCACAACCGTCAGCGTAATCTTTTTATCGTTCACCAATTTCGGAACGCAGAATGACCCTTCTTTACAGGGAATGCTAGGAAGAAATGAATGGATGCTTCCGGTAATGCTTGCAAGTTTTGGCACTTTTGCATTGTTTAAAGAGCACCATTTTGTTAATAAAATAATTAACAGCATTGCAAAATCAATGTTTGCTGTATATTTAATAACAGTTTATCCACTTTCTTCAACGCTATTGTGGCAGAAATTATTTAACATCTCCAATATATACAATTCTCGAGCACTAGTCCCTTTCATTATCATAGCGGGACTATTCATTCTCACCTCATGTATTTGTATTGATTATTTACGTCGATGGATTTTCCGGATTACTATCGATTGTAATAAAGGCAGATGGTTCGACTATGCATGGGAAAAATTACACTCTATCTGCAGGAAAACTCACATTACAGAAACGAATATCCCCTAAGAGATAATTTATTGAAAACTTTGTTGGGATTCAATTAAGCATATTCTCCTAATCGAATCTCAACAATCGAGCAATCACCTCTTGCCCTGTACCTTGCGGGCCACCACCTTCATCAGTTCACGCTGCTTGGAACCGGTGGGAGCCAGCACGTCCACATACTTGCGGATGGGACTGTCTTCCGCAATCGCACGCTCATGGTGTTCCGGCGGAACGGGACGTTCCACACCGCTCATTGCTGCGATCATCTGCGCCACGAAAGGCGTTTCCTGCGCATAATTCCAATATAACGAAGCGAAATCGCACCATGGATTCTTCCATGGTTTATCGAAACCGGCGTAATGCACGATTTTCGGAGCCTTACGAGAAGCCATGTATGCCTTATACACATTGGCGGGCGCGAAATCGAAAACGCCATTGACACGACCGGCGCAGTTGTGCATCACATTCCACGAATAATCCAGGTACGTGACCAGGCCTTCGCATTCCACGTTCAAAATATCCTGGTCGTTATAGATGTATCCGGGTTCGGAGGCGATTTCCAGCCATTCGTGGACGGTATGGATCTTGCGCATACGGTCGAGGTTCATCACCAGCACGCCGGCCTGGAAGTAGCCGTACGCATCGCGCATATGCAATTGCTTGCGCACATATCCGGCCCGTTCACCGTTTTTCATATTGAGATTACCGATGAAGTCGATATCGGGCACAGCGGCAATCGCATTATCCCCAAGTTCAATATCGAACAGTTCGGCGACATCGCCATTGACCACCAAATCGCAATCCAGATACAGCAGCTTCGAATAGAACGGCAACGCCTCCTGGATGATGAAACGGTAATACGTTTCGATGCTGATATGCGCATTGCTGGTGGTGAGATTGAAGCCAGCCAAGTAACGGCTCACATCGAAGAAGCGGATCACGGCATTTGGGAACCGTTCGAAAAACTGACGTATGTTTTGCTTGTTCTCGTCGGAGATATTCCGTTCCAATACGATCACATCATATGAACGATCTTTGGAAGCGTTCTTCAGCATCGAATAGATGGTGGTGGTGAGCATCGGCACATAGTTGTTGTCCGCGGCGAACACCACCGGCACCACGTTCTTGTATCCGGCATCAAGCGGCTTGAGGACGGCGGCCGGCTCCGGATGCAGGAAATGCACGCACTGCAGTCGCTTGACCTTCCAATGCGCGCCGGTGCGCTGCTTGTGAGCGATGAAGATGTTGAGCAGCCGTTCCGAAAGATGCCCCACCGTACGTGTAGTCTGCACGTCCATTCTGCTGAAATCGGTTGCCGCCGCGAACTCATCAAGCAGTGGGAACAGCCATTCGTTGTATTCGAAGAAGATGTCCTTCTTCATGATGAACATGTTGCAGAATGCCGCGGTTCTCCCATTGAGCACGGCATCGGCGTCCACCTTGTAGTCGGGATGGCGCGCGCACAGAATGTCATACATGTGGCGCAGGTCCTTCAAACGCAGGTGCTCGTCGGCATCCCAGTGCTGCTTGAGATTTGAGAATCCGCCGATACGGCGAACGTCATTCAACGGCGTGGTGATGACGTCCCAACCTTCCACGGCACGAGCGATCGCATCATCGTTGATACCGTATTCGGCGAGCGCGTGATTATCGATATACGAATCGATAATCTCTCCGTAATCGTTCTCTTTGTGCGGAGTATCGGTGAAATCGAAGTACCTGCGGTAGTGGCAGAAGCCGTAGTAATCGGCGTCCTCGTTTTTCCACGCCCAATATTGTGCGGTCAGCTCGCAATACCGCGGGTTTTTCGTGGAGATATTCTCGCCCTCGTCGTCATGCAAGGTGTCCGTAAAGCGGGTCACGGCGTTCGCCGCGCCCACCTGCACCGGAACAATACTGTTCCCCTCGGGGAAAGTGGCTTGCTTATGCGCCGACACGAAGATTTTGATATTCGGATGGTGCTGTTCCGCTGTGAGAACCATGTGAGATATTCCGCCTTACTAAGACAAACGTCCTTTCCTCAATAGAATATATGAGAGTACTGCCGAAGAGGGACGCTCTACGAGCTTTTGCACCCAAATACTTCGCACGAGTAGGATAGGACGTTTGTGAAAGACTTTTTCGAAAGCCTCAAGAAGAGGTACCACTATGCGATGGTGGTTTTCAAGGAACTGGTGAAAACCGACTTCCAGCTGCGATATCAGGGCTCATTCCTGGGCATGGTGTGGTCCGTGCTGAAACCGCTGATGCTGTTCGCCGTGATGTACGTGGTGTTCGTGAAGTTCCTGAAGTTCTCGGATGGCACTCCGACTTTCCCGATTTCATTGCTGTGCGGCACCTGCCTGTGGAGTTTCTTCTCCGAATCGACCAGCATGGGAATGCGCGCCATCGTCGATCGTGGCGATCTGCTGCGCAAGATTCATTTCCCGAATTACATCATTGTGGCGTCCACCACGATGGGTTCCATGATTTCCCTGGGCATCAACCTTGTGGTGGTCATCCTCTTCGGTTTCTTCGCCCACGCACACTACACCTGGCGCATCCTACTGGTTCCGCTCAGCATTATCCAGCTGTATTGCCTTGGTCTTGGCGTTGCTCTGCTTCTTGGCTCGCTGTATGTGTATTTCCGTGATGTGGCCCATATCTGGGAAGTGGTGCTGCAGGCCATGTTCTATGCCACGCCTATCATCTATCCGATTTCCATGGTGGCGCAGAACAAGGAGTTCTCCTGGGCTGCCGACATTCTGATGCTTAACCCGACCACGCAGACCATCATGGATATCCGCCATAACCTACTATCTCCGGAATACGTGCCAACCGTATGGACCATGGTGGACAACAAGCTGTTGTGTCTGCTGCCGTATGTGCTGTCCGCTGTGATCCTGTGGCTGGGCATCCATGTGTTCCGCAAGTACAGCGCCAAGTTCGCGGAGGTGCTCTGAATCATGACCGAGGTTTCGATGACTGAAAACAACACTGTCGATGAGCGGCCGGTGGTGCTGAAGGTTGAGCATGTGGCCAAGTCCTTCCGCCTTCCTACGGAGCAGGCCACCGGATTGAAGATGGCCTTCCTGAATTGGACGAAGGGCATCAAGGGCTACACCGAGCAGCATGTGCTGCGCGATATCAATTTCGAAGTCCATCAAGGTGATTTCTTCGGTATCGTCGGACGCAACGGTTCCGGCAAATCCACGTTGCTGAAGATCATTTCACAGATTTACGTGCCGGAACAGGGTTCCGTGATGGTGAAGGGCAAGCTGGTGCCGTTCATCGAGCTGGGCGTCGGCTTCAACCCGGAACTGACCGGGCGTGAGAACGTATACCTCAACGGCGCTCTCCTGGGATTCACCCATGAGGAAATCGACGCGATGTACGACGACATCGTGGAGTTCGCCGAGCTTGAGGACTTCATGGACCAGAAGCTCAAGAACTATTCCTCCGGCATGCAGGTGCGTCTCGCCTTCTCCGTGGCCATCAAAGCACAAGGCGATATTCTGGTACTTGACGAAGTTCTTGCTGTGGGCGATGAAGCATTCCAACGCAAGTGCGATGATTTCTTCACAAAGATCAAAAAAGATCCAACCAAAACCGTTATTCTGGTCACGCATTCCATGGATGCAGTGAAACGTTATTGCAATAAAGCGATTTTAATCAAAGATGGTAATATTATTGCTTCGGGAGATAAAGACGCTGTTGCTGATCAATATACTCTCGAGAATATTAGAACCGATCAGAAACACAGTCATCCGAAAAAGAATGAGCATCCCGAGGGACTTAATGACCGCGTCCCCATATTCCGGTTCATTCCAGTCTCATCAACTGTTGCCAATTGTTCTGATACTTTCAAATTCGACATCGAATATGAATACAACGATGACGATGGTTACATTGCAATTGCTATGAACGACATCAAACGTGGCGGAATCCCTTATGACTCGGGTCAGAAGAATCTCAAGGTCCAAAAGGGACATCATATTCTGCACATGGAGATGCCTCTATCACTATTTAATAATGGCGAATTCCGTCTTGTGGGCTCATTTCGTACCGAAAACTTGGAGGATGATAAGCGAACGGACATGATTGCCTACACTAATGATGATAATTCTTTGCTTTTTGCAGTCAGAGACAAAGCTAATACAAGAGATTATGCTCTGTTGAATGATCGTGCTATGCAAATGCATCTCATTTCTTATGACAGTGAAAAATAAAACGCCATTCATCGTTAATACCGCAATTAGCACCTTTGAAGGAAGAGCCAATGCCCAAGATTTCAATCGTCATTCCCGCATACAATGTCGGCGATTACTTGCAGGAATGTCTTGATTCGGTACGGAATCAGACTTTCTCCGACATCGAGGCGATTGTCGTGAACGATGCAAGCCCAGACAATGTCGGAGAAATCGCAGTGCAGGCGGCTGAACAGGATCCACGCATTCGAGTAGTGACCAACAACCCGAATATGGGCACACACCGCACTCGTATGGCCGGTGTAGAAAACGCTTCGGGGGAATATACGTTCTTCCTGGACGGCGATGATGCTCTCAAGCCGGACATGTGCGAACAGCTTGCCGCGGAAATCGACAAACACCCCGTAGACGTGCTGCATTATGGCCTTACTGTTGTCGCCGCCAACGAGCTACTGGAAAACGAGCGCCAGGCCTTCGAAACCTTCAACAACACTCCTACGCCTGATTCCACCGGAGAAGACATTGTCCGCGATATTTTCGATGAGACTCGCGGCTACAAGGTCGATTGGCGTGTGACCCAGCGTCTGTACAAGACCTCCATGCTTAAGGAAGCTTTTAATGCCATGACTCGCGACCGTCTAGGCCGTTCTCAGGACGGCTACGAGTGCTTCGTGGTTTCAGCATTTGCCAACAGCTACCATTCCTTCAAGGAATGTCGTGGATACGTGTATTACTATGGCCGCGGGATCAGTGGCACCAATATGATCGATGCAGCGAAGTATGCCCGTTATTGCGGCCATTTCAAGGCGGATTTCGATGCAGCCTACGAATTTGCCGATGCACAGCATTCCGACATGCTTCGTGATTGCGCACAAGGCTTCCAACGCAAGGCAACCGAAATCCTTGCCAATGATTGGAAGGTCAGGGTTCCGGAAGAGGAAAAGGCGGAAGCCGCCAAGCAAATGGAGGCTGTGTTCGGTCCGGCCATCACGGGACGTGAACTGTACCGTTTCGTGCGCGATGATGCCTATGACCGAATCGTCAAAGAAAACTTCACTCCCGGCATCTCCAAGCTGCAAACATGGTTCAATATCGCAAACAATTGCAAGCTGCCGCAGAATGCGGAAGGACCTGATGTCACTCGTTTCCATGAGATGAAGCGGCTTGCGTCCATTCATATGCACGACCTCAACGAACGAATCGAAGCAGCGAAAACTATCAACGAATACAATAAACAGCGCATCCGCATCTTCGTCACCACTCACAAAAACGTTGACACCTTCGACAGCGCCATCATGCAGCCGGTGCAAGTCGGACCGAAGAACTATCGCTTCCCCTGGGCATTCCACGATGATGAAGGCGAGAATATCGCCGATCTCAACCCACGTTACTGCGAACTGACCACGCAATATTGGGCTTGGAAAAACATCGACGCCGACTACTACGGTTTCTGCCATTACCGCCGTTACTTCGACTTCTCGGACACTCCGCATGAGGAAAATCCCTACGGCGAAATCATGGACGACTACATCGATGCCGCCGCGGCAAAGAAGTATGGCCTGGATGACGAAAACATCGCCAACGTGGTGAAGCAGTATGACGTCATCACCACGCCATTCGGCAATCTCGAAAAAATCATCGATAAGCACGGCACTCCACGCGCGCTGTGGGAAGCCGCTCCCCTGCTGCATGACGATGATCTGAAGCGTTGCTACCAGATCCTGTGCAGCATGTATCCCGACTACAAGCAGGATGCACAGGCGTTCTTCAACGGCGACAAAGCCTGCTTCTGCAACATGTTCATTATGAAGAGGGAGATCTTCTTCGACTATTGCGAATGGATGTTCCCCATTCTCGAAGAGTTCGACAAAAACACCGACTACAGCACGTACAGCAAGGAAGCCCTGCGTACGCCAGGCCATCTGTCCGAGCGTCTGCTCAACATCTACCTGCTGCATCACAAGCGTATCGGTTCCAACTGGAAGTTCAAGGAACTACAGTGCGTCCACTTCACCAATCCGGAGCCAGCGGAGCAGCTCAAGCCGCTTGACATTACCGACAAGCCAATCGTTCCGGTGGTGTTCGCAGCGGATGACAATTATGTTCCTCAATTGACCACCACCGTGTATTCAGCCATGAAGAACGCCGATCCGCATTACTTCTACGATGTGACGGTGCTGCAGCGCAACATCGCATGGGACAAGCAGGAACGTCTGCGTGGCTTCTTCAAGCAGTTCCCGAATATGAATCTGAGGTTCACCAACGTGGACCGCGAACTTGCTGGCTACGATCTTTCCACCAATAACGCCCATATCAGTGTGGAGACGTATTACCGCTTCCTGATTCAGAAGGTTCTGCCGTTCTACGACAAGGTGCTGTATCTCGATTCCGACATCATCATCAACGGCGATATCGCGAAGCTTTACAACATCGATTTGCAGGGCAAGATGCTCGGCGCGATTCGAGACATCGACTTCCTCGCCAATCTCAACGTGAAGCACGGCAAACGCATGGGCTACGCGCAAACCGTGCTGAAGATGAAGAATCCATACGATTACTTCCAAGCTGGCGTGCTGGTGCTCAACACCAAGGCGATGCGTGAGCATTACACCATCGAGCAGTGGCTTACCTACGCCTCGAATCCCAATTTCATCTACAACGACCAGGACGTGCTCAACGCGCACTGCGAAGGGAACGTGCTGTATCTGCCGTGGGAATGGAATGTGGTGCACGATTGCGGCGGCCGCGTGGGCAATCTCTTCACGCAAGCGCCGAACGATATCTACGACGCATATATGAAGTCGCGTAGCAATCCGCAGATCATCCATTATGCCGGCTTCCAGAAGCCTTGGACTGATCCGGATTGCGATTTCGCCTCTATCTACTGGAGGTACGCGCGTGAGACCCCGTTCTACGAGCGTTTGCTCAAGCGTGTGGTGAAGGCGAACGAACCGGAAATCCCAGAAGGAGTATTCCGCCCGCAACATGAGCGCGCAGTCGGAGAAGATAATCCGATTCGCAAAATCGTCGATCCACTCATGCCGATTGGCTCCCGTCGCCGTGATGCGGTGAAGGCGATTGGGCGTGTGATCCGAGGAAGGAAGTAATCACGTTGGCGCAGTCAGTAAAGAACTTCAAAAACACCAGCCGCAACTTCGCTTACCTTATTCCCATCATCTTGGGAACATTATTCGGCATGTGCTCCTTTATTGGTAGGCATGAAGGCAAAATCAATATAGGGAATATACTTCTGTATGCAAATATTCTTTTCTATATCCTTTTATTTGCACTGGCTTTCTTTGCTATCACAAAAATAACCGCATATGCGAACCGTCATCGTTCGTCATTGGACAAACCGTTTGCGCCATTGCGCAGGATCACATTAGATTGGTCGCCACGATCCATAATCACATTGTGGTGCGCCATAACTGCGCTCTGGATTCCATATTTCATAACATACTTTCCAGGTGTCTATTGGTACGATACTTCATGGCAGCTGATGGAGTACTTTGATTCCTCTGTACCTTTCACAGATCATCATCCCTTCATGATGACGTACCTGTTTGTCGGATTCGCTCATATTGGTAAAGCACTGTTCAACAACGCTATATATGGATTGTATCTGCTAATACTCATACAAGCTCTGCTGTCCACGCTATCCATAGCCTGTGCAACCTGCTACACAGCCAAATACAACGTGCCTTGGAAATGCCGCCTTTTCATGGCCTTGTTTCTTGCCGTTTTCCCCATCATTCCCATGCTGTCTATGACACTCGCCAAAGACACATTCAACACACCATTTTTTGTGTTCTTTTCCATCGCTTTCTGCGAACTCTGGAAAACTCAGGGAACGATTCTAAAATCTGTACCGTTCGATATTTTCTTTGTTATAGATGTACTGGCTGTGTCTCTGACAAAAAAAACAGGTATGTACATCGTAATTTTGGCAATGATATTTTTAGTTTGCACTGCCATTAAAAGCTGGCGGCGTAAACTGGGTACACTGATTTTGGCAGGTATTCCATATCTAATCGTCGGCGTCGTCATTCCGACTTTCGTATTGCCAACATTGCACATTGCACCGGGAGAAAGCAACGAAATTCTTGCCGTCCCCATGCAACAAGTCGCCAACGTGGCACATAACCACAAGGATGATTTAAGCGCATCTGAGATAACTGATATCGAACAAATTTATCATATGGATATCAACCAACTTCAACAGGCGTATTGCTGGTACAAAGCCGACCCAATTAAAGGGCAACAGCTATCGTCCGAAGACGAACATAAATTAATCAGGACATGGGCCGAACAACTAATCAAACATCCTGGGGATATGCTTGCCGCCTGGGGAGGCCTCTCTGCAGCATGGTTCTCATTCAATGTCACCGTCGGAAATGACCGAAACCTTAGTATGTTACTTCCAATCAGTAATTCCGGCCATCACTATCAAGGCATCGAACGCTACGTCCCTTGGGTTGATAACACTAAAGCAGGTAATGCAGTCGAGACGTTCTACATGGATACGCTATTAGCTACGCCCGTATTCAATGTCATATGGCAGAAGGCTTTCTGGGCAACAATACTTCCCTCCGCAATCATGTTCCTTATACTGACATTCGGACGGCAAAAGAAGAAGCTGAATCTGCTAACGCTCAACGCACCAATGCTTATCACAATGCTCGTGCTGTTCGCAGGACCAATTTCAACTTATACAGAAGCTACGCGATACGTATTGCCTATGCTGTATATCGTCCCGTTGTTCTTGTTCCTCACACTCGGCCAATTGCAATCCGAAGATGATAGGTAGCATATTTGTCACCTGTCATCTCGATGACGCAATCTGCTTTATTTTTGCAATAATCCACTTGCCGATGTATACCGCGATACCGGTAAGCGCATAGACCACAATGGCCTTGATGAACGGATGAGTTTGTCCCAATGTAATAAACCCTCCGATTGGCCCGCCCAAAGTAAGGTTCACAAGCAGCAGATGGAACATATACACACCCAGCGAGACGCTGGATACTTTACGGATCATGAGCTTCATCTTGTCGGAACCGCGCTGGAAAAACGGCTCCAGCGTTTTGCAAAGCATAAATAGCGACACTGCCGATGTCACACAAAGCGGAGAAGCGGTGCCGACAAGATAGTTATAGTACTCCGTTCCCATCGTTTCTTGGAAAAAGCCATTCCAGCACAGTCCTCCAAGGAACATCAATGCCGCAGACCCGACGAATAAACCTGCCCAAGCCGGAGCTTTCCATCGCACCGGCAAGCCATAATTCTCCAGATAATATCCGAGCAAGAAATACAACAAGGCGCTGGACGAGAACAGCGGCCAGCTCAGCAATGGACTAAAGTATTTTTCATTGATTCCAATGGCGTTAACCGCTGGAATGAGAATCGAACAGAACAACGTCAATGCGATAGCATATTCCATGAGACGACGGTCATGGACGATTTTCGAAAGCAGCGGAGTCAACAGATACAAATAAATGATGGAGTACAGGAACCAGTAAATATCGATAATAGAGTTGGTAAGGAATCGCTTGCAGAAATCAACAAAGCCAAAACTATCGGCGATTGGCTGCGCTCCGTAGAATAAACCGGGGAGCAGGCCAAACAACAGATAGCATGCGATGCTTCCCAGAATCAGCGCTCGCCCCACCCGCACGAAACGTTTTTTAAAAAACACTTTCGTCGAATATTTCTTCCGATAATCCAGTAAATTCATACCGCTGACCATGAAGAAAATCGGCACCGCAAAAATGAACACCGCCTGCATCAGCTCCTGAAATGCCCATAACCGGGTTCTCTGAGGCGAGAACACACCCAAAGATGTGTGCAAGCAGACCACCGCAAAACAGGAAACGATGTTCAATACATCAACAAACACAAAATGCGTTCTTGCTTTGCCGTTTTTCCGTTCACTCGCAAAGCCCCGTTCCGTGGCCAACTGTTCCTCTGTCATCGACTGGCGTTCCCTTCTTCCTGACATACGCACTTCAGCATAACAAATAATGACGTCCCTTCTTGACGGAGGACTGCGAGCCTGCGTCCGCTCTCGCCCCTAGGCTATAAAAGCAATGAATTCCCATTAACGTATCGGAAGATCAAGCATGGCAAATAGATTCAGAAACAGTCATATCTGCGTTGCAGAACGGATTCGTACCGGCTCATTTGTCCGAGCGTTCAGGAACCCTTTCGCGATTCTACTTGCCTTTACTCTGCTATTCAGTTGTGCGTCAGCCAGCGCTGCGGAAGACAAGGAAACAGACCAAAACGGAAGTAAGTTGACTTTGCCAAGCTATGTGATGGACGGCATGGTTCTGCAGCAGAACAAAATCACCACTCTGAACGGTTCAACAGCAAAATCCATGTCAGGGCAAACCATCTCAGTCACCTTACGCGGAGGCAAAAACCAATATAATGCTTCATCGCGAATCTCTAAAAACGGAAAGTTCTCGGTTCAGCTGCCTAAAATCAAAGGATCACTCACCCAATACACCATGAAATTTATGGTGGCTGACACCATGGTAAAAACCGTGAATGATGTATACGTCGGCAATTTGTTCATCGCTTCTGGGCAGTCGAATATGGAAATAAACTACAACGACTATTTCAAAAGCGATTCGCTTTTCAAGACAAGCACCTCATTGCACTACACACGCAACGATATTCCACGCAGTATCAATGACAAATATGTCCATTTTCTTTCACCGAACAAGGTCCTCAACACAAAGGATTATCCGCTGAGAGATTTTGAGAAATCCTGGCTTTCCGCCACAGGAGATGACGTCAATTATCTTGGCTATATTCCTCAATATTTTGCACAACAGCTTCGCAAACAATATCCGAATATACCTATCGGCTTCATTCAAGCCGCTTGGGGAGGGACAGCTATATCTCACCATATAAAAGGCGGAGACATCTATAAAAGTCGTGTTGCCCCATTACAGGGACTTGGCGTGGCCGGTGTGTTATGGTACCAAGGTGAAGATGATTCCGGATCGATGGATCTGGCATTACGATATGACATTTCCTTCGCCACACTTATAAATGATTACCGGAATCTATTTGATGACGCTACATTGCCGTTCCTTTACGTGCAGCTTGCCAGATATGACGGCTACGGTTACATCTATGACACCATCGTTCGTAATGCCCAATTGGGCATGCTTAACAATCCCGTCATTGAATCGCATAAAAATCTTGGCATGACCGTCTCCATCGACACGGACAAAGGAACGTCGAAGGCAATCCATCCACTCGGCAAGGAAATCGTTGCCCAACGTATGGCCAACCAATGGATCGCCATAAACGAGCGCAAAGCAGTACCATCTGGCCCGTTACCCGAGGAAGCACATCTTGACTCAGACGACAAGTCAACGGCCATTATCACTTTCAAAGAAGGCACAGCCGTCAAACTGCAAGCAAAGCAACCGAATTACACAATCAGTGCAACAATCGACAATATTGCAAATGTTACCAACACTCCGCTGTCAGGATTCCAGGTCGCCGATGGAGACGGAGCCATGCACAACGCCACCGCAACTATTACTGGCAATACACTTCGTATCCACTCCGACGAAGTGAAACGTATAGCTCAAATCCAATATCTATGGCAAAGCAATCCCAACTGTTCAAGCATCGTATACAACGGCTCAAACTTGCCTTTGAGTCCGTTCACCCTCAATATGAATCAATAATCGGTCTCATACCATCATGCTATATCGGCCAGTGCAAAGGATATAGTGGGATTCATGCCTGATAATTCGAACGTTTCCGTCGCCGTGCTTCTTCCCTGCTACAACGAGGAAGTCACCATCGGCAAGGTGGTGCGCGATTTCAAAGCCGCGCTGCCCAATGCCGACATCTACGTGTACGACAACAACTCCACCGACCACACGGCGGAAATCGCCACCAGCGAAGGCGCCATCGTCCGCAAGGAGCCACGTCAGGGCAAGGGCAACGTGATCCGCGCCATGTTCGAGGACATCGACGCCGACGTGTACGTCATGGCCGACGGCGACGACACCTACCCCGCGGACGCAGCCCCTGCCATGGTGGACAAGGTCCTCGAAGGCTACGATATGGTGATCGGAGACCGTCTGAGTTCCACCTACTTCCAGGAGAACAAGCGTCCATTCCACAACTTCGGCAACCGCTTGGTGCGCGGTTCCATCAACGGCCTGTTCCATGCGAATGTCACCGACATCATGACCGGATACCGTGCCTTCTCGTTCACATTCGTCAAAACCTACCCCGTATTGTCGCGCGGCTTCGAGGTTGAGACCGAGATGACCATCCACTCGTTGAACAACAACCTGCGTCTGTTCGAGATGCCAATTCAGTACCGCGACCGTCCTGCCGGATCCGTCAGCAAGCTTGACACCGTGGGCGACGGCATCAAGGTGATGAGCACCATCTTCCGCATGATTCGCGAGTACAAGCCGCTGCCGTTCTTCGGCGGACTTGGCGCCATCCTCGGTATCATCGGTATCGTGCTATGCGGCAGCGTGACCGTGGACTTCTGGCACACTGGCATGGTGGCGCGATTCCCCACGCTTATCGGCGCGGTCATGCTCGTCATTGCCGGACTGCTATTGTTCATCACTGGCATCATCCTCGATGTCATGGCCAAGAACGACCGCAAAGCATTCATCATTGACGCCAATCAATTCGCCATGATGCGGCGCCAGAAATAGCACAGATTCCAAATATGGCTGAGAGCAGAAAGATACTTGTCCTCAGCCATATTTTATTGGTTAATTTGTCTGCTATTTCACCCACTTTTGGGCATTCGTGCCATTTGCGGCATATAGCTGCACATTGGCACCATTCGAGGTAGAAGCACCCGAAACATCAAGGACTTTGTTTTCCGCGAGCGCTGACTGGAAAGTGTATGAGCCATCGGAGTTTTTGATGGCGATCCACTTCTGGGCGTATGTGCCGTTCGAGGCATATTGCTGCGCGTTGGCACCGTTGGCAGTGCTCGCACCATAAACGTCCAGAGCTTTGTCTGAATTCGCACTGGTTAGTGTCACATAACCGTTGTCATCGTGCGATACTCTCCATCTTTGAGCATTCGTGCCATTCCCAGTCCAAAGTTGCACATTGGCGCAGTCCGAACGGGACGCACCATATACGTCCATCTTCATGTTCGTCTTTAGCTTTGAACCGAAAGAATATGTGCCATCAGGCAAATCCTGCCTATGCTTTGCCGCCTGCTCATTCAAACGGTCGCGCATGGTTTTAGACTTCTCGATGATCCATTGCTGGGCAGCGGTATCATTTGGCGAATACAGCTGCAATGCGACGTTGGACGAATAATTCGCGCCCGGTACATCAATAGCTTTATTCGCGTTCACTGACATCAATGAGATTTTCCCATCGCCATAGTTGCGAACAGTCCATTGTTGAGCAACCGTACCGTTACTGTCATATTGCTGTAGAACCGCACCATTGGACGCAGAAGCGCCATAAACATCCAGTACCTTGCCGGAATTCACATTGACAATGTTGTAGGTTCCATTGCCAATCTGCTGGAAACGGAATTTCTGTGCGTTCGTTCCATTAGCCGCATACAGCTGAATTCTAGCGCTGTTTGCGGTAGAAGCTCCTGGCACATCAAATACAAGATTGGATTTCCCTGCGGATTTGATGTTCACCGCAGCATTTACCGGTACACTAACTTCGCTAGAGGAAACAACGAATCGTTGAGCCTGAGTACCGTTTGGCGCATAAAGACGAATCGCAGTACCGTTAGAGGTGTTGCCACCGCTCAAATCAAGCACCCAATTACCCAAAGCCGACTGCAGATAATATCCCGCACCGGAATCACGAATGAACCACCGCTGTGCATTCGTTCCATTAATTGCATACTGTTGCACCACAGAATTATTACCCGCTGCCGCTCCTCGAACATCCAAGGCTTTATCGGAATTCACATTGGTAATCACATAGCTGCCATCTGATTGTTTAGAGAATTTAAATTGTTGCGCTTTAGAGCCATTACCAGAATATAGCTGAATAGCTATGGAATCAGACGCGTTGGCTCCTGGAATATCCACGCTGGAAGACACCTTGGAATGTAAATTGATGAAATAATTCCCATCAGGAACACTCACCACAGGCATCTTGCGCACATCAATGACGGACGAGTCCTGGGCATAATTCTTGCTGCCAAAAGCATTCATGTCCACGGAACCGCTGATGCCGTTGATATGGCCGGAACTGGTGTATTGCCAGCCGCGGTCGTTGGTGCCAAAGGCGTTGTATCCCATTTGAGCACCATACTGGGCCACCCAACGGGTCTTTGCGTAGATGCTCGAATTGTTCAACGGGCCTTGCAGGTAGCTCGTATACGAATACACACCGAGATTCTTGTATCCGGTGGACTGCAGTGCGCCATACCAGGCGTCGGCCATACCGCTATAAACATTCGGATTGGTCGGCGGGGTATGACCAGTCCACGTCCACTTCTCCAGGTCATAATACACAGGGTATTTCAGATCGTTCGGGCTCACGCCCATCTGGCGGAGTTTGGCAGCCACATCATTGCCTTCCGCACGTGCGCAGTTCGCATCGTATGCATACGAATACCAGTAGATGCCAAAAGGAATACCAAGACGTTTGCATTCGTTGATGTTACGTTGCGCTTTGGTATCGGCGTCATTGCCCCAGCCATAGCCCAAACGAATGATTGTGCCTTCCACGCCGTCGGCTTTCGCCTTGGCCCAATCGACGTCACCCTGCCATGAGGAAACATCAATCACGCCCTTGGCCTGCTGGGCGAACAGGTTGTTCCTATAATCGAAAAACGCCTTTGTTCCGTTGTAGGTTCCCCAGTGTGCTCCGTATTCGTTGCTCTCGAATTTAGCGAGCCGGACAGTCGAGCCACCCTTCAAGGACGACTGCTCCGCAGACTGTTTCACAGGTTGTTCCACAGCATCTTTCACATTCGAGGCACTCACCGGAATGAATGATTCGCCATTCGTTTTGGCCAGTGGATCAGGTTGCTGCGATTGCGTGCCGACCAGCTGAGCGTCCGTCACGGTTTCGCCGGTCTCAATGTTCTGTACATCACCTTCCGGCGTAACCGCAAGGTTCTCCGAAACCACAGTGGAATCGTCCGAAATGTTTTCGCTTACCGTTTCCGGCAGCGTCGCGTTCGGATTGTCCGGCATGCTGTTCGACAAATCCTGCGCATCATCCACAGTTGCGGCAAAAGAACTTGGCGCATCCTCAATCGCAATATCCTGCATGGCGTAAGCCGGCACCACGGCAACGGAAACCGTCATTGCAACCACGGAAGCGGTGGTCGCAATCTTCATCAAGCTTTTCGGCGATATCATCGTCAGCCTCTCTCACAAAACGCATTTCACGCGTTGACGCAATTGCACACGCAAAACTTAAGTGTATTCTGAGATGTCCCCACTCAAAATAAAGCAGATGGACTCCAGACCAAACTTCACATTTACCGAATATGCCACAACATGAAGTGCTGGCATTCGGAAGTGGAACGGGTAACATACCTTATGTATTGTCATTTGGGAACAGAGGACCTTGTCGGACCACCTCCAATAGACAACATCAGAACGGTATCACGGACTCCTGGAGGGAAGCATGGCACGGCACGAAAGGCAGCCAAATAAAGCTGACAGTCAAGCAAGTAACGTCCGCAAGCCCCGGACTTTCAGCAGTACCGCGACCGTCGGGACCAGCAAATCCAACAATTCCGTCAATGCCACCAATCGTGACGAAAAGCTTAGAACAAAAGCACCGGGGACTTCCTACCGAACGGCTCCCGAAGATCCGTTCCAAATCGCCATATCGCAAGGCGTGCAAGATGGCGACACTTGGGTATATAACCATGTCAAGAACTTGATTCGCCGTTCCATCATCGTAGCCGTTATCGTCGTTGCGGTATGCATTGTGGTCTTCGGCGTCATGGGCGTGAGAACATCGCAGAAAATGCGCGAACTGAATGCCATTAACGACTGCAGAGACGCGGTTGCCGCCATGAACGCTTCATATTCCAAGGATTTCCAGCTCAAGGGAAAGATTGTCGACGCATTTTCCAGCATGGATTCCTCATATGATCTGGAAAAGCTCAGCACCTTGTATCAGGAAGAAGTCAAATCGCCGAAGGCGCTTGACTGCAAAGCCGACCCGTCCGGGACCACCAGCAAGGCCAACACCGAACGAGCCGCATATGACAAACAGGCCAGAACCTTCGAGCGGGCGTTGACAAAGAACGAGGCAAATCAGAATTGAATACGAAACGATTGGCAAGAACGGCGCTTGCCGTTATCGTAACCGTAGGAATAGTCGTTGCCATCATCGTCGGGTGCGGCCCCAAATGGGGCAACGGAACGGCAACCGGTAAAACCGGATCGCAATCCACCGCCACCGCCCATACTGCGGCCACTGTTGATGTGCAGCTGCCCTCATACTACATGGACAATATGGTGTTCCAGCGCGATCAGCCAATCGTAGTCAAAGGCAACGTCAGCTCCACGGAAAGCAACCCCATCGACGTTTCGAAACTGTCAGCGACACTTACGCAAGGCAAAACCTCCGAGAGCGTCAAGGCAAAGGTAGCGAAAAACGGCAGTTTCACCTGCACGCTGAGCGCGCAAAAGGCAAGTCTCAATCCGTATTCGCTGCAAGTGCAGTACGCCGGCAAAACCGTGCTGAAACTGGCCAAAGTGTATGTGGGAGACGTCTTCGTAGCCGCTGGCCAGTCGAATATGGAACTCAACTATGTGCAGTATTACGAAAACGCTACTTACAATTTTGGCAATGGACTAATCACGACAGGCGATTTGCCGAAACCGCTCGTAGATGACAACGTGAAATTTGTCATCGCAAATCATGATGTTGAAGACACTGATTTTCCACTGTCCGCTGTTAATCAGAGCGCCGATGCATGGCTGACTGCAGATTCCACGAATTCACTGCACCTCAGCTATCTGGCTCAGCAATTCGCCATGCAGTTGCGCGCCAAGCACCCCAATGTGCCGATTGGCATCATCCAGACCGCGTGGGGTGGCACGCCTATTCGCCGGCATGTACAAGGCGGCGATATTTATGCGAACCATATCGCGCCGTTGAAGGGATTCCATGTGGCGGGCGTGCTGTGGTATCAAGGTTGCGATGACGCCAATAATTACGGAACTGCTTTGCAATACGAATCGCAAATGACCACGCTCATCAACCAGTACCGTAACGTGTTCGGACGCAAGAATCTGCCGTTCCTATACGTGCAACTCGCGCGATGGACGAACTATCAGTACACACAGAACGTACGTGAAGCGCAACGGACTACGCTTGGCAACACCAACCTGCACGATTCGTCAAACGTGGCGATGACGGTTTCCCTTGACACAGACAAGGGCACATCCGCGCTGATCCATCCTCTCGGCAAGGATATTCTCGGGGCGCGCATGGCCGCGCAATATCTCGCCATGGAAGACGGCACCACCGTACCCAACGGACCGCTTATCGAACGTGCCCGGCATACTGTGGACGGCGCAATCGCCTTGTCTTTCCGGAACGGCACCGCAAGCAGGCTGAAAGCCATGCAGCCGAACTATTCGAAAACCGCGAGCGCAATCGCACCAAACTATAAGAGCGCTCCGAAAGCGACCCCGTTAAGCGGTATCAGCAATATCGCCGCTCCCACCACTACGGCATTGCAGGGGTTTGAGGTCGCCAATTATTCCGGTCAATGGCAGGCGGTCAATGCCACTATCAGGGGCAATCAGGTGTTGCTCACCGCAGCCGATGGTTCAATACTGAACGATCTCAACGCCATGAGCCAGGTACGTTACCTGTTCAGCGGCAATCCGAAGTGCGCGAGCATGCTGTACAACGACTTTAATCTGCCGGCTAGCCCATTCATCACTATTGTTGAGTGATCTTTGTTGGGGGCCGCCGCTAGATAAACCAATACGGGCGGGATAAGTACGGGCGGTCTGAGCCGTTGCTGGGCCTGCTTGGTCATGTTTTGAGCAGGCTGTTCCGGCTTCTGGTTTGGATTCTGGTTTCCCGCTTAAACTATGAAGACTGCTGCAGCATCACAGAAACTAGACAAATGTCATTTTTCCACCGGTTTATTTAGGCACATTCCCCTCCTACTATGGCATACGGAACGAACGCGAGCGCACAATCACAGATCGAATGCAAACGTGCGCAGGAGAGGAATCACCATGAGGAATCGTATTGCAGCAGCTGCAGCGGCGGGAATATTAACCATCGGCATGGCCGCCTTGCCTTCCGCGGCTTCGGCCAGTGAAGTCGCACCGTCTACGGACGGACTGGCCGGCAGCACCGCCATCAGCGGGCAGATCGACCAGGATATGGCCGTGTGCACCGATCAGGCGTGCGAGGCCGTGCAGCACTTGAACAAGACGAATCAGCAGATCAAGTCGGATATGGAAACCGCCAAGCAGCACGCCGAGCAGCTGCATCAGAACGCGCACGAGGACGCCGACGCGCTTCGCCAGTACGGCGAGCAGGCCTGGAAGAACTACCAGGAGGACCGCGAGGATATAAAGAATGCGATTGACGGCGCGGTCAAGCGTGGTCAGGAGCGTCACGACGCTCTGCATCAGGATATGCAGGACACGCAGGCCCACCTCAACCAGATGCATGCCGATATGAAGGAGACCCACGACGAACTCAAGACGAGGCATGACGCGTTTGCGGCGAGCAGCCACCAGTGGCATCAGTCGTTCATCGCGGCGCTGAAGGACGCGAACTCCAAGACGGGTCAGCAGGGCGGCTCATCCGTTGCTACCGGCACGCATGGCATCACGGCTGGAACGAATGCCGGTACGACCGTTACTGGAGTCAACGGCACCACTGGCACTGTGCGCACGGCTGCCGACACTGGCGCGAATGGTGCTGCAACTGGATCCGTCACAGCTTCCGGCGATCAAACCGCCGCGTCCACCGGCGCGCTGACCAAGTCGGAATATGGACAGCTTGCACAAACCGGCATCGGCATTTCCCTTGCCTGCGCAGCCATTCTGCTGCTTGCCGGCCTTGCCTACGCCATGAAGACGTTCGTGCAGTATAAGCGCGAAACCAGCGAAGACTGAGCCGGCTCGCTGCCGGACAGCGTTTGCTTCATCGACTCATGAAAAACGGTCTCGAATATATCGGGACCGTTTTTTCATGCGCGTTTTTCGTATGTGCTTTTCATCTGCTATACGCATTGTTGCGATTCAATTGGAATGACGTAGTACAGCGACGTACAATGCAGCGCGAAGCGCGCGTACCGTGCATGAACCGCGTGTATGTCCAGTATTCCCACTGATTTGTTACGTTGGCCGTTCCGATCAGTCCACTGGTCAATTCGCATAATGGGGAGCACTGCTGGCGATTCGCGGCGACGGCGTATCGCCATTCCCCGCCGTCCGTCCGGTACTACCCGCGCTCCCCGCATCGCCGGCCTTTTCAGCATTGCCGATGTTGGTTCTACGCAACGACCCCGCGGCCAACGAGCGGATGGATCGCCTGCGCTGCGCCTGTTCCGTCTGCGAAGCGGACTGAACTGCGGGAAAAGCGCCCGTTACAGGACGAATACGACCGGTTGCGGTCGGAATAAAGCTTGGCGGCAAAACCTGCGTTGTGATGGCGCTTATGGATGCCATCTGCGGCTGCTGCGTATTATCAGGACCATCCGCAGCGTCTTTTTCTTTCACGGTTTGCGATTCTTCCGCACGATTCGCGTCATCATTCGCATCCTCGCCCGTTTGCAAGGCAGACCCAGCTTCGCTCTGCTTTTCTTGTTTTTCCTGCTTTTCCTGCGGAGCGGCCTGCACATCACTCTGCAATACGATTGGCGATGAATTCGAACGGCGTCGGGCAAGCGCCGCCAGAGAGTCACGAGTATCAGCATCGCGTTGGTCAGTCTGCTGGCTGCCGGCAGCCGTCTTGTCAACCATCGTCGTGCTTCTTTCTCTCAACGTCACGATTTCGAGCGTAACGTAGCGCAGCGCAAAAGTGCGCGTAAAACGACGATGTACGCAACTCCCCCACCGAATCGCAATCAAATATCGACATATGAGGGCAAACAATCCCATTATTGAGACCACAGACTGGCACCAATAAGCCGCAGCATGGCAATCAGGGACTTTCCTGGATGCCGGCCCGTACACGCGAGACTTGCGATACGGGACGATTCAAAAACCGAGGCCAACGAAAGAAGCATTCGGAGGAAATCTGGAAGGAACCGGAAAACGGAGTGGAAAAGAAGGAACCCCAGAAACCGAATGATTCCAACGGTTTCCAGGGTTCCAATCCGGGCGGAGAATACGAGATTCGAACTCGTGAGGCTGTTACACCAACACGCTTTCCAAGCGTGCGCCATAGACCACTAGGCGAATTCTCCAATTATGCAACACTTTCCGGTGTCTATCCGTTAAGCGCAACTTAATCAGAATACAACAGGAATGGCAGAAGACCAAATCGGCGTGTCGCACTGCTGGTTTGCAGAGTTGGGCATACGTGTCAAGGTTGTGCAACAGGTATGAGCGATCGGCTGCCTTTACTACGGATACTTCTTATTTCGCACACTGTAGATGCTATATTGCCGCCGATGGAATCCAATAGGCAACGGGATTCGGTAAGCATGGGAAAAGATACGAAAAAAAGGGTTCCTGGAGCGACGCCCGCCGGGAAGCCCGGAAAGAGAGCATGAAAAAAGGGACCTCCCGGGAGCCAAAGGCTCGACCGGAAGGCCCAATACGTGTGAAGCGGCGGCGTGCTACTCTCCCACACCCTCTCGAGTGCAGTACCATCGCCGCGCCTGGCCTTAGCTACCGGGTTCGGAATGGGACCGGGCGTCTCACCAGGGCTATGACCACCGCAAATCTAACGGCCACGGCAAGGAAACCAAAGGAATCCAAACCGGCATGTCATCGGTGGCGGTTTGGGAACCGGCTAGCGGACGCGAGGCAAACGCCTATCGTTTAAATCGTATTCGTGACCATCCCAACGCATATTGCCGTCCAGGACGATCCAGCACAGGAAAGACGCGGAACCAACCCTCCACAAGAGGATCGGAATTGTTGTGTCGCCGTCGCCCGTTAGTACCGGTCGGCTCCACCCCTCACGGGGCTTCCACCTCCGGCCTATCAAACACGTGTTCAACATGCGGGCTACAGGATCTCGAAGATCCATGGAATCCTAATCTTGGAGCAGGCTTCCCGCTTAGATGCTTTCAGCGGTTATCCCTCCCGAACGTAGCCAACCGGCCGTGCCGCTGGCGCGACAACCGGCATACCAGAGGTTCGTCCACCCAGGTCCTCTCGTACTATGGGCAGG